>Ga0272446_1000016_pt1 | contig 209815 bp, 169 predicted proteins | sample YNPCB0061_FD_194587 | JGI IMG/M metagenome (GOLD analysis project Ga0272446, IMG submission 194587) | Hot spring microbial mat communities from Yellowstone National Park, WY, United States - YNP-CB-006-1 | ecosystem: Environmental > Aquatic > Thermal springs > Hot (42-90C) > Sediment | place... | reverse complement strand
GTGCCTGCCTGGTTGCAAGAGCAACAGGCTGAAGCCCCTGCTACTGACGTGCCTGCCTGGTTGCAAGAGCAACAGGCTGAAGCCCCTGCTACTGACGTGCCTGCCTGGTTGCAAGAGCAACAGGCTGAAGCCCCTGCTACTGATGTGCCTGCCTGGTTGCAAGAGCAACAGGCTGAAGCCCCTGCCGCCGACGTGCCTGCCTGGTTGCAAGAGCAACAGGCTGAAGCCCCTGCTACTGACGTGCCTGCTTGGTTGCAAGAGCAACAGGCTGAAGCCCCTGCTACTGATGTGCCTGCCTGGTTGCAAGAGCAACAGGCTGAAGCCCCTGCTACTGATGTGCCTGCCTGGTTGCAAGAGCAACAGGCTGAAGCCCCTGCTACTGATGTGCCTGCCTGGTTGCAACAGGCTGAAGCCCCTACCGCCGACGTGCCTGACTGGCTGCAAGAGGCTGAACCGCCGACCAGTGATGTGCCTGCCTGGTTGCAGGAACCGTCATCAAGTACGGTTGATACACCTGACTGGTTAGTAACCGATGCAGCGACAGAAGCGGTACCGTGGTTGGAAGCAGCGTCAGCTCAGTCTGGTTCCGTTACCGAGCCACCACCAACGACAAGCTCAACCAGTGATGAATTCTTGAGTGGAGCTGACTTACCACCCTGGTTGCGAGCTTCATCTGAACGAGTGGCTGAGCCGGCAGTTACACCTTCATTAAGCTGGTTACAACGTTTAGGAAGTCGTGAGGCCGATGAGGGTGAAGCGGTTTTGGCCGGGGCTGAAGTGACTGTTGTGAAACCGCCATTGCCAGCCCCTGCTCGGCGTACTTCTGATCAGATAGCGGCAGTTACATTACTCGAACACCTGCTTCAATCACCATTACCGGTAACGATGCCCACCGAGCAACCGGCTGTCGCCCGTCGTCGTTTACCGGTTCTTGAACAATGGCTTGCCCTGGTTTTATTGCTTGCCATCCTCATTGGTCTGTTGTTGCCAGGTCTGACCGGAACACTGACGAATCAGGTGCAACCATCTCCAGCAGCAGTTGCGCTCCATGATCAGCTCGCCAGCCTGGGGAGCGAAGATGTGGTCTTGATCGCATACGAGTGGAGTGCACAACGTGTTGCCGAATTGCGACCACTCGAATCCGCATTGCTTGCCGAATTGACTGACGAGCGAACGAAGCTCATTATCGTTAGTACCGACCTGCAAGGAACTCTGCTCTCGTTTGATCTGATTGGGCCATTGCGGGCCGCCGGTTACAACAACGAGAACGGTGTGACTTTCGGCGGACGTGATTATGTGCTGCTCGGTTATCGGCCAGGTGGTGAACTGGCTTTGCGCAGCCTGGCCCTCGATCTACGCGCTGAATTGCGCCGTGATTACACTGGTCAGGATGCAACCGCAGGCTTACTGGCGACCCGACCTGATGGCACACCTCGAATTGAGACGTTAAACGATCTGGCAATGATCGTGGTTCTCGCCGATCAGGTACAGGATGTACAGGCCTGGATGGAACAAATTCACAGTGCAGCCCCAACCGTGCCGATTGCATTCTTGCTCCCTCAAGAGGTCTATCCACAGGTCCTACCGTACCTGCGTTTACCTTATGTCTACGCGGTAGCCGGTCAGCGCGGTGCTATCGATTTACTGGCCGCAGGAAATGCTGACGAAAAAGCAACGTATGCCTATTCCTATCAGACATGGGCAACACTGGTGTTTATTGGTGTGCTGGTGCTGGGAATGCTGATCGTTGGGATTGGTCGTTTGTTCCATCTGGTAAGAGGTAAAGACCGATGGATATTGCAATAACCTTCATTCCAGTTGTTCTGACGCTGCTGGTGTTTAGCCGTGTGATCGGTGATACACCGGCTTTTCGGCTGGTGCAATATCTGTTTGTTGGCGTTGCGCTCGGTTACGCTTTCGTTGTTGTTTATCACCAGGTGCTGCGACCGGCTGTTGTTGATCTGGTTGCGGCCAGTGGTCAACCAGCGCTGGTTACCTGGCAGTTGATACCATTTGTGTTGGCAGCTCTGTTGCTTACTCGTGTCAGCGGCCAACAGACCAGTTCCTGGCTGGCAAACATTCCGTTAGCGCTGGTCTTTGGTGTTGGCGCAGCACTGGTTGTCGGTGGTGCGATAGCCGGTACGATACTACCACAAGTACTTGATTTTACTCGCGCAGATTTCTCGTCGCCAGTAACCATTCTCGGCAGTATTGTGCTGGTCACTGGCTCAATTGTCACATTGCTCTCGTTTTCACTGACACGCCCATCTGATCCACAGCGACAACGCCAGATCGATCTGGTAACTCGCCTAGGGCGTTGGGTGCTGCTGCTGGCGTTTGGCTTCTTCCTGGCCGGTAGTGTGAGTTCCTATCTGACTGCGCTCAATGAACGACTGCTCTTCATCATTGACTGGGTACGCGCTGTTTCAGGAAGCAGTTGAACATTCCCTACGCACCATTCTCGCCATAAGGTGAGCAAACGTCTGTCGAAAACAGTCCAGTGCAGGGATGGCAAAGCATACTTACACAACCTCTTGTTGCAAATCAACCGCAGAGGACAAGGTGCATAGCATGGCAGACAATGTGCGGGCCATACTGGCAATCGAAATCGGTAGTCTGACGACCAGAGTTTCACTCATTGACCAGGTCGATGGCGAAAGTCGGCTGATCGGTCAAACCGAGACTCTGACCAGCCGTGAATTACCGTATCAGAATGTGTTCTTTGCGGTGCAGGAAGCAACTGCACAACTCGCCGAACTTACCGGTCGGCAGTTACTGCACGAAGGGCACTTGCTGATGCCACGAACCATTACTGGTGACGGTATTGATAAAGTGGTAGTGGTTACCTCAGCACTCGAACCGTTGCGCGTGGTTGTAGCAGCAATTGCAACTGATGTCTCGGCACGAAGTGCGTTGCACGCTATTCGTGGGGTGCCGAATGTCGTGTTAGAGGTGATCACTCTGGATGATGTCTCACATCACCCAACCAGTAGTGTCCAGTCATGGATTGAGCGTCAACTTGAAAAACTACTTCCACTCTTACCAGACGTGATCATCTTGACCGGTGGTATTGAGGGTAGCGCCATTGAGTCGATGAAGCGGCTGGCGCATCTGGTTAATCTCAAGCTCTCTTTCACCGAAGCCATCAAACAACCGTTGCCCACAGTTATTTATGCCGGTAATACAGCCGCAGCATCAACCGTTCACACGATCCTGAGCCGACACAGTTGTGAGTTGATCAGCGTAGCAAATGTACGACCAACGCTCGATCAAGAGAACGTCACCCCATTACGACAGGCATTACTGGCTCGCTATGCACGACAGCTTACCGATTTGCCTGGCGTACAGCAGTTGGCAGATTCTGAAAAGAGAACGCTACACACGATTATTGAAGCGCAATATGTGATGACGCGCTTCCTGGCCGAGCGACGACAACAGCCGGTCTTGTTTACAGATGTTGGTGCGACAACCACCACGCTGATCGCTGCCGCACCAGATCACGTAAGTGCTGCAATCCACGGGGTTTGTGGCACCGCATTCGGGGTCAGCAATTTGTTATGCGAAGTTGGCCCTGCCGCAATTGCCCGTTGGCTACCATTTGCGATTGAAGAGCAAGAACTGATCGAACGAGTATTGCAGCGAACGTTACGCCCACAAACAATGCCCGTAACCCGCGAGGATTGTTATCTTGATCTGGCGATTGTGCGCGAAGCATTAGCTTTGGGAATGGCTACGTTGCGCGATGGACAGCCAGCTCTGACCTACAGCTATCTTGTTGTTAGTGGAGGTGCGCTGGTTCACGCCCCTCATCCTGGCATGACCCTGCTGGCGATCCTCGATGGTTTGCAGCCAGCGTATGAACTACCAGGCCTCCTGTTACCGATCCATCTCGACAGTCTGGGGCTGCTGGCGGTATGTGGTGGCATAGCAGCGCACAGCGCCGACGCGGCTGTATCGGTTTTTGATCACGATTTGCTGACGAATACGCCATTAGCAACCTGCATTGTGTTACAGGGTGGCAATCGGTTCGGCGATCCGATCGCTGAGATTGAACTGATCACTGTTGGTGGTGGTAGTGAACAAATCCAGGTCCGCAATGGCGATCTGCTCCGCCTGCCGTTACCGATTGGTCGTTATGCACAGGTAAAGGTGCGACCACGAGCCGGTGTGCGTGTCGGTAAGGGTGCCCCTGGCGAGGCGGTCGAGAGCGATCCGGCTGAAGTGCACGGCAGCCTGCTCGGCCTGGTCGTCGATGCACGAGGACGACCGCTTGCCTTACCAGAAGATGGTACGGAACGCCGACGGCTTCTCTGGTCATGGTTGCGGGCAGTCGGTGCTGAGCACAGCGATAGTCCGTACCCTGAACCTGTAACCACGTTACCGGAGATGCCGATACCGGAATCAGTGATAGCACCTGCACCAGTTGTCGCCAGGCAACGACGAAGCTGGTTTGGACGCCGGAAACAAGGGCCAACACCGTCGGAGATGACCTTATCACCGGCAGAGACATCACCGGCAAAAACACCCGCTGACGATCTCGATGAGCTGCGCCAGAAGGTCACAAAATCTGCGCGTCGGAGTTGGTTTGGTCGGCGCAAATCGTAATAGCGTTGTATATCAAGGCTTTTCTACGTTTCCGGCAGTGGTGTAGAAAAGAGAACAGAGGTAGCGGGGTGAGAGGGTTTCACCCTCCCGCGAGTGAGGGTCTGAGGGAAGAGCAGAAACTCGTGGTTCTGATCAGGCACTCAGCAGGGGCGTCGGCTAAAGTGGCGAGAAACGACGCGCCTCATCAACAATTTGGGCTGTTGATGAGGCGCGATCTATGGCATTTCCAAGATGGTTCGGGGAACATTGGCGGGCAACTGGCGCCCTCACCATCCCCCCTGGTCCCTCTTCCACACGGAACGAGTAAGGAGGGGCAGAGTGTGGCTGGCGTGAAAGTATGTTGGCTCCCCTCACACAATGGTCGCACGAGTACGGGACGTGCTCAACGAGTAATCTGGGTTTTGATCAGGCTCTGAGAGCATGATGGTCGGCTAACGCGCCAACCGATGAGTTCCCACCATAGACCACACAGCATGGGACGGCGGCCAGCGCCTTGCGAGAAACCGGGTAGATCGGGGATCCCCGTCCGCACATGCATGAGTCCAGTGTTGAGAACATTGAAAAGCCCTTCTATCTGACACTGCACAGCACACACTATTGTGACCTGTGGTATACTACTTTCGTCAATTTTCGTCAGGCGAGAAGGCGGTGTTACGATGTCTGTGATTATCCAACTCTGCAATATGTACAGCGATTTAGCTCCTCGTCATAGTCATCGTCGCCGTCGTCGTAGTCAGCCAGTCACACGATCTGGCTAGCGGCGCCTGCATTCTTGTAAGGATTGTTCTCAGGCCAGCTTGCCAGCGCAGGCTGGCCTCTTTTATGTAGTGACCTGTAAGTAGCGAAGGAACATATGACCCACTTGTATTTGATCCGCCATGGCGAGTCGGTCGCCAATGTGAAACCAATCGTAGCCGGAATGAAAGGTGACGTCGGTCTTACCGAGCGCGGTATCGAGCAGGCTAAACGTCTGCGTGATCGTCTGGCCACCAGTGGAGAGATCAAAGCTGACGTACTGATTTCATCAACATTACCCCGTGCCCGCCAAACTGCCGAGATCATTCAACCGGCCCTGGGAATTCCGATCATCTTCGACGATGAAGTGCAGGAATTGAAAGTCGGTGAAGCCGATGGCATGACAAATCAGGAAGCCTGGGCCAGGTTTGGTGTTCCCGATTTTGACCGTTACCCGCTCCGACCACTTGCTCCCGGTGGCGAAAGTTGGGGCGACTTTACGCTGCGCGTCAGTCGTGCACTTACCCGCATTACCAGTGAATACGAAGGGAAGACGATTGTCATCGTTTGTCACGGCGGTGTCATTGATTGTTCGTTCATCCACTTTTTCCGGATGCCGAGCCTGGTGGTACCACCGATTGATTTTCATACCCGTAACACCAGTATTACCTGGTGGGAACGGGTAAATCGGCGTCATCAACAACTCTGGCGGCTCAACACGTACAACGATATTGCTCATCTACAAGGAATTGGTGCAGTTGAGTCGGTTCGCTGGGAAGACACCCATCCCGCTGCACCGGTACCAACCGAGGAGTAGGAACGCATGATAACATTTCTTGCTGACGGACACGCTACCAGCCCACGAGGCTGGCGCGCCGCAGTAGCGGCATGCGGGATTAAATATGCCGATCGCGATGACCTGGCTCTGCTGGTTAGTAATTATCCGGCAACAGCAGCCGCGGTGTTTACCACTAACGCAGTGAAAGCCGCACCGGTACGCTACGATATGGCACTTATGGCACAAGGGACTGATCTGCGGGCAGTTGTGATTAACGCCGGTAACGCCAATGCCTGTACCGGCGCCGACGGTGATGCCGCGGCTGTTGCGATGGCGCAGGCTGTCGAGCAGGCGTTAGACTTGCCGCCGCGCAGTACATTTGTTATGTCAACTGGAACAATCGGTGTTCCTATGCCGATAGAGAAGATTGTGCGCGGGATTGCAGTGGCGGCCCGGCGACTGAGTCCTGAGTACGGACCGGCTGCGGCACGTGCCATCATGACCACCGATACCCGCCCCAAACATTGCGCTGTAACTGTAACGCTCTCTGGTGGTCAGGTTATTACGATCGGTGGCATGGCTAAAGGTGCCGGGATGATCCATCCCAATATGGCAACCATGCTGGCCGTTGTCACCACTGATGCGACCGTACCAGGGCCAGTCCTCGATCAGGCGATGCGGCAGGCGCTCGAAGTGAGTTTCAACAGCATTAGTATTGACGGCGATACCAGTACAAACGATACGTTGCTCGTTATGGCTAACGGGACCAGTGCTGCGCCGCCCATTACCGATCTTGACACTCCTGACGGTGCTGCTTTTTGTGCCGGTCTGACTGCGGTTTGTCAACACCTAGCCCATGCCATTGTTCGTGATGGTGAAGGGGCAACCCGTTTTGTCACCATTACGGTGCGTGGGGCAGTCAACGATGCCGAAGCCAAACTGGCAGCAATGACAATTGCTCGTTCGCCTCTGGTGAAGACGGCGTTGTTTGGCGCTGATCCCAATTGGGGACGAGTATTGTGCGCAATAGGTTATTCAGGGGCCACAGTTGATCCTGATCGAGTCGTGCTCTCGTTTGGTGGTATGCGGGTGTTGGAAAATGGGTTACCGTTACCATTCGACGAGCAGGCTGCCCACCAGTTGCTCGATGTGGCCGAGATTACGATCGATGCCGATCTCGGCCTTGGTGAGGGCAAGGCAACAGTGTGGACGTGTGATTTGAGCTACGACTACGTGCGGATCAACGCCGCATACCGTACTTGATGCCGGGAAAAGATCATGGATCTCGCCGACTGCCAATCGATTGCGCGTGAACTGTGTCAGCGCCTTGCCACAGCAGCGGACGTTGCCATTGTGGTGGCAGGGATGATAACGCCCGCAGCACCGCTTACCGATTTTGATCCGATTGAGTTGTTGGTCATCACGGAGCAAGCACGGCAACGTCCACTGCACAGTTTCATGATGCGAGGTGTGCCGGTAACGATCCATCCTATCGCCGTCCCTGATCTGGAAGCGGTCTTGCAGGCACCCGATCTACGCTGGCCGCAATGGTTGAGCTGGCTGGCGCAGGTACAACCTGTGATCGGTACGGCTGAACAGGTACAGGACTGGTTATCACGAGCCAGGGCGTTACCAGAACGTGTCTTTTACCAGAGCATCATTCCGTATCTGCCGCAATTGGTATTCCAGCGTTACAGTGAATTACGGGCAGCTACCGTGCGGCGTCAGGCTTCGGTGGCAAGATTGCTGGTGTCTGAATTATTGATGGAAATGATCAGCGCACTCTGTTTGATCAACCGTTGTTGGACCACACAACAGCGATATGCTGGTCTGAACGAGAGTTTTTCTTTCCCGTTACAACCGCGTGATTGGCCGCAACTGGCTCCTGCACTGATCGCAGCGCAAGAGCTTGATGAGATCGGACGGCTGGCCGGCACGCTGATCGGGAATTACTGGCAACTCCTGGTACGTTGTAGCCTACAGATCGAAAACTACCAAACGACCGCCAGTGCACCATTGTGATACGAAAGAGGAGGATTGTCGATGGAACACCGGCTCTGGGGAGGACGGTTTAGTGAACCTACGGCGGCAGAGATGCGCCGCTTCAACGACTCATTCCATTTTGATGTGCGTCTGGCCGAGGTTGATATTGCCGGTAGTATTGCCTGGGCCGGTGCGCTGGCACAAGCTGGCCTGATCAACGAGACCGAACATGCCGATCTTATCCGTGGTTTGGAACAAGTGCGAGCTGAATTCGCAAACGGTACGTTCGTGGCCGTAGAAAGCGATGAAGACATTCACACCGCTGTCGAACGTCGGCTGCGTGAACTGATCGGCGATGCGGCGCTCAAGCTTCATACCGGACGTTCGCGTAACGATCAGGTCGCTACCGATATGCGTCTCTACACCATCGGGATTGCCCGTCAGCTTAACCTCCGTTTGCGTGATCTGCAACTAGCGCTCTTGTCGCAAGCCGAACAACATACTGCGACGGTTATGCCAGGCTATACCCATTTGCAGCGCGCCCAACCGATTACGTTTGGGCATTGGTGCTTAGCTTATGTTGAGATGTTTGCCCGTGATCGGAGCCGTCTTGAGGACGCGATTCGTCGCATGCGTGTGCTCCCACTCGGCGCAGGTGCGCTGGCCGGCAATTCGCTTGTGATCGAACGTGAGCGGCTTACCGAATTGCTCGATGAATTTGATGAATTAGCGGCGAACTCGCTCGATGCGGTCAGTGATCGCGATTTCGTCGCTGAAGTTCTCTTCGACTGTGCCCTGATTGGTGTCCATCTCAGCCGGTTGGCCGAAGACATCATCCTCTACACCAGCGCTGAATTTGGGTTTCTCGAACTGGCCGACGCCTACAGTACAGGCTCAAGTCTGATGCCACAAAAGAAAAATCCTGATAGTATGGAGTTGTTGCGCGGTAAGAGTGGTCGCCTGCTGGGAAACCTCGTAGCATTGCTTACGGTATTGAAGGGATTGCCGCTGACCTACAATAAAGACATGCAAGAAGATAAGGAACCACTCTTTGATAGCTTTGACACCCTCGATCTGGGGCTACAAATAGCGGCAGCGGCCATTACGACAATGAAGGTGAAGCCCGAACGAATGGCAGCAGCCCTCGATGATGCGATGCTCGCTACCGATCTGGCCGATGAACTGGTACGCCGGGGCATTCCCTTTCGTCTGGCGCATAGCAAGGTAGGACGATTGGTGCAGCGGGCATTGGCGCTCGGCGTAAGCTTGCGCCACTTGCCACTCTCTGAATATCAGGCCATCGAACCTACCCTCGATGCGAGTATCTACGCAGTATTCGACATGGCGCGTAGTGTAGCCCAAAAATCGAGTTACGGCGGCACCGCGCCCCAGCGAGTACGTGAGCAATGCGCACGCTGGCGCGAATTGTTAATGCAGAACGACTGAGTCGTACCCCGATAACAGATGGAGGATTACAAAAACAGCCATGACTAGCCCATTGTACGCACCTCCGGTAAGTTTACCGGTCCTTCACATCCGACCCGACGCTGCGGTTACCATTCGCCGGGCGCGAGTCAGCGATGTCCCACGGCTATACGAAATTATCAACTACTACGCAGCACGTGGCGATATGCTTCCCAAGACCCTCGATCAGCTCTACAATCGGGTACGTAATTTTAACGTGGCCGAGGCCGATGGTGAAGTGATCGGTTGTGCTGCCTTGCACATTACCTGGGCCGATCTGGCCGAGGTGGTCAGTGTTGCAGTCCATCCGTCGTTTCAAGGTCGTGGCATCGGTCGAAAATTGATCGAACCACTCTTCACCGAAGCAATGGAACTAGGTATTCCCACACTCTTTACACTTACCTTACAGGTTGGTTTTTTCAGCGCGCTGGGATTCCGCGAGATCCCCAAATTACGGCTCCCGCACAAAATCTGGCAAGATTGCGCCACGTGCTTTAAGCAGGATCGCTGCGATGAAGTAGCGATGATTCGGCAATTGCCGTAGGTGAGAGTCGTTATCTCAGCACCTAGTGACCAAACATACGCTGGGTTTGAGTGAAGCGACAAATTATCAAAGATACAGAAGTTGCACAATTCGGGAAAGCCCATTATACCAGGGGTATCAGTTATGCTATACCCGACAATCGTGCTGAAAAAAGAATGACTTCACTGCAAAAAGGTGATCTTCTCACCACAGAGACCGCGGAGATCGCAGAGACTAAAGATAATTTTATCTTTCATTGAGCATAGGGTTGTGAAATTTTTCTTACATGCACCCAATGGCCAAAAATTATTCACAAATCTTAGACGCTCTGCGTGCTCTGTGTACTCCGTGGTGAGTTTTTGCAGTGGACTCAAAAATGAAATACGCGCAACATACCTGATCATTGTCAGCACGCGGGCCAGAGGCCCGCGCACCCAGGGAATGGGAACGAGAGGGGCGGATTTGGAACCCGCCCCCAATGGCGTGCTGAGTGTTTCGATATTTCTACCCAATTCCATCAAGATGCGGGCCAGAGGCCCGCGCACCCAGGGAAAGGAAGCGCATTTCAGACACATCAGACACACTCCGCGAGCTACTTCTGAATGATCGGAAGATAACGTACTGCTGGCACAGAGACGGTTTGCGTCGCTCCACCGTAGACTAATCTCGTGCTATTCTCAAGCAGCTCTACATTCGTGATCCGTGCAACATTACCCACTGCACCAGCACGTAGCAGAATCGCTACCTGCACCTCATTGCTAGCAGGAAGATCGACAATATTCCAGCTTACCTGTCCGCCGCTTTGTGTGCCACCATCGCTGATTGCCACTACCTCAACACTATCAGGCAGATCCACGACTAACTCAAGATTAGTCAAATCGGCGCCTGCACCCTGACCAAAGTTAGAAACAGTAAACACAACTGGAAACGTCTCACCGACTTCAATAAATTGTGGCGCTTCAGAGCGTACAAATGGCAACGGCTGATCGATCCGCGTTACAGTAGCACCACGGGTATTGTTGCGGATAAGCGATCCACCATTGGCTTCGACCCGATATGTATCGGCAACAACATTCGCAGAAGCCTGAACCTGGTAGGTAAGAGCGATAACATCTCCTGGAGCGAGACTACCAACCGACCAGGTAACCTCACCAGTGCCGCTGTTGTAAATACCGCCATCACTGATGCTGCCCGTTACCAGCGTAGCACCCGTCGGAACAGTCGAGAACACCTCGACATCACTCAGCGTCGTTGGCCCACTATTAGCAACAAAGATCACGTACTCAAACGGTTCATCCGGTGCTGCCGCTGAGAGATACCATAGGTCAGGATCAAACATCTGTAACTTCCAAACATCAACATGAGGCTGGTTGTTGATCTGCGCAGTAATCCAATCGGCGAACGAGGCAGTTTTAGCGTACACACCGGGGAAGTTCGGCCAGGCACAACCGATTCCAAAACTAACGATACCGGCATGAAGCAAGCCACCAGAGCCATCGGGAACCATCAGTGGCCCACCGCTGTCACCCTGGCAGGTATCAATCCCGCCGGATGGATACTGACCAGCGCAAAGGTGCAACGATTCATTCAACCCACCACTGTAGCGCTCATTACACGTCGCTATGTCAACAATCAGAATGCTGGCCTTATGAGCCACGTCAGGAAAATCAAGCCCTGTCTGTGGTAAGCGATTACCCCAACCGGCAATTTGGGCGGTTGTACCTGCTACAAAGCGAGCTGCATCCGCCGGAGTAGCAATCTTGATTGGTGTGATGTCGATCACCGGATCGGCCAATTGTAACAAAGCGACATCGTTGGCGAGAGTCACTCCCGCAAGGTAGAGCGGATGAGTAATAATTGCTGCCACGATCTTCCGCTGAGCTGCGGTCGCCTGCGACAGGTCTTGCTGACCAACCAGCACCTCCACCTCCGTTGGTGCAGCTATAGAAGCTACACAGTGAGCTGCCGTGAGCACCCACTGCGTCGTTGTGAAATCACCGCCATCGTCAATCAGTGCACCACCGCAAAATGCAAACGCCTCATCGGTAATCGACGCATCGAGCAACGCCACCAGCCACGGATAATCACCCGGTTGCACCGGTTCACCGCCAACAATACTAAGTGTTGGCGGTGGGAGTGGTCGCGATGAGGCAACCGATGGCAGCAGCCACATCACGATCAGAGCGAACAGGATCCCCCTCCAGAATAGTTTTCGCATGGCATCTCCTTATCATTCCAAAATCATGTAACGTTATTGATTTTAATAATATCAAAAGCAACGTGACTTGTCAATGAAAGGAATGTCATATTGCGACCATTCCTGCATCCAGCAGTATCCAAAACGGTAGATCAGGCTGTTGCATCGATGAAGTAAAAAAGTGGTATATTAGACGTGAGCTTTTCCATGGTTAGCTCTAGCAGGAAAATTGGGCAGAAAGGCTTGTTTCACCACAATCTTACTAGCGCCACACGGGAGCAACCGAGAACCGGTACAACCCTGGAGATAAGCACGTAAAGCAAGGAGACCACGTATGAGTCCTGATTTTGAACGACTGATTGGTCGGGCAGTCCTTGATCCTGACTTTCGCAAGCGGCTGCTTGATGATCCTGATGCAGCAGCGAAGGAAGCCGGTCTGCAACCCGCTCCAGATGAGATGGAGCGCCTGCGCAAAGCCCTAACCGATCCAGCTCAGCGGAAACAGCTTGAAGATATTGATCGGCAGGTTGCTGCGCCTGTTTGGAATTAGAACTTTTCTGAAAAAGCTCCTATCATCTAGATGTGTAGGCTGTAGGCTTATACCTTAACGAGATGAACCACATCTGAGATGTTGTCTCGCTGAACTGCTAGCGCACGCTCGCAAGCAGCATAGCTAATGATCTCACTCCTCCTCAACCTCCTTCCTCTCTCGATGTGGGAGAGGAAGAGAAGGTTGAGCCGATGGCCTTTTCATGAGAAGGACTTTGAAACGAGTTACCTATTACGGGATCAAGAGTAAAGGTATCAGGTACTGCAACCCGATGATACACACAGTTACGGATAACACCTTTGATCGGTTGGGAACGTACTCTATAGAAGATAGGTTCTAAGAGTATTTATTTGTAAGAAATATGAAGTCGCAAGACACTCAATTACTTAATGAATTACTAAAACAGATTGATGCTGAAAATGATGAAACACGTTTGCGTTCGACTTTGCGAATGCTCAACTTGATCGTTCTAACTCTTACCCTGCTAGCACTCCTTATTATGCTTGTTCCGCCATTTTCATTAATAGATTCTTACATTATTGCATCCATTTCAATTACGGTGAATATTCTTATTGAATGGTTGATCCGGAGAGAACGTGCGAAGGTCGGTGCATATATTTTTACAATTTGGACCAATGTTGGTATTATTACTTTTTTGATCTTGAGCGCCATTCAACAAGAAAAGTCTGATTTGATAATGTTTGCAGGAACTACACCATTGTTTACTATCCTGGGTGGTCTGTTGTTAGGCTGGCGATTCGCAGGTATTCTTACGATAACTAATCTCATCATAGTATTTTTTGTCTACTTTTGGTTTTTTACTACAACGGGAACATCACGAGGTGTGTTTGAAGAAACGACTGGGCTATTTATACCAGTTTTAATCTATTCCGTTCTTGTTTGGGCGGCAATTTCATTTTACCAATATTATCTAACCGCTTCACGTCATAAATTGAATCAGGCGCGGACAAAGCTCTTGCAAGACCAGATACTTCGCCACGATCTGGAAATCGCTCGTATGCTTCAGCAACGCCTCTACCCATCGGCACCACCATCGATAGACCATATCCAGATCGTGGCATATTCGGAGCCGGCCCGTGAGACGAGCGGAGATTTCTACGATTTTGTGCGGATGCTCGATCAACGTTGGGCCATCGTTGTGGCCGATGTGACCGGTAAGAGTATTGCTGCCGCAATGGTGATGGTCATGGCACGCTCGATTCTCCGCGCCGCTATCATCAACCACCAGCGACCGGAAGCAATTCTGCGCGCTGCAAATAGTGCTCTTTGTGCCGATGGGATCGATAACCAGTATGTCACTGTTTTTCTGGGTATTCTCGATCCGCAAAACAATACGCTCCAGTTTGCGACTGCCGGTCACCCTTTTCCATTTCTCCGTCGGAACGGTCAAATCCAGGAGATCGGTTATGGTAGCCTGCCCCTGGGCACACGACTGAGTGTTGATTACCGTGAGACAACGTTGCAATTGCAAGCAGGTGATCAGATATTTCTCTTAACCGATGGCTTTTTTGAAGTACAAAATGCTCACCATGAAATCTTCGGTTTTGACCGTCTGATGAACCTTCTTGATCAGGTCGATCCGAACGATCCGCAGCGAGCAATGGAACAACTCCTGGCGACTATCAATCAGTTTTGTGACCAAGTTGAACGAAGTGATGATATGACTGCACTGATCATTCAGGTGCTCCCACAAACGTATGCTGCAACTGCTACCGTCTGAAGAAGACTACTGGCAATCTGTGTCAGCGCAATTGATGACGTTGATTGAACCGCTCCCCCCAACACTCCGTCAGCCGCTCGTTCAAGTGCTCGACAACTCGATTCATCGTCTTCTCACTCTCTGGCCTGTCTGGTTGTCGTCTTTGATACCTCTTCCAACATCGAGCCGAGATCGGCTCGCTTTAGCAACCTTATGCGGCGGTTGGGCAGCAGCAATCCGTGATGCGTGTCTCGATGGCGAGCTAACCCACCTGGCTGCACCACTGAGTCGGGCATTGTGGCGCAGAGCATGGTACATGTTTGGGACGCTGGGCATCGATCTGCGATTACTGCTAGAGTTAGAACAGCGCATGGTTGCTGCATATCGAAAAGAACTTGCCGCCCGCACGGCTACCGGCTGCTGGCAACCAGCACAACTACGGCTGTTAACAGCACGTTGGGTTTGTGATCGAGCTGCGGGCTGGCACGCTGTGCAGCGTGCTCATCTGATGCTGGCCGGTGTGCTGCCAGATCACCCGCTGACCCTGACATTGACCAACGCACTTGATGCACTGATCCTGGCCCGTCAGCTCGGTGATGATGTTTCTGATCTGGCCGATGATGTTCGCGCAGGCCGAGCCGGTTGGCTTATCCGACTCATTGCCGAGGAAATCTGGCGGGCTGAGGGCAAAGCAACGCCAATCGAAGAGCAACGTATCGTCGGACGCTGGCTGCTTGATACAACGCTACGTCAGAAAGTGGTACGCTTCCATGCAACGTTATGTCAATATACAATGCAGGTATTACAACCATACACCGGGTACATTCCCCGACTGATTGATCTGGTTAGCTCAGAGCGAGATGTCGGACCGATGATAGCAACCATGAACCTGTTAGTACTCCCACACTAGCCGCTCGCGCCATTGGTTAATCCGTTCGTCACTATCAATACACGCATCTAGCGCAATCCGTGCGTGGGTCAGGGCACTATCGCGGCCAATGAGAACTAACCGGCAAAGCGGAACCGGTCGCTCTTTGATTCGTAAGGCACTGCTATTCACACGCCCGGCAACCACATGCACTTCATCAGCCCACGGTGAATCGGTACAGTAAACAATACCTTTGGCGCGAAACAGGCCTTGTTCGGTAAGCTGGCGTAAGGTTTGTTCCAACATCGAACGGCATAACGGCAGATCGGCGTACCAGTCGATAGCGGCAAATTCGCTGTGCTGGTGCGGTAACGAATCCGGGATCGAACCATCGTAGCGCGGACTGAAAATCAGTTCAGGTGCGACATCGCCATACACGGCTGAAACAATTGGCGCACGCCGATTAATTGAGCGCAGCCGTTCATCGAGATGTTGCCGGGTCTGAGGAGCCACCAGATCGGTATGCGTCACCAGGATCAGGTCGGCAAGTTGAAGCTGACGCATTGTTAGTGGTGAAACAGCCATAACACGGTCAAAATCGGCTGCTGAGACGAGGGTGACTAGTGTATCGAGCGGAACATCGGCGGCTCGCAACTGGCGGATCAGTGCACCCGGTTCAGCAAGGCCGCTGGTCTCGATAGCGATTGCCGCCAGCGGACCACTGTCGATCAACGTTTCAAGCGCAAGCAAGAGATCACTCCCTGCCACACAACACACGCAGCCACCCGTCAACTCGATCAACGGTACAGCACCACGCTGCGCCAACAACGTACCGTCAATTCCCAGCGCGCCAAATTCATTGACGATAACACCGATACGACGATCAGCGCGTTCTAACAAGCGGCGCAGCAGCGTTGTCTTGCCACTGCCGAGAAACCCGCTGATCAGCGTAACCGCCGGAGTTGTCCACTCACTTTGTATCGGCATAACCGGTCAATTCCACATACCCTCGACCACGCATGCTGCCACTCACCTCAACTGCACCCTCCCAGTAGACGACAGACGTTGGTAGTTCCTGGTCGCGTAGCGCTGGCGTCACCTTAAGCTCGATCCCATAACGCGGAATGCGCATCTGCCAACCAGAGGGGTACACTGCCCCACTCCGTGGACTACGCCAGGTTTCAGTAACTTCCAGCTCTACATCGCCAGGCCCAAGAATAATTACGGTATTATCGGGGAGAAGGAGGCTACCGCCGACAAACGGTGATGGCTTACCATCTGCCGCTCGAAGCTGGTAATACATTAGATCGTGACCACTCTCAAGCTGTAAGGCAAACCAGTCCCAACCGACCACCCCCTCTTCGAGCGCGCTGGTGCCCCATTCGCGATCCATCCAGGTTAGACCATTCACGGTATATGTCACAGAGCCGATCCGAATGGTACCACTGCTCACCATGCGCGTCAGTGAATAGTAAGCCGATGCGTTGCCAACTTGCGAACCCTTCTGACTCACGCCGGCATTTCCCTGTAAGACCGGTGGCCGACTGTTGACCGCCACCAGATCGAGGGCCACATCATCTTGGGCAGCGCGGAGCCGCATCGTCATACCTTCAGGTCCACTGCCTTCTACCGACCAGTCATTCAGAAAGACGTGGAAGGGATTACCACTGGCACCCGCCAACCCTACTGCGGCCCGACTAAAACGCTCGAAGGCATAGAAGCGTCCCCCATTAATATCACTGATGGCAAAGTGAGCCATGTAGACTTCATTGGTCGCCCATGCCGAATCACGGGCCGGCAGGTACGGGCTGAGCGCTCGTCGGAAGAAGGTCAGTTGGAAACCAAAGCGCCGTCCGTTTTCGGCTGTCAGATTACCGGTATAGTACCACCACTCAGTTTGAAACGTTTGATGCGGGCCGTGATCGGCAGGAAAGATGAAAGGTCGTGGTTCAACAACACGCTCAAAGCCAGCGATGTCACCGGCATTCACGGCCTCAATTGCGCCAATGGTAGCCTGAACGACCGGTCGAGCTGGTGAGCTACAAGCGGTGAGGAATGTTACGGCGATGATCAAAATCCATTTTGCAAAAGAGTGCATAACTTTTCGCTCGTTGTAACGGTTATATAAATAGGAAGTCTCTTTAGTAGTGTACCACGGATTGATGCAGATACTCGGGATTGGTCGCGAAATGAGTGGGTAGCGGTACGCTCCGCTACCAACAGTGGCTTGCTGTCAATCGGGAGAGATAGGGGTTCTTAGAGCGCGATTAGAACCTGGGCTTTTGCTGAGGCTCGACCAATGGCATCTCCAGAATGGTTCGGGAAACGTTGGCGAGTAACGCATGCAGCTCTTCGAGGCGATGGAAACGGGTAGCAACGGTTTCAGCGCCGGTGCTGCAGAACACGCCTGGCGCCCCCCACCTTTCACCCTGCCCCCCTTTCTTTCCCACACAGGGCGAGGAAGGGGGAACGTGGGGTGGCTGGAGCGAAAGAATGTTGATACCCTCACGCAATGGTCGCACGAGCACGGTACGTTCGCAATAAGAAATCCGGGTTTTTGTTCAGGCTCTCAGGTACGATCCGCAGCCAGATGCGGTGGAGCATAGCCAGACAACTCAGACAGCGTGCCACTCGCTCACATGCAGGTGCGGGCCAGAGGCCCGCATTCACAAGGAATGAGAGCATTATGTTTTCAAAGGAGTGTATAATGAACCCTGACGATGATGCCCGTGTCCTTGTAGTTATCGTGCCAAAACCGCACGACCTGGAACTAGTACGTACCGCAGGTTGGTACCGACTACCGCTTGCCCACACGCCACCGCAACTCGCCGCCGACTATCTGGCATTCTATCAACCGGCCTCATTTGGTCATGCGCGCTGGCAGATACAGTACTATGCCGCTATTGTACGTTACCAGCTTGTACACCGCCGTGATCTCCTCCCTGCGGAGACAACCCACCCACGAGCCGGAGATCGTTATTACCGCATTGACGTAGGGCCGTTACAAGAACTCGAACGACCGGTACCATCCGCACGTTTGCGCCGGATCACCTTCATTGCGACAACCTTTGGCCGTTTGCGGCAGGCTATCGATGTCACGGATCTGTTCACCCCACCGCCACCGCCAGAGGTATGGGGTGGCGGTTTAGCCGGTAAAGCAATCACCTAGTCGGTCAGTACGCGCCAGCGTAATGTTTGACCGGCAGCGAACGGCACGACATCACCATACCGTGGTGGTACCGTCCAGGGGTCTTCAACCAACCGTACCTCTCGCTGAGGCGGTTGTAAACCATGAATCCGGCAGGCATTACCGCTCACAAAATCGGGCAAGCGGTCAAGCGCATGATGGCGCTCAAATAATTCGACCAGCATGGGCAACAGCACCGGCGCCGAAAAGATACCAGCAGCGCAAAACGCAGCCTCTTTGCGCTCAATCGGATGCGGCGCCGAATCACTGCCAAACATCAATTTAGGATGACCAGACAACGCTGCGGCTAGAAGCGCATCGCGGTCTGATGGTCGTTTGGCAATCGGTTTACAGAACAGATGAGGTTGTAGCAGACCACCAGCTACATCATCAAGGGTAATCAAGAGATGGTGGAGCGTTACTGTAGCAAACAGGTTCGGGTAGCGGTCAAGTAATTCGAGCGCCGCAGCCGTCGTGATATGTTCCATCACAATTCGTAGACGGGGGAAGGTCTGGGCCCAGCGCTCATACACCGGTAAGAATTCAGTTTCACGATCCAGCACAAAACCGTGGCTTTCACCGTGTACAAGCAGGGGAATCCCTAACTCTTCCATAACGGCCAGGGTCGGCTCAATTGCTTCCAGATCACTTACCCCACCGGTACTATTCGTGGTCACACCCTCAGGGTAAAGTTTGATCGCAAAGATTCGCCCACGTAATGCGTGCAAGGTAGCGGCATCGTAAGCGCGGAAAAAGAGGGTCATCAGTGGCATAAACGGATACGACGCCACTGCAGAGCGTATTTCGGCCTCGTATGCCGCAAGCCGATCAAGATTATCGACCGGTGGCACCAGATTCGGCATGATCACCGCACCGGTAAACTGAGCCGCAGAAAATGGCGCCACCAGGCGGAGCATCGCTCCTTCGCGTAGGTGTAGATGCATATCAAGGGGAGCAAACAGCGAAATGGTCATAGACGTTTTCCTGGCTGACGTGGCAGACGCAAGCGTGCTGCCACAAAGCGATCATGAGGAAGATTGATTGCAGCCGTGATCCGGCTAATTTCGGCGCTTTCAGCGCCAGAAAGTTCACCGTCGGCAAGCGCAACCGCAAAGAGTGCGTCGAGAAATCGTTCACGCTGCTCGACAGTTGTTGCGTCGGCAAACGCCTTGGTAAGACGAAAAAAATCGAGATTGGAAGCGCTCTCAGTCAAGGCTATTTCAGCGACCAACGTTGCCCGAGTATGATCCAGATGCCACCACTCTTTGAGGATGGTCACAATACGGTCGTGCTCTGCGGGAGTCACCTGATCGTCAACACGAGCAATCAGGGCAAGGAGACCACCGGCCAGCGTTAAGACGTGCAATTCATCGCGGTCTATCCCAAGTGCGTCGATGTCCTGCCCCAATCGCATATGTAAGGCATAGTAAATACGATTACGGAGAAATTCCGGCAACAGTTCCTCGCGATTAGGGCCAGGAGCACGAATTCCGAGTGCAACCCGAAAAGCCCGTCCAAGCTGATGCAGCACACTCTGGCTATCACGCTCTAGAGCCTGCTGAATTGCTTGCACCACCTCACGTTCAACTGGCGTCACTACCCGATCCGCAGCCACCAGCCGCTGAATCGCATGTAAAACCATCTGCCGCTCTTCCGACGTCGCGATCAGATCGCGCAGATCATCGACGAGGCGTGTGCGTTCAGCCGCTTCAACTGGTGAAGAGAGATACATTTCCAACTCGGCCCACTCATCGGCGGTCAAGGCGAATTGACCGCCGGTTTGACCAAGTTCGGCCAGCAACCGTTTGAGATCGTTGATTTCATCAAGCGAGAGTTCACCATCGGCCCACGCTGCTGCAATTATCACTTTCGCCAGGGCCATGACCAGTGGATGTTTTGCCATGACAGTTCCCGATGTTCCCCAAGAGCGATAATCATTGGATGTTTACGCTTGTGCGACGCGACCGCTGAGCGGATTTTGTCAGCACAGACCTCGAAAGAACAGGTTTGCCACGTTTTCGATACCTGTACTGCGAAGTTCCTCAATACAGAGGATGAAAGCTCCTGTATTTTGAAAGACAGTACTATACAGAAGACTAGAAATATTGTACAATAGCTAAGAAGAGATTATCTACCGGTAAAGAGGCCGGTCACAGCAATGTCGCTCGCCCGTTTGGGTTGAGCGACGTTTAACATTCAGGGAGTGACATTATGCAACCTCAACTTCATTGTCCACATTGTGATGAACCGCTAGTATCAGAAGGTATGTACCTCCGCTGTACGACGCACGGTCTCTTCTTCCGCTACGGCCCCCGCCGGTTGCTAGCCGTGCCAATGACAGTTGAACGACACGAGCCATTACTACCCTGGCAGACGTTGAGTGAAGAACCTGCCAGAAAATTATCGCTACCAACCACCACCACCGCCGCGGCCACCAAATGAACCACCACCACCACCGCCGCCGAAAGAGCCACCGCCGCCGCCACGGCTACTCCATTCTCCCGAGTGCGATGACGTGCTCCACGAGCGGCTGTGTCCCCAACCGCCGGTCGTCCTCCCAAGCCGAATCACCGTCGAAGCTACACTATCGGTAGCCTGGGGTGAGATAACCGGTGGTTGTAGCGTGTTGAGCAAATCGGTTGCTGCAACATCAATGTCCTGCGCTTCACGCAAGGCAGCACGTAATGCTTCTTCACCATTGATAGGTAACCGAATTTGGTGAAACCGTTGCCGCAATGCCGTAATTTGCCCCACTACTGCAGATGACCCCCCCAGTGGCGATGTACGTTGTAGTTGAGTAATGCGGTTCAACTTTTCACGTACCCGCTGCAAAACCTGATTGAGTTCAGCACGTAACGTTTCTAAACGCTGTACTTCGGCATACGCCTGCTGGTACGTCGTGGTTGCAACCTCGGCCAGAGACTGGTACTGTTCAATCGCTGCGGTCAATGCCTGCCGACGCGCCTCATCTTCGTGGATTTCAGCCTGCTGGAATAACGTGTATGCCTGTTGCAGCATTGTTCGTACCTGCTCAAGCTGTTGACGGACCGCTGGGGAAAGATCGGCATCGTGAACAGCCACGTAATGCACCAGTTTTTGCACTTCATTGGTTGCCAGTTGCTTTATCTGCTGTGCACGCTCATGTAAGCGAGTGGTCTGCTCAACTTCATCACGGGCGCCGGCCAGCGCTTCATCGGCCAGGCGATCAGCTTCTTGCGCGGCGCGAACCAGTTGTAGCCAATCGGGTTTTGCTTTGGCTGCTTCGGCCTTCGCTGCCGCCAAGAGAGCCGCCGCTTGCTGTAGTAGGGCATCAGCATGAGGACTGACATCAGGATTATGGGCCGCAACAAACGATGTTCCATCTGCAATCGACCGTTCTGCCTCGGCTAGAAGGTCACGGGCGATAGATCGGGCTTCTTCCAACGCACGAAGCCGATCGGTAATCGCCGTAATCAGCCGCACCGCGTGATCGAGTTCCTGCTCGGCCGCATCGAGATACGAGCGCGCAGCCAGAAATCCTTGTACTTCCATCGTATTCGCCGTTCGCGCCTGCTCCCAATGCTCAAAAGCACGTGCAACGGCTGCCTCTGCCTCACTACCGTTTCCACGAATATCAGCCCAGGTGCTCTCGGCAAATTCATCAACCAGATCAAATGCTTCGCGCCCAGCGGCAATCAATTTCGCCGTTTGCGGGCCACGTGCGGCCAGAGCTGCAATACGACGTTCGTTGTCAGCCCGAATGGTCGGAAGATCAAAGCCTTCGCGCTGCGCCCGTGCGAGCGCTGCTTCAGCTTCTGCGATTGCAGTGGTTGCCGCCGGTATTGTACCTTGCTGTAATGTATCTGCCAGTCGATCCAGCGCTGCTCGCGCTTCATCAAGCGCTCCATGGCATGCTTCCATCCGATACCCCTCGGCGGCCAGCGCCTCTGCGGTGCGGCGGCCCTGAGGAATAGCAGCCCGTACTGCTGCGTACCGGTCGAGAATATCGATTAGGGTCTGTCCGATTACCGACGCCTCTTGCGCTGCTTGGATCGCCTCAGGAGCCTCTAATCGCTCTAAAGCCGCTTCTGCTCGATGAAGAACAGACTGAATCGGCCTGAGCACGGCTGCATGATCGGTTAATTCCTTCCCAAACTGAGGCAAGCGCTCAGAGACGTCGGTCAGGACTTTTTTTGCGCGTGCAACATCCTCCTGCGCCTGACGCATCAATGCTTCATAATGAGCACGCCGTTGATCAAGCGCATCAAGGTAACTGGCAACCTCTGCGGCCTTCGCCTGAAGCTGTTCATAAGCGGTTGCTGCTATCTCTACCTGCTGTACCGATGGTTTTGCTTCACGATCCAGTTGCTCACCGATCTCGTCAAATGTGACTTTCAAGTCGGCAAACGCTTTGCGCGCCACCTCTTGCATCTGCTCTAACTCGGCTACCGCTGCTGGTGGATACGAAAGACGGTCAAACTTCGCCTTCTCGAGCGAACTGTTAAATCGTTGCCCAAGCTGCACGATCAGGGTGCCAATCCGTTCACGAGCATCACGCAATCGCCGCTCGGCAGCCTGACGAGTCTTTTGGCGACGGCGAAGCTGGTACACACCGACACCGGCAGCCGCTACGCCAGCCAGACCCAACCCGCCGATCACGACGGGGGTTAAATCGGTATTGATGGTAATCCCGCCACCCGGACGTGGCGGATTAACGATTGCAGCTTCAATGGCCGTTAATGCACTCGTTACACCGCGCGTAAAATCGCCATCTGATAGACCAGGGTTAAGTTTATCGGTACGGATCAGCTTGTAGTTGTCATTGACTGCCAGCGCGTCGCTCCATTCGTCACCGAACCAGATCGCACTATAGCGATCATTCACTGCGACGTAAATGGCAATCAGCGTCGAGCGCACAGCGCCATCACTAGAAGCCAGACCGTCGGCGATGAGCTGTCGTTGAAAATCAGCTTCACCACCAGAATCAACAACATACACTGCGACTTGCGCTCCACGACGTAGCAGCGGGTCAGCCGCAGCACGAACGTCAGTCTGATTCAGACGACCGTCGGGATCAACGATAACTAGCCGTCCCTGGGCAAGTACCGGGGTCAGGAATATCAGGGTAAGCACCACCCCGATCCACCAGCGCAATGCGATTCGCATGCCCAATCTCCTCTCTACAGCACCTTTCGGTCAACAGGTGTGAGCATTTAAAAGACGATGAAGCAGTGAGCAGACGATTTTACAGCACGCTCCATGCTCTCCTCCTTTTTTACGCTGAAATAGCGGCTGACGTTGCATAATTTCATGGGCGTGGAGAACCACTGCCTGGATTGGGTAGGTCACGGGCATCTGCGGGCGGTGTCAAACGAACAGGACGGTTAATATCACTCAACCGGACATCAAGGACAAACGAAAAAGGTTGAGCCTGCCCTTGCGGATCAGTTGCCGTACCATCGAACGTGATTGTCAACTGACGCAGATAGCCATCTGCACATACCAGTATGCGAGCAGTGGCTTCGGAAACGGTACTATCAGGCAACTGGGTAGGTAAGCCAACTGCACCTAGACTGGAAAAGAGAGCGGTCGTAGCGTCACGGTCGCCCAAGTATTCCTGACATTGCACACCATCTTGCTCGACGACTGCCCCAGCGGTGAAGCGGCTGAAATCGGCACCTGAACGGCTAACTGCGCTTAATGTCGTATCAACCTGAGTTGGCGGAGTAGCGATGGCACTCTGCTCTGGCGTTAGTCGGTACCAGACATCATCGGGCGCACCGAGGAAGGTAAGCGGCCCGCGCACATAACTGACACCACCAACCGTCATAGCCTGTAGGCCACGGGTCACATCGGCGCCGAGAAACGCTGCCAGAAAACCGCGCAGTGTGAATGAAACATCGGCACCGGCAAACTGCCCATCGAGAGTCAAGAGATCGGTTAGATTATTCCCCAGATTAAAACCTCCAACCAGACCACTCCCACGCAATGACAGTTGCATCCGGTAGGTATCGATATTTGCCGTCTGCCGAATTGCCGCTGGAATTGCCGTGCCTGCCGGTTCTGCGACGGGTGTTGGGGTTAGGGTTGGCGTTGGTAATGGTGTTGAAGTTGGTACCGGCGTAGGAGATGGTACCGGTGTCGGAATGGCTGTCGGCGATGGCGTCGGTGTAGCAGGTGCACCACATCCGATGAGAAGCACGGTTACCAGAAGAAACACAAATAGACGCACAAAACCGTCCTTTCTGCTCAGACACATTGCCGGGAAGACATGCAGGGCAATGCGCATGCTGATTATAGCAGTGGCTATGCAGAGATCGCAAAGGAGCGGGTAAAGAAGGAAAAGGTGAAGCACCCTGCTTCATTCGCGGTAGCAGTTGCGCTCAGCGCATAATCGCAGTATGATATGACAAACGTATGCGCAGACAGGAGGCGAGCGATGGATCTCTGGATTATGATCGGTATCGTCATCTTCGTCTTTATTGGTCAGGCCATTTTGTGGTCGTGGGTCATTATTCGGCGCAATCAAGTAGCTCCCGACGTTAAAATCTTTAACTGGCGTGAACTGTCACAGGCATTCGATCGCTGGCTTGAAGAACGGCAGCGGCGGCGGCAGCGACGTTCATTCTAGGCCTGAACGTGCGCGGAATGTCTGTATCATCCGGCAATCGTCGGTGCTCAGGCCTGATCAGCCCCTTTCTGCATCATAAAGAACAGAAAGGGGCAATGGTCATGTTCTTCGCTACCGTCTATGCTCCAGCTTTCAGGCGGCTACCCGATCCCACTTAAGGGCAGAGGCAAGATCGGCGGCAGTAGTTACCTCTGACAAATCAATACCAAGCGCAACAATGGTCTGAGCAACTTCTGGCCGGATACCAACCAGTGTAACGGTTGCTCCCAGCAAACGAGTAGCCTGTACCAGTTGCATCAACCCTGAAGCAACCGTCGTATCAACAAAGGGCATCCCGGTAATATCAATCACCAGATGACGGGCGTTTGTCCGATCAATTGCCTGTAGCGCAGTAGCCTGAGCCAGGGCCATTCGTTCTGAGTCAAGCTCACCAACCAACGGCATGATCAACGTCTCGTGGGTAACGGGCAGCACCGGCATACTTAAACCACGAATTAGCTCACGTTGACGTTCATTCTCACGTAACAACCGTGACTGCTCGGTCATTTGCCGTTCCACTTCAGCCAGGGCCTGCTGTAAATCAGCCGTTCGTTGCGCAATCCGTTCCTGCAATCCGTTACGCTCTTGCGCAAGTGCTTCGTTCATCTCACGCAGTTGAGCAATGACACCAAAGAGGCGTTCGTGGAAAACCCAGAGCTGAAGCAGCAAAATTGCACTGATACCTGCTACTCCGGTGAATTGAAACGGCAACACCAGCGGTTCCGGAATCGGTGGGAAGAACTGCACTTGCGAACCAACGACCATCGTGGCAATCACCGCAATCCACGCTACGATGAGTAAGCGCTTGAGGATTGCGCCACTTACAAAGGGAAGCATTGCGACAATCGCAATAATCGGGCCAAATGCCATTAATGGCGCCAAATCAGGCAAAACAATAGCACCCAGGAAACCATACAGGGTCAATGCAACAAAAGAAGTCGTTAGCGCGATACGGATCTGACCACTTTTCGCCTGCCCCCATGCCTGTAACAAACCAACCACCAGCACCCAGTCGAGTATCATCAGCGCGACCAGGGGGGTGGTTTGCCAGATCAGGGCAGATACCGTAGCAATGAGGGCTACTACCCCAACAACCCCTGCCATCCATAGCAGGAATTGGCGGAGCTGGCGACCCTGTTCAGGAGATAGATGAGCAATTGTTGTTTCATTCATGTCCGAATGCCCTCTATAACACTGCTACGCCTTCATATGCTACCATATTTTCACAAACGTATAACATTCAACGTTTCGTTTCGTCCTAATCCATCGTCAGCCCACCATCGACATCGAGCGTTTCGCCAGTAATAAACGCGGCTTCTGTTGAGGCCAGAAAAACGACTGCTGCAGCCACTTCAGACGGCGCTGCAAACCGACCCAGTGGAATGAGACGCTGTGCCCGATCTCGTAATTCCGGCGTCATCGCGGCAAGGAGTGGAGTTTCGACCGGACCAGGACAAACAGTATTGGCAGTAATCCCAAACGGAGCGAGTTCCCGAGCCAACGCTTTCGTCAATCCAATCGCACCTGCCTTCGCCGCACTGTAGGCTGCACTCCCAAGAATGCCACCACCACGTTTACCGGCAACCGAAGCAATCGTAATCAGGCGACCATAACCTGCTGTAATCATCGCCGGTACTGCGGCACGGCATGTATAGTAGATCGCCGTAAGGTTGACATTCAACACGCGGTGCCACTCTTCTGGCGTTAAATCGAGAAACGGTGCGGTGCTGAGCACTGCCGCATTGTTGACCAGAATATCGAGCCTACCCCACCTGGTAATCACATCCTCGATTGCCGCCGTCACCTCATGCACAGCAGCGACATCGACAACCACACTCTGCGCACGTGGACCGAGTTGAGCGGCCGTTTCAGCCACTGCCGCAGCATCACGGTCAAGCAACGCAACATACGCCCCATGTTCAATGAGAGCAGCGGCAACAGCACGACCAATCCCACGTCCGGCACCAGTCACAATGGCCATTCGGTGATGAAGATCAAACATAGGAGACCTCGTTTGCTAGAGCTGACACTGACAGGAACATGGTACGTCATCAGCCATCTATTTGGCACCGCGATAGCAATCGGAGCGATACGACGGAAGAGAATCTGCTGAAACCTACTGTGACAAGAGATCACTCAGTAGACGCGCTGAGAACAACAGTTGCCAGGAACGCACAATCCTGATATACTTGGTACAATTGTTCGGATACTGATCAATGACCGGTCGCGACCGGTCGTTGCCTTGTCAGAGGGAGAATGCCGAGATGCAGTTACTCTACCTCGATCCGCGTCAATTAGAGATTGACCCAACCGGTGTCCGTGAAGAACCGGGTGACATAGCCGGATTAGCAGCCACTATTGCCGAGTACGGCCTGCTTCAACCTATTGGCGTGACCCCAGTTGGCAATGGGCGCTATCGCGTCGTCTACGGCGGACGTCGGCGGGCTGCCGCCATTCAACTCGGATTAAGTAAAGTCCCGTGCATCGTGCTTGATAATGACGACCCCGATCTATTGTTACGTCAACTTATTGAAAACGTCCAACGCCAGGACCTCAACGACATCGAACAGGCGCGGGCATTCGCACGTTTGCGCGAACATATTATAGCCACCCGTGGCAAATTACCTGACAGCGAACTTGATGAAGCTGTTGGTCAGGCAGTTGGTCTCGGAGCACGCACGATTCGGCGCTACCTTGGCCTACTAGAGCTGCCTGAAGAGGTCCAGCAGATGATTCGCCGTGGCGAGCTAAATGTCACTCAGGCCCAACATCTGCGCCGCATCACTAACCCGAAAACGCAGATCGATCTGGCTCGATTCGCTGTTGAAGAGGGTATGTCAGCCGCCGAATTAAGTCGGCTGACCACCTACTTTGCGGCCAACCCCAACCTGACCCTCGAAGTGGCGTTGCAGGCGCTCGAGCAGGGTGAGGAACTACGCACCAAAGCAACACCCACGACTAGTAGTGGCGGCCCGTTACACCATACACCAGCGATCACGGTCGAACTTCCTGATCACGACGATAGCTGGCAAGATGAGACGGACACCGACGCTGGCGCATACCTGACGGTCGACGAAGAGACGATTGAGAACCAGCCGAAAAACAAGGCGCGTGTCTTCCGCATTCGCTCACTCGACCAGATGGTTGATGAAAGTGATCGATTGGCACGGGCCGTACACGACGGCGATCTCCTTAAGTGGATCGAACGTGATGAAGGGGCTGCCTTCAAAATACGATTGCTGTTACGTCAACTCGAACGTTTAACCCATGCTTTACGCGAGATTGCTCAACAGTATAACGTACCGCTTGATGACGAGTGAGGCATCATCAGAAACCTCCATCGTTCGCGCTCGCCGTGCTGATCCGCAGCATCAGGTTGGCTCCGGTAACCATACGACAAACCGCTATCCGACGATGGTGTCGGTGCGGTTTGCGAACTGTGCCTCCGCAATAGTTTTCTGCACCCGAAACGAGCCTGATTTGAAATCTGGTTTTTTGATTGGACTCAGAGCATTCAGGGTGTGTCTGAAACGTACTCCTGATCACCCGCGATGCATGCAACGCATGCTAGATAGCGGTTTGCAACGTCCTCAGTGACCGTTCTCCGGAACGTGACACTGCGGCCTCCCTTCTTTCCTTTGCTACAAAGAGTGAGGAAGAGGAGCTTGAGGCATGTTGGGAAGCCACCCCTGCTGATTCGGTAACAGGTATGATCGACGAGGCAACGAGGGTCTCCGTACACCGTCGTCGGAGTGAGAAGCTACACGCATCCGCACACGCTGCGGACAGATTGGAAAGCCCCTTTCGCGCTCACACATCTTTTCACGTTTGGCCATCGCCTCTACTGGACAGAGGAAGAACGTAGAAAAGCACCACCTCTCTTTTACATACCCTTGACAAACGCTTAAACTCATGCTACTGTTAAAACCAATTAGTAATTCGTTTTAGTTACAGATACGGTCAATGAGCGACCAACCTCATCCAAAACGTAATCGCCCGCCGTCAATGCACGACGTTGCGCGACTGGCTGGTGTTTCGCAAACAACAGTATCGTTTGTGGTCAATAATGTCACAAGCGTAGCAATCAGTCAGGAGACGCGCGACCGGGTCTGGGCGGCGATTCACGCGCTCGGCTGGCGACCCAACGCTATGGCCCGCAGTCTGCGCACCCGCCATTCGCAGACATTAGGGTTAATATCTGACGAAGTTGTTACCTCTCCATACGCTGTACGCATGATCCTAGGTGCGCAAGAAGCAGCATGGGCCAATCGACAGATGTTGTTGGTCGTTAACACCAGCGGCCGTAGTGACATTGAACAAACAGCCCTTCAATTTATGCTTGAACGACGGGTTGAGGGCTTGATTTACGCAACGATGTATCACCACGAAGTGACACCGCCAGCCGACCTGAAGCTCGTATCGACGGTATTGGTGAATTGTTTCGTTGCCGACCGCTCTTTACCGGCAATCATTCCCAACGAAGTGCAGGGAGGATACACCGCAACGGAAGCGTTGATCCGGCGCGGTCATCGCCGTATCGCCTTCATTAACGAAATCATTCCGATGCCAGCCCTTTTCGGTCGTCTAGAGGGGTATCGGCGTGCACTTGCCGACTATGGCTTGCCTGTCGATCCAACACTGGTGCGAAGCTGTCATTCTAATGCACGAGATGCCTTTACCGTTACCCGTGAGTTACTCGAATATACCGAACGCCCAACCGCGATCTTCTGTTTCAACGACAAAATGGCAATGGGCGCTTACGATGCCATTAAACGGATGGGATTACGTATTCCGCAAGACGTAGCCGTTGTTGGTTTCGACAATCTCGAGCTGATCGCGGCTCAGCTCTACCCACCGTTGACTACCGTCGCACTACCACACTACGAGATGGGACGACGGGCCGTCGAATTACTCCAATCTCTCCCGGCAGGCGAAAGCCTCCCGCCGATTCAGCATTACATCCCCTGCCCATTGATCGAACGGGCTTCGATATAACTGCGGTTTGTTGCCCGACATTTCTGGCAACTCCACGATGAAAGGAGGCACTTCTGCAACAATCACTTGTAAGACGATGGTCAAAGCCGACTACTATCTAATGGAAGGAGAAGACACCATGTCCCGTTCACGCTTGAGTCTTTTGATCGCTTTGATGGTTTTGGTTAGCCTTATCCTGACTGCTTGTGGTGGAGGCACAACCACACAGCCAACCGGCAGCGGTAGCACGAATCAGACTACTGGTAGTGAAAAAAAGCGCGTTACCATTCTCGGTGCATTCGGTGGTGGTGAAGCTGATGCCTTTGAAGAGGTTATCAAAGTCTTTGAGGCAGCAAACCCCGATATCGATGTGGTATATACCGGTGTCAATGACTTCGATACCCAAATTGTTGTGCGCGTACAGGCCGGCGATCCACCAGACATCGCCGGTTTCCCCCAACCTGGTGGTGCAGCTCGTCTGGCCGCCGAGGGCAACCTGGTTCCACTCTGGCCAGAGATAATCGCTCAGATTGATAAGAACTACGCACCATTCTGGAAGGAATTGGCAACCTTTGGTGGCACACCCTACGGCGTTTTCCATCGCGTGAATGCGAAAGGATTCATCTGGTACAACAAACCGGCTTTTGAAGCTGCCGGTTATACGGTACCAAAAACCTGGGATGAATTAAAAGCGTTGACCGAGAAGATGAAAGCGAACGGTCATACGCCATGGTGCGAAGGGATTGAGTCAGGTGCCGCAACCGGCTGGAAAGGTACCGACTGGATTGAAAATATTATGCTACGCACCCAGACCACCGCGGCCTACGATCGCTGGATTTCTGGTGAACTGCCCTTCAGCTCGCCGGAAGTCAAGCGTGCCTTTGAAATCCTGGGTGAAACCTGGTTCACCGATGGCAACGTCTATGGTGGTCGTCAATCGATTGTCCTGACCAATTTCGGTGATGCTGCGACTTTCCTCTTCACTGAACCACCGAACTGCTGGCTACATTTGCAAGGGAGCTTTGTGACCAACTTCTTCCAGGATTCGGTGAAGGCCGATCTTGACAACAAAGTCGGGTTATTCGTGATGCCACCGATTGACCCAAACGTCACTCCGGCGCTCGAAGTAGGTGGTGATGTCTTCGTTGTATTGAAGGGTCGTGACCGCCCAGAAGTTCGTAAATTCCTGGAGTTTATGGCTACCGGCGCTGCAGCAGACCCCTGGATCAAGCTCGGTGGTGGAGTCTTCCCTCACAAAGATCAGAATCTGAGCCTCTACCCAACCGCGATTGAGCGTCAGGTTGCGGAAGCAATTCTTGCTGCGCAGGCTGCCCGCTTCGATGCCTCAGATGCTATGCCTGCAGCAGTGAACGCTGCCTTCTGGAAAGGTGTGACTGATTGGGCCAGTGGCAACCGTGATCTCGACACGGTTTTAGCCGAGATTGATGCAGCACGCAACCAGTAGCCATCTTCCATTACACAATGGCGGGTAGCAATTACCCGCCATTTCCCTCCGGTATTGATGTGTAGCGCGGTGACATGACCACGCAAAGGAGGACTTTTCATGCGACCCAATCGCGAAATAGACCGGTTGCCAGAGATAGGCGGCATTGGCGTCTTTCTCTCAACCACGTTTGGTCGTCTGTTGGTTTCGCTCTTTGTACCAGCAGTTACATTCATTGTCTTGTACCAGGTCTTTATCTTCCTGCGCGACACCCAAATCCCCCAGTGGATGACAGCCATCATCGCTATTCTGTGGGGTGTTGGTGGCGTATTAGCGCTCTTCACCCTCTCGAACTACCTGATCGAACAACTTTCACCGGCCTGGCGCAGACGTCTAATCCCCTTTGTTTTTGTTGGGCCGGCACTGGCTATTCTGACCTGGTATCTAGTATTACCGACAATTCGGTCGTTTATCGCCAGCCTGTACGATGCACGTGGAATCAATTTTGTCGGGCTCGACAACTATATTTATGCCTTTACAAGCCAGGAGATGTTGCAATCGTATCGTAATAACTTCATCTTCTGGATGATCTTTGGCACCGGCATGAGTGTCGGCTTTGGCCTCCTGATAGCCGTCCTCGTTGATAGGACACATCCAGTCTTTGAGACGATCTGCAAAGCGCTGATCTTTATGCCGATGGTCATTTCCGGAGTTGGGGCATCGGTGATCTGGAAATTTATCTACGAATATCGTCCAACTGGATCGACCCAGATCGGATTACTCAACGGTATCATTACCGCATTAGGTTTTGAGTCACAAGGATGGCTGCTCTTACAGCCATGGAACAACCTCTTTCTGGTCATCATTATGGTGTGGCTCCAAACCGGTTATTCAATGGTTATCATTTCTGCGGCAATCAAAGGGATTCCTGCGGATTTGCTCGAAGCAGGACGGATCGACGGGGCAAACGAGTTCCAGATTTTTCGTAACATTATCTTGCCATCGATCCAGGGAACACTGATTACGGTGACGACAACGATTATTCTGTTCACGCTGAAGATCTTTGATATTGTGCAGTCGATGACCGGAGGAAATTTCGGCACTCAGGTCATTGCCAACGTGCAATTCGTACAACTGTTCCGTCAGGTCCATAATGGTCGTGCAGCAGCAATTGCAATCATTTTGCTGCTTGCAGTGTTGCCAGTGATGTACTACAACCTGCGGCAGTTTGGTAAGCAAACGGAGGCCTTCCGATGACGACTACCACTCTGGCAGCACCACGTCGGCGCCGACGGTTTCGCTTTGGCACCTTCATGGTATATGTCGTGATGATCATCATCACCCTCTCCTGGATCACGCCAACGGTTGGCTTATTGGTCAGTTCGTTCCGCCCGGCCGATGATGTGAAGACGAGCGGCTGGTGGACAGTAGTCACCAATCCGGATAAGGCACGTTTTACTCTCGACAACTACCGCACTGTTTTAGGGCTCCCAATCCCTGGACGATCGTCACCAACCGGAAGTAGCCGAGTCGGCATGGATGTAGCGCTCATCAATACGCTGACTGTAGCATTACCATCAACGATTATCCCTATCTTGATTGCAGCGTTTGCTGCCTATGGTTTTGCCTGGATCGATTTTCCTGGTCGGCGAGCGCTGTTTATTCTCGTTGTCGCCATGCTGGTTGTCCCCCTTCAGATCTCGCTCGTCCCCATCCTGCGCGATTACGTAGCCCTCCAACTCGGCGGTACGTATCTCGGTGTCTGGCTGGCCCACACCGGTTTCGGTCTGCCATTAGCTGTCTATCTCCTTTACAATTATATCAGCACCATTCCACGTGATCTTTTCGAGTCAGCATTTCTCGACGGCGCAACTCACTTTACCATCTTCACTCGCCTGATCCTTCCACTCTCTACACCTGCCCTGGCTAGCTTTGCCATTTTCCAGTTTCTCTGGACGTGGAATGATCTTCTGGTGGCATTAGTCTTTCTTGGCGCCGAACCACGAGTACAGGTCGTTACTCAACGTCTGTTAGGCTTACTTGGTCAGTTCGGTCAGGAATGGCATTTACTCACTGCTGGGGCATTTATCTCAATGATCGTGCCGCTGATTGTCTTCTTCTCGCTTCAGCGTTTCTTTGTGCGCGGCCTGATGGCCGGATCGGTGAAGGGTTAGGCGTATCCATCGATGAGAGGAATCTCTATGACGGCAGATCCGCAACGTCCGCGCTACCATTTTCTCCCACCGGCAAACTGGATGAATGACCCAAACGGGTTAATCCAGTGGGGAGATACTTTTCATCTATTCTATCAATATAATCCTGCCGGAGCGTACCATCGCCAGATTCACTGGGGACACGCCACCAGTCACGATTTGGTGCATTGGCAGCACCAACCGCTTGCCCTTACACCAACACCGGGCGGAGCCGACGCGGATGGGTGCTGGTCGGGTTGTGCTGTTGATGATCATGGTACACCAACACTGATCTACACCGGATTTCGCCTTCCAGATGAGCAAAAACCCTGTTTAGCCGTCAGCTATGATGGGTTGCAGACCTGGCAAAAGTGGCCGACACCGATCATTTCCACACCACCGCCGAACCTGGATTTGCTCGGTTTTCGTGACCATACCGTCTGGTACGAACACGGCCTCTGGCACATGCTAATCGGTTCTGGAATTCGCAACCAGGGTGGCACTGTTCTCCTCTACCGTTCACCTGATTTACGCCATTGGGAGTATGGCGGACCCTTGCTCATTGGTGATGCAACTCAGTTTCACCCAATCTGGACGGGTTTGTTCTGGGAGTGTCCAGACTTTTTCACGCTTGGTCATCGGCAGGTGTTGGTCTGTTCTGTCTGGGATCAGCGACCTTACTACACCATCACAATGATTGGTGATTACCAGTATGGTCGATTCACGCCACATACTACTCACAAACTGGATTACGGCGATACCCACTTCTACGCTCCGCAAACGATGCTCATTCGCGACGGTCGGCGGATCATGTTTGGCTGGATGATGGAAGGACGTCGTGAGGCAGCAATACTAGAGGCAGGTTGGGCCGGTGTTATGACCCTACCACGCGAAGTACGGTTCACCGATGACGGTCAGGTGGTTACCTTACCTGCCAGTGAAATTCAGCAACTACGTCAACGTGAAGTGCATGTTCCTCCGCACCGGGTTATGCCAAATGAATTACATTGGATGCCGATTCGAGGGGCACAGCTTGAGATAGAGCTAACGCTGCATCCACCGCAACGCGGAACGTGTAGCATCTTGCTTCGGGCTAACCCTGATGGCAGTGAAGCAACCGTGTTGCGTTACGACTATCAGACCGCAACCCTAACGCTTGACCGACGTCGGTCAAGTCTGACCAGTGATGTTTGGCGTGACGATCATCACGCACCCCTTGCGCTGAAAAAAGATGAACCGCTGGCGTTACATATCTTTCTCGATGCCTCGGTTATTGAGGTCTTTGCGAACAATCGACGTTCAATTACGAGCCGTATCTACCCTGTTCACCCTGACAGCCTGGGTATTGCGATAGCGACAGAAACGGATCCGCTCGACGTACTTTCCTTCCGTGCCTGGCAAATGGCTGATATCTGGTAAAAACGATAGCCGGACGCGCAAGAGGCTTGCGAACACACATGTCAATGTTGACAATAGAGGGTCGGGTTAAAACTCGCCTTATAGCCTGCTCATAGCTGACTACCGATTGGGTTTCAATTGGGCTTCTACTACGATTAACAGACACATTGCTACATTCACGTCGGGAGTGTAACTATGGTTCGCAATCACAATACTCGCCGCCGCCACGCGGTTTACAAGGCTTCGACTTATAAGAGCCTATCCCACTATATCACGACGGATGAACCTCGGCGATGGGTGCAATGCAATTCACGAGAAGGGGCAAGGCGACGCCTCGCCCCGGCAAGTATCCCCGACGATGGTAACGAAGCGCCTATCCGACCTCTCCTGTCGCAGCAGAAATCGTTGGAGCACTGCGCCCATACATTAGCATGAGACGGGGATTCGGATAGGCTCTAAGAGCGCATATCCACGTCCATCACGCTCAAATCTCACTCTTCTTCTCACACTCCGCTGTGCTACGATACCACTACACCCATCAACCTTACCAGGGAGGAAACCAGATGACTCAACCTCCTACCACGCCACCACCAGCCGACGACCTCTTCCACTACGGCTGGCGCTTCGTGCGCAACCAACACCCGACGACCTGAACGATCTCGAACAAGTCCCACTTACCCTCGAAGACGTGTTGCACCCGGAAGTGAGAGATTTTCATCGTGCATGGTGATCGCCACACAACTAACCGCCTGTACCTTACCGCCGTGTTGCGGGCACAGCTCGAACCAAACGGCCAGGCCATTATGCTGAGTAATGTGCGGGTGGTGTGGGACATCCCCGATCTGCGATCGCATGGATCAGACGTAATGGTCATTTCCGGTCTGCGTGAGCAACGCAATTGGAGCACCTTCGATGTGGCGGAGGAAGGTGTCCGACCGACTCTGTTCATCGAGATTGTTGAGCCGGAGACACGCGAGAACGATGTGGAACGGAAGGTGGAGCACTACACACGAGCAGGGGTGGCGCAGTACGTGATTGTAGATAATGTGGGTTGGCATGGACAGCGGCAGTTACAATTGCTCAATTACCGGCTATTCAGCGGTAGGTACCAACTGCAACCTACCAATAACCGAGGCAGGGTATATCTGGAGATTGCAAGGCGACGGCTTGGGGTCGAAGGTGACCATGTTGTCTGCTACGACGAACAATGTGGTAGCACTCGGTGACTACGTGACGGTCGTGCAACAAGTCACAGAGGCTTTAGCACGGGTCCGCCGTGAAGCCGCTGCCCGCGCCGAAATCGAAACCCGTCTGCGCGAATTGGAGGCGGAACTACGTCGGTTACGCAGCACACGATCAACATTCTGACTTTTAGGACTGGAAGCGTCTTGTACCTGCACAGTACGCAGGCAATGAACTGCAACCCAGGAGATGGAGACATCTGTATTCTCAAGAGCTGCTAAGCTCTTTTGATACGAGCGGGTCGGATGCCAGACGTGATCACCAGGGGAAGAGTATTGGCACAACAACCAGACATATCACCAGCACTAACACCTGTAAAAGGATCCCGGCGCGCATATAGTCGATAAACCGATACCCGCCAGGAGCCAACACTAACGTGTTGACCGGAGAAGCAACCGGTGTGGCAAATGCAGTAGAGGCAGCAATTGCGGCTGTGATCAATAATGGCTCTGGCGCTAGACCGAGTTGCTCGGAAACACCGAGTGCGATCGGCATGATGAGCACGGCTGTAGCAGTATTCGAGATAAACTGGCTTAGCAAACTGGTCACAATGAAGATACCAGCCAGTATAGCGAGTGGCGAGAAATTCCCTAATGCAGCGACCAACTGTTCAGCTATTAAAGTCGCACCACCAGTTTTCGTGAGTGCTGTTGCCATTGGCAGCATCGCTGCAATCAACACTAGACTCTCCCAGTTTAAACGTTGGTAGACATCTTTCAGCGAGACACATCCTCCGAGCACCATTGCCACCGCAGCAGTCAACGCAATCGTCACAATCGGGAACCAGCCGGTTGCCATTGTTATTAACATTACTCCCATGATCGCAATCGCCACCCAGGCACGCTGACTAAATGGTTGATCGCTTGCGACCATGTCACGTGGAAAGGCAACGATCGCAAGATCGCCAAAGGTTTGCTGACTACGGACAATTGCCTCCAACTGTGCTGGCGCACCTGCAACTAGCAGCGTATCGCCAAAACGTAGTGGTTCGTGTGCCAGGTCGCCACTGAAGGGCTGCCCTAAACGACGTACACCTAACACCGTCACGCCAAAAAGTTGGCGTAATTCGGCAGTTGCAATCGTCTGTCCTTCAAACCGAGATCGCGGAGTTAATGCAACTTCTATCACGTGGAGATCAGGGCCAAACGGCAACTGCGACGACAGTGACTGAATAACTGCGCGCTCTTGACGACAAAATAATTCCAGCGCTTCTCTCTCACCAATCACATCAAGGAGATCACCCGCCAGAATACGAGTTGCCGCAGTCACAGCTCTTGGCAAACCGGGTTCTGATCGCGATTCAGGCCAGCGTCGGATACCAACGACAGTAATCCCATAACGGCTGCGAAGCCGAGTTTCAGCCAATGTTCGCCCGGCCAGCGGTGAGTCAGCCGCCACTCGTACCTGCGCAAGCCCTTTCGTCAGACGATATTCTGCTGCCAATTCAGCTAATGTTGGCGCCCTTTTATCATCGGTAACAGTGATTGCTCGCACCGGCAAAAGCCAGTGTCGCAATACTACCAGCGTCAGAGTGACCGTTAACAACACGGTCAGACCAACTGGCGTAAAGCTAAAAAAACCGAGTGGCGGTCTGCCAGCAGCCGCCAGCGCCTCAGCGGCGATCAAATTCGGTGGTGTCCCGATCAATGTTAACATCCCACCAATGAGAGCGGCGTATGCAAGGGGTAACAGTAAGCGGGAAGGGCTGATCCCTGCCCGCTGCGCCAGACTGACAGCTACCGGCAGCATAATAGCTACGGTGCCAGTTGAGCTGATAAACGCTGAAAGTACGGCAACCGTAGTCATCAGTATCACGATAATCCGTGGCTCACTCTGTCCGGCAATCTGACCAAGTTTGTTCCCAATCCATGCTGCAACACCGGTTTGAAATAGTCCATCACCTACGATCATTAACGACGCTATTAACACAACAGTCGTGTCACCGAAGCCAGCCACTGCCTCGGATGGGGTCAGGATGCCGCCAAACATAAGTGCAAGTAAGCCAAGAATTGCAACCAAATCGATCCGAATTCGATCAATAACAAAGAGTACAATTAGACTCAATAAGACACAAAGGACAAAAACGATTTCACTTGTCATAGGCTCCTACTTTTATGGAACAAAGAGCTACAAAACCCTCATGAGCGCAGCATTTTCAGTGAACTCGCCTACCCATCTGTCAGAGCTATTACAAACCATTACCTCTGCCCAACCACCGGCCAGTATACGTCACACCCCACCCGCCCGGATCAAACCGGCCAGATTACTTCGGCCCTGATCGGCCAGTATTGTGGCCTGCGCAATGAAGAGCTGCGCCGTCGTCACGGCATCGTTCAGTGCATTGTGTTGCGCATACACCGGCAAACCGAGTGCTGTCGCTAGCGCACGCAGTTCAATCGCCGGATCAGGCATATCGTGCGGCTGTTCACCCGACCAGCGTGCATTCAAGTGCAGGGTTAAAGCCAGCCGGGCTGTATCCAGAATTGGGCGGCGGAGCCGACCGCCGAATGGTTTTAAGGCGGCATTGATAAAGCGCACGTCAACCTGCGCTACGTGGACCACCAACACACGCCCGGCAATCCGCTGCAACAACTCGGCCAACACCTCTGCGGGCGGCGGCGCATGCTGTAGCTCTTCGGGAGTAAGATGATGGATACGAATACTCTCCACGCTTGGTTCACGATCAGCAGGGGGGCGGATCAGCGAATACCACGTCTGCTTCAATAACACACGACCATTCTCAACATTCACCGCACCGATCGCAATCAGTGCATCACGCCGGGGATCAAGTCCGGTTGTTTCTACATCGATCACCGTGTAAGGCACCTCACGCCACGGCAATTTTGGGTCAGGCTCAGGAAACGCCTGATATGCACGCACAAAATCGGCAGGCGGAATCCGCTGAAAAAAACGCAACCAAAATGCCATAGACACCTCTACGCCAGCCGATCAGTTTGAAACATGAGCGCAACTCCACGCTGCACTGAGGCAATCGCCTGTAACGACTCTTTCACTTCACGACGTTCACGTGGCCCTAATTGATGAAAGTTGATCAGATTATCAGGCGGCAAACCAAGAGCGATCTGTTTTTGCTGATGATGTAAGCGCAAACTGGAGAGTAATTCAAACGCACTGATCAAATTATCGGCGTCTTCATGGCTGAGAACACCAGCAGCCTTTGCTGCCCGCAAACGCGCAATCGTGTTTGTCTCATTACTATGCGCTTCGAGCGCAAAAAGACGCGCCAGATCAACAACCATTGCTGTTCCGCGAAGTTTGAGATCAAGCAGATCGCGCTGTTCACCGCGACGTTCGAGGGCGACCTGACGGAAGAAGGTCAGCGGTGCCGGTTGACGCAACGCCGCACGAGCCAATCGTGCTATGAAGATACGATGTTCAGCGGCGTGTTGGGTAATGGTGCGTAACACCAGCTCTGCGGGTAGCTGTCCGTACACCTGCCGGTAGTCAAAAAAGATTGCAATTCGCAACAGCGCCTCCTCATCAGGAATTTCGATCCAGCGCCGGAAGTAGTGTTGCCAAACCGATAACGGCTGTCGCCACTCAGGATTGGTCGCCATGATATTACCAGGACAGCGCGGAAAGCCACATTCAACCAGCCAGCCGACTACCAATTCGGCTAGTTTCTCGAAATAAGAGACATCTTCTGATGACGCCGAATCGTCATACACCAGGGCATTATCTTGATCGGTGCGGAGGGTCTGTTCATAACGTCCCTCTGAACCAAGTACCAGCCAGGCATATGGTACCGGTGGTGGACCAAGTTGAGCTTCGGCATCACGCAGCAGACGTTGTAACAAAGCGTCGTGGGCAACAGCGACCACACGACCAATATCACTGACCCGTGCTCCTGCCGCCATCAACGTGCCCACGGCCTCGGCTACCTGATCGGTATATCGACGGAGATCGGCCAGCGATGTCGCTCGTTGCAACAGTCGCGGTAGAAACAGTGGGCTATTGCTTTGTCGGCGTAAAATATCAGTGTGAGTAATCACACCTACGATCTGATCACCATCGACCAGCGGCAAATGGTGAATCCCGCGTTCGAGCATGAGCAGCAAGCCCTCGAAGGCCAATGCATCCGCCGAGATAGTAGTTGCCGGCGCACTCATCACCTGTCGTACCGGTGTTGTATCCGGCAACCCTTCAGCTAACACCCGATTGCGCAAATCACGATCAGTGATAATTCCAGGTGGAACCTGATCAACGATTAGTGAGGAAATACGTTCAGCACGCATTAGTCGGGCAGCATCACCCACAGTAGCATCAGCGCTGATCGATACCGGTGGCCGTGCAACCAGATCACGGAGCCGGGTTTGAAACAGCGCCGGATTAGATTCCGCCTGCCGTGACTGAAGGGCATAACCGAGTCGCTCAATCACGGAAGCAGCAAAAAAAGCAGCAAACTGAGGATATTCAGCACGGAGACGGTGAAAAATTGCACCGGGCAACAAATAGAGCAGCGTATCGGTGTGCGCACGCACGGTTACCAGCGGCGGCTGACCACGAATCAATGAGGGATGACCAAAGGCTTCGCCAGGGCCAAGTGTATCAACAATCTGATCTTCGCCACGCAGTAAATCAACCGATCCTTTACACACAATGTACAAAAACTCGGAAGGCTTCCCACCTCGGGTCAAGATGGTCTGCCCGGCCCGGACAAACTCAATCTGCAATTCACCGGCAATCTGTGAGACCACTTGATCAGGAAGGCGGTCAAAGGGTGGGTAAGAGCGTAAGAAGCGTGCAATTTCATCCATTGGGAAAACCTGCCATCAGCATTACATCCAACATCTGCGAACCTGGCATCCGCTGCCGGAGCACTCGAACTATCTACGAGATAGTATCACATCGTTGTGAGCACCATTGTACCGCAGGATTGGTGCGCTAAAATCTGATCGGATAACGGCCGATCAGGGACACGACACCGCAGCGTTCAATACGAGAGATAGGCGAGGCCGGCTGTACTCACACCTTTGCTGGCAATTCTATGCGAAGAACGTCATACCGGCCTTCGGACAGCCCGTACCTGAAAACAGTAAAGGCATCTCCTGTGGGGAGATGCCTTACGAGCAACGACGGAGCCACACAGGAGACTACCGGCGTTCAATGAGGAGACGAATAGCAGTGCGCTCTTCGTCATCAATTGACACATCGATAAATGACGGAATACAGACGATATCGATCCCCTCCTCACTCAGATATGCGCGAGCGATAGCAACAGCTTTAATTGCCTGATTCGTCGCGCCAGCGCCGATCGACTGCACTTCGGCCGAACCATTCTCGCGCATAACACCGGCAATCGCGCCGGCAACGGCACTCGGCCGCGAGCGGGTCGAGACCTTCAAGACCTCGGCACTACGCTGCTGACGAGCGGGGGCGGCGCTACCTTCGCCGACAGCCCGCTCTAGCGGCTGGGCGTTGCTCATAGCTTCCTCCTGTTGGTGACGTATAGATAAACGACGACTCGTATCATCGGGCGGAGTTGCCAGGTTCATACCGGCGCAGCCTCCTTGTGTACAAGAACCTTATAGCCGATGACCGAAAGCGTGCCCTTATTGTACCACACGCTATCGTGATTTGCAGACCAAATGATCACCAATTTGAAGATCATCTGGCCTGATATACTACCGTGCGTAATCAACGGCACGGGTTTCGCGAATGATCGTGACCTTGATTTGACCAGGATACTGCAAGCTCTCTTCGATCTTCCTGGCAACGTTGCGAGCCAGATGAATACTGGCCAGATCATCTATCTGATCTGGTTGTACCATCACACGCACTTCACGACCAGCCTGGACTGCGAATGCACGTTGAACACCAGGGAACGACGTTGCGACGGTTTCAAGAGCTTCTAAGCGCTTGATATAGAGGTCGAGTGTCTCACGACGAGCGCCCGGACGGGCACCAGAGATTGCGTCCGCAGCGATGACCAGAAATGCTTCAACCGTCTGCGGTTCCTCATCGTAATGATGTGCCGCAATAGCGTGAACGATAGCCGCCGAGCGACCGAGTCGACGAGCAATTTCTGCGCCGATCAAGGCATGTGGTCCTTGTACTTCGTGATCAACCGCCTTGCCAATATCGTGGAGCAAGGCAGCCGTTTTGGCAACATTGATATTGGCACCTAGTTCGGCAGCCATATGTGCCGCGAGCAAGGCACATTCAAGCGAATGTTGCAAGACATTCTGCCCATAACTGGTACGATATTTCAAACGACCGAGCAGCTTAATGAGATCGGGGTGTAAACCCTGCACATTCGCTTCGTAGGCCACACGCTCACCCTCTTCGCGCATAATTTGCTCGATCTCGAGTTGTGTCTTGTGTACCACCTCCTCAATTCGTGATGGATGGATACGACCATCCTTTAATAACTTCAACAGTGCCACTCGGGCCACTTCCCGACGTACCGGATCGTGACACGACAGCGTCACTGCTTCAGGGGTATCATCAACAATAATATCAACACCGGTGATCTGCTCAAAAGCACGAATATTGCGCCCTTCGCGGCCAATGATGCGCCCTTTCAGTTCTTCACTCGGCAGATTCACCGTTGAGACGGTCATTTCTGCAACGTAATCACTCGCACAGCGTTGAATTGCCAGTCCGATGATTTTTCGGGCAATCTTATCGGCCTCTTCTTTTGTTTGCTGTTCGAGTTCACGGATGCGCCGAGCAGCATCTTCGCGTGTTTCGCGTTCAACTTCGGCCAGGATGATCGAACGAGCTTCCTCACGCGATAGTTGTGAGATTCGTTCCAGTTCCTGCGCTTGCTGACGCCGTAGCCGTTCAGCTTCCTGCGTCAATTGTTCAATTTGCCGCTCACGCTGCTGGATTAACCGCTCACGTCGCTCTATTCCTTCCAATTTCCGATCGATATTTTCCTCTTTACGTTGCAGACGTTCTTCCTGTTTTTGCAAGCTCTGTCGCGATTCACGCAATTCAGCTTCAGCTTCATTTCTGATGCGTAATGCTTCATCTTTGGCTTGCAAGAGAATTTCTTTTTGCTGCGAGCGTGCCTCTTCAATCAGCAGGCGAGCTTCCGCAGCTTTGCGTTGTACCAGTGAGCTTACCCCATTGTTCGCCCACCAGATGCCTATGCCTGCACCGCCGACCAGCCCTACCAGTAGGGCGATGACGGCCCAGAGTAACTCTGTCACGGTAGCCTCCTATGTAGTTGTTAATGTGCACGACGTCGGAGTTTATATGTGACCGACGATATGCAGATAGATGTTGTAATAATGGACAATTGTTTATCCATTCAGGTAATCATCATCATACTGATCGATGTACCACATGTCAAGCCTCTTGCCAATAGTGAATAAGATCACATAAGGGAAACATTTTTTCTCTCACCTTCCGCGAACTTCTTCTAATTCCAAACGGTAAAAGGAAGGAGGAGACCGGACAGCCGATTACTGAAGAGAGGATGTTCGGAGCGGAGATACTCTCAGCGAAGGGGGCATCCTCTATCTTAATCGTATGGTATCATGCTGATAATTACTCTCTTGGAGGCCATTATGGAACTGCCTTTCCCCGGTATGGATCCCTACCTCGAACTGCCTGCACTGTGGCCTGATGTACACGCAGCATTGATTGCTGCAATGCGTGATGCCCTTCAGGAACAGCTCGGACCAAACTATGTTGCACTCATCACCCCCTACATCGCCCTCGAAAGTATCGAAATTGCCCCCACCCGCCAGGTGTTCGTGCCCGATGTCGGCGTGTTTCGCGACGAGTCTACCGATACCGGCACATCGACCGCTACAATCACCCCGGCCCCACTCACCATTCCAGTCTCGATCACCGTGCCCACCCGGTATGCCCGGATTGAAATCCGCTCGGTGCTTCAGCAAATCCTGATTACCGCCATTGAATTGCTCTCCCCCGCCAACAAACGCCCCGGCCCTGACGGGGCTGATGCCTACGAAAAGAAGCGGCAGGAACTCTTCACCAGCAATGTCCACCTGTTGGAAATTGACCTCTTGCGCGCCGGGGTTCGCCCTCAACTCGCCCGTCCCCTCCCCCCTGCGGCCTACTACGCCTTCCTCAGCCGTGCCTATCGCCGTCCTCTGGTCGAGGTCTGGCCGATTGCCCTTAGTGACCCATTGCCGGTCTTGCCGGTACCACTCGCTTATCCCGACTCGGATGTCGCCCTTGACCTCGGCACGATCCTGCGCCAGGTCTATCGGCGCGCCCATTACGAGCGCGTGATCGACTACCGCGCCGATCCCCCTCCGCCTCCCCTTTCACCAGACGAAATGGCCTGGCTTGACCAGCAACTTCGCACACAGGGACTGCGGTGAGGAGGATAGGAGTTTTTAAAATTCTTTCCCCACCCGATAATGGTGACGCAACAGAGCCGGGAGAGCGGTGAGCGAGACGGGTAGACTCTCGATCCATCTTCACTTTGGGGAATGAAAGAGAGGTATGTCCGGCAGTACGGACACTGAAAACTCTGAAAAGCCCTAGATGTTCCAGGTTGAACGCCCTGCTACCATCTGCTATAATCCTGAGCAGAATTGGCAGTTGATTCAGTATGCCCTGTATGCAAAACGTTGCATCCTGCCACAAAGAGAGGATATTCGCATGTTGCGCGCATCCTGGCGAGCCACGTTGCTCCTGATGATATTAACGTTTAGCCTGCTGGTATTGGCTACTTGCACTAATCGTAGTTCCGCTTTTACGACACCGTTGTATGTTCAACAACTAACGACTTCGCCAGATGAATATGCAGGCCGCGACGTAACTGTTGACGGCGCATATGTTTGGCGACCAGGCGACCCTTCACTATCGGTATTGGCTGTTGGTGTCAGTACACTCGATAACGGCCTTGATGCTCAACCCATTGGCGAGCCAATCTGGCTGGAAGGATTTCCCGCCGAAGTAACCGAACATTTGCATCGGCCAGGTGATTCGGTGTACGGATTTGTTCGGGTACGTGGTCGATTCGAGGCAAACGGTAACTACGGTCCAGGCGGAGCCTACCGGTACCTGCTTACAGTCAGTAGTGCCGAACCTATCGAGCGAATCCGACGAGTCGAACAACGACTTACCGACCGGCCACTCGGTCCAGATAAGGTCTCGTTCTTCGAGCTGCTCCGTAATCCAGAACAGTATCAAGGACAACGCATTACAACGCAGGCCTATTACTTCTGGAACTCGGTGATTTATGTATTGGCTGAAGGTATTTCAACCGAAGAAGATGGTTCCAGCCCGCAACCGATTGGCGGCGCAATTTGGGTCGAGCAATTCCCGCCTGAGCAATCGGCGGCTTTGACCATCGGGCCTAATAACAGCTTTGTTTGGGGCCTGGTTGAAGTAACCGGTACTTTCCAGACCGGCGGCGGGTTCGGACGTGACGGTGCATACAAGAGTATTTTCTTCGTCGAATCGGCCCGCCCTGTACAGCCATAGCACTGGTGAGCGGAATTTGTGCAGGAACGTTGTTGAAACAGGCTGCGCACCGGCTTATCAAAGGGGAAACCGGTGCGTTATTCACGCAACGGGGCAAAGAAAGTGTATTATTTCATCGAGCCAATGCGTGAAGAAGATATTCCATTTGTTCAGGAGATCGAGCGGCAAAGTCAGATGACTCCCTGGTCGGCGCTGACGTATCGGCGCGAGATTCGCAATCGCCAGGCATGTCGGTATGTCGTCGCTCGTGCCGAGACTCAACCGCCTAACGGCAGATCGCCACACCCTGAATATCCGTTGCTGATCCGCATGCTCCAACGCATCGGGCTTTTCACTCCTACACCGTACCCAGCCACACCCATCGTTGGCTACGGCGGTATCTGGCTTAACGAAACCAGCGGTCACATTACCACCATTGCCGTCGCACCAGCACATCGTCGGCGTGGAGTAGGAGAACTTATTCTTAATGCACTGATTGATAGTGCTTACGAACTACAGGCGGAATATCTCTCGCTTGAAGTGCGAGTCAGCAACCTTACAGCACAGCGTCTCTACCTCAAGTATGGCTTCCGTCCGGTTGGTCAGCGCGCCAACTACTACACCGACAATCAAGAAGATGCGCTGGTGATGTGGACTGATCCTATTAATACAACGACCTACAAAGATCGCCTGCGTGAATTACGACAACAATTGTACGAGCGCTTACGCCAACAAGCGAATCAAGTCACTGCGGAAAGCCCAAGGAGTGGCCCAATCGTTGGATAGAGAGGACTCTGCCGGAGATCACTTGCTTTGAACCGGCCACGAAAGACCGCATCGGCCAGTTCACGGTGGAGGGTAGCCAGACGTTCTCGCCCCTGCACCCGATCACGAAATGCGGCATGGCGTAACAACAGAGCTGCCTCATTACGCGGCGAGAGTTTACCGGCGAAAAGGCGATGCGGAGCGCGGGGCGCTAATCCTAGCTCATCACACCGTTGCAATAACTCACGATCACGCTCTTGCCGGTAGAGAAGATTTACGGTCGCTTGATCGCGATACATATCCCGGTAGTAGCGCGGTGGATACGATCCCACCTGATTGAGCAGCACGTTGATCCGATGTCGATGCCGTTCGTTTGGGATGTGTAGATAATCCCAAACGACGAAATCCGCCCCAGCTTCCGCACAGGCATGCAACACCCGACGCAAACTGAGATTGGTGTCGTTTACATAGGGCATAATCGGAACCAACGCCACCCCTACCGGAATCCCCGATCGTTTCAGCTCAGCGATCATTTCAAGCCGCAATTGTGGTGATGGCGCCCGTCCTTCCAGGCGCGTTGCCAGATGCTGATCAAGTGTGAGGAGAGTCGTCACCACAATCGCCAGACTATGCTCATTCATTCGCTGAAGCAAGGAGCGATCCTCTACTACCAGCGGGCTTTTAGTCATAATCAGGCATGGTTGACGATGATCGGCCAAGACCTGAAGAACCTGCCGGGTAATCCGATATTCCTGCTCAGCCGGTTGATACGGATCGCTCAGCGCACTTATCGCAATAAGATCACCACGATCAATCGTCGGCAATACAGCGGCCAGCCGTTGGGGCAGATCAACCGGAATCGCAATCGTCTCATTCAATGGTCGCTCACTGAACACCCAGCTATCGCAGTAAGGACAACCCAACTCACAGCCGGTATAGATGCTCATCGTATAAGCCGAGAGAAAATACTCGTTGATGAGCGGTCGGCGAGCACTCAGCGGTGGTACATCGGGTGTAAGTTCACGTTGATAGTAAGCCATAATTCCAGCTACGATTTTGCTAAACGCTGCCGACGGACGGCAGCCAATGCTGCCAGTAATTCAGCGTGAATCAGACCATTCGTAGCAACAATGCGATCACCGTCAAGCGGATGCCAGACTCCGCCTTGCCAATCGGTAACCGTTGCGCCAGCTTCTAAGGCAATTAACCCGCCTGCAGCAACATCCCACGGCTTGAGACCTAACTCCCAGTGACCATCGGTGCGACCGGCAGCAACAGCACAGAGATCAAGCGCCGCCGAACCGGGCCGACGAATATCTTGCACCAGCATAGCCAGGTGCGTCAACTCGGCAAGATTGTTATCAGGCTGCTCAAAGCGGTCGTAGGGTAAACCACTACTCAGTAAACTGCGCGCCAGAGAAGTCGTCTGCGAAACCCGCAACCGGCGACCGTTGAGAAATGCCCCCCGACCACGCTCGGCGTAAAATAGCTCATTGCGCATCGGATCGTAGACCACTCCAAGGAATAGCTGACGATCAACGAGTAATGCAATCGAAACACAAAAGATGGGCAATCCATGCAGAAAATTGAGTGTCCCATCGAGTGGATCAATCAACCAGGTATACGACGACGACGTATTCACTCCACTCCCCTCTTCCGCAATGATTGCATGATCGGGGTAGCGCGACTGTATTGCGTCGACAATTAGTTCCTCACTGGCCCGGTCCACATCAGTAACGACATCAGCGTACTGTTTCGGTTCATAACCAACATCGCGCTCAGCCCCGGCCCGAATCAGGGCGCCAGCGCGATAGGCCAACTCGATGGCAAAATCAAGTATGGTTGATACTGGTTCAATCATTGTTGTATCTCTCTTCCGATGCTGAACCTATCAGCATAGCTCAGGATCGAATCGATACGACCAAATGTGACAGCGTAGCAATCCTACTTCCTCATTGTATCAGAAGACCGATATGCACGTTTGAAGCTAACGCGGTCGGGTTTTCTCTATCTCCCATCCTCTTCCTCGCCCAAATTAGTCGGAACGAGCACCAAATCTGCCCCAGTATACTTATGAGCCTATCCGGAATACCCTGTCGCAGAAGAAGATCGGTTGGGGCGCAGCGGCGCTGCGCCCGTACATCTACGTACATCTACCAGGTTTCATCCGCTGTACTGTGAGACAATTTTTCGGATAGGCTCTTATTACAAACCGCACGCTCATACCTGAGCTACCGCGATTATCTTCACGCTACCACAGCCGGATGTAGCCAGCGACCTGTATCGCCCCCAGGTGCTTACAGAAAATGTAACAAGGGCACGCAAAAGATTCTTTGGAAGCAACGTTAATACAATCTGTGAGGAAAGATTCGGTTATAATAAGGATAGCCTCTACGCCGACTCTGTTATACACAACCGACGTATGAACACCCTGCAACACAACGACGTTCATGGTAGACAGCAGATTCATCAACTGCTCGTCTGGGCGATTCTAACGGCAATTCCGGCAATTCTTGGTCAAGCAGTCGTCGCTATTATTTTCTCACTCGTACCTCTCTACATTACAACAGCCGGTTCTCTTATTCTGTTAGCCCTGGAATTATGGGCAATGAGGCTCAACCATCGCGGAAACGTTATTGGTGCAGTTATCTTATTCTGTGTTACCGTTGGCTTGTATGGAATTTTGCTTGTGGTCATATTGCCAGAATCACTTCCCGCAGTAACCCTGACCTCAGTCATAACGACATCGATTGTCCTTCCCTATCTGGAACAAAAATGGCATTTGTTCTGGAATGTCAGTACCGTCATCCTGGCTACGACAATAGCAGTGCTCGGCCTTTATCTCCGAATTATCGAAACCATCAATACCGAGGCTATCAAACCCATCATTGTCCTCTTTGTTGCACTGGCAACAGCTATTGCGCTCCTACTCCTCTGGCAAAACCAGGCCCGTCTTACCAGGGCTTTACAGCAAAGTCAGCAGACCAACAAAGAACTTCAGGCGTTGCAAGCATCGCTGGAAGCACAAATTGCAGAACGTACTCGAGTCTTGCAAGAAATGCTCCAAACGGTAGAAAAACAGGCTACAGAAGAAAGACAGCTACGTGAAACCCTGTTGCAGCAGCAAGAGGTTATTTTGGGGTTAAGTGTTCCGATCATACCGGTGAAAGATCAGGTGCTGGTCATACCTCTGATCGGATTGATCGATGAGCATCGCCTGCAACAAATTCAGCAACGAGCACTTCAGGCGATCAACCAATTCAATGCTCACACGCTGATCCTTGACATCACCGGCATACCGGCCATCGATAAGCAAGTTGCAACGAAGCTCATTCAGATCGCACAAGCGATACGTCTCCTTGGCGCCAGAACCTTCCTGGTCGGGATTCATCCTGAGGTAGCCCACTCAATAGTACGAGCAGGGATTGAATTGCATCACATCCAACCGTTTGCCCGGTTGCAAGATGCTCTGGCCGGAATTGTGAAATAAAGGCATCTCCCGTGTAGAAGAAACTAGGGTGCAGGGATGATGATAAATAATCCTGCACAGGATGATCGTCAGCCAAAGACATCTGGCGAGAGCGAATGACAAACTATCTCAGAGCGTAATCAATAACTCATTGTCACTGCAACGTGACGTATCGCATTCCCAAATACAGCTCGTATGATCGATCCGATCTCGCATAGAGTGATACGATTACAGATGGATTCGACACCACTGTATCTTGACGAACGGGCCAGGGTCAACCTGATACGCTCGTCTCCCAAATCTCGTACTAGCAATATAACCACCTAAAGCACCCATTATTCCTAACATCACGCTCATCAGGTCTCATAGATACCACCCGCATGTTCTAGTATGTAGACCGAAACTGAAACCAATGAAGACGTACCTTCTGCTCACTGTCGAACCATCAACAGTGGTCTGGCCTTATTTTCTTGTCGCCATCATATACCCGGCAGTGATTATCTGGGTCTTAGGACGACGCTTCAACCAGGTAATGGTAGAATAGGCCCGGCAGAAATTCGATCATCACCTGCGCAGAAGAGGTGACCTAATCTATACTAACAGTATGAACACTATTGGCGTTGTTGTCGTTTCGTATAATACTGCCTCCCTCCTACGCCGCTGCCTAGCGTCGCTCGCTTCCTGTCGCCTACCATTGCAGATCGTTGTGGTTGATAACGGGTCACTCGATGACAGCGTCACGTTGGTTCAGCGTGAATTTCCACACGTGATGTTACGCGAACGGCCAGAAAATCCCGGTTACGCTGCCGCCTGTAATGAAGGTATTGCCTGGCTGGATAACAACTGTGATGCCATCCTGGTACTCAATCCCGACACTGAAGTTCTGCCCGGTGCAATTGAGGCAATGGCCGATTTCCTGGCTATTCACCCCCGTGTCGGCTTGGTTGGTCCGCGTCTGCTCAATCCAGACGGTAGTTTACAACGAGCTGCGTTTCGTTTTCCTGACCTGATCACTACCACGCTTGATCTCTTTCCGCCAGGTGAAGTCTTACCCGGTCGTCTGTACGATTCATGGTGGCACGGTCGTTATCCACACGAACTCGGCAATGAACCATTTCCAATCGATTACCCGCTGGGCGCATGCATGCTTGTGCGCACAAGCACGATTGCCGAAGTGGGTGGAATGGACGAAGACTACTTTATGTACTGCGAAGAGATTGATTGGTGTCGCCGAATCAAACAGGCAGGATGGGCGATCTGGCACGTACCCGCTGCACGGGTTATTCACGTTGGCGGTGCGGCGACCGGTCAATTCCGCTGGCGTATGCAGGTAGCGCTCTGGCAGGCTCGCCAGCGGTATATGCGTAAGTTTGCTTCACCGTCCGTTCAGCGTCTTTTCCGTGTCCTTCTTGTCAGCGGGATGTTGCGGCTCATCGGCAAAAGCTGGTATACCTACTTGACCGGTCAGATCGACCGTGATACCCTGCGCGGCCAACTCCTGGCCTACGGCACTATTCTGCAAAAGACTCACAATTTCTCGCCAATACCGGTTGCGAAGGTAACGCGCTAATGCTATAGTACCAAACAAGAGGAGTATTGTCTGGCGGAACAATGCACCTCGATAGATAAGATTATATTTTCATTTCACGACTCAAGCCTAATACGGTGAGGTTGGCTCGCGTGATCATACTGACGCATTGCTCCGCATCTGATGATAATTCTGACGCAACGCAGGGATGACCGATACCACGTGAACGAGATATGGTAGGTGTCGCCCGGTAGCGTTGCCAGTGTATCAACAATTTGAACGAAAGCGTGAGCTGGCGTCAATGCGTGCTCCGCGAACCTCCCTCCTGATGTACGACAGGAGCAGACAAGACAACGATGTACGACCAAAAGCGACCAGATGTCGCGGTCTTTATCGACTTCGAGAACATTTATGTCAGCGTGCGTGACAAGCTCAACGCAACGCCCAATTTTGAAGCGATTATGGACCGCTGCAATGACCTCGGCCGTGTGGTGATTTCACGCGCCTATGCCGATTGGTACCGTTACCCACGCATTACCAGTGCCCTCTACGCCAACGCAATTGAACCTATTTACGTCGCTACTTACTACTACGACAAAGATGTCGGTCGAACCGGACGGGCGATCAAGAACAGCGTCGATATGAACCTCTGTATTGACGCAATGAAGACGCTTTACACTAATCCAAACGTCTCGCGGTTTGTGCTGGTAACCGGCGATCGCGATTTCATTCCGCTCGTCCACAGTATTCGCCAGCACGGGAAAGAGGTCTTTATTATTGGGATTGGTGGCGCCGCCAGCACCCACCTGGCTCAGAGCGCCGACGAGTTCCTCTTCTACGAACAATTGATCGGTCGTCAGCCCAACGCCAGTGCCGCCGCTACGGCAATTGCGAATCGGGCAACTGAAATCAACCGTACCCTCGAACCGGTAGAAGTCAGCCCACCGCTGTCGGCAGTGGCTGCCCCTCCGCCTCCGCCCTCTGAACCTGATGTCTACGATGTGCTGGTGCAGGCTATTCATTTAGCCCGTAAGCGCGGTTATGTGACCACACTCGGCTCGCTCAAGATGCTGATGAAAGAACTCATGGGTGGCGATTTTAAAGAGAACCGCTACCGTGACCTGAATGGACGACCATTCTCGAAGTTTAAAGATTTGGTCATCGATGCCGAGCAGCGCGGGAAAGTACAAATCTTTACGAAAGGTTCGGTCAATGAGGTCTTTCTACCAGGCGAAGACCCAATGAAGCTCTCACGTTTTGCCCCATTGCTGACCGAGGAATTACCACCAGAGCCGGTGGTAATCGACCCGCCCATCGGCAGTAATGGCAGTTTGCAGATCGCTGAGATCAGCCCGATCGTCGTTGAAGAGCCAAAAGCGGCAGAACCACCAGCAACGACAACGCCAACTACTTCCAACAGTCGCCGTCGGCGCCGTCGTTCACGCCGTAGCGGAAGGAGTCGTGAAGAAACCGGTGCGCTGAACGTTGAAACAGCCGCCACGCTCAATGAGTTGCCGGAGGTTGAACCAGAATACAGCCCACCGCTCGTTGAAGAACCGGTGCAAGCAGGCGAAATGCTCAAAACATCGCTTGCCGAACTCGCTCTAGAACCACTGCCGATAGCGGTTGAACTCGAGCCGGTACCTGAACCGACTCCGATCGTCGCTGAAACTGCTCTCACAGAAGCTGCAAGCGAACCGCCAGCAAAAGCGAGTCGTAGCCGCCGACGATCCCGCAAGACGAAGAGCGAAGCAGAAGCCAACACCGCAGCACCTCAGCTTGAAGTGGTGGTCGCGCAGCCTACACCGGCGCCAGCTATCACCGACGTGGTCGGAGCCGAACCAGTTAGCGAGATGCCCTCTGCTACCACTGAAGCTGGGTCTACCCCAATCAACACAGCTCCAGATGAGGAATCCGGCCAGGTTGATCTCAACTTCGAGTTCAGTGAAGCCGAATGGGAACTCTTTCACACGACAGTACGTGAATTGGGCAAACCGGCAACGTTCCAGCAACTCTTGAGCGCGTTGCAGACTGCCCGTAAAAAGCACGGTCTGCCGCGCACGACCGAAGAGAATCGCACGATGCTCAAGCAAGCCATTCACCACGGGATGTTTGAGCGCATTGCCAGGAATCGCCGCGTTTATTACACGTTGAAGACCGATGAGTAGGTTGGTCAAAATCTGTGGCCTGCGAACGGTCGATCTGGCGCTGGTAGCCGCCACTGCTGGCGCCGATATGATCGGACTGGTGTTCGCCCCTAGCCGCCGCCAGGTCAGTATTGCTGAGGCACAGTACATTGCAGCAGCGGTGCGGGCTTTGCCACCGCCGCGACCGCTGATCGTAGGGTTGTTTGTCAATGCACCGGCAGCCGACGTGGCCGAAATCACGACGGTTGCTGGTCTGGAAGCTATTCAGCTTAGCGGCGATGAACCACCAGACTACCCAATTCCGCAGGGTCTCCCCTTACTTAAGGCTATCCGTATGACCGGTACACGCGACGAAGAGGCATGGCTGGCTCGCATTGCCACCGCTCCGTCGGTTCATAGCGGGTTGCCATCGATGCTGGCCCTGGTCGATGCCCACGTTGCCGGTGCGTATGGTGGGACCGGTACTCAAGCCGACTGGAGTCGTGCGGCACGCATTGCTCGTCAGGTTCCTACCGTACTGGCCGGTGGATTAACGCCGGAAAATGTCGCAGCGGCCATTGCGCAGGTGCAGCCACTGGGTGTTGATGTCAGCAGTGGTGTCGAGCGCGATGGTCAAAAAGACCCAGCCTTGATCACCGCATTCATTGCCGCAGCACGATGTGGATAGCGGCTCAGCGGTTGGCGAAAGCCTGAGTTACTCTTACGTTTTTCCTTTCGGCAACTGCGTCAGCACAAACGACAAGAAATGAAGAGATTATGGTCAGGCAATTGTTGAAAACGGCAATCGCTATTCCCCAACGGCTGACACCACATGGTCGCAAACGACAAAGCGGCCAGCCGTTACTGTAAGCGCAACAACATCGATCCGCCAGAGTGTCGCGGGCGGAAGTTGATGATCGATCAGGTACTGATACGCTAAAGCGATCAACCGTTGCTGTTTTGGGGCGGTAATCGATTCTAGAGCGTAACGATCACGACGTGTGCGTACTTCCACGAACACAAGCTGTTCGCCATCGCGGGCTACCAAATCGATCTCACCATAGCGACATCGCCAGTTGCGTGTCACGATTGTGTAACCACACTGCTCCAGATAGGCTGTAGCTGCTTGTTCGCCGCGATCACCCAACTGGCGCTTAGGTGTAGGCATACTTCCGCCAAACGTCGTTCCGCTCAAGCTCACCGAGGAGGGCAAACGCGAGATACTGCGGCTGGCGTGGTGTCGAGAGCAACACCATATTTGCCTGTTCAGGAGTACGGCCACCCTTGCGATGGTTACAATCGCGGCACGCAGTAACCACATTTTCCCAAGTCGTCTGCCCACCCTGTGAGCGGGGGATCACGTGATCCATCGTAAGATTGGCACGCCCCGGTTGTTGACCACAGTACTGACACGTCTCGCGATCACGGGCAAACACCGCACGCCGTGAACATGGAAGCCGGAGCTGGCGCGGAATCCGGATATAGCGCACCAGTCGAATCACTAACGGTACGTGATAGGTCACCGACTGTGCACGTAACTGCTGCATGGCAGCTTCAACTAGCTCAGCTTTCTCTTGTAAGAGGAGAACGAGTGCACGACGAACCGAAATTAATTGTAACGGCTCGTAACTTGCGTTGAGAACAAGGACTCGCTGCGCCAAGTGACACCCCCCTTAACAATGAACCGATGTTATCACCGTAACAAAGGCTCTTGCCCGGGGGCGTCATGGCCCCGCGCTAGAGCGGCTTCTTGCGGTTCGCGGAGGACACAGCCCTTATCGCACGTAATACCGCACTGTCGCCACTCATGCTGCGTCGATCACGTTGGCGACCAGCATGGTAGCAGGCAATGTGCCCGGTATGTCCTAGACAGTATGGGCTGCGGTACTGCAACGGCGAATATGGCATGAAATTCGACCTTTTTTGATACAGTCTGACAGGCCGATATAAAGGTAACATGAGATTCAGGTTTTTGTCAACCCATCAGCGGTCAATTTTTTCAACTTCGCTCAAGATCAGACCATCGATCAACTGTTCAACCGGAGCCAGATCGTCGGTAAACGGACGAAACTGTGCCATGTCCGGCGTAAACTCGCGCAAAGGGCCATAGCGACCTTCATACAGCGACCAGTACATCACCAATTGCAGTGCCGGGATATCGATGTTGGTTGCGTTTTCAATAAAATGAACGACCCCATCACCCACTGGTTGATTGACCCCGATCAGGATCGCATTACTGAAGCGCGTATCGATAATGTACACCTGTGGAAACACTGCGATCATGGTAGAAGCCAACGCATTGACCAGCCGATCATCACCGCTTGCCGGTCGTCCGGCATTCACCACTGCAACCCCACGAGGCGTGAGCTTCGCTTTGACTTCACGAAAAAATTCAATCGTTGTAAGGTGAAAGGGAATGTACGGCTGATGATAGGCATCCATTCCAATCACGTCATACTGACGGTCGGTCGTCGCCAACCAGTACCGTGCATCCTCGTTGTAAGTCGTAAAGTAAGGCGCCTGTGGGGTACCATCGGCCATATCGAAGTAACGACGGCCAACGTCGCTAATTTTTGGATCGATTTCTACTGCATCAATCACTGTATCGGGTCCATAAATTGCCAGAAACTGTTGGGCAATACTACCGGCTGCCGCGCCGAGCAACGCCAGTGAACGAATATCGTCTGGCCGGGTGTTGGGATAAAGGTAGGGTGCAACGCTGAAGTAATCCCATGGGCCGCCGTCGGTGAGGAGATCAAGCGGATCACCGGTTTCGCGGTATTTAAGGCGATAAATGGAATGGAGTGCCAATCCTTCATTAAGAATGAGTACTCGTCGCCGATCAACCGCGCCGTTGTTGTAGAGCACCTCTTGTTCGGCAACTTGAATGTAGTTGTAGCCCGACTCAAATTCTGCAATCAATCGACAGTTGCGACAATCAGCAGCTTTGATCGTTCCTGTAGTGAGCTGATATGCCCCCGCCAGGAGTATAACGGTGAGCACGAACAGCAATTGGCGAGGATCACGCAAGCCAATCAGACTAAGCACGACCAGAAACGCAGCGAAGAGAAAGAGCGTACTGCTAACCCCAATGGTGGGAATCAGAACCAGTACCGTTAGAAAGGTACCGACGATAGAGCCAATCGTTGAGAGCGCTGAAATCGTACCGGCAGTACGCCCGGCGTGTTCAACATCGGTCGCCTGTCGCAATTGCAGCCGAATTGCAAACGGACCAACCATTGCCATTAAGGTCATCGGCACTGCAAAAAGCAGGATTACCCCGATCAGCGCAGCTAAAAAACCACCGGCGGCCACGCTCCGCAGCGCTCCCTGGGCAAAACTGAGGATAGGACGGGCAACAAAGGGGATTACCGCACAACTGATACCGGCCCAACCGATGAGCTGAAATAATAACCGCCAGTCTGGTCGGCGGTCGGCCAGCGTACCGCCTAAACGATAGCCTATCGCCAGATAGACCAGCGTCATCCCAATCACAACTGCCCAGATCGGCTGGGAAGTGCCAAAAAAGGGTGCCAGCATGCGTGGCATCACCATTTCAATGCCAAGGGTACCGATTCCGGCCAGAAAGACCACCGTCAGTAGGAGTCGATCATTCACCCTGGTCTGTTCCCTCAACAATAGCGTTTCCTGAGCCATGCGCTATTTCCACTTATCCGCTTGCCGAACGTCTCTCCCACACCCCGCGCCTATCCCTGGCATATCAGTTTGGCTCTGACTTCACCCAACACAGTATCCGACTTCGATCCGACGGTGCCGTGCTCAGATCGGGATGCGTGTACTGATGCCGTCCGAGGTGTGATGTGAGTTGGCCGACATCTCACCTGATCGCACTGATAATCAATCGTTCGAGAAGCTGCAAGAGCAGCATTGCCACAATTGGCGAGAAATCGAACATCCCTATATTAGGCATAATACTCCGAATAGGCCCCAAAATTGGCTCGGTAATTTCGTGTAAGACACGAGTCACAGGAAAGTTCCCCTGTGGATCGATCCATGAGGCAAGAACGCGCCCTAGAATCGCATAAAATAAGACTGTAAAGAGAATACTTACGAAACTGATCAAAAAACCCGACATTTTACTCCCTCCCATCGGTATCTGGCGCCTCAAAACGCGCCCGCACTGCTGCGGCATGGGCAAACAGCCCCTCGGCTTCAGCAAGCCGTATCGCTGCTGGACCGATTCGGTTTAGACCAGAGCGATTCAATCCGACCAGTGAAATCACTTTCCGAAAACTATCAACATTGACCGGCGAAGCATAGCGGGCAGTTCCTTCCGTGGGCATAATGTGTGACGGGCCAGCTACATAATCACCGAGAACCTCAAACGACTCTTCACCAAGAAACACACCACCGGCATTGCGCACGAGACCAACATACGACCATGGATCGGCAATCAACAGGCAGAGGTGTTCAGGAGCGTAGTCGTTCGCCAATTCAAATGCCGTCACCAGATCGGGCACTACCACGATACCACCGCGTCGCGTTACTGCATCACGGGCAGCCTGTGCATTCGTCGGCGGGAGTGTTGTGAGTTGTCGTTCAACTTCTTGCTGAACCTGTTGCGCCAATTGTGAATCGGGTGTCAATAAAATCGCGCTGGCCTCGACATGCTCGGCCTGAGCTAGAAGATCGGCAGCAACTGACCTGGGGTTCGCCGTGTGATCGGCAATAATAAGCGTCTCGGTTGGCCCTGGCAAACTCACGACGCCGACTGTACCGTAGACTAGGCGCATCGCTTGGATAACGTAACGATTCCCTGGCCCCGCCACAGCTTCGACCCGTGGCACGCTGGCAGTACCGTATGCCAGCGCAGCAATAGCCTGTGCTCCACCGATGGCAAACAAGCGGTCAACCCCGGCCAGATGAGCAGCCGCCAACACAATCGCTGCTGGTTCACCAGTTGCTCGTTGCGGCGGTGAGCAAACGATAATCTCACGCACACCGGCAACCCTGGCCGGTACAGCCGCATGGATCAGCGACGACGGCAATGGGGCAGCACCGCCAGGTACATAAATCCCAACCCGATCAAGTGGCCGCACTAACTGGCCTAACGCTCCTTCGACGGTAAACTCGACCCAAGAGTTGCGCAGTTGCCGTTCGTGAAAGCGGCGAATTTCACCAATGGCCAGCAAGAGTGCATGACGCAGAGTTGGATCGAGATCAGCCGCTGCCGCTGCCCAACGCTCACGTGGAATCTCAAATGTCTCGCACGCTACTCCGTCAAAGCGTAACGTGTACTCGCGTAATGCCGCATCACCATGCTGTCGAACCGCTGCAATGATCTCAGCGACTACAGATGTTGTGTCCGTATCATCATCAAGCGACCTACGACAGAGAATCCCGGCACGGGCGGCATCAAGATCGTTAATGATAGGAATTGTCATCACTGATCACTCGCAAACTAAAAACCGAAACCTGGCAACCAACCTTTACGGCTGCTGTATCATTGTACCGTATTCGCATGATTACGGTCGCGCTGCCAGCGTTACCGTCACATCAAGCTGCTCACTACCACGTTGGATCTTCAGTACGACCTGATCACCAACCTGCAATAAGTCAATCATACCGACCAGTTGATCGCTTGAGAAGATCGGTGCCCCGTTACAAGCGATGATAATATCACCTCCGATTCGCACCGGCAAACCACGATAGGTTGCGGTGGTTGACCCACCCTGTAGACCGGCTGCGGCTGCCGGACTCCCTTCCTGAACTGCACCAACGAGGACGCCCCGATTGATAGCAAGACCAAACCGATTCGCAAACAGGGTGTCAACCGTCGTCATGCTGATGCCCAGCCACGGATGATCGTAACGTCCTTGCTTGATTAACGCTGGCACCACGCGAGCTACAGTTTGCGCCGGAACAGCGTAGCCAACTCCTTCAAAATTACTCCCGCCGAGACTGACGGCAATTGCGGTGTTGACCCCGATCACTTCACCTCGCAAATTGAGGAGTGGGCCGCCCGAATTACCCGGATTAATCGCGGCATCTGTCTGTATCACGTTCGGAATACTGAAGCTACCAACACGACGTTCTGGGCCACGCAATGTACGCCCCAATCCACTGATAACGCCAACGGTGAGCGTATTCCGCTGACCAAAAGGGCTGCCAATGGCAACTGCGGTTTGCCCGACCTGTAATGTTTCGCTATTCCCCAACGGTAGCGGTTTCACGCCTTCTGGCAGACTGTTTACCTTGATCACTGCCAGATCACTGTCGGGATCACTACCGATCAGATCGGCAATAACCGTTGCACCGTTCGCAAAACGTACCTGGATCTGAAATGCCCCCGCAATCACGTGGTGATTTGTCACGATATGTCCCTGATCATCATACAGAAACCCTGAACCCTGACCACTTGGGCCATCTGGAGTAATCGGGGGGTGACCAGGTGGAAGATTAGCACTCTGATCAACCACTACATCTAGACTTACAACGGCTGGATTGACACGTCGGTAAAGATCAACTAACCGTTGTTCAGACTCACTCAATTCTGTTTCCACCACAACCGAAGTATTTCCAACCTCTATCGGCAGCAGCGGAGCATCGGTTGGCCGAATCGGTGGCGACGTTGGAGTCGGCGCTTCATTACTGGTAACTACCGTTAGATTGGCACGCGCACAACCGGTGACGATAAAAAGGAGCAATATAAGGAGAACCCGGCGCATAGTGTCATCTCCGTCATGGTGAATAGCACAATGGTACGTTTGCAGGTTACACAGTTCATCATACCAGAGAAGAGAGGTGAAGGCTAAGAGAAGTCATTTCCGAACAAGGCGTTGCCGAGTTCTCAGCTTTGGGTCACCTGCGCTGATCAGACAATGCCCAAGCAGAGTGACACCGAGAACTGTACGTATCCGCTCCTGATGACTCGCGAATCGCCTGGATACGCGACTGGAAGGCATCGCCTCTGAGGGGATTGTGGGAGCACAAACCTCTAGAGCGTGAAATCTCCCCTACTGTGCACTAAAGGGCATAATCGGCGCACCAATGAGGGTCTGCGCACCACTGCGTGCGCTGCAGACGGGTGGGGAACTAATCCCGATTGCGCAGCTCTTTTGCTCTTTCCCCATTACCACTGTTGGGAGGAAAAGGACGTTACAAGCCCGCAGTCGCCCTTTACCCCGGTTCCTCTTCATCGTGAAAGAGCGGAGCCAGTGCAAGCGACTGCCCGGAAGGAACGGTATTCTACTACCCCTGGCCAACCGCTCCTTGTTGAGCAGAGGACGGCCATAACCCAGGCCAGATCGAAGCAAAGAAAAGGCCAGCGGCAAAACCGGCTTGCACACCGTTGATCAGCAAAAGCCAAAGAGGTGCAAACCACCAACCGCTATAATGTCCGATAATCTCAAGCGGCCAGAGTAAAAATGGTAGGGCTGCCAATACCAGACGCTGTGACCAGACTAACGACCGATACCAGCGTAACAACGAAGGCGCCCGCTCGCCGATCATCAGCCGGGCCAACCAGAGACCGATAGTAGCCCCCCAACAGCGAGCACACACCGCCATCGGCCAGCCCAACAACCATAACGAACGTTCTGGCGTTGGACAGATATACGTTGCCAGCAGATCACGGGCGAAGGTACCGGTCTCACTCACGAGGGGTAAACCGGTTGCGCGCAAGAGCGGTGAAGCTATCGGTCCCAAAAAGAGAATCCAGAGTATTAGATCGTACACTTGGGGTGACCAGGAACGTTGCGAGTGTGGCGTTGGTAGAGCGTATACAGTCATAGCGCTGTCCATTTCACGATAGCAATCCATCGGTGTGTCATAACCTCATTGTACCAGAGATTATTGATATGCAACACACCCGTGAAATGAGACAGTTCAACGAGAACGAGACAACATCTTCGACAGGCACCGCATATCCCACCAGATACGCGGCAGACGAGCAATCTTCTCGCGTAGCGGGAGATACGCACGTCGGGTATACGTGTCGTAGCGATTTTGCTCTATTTTATCGAGAATACCGCGGTAGACACGTGCAGCAGCCGCGACCGCCAGACGTACCTCTGGCGGCAACAGTGCAATGCCGGGCCAACTTTCGTCGTACAACTGATGAGCACGTGCCACCTGGAACTTCATTAACGCAATAAACCGCTCATCATACACGCGGGCTAGAATGTCATCAGCGGTGAGACCAAAGCGTGCCAGTTCATCTTCAGGCAAATACACTCGCTGGCGATCAGCATCCTCGCCGATGTCGCGCAAAATATTAGTAAGCTGCAACGCAACACCGAGCTTGATCGCATAAGGTTGTGCACCAGGTGCTGCACCGGTAATGCCGATCACCAGCAAGCCTACCACCGACGCAACACGATAGCAATAGAGCCAGAGGTCGGCAAACGTGGCATAGCGTGAAATGGTGAGATCCATTGCGACCCCTGCCAGCAATTCGTCGATCAGACTCGGCGAAAGGTTATAACGCTGGCAGGTATCGGCCCAGGCCAATAATACTGGGTGTGAGGTATCAAACCGTGGCCGACGTGCAATCCGGATCCATTCGGCTAATGCCCGTGCCGGATCAGATTCGGCCATGTCAACAGTATCATCGGTAGTGCGACAAAAGGCGTACAATGCCCGCACAGCACGACGCTGCCCTGGTGGCAGAAATTGGGTACTGAAAAAGAAACTCTTTGAATGACGACGAATGATCTGATCGCATATCGCGTAAGCCTCGGCTAACGTTCGCGTTGGCGGTGGCGGCAACTCGTCGGTATGCGATGAGGCAGGAAGATCGCTGAGATGAAGGAGTTGGGCAAGCTGCTCATCTGCTGGCAGCGCCTGGCTCACCGGTAAGCCGTTTCCTCGCGTAAAGATCGAGAGCGAATTCAGCGACACACTGCACTCCTTTTGTCACATATCACGCTTATTTGTAATATACGCAATATTGCGTTTACCGGCAACTACGAATCACACAGGATCGACCGCTATAAGAACGATCTCTGTGCACGGTTCACCTTCACCATTAGCGACTGCGACTCAGGAGTGACGCAACATTCTCAACGGCTTCCTGGGCATCACGACCTAAAAATGTTCCCGGCATCTTATGCGTCAAGACCGGATTAAGATTGAATGCGCGGCCACCATAGCCGAAGAGTGGCGTAGGCGGTGGCAATTGTTGAATCGCTCGACCGATTTCGAGCAACTGCGTAGCGGTTTCGGTTGTAGAAGCGGACAAACACACTAAATCAGGCTGAATATGACGCACCGCATCAAGCAGGTCCTTCACCGGCACTTCCGGCCCAAGGTAGATCACCTGCCAGCCATGACGAACAAAAAAGACTGATAACATCAGTGCGCCCAGATCGTGCTGTTCACTCGGCGCACAACCAACGAGAATTAACCCTCGCCCCTCTGTAACGTTATAGGTATTGAAGAGACTCGACAACTTACGCCGAATGAACTGGGTTGCAAAATGTTCTGCTGTCACCGAAATGCGTCCAACGTGCCACTGCTCACCGATTTCAACCATCGCTGGCTGGATTAACTTCAAAAAGACATCTTCCAGCGGGTAAAGCGCAAATGCTTCACCCAGGATCTGCTCGGCGCGGGTTGCATCAAAATCGGTTAACGCAGTGATAAGCCGAGTCTGCATTCGTTCCCACGTATGTGGCTCGGTATCGACCGCGGTGTTTAGCCACGAAAGACCGGTGTCACTACCCTCCATCATCAGGGCAATGGCTTGACTGATAGTCAGACCTTCGGCTGTACGGTCACGTAGCCAGCGAATGGTCGCAATATCACGCTCCGAGTAGAGGCGATGACCACCTTCCGTTCGCTGAGGACGGGGAACGCCATAACGACGTTCCCATGCCCGGAAGGTGTCCGCTGGCACACCCGTCTCCTGTGCGACAGCCTTCGTATTGTATCGTGGCTTGTCTGAGAATTGGGAGAGAAAATGCTGCGGTGCCATAGTTCCGCGACCCTTCACAGTGCTCACAAGGTGAGACAACAGTCTATAAGCATTGATACCTTAGTTCTGCTATACCATCGTTCACGAAAACGTTTGCGCTTATCACGGCCTTGTCACGACCGACCGTGAAGCGTGGTACAATGTCACTAATATTGTATCATGTTGCACAATTACTGTCAATAAATTGCACAATTATACTTTATCTTCGTTGCATTTAATCAAAGCTTCACTCCTATGCGGGCACTTATTACCGGAATTAACGGCTTTGTTGGTGGTCATTTGGCCGAATATCTGCTTGCCGATGGACGGTGGGAAGTTTGGGGACTGTCGCGCTCACCGCACCTGACTCTGCCCCATCTGATCGGCAAAGTAGAGCTTGTCCAAGCCGATCTGGCCGATGCCGAAGCAACCATGCGGGCGCTGGTGCGGGTACGACCAAATGTTATTTTTCACCTTGCCGGTCAACCATTTGTTCCTGAATCGTTTCGTGACCCGGCCGGAACCCTGGCTGCCAATACACTAGGGGCATTGCACATTTTCCTTACCCTGATCGAATACCGTATGGCGACGCGGGTGCTAGTGATCGGTACCAATGAGGAATATGGCAAGATCGATCCTGACGACTTGCCGATTGATGAAGATACCCCTTTACGACCAACGAGCCCGTATGGGGTCAGTAAAGCAGCTCAAAGTCTCCTTGCTTTGCAATACTACTACAGCCACGGCCTTGATCTGGTGCGTGTCCGACCCTTTACGCACATCGGCCCTCGCCAGAACGAACGATTTGTCACCGCCGCCTTCGCCCGCCAGATCGCCCGCATCGAGTTAGGGTTACAACCACCTGTCGTGCAAGTAGGGAATCTGTCTGCCCAGCGTGATTTTACCGATGTACGTGATGTGGTAGCCGCCTATGCCTTACTGGCCGAATACGGTGAAAGTGGGATGGTATACAACGTTGGCTCTGGACGTGCGGTGATGATTCGTGAAGTGCTCGATATGCTGCTGGCAGAATGTACTGTCCCGGTTGAAGTGCGCTTGAACCCAGAACTGATGCGCCCCATTGATGTTCCGCTCGTCGTCTGTGATGCGTCTCGGCTGCGTATGCGTACTGGCTGGCAGCCACACTACACGTTGGCCGAAACCCTGCACGATATTCTGACCTATTGGCGTGAACGGGTACGCACCGAAGTAACAACTACCACTGGCTAAGAAAATCGTCACCAGCGTACCATCTTTTGTAAACTGTTTGTGTTCTGTTCACGTTATACTACGCTCATCATCGACCGGTAGAGAGCTATTTGTAACCTAGCACGAGCAGAGTAGTCTATGAAAGCAGTCATTCTTGTTGGCGGTCAGGGTTCGCGATTACGTCCACTCACCTGCCGCACACCCAAACCAATGCTACCGCTGGTCAATCAACCGTTTATCGAGTGGATGTTGTTACGTCTGCGCGATTATGGAATCCGTGAGGTCATCCTCGCTGTCCAGTATCTGGCCGATCGCTTCCGAGCTGCGCTTGGCGATGGTTCACGGCTGGGTATGAATCTGCACATCGTCGAGGAACCGGAACCACGCGGTACCGCGGGCGCCGTCAAGCATGTTGAACATCTGTTAGAAGGCACAACCTTTGTTTTTAACGGCGACGTGATGACCGACCTTGATCTGCAAGCAATGCTCGATTTCCACCGCGAACGCGGCAGTAAGGTGACCATTTCGCTTACCCCTGTTGACGACCCTACCCAATTTGGGCTGGTTGAAACCGACCGCGACGGTCGTGTCCGCCGTTTTCTTGAAAAGCCACGAGCCGAAGACATTACCACGAATCTGATTAATGCCGGGACGTACCTGATCGAGCCGGAGATCTTCCGTTATGTGCCACCCAATGAATTTTATATGTTTGAGCGTGGTCTCTTCCCGGTGGTGCTACAAACCGGCGATCCGATGTATGGCTTCCCATCACGGGCTTACTGGACCGACATTGGTAAACCGCAGACCTATCTCGATGTTCACCACGACATTTTGATCGGGAAAGTGCAATATCATTTCCGTGGTCAACAAATTGGCGAACGGATCTGGGTGGAAGGCGAAGCCGAGATTCACTCCAGCGCCCACATCGTTGGACCGGTTGTGATTGGTCACGGCACGCGCATTGGACGGGGGAGTCGCATCGTCGGCCCAACCGTCATTGGTTCCCACTGCACAATTGGTCCTGAATGTCAGATCGAAGGCGTTGTTATGTGGGATGGAAATATCATCGAAGAGGGAACAATCCTGCGCAACTGTGTGCTGGGGTACAGTAATCATATCGGTGAACGTAGTCATATCAGTGATGGGGCAATTATCAGCGACGAGTGCCGGATCGGGCAGGAAAACCGCCTTGAACGCGGTATTCGCATTTGGCCAGGCACAACCCTCAATGATCGGGCGATTTCCTTCTGAATACTATTTCGCGGCCAGTAAATCACGGATTTCGATACGTAGACGCTCCGTCAGGGTGGGTTCAGTTGGCGCAGGTGATGCCTGCGCCTCAATTGATGACTTCTGATCCTATTTCGCGGCCAGTAAATCACGGATTTCGATGAGCAGACGCTCGGTGAGGGTAGTCTCAGTTGGTGCAGGTGATGCCTGCGCTTCACGTAGCCGTATCTTCCTGATAAACTGCACAATCAAGAAGAGCACAAACGCAATCAATAAAAAGTTGATAACAGCCGTCAAAAACGCGCCATACGCCAACACCGGCCCGCTCGCCCGCGCTTCAACCAGGGTTGTTGCAGTCTGTCCACCAAGCGGAATAAAATAGTCGCTAAAGTCCGCTCGCCCGCCAAAAAGCAGACCGATGATCGGATTGATAATATCGGTTACTAATGAGTTAACAATTGCCGTAAACGAAGCGCCAATTATCACTCCAATCGCCAGATCGACAACATTTCCTCGCATGATGAACTCACGAAACTCTTTGAACATACGATCCTCCTGATAGGTTGCACACTGTCTTATTGACACTATAGCCCATTCGAGGGAGAAGTGTTCAGATGAAAGCTCCTTCCCCCTGTGTAATGAACAGAGCAACACGCGCAATGAATCTCAATCCAGTCGCTCAAAATGGTTCCTGACCCACAGATTTTCTGAGAGCACAAACCGCTAGCTCACGTTCTACGCACGCTAAAAACTATCGTTCGTTACATCACCATTGAGGTCGGGTTTGAAACTGTCTTATCGCTGTGATGAGCAGCATACTTACCGGCGATCATCACTTCTCCTCTGTTCATCTTCATTGAAACCATGATAAACGCAGAAAATTCATTTGATTTCAGAGCTAAAAGTCGAGCAATCGAAAATTGATTATTAGTCTAAAAATCTTCACACACGGTTATGAGTTACAGCACTCTACCCTGACGAGTTTGTGATACTGTGTACATAGAACTATGATCGGCAAGAAGTTGTTGGAAAAGAGTCTGCTATGGCACGCCCAAAACGACCGCCTCATCCAATGATTGCCCGTGCTCGTGCGCATCTACGAGCAATTGCACCCGACTTGCAATTTGCACCGTTGATTTTGCGCACGCTCGACGGGCCACCAGGCAGTCCACGTTACGCTGTTTCCGTAGCGCGCTGCCAGAATGTAGGGGAATGTCCTTATGAAATGGCAGACCCTTCGGTCTGTACCGTGCCAAGCTGTGATCTACGCCGTTCGCTACGCCTGTTGCTCAACGCCGATGGCAGCCTGGCGCAAGTAATTGAAGGGCACCGACGCTGGAATCCACGGCCACCTGATGACGTCACGCCCTGACCGGAAGACAACAAGGAGGTTGCTATGTACCGCCACATTCTCATTCCGCTCGATGGTTCGGCGCTCGCCGAGCAAGTTTTGCCTCACGTCCATGCCCTGGCCACTAATGAAGGCACGGTCAAAATCACGCTGTTGCGTGCCGTGCCGACAATCTTCACAACTACCGTCGATTACAGTGGTTTATTGGCTGCGACGACCGAAGCGCTAAATACGATGGAACAGGAGGCACTCGAATATCTCCAACAGATTGCGAAGCAGTTTCAAAGTGAAGGATATCAGGTACATACCGAGGTTAGTGCACTTCCGCCGGCTGAGGCAATTATTGAGTACGCCGAGAATCATGATGTTGATCTCATCGTGATTGCCACCCACGGTCGGAGTGGGATCAGTCGCTGGGTGTTCGGCAGTGTCACGCAAAAAGTTGTTCAGGTAGCGCCAACACCAGTGTTGGTGATTCGACCAAAGGAAGGGAAATAGTTCGGATCATAGGGATTCGATCAGCCCTTTCACCCCTGGCAGCAGAGCATGACAAACTGCGATAACGGCAGGACAACGCGATGAACAGAGAGTAGTGCCGGTGATTAAAAGGCGAGAGGTGGGTTATGAACCCACCTCTTGCCTCCGAGCGGTACTGGTGAGCCGGGTGGGGATCGAACCCACGACCCTCTGATTAAAAGTCAGGTGCTCTACCTCTGAGCTACCGGCCCGCCAAGGAGTAGTATAGCTGAGTCTGGCTCAGGCGTCAAATGACGGCAGTGCGATGCAGGGCTGGGCGACGTTTTCAGGTTTTGGTCAAGTTTTCCAGCAAACGTCTTCCACCCTCGTCCGATCCACACGATTGCCGGGAAGCGCGGGCGACTGATCCGTGTCTTGTCAGAGCAGCAGTGGGATGTGTGCCTGCCTCGGGATTACACCATCAGCGCTCGCGTGCAAGGGTGTGGATCCCGCCTTCCAAATACGGTGAGGTCGGTATTGCGGGAACGCCATTGCAGCGGAATGGGTTTGGAACCAGCCCCTATCGGTCGCTGACGGATGGCATTGACGTACCAACGAGGGGCCTGTTCGCATACCACTGTCTGCACGGGAAGCTGCTGTGCTCGGTTCGCGCACGGCTCCCCGTCCTTCTCACCACTGCCGGGTAAGATGAAAAACTGAACCGTTTTCCAGCCAGTGACCATCTTTCACGCGCTTCAGAATTGCAGTGAGGAGTATCATCCACGGCTTGCACAGACAGAATTGGCATCAGAGGAAGTCTGAAAAATCTCTTTGCCCGTAGCTGTGCTACCCCTTCCTTTCAACGAGAGAGAAGAGGAAGGATGAGTGACTACCATATCGTATGTCGTCTTGCGCGAACTGGTTGGAAAGCTACGCCAGGGTTTCACCCGCGCACGTCAGGATACAGGCCAGAGGCCGCATAACGTGGCATTCACTGCACTGTTTAGCGACACGTTACTTGTGAAGGTCAGGACGTGAGACTCTGGCTTGCGCTCGCAGAGACAAAAGCATAGCGATTCACATTACGCATTCTCTATGCGGTGAAATGCCTCGGCCAGCGGCAAACCAAACTCCCGCCCACGTTCAGCCGCCCACTGGCGTACCATCTCAGCCAGTTGGGTTTGATCAATTCCTAATTGGGAAACGTGGCAACGCAGTGCCGCCAGCTTCTGCTCGATAGTCGCACTAATGTCTACCGCGAAATTCAATACTGGGGCGCCGGTAACAAAGACTTCACGAACTTTGCTCGGTGGATAACCTTCGGCCAGTAATTCGGGAAAATCCCAACTGTTCTGCGCCGCCGGGTATACCGCTGCCAGGGTTGCGTTAGCTGCTGCGAGATGATCGGGATGGAAACGTGGAATTGAATACTGCGGTGTCCATACCCGATCTGGCGACTGACAAACGACACGCTGGGCGCGAATTCGTCGAATCTGACGCACAATGTCGCGGCGCAATTCGAGTGTTGGCTGCAACATGCCGTCTGGGTAATCGAGGAAGATCACCTCTTTCAAACCGAGAACCCGAGCTGCTGCCTGCTGTTCCGCTTTACGAATGTCGCTAATCCGACGCCGTGCTGCCGGACCAACATCGGTAGCATCATCAGGCCCACCACCACTACCATCGGTACAGATCACCAGCGTAATTTCCCACCCTTCGGCAGCCCAGGCCGCAAGCGTCCCACCACAACTGAATTCAGCATCATCAGGGTGAGCAACAACGACCAATGCAGTACGCGGTTCAACGGGTGAATGTTGCATGGTTGCTCCTTAAGACGTTGTTATACTGTGAGGTAGCATACCATAATTTCATCAATATCTTTTCAGTGTTGCTGCCCACACCTGCTTGAAGCGTCCTACTCACTTGCCCGCCGTACCTCAGCCGCTGCTGCTCGTACACGCGCCAGTGCATCACTCGATGGTGGCGGCGCTGGTGAGTTTAGAGTCTGCTCAAATGTCTTGCCAAAATCGGTGAGCCATTGACTGAAACGCTCCATCGATTGCCACGGATTGATAATCCGCCCTAATCCAATGGTTGTAATCGCATTGAGCATATTCCACGGATAGCCTACTAGTTGGTCAATACTTTGCCGGGTAACATTGCCCACGAACGCACCGGCATTAGCGACGACTGTTGTTCCGGCAGGTGGATTGATCACGGCAAATGCCTGCCGTCGTAATTCTTCAGCGTTGGTGATAACGGTGATCGGATCTCTGCCACGTACCGAAGCCTGACAGCCAAGGCGCCATCCGGCCTGTAAGTTTTCATCGCTTAGCCAGATTTTTTCGCGGTCGTTAGGTGGACTAAGCGACTCGGCTCCGGCCAGCACGCGCACTTTGCAGGTCTGACAAAAGCCGGTACCATCACAAACAAAACCAATATGCGCACCATTCCGTCGCGCAACGTCCAGAATTCGCTCACCAGGACGGGCAGTCATCTCGACATCGTTGATAATTACTGATGTCATAGCATTCTCCTTCATAGGGAAAGGGTGTTTATTCTTATTGTAACGCGGTTTTGGTCTAAATAGTGGTATGATTACAATAGAGAGTGAATACAAGACAACGCTTTGCCGTGTTGCACGACGACCCAGTGCTCAGCACGACCTCCACGGTTTTTCTACGCTGGGTTGTCTGCTGCTGACAGCCAATGTCATTCTACGCCGTCTTACAGCATAATACACCAGTGCTTACACCCCCAGCTACCTCGTCGGCGCTGGCCGATCTAATCTGGCTCAATACTGCCGACATGCTACGCGGTTTTGGGATCAGTCGTCCACCTTGGCTACACGGGCTGGCAACCATCCTGGCGCGCCCGGCAGCACGTCGTTTTGCCCGCCAGCTTCTGACATTCGATGCTTTGGTTGGCACCTCTGGATTACCCACCGCTAGCGCCTGGATTTGTTCACATTTCGCTCCCGGATTAGACATTCTTGGGTATCCCCCGCCAAACACAGGGCCACTCCTGGTTGTTGCTAACCATCCCGGATTGCTTGATGCTGCGGCGCTGATGACCACTCTCAATCGTAGCGATCTCAAAGTGATTGCCATTGCCCGACCACTGTTGCGCGCACTTCCCCACACGAGGGCTACCATCATTCCGGTCGGTACCACTGTGCAACACCGTATGAACGCTGTACGCCACGCTATGCGCCACTTGCAGCAGGGAGGAGCAATCCTGACCTTTCCGGCCGGACGCATCGAACCCGATCCGGCACACGATCTCACGGCGATAGCCAGCTTAACGGCATGGTCTGCAAGTCTCGATCTCTTCGGGCGCATTGCAATTGGGCTACCGGTAGTGACTGCCATCGTCAGTCATGTACAGGCCCCGGCTGCGTTACACCATCCGCTTACCCGTTTGCGTCGCAATCCAGCCGACCGCCAGTGGCTGGCTGCGATTCTGCAAGTGTTGTGGCCGCACCTGGCAACAACACCAGTGCAGGTTCGATTTAGCCCACTACTTCATGCCGATCATGATCTGCGAACAAACGTACAGTTCTGGGCAAAAATCCTTATGCAACAGGCCAACACAACGTGTTTATAGAGGAGTTTCATGGATCGCCGCCATTTCATTGTCGCTAGCTCGGTGCTGGTTGATATGATGGGTTACGGCCTGATTATGCCGTTATTACCCTTCATCGTTAAGACCTGGACGAGCGATGCTTTCATTGTCGGGATGCTCGGCTCGTTGTATGCTGCAACGCAATTGCTGGTTGCGCCCATCTTGGGTAGCCTATCTGACCGCATTGGTCGGCGTCCGGTGCTGCTGCTATGTCTCTTTGGTTCAGCGCTGGCCTATCTGAGCATAGCGCTAGCCAACTCAATCACCTTGCTCGCAGCCGCCATCGCTTTAGGCGGGGCTGCCGGTTCAAGTATGCCGGTAGCGCAGGCCTACATTGCCGACACCACCACACCACAACATCGCGCCCGTGGTTTAGGGCTACTAGGAGCAGCCTTCGGCCTGGGACTGATCGGCGGAGCAGCGATGGGGGGATTCCTGGGTCAGTACGGATTAGCGATACCACCGGCTCTGGCGGCTGCAATTGCACTAGGCAATGCACTGTACGCAACCATTGCCTTACCCGAATCGCTCCCACCACACCATCGTCACCATTCGACATACCGGTTACAGCTTTTCGCACCTGTATATACCGCCATGCAGATACCAACAATACGGCCACTACTCTTTGCGGTTGTGCTGCTTAACATCGCATTTGCCGGTTTGCAGAGCAATGTTGCTCTCTTCACAATGACCCGCTTTGGGTGGGGGCCAACCCAAAATGCGCTGCTTTTTGTGTTCGTTGGAATATGGGCCGCGATCACGCAAGCCGGACTGCTCAAAATCTTGCATCCCCTGCTCGGTGAAACGCGCTTGGCCGGTGGTGGGATGGGCTTCATGGCCCTGGCCTTTCTACTGGTTGGTATGATCGAACAGAGTGACTGGCTCCTCTTCCCACTAGCCGCAATGCTGGCAATCGGTATGGGACTCGCAGTTCCGACGCTGACCAGCATCATCTCACAGCGTGCCGGGAACAATCGCCAGGGAGCTGTTCTTGGCGGTATGCAGGCGCTTATTAGCCTGGCGCTCATCGTCGGGCCGCTCAGCTTTGGTTTTCTCTTTGACCGCTTTGGCCCCGACACCCCCTACCTCATCGGTGGTACGCTGCTCACCGGTGCATGGCTGGTGGTGGTATGGACGTTTCTCCAACCGATACCTGCCCTGCCACCAATTGCTTCTCGTCCTGTGGAAGACTCAGAGGCCTAACTATGACAACTCTCACTCCAATTACCCGTGCAGCGATGGCAGATCTGCCAACCAGATTTGGTCATTTTCAGATCGCAGTTTACCTCGATGCTGAACAAAAAGAACAAGTTGCCCTGTTCTGCGGCCAAATTGACAACTCAGACCCAGTCCTCACCCGTCTTCACTCTGAATGTCTTACCGGCGACATCTTTGGCTCACACCGCTGCGATTGTGGCGAGCAACTAGCTGCCGCACTGACTGCCATTCAGCAAGAAGGACGCGGCGTGTTACTGTATCTCAGACAAGAGGGACGTGGGATCGGGTTGGTGAACAAGATTCGCGCTTACGCGCTTCAGCAACAAGGACTCGATACAGTCGAGGCCAATCGTGCGCTGGGATTTCCCGATGATATGCGCGATTACAGCATCGCTGCCGCCATCCTACGTGATCTCGGCATCACCAGCGTGCGTCTGCTTACTAACAATCCTGCCAAAATGACCAGTCTCGAACAGCACGGGATTCATGTGCTTGAACGAGTACCGCTGCAAGTTCCGGCAACGACCTATAGCGCTAGCTACCTACTCACCAAGCAGCTTCGTATGGGGCATTTGCTCGACAGCCGGTTGTTGTAGGAAAGAAGGGTGACGGTAGGCAGTGTATCACCTGCGGTGTGAACAGATTGAGAAGCCGCTCCTAATGCTCAACCATACGTTGCCGAAGCGCTTCAAACAAAATGATGCTTCCGGCTACACCAGCGTTGAGCGACTCAATCGAACCAACCATTGGAATGGCAATCAAGTGCTGGGCCAGAGCACGAGCGGATGAACTCAAACCGTGAGCTTCATTGCCGATAATTAGTGCTGCGGGTTGACGCCAATCCACCGCGTAGTAAGGCTGTTTACCCGTGCTATCAGCCGCATAGACGGTCAACGAACGCAGCTCGGTACTTACCATTTCCCACGACCATATTCGCAGGGGCAACAGAAAGTGTGCACCCATTGCTGCACGAGCCACTTTTGGATTGAAGGGATCGACAGTTCCAGGAGCACAGATAACGAGACCAACTCCAGCAGCAGCAGCCGAACGGAGAAGGGTACCGACATTACCTGGGTCCTGGATAGCATCTAAAATAAGGCGCAGACCGGGTCGCGATGACAATTCAGGCCAACGCACAGCCGCCACCACTCCCTGGGGTTGTTCAGTATCGGCGGCGGCAGCAACAGCGGCAGGAGTTGCCGGATAGCAGTTTGGTAACTGACGCAAACGATTCAAGAGCGCCGTACCGGCAGGAGTGGATGACAGTTGTTCGGGAGCGTACAGCGCAAGGCGCAACTCAGCTCCGGACGACAGCGCATCGCTAACGAGACGAACCCCTTCGATAACGAAACTCCGCTCGCTTCGCCGATGACGTGCCGATTCGGCGAGCAAGCGGAGCCACTTCACATGCTGGTTTGCAGAACTAGAGATCACACCGGCAGGGAACAGTGATCGGTTCACGCAACAGCAGCCGATTGCGCCTGGGCAACGATCCGAGCAAAAGCTTGCGGATCGCGTACCGCAAGATCGGCCAACATCTTGCGGTCAATCACAATGTTCGCTTTCTTCAGGCTATTCATTAGGCGGCTATAGGTTGTACCATGAAGGCGGGCCGCTGCATTGATACGAATAATCCACAGACGGCGAAAATCACGCTTACGTCGACGTCGGTCACGATACGCATCAGCAAGTGCGTGCATCACCGCCTCGTGCGCCACCTTGTAATGGCGACTGCGCGCACCGCGATACCCTTTGGCCTGAGCTAACAGTTTCTTGTGGCGCTTACGCACCATTATGCCACGCTTGACACGAGTCATAATTTTTCTCCTTTAACGGATAGGTCAGGGGGTGGCAAACCAAACCCTGAACTTCACCCGCGATCAACTAAAGATATTCCTGCGCGAATAATAATGACCTGACACAGTACTTCCGTGCCGAGCCTACTCTAACCCGTAAGGCAGTGCTCTCTGCAACAAGCGACGGTTAGAAGGGGAAACCGGATGCCCCTTCCCCCAGGCGCGTTGCGAACGGCTGGGTCGGTTACGCTTGTTTCCACGCACACCACGCTGTTGAAGAAACTTACCCGACGCTGTTACCTTAAAGCGCTTTTTCGCGCCTTTGTGCGTCTTCATTTTCATCTTAGGCATTGAACAGCTCCTCTAGTGCCACCGGATGGCGTAACACCGACCGGTATCGCATCAGTTATCGTCGTCTTCGGCGTCCCCGTTCTGCTTCCTCTTCTTCGTCGAAATCGTCTTCCTCGTCGTCGTAATCTTCGTCGAAGAAATCTTCATCTGCTTCAGTATCCTCGATCTCCTCGACTTCTGCGTTACTATCCTCGACGAGTTCTTCTTCCGCAACGACTTCTTCTTCGGCTACCGGTGCCGCCGCAGCCGCATCAGGTTTCGTGCTGGTTGTCCCGCTCTGTGCAGCGCGCTGAGCGGCTGCCTTTTGCGCCTGTTGAGCTGCTTTCAACACTTTTGCCGTTGGCGCCAGCAACATTGACAAGACACGGCCCTCCATGAGCGGTTTCTGTTCGATAACGGCAATATCACTCAACTGCTCAGCAATCTGATCGAGCATCTGCCGCCCAATTTCGGGATGAGCCATTTCACGACCACGAAAGCGCAAGTTGAATTTCACTTTGTCGCCGGCCAATAAGAAGCGCCGCGCCTGATTCGCTTTTACTGCAACATCGTGATCGTCAGTCTTGGGCATGAGCCGAATTTGTTTGAGTTCCGACTGTTTTTGATTACGACGCGCTTCACGCTCTTTCTTGCTCTGCTCGTAGCGAAACTTACCATAATCAAGCAGGCGGCATACAGGTGGAACTGCATTCGGCGCGACTTCAACGAGATCGTACCCGCGTTCTTCGGCCATCGCCAGTGCCTCGCGAAGCGGAACAATCCCTACCTGTGTGCCATTCTCGTCAATGAGACGCACCTCACGGGCACGAATGCGATTATTGATGCGAAACCGGTCTCTAATAGCGCGACTCCTTCGTCTTGCAAGGGGTGACAAGAGAGACAAACAGAACAGTATGATCGCTCGCCGTCACCACAACCTGACTTCCCGACTTTTTGACAACAAGATAACATCGCCTCAGAGCGATGCTACGTCAATGCGACATTATACCAGTCTGCACGGGGTTCGTCAAACGTTGCGGGCAGGAAAACAGGAGTTTCAGCATGCACAGCTTCGAATTACCAGCCGCCTCGAAAGTGCAGGCATCTGGCCTGCGTGAAGTGGAGCTATGACGGGAAGGCGTTGCTGCCGTATCTTCCTGCGAGAGGGGCAGTGGGAAACTCGCTAGGAGCGTGGGCATCCAGCCTGCGTTAGGTAGCCGTTCTTCAGAAGCGTATTTTAGGGTCTAACCCGCTACAATGACGAACTAGATCGGCGATGAAACAGGGTCTGGCCGTAGATGCTTGTTGGTACGGGAAGCTGCGCAGCGCTTCATACGCGGCGAATAGTTCGTAAATACTCCATTCCCCTCTCCCTACTGCAACCGGAGCGCTAGAGAAATACGCGATGGCTTGCAGGGAATACGTGGTCGTGGTATCATTAAATCTATGCCAGGGGAGCCTGGGTGAACCGGGCTGAGAGGGTGTCTTCGGCGTTACGCCACCGACACCGACCCTCTGAACCTGATCTGGGTTATGCCAGCGGAGGGAGGAGCAAACGGTGCAGATGTATGATCTGCAATCAGTGTATCCGTCCTGCGGTGGCAGGGCGGTTTTTTTACCCCTTCAATCGTTGCCGTCCGTCTGCTGGCGCAAGGAGGTACGCATGACACTCAATGAACGGATTGCCGCATTACGTGAGCAAGTACGCCAGCAGCGCCCCCTTATTCACCACATCACGAATTTTGTGGTGATGAACGACACCGCGAATGTGACCCTGCACATCGGCGGGTTGCCAGTGATGGCGCATGATCGGGCAGAAGTTGCCGAGATGGTAACGGCTGCCGGAGCGCTCGTGCTCAACGTGGGTACGTTGTCACCCGATTGGATCGAGGCAATGCTGATCGCAGGTCGGCGTGCCAACGAGTTGGGCATTCCGATTGTACTCGATCCGGTTGGGGCCGGCGCCACTACGTTGCGCACAACGAGTAATCGCCGCTTACTCGAAGAGCTACGGATTGCGATTGTGCGTGGCAATTCAGGTGAGATTGGTGCATTAGCCGGTATGGGTGGCGTGGTGAAGGGAGTTGAAGCCGTTGTTGAGGCCGATGACCCACTCGCCGCAGCCCAGGCGTTGGCCCGCCAGTATCAAACTGTGGTAGCGGTAACCGGTCGGCGCGACATCGTCACCGATGGGACACGAGTGTTTATGGTCGATAATGGTCACGAATGGCTTAAAACGCTCACCGGCACCGGCTGTTCAGCAACAACGGTGATTGCCGCATTTGCCGCAGTCGAACGCGATTATCCACTGGCCGCAGCAGCCGCACTCGCCTGTTTTGGGTTGGCAGCCGAAATCGCGGCTCCAGCCGCTCGCGGGCCAGCCAGCTTCAAAGTGGCGTTCTACGATGCGATATACCATCTTTCAGCCGACCAGATTCGGGCCGGTGCCCGGGTGACGCTGGGAACAGAGTGAGTTTGTAGTGTCCTGAACCAATCGAGCGCGTGTCTGAACAAGACGCCTTTAGCAGGGGATGTGAATGGTTCAGACGCAGCCGTGGAAAGGATGTGGTGAATGAGCACGGCAAAGACGATTGACTGGCGGCTCTACGTGATAACCGATGCCGGCCTGGCACGTGGTCGTTCGCATCAGGAAGTAATTGAGGCGGCGATCCTTGGGGGTGCAACCATTGTTCAGTATCGAGCCAAAGACGTTTCTACTCGGCAGATGGTCACCGAGGCACAAGTATTGCGCGAACTGACTCGTCATGCTGGCGTGCCCTTCATCGTTAATGATCGGGTAGATGTGGCGCTCGCAGTTGATGCTGATGGTGTACATATTGGTCAGGACGATATGCCGGTGGCGCTTGCCCGCAAACTGATTGGCGACCGGTTGTTAGGTGTTTCGGCGCACAGCCTGAGCGAAGCGGTACAGGCAGTACAAGATGGCGCCGATTACCTCGGTGTGGGACCAGTCTTTGCGACGCCGACTAAGCCCGATGCTGCCCCACCGATAGGCATCGATGGCCTGACAGCCATTCGGCGACAGATAGCAATCCCTATCGTCGCCATTGGTGGCATCAATCAGGCAAATGCTGCTGAGGTCATACGCACGGGTGTCAATGGTATTGCAGTGGTTTCGGCAGTGGTGGCAGCAGAAGATGTTGCTGCCGCGGCTCGCCAACTGATCGCGATTGTATCAGCAGTTCAGGAGCAGATACTATGACGTTACCACGCTGTTTAACAATTGCCGGTTCTGATTCTGGCGGTGGCGCCGGGATCCAGGCCGATCTGAAGGCGTTTGCCGCCCTGGGTGTGTACGGAATGAGCGCATTGACAGCCGTCACTGCCCAAAATACGGTTGGTGTTCAAGGAGTGATCGAACTGCCGGCTGCGTTTGTTGGTCAGCAGATTGACTCAGTGGTAACCGACATCGGCGTTGACGCTGTAAAAACTGGGATGTTGGCTAACGCCGACATTATTGCCGTTGTCGCTGAAAAGGCCCGTACGTACCACTGGCCGCATCTAGTCGTCGATCCGGTCATGATGGCGAAGAGTGGTGATCCCTTGTTGCGGCCGGAGGCTCAACATGCGTTGATCTCGCTCTTGTTCCCACTGGCAACGATAGTAACGCCGAATATTCCAGAGGCGCGTGCCCTGACCGGACTTGCGATCACGACAGTGACGGAGATGGAACATGCAGCACAGATGATTCATGCGATGGGGCCGCGTTGGGTACTGGTGAAAGGTGGACATCTGCAAGGTGACAGTGTTGATGTCCTCTTCGACGGCGCACAGTATCAGTACTTCACCGCGCCACGGATCAAAACCAGGCATACGCACGGTACTGGCTGTACGTTCGCTTCAGCCATCGCCGCCGGTCTGGCGAAGGGGCTAAGCGTGCCTGAAGCGGTTCAACAGGCAAAGGATTATATTACCACTGCGCTGCGCCATGCTCCTGGTTTGGGGAACGGACACGGCCCGGTACACCACTTTGCGGCCTGGTACGGCGTTAGTGAGGCGTAAAAGGATTGCGTTCCAGGTATACTGACCAGAGGGCAGACACCTGGAACGCAAGAGGAGAATACACAGGGTGCGTTAAGAAGCGCGCCCTTACTTCTTTTCAACCGTGCTGTTGACCACACCCATCAACACCTTACCGAGTTCGGCCTGGGCCTCGATCACTCGCTGCATCGCCTCTTGCCAGCTCTGCATAACCTTCTGCATCTGAGTCGTATCCCAACCACGAGCGATGGTCGTCGGATCCGACTTCTTAAGCATCTCGAACCATCCCTCAATAAACCGGCTTTGGCTCTCGGTAAAGTTGCGCGTCATCTCCAGCACTTGTCGGCTCCATTCCACCAGCGAGGTTGGTGTCATCGGATTGAGACCGGGGATGGTCGGTACACCTGGCACAGAGGGCATCGTCGGCATATTGACACTATTCGCCGCCACTGCCTCGGCCCACATCCGGGTTAGCTCGACCTGGGCTTCAAGGGTCTGCTTCACCATTCCACGCCAGCTATCCACCGTCTTCTGCCATGCCTCCGGACTCTGCGGAGATGCCATGTATTGCATTGAGGCCATCCAGCTTTCCCACACCTTCTGCTGCGTGCCCGTCCACATCTTGATCATGTCGTTTACTTGCTTCGACCAGTCCATTGGATCCTCCATTCAGCGTTATGCGCTGTCTTCCCATCGTTGCACCGCACATCTCATGCGGGTCTGTTGTCAGGGTAGAATAGTAGGTTACAATGGAGTTACTAATGCGTTTCATTGCAACCATTTGACAGAAGGGACGCAAATCTCTACCATACTGTCAAGTGTTACTGTTTCATCAATGGGTTCATGCTGCCGTTTTTGATTCCCGGTAGCGCTCCGACCATACACCATGAGACACCAGGGAGGTCAATGATGACCACAATGGAGATTGCCACACTTCCCAACTTCGTGCATATTCGTGAAGTGGGGCCGCGTGATGGGTTGCAGAATGAGCCGGTCATTCTCAGTACCACCCAGAAGATAAAACTGATCGATCTGCTCGCTACCACCGGACTACGGGCAATTGAAGTGGGAGCTTTTGTGCGGCCTCAGAATGTTCCCCAGATGGCCGATACCGAAGCTGTATTTGCCGGCATCAAACGCCGACCAGGGGTGGTGTACAGTGCGATTGCACCGAACGTTGTCGGGGCGCGACGGGCAATTGCCGCTGGTGCAGATGTTGTTCAGGTATTTCTTAGCGCCAGCGAGAGCCATAATCGAAGCAATGTGAATATGAGTATCGAACAGTCGCTGATACAGGTGGCCGAGATGGCAACACTCGTCCACGCTGCGGGTAAGCCGTTCGATGCCGTTCTGTCGGTAGCGTTTGGCTGTCCATTTGAAGGCGATGTACCAATTGAGCGGGTCATGGATCTGTGCCAGCGGTTGCTTGATCTGGGAGCCGAGCAGTTAACGTTGGGCGACACCACCGGAATGGCCCATCCGCTTCTGGTACAGACAGTGGTGCGCGCCTTTCGCGAACGCTTTCCACGCCAGCCGTTACGTCTGCATCTGCACAGTGCGCGTGGCGCCGGACTGGCTAATCTGCTGGCCGCATTACAATTAGGTGTAGATATGTTCGATTCGAGCATCGGCGGTATCGGTGGTTGTCCGTTTGCCCCTGGCGCGCCCGGCAATCTTTGTACGGAAGATGTGACCCATCTGCTCCACGAGATGGGGATTGCAACTGGGCTGAATTTGCCGGCCCTGATGGCAACCGCCCGTGAACTTGAGCGCATGTTAGGGCATGAGGTGCCGGGTCAGACCATCAAAGCCGGTATCTGCAAGCACTTGCGAGATCGGGGAGAAGGATAGGCAGCGGAGGAGATGTTGCTGCAATACAGAGGTGAACAACGTGGATCCGCGTGATCGAGTAGTCATTATTACCGGCGCTTCAAGTGGGATTGGTGCGGCGACGGCGCGTTGTTTTGCAGAGGCCGGTGCCCATCTGGTGCTGGCGGCTCGTTCGCACGAGGCGTTAGAGCAGGTAGCAGCCGGCTTGCCACGAGCAATAGCTGTGCCAACTGATGTCACCGATCCGGTAGCTTGTGCCCATCTGGTTGAACGTGCTGTTGAAGCGTTTGGACGAGTTGACATCTTGATCAATAACGCCGGAATCGGATTGACCGGCCCAATCACTCATCTGGCTCGCGCCGATCTCGAGCGGGTATTGGCGGTTGATCTGCTGGGGCCGATCTGGTTAATTCAGGCCACAGTACCGCTGATGCGTGCTGCCGGTCGCGGTCAAATTATTAATGTTTCTTCAGTGCTGGCAGCACAGCCATTACCTTTTCTAGGCGGTTATGCAGCGGCTAAAGCAGCGCTCGAACAGATCAGTAATGCCTTACGGATCGAACTATACGGGAGCGGTATTGCTGTTACGGTAGTACGTCCTGGTACTACCCGCACTGAGTTTAATCAGCGAAGGCTAGGACATGGCCGTGAACGACGACGAATTGCACCGCCTGGAGTACCACCAGAAGCGGTGGCGCGCGCCATTCTCCGCGCTGCCCGCACTGAGCCACGAATGGCCTATGTGAGTTGGAGTGATCGCCTGGCGCTGTGGATTAGTCGGATGGTTCCGGGATTGATCGATTCCGTGCTAGCCCGTGCGTTTGTTTGGGAAGAGCATTCGGTTCAGCATTGAGGGTATTTCGAGGAAATAATCGTGAATACACCGTCTGCGTTGTTGCGCCAACCGGCTCTCGATCCTGATGGTCAACAGCTCGCCTTCATCACCGCTGGAGATGTCTGGCTGGTCTCAATCGAAGGTGGAATTGCCGAACGTCTGACCGCTCATCCAGCACGCCATTACCAGCCGCGCTTCAGTCCTGACGGGCAGCATCTGCTGTTTGGGGCCGGACGTGATGGTGCCGGTGATCTTTACGTCCTTGATCTGGCAGGTGGCGCACCGCAACAGCTTACCTTCCAGGATGAACCGTGCTACCCGCAGGACTGGGCAAGTGACGGTGAAGCAGTCTATTTCACCAGTGATATTGAACAGATGGGGTATGGCATCTATCGTGTTGGTATATCTGGTGGGACACCGGCACCAATCTATCTTGAACCATACGAACAGCTCGATCAGGTCGCTGTCGCGCCAGATGGGCAGCAACTGGCATTTGTAAACGTGCGTGAACGCTGGTGGCGACGTGGTCCACACCCCTTTTCGCCCAATGAAGTCTGGTTAGGCCCAGCCTATCCCGACTATCGAGCGCTCTGTCAATATGCGGGTCCTTACGGTCAGAGGTTTCGCTATGCCGGCAAACTGGGGTGGCCGCTGTGGGCGCCCGATGGACAGGGATTGTATATTGTCTGCGATTATGACGGGCACGAGAATCTCTGGTATCTTCCGTTTGGCGAAGGTGAGCCACGTCAGATTACCTGCTTTCGTGATGGCAGATTGTTTTTTCCAACAATCGCCCGCCGGAACGGCGCCATTGTCTGTGAACGAGGTGATGGGCAATTGTGGCGCATTGATCCACTAAGCGGTGAAGCTGCGCCTATTCCTATTCGGGTCCGAATCGACAGCAAATACACCCCGGTGCGAATCGAACGCTGGACGAGTGGCTACAGCGAAGTCCATCTCAGCCCTGATGGTAAGAAGCTGGCCTTTGTCGCCCGTGGTGATGTCTTTGCCGATTTTGCCGATAAGGAGACGGATCGCGATCTACGGCAGGGACCGGCTTTTCGCATTACCAACACGCCAGCCCGCGAGCGGAGCGTTGCCTGGACACCCGACTCACAGCGCTTAATTTACCTTTCTGACCGTCACGGTGAAGTTGAACTGTTTCGCTACGACTTCAGCAGCGGTCAGGAATGGCAACTTACCCACGATGGCCGACCGAAAATGTTACCGCGAATTGCGCCTGACGGGAAGGCCATTGCGTACATCCGCGATCAGATGGTCATTGAGGTCATCGATATTGAGGGCAAGTCACCACGTGAGGTATGTCGAGCAAGGTTTGCCGTGGCCGCCGATCTCTGTTGGTCACCTGATTCACAATATCTAGCCTTCGTCGCGCAAGATAGCCGCCTCTTCAGCAATGTCTATGTAGTGCCGGCAAGCGGTGGCGAGCCACGTCAGATCACCTTTCTCAGTAACCTGGAAGGCGGGAATCTGTGTTGGGCGCCAGATGGTAGCTTCATCATCTTCACTACCGAACAGTATCGTTTAGAAGCTCAGATCGCTCGTGTCGATCTCCGTCCTCCACAACCAGTTTTTCGCGAAACGGCTTTTGAACAGTTGTTTGTGAAAAAGGAGGAGCAACCGGCCAAAACCGATGATCAATCTGCCACCAATACCAGAGCACCCGAACCGCCAAACACGTCTATCGTCTTTGAAGGGATTGATCGTCGGCTGCGCCTGCTCACGCCACCGCAAATGAACGCGATGGCAGGCGCTATTAGTCCCGATGGGAAAGACCTGCTATTTCTGGCGTCAGTAGCCGGCAAGGTCGATGTCTGGACACTCCCTCTCGATGAGCCACGCGCCAATCAGCCGCCACGCCAGTTGACCGCCAGCGACACGCGCAAGGGATTTCTACAATTTGCCCCTGATGGTCGTAGCTTCTACTATCTTGAAGACGGGCAGGTAGTGGTGCGTCGCTTCCCCGGCGGGAATGAACCAAACCGGCTCTCATTACGGGCTGAAGTAGAGGTTGATTTTCATCGCGAAAAAGAACAAATCTTTATCGAGGCCTGGCGCGAACTCCGTGATAGCTTCTACGATCCGACATTCCGCGGTCAAGACTGGTATGCGGTTCGTGAGCGCTTTTCCCCCCTGATTGGCGCGGTACACACGACCGGAGAATTACATACGCTGATCAACCTGATGGTTGGTGAACTACGGACTTCACACCTGGGCAGTGGCTTCTACGGTGGCGAGAGTGATGACGGCTTTATCGGTATTCTGTTTGCCGCCGAACCACTGCTGCGTGAAGGTAGGCTTATCGTTGAGCGTATCTTACCCGACGGCCCGGCAGCCCTGGCGTCTGCACCACCGCAACCCGGTGAAGAGCTAATTGCGATTGATGGCACACACCTGAATGGTTCCATTTCTATCCATAAGCTCCTCTTGCGCAGTGCCGGTCGGCGGGTACGAATCAGATTGCGTGCAAATGACGGCAACGAACGTGAAATCGTTGTTCGTGCGATCGGTCAAACTGCATACCAGGAATTGCGTTACCGCGATTGGGTGTTAACCAACGAGCAGTACGTCCATCGGCTCAGTAAAGGACAGATCGGCTACGTCCATATTGCTGAGATGAGCTATCGCGCCTATCAGCAATTTTTGGTCGATCTCGACGCTGAAACGCACAGCAAGGCTGGTGTCATCATTGACGTGCGGTACAATACAGGTGGGCATACAGCGACATTCATTCTCGATGTGCTGATGCGACGTTCGGCATTACGCAGTGGCTTTCGCGATCTTGGCACGACTGACGCCAGTCATCTGGCAGGTAATCGCGTGCTTGACCGACCAACTGTACTAGTGACGAACGAACGTTCGACAAGCAACACCGAGATGTTGAGCGAGAGTTACCGACGGCTGAAGCTCGGTAAAGTAGTAGGCCGCCCAACTGCTGGTGCAGTCATCTGGACGTATGAGATTCAGTTGCTCGATGGCGCCTGGTTGAGCCTGCCTCGATTATATGTGGTTACACCGGAAGGTGAAGACTTGGAAGGGCGAGGACGACCGGTTGATGTTGATGTTGCTCGGCCACTGGGTGAATGGGCCACAGGACGCGATAGTCAGCTCGAAGCAGCAATCACCACCTTGCTCAAAATCGTTCGGCGAAGACGCTCGTGAAGTGGCGCTTGAACGGTAATGAGCGCCGGGCTAAAAATGACCGTATGTCGTACATCGTTATACGCCGACAACAGTATAATAAGAGCTGTGCATTGCAGAGAAACCTGACCGGCCAACCGCTTACAAGCGCTGTGCGTCTTCACGTCGCTATCGTGGGTCGGGTTACGCGATAGCGATACTTGTGCAGAAAAGTGAGGTTGAAGATGTCGACCCTCGCACCGCTCCGCTTCTCAGTCTGTCTCGATATGATCTTCACCGATCGCCCGTTTGAGCAGCGCCTCGAACATATTGCCGATCTGGGCTTCCGCGCCTACGAATTCTGGACGCGGCGGGGCAAGGATATGAATATCACGATTGCCCTGCAAACGGCATTACGCTTGCACTGTGTAGCCATCTTTGGTAGTGAAGCCTCACCGAATGATCCCGATCAGCGCGCCCTCTTTCGTGAAGAAGTGACGCGCAGCGCTGCCCTGGCAGTTGATCTCGCCTGCGATAATCTCATCGTACACGGTGGCATCAGTCGTGCAGACCTGGATTATGCCAGCCAACGGGCATGTCTGATCGATGCGCTACACGAGGCTGCCGAAACAGCGGCTGATGCCGGTTTAAACTTGCTGCTCGAACCGCGTAACCCACTCGACCATCCGGGGAGTTTTCTCTGGTCATCTGATGAGGGGTTCGCGATTATTCGTGAGCTTGGGAAACCGCACGTTAAGTTGTTATTCGACTGCTACCATCAGCAGATCAGTGAAGGCAATCTGAGCCGTCGCATTCTCGCAAACCTCGATCTTATCGGTCACATCCATGTGGCCGATGTTCCAGGACGGCACGAGCCTGGTACTGGCGAGATCAACTACGAGCACATTTTCGGGATTCTCCGTGAACACGCTTACAGTGGCTATGTTGGCCTTGAATATACGCCACGAATCGATTCCGCTGCCAGTTTACGTGCAGTACGGATGTTGAGCCAGTGAAGAACGGTGATGATCGATTACGTTGGGTAAGAATGGGGCGAAGACCAAATCTACGCACCACGGCGCAAGTTTTGTCTGTCCTTGCACATCACCACGAAAGGGGCAGCAGCCAATTGCACGCCAACCGGCAATCGCAACAATAACAACACGCCGACAATCCAATGTATAATAGCAGTGCACATACCACTCGTGATTGAAATGCTATGGTGTTCCATGACCACGTTGCTCGATGAATTAACTGCGCTCGAACAAGAAGCCCTTACCGCACTTGAAGCCGTTAGCGATGTCACTGCGCTCACCGAATGGAAGAGCCGTTTTATCGGAAAGCAGGGTCGTCTTTCCCGCCTGAGTCGCGGCCTCGGTGCCCTACCGGCAGACGAACGACCACTGGTAGGACAGCGGGTAAATGCCTTACGTGAACAGCTCGAAACCGCATTTGCGGCTGCCAAAGAGCGGCTGGAGGCCCAGGCCATTGCCGCCGAGCTGGCCGCAGAGCGGATTGACGTGACAATGCCCGGTCGTCGTCCTGCGGTTGGCTATGTTCATCTCACCAACCAGATTCTGCGTCAGGTTCAGCACATCTTTGCCGAGATGGGTTTTCAAGTCTGGGAAAGCCCTGAAGTTGAATATGACGCTTTCAATTTTAGCCTGCTCAATTTCCCCGACGATCATCCCGCACGCGACATGCAAGACACCTTTTACATTGAAATGCCAGCAGGCGCGCCTTCAGTGCTCTTACGAACCCATACCTCGCCCGGACAAATCCACGCGATGCGGCGCAATGCCCCTCACCCGTTACGGGTCCTGATTCCCGGTAAGGTCTACCGTAACGAACAGGTAACGGTGCGGAGTGAGATGATGTTCCATCAATTTGAGTTCTTAGCGGTTGGTCGCAACGTCACGATGGCTGATCTGAAGGGGACACTGAGCTTTTTCGCCGAGCGTATGTTCGGGCCAGGCACCCAGGTGCGCCTGCGTCCCAGCTTCTTCCCCTTCACCGAACCCAGTGCCGAGATGGATGTTACCTGCTTCCTCTGCGGCGGAAAGGGTTGTCGCATCTGCAAGTACGCTGGCTGGCTTGAAATCGGTGGTTGTGGAATGGTCCATCCGAATGTGTTACGCAATGGCGGTTATGATCCGGCAGAATTTAGCGGTTTCGCTGGCGGATTTGGTCCTGAACGGGTCGCAATGCTCAAATACGGTATCGATGACATTCGCTGGTTCTACAGCGGTGACCAACGCTTTGTCGAGCAGTTTGGATAATCTATGCGCCGTGATGAATTGAATCGAGCAATTCACGATCTCTACCGTGCCGAACACGAGGCACTCGGTGAACGTGGTGGCTATGAACTGCTTGACGAAGCGCGCCGGTGGGATTTGACTTCCGTCTTAACCAGTGGCGGAGTTATTGTTTTTCCCCATGCTGGTGTTGCCGATTGCGGTCATCAGATAGCAGCGGCCGTCCATGCCTGCCTCGATAGTGGCGCCGATCGCGTACTTGTGATCAGTGTGCTACACGCCTGGAATGATGAAATGGAGCAGGCACGCCGTCGAGTCGCGGCTAGTGGCTCACCTTCAGCCGAGCGCTATTGGGGCATTCAGGGGCCGGGTCTCGACCGGGGGAATGAATGGCAGCTTGATCACGCGCTCTACAGTTTTCGCTTCTTTTGGCAGCTTGAAACACGCCGTCGCGGCATCCGTGGCCCACAAGTGATAGAGCGCTACCCCTACCTGGCCGGCGGTCATCCTGAGTCGCTACCCGGCATCGAAGAGCTGGTAGAACTGGCTCGCGATGCAGTCATCGTTTCAACTGCCGATCCGTTTCATCACGGCATCGGCTACGGCGATCCGCCTGAACAGTCACTGGCTCCAGATGAAGGTGGCCTCGAACTGGCGCGACGCACTATTGAAGAGGGGATTTCCCTTTTAGCAGCCGGTGATTATTGGGGCTACAATCAACATTGTGTGCGGGCTAAAAGTGATGCACGAGATGCAGGTCAAGTGTTCCGTTTCTTACGAGGGCCGCTTCAGGGTGAAATTCTCGATCTGGTCGCGAGCGACGCGACAACACTGTACCAAACCCCACCACCGACATGGGTAGCTGCACCACTTGTGTGCTGGACGAGAGTAATTCCATGAATCGACATCGCTTGTGGCTGTACACTGTCCTCTTTGCCGGTGTACTGATCGCCTCAACTGCATCAATCCTGATCCGCTATGCCCAGGGTGCCGGTATGTCGTCATTGAGTATCGCTGCCGGAAGACTGGGTTTAGCGGCGCTGATCCTGACTCCGCTGGCGCTCAGCCGATCCAGCAACGAAATACGTCGACTCGCCCGTCGCGATGTTCTCTTCGGCATGGGAGCCGGCGTGTTTCTTGCCCTTCACTTCGCCAGTTGGATTAGCTCACTTGAGTATACCTCGGTTGCCAGCAGTGCGGCGCTTGTTTCTACGAACCCGCTCTGGGTCGGGTTGGCTTCATTCTTCCTCTTCCGTGAACGATTACACTGGACGACTCTGATCGGCATTGCTCTGACCCTGGTAGGGACGATCGTGATTAGTATCAGTGATAGCACCAACACCACGCAGAGCAATCCGTTGCTTGGCAACACGCTGGCCTTGATCGGCGCGGTTACCGCCAGCGGCTATCTGCTTATCGGTCGTAACTTGCGCCAACGACTCTCGGTATTAGCGTACATCTGGCTCGTCTACACCAGCGCAGCAGTGGTACTGGTGGTATGGGCTATCGTCAGTGGTCAGCGATTCTTTGGTTTTGAACCTTACGTGTACCTGATTGTCCTTGGTCTGGCGGTCGGTCCGCAACTCCTCGGTCATACTGCCTTCAACTATGCGCTCAGCGGATTATCAGCCACTTACGTAGCAGTAGCAATTCTCGGTGAGCCAATCGGCTCATCCCTGCTCGCCTTCATCCTCTTCCGTGAAACTGTCGCACTGTTGCAGCTCGTTGGGATTATTCTCTTGCTCACCGGTATTGCCGTGGCCTCGATTGCTGAACAACAACCAACCAGCGAGGGGCAACCCGCCCGGCAGTCTGCCGACTGATCACGGTGTGAGGACGCGCCGCTGTGCACGACTGTACTCTGTCGCACCGCCCGCAATGCGATTACAACAGCACGTTCGGATTGATGACGCACCGCTACCTGTGCACGACTGTACTCTGTCGCACCCTTATCCTAGAGCATGATCAAAAACTCGCATTTCTCACAGGGCTCGTACTGTGACCATGCAACCATTGTGTGGAAGGTTACCACTATTCTTTCGCTCCCGGTTGCACCCTCCCCCTTCCTCTCCCGCAGTGCGGGAGAGGAAGGGGGCCAGGGGGAAGGTGAGGGCCGCCAGGCGTGCTCCGCAGCACCGGCGCTGAACCCGGCGCCGCCCGTTTCCATCGCTTCGAGACAACGCCTGCGGTGTCTGCAAACGTCCACTGTACCATATCTGGAGATGCCATATCGAGCCTCATCACAAGCCCAGGTCTTTGACAAGGCTCGTAGTTGCTCGCCACTTCAGCCGACGCCCCTACCGAGCATCTGATCAAAACCACGAGTTTCTGATCATGCGCTTAGCCCTGGTCAGCATAACACCGACGAACTTCATGCACGTGCCAACGGCGATTCCGATCCGTGTAGTTTCCCCGAAAGTGCAGGACGCTGACGCGCACCCTGCGGAATCGGTGACGGAAAGCGTGCTCACATCAGAAGTACGTTATAAAGAATGGAGGGGCTGACATAGCCATTCGCCAGAACGGGAGGTAGTGCGTTTCTGTACGAGCTACGAGTAGATTCGGAAACCCTCTATTCTGCACTCCTCACGACTGCCAGGTCGGATGAGAACCTGAAAAAACTCTGACGGGCCATTGTTAAGTTCAGCGTAAAATGTTTATTGTGGTATAATATTTGTCCTGAAAGTGTATGAGGTTTGGCCGTGTTGATCGGTCTTTCTGTCTTAAGTTTTAGTTATCGCTGCGGATTGCTTGGACAAGGAACATCTCGTGCAGTCAGTCGGCCACTCGATGTTGAAGATATGGTGGCCCTGGCCACACGAGCTGGCTTGCAGAGCATTGAAATACCTCTGCGTCTGCTCCCCGACCTATCTCCTAATCGATTGCATGCGCTCCGCGAGCGTCTGAGCCTGTGTGGACTAACGCCGGTAGCGGATAGCGACGTCGTTGATGTTGATGTGCTGCGAGCGCATATTCCTGCCGCAGCGATGCTCGGTGCACGGGTGTTACGAGTACTGATCAGCCCAGTGTTGGAAGGATACCGCCGTTCTTTCACCGATAACTGGTCAGCTCATCTGGCTGACGTTACTGACCGATTGCGCACCGTGATCGACCTGGCGGCTGAACACAACGTTATCCTGGCCGTTGAGAACCATCAAGATGCCACTAGTGCTGATCTGACCTCCATCTGTGCTGCCGTTGATAGTCCATACATTGGTGTTTGCTTTGATGCCGTGAATTGTCTGATTGTTGGTGAAACACCATACACTGCCTTTGAACGACTGGGGCCTTTGATTCGGAATGTGCATCTCGCCGATTACGAAACGTATCCAACACCCCATGGCTGGCGGCTCGTTCGTTGCGCATTAGGTGAAGGTGATCTCGACATTCGCCATATCTTTAACCTGATCGAGCAGTATACCCCAGAAGTAACCTGTCAGATTGAGCTGGTCAGTCATAGTGCACGTCACGTGCGGATTCTCGATGATGACTGGTGGCAGGGATACCCACCATGCGATGTGCGCGAGGTTCTACCAGCTTTGCGCCTCTTCGCCCAAACGATGCGCTTACGCGATGACGACTGGCGTACACCCTGGGAACGCGGTGCTGGCGAAGAGCAGATCTGTCTGTACGAAGATCAGCAGTACGCCGCTTCGATTGCGTATTTACGGGCAATTGGTGTGCTACCCCGTCTATAAAAATCAGTACTAAATTCCTGTATCATCGCCTGTTCTCGCCACCAGATGAGCGTGCTACAATCTACATCAAGTGGAACGTTACCGATCGTCACTGCTTCGTAGTATGCCGGGCGCTATATGTTGGCGCAAGGAGAGAGCATGTCTGCACGCAAAATCTGGTGGCTTGTTGTTGGTCTGTTCTTGATCGGAAACACCTTCCTCTGGCCACGACAGAGTTTCAGTCAAGCAAGTCTTACACTGTACGTCGATACGTTGGCTGATAACGCCGTAACCGATCTCAACGTGCATTGCACCGACCAGCTCCCCAACAACAATTGTAGTCTGCGCCAGGCAATTGCAAAGGCAAATGCTAACAGCGGCATAGACCGGATAACGATCAGTTTTGAGTTGATCACTGAAGGGTCGGTGGGATCGGCACCGTATGTTATCACCACCACGCAACGGTTACCACCAATTACCCGACCAAATGTGACGATCAGTGCTGATCTCCTGAGCGGTGCACCGCAGGTTGCAATAAATGCCAACGCCAGCGATGCAGGTCTGGTGCTCAGCGGTGGTGGAGCAATCATTGAAGGGCTGGTCATCTATGGTGCCAGCAACGACGCCGGTAGCTATCGCGGGAGTGGCATCTATATCAGCAGCGCTGATAATGTTGTCCGCAATTGTACTATTGGCTTACTGCTCGACAACACTATACCACCCGACAACTTACGGAACCGCAACGGAATTGTGATCAGTGGCAGTGCTGCTCGCAATAACCAAATCGGCACGGCTAATGCACCGAACACAATTGCCGGGAACACCGTTAATGGTATCGTGATCAGTAATGCGTCGCAAAATCGCATTCAGGGTAATCGGATCGGCGTTCTCTTTACCAGCACAACTGCTGCTCGGCCTAACGGCGGGTTCGGTATCCAGATACTCAGTGACACGACTATTGACCCGAATGGACGTGCAGAGCTGAATCTGGTCGGTGGCTCGACCAACGCTGAACGGAACATTATCGGCGCCAATGGATTGAGTGGCATTCTGATCGGTGGTTCACAAACGTATACGACGACTGTTGCCAGTAATCTGATCGGAGTTAATCTAGAGAGCGAAAGTGCATTTGCCAACGGCGGTGATGGCCTCCGCATTGAAGATGGCGCCCAAGCCACGCAGATCGGGAGCATGAGTGCAACCCAACCATTGGTCATTAGCGGTAATAACGGGGTTGGGATTAGAATCCACGCGAATGGAGGTGCCTCGCCAGCCAACACGAACCTCAATGGCTATGCGTTGATTGGTTTAAGTCGGGGTGGCAGTAGTGCCCGCCCAAATGCGCAAGGTGGCATCTACGTAAGTGAGAGCGCCGGAGTGACAACCATTGGCAGTGCCAGTACATTGCTACGTATCGGTGGCAATGGTGGACCGGGTATTTGGATTGGCCCTAACGCCAGCAATATCGCAGTGGTAAACGCATTCGTTGGTGCACTCCCCGGTAATGTGGCCATTGCTAATGAACAAGGTCTGGTCATCAATGGTGCCAGTGGCATTACTGTCACTGCTTCCACGATAGCCGCCAATACCACCGCTGATGTACAGATACAAAATGCCAGCAATGTGACCTTTGATAACAATGTGATCGGGTTACACGCTAGTCGCCGTAGTGTCGCAGGGAGTGCTGCTGCCGGCATTACTGTGAACAACAGCACCAATCTGACAATCGGTCTGACAACTGGAAATGTGATCGCTGGTGCGAATGGCCCAGGGATCGACATCAGTGGTAGCAATAGTGTGAGCATTACGGTGCGTACCAACGTTCTTGGTCTCCGCCGTGACACAACCGGCGACGCCTACAGTGTTGCCGCAGCCAATACCGGCCCTGCTATTCGCGTTAACGGCGCATCGCAGGTAACAATTGTCAGCAATGTGATCGGCGGTAATGGCAATACTGCCGGTATTGATCTGACAGATGTCCAGACGGCAACCATCACCCAAAACCAGATCGGCTGGATTGCCGATCCAGCCGGTGGCTCCACGCTGCTGTCCCGCTCGGCCAGCGTTGGGATTGCGTTAACGAGCGTTACAACCGCTACCTTGAGCGGGAATCGGTTGCGGCTGAATACAGATGATGGCATTCGCCTGACCGACTCGAATGCGGTCACGATTGACAATCTGAATGAGATTGAGGAGAACGGTGGTGATGGGATACAGATTGGTGGCACTAGCCGTAGTGTAGTGATAACCGGCAATCACATACGAGCCAACGCCGGTTATGGGGTACTGGTAACCGATAGCGCCCAGCGAGTTCGTATCACACAAAATCAGATGTCAGCGAATGGATTGGGGGGTATTCACCTCGATAACACAACGCTGTATAACGGGACCGGCCTTGATCCTGATCAGACCCTCAACCGGCCTAATCACAGTATTGATCCACCCTTCGACCTGCAACTCTCACAAGACGGTTTGATAACCGGTCGAATCTTTCCCAGTGCGGCTGAGCGTGAAGAAGACCTCATTCCAATCTCAGCATGCGCTGGCTGCACAATCCAAGTCTATGCGCCGAAACCCGATCTGGCTGTCCCTGACGGACAAGGCTGGCAACAGCTTGAGATGTTAGTCAACGGTGTTATCCGCTCTGAGATCGATCAGGTCGACGCCAGTGGTGTATTTAATGCACAAATGATCGATCTTCCTGCCACCTATCCTCAACTCATCTTTGCTGCGACAGACCGGTTTGGAAATACATCGTCATTTCACATCTTCACCCCGACCGTTGATCTACGGCTGACCCCGCTTGATCCAGTCAATCAAAGTGCAGCACCTGGCAGTACTGTTCGTTATCGACTACAGGTAGAGAATCACGGAACGTTGCAGATTAACCGTCTCCGCCTTACTACCACAGGCACCCTAAGCGGTTGGACACCAAGCGTCGAGCCGACTGATCGCTTTGCACTTGCTCCTGGCGCCAGTCGCGTGCTTACAGTGACGCTCACGTTACCAACCGGTAGCCACCCGTCGATCCAGGTACCGATCACCGATACCACAACGCTATCATTGACTGCACCCGGTCTGAACCCGATCACACAGACATTGTGCACAGCAGTACAGGCATTGCCGGTGTTAAGCGCCAATCCGGCAAATGGTTCAGCTACTGTGCTCCCTGCCGATACATACATCTATCGTCATCAAATTACGAACAATGGCAACGTGACTGTGCCTATCGACGTGAGTGCCACGACTGCTGACCTGATTGGCCTCGATACCTACAACACGACCGTATTGACACCAACAGTAACGCTAGCACCGGGGGCAAGTGCGGAAATTGCAGTGCAAATTACAATACCCGCCAGTGCGCAAACAACCACACCGGAAGGTAATCCGGTACGTGCAACCACCGTTATCACCGCTACGCCACGCGGATTCGGCGCACAGGCCATTACAATCACCGACACCACCACCGTTGGCCTGCGCTATAGCGCCGAATTGCGCAGTAGTTACGAACAAGATGTGCAGGCTGGACGCGAGGTTGTCTTCCTGCATACCCTGCGCAATACCAGTAACGGGCGGGCGACCCTCCAGCTCAATTTTGCCGCCAGTCGTGGGAGTACCCTGATCGCTTTCGAGTCGGCAACTTCGGGCATCACGATCATTGGTAATCGTGTCACACTCGACAATGTGGCCGGTAGCGGCAAAATTAATCAGATAGTCCTACGGGTACGAGTACGGATCAGTGAAATGATCCTCCCCGGTAGTCGGGAAACCCTACGGATTTGGGCATCGATTCCCGATACGACCGAGCCACTCAGCGGCGCTGAAGTGCAGGATGTGGCGGTTGTGCGGGACTCGTCAGGTGTGCTGGTTCCGGCAGTCTGGATACCGCTGGTCGTGAAGTAAGGAGTGACGTTATGTATCGTCGCTTGCGGATCACACTCCTGCTATTGCTTTTGGTCAGTCTGTTTCCGGTCGCTGAACCGGCACGGGCTGCATCGCTGGTCGTCAATTCACTTGCCGACACCAACGACGGCGCCTGTACCACCGATCCGGGGGGCTGTACATTGCGTGAGGCTCTCATCGTTTCCAACAGTAATGGCGTACCCGACACAATTACCTTCAGTGTGAGCGGCACCATCTACATCCGCGATAGCGGTTTGCCACCTTTGACCGAAGGAAACACAACCATCGATGCCGGTACAAACCATACACTCATTCTCAGTGGTGAACAGCTCCGCGATAGTAGTAATAACGTTATCCCGGCCCACGGTATTGTTATCGCTTCAAATAACAATGTCATCCGCGGGTTGGTGATCATTCGTTTTAGCAAGGGCATCGGTTTCACGAGCGGAGGCTCCGGTATCTATCTACGTAACAATGCTCAGAACAATCTGATTGTGAATAACTGGATTGGGCATTTGAACGGCTTACCGGAGCCAAATACTGGCTACGGCATTCTGATCGACGGTGGGGCCAGTAATAACCGGATCGGTACCGGTAATCCCGCCGACCGGAATGTGATTAGTGGTAATACTGTTGCCGACATCGGGCTGAGCAACAACCTGAGTACAACTCCACTCAATGGCAACCAGATCGTTGGTAACTTTATCGGTACCACAGTAAACGGGGATGCCGATCTTGATACGAGCAACGCTGCGGATAATCTCGGCGGTATTTCAGTAGAGAATTACGCCTACAATACACTCATCAGTGATAATGTTATCGGTGGCCACACCGGCACGAATGCCGCCGGAATTGTCTTGTTTAGCAATGCTGCAAGCAGCAACGCCCCCTCTATTCCTCGCAACACCCGCATTACCGGTAACTGGATCGGTGTCAACCCGACCGGTACCGTCATTGCCAACCGCATTGGTATCCTGATTAGCGGTGGTGGTGCGTATGGCGCAATCAATACCGAGATCGGCGATCCGCTGAATCCCTTTACCGGACGAAACTACATCGGCGGGAATACTAACGGTGGGATTATTATCGGAGATACCACGTTCGCCACTGGACCTACGACGATTGCCGGGAATTACATCGGTGTGGCCCTTGATGCTAGTGGTAACCCCTTCCCAGTTGGAAACGGCACGATCAATCAGGTCAGTGGTGGTGAAGGGATTTTTGTTGGTCGTAATGCTATTTCGACCACTATTGGGCCAGGTAATGTGATCGCCGGTGCACGCACAAACGGTATCCGCATTCGTTCTGGGAATACAGTGGTACGGGGGAATTACATCGGAGTTCATCCAAACGGCACCCAAACGACAACGACAACCATTAGCAGTTCGCCTGTAGGCTACGGTACCGGCGACGCTAGCGTCTGGATCGAGAACGGCAGCAATTCGATTATTGGTGGAGCGAACCCAGCGGATCGCAATGTAATTGCCGCCGGGCACTTTGCCGTTACTGGTTCCGGGGCTGCTGTGTTAATCGAGCCTTGTACGACAAGCTGTACAGCTAATAACAATACTGTCTGGGGCAACTACCTCGGCATTCGAGCTGATGGGAGTGGTCTCCTGGTGGACGGCACTAGCAACATAGTCGCCGACAGTGAAGGTCTTCGGATCAGCAATGCAAGTAACAATACCGTCCGTGATAACCTTATTGGCGGCGTTGACCGCGGCATAAATCTTCGTAATAACGCGAATAACAACCTTATTACCGGGAACCGAATAGGTGTACGGGCATCAAGCAGCGATACCCCTGGCAGTGGTACAACGACGCGCAAAGACGGTATTCAACTTAATAGCGGTAGTAACAATCGGATCGAGTTTAATCTCATTGCATTCACCGGCCAGAGTAATACTTCTACATCCAATGCGACTCATGGTATCACCGTTAGAAGTAGCAACAATCAACTGTTCGGCAACCGGCTGGTACGCAACGGTCGTCTCGGCGTGGGTCATGGCATTTTCATAGCCGATAACGTAACCGGTGTCTTGATCTCACGGAATACAACTCAGGATAACGCACAAGATGGAATTGGTCTCGGCAGCGGCGCGAACGGAAATCTCGCTGCGCCAACGTTTAATCCGATCACAGCCGGTTCGCCAATTGTTAGCGGCACAACTGGCTGCGGTGCTAATTGTGTTGTCGAAATCTTCACCAGTAGTGCCAGTGTGACTGACCGCAATCGTGAGGGGCCGGTCTTTTTAACTAGCACCACAACCGGTAGTGGTGGAACGTTCAGTGCGAATATTACCGGATGTCTGGGATTTATTACGGCAACTGTCCACAACCCCACAACCGGCAACAGTTCACCTTTCTCAAATGCACTCGACGTGAATGCAACTGATGCGTGCAGTACGCCAACCGCCACTCTAACGGTTATCGGCGGTAGCAGCCGCGCAGTGAGTATTGGCAGTACATCAACCTATACACTCACCCTGAGTCACACTGCTTCGGTGACTCGTACCTATACGCTGATCCTTGATAGCAACCGCGGGTGGACGAGTGGGCCAGCACTTGTAGAAGTACCACCGAACGGTAGTGTGCAGGTACTCTTCAGCGTGCTCGTTCCCTTGACCGCTACTGCTGGTGATACCGATACCACAACCGTTACTGCTCGTAGTGACCAGACCGTCTCGAACCAGGTGACACTGACGACAACTGCTCAGGCAGTCACGATTATTCCGGCGCGCCCTGAAGTTTCACCCGGCCAGATTGTAGAACGGACAGGGAACACCATCACGTTTGTTCATACTATCACCAATACCGGTCAGCTCAGCGGCCTTTTTAGTGTTATTCGGCCAGATGGTAGCAGCGGTCTGCCTATCTTTAGCGGTACCCCACCCACCGGCTGGAATATTCAGTCTGCAACCCTTGCCAGCACAACCCTGAATCCTGGTGCGACAACAACGCTGACTATCGTTGTGAATACACCAGCTAGTACGACCCTCCTCGCGGGAGACTACCCCTTCTCATTCCGAGTACGTGCGGTGAGCCAGCAGGGAAGCCAGACCTTTACCGAGCAGAGCGATCCCCCGACGGTTGATACAATCCGCGTCCCGGTTGTGCGCACCTTTTCGTTCGTCGCCCAACCACCGACCAGTCAACAACTGACACCCGCAGCAACGGTGAACTTCAGCTATACTATCACCAACACCGGTAACTTCACCGATACGTTTAGCATAACGCCACCTACCACGACCAGTCCTGCCTCTGGTCTTAGCTTCAACGTGACACCAGCAGGCCCATTCACACTGGCTGCCGGTCAATCTCGTCCGATTACGCTCACCGTTACTGCAAGCGCCAGTGAGCCGGTGGGAACGTACAATTTCACCGTTCAGGCCGGTGTAACAGGGGGGAGTAACCCACCGGCTATCCAAACGGCAAGTGGAACGGTACAGGTCATCGGTGGTGGTACCCCAGTGTTCGTCGGGACGCCGTTGGTAACGCCTGCCTCAGTTTTGCCGGGTGACACCGCAACGATCACGGTGACCGTGCGCAACGGTGGTAATGCAGCCGCTCCCTTTGATTTTGTCCAGACGTTGCCGACCGGCTGGAACTTGATCGGTAGCAGCAGTACATGTCCTTCACCAGTACCCGCCGATAACACAACCTGCACGTACACCTTACAGGTAAGCATACCCACAACTGCTGACGGCGGGAATGCTATTGTAGAAGTACGAGCGATTGCGCGTAACGGCGGTCAAATACCTCCTGCACCTGATAGTACTGCCAGTACGAACGTTACTGTCACAGTCGCGACGATTCGCGATCTAAACTTCGCTCCAACACCACTTACCGCTAACGGCGATCCTGGCGAGGTGATCACCTTCACCCACACACTGACGAACACCGGAAATGCGGCTGATGCCTTTACACTCACCCTGAGCGGATTACCGGTTGGTTGGAACGCAACGGTTGTTCCGACAACCACGACCACTCTGGCGCGTAATGCCAGCACAACTGTCACCGTACAGATTACTATCCCTACCGGTATCAACGCCGGTACCACGGTAACGGCCATCGTGCGAGCGACCTCTCAGGGAAACCCAACCGTCAGTGCTGACGTGCTTGATAGTGTCACCGTCAACAGTGTTGATCGGGCTGAGCTGTCAGCAGGGACAACCGTTAACAGTTTACCAGGGGCCACAGTGGTCTTGACGCACACGCTGCGCAATAGTGGATCATCAACCATTGCCTACGATCTCAGTGTACAAAGCAGCGATGCAAGCTGGACAGGTCTCAGTGTCAATCCTGCCACCAGTCCGGTTTTAGTACCTGGTAGTAGTACGGTGATCACCGTGACGATACCCATCCCAACCAGTGCACTACCCGGCACCAGCAATACGATCACGGTTGAGGCACGGGCCAATGGCGGTACGACCCTGCTCGCCAAGGTTGAAAACATTATTCAGGTCGGCGCCCTGCGCGATGTTGAGATTACACCATCACGAACCGTTACTGCGCTGCCTGATTCCACCACCGTCATCACGCACACGGTGCGTAACCTCGGCTTTATCGCCGATTCGTACACGATCACCGCACTACAAGGTGATGGTCACAGCGTGATTGCGACTCCCAATCAGGTCGATCTAGGGCCGGGGGAAAGCCGTGACATCGCCGTTTTACTCACTTTGCCGGCTGGTCTCGCTGCCAACACCGCACTGAGCAGCATCCGTGTCACAGCCACGTCGCGGAGCGACACAACGATTACCGCAAGTATCTTCGATAGCGTCCGCGTTGGGCTGGTAACCGGCGTTGCGCTTAGTAGTGACCGTCTTCAGGGTATCCCCGACGGTCGTAACAAGATTACCTTTACTGGCATTACCCTGGAAAATCTGGGGAATGATACTGACACCTTTGACCTTACGGTCAGCGGACTGAGCAACAAATTCAGCGTAGAGGTGGTACCAGATAGTGTAACCCTTAACGGCGGCGCAATTGATGTTGGCATCAGCGTTACCATCAATTTACCAGTGATCCAACCGGCGGCCCTACGCCATGATCTAATCCTGACGGCAACATCTCGCTGTGACCCGAATCAGCGCAGCAGTATTCGGCTATCCATGATCTATCTCAACCGTCAGGCGATTTTTGGCGAACCGGTGTTTATCCCGATTGTTAGCCGTTAGTGCAGAAGAGATCACCCTCGACATACAGACCATTGCCCCACCGCTTCAGGTGGGGCATCAATCTATCTCAACCTCAGATTGCGGCTTGATACGAACCATGCGCTCAGTTCCACTCACCCATCGCAAAACGTGGGTCAAAGGCCATGCCTGCCTTTCTGGTACGAGATATAATAAAGCATCCATCTGACCAAGTGATAGCGAACCAAGGCACAAGCGACGAGGCCGAACAATGACCGGTCACGTGCAGACACAGAACACCTCATCAGGGAGAACTATCATAGCTAACGAGTATTCACCTCTCGGAACAGCGTATGGTACACATCGAACGAGTGGATTTTGCTAACAAACAACAGATTAAACGCTTCGTTCAACTACCGCACCGGCTATACAAAAGCTGCCCGCAGTGGGTACCGCCACTTAACAGCGATGCCTACGCCCAACTCAACCCACGAAAACACCCTTTCTACGAGCATTCAGATGTTGAGTGTTTCCTGGCTGTGCATAACGGGCGTGACGTAGGACGCATCGCAGCCCTGGAAAACCGGCCATACAATCAATACCACGGTGTCAGAGAAGCCAACTTCTACTTTTTCGACTGCGAACATGACGCCGAAGCTGCCTCCGCTCTGTTCGATGCCGTCTTCGACTGGGCCAACAAACGTGGACTGAACCGCGTTGTTGGTCCGAAGGGAATGGGACCGCTTGACGGCTACGGTTTGCTTACCTGCGGATTTGAACATCGCCAGACAATGACTATGTTGACGTACAACTATCCCTATTATGTTAATCTGGTTGAAGGTCTGGGCTTTCAAAAAGAAGTTGATTTTATATCCTGCTACCTGCCTTCTGACAGCTTCAAGATTCCGGAACGTATCGAACGGGTTGCCCAGCGCGTGATGGAGCGCCATCGTTTACAGGTAAAACATTTTTCTAGTAAGCGTGAACTGCTGCAATGGGTGGATCGGATTGGAGCGGCTTACAACAAAGCGTTCATTCATAATTGGGAATACTACCCGCTCACCGAACGAGAAACTGACTTTGTGGTGCAGAGCATTATCACAGTTGCCGATCATCGTCTCATTAAGGTCATTACGCACGCCGGTGAAGTTGTCGGCTTCCTCTTCGCCTTTCCCGATGTCTCGGCTGCCTTACAGCGTGCCAGAGGACATCTCAATCCGCTTACGCTGGCCGATCTGTTGATAACGATGCGTCGCACCAGCGCAGTGGTGATCAACGGCATGGGTATCTTGCCCGAATTTCAGGGTCAGGGTGGCAATGCACTGCTCTACTACGAAATGGGAAAGACACTGCTGGCATTCAGACGATTCACGCACGTTGAAATGACCCAGGTAGCCGAAACCGCACGCCAGATGCGTGCCGACTTGAAGAACCTAAACGGAGTAGAATACAAAAACAATCGCGTGTATTTTAGGGATTTGTAGAGGTTCATTCCCCCCATTGCCTGCAAAACGCCGATGATGCCTGTCTCGGCGTTTGTGGGGTTAGAATCCCCTCACCTTCCCCGATCCCTCTTCCTTTCCTGCACGGAGCAAGGGAGGGAGAGGATAAGGCACGTTCGCCAGTGAACAAACCATTTTTTGCTGCGTAGCGGGCCGAAGGCCCGTGCACCCAGGAAGTTTTACTGTAGACTCACTGCAATCATTTCTCAGGTACAATACCTCTATCGTGGAAAGACAGTCTAGAGAAAATCAGAGACTAGTATGCAGACCATTCAATCACAAGATCATCTGAACACGAGACAGAAAGTTATGACAACCACCATTCTCGTTCTCCACGGCCCCAACCTCAATATGTTAGGCCGCCGTGAACCGCATATCTACGGAACAACGACACTTGCCGACATTAATACTGCTCTCCGACGGCGTGGCGAGGCAGCAGGTGTCCACATCATCTGTATTCAGTCAAACCACGAGGGTGAACTGGTAGAGGCGGTACAAACACACGGCTGGGAAGCAGCAGGGATTATCATCAACCCAGGTGCGCTCACCCACTACGGCCTCTCGCTCCGTGATGCACTGGTCATGGTATCAGCACCAATTATCGAAGTTCATCTATCAAACGTTTACCAGCGCGAGGCATTTCGTCATACCTCGGTGATCGCACCTATCGCCCGTGGTCAGATTACCGGCCTGGGATGGCGTGGCTATCTGTTGGCATTAGAGTGGTTATTAGCCGAACGCACTCCCGCTAGCTGACGGCACCCGCCACCACATCGGTCAGGACGGGGACCAAAGGAAGCAGTAGAGTTCTTTACTAAAGATGAAAGGGCGCGGCGGTGCCGCACCCTGATACGACCTGCCCTGCGGTCTGATCGCTCACCACAGGATACTGGACAGAAGTTGGCCCACGCAAGTCAGAGAACTTCTGTCGGACATGCACATGTACTGTTTAGTATACCACTCCTTTCTCGTATCAAGCAGCGATACCGAGACTCCGCTTCTTATCTTCTACATCAATACCGTGCAAGCGGGCGAGATTCAGACCGAGGATCTTCTTCTTCGCCTCCTTTGTTAATTGACCACAGCCGTACCCCTGCACAATATCTTCCGGCAACTCAAACTCCCAGAACGCCTTCAGCGCACCACGCGGATGCCAGATTGGTGTCTCACCACCGTAAATAATCTTGTCCTCGCCGCACCAGAAGAGCAACTTCGCCATCGTCTCGGCGAAGACTCGGGGCGAACGCACTACAAAATTGACCGTAGCCGCGATTGAGGCATAGAGGTTAGGATAGCGTACCAGTTGCCAGCAGATTTCATCGATAAAGGGCAGGCCAACGTGAAAGATGATAAAGTTGATCTCAGGGAAATTGGCGGCTGCGCCGTCCATATCCCACGCCTGCGTATGCTCAATCGGCTGTGGGCCAAGCGGCACCCCTTTATGTACGCCGATAATATTCACGCCCAGTTCAAGTGCCTTCTCGAAAATGGGAAACGCAACCCGTGGATCGTCCATCCGCCAGGGGAACGGTTGGCCGTAATCGTAGCGCACATTGTAGAGTTTAAATCCGCGCGCACCGTATTCTTTCACCTGGACTTCCATCAAATCGAGCGCCTTCTTACCCTCTAATGGATTCACCGACCCCCAGAAGATAGTTCGATCAGGATAGCGGCGCGCCATCTCGGCACAACGTTCCCAGCTCGATAGCCCATCCTTAAACAGATCGGTTAATGGCAAGGGCTGCGCCACGATCATATCGGTAGGGCTTTCATCGAAAACCATGCGGGCAATCTCATCGACATGCCACTCACGCATGTATTCCTCACGGCTCAACGTCTTTTCGCCAGGAGCGTTGAGAACCTGATGAAAGGCATATAAATGCTCGATAAACATCTCACCAGGCTTTCCAAACGCATTCGATTTGTCGAAATTGAACACATGACATACGCCGTCGAAGACAAACGCATCGTCAATCATTGCGCTCCCTCCTTTTGAGTCGCCCGTAGCCGTGCCTCACGCAATGGTAGCAACTGCTCAAGAGGTAACCGTAACCGTTCACGTGCCAGTGCTGACATTCGTTCTGGTGACCATGGGGTATCCCAGGTAATATTGACCTGCACCTGCTCAATACCGGGTAACGCTTTCACCTCCTCTTCCATCATTTGCAACAGATGCACAGCAAACGGACACCAGCCCGTCGTGAGATTCATGTCAATCGCTACCTGGCTGCCATCCACCTTCACCCGTTCAATCAATCCCATGTCAACGACACTTACCTGCCGCTCCTTACAGCAAGGGTCGTAGCATCGCCGGAGCACGGCCATAACGTCCTCTTGACTGATGCCGACATTCGTTGTCGTACTCATTGTCTCCTCCTGGCGGAATAACAAAAAGCTCTCGCGTATCTGTCGGCGAGAGATGAGGGAGCGATGCGCTACATTGCGAAGATGAAAGCAGAAGCGGATAATATCTGATAAGAATATATCACATATCTGTTATGAATTGCAAGTCAATTGCAAGATAACGGTGCAATATCTATCTCCTCTCTTCGATACGGGACAGACAACCTTTGGCGGACACAACCCAAACCGCACACGCCACGCCGCCTCACCTTCTTCCCGGCCCCTTCCGCTCTCAGCCAGAAGAGGAAGGAAGAAGGAACCCATACCTGTCCCTTCCCCCGCTTTCCTATTGGCGCTGCTCAATCGACGTTCTTGAGTTGGACATCTCACCCAGACATGTGGTAGGATAGAATGAGTTCAGCAAACAGCAAGGAAACAGCGTATGAGTCATCAGGAACATCGCCGCCTTGCCGCAACTCAGACCACAGCAATCCCTTGTGCGGTATTGACAATCAGCGATAGCCGTAGCGAAGCCACCGACGAAAGCGGGCAATACATTCGCACAGCGTTGACGCAAGCCGGCCATAATGTGGTACAATATGCCGTGGTGCGAGATGAGCCGGCCCAAATCGTCGAAATGGTACGACGGTTTGCCGCTGAAGGGTGTAAAGTCATCATTACGAACGGCGGTACCGGCATTTCCCGCCGAGATAGTACCTTTGAAGCGATTGATGCCTTGCTCGAAAAGCGTTTACCTGGTTTCGGTGAAATCTTCCGCATGCTCTCGTTCGCCGAGATCGGGCCAGCAGCAATGCTGTCGCGAGCAACAGCCGGTATCATGGGTGGAACCTTGATTTTTTGTCTGCCCGGCTCGCCAAACGCTGTGCGGCTTGGAATCGACCGCCTCATCTTGCCCGAACTGGCGCATCTGGTCTGGGAAACTGTGCGCTAATTGCGATTTTCTGTTATAGTATGTATGTTGTCGTAAAGAGTTGTTCTCTTCGTAGCTGTGAGAAGGAGCCAGAGAACCCATGACGTCAGTAGAAGCCTTCCGCGGCCTGTACTATCCTAATAAGATCGGCCGACTCTGCTTCCTGTCGCTGGAGGAAGTCATGGGTCAGAACGGCGTGAAGGCCTTGCTCCGGCTTGCCGATCTGCAACAGTACATCGATGCCTATCCGCCGAATGACCTTAAGCGTGAGTTCCCCTTCGAGGCCATCTCGAAATATTCGGTGGCCCTTGGTACGATGTACGGACCGCGCGGAGCACGCGGTCTTGAGTTGCGAGCCGGACGGGTAGCTTTCTCGCTCGGTCTGAAGGAGTTCGGGCCGTTGCTTGGCATGGCTGACCTGGCATTAAAACTAATGCCGATCACCATGAAACTTAAGATCGTACTGAACGCTACTGCCCAGACGTTTGATCGTTTCTCCGACCAGTCGAGCCACGTTGAAGAAGAGCGCGGGCGCTTTGTGTACCATATCACCCGTTGCTCGAACTGTATTACCCGTCCAGAACCCGGCCCCGTCTTCTATATTGCCCGCGGCATCCTCGAAGAGGCGACCGCATGGGTCAGTGGTGGTCGGCGCTTTGCGGTTGAACAGTTGTCGTGCATCGGTCAGGGAAACTGCTCGTCATGCGCCTTCGCTATTGGGAAGGACCCGTTGGAGTAAAGCTGTGCTACGCTGGCTACTCCTGAAGTTGATTCGCTTCTACCAGGTCGCTATCTCGCCTTGGACGCCGCCGAGCTGTATTTATACTCCAACCTGCTCGCACTATGGCTATGAAGCGATCAAGAAGTATGGGGCGCTGCGTGGTGGCTGGATGACGCTGAAGCGGATCGCACGCTGTCATCCCTTTGCCCGTGGTGGCTATGATCCGGTACCGTAGCAGGGACGCATCATCGTGCGTCCCTGTGCTGGTTGACGGCAAAACAATTCTCCGCTGGCATTGCACTACCCGCCCTGGTTCGGATTTGATATGGCGGCGCTTTCGTGCGGAGACGGTGGAGTGATCCGCAGAGAGCGGGTAGGACAATGATTCTACCTGTGCATGAAGAGATTGCAGGTATTGCACGGCTATCTCATCATTCGGGTTCTGCTCACATTAGTGCGGGTATAGGAACATCTTTACACGCCGTTACAGATGGGAACTCTACCCTTACCTTCCCACGGCAAGCAGGCTGTTATCCCGATCTTCCCATACCGACTGTGATGATTGTTGCCAGCCAAACCACTGGCAAGAATTTCATCTCATAATCTGATTCGTGCAACTTTTATCACTGCGCTATCGTCTATATGATCAGCCAGTCTGCTGTTCGCCGATCGCAGCACAAGTGTGATGCCCGGAAAGGCATCGCGGGAGTAAGAAACAGTGGCTGAACCATCTCGTGAGACGATTGTGCGCGCCCAACAGGGTGATCAACAAGCACTCACCGAACTGATTATCAGTCAGCAGCATTACGTCTACAGCATTGCCATGAGCGTGCTCAAAAATGCCGATGATGCCGCGATCGCAGCACAAGTGTGATGCCCGGAAAGGCATCGCGGGAGTAAGAAACAGTGGCTGAACCATCTCGTGAGACGATTGTGCGCGCCCAACAGGGTGATCAACAAGCACTCACCGAACTGATTATCAGTCAGCAGCATTACGTCTACAGCATTGCCATGAGCGTGCTCAAAAATGCCGATGATGCCGCCGATTTGACGCAGGAAGCATTTATCCGTCTTTTTCGGACACTTCCGCAGTACAACGGTGAGAGCCGCTTTACCACATGGCTGTACCGACTGGTCATTAATTTGTGCCGTGATGAATTACGCCGACGTGGACGCCAGGTTGCCATTGTGCCACCGGCAACCGACGATGAAGAACTCGATGCTCTGCAAACTATCGCCGATAATGACCGACTGATTGACCCTGCACAGTCGCTCGACCTGAGTCAGTTACGGATCGAAGTGCGACGGGCACTCGAACAATTAGAACCGCACTACCGCCTTGTCTTGACCTTGTATTATTTTGAAGATTTGAAATACACGGACATCGCCGAAATCCTTGATCTCCCCCTCAACACAGTCAAGAGTCATATTCGGCGGGGGAAAGAACGACTGGCCGAATTGCTACGTACAACCGAACCACCGGCAACTCGTGTTGTTGAGCAAGCGGTACGCAAAACTCCCGACGAGCAAATGCTCCAGATCACACCATTACGCCTGTTGCCGGGGTGGGGAAGGAGGTGACAAATGAGTACACCATTGTCTACACCACCACCAGAAGAACTGCTCGATGCGGCGTTGCGTCACGAGCTGCGTTGGGAAGCCCCACCCGAATTAACCAACCGTTTGCTGCAACTGGTTCCCGGTACAGTGCCGGTTGCAATCGCCGAGAACCCACCACTGCCGCGCTGGCGTCTTTATCTCGCTATTGCACTTATCGCCGCGCTGACCCTGGCATCAATGCTTGGTGTTTCATACCTGTATCAGCTTGTCTGGTTCCAGTTAGGAGCAGTTCAGTTCGTCACGCAGCTTGAAGCATTACCAGCGCGCCTGCTTCAGACCCTATACGAGACTATGCCATTCGCTCGTGAACTGACGAGCCTGATTGCCCTGATCCGCACGCAATTACACTGGTTGTTACTGGCCCTGGTGCTGTGGATCATTCTCGATAACTGGCAGGCTGAATTTCAGGTACGACGCAGCTAAGAGCCTGGCCGAAGATGTACCGAGACGCGACGGAAACGGGTAGCATCGAGTTCAGCGCCGGTGCTGTAGAGCACGGCTAACGCCCCCTCACCTTCCCCCCCTGCCCCCCTTCCTCTCCCGCGCTGCGGGCGAGGAAGGGGGGACGGCGCGAAAGTATGTTGGCACGAAACACAACCGTTGGAAACACAAACGATCTAAACACTCCAATCGAGGAAGGGGGGGACGGCGCGAAAGCATGGTAGCACCCCCTCACGCAATGACTGCACGGGTACAGTATGTTCCCAATAAGAAATCTGGGTTTCTGATCACCCGCTAAGGCCAGAATCAAGACGATGTCGGTACGAGCGCAGCGCTGCTTCGCTCTTCTCTCCACCTGGGTGCGCGGGCCTCCGGCCCGCAGATGCAGTGGGTCGGCAAGCGCGCAGCCCTGCTGCGCTCTTCTATCGCTGCGAGCAGTGCAGCGCGTCGAACCGTGTCATACCACCGGCACCGCTTCGTTCCAGAGATAACTGGCCCATTCTTCTGCCGGGTAGACGCGCTGTGGCCGGAGCGGATTGATACGCACATTCAGCATTGCGCCGCGTCGCAGGTGGGTGAGACCAGCCTCTTCAACCAACCAGATCACTCGTGCTTCGTAGGGTCGATTCGCCGGCGGATAGACCCACAACGTCAATTCTACCTCTACCGCTCGCATCAAGATAGCACGCTTATACGAACCGACCATCGTGACTTTTAGTAACTCGGCGCGTACCGGTACCGATGTTGCCAGATCACGTTCCATGGCTTGTTGAATGATAACGCGCCGCCGCTCAAAACGTTTCAGTGCTGTATGTACTGACGGTACCAGCAGCAACGATGTGCTGATAATGGCATAAGGCAACATTTGCCCAAGATGTAGCCGCTGCTCGTCACCATTCACGGTACGGCAGCGAAAGGCCAGCACACCGTCACTTCGATCTGGTTGCAGATCACCAACACAGACTATCGGCCCTATCACACGGGCCAGATCAGGCATAAAGACAAGACCGGTCGTGCCGCAAATAAAACCGAGTAATAGACTGAGTGCGATCCGTGCAAACATAAGGCGATCCTCTGGTGGAAGCGTGCTGATTGCCGGGATGACGAGATCGGTCATCATCGTGACAATGGGGGCAGAGAAGGAACACCGATCTCATTAGTTATGTCTTATTGTAGCACGCCGTCTATACCATCGCGTATCGAATTAGCGAGCATGCTGAGAATGGGTCAGAAGCTGCTCAATTCGTGCTACCAACTGCCGTAAGCGGATCGGTTTAGCGAGATAGTCAGTTGCACCAGCCACGAGACAGCGTTCACGATCACCCGGCATCGCCAGCGCCGTCACGGCAATGATTGGCGTCTGGGCAAACCGCTGATCGGCGCGTAGCCGTTTGATGACCTCAAGCCCGTCGATCTCAGGTATTTGTATGTCCATGATGATCAGGTCAGGATGCCATTCTGTGACAAGTGCCAGCACTTCGTACCCGGTACGAGCCACACGCAGTTCGTACCCATGGGCGATCAGATAGTCGCTCAATATCATCCGATTGGTTTCGTTATCTTCAGCCAATAAGATGCGGGCAACAGTCGCGCGCTGATTGGTATGATCGCTGACCGATGTATCCGTCTTCAGTTCTGAAAGCTGCCGCAACGTTCTCCGGAGCATAGCACGATTGATCGGTTTTACCAGATACGCTGCGGCACCAGCAGCCAATCCACGTTCCGGCTCATCGATGACCGATACAATAACAACCGGGATCGGAGCCAGTTCAGGATCACGTTTCAGGTCGGCCAGTATCTCCCAGCCTGACCGATCGGGTATCTGTGGATCAAGCAAGATCAGATCAGGACGCAGATCTTTTGCCCGTGCAACGGCTTCGTGACCATACGTGACCAAGACCGGCTGAATCTGCAATTCTTCCAGATAACGAGCCAACTGATCAGCAGTCGTCACCGAATCTTCGATCACGAGCGCTAACTGCATCGGCGCTGCACTATCGGGATGGGAGGACGTATCGGCATGCAAGACCGGTTGATAGGGCAGAATGACCGTAAATGTGCTACCGACACTCGGCGTACTTTCGACTGCAACGCGACCACCGTGCAGTTCGGTCAGCCGTCGTACCAACACCAGGCCCAGACCGGTTCCTTCATGCTGGCGCCGCAACCCACTATCAAGCTGCACAAACGGCTGAAAGAGCCGCGACAGTTGTTCAGGCGCAATCCCAATTCCGGTATCACTCACCGCAAAGCTGATCGTTCCCTGGGTAACGTCGGTCGTCACCTGCAAGGTCACCGCACCACCAGCCGGAGTAAACTTCACCGCATTGCTCAACAGGTTCACCAGAATCTGTTTGAGTCGTCGTGGATCGGCGAGAAAACGAGCCTGACGATCTTCAAGGTGTAACGAAAGTTGAATCTGCTTCTTGTTCGCCTGCTCTCTGATCAAGGCTAAGCTCGCCTCACACACATCACTCGCAGCGACAACTTCCTTTATCACATCCATTCGTCCAGCTTCAATCTTCGCCAGATCGAGGACATCGTTGATCAGGGTCAGCAAATGCCGACCGCTTGCTTCAAGCGTGTGGATTGCTGCTCGCTGTCGTTCACTTAACGGGCCGTACAGCTCTTCCAAGAGACTTTCACTGAGAGCCAGAATCGAGTTCAGCGGCGTGCGCAACTCGTGGCTCATATTGGCCAGAAATTCATCTTTAGCTCGCGCCGCACGGGAAAGTTCGGTATTTGCCAACCGCAACTCGGCTGTACGCTCAGCAACCCGCTGTGCCAGAAGATCGCGTTCGTTCTGCAATTCCTGCTCTGTCACACGCCAGTCGGTTATATCACGAATAATCGCAATTGCTTCCCTGCTCGATGGTTCTGCTTTGATCCGAGCCTCGAAAAAACACTCGCGATCGGCAACCGGCAATCGATACTCCAGCGTCTGTAATTCACCTGTTGTAAAAGCGGTGTGCAACGCTAACCGATACTGCGCACCAATTGCAGGTGGAAAGACCTGATCAATTGGGTGATTGAGAAGGTCTCCCAGTACAACAGGCATAAACATAGCGTGTGGTGCTGCCACATCAATGATGAGGCCATCGTTACGCAACCGCAACACAAGATCGGGGAGTGCACTTACAATCAGATGGTTACGTTGTTCGCTTGCCCGCAATTGTGCTTCTTGTTGACCAACTACAATCGCGAAAGCAATGTCCTGCGCTAATTCGTTGAGCAAACGTAGTTCGTCGGTATCAAAAAAACCTACCTGATCGGCGTAGAAGTTCAATGTAGCATAAACCTCATCATTGACCAGCAACGGAAAGCTCGCTGATGAGCGATACCCAATCTGCATGGCGATGTCACGCCAGGGTGCTGCCAGTTGGTTCATCGCCAGCTCGTTGATGATCACCGGCTGACGCTTTAAAAATGCCTGCACGGTCGGACAGGCGCTATCGTCAGTTATCTTGAAATCAAACTGAACGAGGTAATCTCTTGCTTCACCAGCCACAGCTACCGGTTCGATTCGCTTGGCGACAAGGTCTGGTCGGCCAATCCACGCCATCCGAAATCGACCTTCTTGAACGGCGATCTGAGACACGGCGGCGAAGATGCGTTGTGGCTCACGTTCGCGGATAATCATCTGATTAATGGCACTCAACAACGCATAGGTACGCATCAGTCGTCGCTGACGCGCTTCGTGCGTTTGGCGCAACGCAATGAAGAAGAAAACAACGACAACGGTGGCAGTGCCCAGGATCGAACGTTGTATCGCATCGGAATTGAACCATGGCCGTGGGTATCCAGGGCCAGGTCGAAAGACAAGCTGCCAGGAACGACCGTATCGGTTAATCGTTCTAACTACGGCCGCCTCGCGGATAAAGGTCTCCGGATCGGGTATAACCGTTGGGGAACGAACGACGCCTCCGGCCAGGTATGCCAACGGTTGAAGGGAAGCGTCGGTGGTGTCAATCAATAACAACTCGAGATCAGGTGTCGCTACTAGCTGCAAGGCTTGCTCGATCAAACGGGCTGGTGATACCAGCATCATAATAATCCCTCGTATCCGTGCCTGACGCACTTCAACAGTTGGTGGAAATACATCAGAGCTGTACACCGGTGCAATCAACAGCACTGCTGGCGTAACAACATCGGTGAGATACGGGCGGATCGGAGCTGTCATCATGACCCGTCCGCTATCACGAGCCTGCGCAATCGTATTGCGACGTATCGGCTCTACAGCCATATCAAGCCCCAGCACAACCCGCCGCCGCGCAAACGGTTCAACGTAGGTCAGCGGATAATATTCATCACGCACCGCAGCCGGTGGGCCTGGAGCACCCGGTTCACGAATAACAAAATCAAAAATGCCATTTTCACGTATCTGACGCTCAAAGGACAACCGCTCTGCTTGCGTAACATGAGGCGCCCATCCTACCGATTGCAAAGCGGGGAACTGTATCAGGAGCGAGCGACTGAATGTACTAAATTCGTGCTGTTCGACCTCTTGGGAAGCAACGAAGAGGCCCTGTATGCTTCGGATCGCCTGTTCATAACGGGCAAGGCGGTCGTCGATCAAATTGACCACGTCTGTGGTATCAGTCTGCAATTGTCGTTCGTACTGTTGCCACGCATCGCGCCAGAATAGTTGGAGCGAAAACAGCAACAATGCCAGGAGCAGACTGATCACCGGCCATACCAACAGATCGGCTGTGCGTTGCTCTTGCCAGGATATGCCGGCGACGATCCATGGTACAATGAGCCATACGCCAGCAATCACATTCAGCCACCATTGCCAGAGGGTGGTTGGCACACCAGCCACCATTGGCACCTGCACAGCTACCAGAATTACAACTGCAATAAATGAGGTCGGCAGAATTGCTAATGCCAGTAGACCACAGCTATACAAGCTACGCCAAAGAGTCAGCGGAGGCAGAGGTTTGACGAAACGATGCACGAGCCAGCTTCCCAGCCATGCCTGAGCCACAGCACTCAGTGCCAGACCAACTGCAATGACTATCACCCGTGTTCCGTCGAGGCCCAATTGCGTGAAGACGGCAGCATACCCCAAAAACGCCCCAACCAGGATAATCGGTAAAAATCGGGTACCAGCTACCAATGCACCACCCATTGCGACCCCAGCAGCGACCCACATAAACGGAATGCCACGCTCTGCCAGCAACGGTTGGGCGCTTACCCATATCGCAATGGCGTACACCAGACCCAAACCAATAAGGGTAGATCGGGGTAAACGGATCATGAGCTGCACTCCGGTAGAGAGATGTGTATATGCGTACCCCGTTGCTACGATGCGGTTAGCATACCATCTCAAGAGGGCAGATTGCGGTAGGATCGCCGGTAGATTACTCGCCACCGAATCGGCTGCAACGGTCACCAAACCCGCCCACTGTCGCATGGCCCCGAGCAATCGGGATTATTTCATTCTACCAGAGTAGATCGTACCACGCTGTACCGGTTTATGCCAGCGTTGGCGACAGTTCGGCCAACTGCCGATACGCGCCGGCAAAGTATAGCAGCGGATCACCTTCTGCGGCTCGCCGTAATGCAATGACACGCCCCAGAACAATCCAATGATCACCACCATCGAGCAACCGTTCACGCGCACAAACTAGGGTAGCCAGACTATCGTGAAGTACTGGTACACCGGCCAGCTCGGTCATCGTGACCTCTAGATCGGCTTGTGGCCGACCGGCAAAATGACGGGCAATTGCCTCTTGGTCAACACGTAGAATGTTGACCGCGAAATGCGAGGCAGCAGCGATCACGCCTGCCATACGAGCTTTGCGATCAATACATACCAGTAAGAGCAGAGGATCAAGTGAAACAGAAGTCAGGGAATTGGCAGTCATCCCTCGTACCTGCATCCCATCGTTAGCGGTAATGACTGTTACTCCGGTGGCAAACAGACCTATCGTAGCACGATATTCACGCGGATCAATCGTCATGGCGCATCTCTGTCAATTTCAAAAGATGTTTCTTACATATTAGCAGTATACGTCAATTCAGAGCATGCGGGCAAGCATGTTGTCATCGTTTAGGCTTTTCAACGCTTTCATCCCGCTTACCAGCAAGACGGGGCACCATCGGGGATCACTCGTGGGGTAAAGTATCGTCTTGCCCACCCAGGTGCATCCATCGGTATCAGACTAATCGCCCATCGCGTACCATCCATCGCCTGGTTTGATTTGTTGTGCCGTGACGACGAATGTTCGGACAGGCTTCCTGAAAACGTTAAAACCCCGCTGGCAAAACAGTTGTCGCTTAATAATCTCTGTGCTATGCTGTATGAGACGGAACCTTGTCGTAAGCTCAGCTTGGATTAAGCAGGTGCACCTATGACCATCACTGATCGCATGCTCACCGGCGCCATCGCCAACAATCCTGGCAACTATCATGGTGACGGTGAATGGCGCTACTCGATCACGCAACGCACCCTCTACTTCAGCAAAGCTGCTGCCCCTGATCCACGCGATCAGGAACCATTCTTCTCGTTGCCTTCGTTGAACCCTGATGGATCGGGGCGTATGGAGCGCGCCTTCCGGCAGTTTATTCGTCGGCGTTGGCCGCCAAGTCGCTGTGCCGAGATCGAGAAGTTCGCCGAACGCCGGGGCTGGCATCTGGCAATGGAGCTGAAATATGGAGGTGGCGCCCTCGAAGATCACGAAGCCGCCGAGTGGCAATACGTCGTCAATCGTGAACTTCAACGATTGGCTGCTGAAGTTCGCGCACGGATTGCCGAACTAGAACGTCAGGCTACTCAACCTGAGCAGACACCTGCATCTGGCGGGTAACAATTTGACCCAGAATGCGGTAGACGAGCGTTGCCGTGATGGTGTAAGATTCACTGGTGTGCGCCTTGCCAATGAGAGGTGCTTCTGCCTCTAACGCTTCACCATCAACGGTAACGCTGCCATACGCCCCACCGGCAAACTGCACATCGAAAATCACATTTACCGGTCGGTTGCCGGGGCCATACCCCCAACTTAACATCGCATAGACCGGCTCGATCCCGCTCAGAGCGGTCATACGCGGATTACGCAGCCGCGCCGGAATCAACGCCCCACGCACCGTCATCCAGATGATAACCGTCCAGAATGAGAGCCAGAAACCACGCCGTAAGGCTTTTTCATTCATAGCTGTATCTTCCTTTGGGCAGGATCGGCATGTTGTCGGTAGAGGATCGCAGTGTGACCGATGATCGCCACCAGATGAGCACCGGTCTCGGCGACAATCGTATCGGTGAACGATTGCTTCATATCTTTGAAGTCGAGAAAACGAACTTTGATCAACTCGTGAGCATTCAGTTCTTGTTCAATTTTGGTCAAAATGCCTTCGGTAAGGCCATTCTTCCCAACCATCACTGTGACCGGCAACGAATGGGCCAGTCGGCGTAGATAAGCACGCTGCGCAGGAGTCATTGTGGAGCAACCTCCTCTATCGGGGCCGATGTTAGATCATATCGTCCACATATATCATTGATACGAATACGCACCACATCACGAAGATTCCGCCACGAGTCGCGCAAAGGGTTTACCTTCGTTTCACAGCCGTAGCGCCACCGCACGGGGATTTCAATGATTCGGTAGCCACGTCGCTGCGCCAGAAAGAGCAGTTCAACATCGTAGGCCGTAACCGCCGCACCACGTATTACTGGCGCATCATCGCCGTAGATCCGCATCCGATGGAAAAGATCACGCGCTACTTCGCGTCGCAATGCCTTAAAACCACACTGCGTGTCATTAATGCCGCGCAATGCAACTAACCGGATGATCCAGTTGAAGACCCGACCCATCACATGACGATACCACGGCTCACCTTCGCGAGAGGCACCGATCCCTTCACGTGAGCCAATAGCAATTGGGTACCCACTTTCGATAGCGGCCCGCAGCCGTGGCCATTCTTCAATTGGTGTTGCCAGATCAGCATCACACAGCAAGATGATCGTGCCGCTTGCCGCTAACGCACCGGTGCGCACTGCAAACCCTTTGCCACGGTGATCACAGCGAATCACCGTGACTCCAAATGACTCTGCCAACTCTGCTGTGCGATCCTCACTGCCATCATCAACTACGATGATCTCAGATTCGTATGGCTCGTTGGCAAGAAATGTCTTAATGGCGGTCAGTGTTTCCGGTAAACGGCGCTCTTCGTTATAAGCCGGAATCACTATCGAGAGAAATGGTTGATCACTCATCATTCATCACTATCTCTCTACTGTCAGCTACCCGAGATCGAGTGCTTTGGCAATTAACTCTGTTTCTTCGGCGGTAAGTGCCCGCCGCGACCAAAAGTGAGGTAAGGCCCGCAGCCCGGCCAACTGACCACGCAAGCGCGCCCGCGCTGCCGGCTCGCGAATATGACGCAGGCTGTGCAACACAAAACGTAATTGCGAAGCAATGAGTGCCGGCCAGTAGCGGCGTATCAGTTCCAACGGCATGTTTTTGACCCATACCAGTGGAAAATTGCGTCCACAGTAGTAACTGGCCAGTGCTCCCCCACCACTGGCACTCAGACGATGATAGACCACTGCCGTCGGCACAAAAATGGTGCGTAATCCCTTGCGTCGGGCACGCAAATTCAAGTCTACATCTTCACAGTACATCACAAGTGCTTCGTCAAATACACGCCCATCTTCGGCTAGAAGCTCGAGTGCACTGCGCCGATAGGCTGCGGCGCCGGCACACGGCCCAAACACCTCACTGTACACATCGTATTGACCGCGATCTTCTTCCCAAACCCCACGATTACCCGGCTCACCATTCGGACGATAAAAATCACCGGCTGAATGCAGCACATTGCGCCGATCAAACAGCCGTAACTTAGATGCGGCAAAGGCAAATTGCGGCCAGCGTTCGAGCGCGCCGATCAGTGCTGCCAGCCAGTGCGGATCAGCCTCGGTATCATTGTTGAGCAGGGCAACAAATGGCTGATGCGTGGCTGTTAATGCTGCATTGACCGCTGCCGCAAAACCGCGATTCTGATCCAGTTGGAAGACCTGTACTTCCGGGTAGCGCGACTTTATCAGCGCTACCGAATCGTCTGTACTGGCGTCATCAACAACGGTTACCGTAAAGTCACGTCGGGTCTGCGCACGTAACGAATCGAGGCAGACGGGTAAAAAGGCACTGCCGTTGTAGTTGGGAATAATGACATCGATCATGATGACAATTCATTACGCAGCCGCGCCAGATACACCGCAAGTGCCTCTTGCCACGGTCGAAAGGTGATGCCCAGCGCAGCTCCGGCCAGATTGGCAAGGGGAGTGTACGGCGGTGGCGTACTATCACGCTGAAAATCGCGTAAGCGGATCGGATGCAGCGGTGTACTCATCCCAACCTGACGCAGAATCTCGGCGGCAAACTCATAACGTGAGCAAATACCGTCGTTGACAAAATGGTACGTCCCGTAATAATCAGTTTTGATCAGGCGAGCCAATCCAATCGCAACATCATAGGTATACGTTGGACTACCAATTTCATCGGCCACCATACGCAGGCCATGGGCTGGCGGATTACTCGCCAGACGCAGGACGGTACGCACAAAGTTACGTTCACCGCCGAAGAGCCATGCCACCCGCACAATGAAGTGTTGGGAGGTTAGCGTTCGCACAACCTGCTCACCGGCCAGTTTACTTTGTCCATACGGATTAATCGGTCGGGTAGGATCGTCTTCAAGATACGGACGCTGCCCATCACCTGCAAAGACTTCGTTCGTGCTGATATAGACCATCGTTGCCTGAATGCGCCGACATCCAAGCGCTACATAGCGCGTTCCCAGACCATTGACCCGATAGGCCAGGATTGGATCCCGCGCACACCCATCAACGTTTGTGTAAGCAGCAGCGTGAATCACCACATCGGCACCGGTAGCGGCAATATGATCGACCGTTGCCGGATCGGTTAGCTCAAGCTGATCGTGGCCTAACGGTATCAACTCATGCTGATCGGCCAGTGTAGCGATAAGCGCCTGACCTAATTGTCCATTTGCTCCGGTAATTGCAATCCGCACGTTTTGGCTCCTCAGGTACCGCTTAATCGGCTACACAGAGTAGCAGAAGAGCCGATTTGCGTCAACCAATCTCATTAATCTGGGGGAGTTTCAGAGTTTTCAGTGGCTGTGTTGCGGAGCACACCAGACAACCCACAACCACAGTTGTGAGCGATCATCCTTTTCGGTTGGATGTCGCTTTGAAATCCTTGTCATGAGCAAACGGAATGCGTAATTCAACGCAAATACCGGGCCGGTCAGAACGGTTCCGCATCTGATAGCTTCCCCCTACTGCCAAGATAATCCGCGCCACCTGAGCCAGGCCCAGCCCCATTCCTTCGACCTGACCGGTAAAATTACGTTCGGCCTGGTAGTAGGGTTGCCATATCTTCTGCAATTGTTCAGGTGGTAAATGCACGCCATCGTCACACAATACCAGACGAACTTGCTGCTGGGCAAGATCGGCGTCAACCTGTAACGTCACGACCGGATGTTGTTGAGGATGGAACTTCCGGGCATTTTCACACAATTCGCGCAAAACAATCTCTAAACTACGCCGTGAAATGAGTAAGCGACGGGCGTCAAGCGCCGGATCAATCTTGAGGCTGATCGTTGGCATTGCCAGATCTTGATTGATAGCGGCAACGATCATCGGTAAATCGAAGACAGTACATGGATCAATTTGCTGAATATCACCAGGACTACTTGCATAAAGCAAAATATCGCCAATAGCATGTTGTAAACGATGAGCACTACTCAGCGCAATCGCTGCAATGTTACATGCCATCGCACGATCCATATGCTCGATATTATCGTGAAGAATAGTCAAACCATTGATAATACTCGTTAGGGGGGTTCGCAATTTATGCGAAATGGCGGTGTGAAACGTCCACATATCACGTTGGGCAGTAATTTGTTGTGTTACGTCACGGAGCGTCACCACCACCTGATCGTCAGTAGCCTGGATAATTGTGGCTTCAACCTGAAGCCACTGCTCGGCGCTATGGAGTGTCTCTGGATGAACGAGATAACGTGGTTCCGCTATCGCAGCGGGCCACCGCTCCCAGGATTCTGGTGGAACTAGGCGATAGCGCTGAGCCACTAATTCTCGTAGTGTCTGAACAGGCTGATCATGCGCATCAAGACCAAGGTACGTGCGGGCACGTTGATTGGCATAACGAATCCGGTCATTCCGGTCGACAATCACGTAAGCGTTATCGGATGTCTCGACCACCCATTCAAAACGTGCTCGCTCGGCATTTACTCGCGCTTGCTCTTGCAGCAATCGACGGTACCGGTTCAGGCGTAAGACAGTGTTAATGCGCGCCTGTAACTCACCTGGATCAAATGGCTTGGTAATGAATTCATCGGCGCCAGATTCAAATCCGCGGATCTTTGCCTCACGATCATGCAGGCCCGTGATCATCACAATCGGTATCTGAGCCAGCATCGGATCGTCGCGCAGCCGCCGACACACCTCGAAGCCATCCATGTCTGGCATCATTACGTCGAGCAAAATCAGGTCAGGCAGGTACTGCTGAGCAAGCTGTAGCGCCTGCTTGCCGCGCTGAGCAGTAAGCAGGCGGAGGTTGAAAGGGGTAATAATTTCGACGAGCAGTGAGCGCATCAGCTCATCGTCGTCAACGATCAAGATCGTATTTTGTTCCATGGTTATATCGTACCACAGAGTCATTACGGTTAGCATGACAAGATTGTTCGTTTTGAAGGGAGGCTTTTGTCGGATCAAAACAGACCACGTTGTTGTTTAAAGGGAAAGTATCCTACGCTCTGGAATGGGGAGAGGACAGAGGGAAAGAGCGGTGAGACAACGGAGTTGACTGACATATCCGTAGCGCTTATCCGCTTCTCGCGCTATCACCGCACGACAGATCAATCGTGACAATACGTTAGCGCACAATGGATGTGGAAGCCACCTGTGCGCTTGCAGGGGGTAAGGTGCCAACCGATGGGTTGCCGTGCACCTGGAGGGAGACGGGGAAGCTCACTCGTTTTCGCTTTAGCACCCTTCCTCCCCCAAGATGAGAGAACGTGCGGTTAGCAGACAGCAATCTACAGAAAAGCATCCAGACACTTTCAGACCGGCCCCAATCCCGCCCGTGTAGCCTGGATGATGCTTAACAACTCATCATCACTTAACGAATAACCATTCTGCTCCCACCACTGCCGATACCAGGCCAGATTGGCCGTAAATGCTCGAATCACCTCATCACGACTGAGCGGTGGTATCTTCCGCCGCAATGCCTCCCGTATCTCCTGCCGATCATCCTCGGTCAAATCAGGCAACGATTCGAGAATGCGGTCGGCGCGCAGTAGAAACAGCTCACGCTCGATAGTTGGAAAATCGCCATTGATCTGACGAATATTGCCGAGATAGGCAACAGTGCGTTGCCGTGGTTGACCACGCTCATCACGGTAGCTCTCGACGAGATAGGCGTCGTAAAAATTGGTATTGGCAATCTCAGTATTTTTGTGTTTGCGCACAACCCAACGAATATACATAGCGCAACTCCTGCGCGAACGACCGGCGATGCTGTAGGCAGCGGTTCCATCAGTACGAAAAACCACAGCACTGTTCACCGATAAGGCATCGCTCGATGGTTCAGTCGATTGATCCTACCATCCGCGACGAAAGAGAGATGAATATCTGAAGGTTTGCTTTTATTTGCCTATTATAGCATATTTAACCGTTTTTGTCATGTATTTTTGCTTTTAAATCAAAAAATTGTCTGAAAAACGCAATAGGGCTGATCAGCGTTGTTGGGCAGGTTCCTTACCTTCCCAAACCGGCACGCAAGGCTAAGCTTGCGATGGTTTGGGAACCCGCGCCTTCTATCGTGCCTCACTGCTGCACTCTCCTCAGTCTCCTCTGCCGGGTAGGGAGGAACGGAGATACCATCCGTAAAGGTGGCAGAAACGTAAACAGGAGGGGCGAACGTCTCTTTGCCCCTCCTGTCTCACTGATTTGGCAGAGCTAATCCTGTTGCCCGCAATGATCGGGCGGCAGCGCCCTAGCGCTGAATGATCGGCACCAGTACCCGATAGGTAAATTGCACTGCCGGGCTGATGATACTGAACTCATTTTGATCACCATCAGCTTCAATCTCAACCAACCAGTAGTGGTAGCTGACACCCGCCTGCGCCGTTCGGTCAAACCACTGGTAGCTGGCCCCACTACCCGCACTGCCTTGAGCCGGGATCGGTACAGTGACGATGGGCCTGGCATCGGCACGGTTACCGCTACTGCTCCGCAGCAACAGGAAGCCAACTGTGTCACGTTCGCTACCGGTCACCCAGCGCAGCAGCACACCACTTCCCTGGCGCTCGGCAGTGAAGCTGAGCAGCGTGATGGCGGTTGGCGGCGCCGGTTGATGGATACCCGCCCACCAGCTTGTATCGGTCTGACCGTACCCGAGCGTGAAGATGGCTGTCTGCTGCGTATTCGGATCGACATCGCTATCACGATTTTCATCACCGCCCTGACCGGGGGCACTGAATACCCACCCATTCGGTATCGTGAATGTGAGGTAATACTCGCCCGGCGGCAAGTTTGTGAACAGGTAGGAACCATTGCTATCGGTTACTACTGTATCGACGAGCGTTCCATCAGACCGATACAGGCTGACAGTGACACCGCTGACACCCTGCTCTCCTGGATCGGCAATGCCATTCGCATTGAGATCATTCCACACCCGATTACCAACACTGGCCGGACGGTAGAGACCCGCGTCCCAAGTCAGGTCAGTCTCGCCGGATTCGAGCATCGTTGCGGTCATTGCGCCTGTGGTTGGATTAGCATCAGAGTCGATGGCATCATCGCTGCCCCGATTGGCTGCGGTGAAGACATACCCTGCTGGCGCGACCACCGTCACCGTGTACGTCCCTGGCGCCAGGTTGTTGAACTGATAGGAGCCGGTGATGGTGGTAGTTGTGGTCAAAGTGACTGTGGCGCCAGCACCGGTCGTACCACTCAACTGCACCGTGACGTTCGCCATCCCCAACTCACCAGCATCCTGCACGCCGTTGCCGTTGGTATCCTCCCAGACAAAGTCGCCGATGCTGGCCGGGCGGTAGAGACCCGCGTCCCAGCTCAGATCAACTTCGCCGGATTCGAGCACCGTCGCGGTCATAACACCTGTATTCGGATTGGCATCCGAATCAACGGTATCATCACCTCCCTGATTGGCTGCGGTAAAGACATACCCTGCTGGCGCGATCACCGTCACCGTGTACGTACCCGGCGCCAGGTTGGTGAAGCGGTAGTTACCATTAGCATCGGTAACGACACTCATGTCAATACTATTCCCATCGGCATCGGTACCGGTTAAGCGCAGAGTGATCCCTTCAATACCCGGTTCATCGCTATCCTTGATACCGTTACCATTCCGATCCTCCCAGACCAGATTACCGATACTGGCCGGGAAGATCAGCCCGGCATCCTGTCGCTCATCGTCGGTTCCACTCTGCAAGGTAAAGACCGCCGTTGAGCTGTTATTCGGATCAACGTCGGAGTCAGTTGCTCCATCACCTCCTGCACCGGGTCGGGTGAAACGGCCACCGGTTGGAAGCTCACTGAAGACCAAATAGTAGGTACCGGGTGGTACATCCTCGAACATGTAGAAGCCGTCGCTGTTTGTCCGTTGAGTAGCGACAACGGTATCGTCAGTTGTGCCGACATTCCCATCGTCTCCCACATCGTAGAGTGTAACCAGCACATCTGCAACACCCGGTTCACCACCGTCTTGGATACCATTCCCGTTTAGATCGTTCCAGACCCGATCACCAACCGTTGCTGGACGGAAGATACCGAAATCAACGGTCAGGTTGCTATTTCGGTCATCGCCATCAACCGTCACATCTGGCTCGGCATCAGGTTGCAGCGTGATCAAGCCACTGATAATGTCCGCATTACTTTGCCGCGTACCATTATCATCATCATTGAGATCAACGTTTACACCCGGTTCATACGGCCCGGCGGTAAGTGAACGAGCACCGGTGCTACTACGATAGCCATACCACGGCGAGTCGGCTGCAAACTGCGTACCCGGCAATACGACAAAGTAGTTGCCTTGTGGCAAGTTCGTGAAGCGGTAGAAACCACTGCTATCGGTGGCAGTGGTAGCCACCAACGTGTCGGTTTCATCCCACACGCCATTGCCATTGCTATCACGGTAGAGCTGAACTTGGATTCCAGCAGCACCTTGCTCACCGCTTTCAACAATACCATTGTTATTGACATCCTCCCAAACTAGGTTCCCCAGACTGAGCAGCGGGTAGAGGCCTGCATCGCGACTCAGATCGGTCTGATTGCTAAGCAAGGTGAAAGTAGCAGTTTCACCAGTTGCGGTAACGACATCACTATCGGTAGTGTCATCACTGCTGCTGTCAGCCGGGCTGAAGGTTAATCCGGCCGGAATATTCGTGAATTGCAACCGATACTCACCGGGCGGCAGATTCGTGAAGAGGTATTCACCATTGTTATCAGTCGTAGCAGTGCGGCTGATGTCATCCGCCGTCCCGAACACGCCATCAGGACCGGCACCGGTCAAAGTCACTACAATGTCACGGATGCCCGTTTCAGCAGTATCCTGCACGCCATCACCGTCGGTATCGAGCCAGACCCGATTGCCAACACTGGCCGGACGGTAGAGACCCACGTCCCAGCTCAGATCAACTTCGCCGGATTCGAGCACTGTCGCACTCATAACGCCCGTGTTCGGATCGGCATCCGAATCAGCGGCATCATTACTGCCCTGATTGGCTGCGGTAAAGACATACCCTGCTGGTGCGACCACCGTCACCGTGTACGTGCCCGGCGCCAGATCGTCGAAGCGGTAGAAGCCGGTAATTGTGGTCGTTGCCGTGAGATTAACGGTAGCGCCAGCGCCGGTCGTCCCACTCAACCGTACTTCAACACCCGCCACCTCCGGCTCACCGGTCTCCTGCACGCCGTTGCCGTTGCGGTCCTCCCAGACCAAGTCGCCGATGCTGGCGAAGCGGTAGAGGCCCGCGTCCCAAGTCAGGTCAACTTCGCCGGATTCGAGCACCGTCGCGCTCATTGCACCCGTGGTCGGGTCGGCGTCAGAGTCGATGGCATCATTGCTCCCCTGATTGGCGGCCGTGATGACGTAACCGGTGGGTGGTACGACCGTTACCGTGTACGTCCCCGGCGCCAGGTTGTCGAAGCGATAGAAGCCATTACTGTCAGTTGTGGTTGTCCGGTTCACGGCAACGCCTGCACCCGTCGTGCCACTCAGCCGCACTTCAACGTCTTTCATCCCCGGCTCCCCAGCCTCCTGCACGCCGTTGCCGTTAGTGTCTTCCCAGATGAAGTTGCCGATGCTGGCTGCACCGAACAAGCCGGCATCCCAACTCAGATCTGCCTCACCTGAAACCAGCGTTGTCGAGGGCATCGCCCCACTCGCATCAGCATCGGAGTCTCGTTCATCATTACCACCCTGATGAGCCACGGTGAAGCCATCACCAACCGGTGCCATGACGGTGATAGCATAGGTACCCGGCGCTAGATCGTCGAAGCGATAGAATCCATTACTGTCAGTTGTGGTTGTCCGGCTTACGGCAACGCCTGCGCCCGTCGTACCGGTCAGCCGTACTTCAACCCCCTCTACCCCCGGCTCACCAGTATCCTGAACGCCGTTGCCGTTCGTATCACGCCAGACTCGATCGCCAATGCTGGCCGGGCGGTAGAGGCCCGCGTCCCAAGTCAGGTCTACTTCCCCGGATTCGAGCACCGTCGCACTCATTACGCCCGTGTTCGGATCGGCATCCGAATCAACGGTATCATCACTGCCCTGATTGGCTGCGGTGAGAACGTAATCGGTAGGTGGTACGACCGTTACCGTATACGTCCCCGGCGCCAGGTTGTCGAAGCGATAGAAGCCAGTGATGGTGGTAGTTGCCGTCAAACTGACGGTCATCCCCGCGCTGGTTATACCGCTCAGCCGCACTTCAACGCCCTCTAGCCCCAGCTCACCGGAATCCTGCACGCCATCACCGTCGGTATCGAGCCAGACCCGATTGCCAACACTGGCCGGATGGTAGAGACCCGCGTCCCAGCTCAGATCAACTTCGCCGGATTCGAGCACTGTCGCACTCATAACGCCCGTGTTCGGATCGGCATCCGAATCAACGGCATCATCACTGTCCTGATTGGCTGCGGTAAAGACATACCCTGCTGGTGCTACCACCGTCACCGTGTACGTGCCCGGCGCCAGGTCGTCGAAGCGGTAGAGGCCATCGTCGTCGGTAATCGCGCTTCGACTCACCGTGACGCCAGCTCCCGTTATACCACTTAACTGGACGGTCACGTCCTTCACCCCTGGTTCCCCAGTCTCCTGCACGCCGTTGCCGTTGAGATCCTCCCAGACCAAGTCGCCGATGCTGGCGAAGCGGTAGAGGCCCATATCCCAACTCGGATCGTTATCACCCGATCTGAGCGTAATGATAGTGGTCTGGCGCGATATCGGATTGACATCGCTATCAGTTGCATCATTGCTCCCTTGATCAGGCGTACTGATAGCAAAACCGGTGGGCAGGTTAAAGAGCAAGTAATACTCACCTGGCGCCAGCCCACTAAAGCTGTAGTTACCATTGGTATCAGTGTTGGTAGCGGTAATGAAGACATCATCACCGCCACCGATCACACCGTTTGGGCCAACGCTGAAGATAGCAACGGCGACACCTGTTACCCCTGTAGTCTCAACCGCATCCTGGACACCGTTGCCATTCGTATCAAGCCAGACCCGGTCGCCGATGCTGGCCGGACGGTAGAGGCCCGCGTCCCAGGTATTGTCGATCTGACCACTTACCAGTGTGAAGGTAGCAGTTCGCCCAGTTGTTCGGTTTGCATCTGAATCGCTCGCATCCGAACCTGTATCGGCAAAGGTAAATACATAACCCGCGGGCAGGTTGCTGAATTCAAGGTAGTACTCACCGGGCAGTAGACCGCTGAAGCTGTACGAGCCGCCGCCAGTCGTGGTGACGGAACCAACCGCAGTTCCGTCGGCTCGATACAGGGTCACGGTTACTCCATCGATCCCATTCTCGCCACTGTCTTGCTGTCCGTTGCCATTGACATCTTCCCAGACGAAGTTGCCAACACTGGCCCGATTGAAGACACCCATATCCCACGTCTGGTCATTAGCACCGATGGGGAGGGTGATAACTGAAGTGAGGCGAGTGGTCGGATCGGCATCGCTGTCAACGGTATCATTGCTACCCTGATCGCGTGGGCTGACATCGCTATAGCCAGCCGGTAGCGCGAATTGGAGGTAGTACGATCCGGGAATCAGGTGCGTGAAGCCGTAGATACCGTTCACGTCAGTTGTTGTGCTCACCACCAGCGTATCATCACCGCCGCCAATCGCGTTGTCGGGGCCGGTGCTGAATAGCTCAACCATTACACCACTGACCCCGTTCTCACCACTATCCTGCACGCCATTGGCATTCTGGTCATTCCAGACCAGATCGCCAAGCCGGGCGTGACGGAAGAAGCCAAAGTCAACCGTTAAATTACCGTTCGTGCCGTCACCGTCAACAGCAATGTCCGGCTCAGTACCGCGGGCCAGCGTGATCGGCGCGCTGTCAACATTGCCACTGCCATCAGTGGTACCGTTGTCATCATTGTCTACATTATTATCCGGATCGGGCGCTGCCTCATAAGGACCGGTCACCGAGCCATTGGCACCGGTGCTGGAAACAAAGCCGGCTAGGGGCTGCCCGGTTGCAAACTGACCGGCCGGAATACGCACAATGTAATTCCCCTCGATCAGATCGGTGAAGTTGTACAAGCCGCCGCCCAACGTGGTAGTGGCGGCCACAAATTCGCTATCGTCAGCCTGGTTGTTGCCGTTGCTGTCAAGGTAGAGTTCGACCCGTACCCCATCAATCCCAGCTTCACCAACATCAACGATCCCGTTATTGTTCAGATCGTTCCAGACCAGATTACCGAGAGTAAGCGGCTCGAAGAAGCCAAAGTCGAGCGTGAGATTGCCGTTATTCCCGTCGCCATCGGTGGTTGGCTCAAACGATGGATTGAGCGAAATAACACCACTGACAACACCGTTGATTGTGTCGGTACCGTTGTCATCATTGTCTACATTGTTATCCGGATCGGATGCTGGCTCATAAGGCCCGGTCGCGGATCCGTTGCTACCGGTGCTTGAGCGATGGCGATAGAGCGGCTGACCAACGTCGAAGTTGCTGGCCGGAATAACCACAATGTAGTCACCCTGCTCCAAACCGCTGAATAGATAGGCACCGTTGCCATCCGTAGTTGTGAAGGTAACAAACTCTCCTGTATCGGCCTGGCCGTTACCATTGCTATCGCGGTATAGCTCAACCCGCACATTGGGAATACCGCTCTCGCCACTGTCAACGACACCGTTGTCGTTGGCATCGTACCAGACCAGATTACCCAAGGTGAGACGCGGATAGAGGCCAAGATCCCACGTCAGATCATTATTGTTGGTGTTGCCAAGTGTGATATTGGCCGTTCGCAAGGTGATCGGATTGACATCTGAGTCGAGTGTATCATTACTACCCTGATCAAGTGGACTGATAGCATACTGAGCAGGAATGTCACTGAAGACCAGATAATAGGTACCGGCAATCAGGCGGTTGAACAGGTAGCTGGTAGCTGCCGCGACTGACGTGCGGGTGATCGGCTGGATTCCAGGTGTATTCGGATCGCCATCAAGCGGCTGGTTGGTTGCGGCATTGTAAATTGTGACTGTGACCCCAGCGATGTCAGTTGTCTCACTACCATCCTGAAGGCCATTCCCATTCGCATCCAGCCACACCCGGTCACCAATCTGACCTTCATCGAACAGACCAAAGTCAATGGTCAGATTACTGTTCGCATCAATAGCCGGATTGGTCACACCATAGGGCATGGTTGTATCGGGTTCGCCAGTGGGCATCATCCCAACGCGCACCGTAAAGACAGCGCTGCGCTCGTTGTTTCCATTAGCCGTGCCGTTGTCATCATTATCAACCGTGCTGTCATCAGGATCAGGCGCCGGTTCGTAGGGGCCAGTAGCCATACCGTTAATCCCGGTGCTTGATACATAATCAGCATTTGACACTACCTCTACAACATAGTTGCCGCCATCACGGAGACCGCCAAACAGGTAGCGACCACCATTACTGGTCGTAAAGGTAGCAAGTGGTGTCGTCTCGGTACCATCGAGCACACCATTGCCATTGGCGTCGTAGAACAAACGTACTGTTCTGCCGTTGGCATACCCACCACTGCCATCTCCAGCATCAAACACGCCATTGTTGTTGTAATCGAGCCAGACCCGATTGCCAATCGTCAGGCTGTAGAAGCCGAAATCAACGGTTAGATTCGTATTGCTATCGCTATCTTCGCCGGTTGGCTCACCGCCGATGCTAAGCGTCACGGCTGCACTGCGGATGAGATCGGTCGCAGCGCCGGTCACCACCCCTACGTTCGGCCCGATACCGTTGTCATCACCGTCAATATCGGTATCGGGATCAGTGGTAGTTGCACCATCGTCGGCGTTCCCACCATCGCTGCTGCGGAAGAAGCGTAACGCGCCACCACTGGCAAAGTTGTTAGCCGGAATGACGACCAGATAGTCACCTGGTATCAGGTTATCAAAGCGGTAGTTCCCGCCACCACTGGTGGTAGTCGTTGCCACCAGCGTATCGGTACCGGTATCATAGCTACCGTTACCATTCATATCGCGGTAGAGTTGGACAACGACGTCATTGATGCCCGGTTCACCCGCATCAACAGTACGATCATTGTCGTAGTCGTGCCAGACCAGGTTGCCCAACGCTAGCGGGCGGAAGAAGCCGAAGTCGAGCGTGAGATTGCCGTTATTCCCGTCACCATCGGTGGTTGGCTCGTCTTGTGAGCGCAGGGTGATAATGTCAGAAAGGATATTATCGCTACCATCATCAGTACCGTTATCGTCATTATCGATGTCGTTATCAGGGTCTGGTGCTGCCTCGTAAGGACCGGTTGCACTTCCCACGGTACCCGTGCTCGAACGGAATGCCGGCTGAGTACCACTCGGTCCCAGCGCCTGACCGATGGCGAAGTTACTCGCCGGAATCTCAACCAGGTAATCGCCCGGATCAAGGTTGATGAAGTTGTAGAACCCACCACCACTCGTCGTTGTCGTAGCCAATGGCGTCGTCTCGCTACCGTCAATTGTGCCATTGCGGTTTGCATCGTAGTAAAGATTGACTGTTACCCCGTCAATACCACTCTCGCCAGCATCGAGCAACCCATTGTTGTTGACGTCATTCCAGACTCGATTTCCCAGATTGACGAGCTGATAGAGACCGGCGTCCCAGCTTTGATCATTCTGACCAGCAAAAAGCGTGATGATATCGGTCCAACCATTCGTGCGATCAGGATCGCTGTCAGTTTCATCATTACCGCCCTGATCCTGTGGGCTACGGACATAGCCGGTTGGTAAGGCAAAATTCAGATAGTAACTACCCGGAATGAGATAGTTGAACCCATAATTGCCATTAGCATCAGTTGTTGCGGTTGCAACCAGGGTGTCACCAACACTTGGCTGATCGTTACCATCGGTATCGAAGAAGAGTTGGACAGTCACACCACCAATACCGGTCTCGTCACCACCATTCTGCACGCCGTTAGCATCGCGATCAAACCAGACCAGATTCCCAATTCGGGCCGGCCAGAAGAGGCCGAAGTCAACGGTCAGATTACTATTTTCGTTACGCGCCGGATCGTTCAGCGCAGCGGGTAATGGATCACTCTCACCGATTGGTTCGCTATTGGGCCGCAGACGAACGATAGTACTCCGTACCACGCCACCGCTCTGACTACCGTTGTCATCACTGTCAGTTGTGTTGGTATCGGCATCGGGCGCTGATTCATACAACCCGCTGGCACTTCCATTCGTGCCGGTGCTCGACACATAACCTGCCGGCAAGACCACTTCTACCAGATAGTCACCCTGTACCAGACCACTGAACAGATAATAACCACCATAGTTCGTTGTCGTTGTAGCGATCGGCGTCGTCTCACCGCTATCGTTCACATCACCATCGCCGTTGAGATCACGGTAGAGACGCACGGCGACACCATCAATGCCAACCTCACCCGTGCTGAGTTGACCGTCATTGTTGGTATCTTCCCACACCCGATTGCCCAATGACAGGAGCTGGTAGAGACCGGCATCCCAGGTGAGATCATTCTCCCCCGACTCGAGATCAATCGTGATCGTAGTCGCTGTCGCACTTACACCAGTCGGCACATCGGAGTCTGTAGCATCGGTCGCTGCCGGTGCATCGCCAATCGTGAAGGCGTAGCCATTAGGCCGGGCGAAGCGCACACGGTAGAGGCCGGGTTGCAGATTCGTAAAGCTATATGCGCCGCTGCCATTGGTCGTCGTGGTCGCCAATGTATCATCAGCCGTGCCGAAGGTGCGGTCACGCCCGGCGCCGATCAACGCTACAGACACATTGACAAAACCAGGTTCACCCGTCTCTTGCACACCGTTCCCGTTCAGGTCTTCCCAGACGAAATCGCCCAGGCTGGCCGGAATGACCAGACCAGCATCCCACGTCAGATCGACCTCACCCGACTCAAGGACAGTGGCGATCATGACACCTGACGCATCAGCATCACTATCATTGGCATCATTCGCTCCGGCAACTTCGGTTGCTGTTATATCGCGATAGGTGAAGACTTCGCCAGTCGGTGCAGTGACGGTAATCTGGTATGTGCCCGGTACCAGATTGGTAAAGCTGTAGAAACCACCACCTGACGTCGTGGTTGTCTGATTAACAAGGGTGCCACTACCGGTCGTACCAGTTAGTGTCACTGTAACACCATCAAGTCCTGTTTCACCGGTATCTTGCACTCCATTGCCATTCGTATCGCGCCAGACCCGGTCGCCAATCGTTGCCGGACGGTAGAGACCGGCATCCCAGGTCAGGTCTTCCTCGCCCGACTCAAGGGTTGTCGTGGCCATGACGCCAGTACTGCTTGCATCCGAGTCGCCGCTATCATCACCCTGATCGGCTGCGGTGAAGAAGTAACCGGCCGGAGCAGTGACGGTAATGGTATAACTGCCCGGTGTGACATTATCGAACAAATAGAAACCGTTACTGTCGGTTTGAGTCGTTCGCGACACCGGATCGCCCGCACCGGTCGTGCCATTCAGAGTCACCGTGACATTCGGGATGCCCAGCTCGCCAGCATCCTGGCGACCATTACCGTTACGGTCTTCCCAGACGAAGTTGCCAATTCGGGCCAGCCGGTAGAGACCGAGGTCGTATTGCGAATTATTCCCTGATACCGGCGTGAATGGCGCTGTCTCAAAGGTGGCATTGGCATCACTATCAAATTGATCATTACCACCTCGATCCTGCGGACTGCGCACATAGTTGGTTGGGATTTCGCTAAAGCGAATGCGGTAGGTACCAGGGAAGAGGTTGGTAAACTGATAAAGACCATTGCCATCAGTGTACGTGTAATCGAGCACGACACCATCGCTGTCGCGCAATAGCTCAACGCGCACACCGGGAATGCCGGTCGTCTCATCAGCATCCTGAATACCATCGGCATCCAGATCAAGCCAGACCCGATCGCCAACAGTGATCGTCTCGAAGATACCGGCATCAACGGTGAGATTGTTATCGCCTGAATTCAGCCGCACGATTCCGGTGCGACCGTCAATTGGATTGGCGTCACTATCGGCAGTATCATCACTGCCCTGATCCAGCCGGGTGAAGGAGTGGTTGGCCGGTAGGTTACTAAAGACCACATAGTATTCACCTGGTGCGAGATTGGTGAAGAGGTATTCGCCGTTGCTGTCGGTCGTTTGTGTCGCCACCAACGTCCCGTCGAGCCTGTAAAGACTCACAGTCACACCGTTTACGCCACTCTCGCCTGAATCCTGGATACCATTAACATTACTGTCAAACCAGACCCGATTCCCCAGACTGGCCGGGTTCAGCACACCCATGTCGAGAGAACGGTTTGACGCGCCGGAGAGTAGTTCGACAATTGGGGTGCGCCGGTTAGCGTCAACGTCACTATCGGTCTCGTCGGTCGCCACGACCGCATCACGCGGGCTGAGCAGACTGTAACCGGGTGCAGTACCGAACTGGACGAAATACCGGCCAGGTTGCAGATTGGTAAAGAGGTATTCGCCACTACCGTTCGTTGTTGTCGAAGCGACCAGGACATCATCGGCCGTACCGGCGATACCGTCAGTCCCAGGCTGGTACAGAGAAACCGGCACATTCGCTACACCAAGCTCGCCACTATCCTGTCGTCCGTTGCCGTTGACATCGTGCCAGACCCGATCACCGAGGCTAGCCAATTGATACAGGCCGAGGTCCCAGCGCAGATCGTTTTCGCCAGCACTTAAGGTCGTCGTGGTTGTCAGGAAGGTGTTCGGATCAACATCGGAGTCGGCGTTGTCGTTGCTACCCTGATCCCGTGGGCTGACGATATAACTGGCAGGAACGACGAACCGCAGATAGTAAGCACCAGCCAGCAGATTCTCGAAGCGGTAGAAACCATCGGCATCGGTGACGGTAGTATTCAGCGGGTTACCGGCGCTATCGTACAGCACAACCTGTACACCTGGGATGCCAGCCGTCTCACTCGCATCCTGGATACCGTCCGCATTGTCATCACGCCAGACTCGATCACCAATGCTGGCCGTCGGCACAATCCCGAAATCCCAGGATGGATCGTTCTCACCCGGATCAAGCGTGGTTGCCGCCGTTTGCCGGGTTATCGGATCGGCATCGCTATCGTGGGTATCATCACTCCCCTGGTTCTGCGGACTGGCGCGATAACCAGTGGGCAGACCAAACTCGACATAGTAATCGCCGGGTACCAGATTGGTGAACGTATAGAGACCGCTGCTGTTCGTAGTTGTGGTTGCCACCGGCACGCTGCTGCCAGGCCGGTAGAGACGAACCTGCACCCCACCAACACCCGGTTCGCCAGCATCTTGCATCCCGTTGTTGTTGGTATCGCGCCAGACCAAATCGCCGATTGAAGCGAACACGAACAGGCCCATATCCCAGTTGGGATCATTCTCGCCCGGCGCCAGATCGATCAGAGCGGTGCGACGAGTCGTTAGATCGGCATCACTATCAGCCGTATCATCACTTCCTTGATCGGTTGCAGTGAGAGCGTAACCGGCCGGCGGCGAACCAAACTGCACAAAGTAGCGACCGGGTGGCAGATTGGCGAAGCTGTAGAGACCATCGGTGCCGGTTGTCGTTGTAGCCACCAGTTCATCATCAGCCGTGCCAGCCACACCATCGTAGCCAGGGCGGAAGAGACTGACCTGAACACCGTTAACCCCCGGCTCACTAGCATCTTGAATGCCGTTGTAATTCAGATCATTCCAGACCCGATCACCAACACTGGCCAGCAACGCAACCAGACCGGCATCCCAGCTCAGATCGGTCTGATTGGCGGTCAAGGTGATGACCGGCGTCAATCCGCTAGCATCAACATCACTATCCAGCTCGTTGTTCGTACCCTGATCGGCGGTTGTGAAACTATAGCCAGCAGGTAGATTGCTAAACCGTACACGATAAGTACCGGCGTTCAAACCGGTAAAACCGTAGCGGCCAGCACCATCGGTCACGGTGATCGTCGGCTGTACACCGGCTGTGCCCAGATCGCTATCAATCGGATTGCCACTACCATCGAGTAATTCAACGGTGATACCGGCCACACCTGGCTCACCGGTGTCCTGAATCCCATTACCGTTCGTATCAAACCAGACCCGATCACCGAGGGCTGCACCTCTGATAAAGCCAAAATCGAGAGTCTGATTGCCATTTGCATCATCACCGTCTGTTGTTGGCTCGCTGCCAACCGATAATGTGATCGGCAATGAGCGAACAACACCGGCAAACAGGGCACCGTTGTCGTCATGATCGACATTGTTATCGGGATCAGGGACCGGATCGTTGCCACTACTCGAACGCATTCCGTACAACACACCACCAGGAGCGAAGTTATCGTCGTCAACTACTACGATATAGTTACCGGCAGTTAGATTGGTGAACTGATAATACCCGGCCTCACCACCGACCGTACTGGTGGTCGCACCGCCAACGTACTCACCGGAATCGGGGAGACCATTATTGTTCACATCACGGAACAGGCTTAGGCGCACACCATTAATACCGGATTCGCCGTTCGTCGGCTCATAGCGACCGTCGTTATCACGGTCATACCAGACCCGATTACCGAGACGCAGATTCCCGGTCGGTACAATCAATCCAGCATCACGACTACGATCAAGCTGGTTTGCAGCCAGCGTGAAGACGCCGGTTCGTCCGGTTATGGGGTTAGCGTCGGAGTCGCGGTTATCGTTACTTCCGCTGTCTGCTGTCGTAAAGGTAAAGCCGGTTGGCAGGACAAACTCAATGAAGTAGCTGCCAGCACTCAGCCCACTGAAGAGGTAATACCCCGGCTTACCAAGCAGATCATCGGCAGTGACGGTTGTGGCAATTAGGGTACCGCTGCCATTGTATAGCCGCACCGTGATCCCATTGACCCCATCAGACGGTGGTTCATCCTGGACACCATTCCCGTTGCGATCAATCCAGACATAATCACCAACTGCGGTGACGGTAACCAACCCCACGTCCCATCTATCATCATTCTCGCCTGATTCCAGCGTTGTGACTGCACTGTAGCGCGAGATCGGATCAACATCTGAGTCGCGAGTATCGTCACCACCCTGATCGGGCGTTGTAAAGCCATACCCAGCCGGTGGCGTGACCCGAATGTAGTAATCGCCAGGAGGAATGTCGTAGGGATCGGAGAAGAGATAGTAACCGGGGTTGCCATCATTATCTGGGCCAGAGATAGTAAAGCCAACCCAACGATCACCGGCACTCGGCCCAGCAACACCATCACTGTCCTGGTAGAAATCGATCCGTGCACCATTCACCCCAGTTTCGCCAGGGTCTTGCACACCATCGAGGTCGGCATCGAGCCAGACGTAATTCCCATACGAAGGCGGTATAACCGCTCCTCGCTCAATACCAACTCGTGGTGGTTCGGCAGCCAGCAACGGATTCCCGTAAATATCAAACGCCCGATAGCCAAACGTATTCCAGGCAATCTCGCCAGGGGTACCACCTAACGGCGCCCGCATCGGCCACGTTATCACCACCGAATCTTGCGGGTAGAGAATACGGCTGCCAAAATCAATCCGCACCGAACGTACCGTCGTGATGTCAGCCGGTAAGGTCGTTGACCATTGTGGATCGACACAACCAGGTGCGTCTATCGGATTGCCTCCAGTATCGGTCAGACCCAGGTCAGGATTGCGACAAGGATTGTTCGTTGTACTGTAATAGACGGTTGCCCCATCGGGTACAGCGATAGGGCCGGCCAGATACGGTTGCCACTGGCTTTCACGCGGCTGGTTAAAACGCACGACGCCGACATCACCAACCCACGGCAAAATATCGATCAACACCAGATTGGTCAAAGGAACAGAGTTGGTATTGGTAATGATCAGCCGATAATCAGCCATACCACCGGGTGTTGTTAGACCGGTGTTGGGATCGCGTGTCCATTCAGTATCGAGCTGGCCGAGTACCCATTTTGCCGAACTGGCCGTCGCTGCGGCCGCCAGGCTGAGGCTGGTAATCGAGGAGGAACAGATCAGTTCACTGATGTTGCCATCGCCATCGAAATCGTGGCTATCAGCAAGTTGTTGATGACATTGATCGATGAAAATCTGACCGGGCGGGTTGGCAAAACTGGCTAACGACGCAGTATTGGCGATGGTACCGGTCACCGTAGCCGGATCGATCCGCGCCTGGAAGCGAATCGTAAAGGAAGCATTCGGCGGTAAATTATAGCCCGGCCAGCGCCAACGCAGCAGGGTACGACCGGTACCGTTGTAGTTGTCAATCACATCCAACACCGGATCGGGGGCGCCGGTCGGCTTCGAGACCACAACTGAACTGCCCAGAACGTAACGTAGACTTTCAACCAACAGATCGGCCAAAACCGGATCAACCAGACCGGCGCCAACACCACCGAGCTGAGAATTGTTCAGCGTGATCGTGTAGGTAACGGTGTCACCAGCATAGGCTACCGCCGGGTCAACTGATTTACTTACAACTGCACGAGAACCTGGCTCAACGATTCGCGTGCGAGCTTCATCAAGCCGCGTAGCAGTATACCCGTTGTAAGTGAAGGTACTGGTCGCCTGATTCACCACGACCGCATTCACCGGCACTGCGGTCACCACAGCGCTAAAGTTATGTCCAGTTGCGCTAAACCCAAACGGTAACGGATCGAGGTAGCGCCAGCGAATAGCAGTAATCCGCTCGCCAGCGCCGAGGGTCAGCGTACTACAGCCACCACCTGAAGCCGGCGCAATATTCACGCAGCTTGTCGTGGTAAACGGACTCCCCGGAACTGGCGTAAAGGTGGAATTCAAATTTGTCGTGTACTCTAACTCGACTCGCACACCGGAGATATTTCCACCAGCCACTGTAATGCGTGTAACCTGCAACTCAGGCGGAACCGGATCGGTTACCACCACATCATTCAATGGCGTCGTGCCGGTGTTAATGGTATTGAAGGTATAGGTCACGGTATCACCCACCAATGCCGAAGTGGGGCCATTTTTGGTAAAGCCATACCCTGGCGTTGGCGGCTGAATCCGCCGTACATCATCATCGGTCAACGTAATCGTCACCGAACCGGCCTGGGCAGAGACATTCATCACATTGCGCACTTCAGTACCGACGGGAAACGAAGCCGAGAGGAAGATAACCGTCACCGTGCGAGTTGCGCAGAGATTGCCTGGCACCGTTAGGCTAGTCGCTGGCCAGGAGACGGTATTCGTGCTGCTATTAAACGAGCCACCATCAGAAGCACTAACGAACGTCGCCCCTACAGGCAGCGCATCGGTAATCTGCACATTGGTCAGATTCAGCGCACCCGAACCATTATCTGGAATACAGACCTGAAGCTGATAAGTCGTCGGCACATCGGGAGCACCACCTGACACAAACGTCTTCGTAGCGACGGCACGTGGCTCAGCGCGAGCAGTAATTGTCAACGGATTCGACAAGCGCGGCGGCGCCGTGGTTGAACGCATCTCGGCCCGCAGCGTAGCCGTTGTTCCATCAGGGGTTATACCGGCGGGGAAACGCACCCGCAATTCCAACCGTCCACTATCACCCGGTGCTAGCGGCGAACTGAACGTCCATGTCACGGTGCGAGTAGTCGGATTGTACGATGCCGAAGTACCAGCACCAAGCGCCTGCACATCACCAGAACCACCGGCCAGCTCTAGCGGGATCACTGTAGTGACGGTTGCGTTTTCGCAAGGTGTACTGACAACGCTCGAACAACTGTAATCAACATAAATCACTGACCAATCACCGCTGTTGACCACCGGGAAACTGGTACTGAGCATAACATTGACGGTGGCGTTAGCCAGAGCCACATCAGGCCGCAGACTAACGAAAACTACAGCAATGATCAGGAACAGACTGAATAGAAAACGACGGGCAGCGACGAAGTGTGACATAAGATGACCCCACATAACACATTGATTACTCGGCAACAGCCGAAGTACGACCGAATGGTCAAAAAACAGTATATGTCTCCGGCGCACCAGAGCATTACCATTACCAGCAATGTTGGGCAGTTCGGATGATGTATTCGTTGTGATTGAGGTTGTCGGACGGTGGCAATCACGGGATGGCGCCGAAACCGTATTGATCGCACCGATGCTGAATCCCCTGAACCGGTGACATTGGAATGACAAATGACGTTGGATGGAGAGTAGGGCGAAACATTTTTCGCCGTTGCCTTCCGCCACCACCGTGTCTCGCCAATAGCGCACAGCGTCGCATATTCTCCAAGCAGCACTACGCGCTGCGATTCGGCACACGTCAGCACCGATCCGAATATCGTATCGTCACGTTCACAACGGATGAACCTGGTTAGCAAGACAGCGTCTCGTCGCTGAGACAGTTATTCGGATAGGTACTAATCTTGCGACTGGTTGTTTTCTAAACGGTGTGAAGATTTCTCAACTGCGTCTGTGCAGCAGTGGTCACGCAAAATGGTTGTATTTACAATGCAATTGATAATTATATCTAGCAATTGGGCTTTCAAAGACTTTCTTCGCTTTCCTAAAGGTGTAATTTTTCCGAGTACCAACAGTAACTCAAAAAACTTTTTGATAATATGCAAAATTTTGAGGTTGACAAGCGATTGCACAAATTTTGCAAATATTGCACAAGGTTGTAATATATGCTATACTCGGTCACAGATATGGGATCCCAAAAGCCTCGTACCGACAGTGATCAGTTGCCACGTCCGCCAACCGAAAACCTTTTGCTAACAGGAAAAAAGTAGTACAAACTCTGTGCTACACAATCCGTTCGTACCGTGTAAAGAGCTAGAAAGGTGTGCGTGATGGGCCTGCTCCGTTTCGCCGTCAAAACATTTCGCCTCTCGCTGATGCGGGTTGGCGCCGGGTGGATGTTCGCCTTGCTTACCTTTAACTTCAATCGCGTATCGATTGCCGACCTCGGCGCAATGGCGGTGATCGTCACCACGTTGATCGGTCTCCACCACTTCATCTCATTCTTTCAGGTATACTGGGGGCGCTTTACCGACCGTTATCCCATCTTTGGCTTACGGCGCACGCCATACGTCATTTTGTCAAATATTGGTGCAGCGCTGGTATTTCTCGCCTTACCCAGCATTGCTATTGGTCTAGGCGAACGCTCGTTTATCGCAACAGTTGAGGCTTTCGCCCTCATCTTCATCTTCGGCGTGTTGATGGCCATGAACGGCAGCTCATCCAATGCGCTGATTGCTGAAGTCACCACACCGAAAGAGCGCGGCGTGGTGGTAGCTTTTATCTGGGCTACTGTCATCATTAGTGGCATTGTTTCCGCCGGTGTTTCGCGAGTCATTATGCCCGTCTACTCGCCGGAGACAATGCAGCAGCTTTACAATCTGACCCCCATTATCGTCACTGTCACGGTTTTGCTGGGTGTTTTGGGAATGGAAAAGCCGATCTCGAAGGAAGAGCATCAAAAGCTACTGGCCCAGGCTCCTGAGCGCGGCGAAGCCGGCCCAGTCGAGACGTGGCGAGTAACTACCGGCCTGATGATGCGCAATCCACAGGTACGCGGCTTCTTCGCCTTCGTCCTGCTGGCGATTATGGGTATTTTCTTGCAAGATGCAATCCTGGAGCCATTCGGTGCTGAGGTCTTTGGAATGCCGCAGAAAGACACTGCCGCATTTCAACAAGTGTGGGGTGCTGGCGCCCTGCTTGGTATGCTCGGGATTGGTATCCTCTCCAGCTTGCTCCCGATCCAGAAGAAGACCATTGCAACGATTGGTGGCTTAGGCGTCGCCGGAGGACTGGCAATGCTGATGATCTCGGCGCTGTCTCTCCACCGTGAGATTATCTCGCCCGCGTTATTCATTATGGGTCTCGGTATTGGCCTGTTCAATGTTGGTGCGCTGGCGATGATGATGGAGATGACGGTCGAAGGTCAGACCGGTCTCTATATGGGAATGTGGGGGATGGCGCAGGGACTGGGGAATGGTTTTGCTAATGTCCTGAGCGGCCTGGGCCATACGGTGATGATCGAAGGTGGTCTGGTATCACCGACCGTTGGGTACGGGCTTGTCTTCGGCCTGGAAGCGTTGCTGATGGTCGTCGCAACCGGTATCCTGCGCGGGATCTCGGTGCAGGAGTTTAAGGGTCTTACCCGCCAGGACATCACCACCGCACTGGCGATGGATACGGCATCCTGAAACAATTTTGATCATCGTGGGGGTAAACGCGGTTTCACCCCCACGCTGGAAAGATGTATCCACCGCTATGGCACTTGAGATTACCTTCGACAACATTGCCAGTGTGTACGATGTGCAGCGTGCCCATCCACCAGATGTCGCAGCCGCCATTGGGCAGGCGATTGTGCGTCAGCTCGGGCAGGGGAGACTCGTGCTAGAAATCGGGGTGGGAACCGGACGGATTGCGCTGCCGGTTGCGGGAGCGGGCGCGATCGTGGTTGGGATTGATATTTCACCTGGCATGCTGGCAACTGCACGCGAACGGGCAACCCAGGCCGGTATGTCGTTGCAGCTCGTGCAGGCCGATGCCCAGTCGCTTCCGTTTGCCAGGACGACGTTCGATGCAGTGCTGGCAGTGCATGTCTTGCACCTGTTGCCTGACTGGCGTGGTGGGCTGGCCGAGATCGTGCGGGTTACGAAACCCGGTGGTCTGATCATCCAGGGGGTTGATTGGCGCGATCCCAGTTCGTGTGTTGGAATGCTACGCGCCCACCTGCGCCAGGTCGTGATGGAATTGCTCCCCGGTGCACGACCGCCAGGCGCCGGAGCCGCAGTGAGTCAACATCTGGCGAAGCTCGGTGCACCCGTGATAGGTGAGGCTATCGAAGCAGCACGATGGCAGCGAACCCTCAGTCCTGCTGAGGTGATCGAGGGTATGGCAGCACGGATCGATGCCGAAACCTGGGCCTTGAGCGACGATATTTTAGCCGAGGCGGTAGCACGGGTAAAGAGCTGGGCTCAACAGCGCTGGCCCGATCTGAACGAACCGCAAATCGTTGAACACCGCTTTCTCCTCACAATACATCGCGTTGGTGAGCACACACCGGCGCAGGTTGAACAGAGCGGAGGCAGATAATGTATACGCCCGAACAACTCGAACGGCGCAATCGATCACCCTGGACAAAAGCGCAATTCATTCTTGCTCCGATCCAATTTATCGTCTTCCTCATTAGCTTTGCACTGGTCATCCGCTATCTTGTCACCGGCGAGGGTTACTGGATTGCGACGATCAGTGTGTGGATCAAAATTGCTCTGATCTGGGCGCTCACCATTACCGGTATGTTGTGGGAACACGACATTTACGGCAAGTATTTCATGGCGCCCGAATTCTTCTGGGAGGACCTCGGCAATCTGATCGCGATCATTACCCACAACGCCTATTTCGTCGCCGTCTGGCTCCATCTCGATAGCCGTACCGTGATGTGGGTGATGGTCTTTGCGTATGTCACCTATTTGTTCAACGCCGGACAATTTATTGTGAAAGGAATTCAATCGGCCAGGCAACGACGCTTGTTGCAAGCCCAGTTACAGGCACAGTCGGCAGGGACGGCAAACATGCAATAACAGACAGAGATTGATGTGGCGCAACCACCGGTTGAGTTCTTGAGACTACGCTACGGCGTACTAGAAAGTAGATCAAGCGTATGCCGATCAAGTCGCGGGCAGTAGTTATTCCCAAGCGGAACACGATTGAGATTCGCACGGTGCAGGTGAATGATCCAAAGGCCGGTGATGTCTTGATTAAGACTGCCTTTACCTCGATCAGCGCCGGTACCGAACGGATGCTGCTTGATGGACGCTTGCCGCAACCGCAGCTCCTCTTTCCGGTAGTACCTGGTTACGAGACGGTTGGGCAGGTGGTGCAGGTTGGTAGCAAGGCGCCGAAAGAGTTGCTCGGGCAATGGGTGTACATCGGTGGCGCACGCTGCTTCCGCGGCGTTAATGCAGCCTGGGGTGGGCAAAGCGAGTATATTACTGCCGAACACGAACGGGTGGTACCGCTCGGATCAATCGAACCGGCAACGGGTGTGTTACTGGCACTAGCTGCAACTGCACTCCACGGCATCAAGATTGCCCAGATTCGGCGCAACGATCGCGTGTTGGTTTTAGGGCAGGGCATTGTTGGGCAACTGGCAGCCCGTCTGGCTAAGTATGCCGGCGCCCAGCACGTAGCAGTCGCCGACCGGGTAGCGGTACGGTTGCAAGCCAGTCAGGCCGATCAGGTGATCGATGTGACACGCGAATCGCTCGATGAGGCAATTGGTGAAGCCAAAGTCAATGTGCTGATCGAGGCTACCGGCTCAATGGGCGCCCTTTCCGGTGCGTTGCCACTCCTGGCCGACCACGGGCGGGTCGTGCTGTTGGGCTACTACGACCACATCAATATTCCCTATGCACCGGTCTTTATGCGTGAAGCGCAAATTCTGATCGCTCGCGAGTGGGAATTCGGCCCCGATGGTGATCTCCCACGGGTTCGTGATCTGCTGGCTAACGGCGACCTAAAGGTGGATGGCCTGCTTACCCACTATGTTCCGCTCGAACGCATTCAGGCCGCTTATCGCCTGGCTCTCGAAGACCCGGCGTGTCTGAAGGTTGTGGTGACCTGGCCGCAAAACAACCAGGACGCTGAGTAATCGGCTATTGCGTGCACGTTCATAGGGGAAGCAGTCATTGACAAGCGAATACGCCTGGAAAGAGACATCGCGTATGCCAGCCCATCCAAAGCAGAAGCAAACCGGTTCGACCGCACGAATGTTGGCCGTCTACGGTAAAGGCGGCATGGGAAAATCGTTTTTCACCACCAATCTGGTCAGTAAACTGGCGTTGCTTGGCAATCGCGTTCTTCAGCTCGGCTGCGATCCAAAACACGATAGTTGCAATGCCCTCTTCGGCGGGGTCAGCTTGCCAACGCTTGGTGATGTCTGGCGTGAGTTTAAAGAAGCCGGACGTGAAGATGAACTGGCTCCACACCACGTAATCTTCAAGACGACGATCATGAACGGGGCAGCTACGGTGTACGGCTGTGAGATTGGCGGGCCAGAGGTTGGACGCGGCTGCGGCGGGCGTGGGATCACCTTCGGCTTCGATATGCTCGAAAAATTCGGCCTCAGCCAGTGGGCCCTTGATTATATTGTCATGGATTTTCTGGGCGATGTGGTGTGCGGTGGTTTCGCGACACCGCTTTCCCGCTCACTGGCGGAAGAGGTGATTATCCTCTGTGGTAACGACCGCCAAAGCCTCTATGCGGCAAACAATATTGCCAGCGCAGCCAAGTATTTCGCCAGTATGGGTGGGCGAACGAAACTGTTGGGCCTGGTGGTCAATCGCGATGACGGCAGCGGCATTGCCGCGCGCTTTGCCGAAAAGATCAATCTCCCCGTGCTGGCAAGTATTCCGCTTGATCGGAAAGTGCGCGAATTGGCCGATGCCTGCCAGTTGGCGTTGCAGGACCCGCGCTTCGATGCACTCTTTGACCGGCTAGCCCGCCAGATCATCGACCGCACGCTCCCGACAGTGAAGATGGAAGAGGTCCGACCACTCGAATACAAAGCATTTCTGAGTGTGTTTGGCGCCGAAGAGCCGGACATCGTCCCTGAAGGTGCAACTGCCGAAGAGTTATTCGGCGAGCACCAGATCCGACAGCCGAAGCCGATTATTACGCTTGACCTGATGGAACGAGCGGTTGGCGACAAACCAGAGATGGATGCACCTACCCGTATGGTCGTGAAACGGTTGCTAAAAGAATTGGGCATGTACGTTACGGAAGCGAATTACGATCCGAAGAAGGGGATGATGCTGACCGTAGATGGTCACACTACCATTTGTATGGGCAATGCCGACGACCTCGACAGCAAGCTGGCGATCCTAGCTGCATTACAGCGTTCGGGCGAGCAGTTCCGCTACGTTGATCTGCGCCGACCGGCCAGCCCATTCTACCGGTAATCGAGCGTTGTAACCGTAGGTTGGATGATGGAGGTGGGCGATGTGGCTACGCCTGACCAAAACGGAAACTGAATATCGAGTAGCACCATTACGATTGCGAATTCGTTGGTGGATCGAGGGATGGATCTGGCGTTGGGGCCAGACGGCCGCCGCACTGCATGCGGAAAGTCCTGATCTGCAACATCCATTCTGGAGGCGATGATGAGTGAACAAGACGACATTCCCGATCTCAAAATGCTGCATCGCCTCTTGACCGAACGGATGCGGGTCAAACGCCGACCGGTAGCAATTACTTACTGTTATGATGGGCCACCACCCGGCTACGAACCGGTCAATATTGTTGCCTGCGCGATTGTGCGCGAAGCTGAACAGGGTAGACGGGTGTATGTCGATGCGAACCATCACGACTGCTGGGTAGGACAGTATCATCTCGGCTTCAATCCTGATCCAGGGCCATACATTACTCAAGGCATTTATTTAACCGATGCGCAGGGATTTTACACCCCAGAAGCGGCTGCCTGTAACAAGCAACAGAGCTACGCATTACCAGCAGGGATGATCAAAGCGTTGGCTGCCGCACCACTCGATGATGTGCCAGAGGGAGTTCCTATCGATTTGATGGTCTGTGTTGTTGATCCACAACGCGCCATGCAAATCGCCGGCGCAGCCAGTGTGCGGATCGGCACATTTCCTGTGGGTGAGCTGGGTGCTAGTGCGTGCGCTTCGATTTTCGCTACGCCATGGCACACTAAAAATTCAGTCTTTGCGATTGGCGATGGCGGTGGACGAATGCATAACCGGCTTGATCCGAGTGAAATGTTTGTTTCCATCCCGCGATCACATTTGCGCTACGTGGTAGAATTAATAGAGAACTTCCGTATTGATCCACAAAAAATGCGTGAAGTGATTATGCCTTCGTATTCCGCAAAAGCGAAACTATCGCGAGAGGAGTGAACCTATGCCAAGCGGACTCGGTGAAGCCACTCAGATGATCGGTCCATTGACGCCAGCGATCCTATGCTGGGCCTGTTTGATTTTGACCGTGCTCGGTCTCGGTCTAACGTTCTTGTGGACGAACATCACTGCCTATGCCCGTCGAACCCGCACCGGTCGGAAACCAACGGCAGGGTCGGTGGTGAAGTCGCAGCGTTAATCTGGCCCGTAGCGGGATTGCGGCACCCATCGCACTGGACGTTCGTGGGTTGTGATTGTCTGTCCCGCCTGATTCGGGTATAGCGGTTCAGGCGGGCAGATGCCCGCTTTTTATTTGACAAAGGTGCTGCACAATGACCAAAGAACAAGCGCAAGAAGTCACAGTAACCGAACCATCAACCAATGGTCAGGCGCCCGTTCCCAATGCGCCGGTTCCACCCTATCCGTTCGTAGCGATTGTTGGTCAGGCTGAATTAAAGTTAGCCCTCTTACTTTGTGTCGTTAATCCGACCATTGGGGGTGTGATGATAATGGGCCATCGCGGTACGGCGAAATCAACTGCGGTGCGAGCGCTTGCAGCCATGTTGCCCCCGATCAAAGCAGTTGCCGGATGTCCTTATTCGTGCGCACCCGACCGGATGGCCGGGTTGTGTGAACAGTGTCGGGCGCTAGAGCACCAGACCGGTAAACACAAAAAGCCTGCGATCATTAACATTCCAGTACCGGTGGTTGATTTGCCGCTCGGCGCTACCGAAGATCGCGTCTGTGGAACGCTCGATATTGAACGGGCATTGACCCAGGGTGTGCAGGCTTTTGCGCCCGGATTGCTGGCACGCGCCAATCGTGGTTTCCTCTACATTGATGAGGTCAACCTGCTTGAAGATCACCTGGTTGATGTGCTGCTTGACGTGGCAGCGTCGGGTGTCAATGTGGTGGAACGCGAAGGGATAAGTGTACGTCACCCGGCCCGTTTTGTGCTGGTCGGGTCGGGGAATCCCGAAGAGGGTGATCTCCGTCCACAGCTCCTGGATCGGTTTGGTCTGCATGCACGGATCACCACCATTACCGACGTGAATGAGCGCGTCGAAATTGTGAAACGCCGACGCGAGTACGATGCCGACCCGTTTGCGTTCACCGAGAAGTGGTCGAAAGAGACACAGAAACTACAACGCAAAATAAAGCAGGCGCAACGTCGTCTGCCAGAAGTTGTGTTGTCCGATCCGGTGCTCTACAAGATTGCCGAACTGTGCGTCAAACTTGAGGTCGATGGCCATCGTGGCGAATTAACGCTGGCCCGTGCTGCAACTGCCCTGGCAGCACTCGAAGGCCGGAATGAGGTAACCATTCAAGATGTGCGCCGTATTGCGGTGCTGGCTCTGCGCCACCGCCTGCGCAAAGACCCGCTCGAAACGCAAGATGATGCGGTACGGATCGAGCGTGCCGTCGAAGAGGTTTTGACTCCGTAAGCGATGTGAGGCTGGAGCGAGGAGCTGCCTCGCTCCGCCATGAATCGCAAAAGGAGGCAACATCGTCGCGTTGAGAGGAATGCTGATATGGTGCAGAAAGCCAGAGAACTACCAGCAGCGCCGCTACCATTTACGGCTATTGTCGGATTAGAAGCGGCACGGCAGGCACTCTTATTGTTGGCGGTTGATCCGAAGTTAGCAGGGGTTGCCATCGGCGCCGGTGCTGGCACCGGCAAGAGTGCCCTAGTGCGTGCCTTCGCCCGTATGCTGGCCGGTGGGCACGAGTTCGACCCAACCTTACCCTGTCAGTTAGTAGAGATGCCAGTTGGCGTCAGTGAAGATCGGTTGTTGGGTGGTATCGACATCGAAGCTACCCTGGCAACGGGTGAGCGTGTCCATCGCAGTGGTCTGTTGGCGCGTGCCAATGGGGGAATGCTCTACGTTGATAGTGTCAATTTGCTCGACGATAGTACCATTAACCACATTTTGAGTGCGCTCGATAGTGGGGTGGTACGGGTTGAACGCGAAGGTATCTCGGTCGTCGAACCGGCGCGCTTTGTATTGCTAGTCACTTACGATCCGGCAGAAGGGCCACCACGACGTCATCTTCTTGATCGGCTGGGATTGATTGTGGCACCAATCGGGAAAGCACCAGTAACAACTCGAGCAGAAGTAGTGCGCCGCAATTTGCAGCCCACTACCGACTACGAAGATGACGAAGCGCTGGTATTGGCCGGGATTCTGGCAGCCCGCGAACTACTGCCCTCGGTTACGATCAGCGATGAGCAGATCCAGCAATTGAGTCTGACGGCACTAGCGCTCGGGATTGAAGGCCACCGCGCCGATATGTTCGCGGTGCGTGCAGCTCGCGCCGCAGCAGCGTTGGCTGGTCGCGAAACTGTGAGTAATGAAGACCTTGAACTGGCGGTACGACTGGTGATGTTGCCGCGCGCCACCCGCTTACCCGACATGCAACCACAAGAGGCGCCGCCTCCACCGACACCTGAACCAGCTCCACCGCCACCGAGTCAGCAGCAAGACGAAGACCGCTCAGACGAAGAGGACGATCAGCCACCACAACCTCCCGATGATGAACTGACGGTCGAAGATCTGATTTTAGCGGCCATGGAAACGGAGGTACCGCCGGACATTCTCGAAACCCCCTTTACCGTGCGTCGCCGCGGACGTAGCGGTTCGCGGGGAACCATTTCCGGACAACGCGGACGCCACATCCGTTCGGTGCCAGGGAAACCGGCGCAAGGGCGGCTCGACGTCATTGCAACCCTCCGAGCGGCAGCACCCTGGCAACGGCTACGCGCTGCGGAACACCATCCGCATCGGCGTGGTCGCATTTACCTCCGGGCTGACGATCTGCACATCAAGAAGTACCGTTCAAAAGCGGGAACACTCTTCTGTTTCCTGGTTGATGCCAGCGGCTCGATGGCGCTACACCGCATGCGACAGGCAAAAGGCGCCGTTAATGCACTCTTGCAACAGGCATACGTTCACCGCGATCAGGTTGCTCTGCTGGCCTTCCGCGGTGACCGCGCCGATCTGTTGCTTCCCCCATCACAAAGCGTTGAGCTGGCAAAACGAGCGCTTGATGTGTTACCGACCGGTGGTGGCACACCTTTAGCAGCAGCCCTACTGGCCGCATATCAGATCAGCGAACAGGCGCGTGCACGCGGTATCTATCGCACGACGATTGTGTTGATCACCGACGGACGACCGAATGTGCCGCTCAAGGCCGATCCGACAATGGATAAGACGCGCCGACTTGAACAGGCCCGCCAGGAGGTACAGCAACTGGCTGGCCGACTCCGGGCTGCCGGTGTTGGCGCGGTGGTTATCGACACTCAACGCAGCTTTGTATCGCGGGGTGAAGCCCAACAACTGGCGGCCTGGCTCGGCGGACGATACGTCTATCTCCCCAACGGACGCGGTGATCAAATCGCGAATGCAGTGATCGCTGCGAGTGAGGATGGGTAGGGGTGTTTTGAATGCAAGAGTTTGTGCGATTTTATCTGTCATTAGCGACGGGGTTGGCGCATGCGTCACCCCTTTAATGCGGCAGAAAAAATAGCTTTCATGTACCGCGCTGCATTGACCATCTATCGCAGGCACGTAAGGAATACTCTTCGATTGGTGCAGCAATGAGTACAATAGTCAAAAGACACTATCGCTAGTCATCGTAGTGATAAATTGTTAGGAGAATTGAGGATCCTCTTCCCTTCATCTCCAGTTGTAACCCTCAACGCAGCAGGTCGAGTGCTTTCCTGATCCGTTCCTGGTTGGTGATGCCCATAAGCCGCGACTCCTAACTATCCTGAGATGGTCAACAACCGCGAGCGAATATCTTCGATAAGTTGTGTGTGAAGCGTTTTCGGATCTTGCTCCCCAAGCTCACGCAGTACCTCCTGAACAAGAGGTTGAGACATGAACGAGAGGGGATTGTTCGTAGACCACAGATCCGCGCCTTGCATGCGCGCCTGAGCCTGTTGCATGAGCGCCTGCGTTGGCTCATTGTGTGCCACGTCATGGCGTAGACTGCGGATGTCATCGGTCAGCGCATTGAAATATGCCGTCAACGCTGGTTGGTTAAGAACTCCCACCCAGGCTTGTTGTCCATCACGGAAGTCGTTGATAAACCACTTGCCACCTTTCTGCCGGAATCGCTTTTCGTCTGGTTTATTAGCAAACGTAAACCCATCGCTGAGATTACCTCCCGTTGCATTGTCTTCTTTCCCGAAATCACGCTGACGCAACCAGTCCCACAATGCCGCCTCGAAGAATGACACTGTGCCATGCACCGCACGCGGAATGTCGCCTGCGCGCAGCGCCAGCTCGACGCGCAGCGCGGCGCGGACGGCCATCGTGGGGTGCTTGAGAACCGCAATGTCACACCCGGCCGCAATCGGCAGCGAGGCGGCGAAGTCAGCCAGCCAGCGCACGACCTGCGTCCATTCCTGCCCCGGTTGGTTCTCGAGATGGCTTACCGCACCCCAGGCGGCTAGCAGATTACCTTTCTGGATGAGATCCAGCGCATGCCAGCGGGCGCGGATGCCGGCTGCGGGGTGGAACTTCTCCTCTACAGCGCGATCATCGTGTCCGCCGCGATAAGCATCAGGTACTTCCAGCGCGGTGACCATCGGGCCGCCCACACAATGCAGCCGCACCAACTCGTTGACAAGCTCGTTGGCAGCCGCAAGGCCTCCTGTTGTGGCCACAAACACGCGATCCTTTGAGGTAAGTTTTTTCGTAGCCGTGCTGATAGCGTCCGATAGCCTCTTGACGACCTCGCGCCGCACAACCGCGTCGAGATCGCACGCTGGATCTTCGAGCTGTTCTGTACCTTTCAGAAACGCTACCCGCTCTACTGCTTCGGCGCCACGATCACGCAGACGCCGCTCGACAATTTCCCCCGCAAGACGCGGATCGCGCGGACCTTCACGGTTCGTCTCAAGAATGAGCGCCGTCAGAGACTGAGAACCACCCAACTTTGTAAGCAGAGCATCAACCTTGGGTGTGCAGAGCTTGAGGTCGCCATCTGGCAGAGTTTTGATCATGTCCCTGCTTCTTTCACCCGGTGTATCAACGAGCGACCACGAGCGCTGTTTGATCGCGTCGTGCAGATCGCCACAGGTGTCTCCGTCCAGCTTATGCCGTCTGTTATCTTTGACCAGTTGCACATCGGTTTGACCAACCGTTAGAATGAGCAGGGTCTTCATCTACTACTCCTTCTTGTAACGCCGCAGCCGCGAATGCTTGGCTCGCAGATTCGTGTGGAACGTGTAGATATGTTCTTTACCGTCTCTGTCTCTTTCCCGCGGATAGTCTGCCGCATCGGGATGCTTGCAGCGGTGGATATCCAGCCAGGCTGCCTGCATCTCAGTCTTTTGATAATCCTGTCTCACCCATGCGACGATGTCCGGCTCTGCTCTGAGCTGAGGCCTGCCATTGGCAAGTTCAAGAAACAACAGCGCCTTTGCTTCGATGCGCACGCTGCCCCAGCCCAGGGGTCGCGCGTAGCCCAGTTTCGAGCAGTAGCCATCGGGATGCGCGCCCCCCAGCACCTCGCGGAACTGGTGCGGGCAGAGCGCAACCAGGACGGCGGCAAGTTCCGCAGGTTCAAGATCGCGGAAACGCAGGGTGAAACGGAACTTCCGCCCTGGTATCGATGCCTCCAGCGCCAGGGTGCTGCGCTCGTTGGCGCAGTTAGCTTCTGAATCATCCTTCCACGGCTTGCCGGTATAGGCGTCTGAACGGTCGAGGTAGAACTTACGCCCGGCCAGCTCACCAGGAGTATCGTAGCCTGCGGCGTCACCATAGGTGACCAGCGTTGCCCGGTCTGAGGGGCGTGAATTCGGATGGTGAGGCTGCTTCAGGTAGAATTCAACCGCGCTGGGGCGCGGCATGCCGAGTTCCTTGAGGAAGGTTGGCGGCAGGAATCGCTGGTCATCGGCTTCATCCTCACCAACGACCTCGAGAGCGGCATTGATAGAGACACGCCCTATGAGCTGTTCATAGTCACCTTTGCCGATCCCCTTGCTGCCTTCGTTGTCGCCGGTGTAGCCGAAGAGCCGACGCACAGGCGACAGCTTCTCGGGCGCACCGTCGCCGTCCTGCTTTCGCTCGTCTTCCAACGGGAAGAGACCGCACCGTTCGCCGTTCGGAGCGTCAGCGTCCCTGCGAACCGTATCGACATATGCCCAACGGTAGTAGTAGTGCCAGCCGAACGAGACGATACATTCTCTCTTGGTGTCCCATTCGACCCAGATTATATCTCCGGGTTGGAACACGTCATTTTGCGCAGCTTTGAGGATGCGTTTGCGAGCATCGTCACCCTTCACCACTTTGGGAACATCAGGGTGCCGCTCGGAGAAATGGCCGTGATCGAGATCGACGAGGTGGCGGATCGTCGCAAGGTAGCCCTGCTGAACCGTCTCCGGAACATCCACAGTTTCAACGGTTTCGTTCGGGTTCGCGGCGAGCGTCTTATGCAGATTGTGTTTCGAGTTCAGCTTCTCGCCTGCGCCCTGACCACCTCGGTACGGAGCGCCATTTGTATCGTCGAAGCGGTAATAATTCACGTTCTGGCTACGTCCTTGGTCATACTTGAGATTATCGCTCAGCAGTTCGAGTCTTGTAGGAACTCGTACTCGATGCTGCGCGTCCATTACAACACCATTCTTAGGCACTCGCGCCAGCCGTGGCACAAGGAATGGATTAGGATCTTTTGGAAACATCGCATTTGGCCGATACGAATACGACCGCTCAGCCACTCGCTCCATCGGCGCGCCAAGCAGCGCGCCCAGTTCGTGCCGGAGCAGGCCCTTCAGCGTGTCGCCGGGGATGATGACAGGACGCTTACCCCACGGCGCCCGCAGCGAGCAGAGCACTGATTTCCCCTGCGCAAGATGACCGACGCCATTCAGTGTTTCGGGTACTGGCCACTCGCTCTCTGCATCACCCACCTGGCCACGCTCCCAGCCTACCAGCAGCGGTGTCAGTGTCTCTAACTCGAAGCGAACTTCGCCGGAGAGCCGGTCAGCACTGCTCGTCCCGTCGTGCCAAACAGGTTCAGCAGTGGTAAATCTTTCAGGGAGCCCGACGAAGCCATACGGCTTTTTACGCAGATCAGACGGCGGCTCCTCTGACGTTTGCGCTCGTGAAGTATGTAAGGGGGTTCCATTGACGAAGCCATACGGCTTTTTACGCAGATCAGACGGCGGCTCCTCTGACGAGCCCCGTGCGCTGCCGGGTTGCTGCCGTTTGCTTCGCTCCCGTCTACCGCGATCCTGCGACATGTCCTGGCGTAAACCTTGCTGAGGCATCGGCCTTGCGGCTGCGGGGACGGTGGTATCTCCACCCGCAATCTCTTCAAGGCCAACACTGCTCAGCCTATCCCTCACTTGCTGGATATGCTTATCTGCAGCCGCGCAGATGACGAACTCTCCCGGAGCGTCAGTTAGGAGAATATCGAGATGTGGCATCTTGAGCTGGTTGCTCTTTAAGCGATTAAGCTCATTTTGGTTCCGTGGTTTGCCGTCGAGGGTGCGCACCCGTATGCGATAAGGTTTATTTGTCATGCTTCCTCACCTCCGAAATCGTATAGCCAAGCATTTCATCACCGACATACCACTCACGCAGCAACACCTGCCCGCGCCCAGTCCGCACGGCAGAGAAACGCTGGAAATCATGGAGCCGTGCGGGGGCGAAGACGACACGCGCCGCCCGCGCGTCGCTGGTCTCATTCGCGCCGACTTCTTCAATAAACACGTATCGGACGCCATTCGTTGTGCGCGCCGCACGCCAGACTGCGCACCCGGCATAGAAGGCCACTTCATCCACCAGGAGATCGCTGTCGAGCGGCCAGGTACATCCAAAGGTCGCTGGTGGCGTGGCACGGCTAAGGTCAATACTCGGGTCACACCACCAGGCAACGAGCGAATGGGTGCCAAACACTGACTGCGCTTGCCGGGCAGCCGCTCCGAGGGTCAGCGTGCCGTTGAGTGTTCCGTGCGTGGTGCGTACTCGAACTTGGAGTGGGTCACGACGGTCTATGAATCCTGAAGTTGAACCTGTCTGGATGGTTGGCGTGGTCTCAGGCGCTTCTGGCGGCGTCCAGTCCCTTGCCTTCTGTACGTCATCCACGCGCCAGGGCTGTGCCTGCCAGTGTCCCCAGCCAGCTCCGCGAGTTTTATGTCCTCCAATGGGCAAGTGTCCCAGTGCGCCCAGCGCTACCTGTTGGTCAATCAGCTTAACAAGTGGTTCGACCTCATCAGGCGTTGCTCCCTCGACAACGATGCGCACCGGAAAGACGCCCTTGAGCAGGCGCACCGCATTGCGCTTGGCGCTGCCGTAGGAGCCAGCCGAAAACTCGTCTTCGGCGTGCATATGCAGTCTTGCCGCCGCCCAGCCGACTTCAGCCCGTGCGTCGCGGATCAGGACACGACTGCTTTTGTTGGTCGTGCCAAAGACCTGCCCGGCAGGGTCATCATCTCCAACGTCACCCTGGAAGAGATGCGGATCCTTCACCTCGCGCCCGGCGGCACGCTCGGCACGCGAATAGGCATGGCGCAGGGGACCGCGGAAACTGGAACCTGGCAGCAACGGACGAGCGCCATCCATCAACATCGCACGGTCGGTGCTCAGTTCGGCTGGCGTTGCGGCGTTGATAGCCCAGGCCGGTCTAGCCCACTCGCCATCGCCAGTAGGCTGGAAGACGCGGTCGGCGTCATGGGTTCCAATAGCCAGCATATCCAGCCCCCAGGCGGCTTCGTTGGGATCGGGCTTGTACTCTCCAAACGAGATATGTATGTCGAGCGTGCGGAAACACCATGAGCGCGTTGGCGCGACAGTTGGGATGGAATCAAGTGGTGTTGGTAACTGCTGGCGCCCTGATTCGACCCACCTGTCGTAGTCTTCTGCAGTGAGTCTATAAGCAAGCAATTGTTCTATGTGACACCAGCCCAGCCCACGCGCCACACCACCCCCCAGCCAGCAGCGCCCCTCTTTCCAGTGCTTCTCTAACACATAGCCGAGAATGCCTTCGGCCTCGGTGAACTCGTCGTCATTCACTGCGTAGGAGCGATCAACGCGAACGGCAAGATGCCAGCGCGTGCCAGCGGGGATCACTTCGCGGTCGTAGAGCAGCTTGCTCGCCCGTGCGCCAGTCTTTTGGCGGATCCCTACACCAGCGCGCAGACGCGGTGTCGCCTTTGTTGTCGCGTCCGCGAATTCCCAGACCGAGCGTCGCAGTGCGCCATGCCGGATATCGTCAGAGATAGCACGCGGCAGAGGGTTGAAGAAACGCTTTGCCATGGCTACCGCTGCACCCTTGAGGGCTCGCCCCGCCAATGTCGGCACTCCATTGACAATCGTAAACGGCTGGTTGGCACTACTCTCGCGGTCAAGGCCCGATACCGAGAGCGCCGAGTCCTGCACGAGTGTGGCAGTGAACAGCGTCAGTCGAGTTGTCATACTGCCTCCTTGTCTTGATTGGCGCGCAACCCTACACGGAGCCAGCGCACGAAGTATTGCGCATAAACTGCGCGCTGCTCAAGCGGGACATCTTTAAGCCTGTTCAACACCTCCGCAGCATCTTTGTGCTTCCAGTTTCTGGCGCCTGCTGTGGTTGGATTGAGACGTTGTTCAATCGCTCGCGCATCATTGCGCTCGAGATCAGCCACAAGATCCATCCACTGCGACAGGCTCGGCTTGCGTTCGCCATCCATCTGCGCGAGGATTTTATGCTGATCGAACCACTTCTTCGTTTCCGCAGCAACAGTATCTTCCGGGTCGTCGGGTCGCGGTGCGATCTCACTTCTCACCTGTTGCTCACGGGTCACGCCAGGAAGCGCGGTATCAAGCCGGAAGCGGCCAAAGCCCTCGTAGGTGCGCTCGCCGAGCCACTCGCCCTTCACGGCCCGTTCGGCGAGCTTGCCAACACCGGAACCTGATACTTCAAAGACCGAGCCGCGACGAATGGCCGCCGCTGGCATGCGCCACAACCGCGATGTGCCGTTGAAACCGTGGACTATCACGCTGTCCTGAAGCGGTTTCCTCCCGAATTGAATCTGCTCATTCTCACCGAGCATACCCTGGAGTGTCGCTTTATCGAGCACAGTTCGCCAGCGCAGGTACTCGTCTCGCACAAGCAGATCGGAGGTCAGGATAAGCAGGGCCTTCTCCTGAGGTTGTGTCTCAGAGGCTTCATTCACCCATTCAAGCCGTACTACCTCGACCGGCGCGCCTCCGCGCCCAACGCGCAGCCATCGTGTTCCACTCAGCACTGGCGCTAATTTCACTGCAAGTTGCTGCATGTCCTCAAGCTTGCCTCGCAGCTCGGCGAGGAAGAACGTTTCCTCCACAATCTGCTCAATGGCGAAGAGCGAAGCATCGGCCTGCTTCGGATTGGGGCGTCCGTTGCGCAGGCGCACGCGGCGCGCGGGCCGGAAGGTTCTCCAGGCATCGCTTGAAGATGGACGATAAACGAACAGATCGTCTTCGGGGCGTTTGAGTTTTCCGTCTCCCTTCGCGCTCCATACGTCGAACCTTTGCGTCGGCGTCACCGGCTGCGCCCACCACGGCACCTCACCCGCTGCGCCTGCTGGCTTCTCACTATAAAGCGAAAGCGGCGCAGGCAACACTTCAACTGCCCCAAGGCTGGCAGGCATCTCTGGCAACGGCAGCGCATCGCTCACCGAAATGCAGCCCGAGGTCAGCAGTGATGCCGAGTCTTGATGACCCTCCGTGATGAGCCAGTCTGCTATTGTGCCCAGCAGTGCACGACCCGGCACAAAGGGAAAGCTCGGAATCAGGTTTGTTGGCATTGCCGTTGCAGTGATGCAGAGCGGATCGCGATTCTTGAGCAACAGGAGCAGACGCTTAGTCGCGCCGTGTATTGACTTTGACTGTGGTTGTACTTCGATTTTCTCAAGCGATAGCTTTACACGTCCCGATCCAGCAGCGCGTCCACTACCAAGCGCATCCACCTCTTTTACCAATCGTTGCAGCACTGGAAGGTCACTTTCTGGCAACTCGACCTCACCAAAAAACTTCGTGCCCTTTGGCACAAACTCAATAGCGCGCAATGTGTCGTCTTCGGGTGCTCGGTTGTCGAAAGACTTGCGTGCGGTTGAACGCCAGATGCGACTTCTGGGATCTTCCTGCGTGTAGAGTGAAGTAAATAGTGCACGCTGCCGCTGCCCACCAGCGCGACCAAAGAAATGCTCCGCTTTCGCGTCACCCTTCAGCCTACGGGCAGCATCGCGCAACACACCCTCAACATGTGATGCCCAGATCACGGGCCGACCGTACCGATCGCGTGCAATGAGCGAGTCAACACCATCTCCTCCCGATCCAGATCCGGGATGGGTGTCAGAAAGCAGTTCAGCCGTGAGTTTGTAACGTACCCAGCTATTGGTCATTGGCAAACTCCCTTTTCCAGTTTCTACGCACTTTTGCCGAGTCGGGCAATCTCGAATACTTCGAAGAGGTCAAACAACTCTGTCAGCCATGGCCCATTGTTTGATGTCGGTTTCCAAACCCTGCTTACACCAGCCTCATTGAATACCTTGGCTTCTAACGACAGCTCCTCAAAAGCCATTTCTGACAACGTGCGGCCTCTTGAGAGCTGGTCAACAAGGTAGTGAAGCTGAGAGCGCGGCACGTTATTAAGCTTTGCTGCGCCAGATACCAGACCTTGCAGCGTGTCGAGACCCTCGCCGAGTACATCGAGCGGACGTTGGGAGAGAATGCGCAGCTCCTGGCTGGTGCCGCAGAGCCAGTCGCGGCGACGGACTTCCACAGGATCATCCGCCCACGCCGTGGTGTATACAGCCCAGTCAATAACAGAACGAGCATCCTTCCCGCCAAAGCTGCGAGAACGCCGCTTTGCCGAACTGACAAGCTGCTCGGCAACTTCGTGCAGGCGATAGATTGGAACATTGGGCTTCGCTATGACGACGCCCACTCCGAGAGTTAATTTAAAGTTAGAATTATCGGACTGAGACTGGTCGAGTTCCTTGCAAAGGGTAACAACAAATGGCAGTGCAATTTCTGCCCGACATACAATTGAAAGATCATCGCCACCGAGCATAAGCAGAATAAGAGGGGCCTTACCATTGCTTAAGCAATGCGTATTGATCGCCTGCTGTAAGGCCCGTCGCAGAAGCACACGATTGCGATGAAAAAATGCTGCACGGTCACTGTCGCACTTACCCGCCGCCGCACTGCCCACACCGTTACCATCCGCCTGGATCAGCGCCAGGTAGCCCTTGCCGACCAGCTCATCCAAATCTTGTGGACGCTGCAATCCTTTGAGGTTTGTCATCGATATTAGCAGACTGGCCAGATCACGCGCACGTCCCTCTTCTGACTTCTTCGCTGCCTGATGTCTTCTCTCTACATCGAGCGACACCGCCGGACGCTCATTGCCTTGCTCGATGATCGCCGACGCCAGACCGCGTCCCGTCCATTCGCAGGGGGCCAGCACCGGCAGTTCGGTAGATAGATGCACCCGACTCTTCTCCAAATCTTTTCCATCAATCGTAACGCGAAAGCGAAGTCCGGGAAGTCGTTCTTGAATAAGTCTCCTGGCTTCTTCTGCGAACTTTTGTGCGCCGCTCACAAATTGTGCCTCGAAGTGACCGCCGTCACGAGAGAGAATGCCGTCCTGTGCATCAACCGCCGGGTTGTCATGATCTTTTAACGGATCATTCGAGTCGGCAGCAGGGTAGTTCGTATGTGAAGCAATCGGCGCGAGTGACCAGCGCCCATTTTGACGCGCCAGTTGCGGCAGCTCGACGCGCAACGTCTCGCCAAGAAGCGTATTGGCGCCGACCATTGCCCGCAGACGCGGCACGGCAAAGAGCCACGTTTGCACTCGCTGAAACTCAATGTGGACACGGTTCATGAGAAATCTCCTCCAAATGCTGTCTGCTGGATACCTTGTTTGGCACTCGTCCATGCTAACCGCGCAATCTCGCTCCAGCTCTGCACCAGCGCATTGTAGGCAAAGGCTTCATCCGGGCGTTTGTTGCGCTCGCAGATGGTGTAGAGCCGGTAGGCCAGTTCGCGCGCCACGTCGGCCCGACTGCCCAGCTTCGCTGCCAACGCCGCCGCCGCCTGTTCACCGCCCGTTTCCAGCACCCGGATCAGATGATGGACCGCTTCCCAATGCGTGACCCGGCTATCACTGGCCGGGTCCCAGGTGGCCGGGAGTTCTGCCGGTCTGAGCAGGCGCACCTTGCCCCGTTTCGCTGCGACCATCCCGGCAGCGACCAGCCCCTCGACGCTGGTGTTCTTGGCTTTCGAGAGCGTCTCGGCCACGCCGTACTCGCCTTCGGCAAAGCCATACTGCTCGAACCAGGCCAGCGCCCAGCGCGTGTCGGCGTCGAAATCGCTCTCCTGCTCGGCCAGCACCTCGTCGAGCACCTGGTTAATCAGGGTCAGCGCTTCGCGCACCCGCACCGGCGTGCCCTGAGCATCAACCACGCGGGCAGAGCGGGTATAGATGGCCATCCCCGGCCCGATGGCGGCCTGGGCTAGGTCGACCGGGGCGATGTTGGCGTGTTGCAGCACGGCCAGCGCCGTCGGCAGCTCGGCCTTGAGTGCGTTGATAAACTCGCGGCGGGTGGCGATGGGCGCATCCGCCGGACGGGGCCGACAGACCAGCACGATGCTGGAGGCCAGGGCGTTGGTGCCTTGACTCAGGATACGATTCCCCAGCTCGGTGCGCATCGGCCAGGTGCCGGTGACGGCAAAGCCGGCCTGGATGACCGCTTCCAGGAAGGTTTCCCAGCCGGTGGAGGAGGGAGCGGAGCGGAGGGAGGAGGGTAGGTCGGGATCACCCAGTTCGCCCGTCGCGCCCGCTGCCCGCTGCGCTTCCCGCACTTCTTGCTGCTTGAAGGCGTAGTAGATGGTGACCGGAAAGGCGGGGTGAGCCTGCTCGGCCAGGTTGTGCAACGCACGGGTCATGCCTTCCATGAAAAACCGCTCGGCGGCTTGTTTGCTGCCGTGGCGGTAGGGAGTGGCGACCAGCTCTTCCGCTTTGGGGGTGGAGAGGGTGGCGTAGAGGTCGGGGAAGATCGGTCGGAGCATCCGACGCAGCCAGACGTAGAAGAAGTCGGACAGGTCGGCGTAGCCGATGTTGTCGTAGTAGGGGGGGTCGGTGGAGATGATTTTGTTCGTGCTGATGGTTTGGGTTTGGGTATCAGATTGTAGGGCAATTCCCTTTCTATCTGCCGCATTAACCAGAAGCACTTTTGTCACCAAATCAACTGCGCTTACATAGTTGCCAGAAGCATCACCTAGCGGATTGGATTCTGCAAAATCCCATGTCATCGGCAAGGCTTGGCGGCTGAACGAATTGATAATTCCGCTCTGGGTAGGTGTTGGATCCCATCTTCCCAGAGTAGAACCTCGATCAGCAACCTTATCAAGTGCCAACGCCAAATACACCCCCACGGCCTGGGCATAGGCGGTCGCGCCGGTACCGCCATCGTTCAGTCCGACACCATCGTCCGGCAGTCCTGCGGCCTGGGCATCTCGTCTGACGCACTCCATCGCCTCGCCCACCAGGTCGGCAAAGGTGGTGAGTGCCACCAGTTGGCGCGGGGTGAAGAGGTCGCCGTAGGTTTCCATCCCATACAGCGGCATCTGGTCGCGGGCCTTCCCGTGTAATGGCAGATCGGGCTTCCACGTCGGCTGTGCGCTGCGCGCAATCATCTCGTGCTCGGCAGTCGGCGGCAGGTAGACCCGGCCCCGTGGCCCTTCGGCCACAATGGCCCGCATCCGCGCTCCCATCCGCCCTGCTTGCCCTTCGGCCTTGATGTAGGTGCCTGCAATCGGCATCCCTGACAGCAGGCAGCGAAAGTTGGCGCCGCGGGCCAATTGGGTACCGTGCTTTGCCCACTCCGGCGGCGTCCCGACGCGCACCGTGAAGTGGTAGGTGTCCCCTTCCACCACGGGTTCGACATACGCCTCGTGGCCCGGCTTGCTGGAGAGGATGAAGGTCGTGACCAGCGGCACCTCCACGTGGGCGAAGGCGGGGTTGGGACTGCGCACGGTGCGCGCCCACAGCCAGGCAATCACCGTGAGCTGCTGCCCGATCACCAGGTCCGGGCGGTCGGCTGCCAGCCCCGCGGTGATGGTGATCGGTGGGTACAAGTGCCCGATCCGTCGCTGCGCCTGTTCCCGCATCCACTGCCCGTAATAGCGCACGTCGGCCGCCAACCCCTGCGCGCCGCGCCAGGCGTTGAGATCGGGGTGCTGGCGATCCTGCGGATTGACCGGCGGACGGTCGCGGAATTTCGGCGGGATTTCGATCATCGCCTTATTGATCGTCACCGCCACCGGGTTGAGGTCGCTGGCATAGGCCTCCAGTCCTAGGCGTTGCGCCTCGAGCGGGATGGAACCGCCACCGGCAAACGGATCGTGTACCCCTGGCAGGGGCGGGATCTGTCCGGTACGGATGGCCTCGGCGATCTCGTCGTCGGACAGGCGTTCTGCCGCCGTCCCGCCCAGGCAGTGCCGCGCCCAACTCCGCCGGATTTCGCAGCGGGCGCGCTCGAGTACCTCCTCGTTGGTGGTGTGCTCCCATACGACCAGGTGTTCGATGATGCGGAACAACCGCTCGCGTTCGCGCTGTTGCGCTGCCTCGGTTGGAAACAGCTCCGGCCAAGCCGACGGGTCGTCGACCAGTTGGGCAAAGAGGACGGCGCGGGCAGCCGCCAGCGGGCGACGCGCCCACCACAGATGCAAGGTGGAGGGATGGCCGTGGCGGATGGACTTTTCGCGGGCGCTGGCCGCGTTGATGGCGTCGAGCGGCAGGGCGACTTCGATGAGTTTCTTGCGCGAACGAATGTGGTTCATAGCGGGTGCTCTCCGCGGCTCCAAAGGTCGGCGACGTGGTAGGTGACACTCGTGACTCCAAAGTCGGGTTCACGGCGGAAGGGACGGCGCACATAGCGCACGGCGGTGCTGCCGTCGGGTTGGAACATGACGATCATCACCAGATCATAGCGGGTATCAGGGGCAGCAAGTTTGGTCTGTACGTCCTCATTGAAACGCCACGGGCAACCATGGTCAACGAGGGGCAAGCGATCTTCATCAGCGCGAAAGAAGCGTTCATGGGCAACATTCCCATGTTGATCACGATACATCAACGTCATTGCATCCGTTCCTTGCCATTGCACGCTCAGGACTCTGACCAATTCGTTGAGAAGGATGCCGCGAAGATTGGTAGAAGGTTGAATCTCTTCAGGGTGTACCATGAAACATTCCTCTACGAGATTCGGTAACAACTGGCTTGCGATGACGGTGGCACCAAAGACAGGTGAGACCGTAACGAAAACAAATATTCCTCCATGTAGAAAATCTGGCATCCTTATTTGTGTATTATATCCTGATGACCAAACTACGTCCTTACTAATCGTTTATACCAGAAGTTTTTCAACGTTCTTACCCTACTCCGCAATGAGATGGAGATAAACAAAATGAGAAGTGTGAGTGATAAACGGGTGCTTAAACCGTTTGCCGTGCGCGCAGAAGCGCGTAGCTTCTCGTTGCACCCCCCCGCAAGCGAGGGGCTTAGAGCGGGTGCAAGCGGGGGGCTTAAGGGGGTTGGTATGATGATGAGCCAACCGATAGCCAACGCACTGCTGCACAATAATAACACCGGTAGCCATCGCTGGCTACCGGTGTGTTCGGCAACCCGTCGCCGAGGGTTAGAGGACAGCGGAAGAGGAACAAGCGGGGAACAACGGAGGTGATGTACAGCTTTCAACTGAGGTTCATAACTGTTGATCCCTCGCCGACGGGTGAAGCCGTCTCAGCACACTTTTAGCATACAAGAGCGAGTTACGGTTAGCAATAGTCCTTTGATCCCCCCTGGCATAACCCATGTGGTGAGTAGAGATCAGTATGAACATCATCGCACACCTAGCGAAAAGCCTACTGCGGGATGTGCTACAATCAAGGATAGTACAACCGGTATTGGAGCGAAGCGTTGTCTATGTCACCCAAACAACGAGGAACAACTCTGTTTGACGCGCAACGCCAACAGGCATTGCAACAGCAGGCGCCGCTGGCTGCCCGTATGCGACCACGCACGCTCGATGAGTTCGTCGGACAAACACATATTGTCGGCGAAGGTAAGCTGCTTCGGCGGGCCATTGCGAATGATCAGCTCTTCTCGCTGATCCTGTGGGGGCCACCGGGAAGCGGTAAGACAACGCTAGCGCAAATCATTGCCGTCAGTACGAAAGCTCATTTTGAACCGCTCAGTGCCGTAAGTGCGGGTGTAAACGATCTCCGTCGGGTGGTGCAAGAAGCGCAAGACCGGTTGGGGATGTTTCAACAGCGCACCATTGTCTTCATCGATGAGATTCATCGCTTTAACAAGAGTCAGCAGGACGCAATTTTACCCTACGTCGAAGATGGAACGATCATTCTCATCGGTGCTACTACCGAGAATCCATCATTCGAGGTCAATTCGGCACTGCTCTCACGGGCCAGAGTTTTCAAGCTGGAAGCACTGACCGACGAGGAGATCGGTACGCTGATCGACCGTGCCCTGAGTGATCGTGAGCGTGGTCTGGGGAATATGAAGATTATGCTAGCGCGTGACGCCCGTGACTACCTGATCAATATGTCAAACGGCGACGCACGCACGGCCTTGAATGCGCTTGAAGCGGCGGCACGCTCAAAACCACCGGCAATTGGCGATACACGTCTGATTACGGTTGACGACATTCGCGATGCGTTGCAAAGTCGCGCCACCCGCTACGATAAGCGCGGTGAATTGCATTACGATGCGATTTCAGCATTGCATAAGAGTGTACGCGACAGCGATCCCGACGGCGCACTCTACTGGCTGGCCCGAATGCTCGATGGCGGCGAGGATCCACTGTATATTGCACGCCGTCTGGTGCGGATCGCGGTCGAGGATGTTGGTCTGGCCGATCCCCATGCTCTCCCGCAAACCATTGCCGCACAGCAGGCGGTACACTTTCTCGGTCAGCCCGAAGGAGAACTGGCGCTGGCGCAAGCGGTTGTCTACCTCTGTCTGGCACCCAAGAGCAATGCCCTCTATCGGGCTTATGGCGCCGTCCAGCGTGACGTGGCGGAGACGCGCAATGAACCGGTGCCACTCCATCTGCGCAACGCACCGACCCAACTGATGAAGCGGCTTGGTTATGGAAAGGGCTACGAGTACGCCCATGACCAGCCTGAAGGGCGTTCTGATCAAGCGCATTTACCGCCTAATCTGATCGGGCGTATCTACTACGAACCAAGTGGGCGGGGATTCGAGGCCATTGCCCGCGAACGATTGGCGTGGCGTGAAGAACGACACCAGCCCGAGCCACCAGCGCCACCATCGGCGCCGGAAGAATTAGCGCCGGGTGAAGAACCGCAGTTGCCACCAGAGGAACTTGCTCCGGGTGAAGAACCGCAACGACCGTTGCCATCGACACCGACACGACGACGCGAAAAACGTGGGAAAGCATAAAAGATTGTAGATGATTAAAGTGAGGGCAGCATGATAGTTGAGCGGGCGCAGGTCGTGATTATTGGCGCAGGCGTAATCGGAGCTAGCGTCGCATTTCATCTGGCCGAGCGTGGACTGCGTGATGTAGTCATCTTAGAACGCGAAGAAACGGAAATCAGCGGCAGTACGGCCCGCTCGGCAGCAGGTGTACGCCACCAATTCTCGTCGCGCACGAATGTACTCTTGTCGCGCTACAGTATCGAGCGCTTACGCCACTTCACTGAAGAGGTTGGTGGTCACGCTGAGTTGCGGCAGGTTGGCTACTTGTTCCTGATTAACGATGAAGCAACGTGGGCGCAATATCTGCGTAATGTAGCGATGCAACGAGAGTTGGGTGTGCGGGTTGAGGTGCTGACTCCCGCTGAGGCAGCACGCTTTATTCCGCAGATGCGTACCGATGACCTGATTGGGGCAACGTTCGGCCCTGATGACGGTTACTGTGACCCTTACGGTATTGCGCTAGGCTATCTACGCGCCGCGCAACGTCACGGTGTGCGACTGTACCGTGGGACGCCAGTCATCGGGTTTCAGATTGTTGGTGGGCGGGTAACGGCTGTTGAGACACCGGTCGGTATAATCGGGTGTGAATTCGTGGTGAACTGTGCCGGGCCATGGGCTGGTGAAGTGGCTGCTCTGGCCGGTCTCGATCTACCGGTTAAACCATATCGACGTAATGTTTACATGACGACACCATTCCCAGCAATCAGTGGTCCTATCCCGCTGACAGTTGATGTCGGGAGCGGTTTTTATATGCGGCGCGAAGGGCAGAGCATCTTGATGGGTCGCTCGAATCCCAATGAACCGAGCAGCACGAATACGAACGTAGATTGGGAATGGTTAGAGGCTGTAATCGAGGCTGGCATCTACCGTTTTCCAATCCTTGAGACGGCAGGGCTGGCCGAGCAACAGTGTTGGGCCGGCCTGTACGAGATCACGCCGGATCACAATCCAATCCTTGGTCGGCATCCCGACTTGGAAGGCTATATTGATGCCAGTGGTTTTAGCGGTCATGGGATCATGCACGCACCGGCCACCGGTCTGCTGATCGCCGAAGAGATAATCGATGGCAAAGCACACACGATCAATATTGATGAACTGCGGATCAATCGTTTTCGCAGTGGTTCTATCGTATCCGAATTCAATGTAATTTAACGAGGTGATGAGCAATGACACTCGATGAAGCAATTGCTGAGATCAAACGTCGCATCGCTGAGGTTAGTCCAAGCGCTGTTACGCGCGTGACGAGGGTTTCTGCGGAAGAAGCCAGTATCAGGGCGTATGCACCTGCCGCCGACGAACCAGCGATTAAGAATGCAACGAATGAATTTACGCTGTCGCTTATGATGAACGAAGGGCTTGATGTCCAGGTGCTAGTGTACGACATCACCACCTCACTACCGCCGGAGGAGTAGGCGAGGAGCCGGACTCTAGCTTGACTTCTAGTACGCGATAGTGTATAACGGTGCTCATGGAAAACACCATGCGCACAGGGAAAGCCGCAACACTCCTTGGTGTCTCGGTCAAGACGTTGCAGCGTTGGGAACGCGAAGGAAGGCTGATTCCGGTGGCCCGAACGGACAGCAACCGCCGTCTCTCCCCTGAGACGCAGATCCGTGAGTTCATCGGTTTGCGGCAGGCGAACCATGCGCCAACCACGCTGGTCGCCTCCTGTCGGGTATCGCGTGCAGCACAGAAGCCGGACCTGGCGAATCAGCGCAACGTGCTGGAAGAGTTCGTGGTGGCGACGGGATTGGCGGGGGTCGAGGGTATCGAGGAAGTGGGCGGCGGGCTGAACGTCACGCGCAAGCGGTTTCTGGCCCGTATGGACGAGATCGGGCGACGGGACGTCACGATGCTGATCCTCGCGCACCGGGATCGCCTCACCCGTTTCGGCGTTGCGTGGTTCGAACATGACGCCAAAACCCATGGCTGCGCAGTGCTGGTGCTCACCCAGGAACGGCTGTCTCCCGAACCGGAAATGGTGCAAGACGTGATGACCATCGTGCACGGTTGTTCGTCTCGGCGATACGGTTTGAGAAACGATCGAAAAAAGTTGAACGAAGCGCTGAAACAGGATGCGAGTCATGAGTAATGCCAAGAAGGCCAAACGATGCAACTAACCCACAAGATCGCCCTTTGTCCGACTCCTGAGCAGGTGGATTACTTCAAGCGCGCCTGCGGCACGGCCCGGCGCGTCTGGAACTGGGCGCTCAATGAATGGAACAAACAATACGCAGCAGGCGGCAAGCCGAACGCAATGGCGCTCAAAAAGCAGTTCAACGCCATCAAATACACCGACCCACAGTGGCTCGACGAGAAGGGACGGCCGTGGTTGCGAGACATTCACCGGGACGCACACGCCCAGCCGTTTGCCCATCTCGCCAAAGCCTGGGAAAGATTCTTCACCGACCTCAAGGCTGGCAAAGAGGCGCACGCACCGCGCTTCAAGAAAAAGGGGCGCTGCCGCGACAGCTTTTACGTAGCCAACGACAAGTTCCGTCTGGACGGCAAGACGATCCGCCTGCCCAAGATCGGCGACGTCGCCATGACCGAGGAACTGCGCTTCAAAGGAAAGATACTGGGCGCGACGGTCTCGCGCACGGCGGATCGTTGGTTTGTGGCAATACAGGTCGAAGTGCCTGATGCGCAATGCTATCGGCGTCGCACGTCGCACGAGGTCAACGGCCTCGACCTGGGCATCAAGGCTGCCGCAACGATCTCCAGCGGTGAAGTCGTTGAGGCGCCCAAGCCGCTCAACGCAGCGCTGCGTCGTCTAACAATCCGTAGCCGACGTCTCAGCCGCAAGCTGCAAGCCGCCAAGAAGGCAGCAGGATTTGAACGCCGTGCCCGCCTGCCCAAAGGAACGCGCCTGCCGGTATCGAACAACCGGCGAAAGTCCGCTGCGACATTGGCAAGGCTGCATGCCCGCCTTGCCAATCTCCGAGCGGATTTCACCCACAAGCTCACGACTCGACTCTGCCGCGAAAACCAAGCGTTCGTGATCGAGGATGTAAACGTCAAGGGGATGCTCGCGAACGAGAAGCTCGCTCGCGCCATCTCTGACGTGGGCTTTGGGATGTTGCGCTCGCAGTTGGAATACAAGGCGAAACGCTACGGAACGCGGTTGGTTATTGCTGATCGCTGGTATCCAAGTAGCCGACTGTGCTCCATTTGTGGCTGGAAGAACGAGGCGCTGACGTTGAGCGATCGAACATGGGTGTGTGCGCAATGTGGCGCGCACCATGACCGTGACCTCAATGCGGCGCGGAACCTGAAACGGCTGGCAACCGAAACTGCCCTACCCGTGGCGAGTCCGACCAGTAATGGCGGCGCTGCGGCGGGGACCGTCCCCGCCGCAGCCGGGAAAGTCACGCTTGTCAGAGACGACGGTGGTCAACAAGACACGTCGGGGCAGGAAGAGAACTGTGCGCACTTTTGCGCACTTTCTTGATAGCAGATTCGCTGGTGTCTCCCTTACCTTCTCCCTTGTTCCCTTCCGCTCCCACCAGCGGAGAGGAAGGTATGCCGTATGAGCATACTACAGTGTAGGGGCGCAAACCGCCCCTGCCCCCCTTCCGCTCCCACCAGCGGAGAGGAAGGGGGATAGTGTCCCTGCTGCGCTCACTATAGGCAAGGAAGGGAAGGATAGTATTCGCACTGTCCTTTTAGCTCACTGCCTCGGCTCCGCTTTCCACCTTTCCCTATTGGGAAGAGGAACGCTCACCACTCATCAAAACCGATTGCAATTGCCGCTTCAGGCGGGCAAAAGCTGGATCGGTAACGAGCGAATACGAACGGGGACGCGGGAGTTCGACCCGCATTTCCAGCGCAATACGCGCCGGACGTGGGGTGAGAACGTAAACGCGGTCAGCCAGTATCAGCGCTTCATCGATGTCGTGCGTGACTAGCAGAACGGTCCGGTCAAGTCGATCCCACAATGTTAGTAACCATTGTTGCAGTTGAGCGCGGGTGAGAGCATCAAGAGCGCCAAACGGTTCGTCGAGGAGCATGATCGGGCGATGCCAGAGCACAGTGCGGAGAAAGGCAGCTCGTTGCCGCATTCCACCCGAAAGCAACGCTGGTCGTGCATCACCCCAACCTTGTAATCCAAAATCAGGCAGCAGAGAACGGGCTTCCTGACGGGCGGCAGCTACATCGCCCCCTTGCACGACTGTGGCCAGAACGGCATTTTCCACTACCGATAACCAGGGCAGTAAGGCGTCACGCTGCGGCATATAGGCGACATGGCCGCGTTGACCGGTCACATCAACACCATCGATAATGACCGCACCGGTATCAGGGAGTTCCAGACCGGCAATAATGTTGAACAATGTTGTCTTCCCACTCCCACTTGGTCCAATGACGGCAACGAACTCACCTGCGGCGACATACATCCTGATGTCGTCGAGCACCGTTACCATACCGGTTGGGGTGGCGAATGTTTTACGGATCGAATGTAATTCAAGGGTTGCCATCGTTTGTCAATCGTACATTGGCACAGCACGGATAATCTACGTCGGTATCATTCTTGCAATCGCCACGTTTCGCTCTTGCTGAACTTTTCCCTTCCTTACAGAGAGTTTCAGAGTTTTCTGTTCGGGTTGCATTCGATAACCCGACGGTGCAAACCACACAACACCGACGAAAGTCAGCGCTTGCCGCAGGAGATCCGCGATCCGTGCGGGTTTGCCGGGTGCGCGGGCCTCTGGCCCGCATTATACAGTGCAGAGCAAGAAACCCTCTGTTAGCCCATCAGCACACCATTGTACCCTACGCCGTTCTCCACTTGCGGCACCTTCATTCCCCACAAGCGGGGGAATGGAAGGTAGAACTCGGCCCTACGGTACAGGAACAGAAGTGACCGGCGAGGCAACGAGGGCTGGTTAGACCAGCGTCGGAACGGGGGGCCGTGCGTCTCCGCACGCACGGTAGAAAAGTTGGGAACTCGGCCGTACTCCTCCTCGCCCCGCTCACTTCATACCCGCATCAAGGTAAAAAGTCATTCGTAAAAGCCTTTTCCGGCTCAATCATTCGGGCAATGAGATTGCGCTCGGCCATCCACTGTGCATAGGCCTGCCAGACCTCCAGTTTCTGCTCCCCCCAGCGAGGAGCTTCTGCCTGATACTGACCGGCCAGATACTGCTGACTCCGCCGTACTAACTCTGCATCAAGCTCAGGTACCGCCTTCAACAAAATCTCTGCCGCAGCAGCCGGTTGCTCGATGGCAAAACGATAGCCGGCACTAGTTGCCACTAGGAAGCGCCGTACCAGATCGGGGTTTTCGGCGACGAGCTTCTCGCTGGTGATGATAACCGGCGTGTAATAGTCGGGAATGCACTGCACATCATTCATCATCACAATATTCAGAGGGATACCGCGCACCTCAGCCTCTATACCAGTCCATCCCTTAAAAATCCAGACAAAATCAACCTCATCACGTTCGGTAGCGACAAAAAAATCGGAACTCCCGATGTCAACAAACCGTACCTGGTCGAACTGATCGCCAACACCCGCACACTCGAGCAACCCACGAATAACCGCTTCCTCGATTGGTGAACCAAATGCCCCATATTTTTTGCCAATAAAATCGCGTGGGCTGGTGATACCCTCTTCGACCCGACTGGCAAAACCGCTGGTATTGTGTTGAATGATAGCTGCAATAGAGACAATCGGGACGCCTTCCACCCGAGCCTGAGTGACGCCTTCCTGATACGAGATACCAAAATCGAGTCGTCCGGTGGCAACGAGTTGCTCGACCGTACCACCCTCTTGCGCACCGAGAATCTCAACCTGCAACCCTTGATCTGCATAGTAGCCTTGCATCTGCGCCACGTAGAGACCGGTATGGTTCGTATTTGGCGTCCAGTCTAATCCAATCCGCACCGTAGTTAGGGGCCGCTCAGGGGTTGCCGGTACAGAAGTAGTAGCATTGCCACAGGCCGTCAAGACGAATATCAGTACAAGTATCAGCCATTTGCGCATCAGTGTTCTCCTTTCCAGAAGACGATCTTGCGTTCGAGCAAACTTACCAGGGTAAAAAGAACGATGGTCAAAAGCGACGTAACCAGGGCAGCAACAAAGACCTGATCGGTACGGAAAGCTCGCAACGAGCGGGCGATATAGACGCCAAGTCCAGTGCTGGCGCCGATCCACTCAGCCAAAACCGCACCAATAACACTGTAGGTGATTGCCACCTTAATCCCGGTGAACATAGCAGGTAATGCGGCCCGCAACCGTAACAGGCGCAGCAATTGCCAGTAGTTTGCCCCCATCGCTTCCAGCAAACGGCGCTGATCACGATCGGCGTTCTGCAGGCCATCAATTGTGTTCACCACAATGGGAAAGAAGGTCACCAGGGCGACGACGATCACTTTTGGCAAGAGACCAAAGCCAAAACCAACGACCAAGAGTGGCGCAATCGCCACAATCGGCACTGTCTGTGAAGTAACCAGCAAAGGGTAGATTGCTCGCCGCAACAGGGGCGATGCATCCAACGCTATCCCCAAACTAAAACCGCCGATCAATGCTAAGCTAAAGCCAGGAATGGTGACGGTGAGTGTGGCCAGCGTATGACCGAGCAGGATCGGGAGACTGGCAATCAGTGTCGTTGCGATCCGTGACGGTGGCGGCAGAAGCCAGTCAGGGATGGTAAGATACCAGACGATGCCTTCCCAGAGGAACAGCAAGAGGATAACGAGTAGGATTGACGGGCCGTACTCATCCAGACGACGGCGCCATAGCGCACGAGCCGTCGTCGGCGTTGGTGGTACAGAAATTGGGGCAGCAACCTCGTCACTCATACTTCGCTAGCTTTTCGGCAATTGAAGAACCGTTCGGATCGTAGTCCACCTTAATCAGGGTAAACACACGACTGGCGCCAGCCGCCAGGACGGCTTCTTGAGCTTGCTTGATGACAGCCATAATGGCATCGTAATCACCTTCAATCGTCGTTTCCATCGGCCCGACCCGGTACGGCAGACCGCTTGCAGCCACGACAGCGATAGCAGCATCAACTGCGGCATAGGTTGTTGCCTTATCGGGCAAACCACCGGGCAATACTTCAAAGCTGACAGTGATTGAGGCCATCGTTCACTCCCTTCGATTGACGAACTCCGAAAAACAAAATACCGCCATTCCGACGGTAGGGAATGACGGTATTAAAACCCGTGAAACCTCCCTCCGCTGGCATAACCCAGATCAGGTTCAAAGGGTCAGCGGCATCTGTCGGGCCGCACTCTCAGCCGGACTCTTCCGGCTCCCCCGGTTGTGCAGATGATTTTGGAAAAATAATAGAAGGAATTTGAATGGCTGTCAAGCAGCTTGCGCAGGCTGAGGGCTGTTCAACGTTTGCACCCGACCGGCCTGGCCGGATTGCTGTGCGCTCAGAAAGATGCTGCTTCCAGCGCTGACGAGCAGGTGCTGCTCTGGTCAAAGTTGATAACATCGGCAAGCTCCTCACCTTCCCTGCATACCTCGTTCACTCCCACACGTAAGGAGGGAAAGAGAGAGTTATGGCGGACGGTTGGCAGCCACTCTTGCTGCTCGTACCCCATTTTTCAGCAACCGCATAAAGGTGAAGAGAGCACTCTCTCACTCGAATAAAAATCGGCGACAGCATTATAGCAGTCGCCTCTGGTGGGCCGCCTCGGATTCGAACCGAGAACCTGTCGGTTATGAGCCGATTGCTCTGCCGTTGAGCTAGCGGCCCGTCAGCCTTATTATAGCCGCAGATACAGCTTGCCGTCAATGCGCCACGTGGCACAGTCGGGGCTTTAGGCATTGTCAGATTTTGGTCGTGTTCGTCAGGAGATCGGTTGGGGCGCAGGCGCCGCTGCGCCCGTCCACGGGGATACATCCGTTGCACCGCTACCCACTCCGACAATGGTCGCGAGGTTGGGGCAAGGCAGTGCCTCGCCACGACTGATAGGGTTCATCCGTCGTGGACGTGACTATTTCCTCAGCGTAGTTGCGACTACGAACACAAACTGAAATGAAGATGCTTACGTACACGAAAGGGATACGGCGTTACCGCATCCCTTTCGTTGTTCCTCATATTGGTCTGACAGGCCCAGCCTAGCCCTTTACCGCTTCTTTCAACGTGCTACTGGCACTGAAGCCAGGGGTCTTCGTGGCGGGAATGCGTATCTTCTCACCAGTTTGCGGATTAACCCCATCGCGTTCCTGGCGGGTGCGTACTTCAAACGTCCCGAAACCGGTAAGTGTCACCTTCTCACCACGGGCCAGCGCCTCAGTAATCACATCGAGTGCAGCGTCAATGATCTGCTTCGTCTCTTTCTGTGAAACCTTCGCCCGCTCAGCTACCGCCTTGATAAAATCCGTCTTCTGCATTGGTGCAGTCCTCCTTAACATCCATTCACAACAACCTTTTCAGAAAGCAGTATACCGTATCTGTCAAGACCTTTATCCCTTGCTGATGCGCCAAATGGCTTTTGAAACTTATCAACCGACTTTTATGGCTTTGTAATGAGCAAAAACGATTTCTACTCATCACAAAGCCATGCCAAAAATGAAGCGCATTTAATCTTCGCTGCGCTCTTGGATTACGTAAAGTAATTCAAGCAGCACATTTTTGACGCTCTCCCGATCAGTTGCGGTACAGGGTAACACTTTAATGTGCGGTGGTTGACGCAACGCCAGACGCAACTCTTCTGGCGACCACGCATTAGGGCGATCCTGCTTATTGGCCGCAATCACATACGGTGTATCGCGGTACGAGACGAAAAAATCGATGATTCGGTTCGTCTCTCGGAACGTTTCGGGGCGCGTACTATCGACCAGGATCACCAGACCAAGCATACCTTCGGCCAGGATCTCCCACATAAAGTCGAAGCGTTTTTGTCCCGGTGTTCCAAAGAGATGGAGCACGAGATCATCAGAGATCGCGATGCGCCCAAAATCCATCGCGACAGTTGTTTCCTTCTTGATCAGTCGAGTATCGTCGGTCGCCCGGCGCTCCGTAGAGACAACCTCAATTTCCGAGATCGTCTTAATAAACTCGGTTTTGCCGGCGTTCACGGCGCCGCTGATCACCATCTTTACCGTCTGCACACAGCCCTCCGCTCCGATGCTCCGGCCCCAGCTACATGCTGCGGATCCGATTGATGATCCGGTTAACAAGGCTCTTCTTTAGACGCGGCTGTTCGACCGGTGGCATACCGGCAGCCAGCACACGCTGTCGCTTGACCAACTCCAGCATTCCGGCGGTCAGAAAACCGTAGACCGCACGGCACACATCAAAATCGCTCAACCCAGTCTTTTGAGCAATTTCAGCCAGGGTATCACGACCATTAATCCGGGCAAAGACCTTCCACTCATCAGGGGCAAGGCGCATACCCTTGAGCTTTTCCCCTGGAGGCGCCAGAAAACGAGGCACCAGGTCGGTCGATGGAATGCGATCGCGAATGCGTTCCCATTCATCGATCCGTCGTACCCCCTCCATAATCAGGTGATCAATCGAAATGGGCGTCGGCGCCAGTGGGGCATCAGGCGCCGGACGCTGATTATGCTCGAAGAGAAAATCTCCTTCGGGCCAGGCAAATAACCCGTACACCGACTGCTCGGTATGGCTCATCAGGGCTTGTTGCAACCGATCAGCACTCACCAGACCAGTATCGATCAGAATCTGGCTGAGTGTCAGGCCATTCCCACGTTCGGCTAACAGCCGACAGGCTTGAGCCACTTGATCTGCGTTGAGCACACCGAGTCGTACCAGCAATTCAGGTTTTTCATCCTCTGGACGACGCGCTGCTAACAGTAATTTTCCCTTCTCAAAATACAGGCGAGCCATCTGATCATTATACGACAGATGCAAAGCACCCGTTTTATACCCGCGATCAACGAGCGAGAGAAAGTCTGAGAGACTGAAATCACGGATATTTCCCACCAATGCCATACATTCCTCCGCTATCGCGGGTCTTGCATCATTGTTTCTATCAGGTCGTTGGTTGCGTATCGACCATTCCAACCATTTTATCTGCGAGTGATGCTGGTTGAGGCTGGACAGACTGATCGGCAGCCAGTACCGGCTCGAACGCAGCAATCGCTGTAGCAATCATATCATCATTTGGCTCACGTGTTGTCAGATATTGGGCGGCCAACGTCGGCGCCAATAACCAGCGCACCCACGGGCGATGGTAGTGATTGGCAGCCAGTTGTTGTACTTCATAGGCGACTGCTGCCACCAATGGGATCAGGATAATGCGAGCAAGAATGCGCTGCCAGACCGGTAGTCCTGAAACTGATAGAAAGATCAGAAAACCAATAAGTGCTACCGCGAGGAGGAAACTAGTACCACAGCGTGGATGAATCCGACTGCACTGTCGTACCGATTCTACCGTCAGCGGTAAGCCCGCCTCATACGCATTGATCACCTTGTGTTCGGCGCCGTGATAGCCGAATACACGATGAATGTCGGGAATGCGGCCAATGGCCACAATGTAGGCGACGACCAGCGCCAGATTGATGCATGCCTCAACGGCTTCGCGCAAGAGGACCGGCGTCCCTAGCTGGCCGATGGCATTCGCCACCAGCGACGGCAACACTACGAAGATACCAATAGCAATAGCGATGGTTACACCGAAGATCAGGGTCTGCACTAGGGGCGACACCTGATCGTTCTCATCGGCAGCCACGACCGAGGCCGAAAAATCAAGGGCTTGACGACCAATAGTGAAGGCTTCGGCCAAAGCGGTAAACCCGCGCAGCAACGGCCAGCGTTGCCAGCGTGCGTGACGGGCAGGGATAGGCAGATCAAGCCGGGCAAAACTCCCATCAGGACGGCGCACGACAACCGTCGCTTGCCGACGACCGCGCATCATAACACCTTCAAGAACTGCCTGCCCACCGTATTTAAACTGTTGTCCACTCATGCCTGCTTTGCTCGTGTCTGCCCGTTTACGCAACGAGTAAAGTCTACTATTCTCTATCTTACCATGCCATCAGGCACCACATTGTACCAAAATTGGGTATTCTTCCATTGTTTATCAGCAGCGCACTAACGCTTAGATTCGTCGGGATTACCACGACGAGCCAGTGTCGTGGCGGCAGCCCGCACACCGGTCACCAGACTCGAGATACGAATAATCGGCGACACAACCCGTTCGGCAACGTAGGTCGTCGTTGTGGTTGCCGTCTGCGCTGAATCACGGACATTATTGGCAATGGTGCGGGCGACATCCAGTGCTTCGTTCGCCTTTGTCAGCGCTTCATCGAGTTTAGGTATGACGTTATGACGTGCCAGACGGTTGATCTGATCGACAACGTAGAGGAGCGCGATCAGAATAGCGATAGATAATACCGCACCGATCAACTGCAATGCGGCCAGAATCACAATAAACACATCGCGCCAGGCAGCTCGAAAATCTTCACCGAGGAAGATCGCGGCGATAATAAAACCGAACAGCACGGCGGTCAACAGGCCGATTCCGATAGCAATCCAACGTAACACAGGGTAACCTCCGTACCTGTCACACAGAATGTGACTGCGAGAGCGCTCTAATGCGCTGAATTATATCATGGCCGCAAGCGCGAAACAACTATCAGTAAAACCCAGGCAAGCAGTGACGCTTCCAGCATCGGGATACCGGCCGGCGTCGGCAGGTTAAGCGGAAAACGCCAGCCCAGTAGGGTGGCGATCAGGCAGCCTACGGCCGCAGTTACCCAAAAGATTGGGAGCTGCCGCCACGTGCGTCCGAGCAGAACGTGAGCAAGTGTGGCGTGCGTTGTCGTCAGTAACAGTAAGAGCAACGCGGCAGGCGAAAGAGCACTCATCCGACCTCCGGGCGAGCAATCCAGCCACCACCTAACACCTGCATCCTGGCATAGAAAACGGCAGCCTGGCCTGGACTCACGGCGCGCTGCGGACGTTCTAGCTCAACCAGCCAGCGCCCATCAGTTTGTTGCGACACTCGGGCCGGCAATGGCTCGGCATGAGCGCGCACCTGTACTTCACAGTGGAACACCTCTGCTGGTGGGGCATCATCAACCCAATGTACATCGATCACAGTAAATCGCTCGCGGTTGAGTGCTGCCGCTGGGCCGACGATTAAAGCATTGCGGGCCGGATCGATGGCAACTACGTAACGTGGCTCACCTCCACCTGATCCCAATCCGCGGCGCTGCCCAACGGTGTAGAGTGGTAACCCACGGTGACGACCGATCTCTCGCCCTTCAAGATCGAAAATCGGGCCTGGAACGAGGCTTTCTGGTGCTTCGATCTGCAGCAGGTTCCGATAATCGCCATCGGGGACGAAGCAAATGTCCTGACTCTCTTCACGGTCGGCGCTGGGCAGGCCACGTGCAGCAGCCATTTCACGAACTTCGCGCTTGGTGTATGAACCGATCGGGAAGAGTAAGCGAGACAGTTCGGCTTGACCGAGCATATGGAGCATATACGACTGATCTTTCTCGGCATCGACAGCCCGCCAGAGCTGATAACGCCCGCTATGAGTCTGCACCACTCGCGCATAGTGACCGGTAGCGACGGCATCAAAGCCTAACGTCCGTGCCCGGTCGAGCAAAGCGCGAAACTTTATCATCCGGTTACACTCAACGCATGGGTTAGGTGTCAGGCCATGCGTGTACGCACGGATAAAATAGTCGATCACGTGACGGCGAAATTCGCGTTGATAGTTGAAGACGTAGAAAGGAATACCGAGCAATGCACAGACCCGCCGGGCACTGGCTGCCGCCTCTGCCGCACAACAGAGACTCTCGCGCAGTCCGTGGTCATCGTCATCCCACAAGTGCATTGTCACACCGGTCACCTGATGACCGGCCTCAAGAAGAAGGGCGGCGGCCAATGAACTATCAACGCCTCCGCTCATTGCTACCAGAATGTTTGCCATATCAGATACCTGTAGTCAAAGGTCTATTGCCGGTTCGTTTATCGAAAACGGTATAATAGTCTGTCGGTTGTTTGTCCAAGCATCAATAGCCACTTATTATGGTAACGCATATCGAACACTGCTACCATCACCGGCTCGGCCTGAGTTATCTCACCGCCGGTGAAGAAGGACCAGCGATCGTTTTTCTGCATGGCTGGGGTGCCTTCAAAGAATTGTGGTGGAGCACCCTACGCGATCTGGGTCGCGATTACCGCTGCTTTGCAATTGATATGCCAGGTCACGGCGAGAGTCGGCTTGGTCAGGCCGATCAGATTGAACGAATCGCTACACTTGTCGCCGATTTTTGTGCCGATCTCGGCTTGACGGCTATCATTCTTGTTGGTCATTCAATGGGTGGCAGTGTAGCGGTTGAGGTAACACTGCGCTACCCTCATCTGGTTCGGCGCCTGGCACTTATCGATGCTGCCGTTGATGCCTATCGGATGCCGACCTACACCCGTCTCTACCTCTTGCCCGCCATCGGCTGGCCTGTTTTCCGCATCACACAGGCTATCGGACGGGCGTTCCGCCCGATTGGTCAGCGTATCCCTCACGATCACGGCGGCGGTTGGATTCGGCCATGGGTACGGCGAGCCTCGTACCTTGCCACCTTTGATCCAGAAGGATTGTACCGCATTTTACGATCACTTTTTGCGACTCGTGCCGATGAGCGTCTGCAACAGATTCGGGTGCCAACGTTAGTGCTTACCGGGCAATTCGATAGTCTTGTGCCCCCCTCGCATGCTCGTCGGTTGGCACAAGTTATCCCTGGCGCCCGATACGTTGTACTCCCGGCCAGTATTCATAACCCGATGGACGAGCGACCAGGTGCATTTACCCGCGCTCTGCGGGCATTTCTCAGCGATGATGACGAAGATGGCAGATCGGCAGAGAGAATGTAGAAAATATGTCTCTGCACTATCAATTGTAAATTCGGAAAGCTACCTGTATGAACCTGGAACCCTATCGCAAAGAGATTCAGCTTGCCGGAACTGCGCCGGTACGTTTGAGCGTCGTTGATGTTGGGCCACTAGACGGTGAACAGCAGGGAACCATTGTTTGTATTCATGGTTGTGCCGGTCATCTCGAGCAATGGGTACACCAGATCGAGCATTTAGCCGGTCGCTATCGTGTTATCGCTCCAGACTTACGTGGTCATGGCCGTTCAGAAGTGGTCAATTCGGCCTATTCACTCGAAGAGTTTTTGTGGGACATCACCCAATTGTTGACACGCTTGCAAGTGGAAGAGCCGTTCATTCTCATGGCCCACTCGTTTGGTGGGCCGATTGCAATCACGTTTGCCGCCAGCCAACCGCAGCGCGTCAGTCGCCTCATTTTAATTGCCACTGGGCCAGAAATGCATCTGCATCCACTGCACGAGCGCATCGTCAAACTACCAATCTCGCTGGCAATGCTCGAAAGACTACGGCCGATCCTGATGCCCAAAACGTATGCGCCGGTTAAAGTCATCCAGCGGGTGCTGGCCGGTACGCTGTTTCGCTGGAACGGACGTGCGGTATTACCTCAAGTTCAGACGCCGACCCTGATCATTGCCGGTCAGTGGGATTTTATCGCCCCCGTTTCACAGGCCCGTGAAAGCCAGCGCCTGATGCCCAACGCCCGCCTTGAGATCGTGCGTTATACTCGTCATCTCCCGCATCTCGAACGCCCCGAAGCGGTGAACCGTTTGATCGACCGTTTTCTGGCCGGGCCACGGAGCTGGCGGGAGGAGGTATGAGGGAGATGCACGACTAGATCAGGCGAAAACTTTGAAAACCCCGCATCCGCACACCTTGTCGTCACTTGGCCGTGGATGAAACTTGTCGATGGATGTACGAGTGCAGCGCCTGCTGCGTCCCGACCGATTTTCTTGTGCAATAGGATTTCTCTGATAGGTGCTTATTGACATTCGTCGTATCACCATTCATAATCGAGTCGAAGCTGATGTATGCCTTATCATTCTCATTCCCGTTCAGAGATAGCACATGAGCAGTGATCTGTTTACCTTACGACCATGGGTGCGTCACTACGATCCAGGTGTACCAGTCACCCTCAACCTTACCCCGGAACCACTACCGGCTCTGTTGCAACGTGCTGCCGAGCGCTACGCCGACATTCCAGCGATTGCATTTTACGGTCGGACACTCAGCTATGCGCGCCTGTGGGCAGAAGTTACTCAATTCGCCCGCGGTCTGTTGAACGCCGGTTTTCAACCTGGCGAACGGGCGGTTATTTTGTTGCCGAACATTCCCCAGGCCGTCATTGCCTGTTACGGTGTTCTCCTAGCCGGCGGGATTGTCGTGTTAGCGAACCCTGTCTTTGATGCTGAGGGCTTTGCCCACGAAGTCGAGGACTCTGGGGCAACCACCGTGATTGCCCTGAGTATGTTTCACCAGTTGATCGAACAGGTACGGGCAAAGATGCCCATCCCTCGTCTGATCTATACAAATCTGAAGGAATACCTGCCTTCAAGCCAGCGTGTTCTGTTCACGCTGCTGCGCCAGGAACGAGAAGGTCATCGGGTACCCGATGCGCAGGCACGTCAAGCCATCTGGTTTCAGCACCTCTTGGCGGACGGTCAGACCGGTGATCTTCCCCATCTCAATGCCAGCGATCCCGCCGTTATTCTTTACACCAGTGGCACGACCGGTACTGCCAAAGGGGTCTTGCACCGTCACGCAAGTCTGTACGCCAATGCCATCCAAACCCGCATGTGGTACGCTGATGCGGAAGAGGGCAATGAGCGGGTGTTATGTGTCATTCCTTTTTCGCATGCCTACGGTATGACGGCCTGCATGAATGTCGGTATTACGTTAGGAGCAACGCTGATCTTGTTACCGACCTTCGAGACGCACAATGTATTGCACGCGATTCGACGAGAACGGCCCACCATCTTCCCCGGTGTGCCACCAATGTACGCCGCCCTCAATGAAGTTCGCGAGGTTCGCAAGTACGGATTATCTTCGTTGAAGAGTTGTTTGAGCGGCGCCGCACCGTTACCGGTAGAGGTACAAGAAGGTTTTGAGCGCATTACACGCTGTCGATTGGTCGAAGGCTACGGATTGACCGAGGCCGGTCCGGTAACACACGCTAATCCACTGCGCGGCACGCGGCGCGCAGGTTCAATTGGGATTCCGATCCCTGATACAGAAGCCCGGATCGTTGATCTACAGAGCGGCGATGATCTGCCACCCGGCGCGATCGGCGAGCTGCTGGTACGCGGCCCACAATTAATGACCGGTTACTGGCAAAACCCCCAGGCCACTGCTGAAGCGTTCACCCCTGATGGCTGGTTACGAACGGGCGACATCGCCCGTATGCTACCCGACGGCTATTTTCAGATTATCGAACGTAAGAAAGAGATGATCATCGCCGGTAACTACAACATCTACCCTCGCGATTTTGAAGAGGCCTTATACGAACACCCAACGGTCATCGATGCCGCCGTGGTTGGGGTACCGCAACCTGACGGCAGAACCGAAGTACATGTTTTTGTTGTCACTCGCCCCGGTGAACAGGTAAGTGAAGCTGAGGTCTTGGCTTTTCTGCGTGATCGGATCAACCTACCGATTGTTCCTGACAAAATTGAGTTTCGCGAAGCACTCCCGCGCAGCTTCATCGGTAAACTCCTGCGCCGACGGTTGGTAGAAGAGTTGCTGCAACGTGAACAACGATCCGGTGCTTGAGTGCCGTTGAATGACCCGCGAGAGCATACTGACCGATCAACGCAACATTAGGTTCACAGAAGGATCATCTTGCAACTTCCAGACGATAAGTCTCGTATATACATTACAGGCTTCACACAATAATCTCTTAGCGAAAAACTGAAAAACGCTCCAAAATACCTGAGGATGCGGGGCTCTGTACCGCACGATGTCGTGATATAGAATCCGCTCCAAGCTAACGACCATACCTCAAGAGTGCCGATAAGATACCTTGTATACCTGTGTATCCTGCGGATATGGTGGATTGCAAGATACTTATGTCATCTTGCTGAACAACCGCTCAAGCGAAGAAGGAGAGGTTATGAACCGCTTGCAACGAGGTCTTGCTACTGCCAGGCAAATCCTGGAAAGCGGTGAACTCGAACAACTACAAATTAAAGCCAGCGACTTCATTTCCCAGCGTTCGGGCAACGAGAGCGGCGCCACCCGAATCGAGCAAATGAGTGTCTTGCTCGATGAAGCTGCCGAGTTACTCAATCGTAACTTTCAGCAACGAGAGTCAAGCGGGCAAATCGCCAACGTTATTTCCCCGGTCGTTATCCCGCGTGATCCACGATCTTCGTTCTGGATCGCTATCACGATTGTGTTGGTAGTGATTGGCCTGATCGGCTGGCTCTTTAGCCTGCTTATTGACACTGTTTCGTTTGGTTTCACCAACCTGAGTCTCGTGCTGTTTGGTCCCCACTACTAGCTGCTCGTTGTTGGGTATGTTGTTTACAGCCTTTGGCGCAACACCTTCATTATGGTGCCAGATGGTTGTCAGGCACTGATCACCCGTTTTGGCAAACTCGAAGAGATTGCACCAGCGGGGCGGAAAGTCTTACTCGATCCATGGAAACGGGTGAGCTACATCGTCAATGTCACTCGTGAATATCCGTACAACGCTCCAATTCGTGAAGCACCGACAGCCTCGCGGGTTAATGCCTCAGTAGACCTCTTCCTGCAATTCAAGATCGAGGACCCGGCAGCCTTTATCTTCACCCTGGGTGGCGCCAAGGGCTTTCAAGAGAAGTTACAGAACGCGGTGAGTGAAGTTACCCGTGCCCTCATCTATGAACAACGGGCTGAGGCCATTTACGATCTAGTTGGCGAGAGCACGCAAAACCTGCTCAACACCCTGAACCAGCAATTTCTCCCCGCAGTACGCTTTGTCAACGCCAACATCACCCACGCCGAACCTTCCAGTCCGGAATACCGGATCGATCTCGCTAAACCAGAAATGATTCGGGTTGCGAAAGAGGCATACACCTATGAATACCAACTGGCTCTGCGCAAAGAACAGGACGAAGGCGATCTGAATCGTGAATTAACTAGCCTACGTGAGCAGTTGTCGGCTATTCAGGCCGAAATTGCCACCTACCAGGCCCAGATCGATACGGCTCGTGAACGAGAAATTCATCGAGCGAATGCTTACGCCAGCCAGTTGCTCAGCGAGGCCGAGAGTGCGGCGCGGGCTAATGCGGCGCTGCTCGAAGCTCAGGCGCTCGATATTCGTGCGGTAGGTGCCGCACGGTATCCTGAAATCTTGCAGTACCGCTATCAACAAGATATTCTCGACCGACTCGAAGCAGTAGCTGACCATCTGCCGCAAATTGTCCAGGTCAGCAGCAGTGACGATACGGTCATCGACTATCTGGCCTTGGCGCAACGAATGCTGGGTATTACCGATACTCAACTCTACTCACCGGAAGACGTTGCTGCGATTCGCAGCCGCATGCAAGAGATTCGCCAGCGGATTTTAGCCCGCACCGAACAGATCAAGCAAGTCATTGCAAGCGGAAGCGATCAGAACGATACGAAAGGAGATAACCAGTGAGCGATACCCGACGTGAATTTTCCCGCATTCGTGAGGCGGTAGCAACCTGGAACCGTATCCGGCAACTTCTCCGTTCGGGTGAAGAGGGCCAACTGGTGCCGGTGGTGATCCCCAAAGATCGACGACGAGCACGTTGGCTTTTCCCACTGGCCATCAGCTTATACCTCCTCGGTGTGGCAGTGTTCAGCGGAGGTATTTTTGGTGGCCTGGTGCTGTTGCTGGCATTTTTGATGTTCATTGCTGCGGGCATTTCATTCTTCCTCAACGCAATTGTGGAGATAGAGCAAGGAACCACCGGTATTCTCTCGCACTGGGGACAGATCGTCGGTACGCTGCCACCGGGCCGTCATTATCTATGGTGGCCATGGGAGAAGGTGGAAGCGGTGGTTGATACCAGCACTGAAATCCCATACACTGCACCGGTGATGGCGGCGCCAACTCGTGAAAATGTACCACTGAAGTCGATAGAGTTTTTCTTGAAATTCCGGATTGAAGACCCGATTGCCTTCTTCCGCCGATTGGGAGCAAGCAACTTTGATCTGGTGCTGAGTAGCGCTGTCCAGGATGCCATTCGCCAGCGGGCACGCCGAGTCGAAACCGAACGCGCATACGACCTGCGTGGCAGTGATGTTGGCGATATGCAAGAGTTGCTCAATCGTCAACTCTCTCGCTACGGTGTTCGCATTACCGGTGCTAACATCCCTGACGTACAGTTGCCTGATCAATATCAGCAACATCTTGCCACTCGTGAGCGGGTTGCAAAAGAATTGCAGGCATACGAACGGGAGTGGGAGCTGATTAAAAAGCAGCGGATCGATAGCTTGCTGCTAGAAATCGAACGGGCGAAAAAGGTGCGCGATGCCAAGCTGGTTGAGGTACGGGCAGCGATTAACAAAGCCCGCGAGGATGTGGCTCGCATGCTGCAAGAGAAAGAGACCGAAGCCCAGCGAGTACGCTGGGAAATTGAGGCGCGTGGTCGAGCCACCTTACGTCAGGCCGAAAACGAGGCGCGCGGTCTGGAATACCTGGGCCAGGCTTACCAGGATAACCGGGCCGTATTGCAGTACGAACTGGCCCGGCGCCGTCTACAGGTCGCCGAAACGTTGATGAAGCGTGCGCCGCGTCCGATAGTGGTCCAAAGTGATGGTGGAGATACTTCAGCATTAACCACTTTGATTACAGCTCAATTGCTACCGAAATTAGCCGGTAATGCTGATGGCGCGACGGGATAACAACATCCACATTTTAGATGACAAGTATTCCTCGCCAAGTCCACTGCTTTCATTGCTCTATGCCTCAATGGTGCAATGTACCTACAGAGGCACTGAGGACACAGAGCATAGTATAAAGATTTGCTTCTAACATCCACATATACCCACTCTTGTGAGAGGGGATAGGGGTGCTCGCAAATTGTTTCCGGGTACCCTTCTGTCCTTTTATCCTGTAGTACCTTCAGCCTACAAGTTCTGCCTAATATAACAAATTAATACTGGTATGATGGCTTTCACATAACTCTTTGAAAACGCTTAATCACCTTCAAGGCTGTATCTGTGTCTGTTACTAAAGTATGACAGAGTCTACCATGAATTGCCGCTGTAATCGCGTCCACTTTGTGATCACCCGCTGCAATGACCACCACATGCGGAATTTGTCGAATGATCTCCCATTCCAGAGAAATAACACGTGACTCCCATGGACACGGGACATGGCGCCCTTGTTCGTCATAATAGCGCATTAATATCTCACCGACTGCTCCCCGTTCTTGCAATTGCCGGATATCCAACGGCGATAGCAGACCAATTCGGACAAGTGTCGTATCATTCCCAACATGACCAAGACCCACATATGCAATGTCTACTCGTCGTACCTCTTCGAGAACCTGCTGTAAGCTCGGTTCTTGCAGAAGGGCCTGACGAGTTTCCTCGCTGGCAACTAAAACCGGCGCGGACAGAGTTTTCAACTTTGCGTTCAGACGCTGTGCTACTAACCAACTAATCGAATATGGATTGGATTGACCTACCATCGTACCGGCCAAGTCGCATACCGTCAGAGTATAGCGCTTTTTCGGGGTATAGATGTATGGAGCCATCCGCGAAACGGTTGTACTCCATCCCATACCGATCCGCAGTTCATTCCGTAGTTGCCGATAGAGGTGATCAGCAGCAGCTTTTCCGACCGCTTCCAAGGTTTCCTCAAAATTGCGACGACTCTGAACAATCAGAACCTCCTTCAGCGATGTAGCTGCAAGTAAACGCTGCTGTAGCTCAAACTCTTGCGGAAGTGGGCGGGTAATGCGGAACTCCACAATCCCTTCACGACGGGCTTTTTGTAGGAGTCTAGTAACCTTAATGCGTGGGATGCCAAGGTGTTTGGCAATCTGATCGTGAGTCAAATCTTCATGGTAGTATAGCCATGCGACTACTACCATAAGACCATCGCTGTTGGTATCGCCACTCATTGTTGTACGTTTCATCTATTCCTCAAAAGCTGCAAAATGGTCGACTCTGCATCAGCAAGTGCTTTTCTTGCCGATTTTTCACCTATAAATGCCGCATATACTGTTGGGTACATCACTCCTAATATATCACTCAACTTATGCGTAAATGGCAGCGTGCGGCAGCGCTGTAACATCTCCCATTGTGCAGGCAACCAAAAGTAGCGCTGGAAATTTTGGCTTGAATATGTACTGATTCGGACTGGACTTCCAGCAACCCGCAGTATGTATTCGTCCATTTGCTGATTAGCAATTCGCAATAACCATTCAGCTACACTGCGCCGTGTTGATTGGGGCTGATGTGCAGGCAAACCAATTCCCCATGTTGCATTCCATGGCTGAGCATATACTCCAGCACGATACGGTACAACGTTACTGGATTCTACCGCACTACCAAAGATTGCGCTGGCCTGCCCGCCCCAAGTGGTCGCCATACTCACCCTGTTCTCCTTCAGCACACGACCAATTTCAAGATTACCATATGTATGCACATCAGGAGGACAGTATGATTTCAGAGCGATGTATGCTTCTAGAGACTCCACTGCTTGTGGCGTTGTGAAAACCGGATGCAGGTCTCCATCAAGGAGCTCTCCACCAAAATCCCACAGGAATGGAAGCCAATCGAGAAACATCTCACTAACAGCCGCTTTCAAAGCAATACCATAGCGTTCAGGGGGACGATGAGCTTTTCTTGCGACATCGATCAACTGAGTAGGGCGTATGATTGGTGTCGTTGTTCCATTAAATAAATCTGCTACATCTGCGTGGAAGAAACAGATATGACCATCCGAGAACCAAGGTACAAGGTACAACTCACCCGCTCTGCTGCACTCCTTACGAACTGACGGGAGAATATCATGCAGACAATAATCTGTGACAACTGCTGCATCTACCTCATCTAACGGAAGGGGTACCACCAGGCCAGTATGAATGAGAGAGTCTAGCCAGACATGGCCAGGAATGAAAATAGCCTGAAATGGACAAGGGTTTGATTTCAGGCTTTCGAGTAATGTTGTATAGTAGTCTTCCCAACGAACAATCTCGATCTGCGCATCCAAATCAGGGTTCTTTGACAGCAGAGGTTGTAATGCCTCTACTGCTGGATCATTTGGGCCAAGTAATCGGATTGCCATGAGTATCTCCTTCCTTGCAAAACCGACTCTCGAAATAGTTGACTCGCTTTTTGCAAACCCTGTGGATGACGATGCAAATCTCCACCTATCAGCAGGATTACATCGTTGCCGTAAGTTTCAATCATTTCGGCAATCCTTTCTATCTTCATTCCACCTGCCGGAGCCGGAAAAATTGGGCGTAAATGTGCCATGGGTTCGCAAGCTGCCTGAGCGATAGAGAGACATTCTTCACGAGAGAAGGAAAACCGACCGCCAAAATTGGGAAAGATAACAATATCAGCTCCGGCCAGGCGACCAATCAACCCAAAGATTACACGATGGGAAATACCGTTAAGTGGAGAAGTAACAAAACTACCTAAAAAAGTAGGATGATACAACAGCGGCAGAGCTATCCGATCATCGTCTGCCAATGCTTGCATTCGGTCAAAGCCGACAATACCGGGTGAAACCAACAATGCACCAGCACCGGCTTGTTTAGCGAAGTATGCCCGTTCAAACAATTGGTCGCCAGGAGCGGTAACATTTGGTGCATAGAGGCTTACCCTACCGGATTGCTGATTCGCCTTCTGTACCGACTCCACGCAACGACTCACCCGTTCGCGGTAAGGTGCGAACGATTGATCCGTAAGACCGTGATCGTCTTTGATAATGTCCACTCCACCCAGCGCAAATTCGTATGTTTGTCGTGATAACTCGGCCACTGACAGCCCCATCGGCTTGATCGCCGTACAAAGGAGTGGTCGATCTGAGACTCCTACTAGCGAGCGAACACCTGAAATACCAAAACGAGGACCGCGATAATCACGCAATAGCGCTTCTGGCAAATGCAAATCCTGCACTCGGATACCAGGTTTAAGACTGATATTCCCAAAAATGACATTCAGAAACTGGGTAAGCTCACCTTGCACAATTTCAACAGCATAACTGATGCGAACACGAAATGTATTATTATCACAAGCCTCTACTTCTTCTATCCGACCAATAATTGAGCTACGAATATCATCATCTGGAACTAAGTCGGCTGGAAATTCTATTGTCTGCTCGACACAAATATCTTCAGCCTTTCGCATCACCTCTTCGTGATTACCGACAATGTGATACACGACAGAAAAACGTTCACCACTGAGACTTAACTTAGTCGGCGCTAACATCACAGATCCTCCGCTTTACTTGCTGAGCGAATTGGTTGCTGAACAGTTGCCTGCAAATCGTGTTCATCGATTTCGATATGTATGTCTAACAGTTGTTCAACACCACGAACGAGCGCAAGTGCATCAAGACCATAGTATTTCATCAAATAGGTTTTACTCCCTCCGTGCGCAAAGGTATCTCGAAGGCCGATGCGTATCAGACGCTTGCCTAATCCGGCTTCAGCTATCGCTTCCGCTACAGCTGAACCTAGTCCACCAATAATTGTGTGATTCTCAAAGGTTATTACACCGTATTTGACCTTTGATGTTATCTCAATCACCTCGTGAGCATTAAAAGGTTTAAGGGTATTTACATGCACATGGTAAACCGATACCCCGGCTTCCCTAAGGATAGACGTTACCTTTAACGCCTCCTCAGTGCAAATCCCGCTGCTGAATAGGGCAATATCACTTCCTCTGGAGAGAATACGTGCTTTACCGACCTGCAACGGCTCTGCTGGATCAAACAGACGTGGAATGTCGCCGCGTAACTGACGCACATACACTGGCCCGCGAATTGGCTGAATAGCATCGAACACACTTTCTACCTCAGTGGCATCCCCGGTTTCGATGACGGTCATGTTGGGGATAGCACGCATAATCGCTATGTCATCAATCGCCTGATGAGTAGCGCCGCCAGGGGTGGTAATACCGGGTAGGAATCCGAAGATACGTACCGGAAGGTTAGGATAAGCAATAGACATTTCAATTTGATCGAGGGCACGCCGGTAAAGAAAGACGGCAAACGTGTGCACGAAGGGCGTGAAGCCCTCACGAGCCATTCCACCGGCAAAGCTCATCATATTTTGTTCGGTCATGCCGAACGAGTAGAAACGATCTGGATAGGTATCACGGAACAAATCAACCTCGGTAGAGCTTGTCAAATCAGCAGAAAAGACTACCACTTCAGGTTTGTCTTTTGCCCACTCGACTAGTTTACGAGCATGAACTCGTGACTCAAGCGCCATGAATACCTCCGTTCATCATCATCAAGAATTCGCGGTAACGTTGTTTTTCCGCTTCGTCTTTAAAGCGCACATAATGCAGACGAGGACGTCGCTCCTCTAGCAATGGTATACCCTGACACGGATTGGTACGAGCGACGACGAATAAAGGTCTACCATCAGGTGGTAATTCAGCAGGAGCTGCTAATGCTTCAACGTCATGACCATCTACCTCAAATACCCGTGCACCAAACGCAGCCAAGCGCTCCTTGATCGAACCTATCTCCATAACTGTTTCAATCGCGCCATCTGCTGATTGGCCGTTTGCATCGATATACACACCAACCGTATCCAGCTTGTAGAAGACAAGTGTTTCAACCGCCTCCCAGGTTTGCCCAATCCAAAACTCACCATCAGACATGAACACCCAATTACGACCGGTATGTCCCTTAAGCCGACGCGCAAGCGCAATACCGGCTGCCTGACTAAGGGCCTGACCTAACGATCCCGCCATCAGTTCGTGACCGGGTGAATGCTCAGCGCCGATCATCTCTACGGTACTCCCATCTTTATTGAACATCTCCAGACCCTGTGCGTCCATGCGCCCCACTTCAACAAGCAGAGCGTATAAGGCTAACGCGCAATGAACAGGAGAAATGAAAAAACGGTCTAACTCGGGTTTGTACGGGCCGTTATATGCAGCGCCACTAAAGTAATTAGGATTGGTCCTACTCGGTACACCGGGGAAAGGTGGTGGGATACGCGATGCACAACTCTCGCCAATACGCATAACACGAGTGTAGAGGGTGGCCAGAATCTCGGCTGCTGAACATGCCTGACTCAGGTACCCGCCGTTATTGCGGATGGTAAAATCCAGGACGCGACGGCGAATACCGTGGGCAACCCGCTTAGTATGTTCATGCCAGGTCGTAGATATTGCTTGCATACCTGTCAATTCCCTCACTTCATTGGTCCGTATTCATTAAGCGAGCGAGGCTCTCGGTAAAAGGAGGGTACGCAATACCCTTTTCCGTAATAATTGCGGTAATCAGGTCGGCTGGAGTGACATCAAAAGCATAATTCAACACTGGTGAACCCTGCGGTACCACTCGTTCTGATCCCACATGCGTAATTTCCTCCGCGCCCCGTTCCTCGATAGGAATATCGTCGCCACTACAAATACTCATATCAATCGTGCTTGTAGGCGCAGCTACGTAGAACGGCACCCCATGGGCTTTGGCAACGATTGCCAGGTTATAGGTACCTATCTTGTTCGCCGTATCACCATTGGCAGCAATACGGTCAGCACCAACGACGCATAGATCAATACCTATTTTCCTCATCACCAAACCCGAAGCCCCGTCAACAATAACCGTATGGGGTATCCCAAGCTGATTCAGCTCCCATGCCGACAGTTTAGCGCCCTGTAATCGTGGACGGGTCTCATCCAGGTAGGCGTGAACTTGTTTGCCACTTTCGTGAGCAATCCGAATAATAGCGAGAGCAGTACCGTAATCTACTGTTGCTAGACTCCCTGTATTGCAATGATGTAGAATCTTGGCAGGATTGGGAATGAGTGGCTGAGCATTCAGGCCAATCTGTTTATTAGCTCGGATATCCTCGTCTGCAATTGCATGGGCTTCACGGAGAATAACTTCACGGAGCGCGTCAGGGGTTAAATCGCGACTAGCACGAACCTTGTCCATTACTCGCTGGATAGCCCAGAAGAGATTGACCGCAGTCGGGCGAGAGGCACGCAGCAGGTTAGCCGCTTGCTCGACTTCCCGAACTATGTCCGCCGTCTGCTGAGCAGCGGAATGTAAAGCAGCCAGTGCCAAACCATAAGCTGCAGCCGCGCCAATTGCGGGCGCACCGCGCACAACCATAGCACGAATAGCCTCGGCAACCATCTGTGGATCACGCAATTCGAGGTAGACAGTTTCCGCTGGTAGCTTGCGCTGATCCAACAGCCTCAAGGAATTGTCTCTCCATTCAATGCTACGAAATGTTGTCATAGAACTATTCCTTCTCTTGACACTCATCGACTAAATTGAGGGACGAGCTGCCAAAAGCATCTCCACAGCCTGCCGAATATCTTCTACACGATACCGCTGTTTCAACCAGGAAGTAGCGATATTTAACCCCAAACTTTCGGCAGTAGCACGAATATGAGGATCATCGATTGTCCAAAAGTCGTGTACATGTGCCATGCCTATCAAACGACGCATCATTTCGGCTGCACCGAAACCAAGCGTATCCTGTAGCAGATTGCGCATGTACTTGACTCGAAAGGCTGCAGAGGGCCAGTCACCGTTGCCATGGTTTTCCCAGAGCGTAAGGAATTCCTCTTCAAAGATGTTCCAGGTTCGCACAATCAGATCGGCCAACCATTGACGATAAGCAGTTCGTTTGGTGTCGTCTTTTGCATGGTATTCCTGAGCAGCGTAAGAGAGTGCTAGATTACCAAGGTAAGAACCGATGTCATGACCTATTGGACCGAAGAAGGCGAATTCAGGATCGACAACCTTGGTTTCTTGCACGTTCAGCATAATTGAGCCAGTATGCAGATCGTTATGGATCAGCGCCTGGGCGTGGCTCATATAGCGCTCTTTCAGCAGGAAAATTTCCGAGCGCAGATCGTCATCTGCATAGATAGATCGCACCTGAGGCTCTAACAGGCTAGTGTAACGATTATTGGGATGTTCCATGTAGGGCTGGGTAAAGACCAGATCTTCTTGTACCTTACAAAGCACTGGATTGATAAAACGTGGTACCCACGCTTTCTTTTCAGTAGAACTTAAATACAAATCCGATGTATAAAAGAGTGTACGTGCCATGAACAATCCCATGTGACGATCTACATGGGGATACTCTATTTGTTGCATCAATCCTTCACGCATCACCAGATGACGGTTCAGATCTTCCATAATAATAATGTAACGGTTTTCATCATAATAGTAGATTTTTGGGGTCTGATCCGGACAGTAGCGTGCTTGATTTTGTAAGAAATCGTACTCAATACGTGAACGATCTACGGGCATTTTGAAATCAGGGTAGCGCCAGGCATACGGCAGTGCTTGCTTGACAATGACACTTTGCTGAGAGTTGTGCAATGCTGAAACTCGAAAGATCAGATTAACATTTCCTTCAGATATTTGACAGGCTGCAAACTCAGAGACTCCTGCAAATACCTGCTGATGAACCGGTGTCGTTTTGAGGTAATCTACCACTGTTTGAGTGGTTAAAGCTACGACTTGTGGTTCCATGTGTGTTACACTCCTTTTCCTATACATTAGCGTCGAGTAGTATAGTAGCTCAAACCGAGTGACACAATTAATACTAACCCCTTGATAACATCCTGGATATACCAGGGGATATTCATCATCGTTAAACCATTCAACATGACACCTACAAAGATTGCACCTAATACGGTTCCAAATACGTTAGCGCGCCGCGCATTCAACACTGCAAAACCGAAGTAGGTTGCAGCAACAGCATCAAGCAGATACGGATCACCGGCTTTCACTGCGCCTGACCCGATCCGTGCTGCCAGCACTAACCCGCCAATAGTCGCTAACACGCTACTGATTACGTAGGCCGTCATGCGCACCTTATTAACATCGACACCTGCCAGGCGAGCAGCTTCAATATTTCCACCGACAGCGTAGAAGATACGTCCAAATCGTGAAAATTCTAGGAAGATAAAGGCGATGAGAGCGATCACAGCCATAATCACCACTGGGACAGGAATCCCGCGAAATGCCTCACTCGACAAGACAAAACCCTGTCCAAGAAACAGAAAGTTTGGATGGATAGCACCACCAGCAATTTCACGAGTCGGACTCCAGGGGTTAGTCATCCCTTTGTATACAGCATCACCCTTCGTGATACTCATCTGCAAGCCTTGTACCAGATAAAGCACACCCAATGTTGCTAAAAGATCAGGAATACGCAATCGAATGATCAAAAACGAATTCAACAAACCGATTATGGCACCAACAGCCAGACAAATCAGAATAGCAAAGTACCACGGTACACCCCAAATGACCATCAGAGCAGTGGAAAGAATTACTGCCAGACCGGTCACTGCTCCCACTGACACATCGAAGCCACTGACTACTACTGAGAAGGTAACTCCTAATGCCACGATAGTCAGAATAGAGACCGCACGCAAAATATCGAGCAGATTGTCAATCGAAGCGAAGGCCTGGGTGCGAATTGAGAAGAACAGAGAAACCAGAATCAAGGTGAGAATCAGACCATAGCGTAGGAAAAAGCGGGAAAGAAACGAACCTAAGTTAACCCTAATCGGTTTGGCTACTGCTATACCTGCTTTCCTCGAAGCTGTAGGGGTTTTATCGGATGTCATAATTTCCTACTCCTCCTGAGCAGTGGTGTAGGCTGTCGTTGTACGGACTGCGCCAGTTGCTAACTCCATGACTTGTTGACGATCAATGGGTTGGGTATCAAACTCGCCAACAATTTGACCATCGCGCATCACGAGCACATGATCTGCTAGACCAAGGACTTCATCCACATCAGAGGAAGAAAAGATTACAGCGGATGTGTGCGCAAGTTCACGAGCAAGTACATATACCTCCTGCTTTGCACCAATATCAATCCCTTGCGTAGCTTCATCGAAGAGCACGACACGTCCTTTCTGCAAAAGCCACTTACCAATAACCACTTTTTGCTGATTGCCACCACTAAGATTCTTTACGGTCATCTCAGGATTTGGAGGTACAAGCTTGAGACGGTTGATTATTTGCAGAACATGCGATATCTCTTTGAAAGAGAGAACAAAACTTAAATAGCTGAAATCGCGGATGAAGGGTAACGTAACATTGGTACGAATAGAATGTTCAATCCACAATCCTCGATGACGACGGTCTTCAGGGATCAGGAAAATTCCGTGTCGAATAGCATCCTTTGGCTGTCGAAAGTGTACAACTTTTCCATCGAGAATGATGTCACCATGATCGGCCTTTTCACAACCAGCGAGAATGTTTAATAATTCAGTTTTCCCCGCTCCCGTCAATCCAGTTATGCCAAGCACCTCGCCACGAAACGCCTGGAAGCTGATATTTTTTAACCGCTTACCCCATCCTAGGTTTCGCACTTCTAACACTAGCTCACGCTCTGTTATTGGCATACGAGTAGGAAAGAGCTTGCCAGGTTGGGCACCTAACATAGCTTCTATGGCTTTAGACATTTCAAACGTTTCTCGATTGAAGTAAGCTACTTTCTTGCCACCACGTAAAATGGTAATGTCATCGGCAATTTCCTGAATTTCCGTCAGGCGATGTGAAACATATAAAAACGACACGCCTCTTTGTTTCAGCTTACGTATCATGGTAAATAGACGTTCTACATCGCTTACCCCGAGTGACGCAGTAGGTTCATCCAGAATCAAAAATGAGGCATTTCGTGAGATAGCACGTGCAATAACTAACAGTTGTTTTTGTGGTAGCGACAGATCCGCTACCGGTTGATCTACATCCATATCAAGCTGTAAGGTTTGCAAAATCTGTCTAGCCTGGCGATGTAATTCTCTTTTGCGTACAAAGAAACCTTCAGCAGGAGTAGCTAACTTCTCGATGAGCAGGTTTTCGGCAATGCTTAAATACGGAATGAGAGTTGTATCAACTTCCTGGTGAACAACCTCAATACCATACCGGAACGCATCAGATGGTTTATGGATCGAGATTAATTGCCCATTCAGCTCAATTCTTCCTTCGTATGATGGATAGTAACCGGTAAGGATTTTAATCAACGTGCTTTTACCAGCACCATTTGCGCCTATCAAAGCGTGAACGTATCCACCACGAAGCTCTAAATCGACACCATCTAACGCCACGACCCCTGGAAAAACTTTGCCAAGACCAGACGCTTTCAAAACGGCCATTGCGCTTGCTCCTCAAATTCCCCTTCCCCTACCGAGGCATCTACGTGGTGTGGGGCACATCCCCACACCACATTCCGACCACAGTCTAGCTTACCTACCTGCCAGTGTACACATCCACGGGAACCAGTTGAGCGGCGACTCACCCATTGCCGGCATTGCCTGGATCAGTTCGTCCATATTGGTGATCTTGTTCGCCAACAGGAAATCACGTGTGATCAACTGCGGCGGTACCAGCAAGTACTTGTCTACCTTTTCCCCCGCTACCAGGGCCGCCGCCGTGCGCACTGCCAGCCGACCCACACTGTACGAATCGGTGGCGACTGTCGCAACCCACGGGCTGTCCGGCGCGATCATCAGTTGGATATCCTCGTTGGTAATATCGACTGAGTAGACCTGATAGTCTTTTGCTCGTCCCGCTTGCGTGATCGCCCGCACGGCCCCTTTGGCAAACTCGTCCCACATCGCGACAACGACGTTTGCATTCGGGTACTCCTTCATCGTCGCTTCCATCCGTGTCTGGGTGTCGGCAGCGGTGTTGTCGGTAACAGCCCCAATCCGTGTCACTTCCTTCAGACCCGGATAGCGCCATTTGAAGTCCTGCCAGATGCGGTCACGCTTGTCGAGGGGCGCAAACCCGCCTACATTCACATACACCACATCTGCCTGACCACCGTGGTCGGTCACAACCTTCTTCGCCAGCAAGAAGCCGATCAGCATATCGTCCTGCTCGATTTCCGGAACTTGCGGGTTATCAACCACCAGGTCGAAGGATACCACTTTGATCCCTTTCGCCAAGGCCTCCTCGATCTTGGGCAGCAATGGATCGGGTCGTCCGTGGTCGACGATGATCACATCGACCCCTTGCTGGATAAAGTTCTCCATCGCCGTCACCATCTTCGCCATATCACCACGCGCCGTTGCCTCGAGCAGTTCTACTCCCAGCTCGTTCGCCATTGATTGCGCCCCAGCCAGATACCGCTCGAAGAACGACCCCTCCCCAACCTCGCGTACCAGCGCGATGCGTACCTTCTTGTTCGTGAAAACGTTCGGAATCTGATCGCTCTTGACCTGACAAATTGGTTGAGAACTCATCTCTGCGCCAGCACCGACCGCGATTTGTGGCATAGAGTAGCCATTCCGGGCCAGTACCTTTTCCATCCACGGGAACCAGTTAAGCGGCGACTCACCCATTGCCGGCATTGCCTGGATCAGTTCGTCCATATTGGTGATCTTGTTCGCCAACAGGAAATCACGTGTGATCAACTGCGGCGGTACCAGCAAGTACTTGTCTACCTTTTCCCCCGCTACCAGGGCCGCCGCCGTGCGCACTGCCAGCCGACCCACACTGTACGAATCGGTGGCGACTGTCGCAACCCACGGGCTGTCCGGCGCGATCATCAGTTGGATATCCTCGTTGGTAATATCGACTGAGTAGACCTGATAGTCTTTTGCTCGTCCCGCTTGCGTGATCGCCCGCACGGCCCCTTTGGCAAACTCGTCCCACATCGCGACAACGACGTTTGCATTCGGGTACTCCTTCATCGTCGCTTCCATCCGTGTCTGGGTGTCGGCAGCGGTGTTGTCGGTAACAGCCCCAATCCGTGTCACTTCCTTCAGACCCGGATAGCGCCATTTGAAGTCCTGCCAGATGCGGTCACGCTTGTCGAGGGGCGCAAACCCGCCTACATTCACATACACCACATCTGCCTGACCACCGTGGTCGGTCACAACCTTCTTCGCCAGCAAGAAGCCGATCAGCATATCGTCCTGCTCGATTTCCGGAACTTGCGGGTTATCAACCACCAGGTCGAAGGATACCACTTTGATCCCTTTCGCCAAGGCCTCCTCGATCTTGGGCAGCAATGGATCGGGTCGTCCGTGGTCGACGATGATCGCATCGACCCCTTGCTGGATAAAGTTCTCCATCGCCGTCACCATCTTCGCCATATCACCACGCGCCGTTGCCTCGAGCAGTTCTACTCCCAGCTCGTTCGCCATTGATTGCGCCCCGGCCAGATACCGCTCGAAGAACGATCCCTCCCCAACCTCGCGTACCAGCGCGATGCGTACCTTCTTGTTTGGATCGGCAAAAGCCAGTGGAATACCATCTTGTGTTGTCGGAGCAGCCGTGGCTGGTTGAGTCTGCTGGGTTGGGACTGTTGAGGTTTCAGGCGGTGCGGCACAACCAACGAGCGTCAATGCTACCAACACGAACAGGTGGAGAAAAACCGACAAAGAACGCCTCGTCTTCATTGACTCCTCCTTGATGGACTACAGGGGACACGGCGAAGTGATAAATTTGTTCACTATTGTACTTTTGTACAATATACTGGAAGAAACGACGTTTGTCAATAGAGTCTCGTGGAATTTGGTACCCGGTTCAGCAGATTTCAACATTTTTTCTCTGCCCGGCAGGAGAAAAGAAAACGGAGAAATAGGCAGGGGCCGAAGGGGGTCGTGGTGTGCTGATGTGCCTACCAATGGGTTCCCTGCCAGGTATCGCAAGATGCGGGCCGGCGGCCCGTGTTCCCAGGCAAACGGCGCAGGTCAGGGAGGGTCTTGAGGGGTGTACAAGATATTCATTCGCAAACACGACTGAACACGGAACATGTTGCCCCCAAAACCAGGTTAATACCAGTTGACAAACCGACTACGATCAACGATAATTGTCAACTGAAAGGGGGAATTATGAATCACCAACGGCTCCGCCAGTTACGACTGGCACGTGGCATGACCCTCAGCGACCTGGCTCAAGCTACCAACCATATTGTCACCCGTCAGGCAATCTCGAAATACGAACATGGGCAGGCAAAGCCATCACCAACGGTGCTACAGCATTTGGCACAGGCACTTGGTGTGCGTCCGACCGATCTGCTTAACGGCCAGGAGATACGTATTGAACTGATCGCCTATCGGAAACGTGCATCGCTACGAAAGCGTCAGCATGACCAGATCGCAGCTCTGGCTGATGAGGTCCTGCGTGAGCGATTGCGGCTCCAACGCCTCATTGGCGACGTATCTTATCTGAATGTGTCACTTCATCACTATCCAGTGGCCGATCTAGCTGATGCGGAAACGGCAGCGAATGAGCTGCGCGTCCGTTGGGATTTAGGGAGCGCGCCTATTGCCAATCTGACTGATGTGTTGGAAGATCACGGTCTGCACGTGATCGCACTTGATACCGTTGATGGCTTTGATGGTGTCGCTGCGGTTGTACGCGACGAACACGATACACCAGTTGCAGCAGCGGTGATTGCCCGCCGTACCGCAGATGGCGCCCGTTGGCGTATGAATCTGGCTCACGAGTTGGGTCATCTGGTGTTGCAACCACAAGGCGATCTTGATGAAGAAAAAGCTGCATTCCGCTTCGCAGCGGCGCTGCTCGCACCGGCGAGCGACTTACGCGCCTTTATCGGCGCTCGCCGGCATCACATGCACCTGGATGAATTGATATTGCTGAAACACCATTTCGGGATGAGTATCCAGGCATTGCTTTACCGGATGCTGACCCTGGAGATTATCAGTCAACGTTTGTACAAATCGTTGATGATTGAATTGAGTGAACGTGGCTGGCGAACGCAAGAGCCGGAACCTCTTCCTCTGGAAGAACCGATCTGGTTGCGCCGTACAGTCCTTCGTGCCCTGGCTGAAGAGCTAATCGATCCGGCTGAAGCACAGCGACTGTTACGTGGTGAGACCACTATTCCGGTTGACCAACCAGAGATGGGTCGGTGTCAGCAGTTGCTGCACCAGCCACTACCTGAACGCCACGCGATTCTGACTGCGCAGGCCGAAACAGCCCGTGATCTTTATCAGGTTACCGCTACTCCAGCCCACGAGGTTGTCACGAGTGAGTACAACTAATGTCCCCCGTCGCGGCGAGATCTGGTATGTCGATCTCGGCGACCATACACAGACCCTGGTACTCGTCGTTAGTGCGAATGCCTTTGAACGATTGCCGGTTCGCCTGGTAGCTCGCTTGCGCCCATGGGAAGACCGCTTTAACGATCTGGTATGGATGCAACGCCTCGACAGTACCTGGCCCACTCGATTGAATGCTCCCCATGCAGTGGACCTGCTTCAATTGTATAGTATCGATGTACACTGTTTCCAAAAGCTTGTTGGTCGAGCACCGGCAACGAAAATGGATGATATTGCAGCGGCGATTGCATTGGTGGTCGATTATGTGCCGCCAGCTTAGGATAAGTCAAGGGCTTCAGTACAGAAGGTATGACAACCACCTCATCAACGTTTACTGTCAACGCTGGTGCGCTATTGGCCAGCGCCCAGGCAACTGCTACGGCGACCACTTTTAACCAGGTTCTGGCTGCATACGGACTCTGTCTACCAATTATCCCGCTGCGGGCAGAGGCCACATTGGCTGAATTAGTGGCTTGCAATAGCGGTGGTCGTTATCGCTTGCAGAGTGGCCCAATTGGTCGGTATGTACGGGCAGCTACGTTGAACACGGCTGATGGACCGCTAGCTATCGGGGGACCGACACTCAAGCGGGCCACCGGGTATAACCTCCATCGCGCACTGGCCGGGCAGGGAGTACAACTAGGTGAACTTCGCGAGTTGACCTTTAATCTTCGTCCATTACCGGCGGCTACCGCATTGCAGCTTGTCGAAGGGCCGATTGAGTCATTGTTGATGCTGGCTGATGATCTGATGGCGGCCAATGTAGCACTTCGCGCTCTGGCATTCGATGCACAGGGATTCCTCCTAATTGAAATAGCTGGCTTTCCGGCAGTGGTTGAGCGTCAGACGCAGCAGGTGGCAGCGCTAGCCGCTCGTTATCGTCTGATCGCAACATCTCCTATTGATGGTTGGCGTCATTGGGAGCAGCTCGCGCAGCAACACTGTGCGCTTACACCAGATCAACGGCTCGATGTTACCCTACCGCGACGAGCATTAACCGATTTTCTGACGTTCTGCCAACGTCTTGTCGGCGCTGATACAGTAATCTGGGGCGATGTCGGTGTGGGGTGTCTGCATCTCTCGCCTTTAGCCGACTCCAAGACCTATGCCCGACTTAAGGCGCAGGCTGTTGCAGTTGGAGGGCAGCCGTGCTCGGAGTTTGGGCCACCACCCCAACCGGTGTATCCAGCTCTTGCCACTGTCGGTAGAGCTACGGCAAACGAACTGATAGCCGACCTCAGACGGGTGGTCGGTGCCCGCTATCTGCTCACTCACCCCGATCACCTGGCCGTTTACTGTCAGGATGCCTCGAATGCCCAAGCCGAGGCCCTGCCCTACGCTGTAGCCTTACCGGCCAATACCGCAGAAGTTGCCGCACTGATGCAGATTGCAGCCGCTCATCGGTTGCCGGTCGTCAGTCGCGGCGCTGGCAGTGGTCTGGCCGGTGGCGCAGTACCTACACCAGGCAGCCTGGTGATCGGTCTTAATCGGCTAGAACATCTCACGATTGACCGCGAACAACGGATCGCTCATGTGGGAGCAGGGGTGATTACCGCCGAATTGCAGCGTGCTGCTGAACGGGTCGGTCTCTTTTACCCACCAGATCCTAGCAGTCAAACGGCTTCAACCATTGGTGGCAATATTGCCTGTAACGCGGGTGGCCCGCGCTGCCTGAAGTATGGGGTCACCGCTGACTATGTGTTGAGACTAACAGCCGTCCTGGCGGATGGTACTGTTGTTCGCTATGGCGATGGTCTGATCGGACAGGGTGAACATAACGGGTTGGCGCAACTGCTGGTTGGTTCCGAAGGCACGCTGGCCGTCATTACCGAAGCTACGTTACGGCTCATTCCGCTTCCCCGCGCTCGCCGTACAACAATGGCCATTTTTACCGATCTTGTTGCTGCCTGTGCAACTGTTGAGCGGATCATGGCTTCAGGCATTATCCCGGCCAGTCTCGAACTGATGGATGACACCACAATTGCCGCAGTTGAAGCCTTTTTACACATTGGACTACCACGTGATGCCGGTGCGATGCTGCTGATGCTAGCCGACGGCGAACCAGAGGTGGTTGATTATGAAGCAGCAGTGTTAGCCGATTTAGCCAGATCCGGCGGCGCCCAACGGGTGGTTGTAGCCCAGAATGCGACCGATGAGGCGAATCTCTGGCAAGCGCGACGGGTCATTTCACCGGCTCTTGGTCGCATCCGCCCGAACCGGTTAGGCGAAGATATTAGCGTACCGGTTAGTCGAATTGCTGAATGCGTCAGCCGCATCAAGCGTGTAAGTGCCGAGCATCATTTGCCTATTGTTGTATTCGGTCACGCCGGAGACGGAAATCTGCATCCGAATATTCTCTTCGATGCCCGAAATCCGGCCGAGGTCGCCCGAGTATGGCCATGTGCCGAAGCCGTCTTCACCGCAGCGCTGGAGGTTGGCGGTACACTATCGGGTGAACACGGAATCGGTACGCTCAAACGACCGTTTATGCTGAAGGCACTGGGTGAGCGGCAAATTGCCGTGCAACGTGCGATCAAACTCAGCTTCGATCCAGAAGAGCGTTTGAACCCTGGTAAGGTCTTACCGGTATGATCATTACCAGTCTCGCCAATCCGACGATTAAAGCACTACGTGCACTGAAGCAACGCAAAGCGCGTGACGAGCAGGGACGGTACCTGATCGAGGGTATTCGACCGGTAGCGGAAGCAATTCAGTGTGGCGCACCGCTGGAAATGTTGATCGTGGCCCCTGATCTGCTCAGCAGTGCTTTCGCCCACGATGTGATCACCACTTACGCCGCTGAAGGTGGTAAAATCCTGACCGTCAGCGCCGCTGTTTTTACCAGTCTGACCGAAAAAGAGCATCCCCAGGGGTTGGCAGCAGTAGGACTCATTCGATACACCCCCCTGAGTGAACTCCCTTCAGCAACTGTGGGTTGGGTTGCACTAGTTGAGGTTGCCGATCCGGGTAATCTGGGTACCGTTCTGCGGACTGCCGATGGTGCAGGGTTTAGTGGGGTCATCCTGGTTGGCACAACAACCGACCCGTTCGATCCCGCCGCGGTGCGAGCGAGCATGGGCGCTCTGTTCAGCCAGCCCATAGTACGTACCGACTGGCGTGACTTGCTGGCCTGGTGTCGGCAACGGCAGATCACCCTGGTTGGCAGCTCTGATCGTGGCGCCTGTGATTACCGTACCGCACCCTATTCACGACCACTAGTACTCGTATTGGGCAGCGAGCGCCACGGACTAAGCGATGAACAACTGGCAGACTGTGATCTGGTCGTGCGCATCCCTATGCGTGGACGGAGCGATTCGCTCAATCTGGCCGTTGCAGCAGGTATTTTGATGTACGAAATCACCCGCCAGTAGCATTTATCCCTCTACCGCCAGCCGAACACCTAACACGGTCAGCACCGTACCGGTCACATAGTTCAGTCGGCGACGTACTTCATTGCGGCGCAACCAGGAACTGACACTGCTTACCAAAATCGTAAGGATCGAGAACCAGATGACGCTCAAGGCGAAATGAATGGTTGTGAGCGCAAGTGCGGTCAACAATACCGGATCGTCGGGAGCGATAAATTGGGGCAGAAACGCCAGATAAAAGACTGCTACTTTGGGATTCAGCACATTGCTCAGCAATCCTTCAACAAACGCATGACGTTCCTGCCCCACCACACGATCGTGTTTGATCGGCGAATGTTGACGCCGTGTTGTGAGTATCGTCCAGATACCCAAACCGGCCAGATAGCAAGCGCCGGCTAGCTTAATGGTGTGATATAGCTGTGCAGATCTGACAACAATTGCAGCCAGTCCCAATCCAGAGAGCGTCGCCTGAACAAACAGGCCACTCCCAATCCCAAAAGCGGTGGCAATTCCCGCCAGATGACCACGAGCCAACGCATTGCGCAGGGTCAGCATTGTGTCAGCGCCGGGAATAAGCGTTAACACTGCTACCGAAAGGGTGTACCCGAGTAAGCGTTCCATCATCAAAGCCTCCAAGCAGGTATCAACTCCCTCACTTTTCTCGCAGAGGGAGAGGAGGGAAAGAGCGCGAGATGGGTTCTGGGGTTGGCCTCCTCACCTTTCTCTCATGTTGTCTCAGAGTTCTTCACTTTCAGTCACATTCTGTTCACGCTGATCTTACCCACAAAGTCTCTCTGGGAGCGCCAGTCTCCGGCCCACGAAGAGTCCTTCCCCTGGAAGCGCGGGCCTCCGGCCCGTAATCGTACAGCGTGTAACTGAAATCCACTGGCTGGCACATCCTCCCACAAGCGAGGTTGGCACCCGCCACTATCAACGCGGCGATGGGTATGATTGGCACCCCAACGATGACGTACATCATCTCGGGACAGAATGCTGCGCTCTTCTGCACGCACGATCTTACTATGAAGCAATGTGGCAAAGGTCACACCTCACTCTATGACCAATATCTGACCTTCAGCACTGGTTATCAGGTTCCTACCATTTTATACTGGAGGCAGAAATAAAGCACACCAGAAAGTGAGGCTCACAATGAAAACGGAAACCACCGTTCTCCGACAAAACAACCGCACCACCGCAGGAATAATCTTGATCGCCATCGGTGTTGTCCTGCTCTTGAGCTACATCATCAATAGCGGTCTACTTGTTCTGCCAGTTCTGGCCATCATTTTCGCTAGTGTCGGTATTCGTACGCACGAAAGTGGCTGGTTCATCCCGGCGGGCATTCTCGGCGGTATCGGCCTGGGCGCAGCTCTGGTAGAGACGCTACCTCTTGCTGAAGAGATCGAAGGCGGTGTATTTCTGCTCTCGTTTGCAATCGGATGGGCTTCGATCCCGATCCTGAGTGCACTCTTTGCCAATCAGCGCATCTGGTGGCCATTCATTCCCGGCGGTGTAATGGCCGTCATCGGCTCGCTGGTACTAGCCGGTGAGGGTGGTTTTACTCTGCTGGAGCTGATCTTCAATCGCGCAGCCTGGGTCTGGCCACTGGCACTTATCTTGATCGGAGCTGTCCTGCTCTGGCGGAATAACCGCGACTGAGCGACTGAGCACGCCCTCAGAAAGAGCACGCAGATACGGCAGGCAGATGGGTGGGGCAACCCACCCAACGAGCATCATGACAAGTCATGATGCCAGGACACGGTGACGAGGAGGGGCAAGGCGACTCCTCGCCCCTACTGGTGTCCACGAGGATGATTACGGATCGCTAATCCGACATCTTCTGTTGCAGCAGGTACGGGCGCAGCGCCGCTGCGCCTGTACATCTATCAGGTTGTATCCGCCGTACCGCGAGACGGTTATTCAGATAGGCCCTTGGTAACCCGCCGCGCCAGCATAGTATCAGAAGATAATCTGATCGGCATTCACCTGCTCTAAGCTACTCCACGGCGAACGCACCTGTTCAGCACGAAGCTGACCGCGCAGACTGAGGATCAACAGCAGGACACCAGCGGTTGCGATCAACAGCAGCGCACTCAGATAGACGGCGATATAACCACTGGCAACCTCACCGCTAAGTCGTCCGATCACATCACGAGCCAGACCAGCGGCAATCGTGCCAACCCCTTGCGACAGCGCCTGCGTAATGCCCCAGAGGGCCAGGAAGAGACCGGCATGCGTCCGGTCGCACAACCCCATTACCAGTGCCAGACCACCAACAATCAGCATCCCACGCCCCATCCCGATCAGGGCAACGCCTGCCAGAAACTGACCAACGCGATCAGGTGAATTGGCAAGGCTGATCGTGGCAAATCCAACAACACCTAGCAACGAGGCGCCGCCGAGCATGCGCAACGCCGGATGGCCGCGCCAGAGTAACCAACCGGTCAGCACAATCGCCGTTAGCATACCGGCGCCCCACATCGCGGTCAGGCGAGTCGTCTCGGCGACACTCATCCCCAACACCTGTCCACCATAGGGTTCAAGTAACACATCGTGCACCGCAAAACCGGTCGTTGCCAGAGCCAACACGATAAAGAGATTGCGCAGCGGTCGCTGTGCGGCCAGCATGCGGAGCGACTCGCCCAACGTTTCGCGTACACGTACTGGCGTAAAATCAACCAGCTCGCCGTTGGGTTTCAACCGCTCCTGATCAAGCATTGACAGGAACGTCAGGAACGCGAAGGCCAATGCTGAGCCTTGCATCACCTGGATCAAACGGGTGTGACTGTAGTCAATAAGCAGCTCACCGATCAATAGCGAGCCAACAATCGTACCCAAAACCAGAGCGACCCACAGGATGCTTAACACGCGCCCTCGCTCTTCCAGTGGTGTCACATCACTCACGATAGCGAGATAAATAGTCTCGGCGATATTCACCCCTAAGCCGTAGGCAAAAAAGATACCAAAACAGACAATCACAGCCAGGGGGAAGGGTAAATAGCCCTCACCACTGAGAAGAATGAGCGAGAAAGGAGCCGTTGCCAACCCACCGTAGGTCAGCATTGCGCCAAGCACCAGATACGGAGTACGCCAGCGACCGGCTGCCCGATGAACATCCGACTTAAAGCCGACAATTGCCCGGGCAGGTGAGATAAAATAGTGAAGCGCGAGCAACGACCCGACGAGAAATGCAGCAATGCCCAATTCGTTGATAAGCACCCGATTGAGCGTACCGGTCAACGGCGCCAGCGAGAGACCCATGCCAAACTGGAAGAGACTGAGACGAAACACACGTAGCCACATCCGTAAGCGAGGACGGGCCTCTAACCAGTGTTGCACCTGACGAACCGGACGTAGCAACGTATCTGCCATTGCCATCTTGCAGCTCCTTGTGCTAGAGTGGCGATATTGTGTCATATTATAACACGCTCTGTCGCAATATATTCAAAACCTGTGGTATGATGTCAGGTACAACGATCATCCTCACTGACCGGTAGAATATTCTATGAGCCGCATAGCCGAAACCTTTGCCAGACTCCGTACAGCAGGGCGAATTGCCCTTATGCCATACCTGACCGTTGGCTTTCCCGAACGCACCAGCACGCTTGAACTGGTACCGGCGCTGGAAGCAGCCGGAGCCAGTCTGTTTGAGTTAGGCGTTCCCTTCTCCGATCCTCTGGCCGATGGCACAACTATTCAGCGGGCAACGCAGCGCGCTCTGGAGAATGGGATCACCATTGCCGACTGCATTGCAACCGTGGCCGACCTACGCGCCCGCCAGGTCAAGGCGCCACTGCTTTTGATGGGGTATTACAATCCCCTGCTGCGTTATGGTCTTGAACGGGCCTGCGCTGATCTGGCAGCAGCCGGCGGCGATGGCTGGATCATCCCCGATCTACCGCTTGAAGAAGCCTCCGACCTTCGTCAGATCGCAGCAGCACATCAGCTCGATTTGATCTTGTTTGTTGCCCCAACCACCCCACCGGATCGTATTGCCCAAATTGCTGCACAAGCCAGTGGTTTTCTCTACATTGTTTCCCTCACCGGTGTTACCGGTGCACGACAGATGCTAGCACAGAACCTGGCCGATCTTATCCGCAGTGTGCGTGCATACACTGATCTACCTTTAGTAGTTGGCTTCGGTATCAGTCAGCCGGCACACGTTGCCGAAGTGGCCCGCATTGCCGATGGTGCCATCGTTGGGAGTGCGCTTATTGATCGGCTGGAACGATTGGCACCAAACGAACGAGTGAGTGGTGCGGCAGCATTCATTCGTGAGCTGCTGAGTGCAAGTGAACGACCGTGATGAGAGAGGAGCAGACGATGGAAGCACGAGCGTATGTGTTAATCGAGGCCGAGTCGGGTAAAATCGGCGAGGTATTGGCCGCCCTCCGCGCAATCGATGGTCTTATTGCCGTTGACGCGGTTACTGGTCCCTACGACATCGTGGCCACGCTGCAAACCCCCGATCCACGCCAGATCGGTCGTCTGGTCATGAGCGAGATTCACGCGATTAGCGGAATCAAGCGCACTATTACCTGTATGGTCATTGGGTGAGAAGGCAGGCTATACTCCACACTCTTTCTATGTTTATGTTGAAAAGAGGCTATTATGGCTGAACATGTTCTGGACAAAGGAAAAGTTCATCACAAGTGGGACAATAGCCTGCCTCCAGCAATCGAGATCGCCGCTGGCGACATTGTTCACTGTGAGACGGCTGAAGTAACGAACAATCAGGTCACACCGGGTTGTGACGCCAGCGTTTTGCTGAATCTCGACTTCGGACAGCTTTACCCATTGGCCGGACCTATCTTCGTGAAAGACGCTATGCCGGGCGATATTCTCGAGGTTGAGATCCTCCGGTTACAACCGCTTGATTGGGGTTGGACGGGAATTATTCCCGGTTTAGGGTTACTCGCTCAGGATTTCACCACCCCATACATTCGCCATTTCGACCTGAGCAATGGACAAACAGCTCCACTCCGTGATGACATTCACATTCCGCTACAGCCATTTTGCGGCACGATGGGTGTAGCACTAGACGAACCTGGTGCATTTGATGTCTTACCAACCGGTAAAGGTGGTGGCAACATTGACACTCGCCATCTTAATGTCGGTGCTAAGCTCTATCTGCCAGTCTTTGTGCCAGGTGCCCTCTTTTCAGCCGGTGACTGCCACGCCGCACAAGGCGATGGTGAAGTGTGTATAACCGGCATCGAATGTCCGATGCAATTTTCACTGCGTTTCAATGTCATTAAGGGTCGCTCATTAAAGCCGTGGCGCTATCATTTTTACACGCCACCTGGGCCAATTCAGCCGGCATACGATGCACGAGGGTATTATGTCACTACGGCGATTGGTCCCGACCTGATGGAGAACGCTCGAAATGCTGTACGCGATATGATTGAATGGTTAACCGATAATTATCGCCTCAGCCGTGAAGATGCTTACGTGCTATGCAGCCTGGCAGGTGACTTGCGTATCAGCCAGATCGTTGATGCCCCTAACTGGTGTGTATCATTCTACATGGCACTGAGTGTCTTCCGCTGAAACCCTGGCTCGATCACGTACAGTACTCGTGCGATAGACACAGAACGGCCAAAGACATTACCTTTTCCTGTCAGAAAGGGAAGAGCGACGCACGTCGTTTCTTCCCTTTATCATCGCCTGGCGGCATAGACCACATTGTTGTGCCTGCATAAAAAATCTTCAATATACTTGATCAAAAACTCAAGAATTAAAAATATCATTGACAACACAAACGCTTCCGAGTACCATGCCGGCACGATATTCGGATCACATGAACGAGAACTACTCAGTCACACAGGTATGGATCCATCACCTTCACGACGTATTCGCTGGGCAATCAACGGTGCTCTCATCCTGGCCCTGCTGGCCGTTTTCCTGGGAGGGCTGTTCACGGTGGTCATCGGCTTCTTCACCGGTCGATTATCACCGGAAGCCAGTTGGCAGCAATGGCTAGGAGTAATCTTTCCTGCTGTGGTGATATGGGGTATTGCAGCGTTGCCTTTCGGCGCTGCGCTTGGTTTCTTTGCTTCGCTCATCTGGCGTGAAGTTTGACTCTTCGCCGCAGCCGCGCTATAATCAGGGCACATCCGGGGCGTAGCGCAGACCGGTAGCGCACCTGAATGGGGTTCAGGAGGTCGCTGGTTCAAATCCAGTCGCCCCGACCACACGAAGACTGGTGAGTCATTCTCACCGGTCTTTGTTTTTATCCCTGAGCAGTAAATGATTTTTTGCATATAATATTGGTAAAATGCCGATTTTGACCGTTACCATCTTGACACCTGCCATGATCCGGCGCTATACTGCTATCATGTGGCGAATTCTACTCGCGCTGCTACAGCGTTCCCTCAACGCATGAGTTCATTTCTGGCGGCGCCAACATCACAATGTGGGAGGATCCGGGATGGCGACCATCAGCCTGCAAGACGCCTATACACAAGCCAGAACTTTCCTCGAGGCGAACCAGATCGAGCAGGCAATTGGCTTGATCCAGCATATTATTGAATATCATCCAGATAACCTTGAAGCACAACGACTCCTCGGTGAAGCGTATCTGGCGCAACGTGATTTACCGGCAGCCGTAGCCACTTTTGAACAAGTCTTGCAAGCCGACCCCGAAAACATTCCGGCCCATGTGGGGCTAGGTATGGCATACGAGTGGCAGGGTAGACTGGATAAGGCCATTGCTGAATTCGAGCAGGCCCTTGAGATCCGTCCCGATATGCCTGAATTGCGTGCGCAATTGGTACGCCTCTATACGGAAGCTTGGGGGAGTGAACACGCTGCGCTTCGTCTCAGCCGTTCTGGATTGGCCCGACTGTATGCGCGTGGTCAGATGTTACCACAGGCCATCCTCGAGTTTCGCAATGTTGTGGACGAACATCCCAACCGCCTTGATGCATGGGTTGGCTTGATCGAAGCACTCTGGCGCAACGATCAGCTTGATGAAGCAGTTGCTGTCTGTCAACAGGTGTTGAAGCAACATCCCCTTCTCCTCAAAGCCAACCTGATCCTTGGCGCTATTTTGCTGAACAATGGCGATCAGCGCGGGATCGAGTACTGGCGAATCGCCCAGCGCCTCGATCCATATCAGACCGTCGCACGGATGTTGTTCGATCCGCTACCATCCGGCATTCCAATCCCTGATGTTTCACTGCCAGAATGGAACGAGGCCGAATGGCAAGCGCGACGTTCCGCAGCAGCAGCGCCAGTATCAGCGACAGCACCGGCTCCTGATGATTTCTTCGCCGAAGCCAGTTGGTTAACACCTACAGTTCAATCTGCACCGGTAGCAGCCTCGGCTGCTTCAGATGATGATTTGCTGGCGATGTTGCTTTTCTCACCAACAGTAGCAACCAGTGTTGCCGAACCACCACCATCAGCAGTGGCTGATCATGATACGTTTTTGGATTCGCTCCTTTCTTCAACGTCCACTCTAACCGGACTGACACTTGATGAGATTGGGGTGGATGTGTCTAGAGCGCCGGTTACACCATCTGAACCCACTTTGCAGCCCTTCTCGCTGGAAGACCTTGGCCTTTCGGCTGAAGAGATCGCCCAACTGGAAGGGCAGGCGCCCGCGGCTGAACCAGAGCTAAAGCCCTTCTCGCTGGCAGAACTCGGCCTTTCGGCTGAAGAAATTGCTCAACTGGAAGGGCAGGCGCCCGCGGCTGAACCAGAGCTAAAGCCCTTCTCGCTGGCAGAACTCGGCCTTTCGGCTGAAGAAATTGCTCAACTGGAAGGGCAGGCGCCCGCGGCTGAACCAGAGCTAAAGCCCTTCTCGCTGGAAGAACTCGGCCTCTCGTCCGAAGAGATTGCCCAACTGCGAGGGGCTTCAGCACTATCAACGCCGACATCAGGGACAGAAACCTTTGATGATGATCTGAGTGGTCTGCAACCCTTTTCGCTCGATGATCTTGAGTTTGGCTCAGCGACGACAGGCAGCGATTTGCCGTCAACGTTGCAGCCGTTTTCCCTCGATGATCTGGCCCTCGATGAGGAGATGACGGTGCCACCCGAATCATCCACTGAGACAATCGAACCGGGTATCTATAGCTGGCAGGAACCATCATCGCGTAGTAGTGGAATTCAGATTCCCCAAGAGGCAGAACCAACCGGGCCATCAATATTTAGTAAGTTGCTCGAGCGAGCATCTCATTTGCCACCGTTCGAGGAACCACCGCTGTCATCGGTTGAGCTGACAGAAGCTGATGTGGCAGCATATTTCTCAAGTGATGATGTGTCGTTGCGTGAAGAAGACGATTCAGAAGAACGTCTGACCGGTACATTCCGTATTCCAAAAACAAGTCTTGACGAGAGTCTAGCGCCAACCGGCGCTGTGAGTGCACTCAGTGAGAAGAAGGAAGATGTTCCCGCCGAGCCGGAGTTGACGCCCTTCTCGCTCGAAGAGCTGGGTCTCTCGCCCGAAGAGATTGCTCAGCTTGAGGCCGCTCAGCAGCAGGCACAGCCTGCTCCCGCCGAGCCGGAGTTGACGCCCTTCTCGCTCGAAGAGCTGGGTCTCTCGCCCGAAGAGATTGCTCAGCTTGAGGCCGCTCAGCAGCAGGCGCAGCCTGCTCCCGCCGAGCCGGAGCTGACGCCCTTCTCGCTCGAAGAGCTGGGTCTCTCGCCCGAAGAGATTGCTCAGCTTGAGGCCGCTCAGCAGCAGGCACAGCCTGCTCCCGCCGAGCCGGAGTTAAAGCCCTTCTCGCTCGAAGAGTTGGGTCTCTCGCCCGAAGAGATTGCCCAACTGGAAGCCGCTCAGCAGCAGGCGCAGCCTGCTCCCGCCGAGCCGGAGTTAAAGCCCTTCTCGCTCGAAGAGTTGGGTCTCTCGCCCGAAGAGATTGCTCAGCTTGAGGCCGCTCAGCAGCAGGCGCAGCCTGCTCCCGCCGAGCCGGAGTTAAAGCCCTTCTCGCTCGAAGAGTTGGGTCTCTCGCCCGAAGAGATTGCTCAGCTTGAGGCCGCTCAGCAGCAGGCGCAGCCTGCTCCCGCCGAGCCGGAGTTAAAGCCCTTCTCGCTCGAAGAGTTGGGTCTCTCGCCCGAAGAGATTGCCCAACTGGAAGCCGCTCAGCAGCAGGCGCAGCCCGCTCCCGCCGAGCCGGAGCTGACGCCCTTCTCGCTCGAAGAGCTGGGTCTCTCGCCCGAAGAGATTGCTCAGCTTGAGGCCGCCCAGCAACCACAAGCCACTGGTGAAACGGTCGCATTTACCGATGAGTCAATTGATAACCTGATCGCAACGGCAAGTTCTGATGAGAGTGATATATTTGCTCATCTGGAACCTGCGGCAACGACTGATGAGACATCGTTCGAGATACCTGGCGTCGAACCCATTTCATTCGAGGAATTTGCCAGTCTGGAACCTTTCTCTTTCGATGATATTGAAGGGGGAACCACAACTACCAGTGAGCTTGGTATCTCGCCTGAAGAAATTGAAGGCATCGAGTTAGGTAATTTTGAGACAGTCGTGCTCTCGGATAACGAAGAGCCGATGATCGATACCGGCGATCCTGATCTCAACCGGCTGATCCAGTTGGGATACCGCCAGGGATATGTCGATCTCACTGATATTATTGCCGTTGTGAAAGACCCTGAACGCGAGGCCGACCGGATTGAGCAGATCGGTTGGTCGCTCTATCGTGCGGGAATTCAGATTCGTGATGGTGATGAGATCATCGATATGGAGGCAGAGCTTGGCGAAGAAGAACCGGCAGGAGTGTCACCCACGGTATCAGCCGACCTGACCCCCTTTGATGAAAGCCCCGCCAATCCCGCCGAGCCGGAGTTGACACCCTTCTCGCTCGAAGAGTTGGGCCTCTCGCCCGAAGAGATTGCCCAACTGGAAGCGGCCCAGCAGCAGGCACAGCCCGCTCCCGCCGAGCCGGAGCTGACACCCTTCTCGCTCGAAGAGCTGGGCCTCTCGCCCGAAGAGATTGCCCAACTGGAAGCGGCCCAGCAGCAGGCACAGCCCGCTCCCGCCGAGCCGGAGCTGACACCCTTCTCGCTCGAAGAGCTGGGTCTCTCGCCCGAAGAGATTGC
>Ga0272446_1000015_pt1 | contig 216243 bp, 197 predicted proteins | sample YNPCB0061_FD_194587 | JGI IMG/M metagenome (GOLD analysis project Ga0272446, IMG submission 194587) | Hot spring microbial mat communities from Yellowstone National Park, WY, United States - YNP-CB-006-1 | ecosystem: Environmental > Aquatic > Thermal springs > Hot (42-90C) > Sediment | place... | reverse complement strand
TTTTTTACGAACCTCTTTGCTAGCGCAATGGCCACAACGCGCTTTGCGATTATAAGATAACTCCAAAATTAAGGGTTGATAACCTCTTACTTTTTTGATGGTAAATCCAGGTAAATTTAGGATAAGATCATTCTTCGGCACTTTAATCTCCTTTTGACCGTCAAATCAAAGGGTTAGTCTATACTAACTCGATTAAAGTGCCCCCGTTTTTGAGAAAGAGCCAAAATATCTTTTAAATTGGCCATAGGTAATCCCCCCATTTTTAACCGAAGTTAAAAGTAGAGGATTAGGCTACTAGGGCCAGTTTTTGCCTTGGAGGTATTCCTCCAATAGCGGTATTAGGCCGTTCATTGTTGTATGTCCATAACCATTGTGTCGCATGGTGTTGTACCTTGGCAATAGATTTAAATAAATATTGGCTAAGCCAATCATAACGAACAGTGCGATTGTAGCGTTCAATATAGGCATTTTGTTGAGCCGTTGAAATTAAGGGGCTCTAAAATCTAATTTTCTATGCTTATGAGGCGATGTTTCATCTGTTGGTCTATCTTTATCCGTCGGTCTATCTTCATCTAATTTTCGTTTAAAAAATTGCAGTTGCGGCTTTTTATCTGCTTTTTGTTCTTGGTATTCTTGAATGGATTTTTTTATAGCTTCATCAATTGCTTCCTTAGTAAATTCTGTACAAGCACCAATGTTTTGTTTTAAAACTTGTCGAAATGGTAAGGGGATTTCCCCTGGGTTTAAAAGATTTGCTTCATAAGCGTTTGCTAAGCATTTAACAATGGTAACAAGAATAGTTTTGCGTTGTTGTTCAGTTAAAGGTTGATGTTGCTTTTGATAAAAATCGACGCTGCCTATAGCAATGATGCATGATAATTTAGTCGCTTGCTCAAAGGTTGCTTTTTTTAAAAGGTAAACAAAAACAGCCTCTGATTTATAAGGTATTAGGTATTGGCTAAGTTCTACCTGCAGTTCAGTAAATAAATTACGATGGATCGTCGCAAATGCTGCAAGTACCTCTGGCTGCCATAAATTATGTTTAAATTTTTCTAATATGTCTTTTTCAGGAGGTGGTTTCAAATCATTTGTTGAAGTAGAGGACTTTCCATCTAAAATATGATTCAGCCAGATAAAACTACATAACTCTTTTACAGACTCATCAGCAATTTTATCAAAATTTTTTAAAACACGCTCAAGCTCCTCATTTGCAAAAATAAACTTTTGTTGTGTTGAATCAAAAAAAACATCTAAGTTTGATGTCAAAAAATTACATCCCTCGTCTGTAAAAAATAACCAATCAACAAAAACCCCTTCTATTCTAAGATTTCGAAGCTCTTCTAGATTAGAACTAAAATAGGCTTTTCCTTCATCGGTTAATGTAAATCGAAATCCCGCTGTATCGCCTGGCAATTCCCAAAGCTCAAGCTTTTCCCCCTCGTCTAAAGTATAACCAATCTCGGGTAAAAAAATTGCTCTATTAAAAGAATACTGTTCACGGATTGCAGGACCATCATCCTTAATTTTTAAATAAGTATCAGGTCTTTTACTGATAAGTTCACATAAGGCAGTACAGTCAACGGAGTTACCAATTGGATCTGACATATGTTTTACAATTTGAAAATCATCCAATTCAACTAATAACGTTGCAATTTTATCTTGCTGAATTTCAAAACTCTCTAATCCATCATAAAAAGTCCTTAAAGATAGACTCTCATCTTCATCATTATTACTATAGTCTATGTCAATATTATCGATTACCTCAAATTCATTGACATTTAGTTTGGACACTAATCTTGGGTGTTGGATATAAACTTCTGTATGCTCATCTAAGAGCTGCCAAGCTAAGCTCCTGGACGTTCCATAAACTTTTGTATTAAGATTGATTTGATCAAGAAGGGGGTCCGATTCGTCAAGACTGTAAAGAAATTCTATGGCACTATAAGAATTAATTAAAAATGAAGCGGCAGTATAGCCTGCAAGTGGCCCGCGTGTTGGCGCAAAATTCCAGTCAGTAGTACGATATAACATCGGATTAAAATCAAGCACTCTCCATCCAGGCGGGTTCGAATCATTAGCATCAAAATTATTTTCACCACGCATTAACCACCAACCTAAAGTTGTACCATCAACTGAATCAATCGGTGTATGCAAATCAATTTTTGTTAAAGTACTGGCCATTAGTTTAAGTAATGACTCATCTTCTTCAAGGTTAGCTAGTTCTAATAACCATTGAATCACTGGCTTTCCGTTCACTGTTATCGCCAGAGTTTCGCTGGTAAAAAATTTAATCATTTCTTCAAGATTATACTGTATGTTTAAGTGCTTTTGTAAGGCATTGAGAACGTTTGTTTTATATTCATCTTTGGTAGGCATAGTAAATCTCTGTAGTTTTGTTAATTATAGGCCATTTTTAACAAAATAAGAGCATGTATTGGGGGTTTAGAGAAAGCGATTAAATGGTATGAATTAAGCCTTCTCTTTAAAGCAGTTCTCGATGGCAAATTTGCATTGGTTACAGCTTCTCTAATAGCTGCTGGCAGATTTTTATCGCAGGAATCAACTACAAATGTTCTACGAAGCATATGTGTATTTCGGCCTTAATCGAACACCTATTTCGGTCTCTCTCGAACACCAATTTCGGATTTAGTCGAACACCTATTACGGTTTTGCCCGAACACCTAAAACGGGGCTCTCGAACACTTATTTCGGAGTAGTCGAACGGTTAATTGAATTCATTATGGTTAATATTTTAACTAAAATACCTCTTTCAAAATGGTTGGTTGAGGTAAAACAGAGTGAGTCGATTATTCATGCGCAAAATTAAAGAAATCTTTAGACAGCATCATGATAAGCGTAGCTACCGAACTATTTCTCGAAGTTTGAATGTCAGTATTAGCAAGTAGCCTTGATAGAGACGCAGTCGTAATCAAGGATTACTCATTTTAGGTGAAACTAACCAATCAAGGCAGCTACAAAGTAAGAAAACAACGGGCTTTTGTCATTCGTAAAATGATAGATGACCTCTATACTATTGGTGAAGTGCCATCCTCCTGGAAAGGTCTTCAATCACATCATATTCATCATCTAGTAGCCCATTGGAAAAAAAGTAAAATTCGCGCAAGCACTATCATGAATTACATGACAATAATTCGGCATTATCTAAAAAGCATAGACTGCTTGGTAGCTAATGTAGACAATAAATCGCTACAACTTCGAAAAACTAAAAAGCGTAAAAGAAAACTGAAAATCGAACATGATTATTGGCAATCAATGAATAGCCAAATACCCCGCATAATTATGACACTTCAAACAGAATTTGGTCTGACATTTCAAGAAGCAATTTACATAAAACCAGAAATTCACATGCAAGAGGATAGCCTCTGGATAACGCGCGATATCTCTTTCAATTCCATCGACAGAACAATTCCCATTCGCAATGAAACACAAAAATCCATTCTCGATGAAATTAAGGAAATAACTAGCGGCAAAACTATTGCTGAATCTAATGGATATGAAGAAACAAAATTTGCGTGGCGAAAAGAACTTAAAAAAATGCCCTACCGCTTAATAAATCATGGCGTTATTTATATGCAAAACAGATGCATAGCTATCTTTTACCGCTACTGGGAAAATATGAAACCTATTGGTTAATCCGTATTGAAATGGGTATCAAATCTCGTGATTCACTATGGAGATATCTTAATGAGTAAAACTAAGCTTAAAAATGCCCAATATTCCATTAATGAATGCGTGAAGAAAGTTCATGAGTATTCACATGCTAGCCGAGCTGATATGAAACATATGCTTAATCGCTGCATCAAAGACCTGCATGAACTAGGGTACATGTTAACGCACATCAAAGGGTTAAAACCAAAACACATACATATTTTAGTTGAGCATTGGCAAAAGCAGAATAAAAATCCCGCGACAATCAAAAACTACATGGCCAAATTACGTAAAGTAGCCTCCTTGTTAAATAAACCTGATTTAGTTAAATCTAATACTGATAGCTACCAGATAAGTAGAAGAAATTATGCTCCCCAATATAATAAAGCAATAGCTCATGTCGATTTTTCCAAATGCCAAGATCCTATGATCCGTTTGTCTTTGGAAGCCCAATTTCTCTTTGGTCTTCGTCGTGAGGAGTCCATGAAGCTCGTGCTCAGTGAAACCTGGCAAGGAGGGAGATTGATTATAAAATCCAGCTGGACAAAGGGAGGTATTGGGCGAGATATTAAATTAACTAATGAAGAGCAGCGTCAATGGTTAATTAAAGCCACGAATCAAATACCAACCGATCATTCTCTAATCCCTAAGGAAAAATCCTATAAAAGCCATTTAGCCCACTATTATCAAGTAACTAAGGAAATGGGATTAAGCAAATGTCATGGACTTCGCCATGCCTATGCTCAGCGAAGATATCTTGAAAGAAATTACTAAACATTATGACAAAGCAGGTAACGGTCTTTTATGCCCAATACAGGGAGGTCGAACATATAAAGAGTTTAACAATTTAGAAAAAACTTGGGATAAAGTTACAAGAGAAAGGATTAGTCAGGAGCTTGGCCATTCAAGATTGAGTATTACTAAAATTTATCTTGGATAACCACCATACGCTTCATGTTAAAATATAATTTTTTAATTTCTGATGTGAGCTAATCAAATATGATTGCCTTAAAAGCCCCCTCCCTCCAAGATGAGAAAATATTCCTTGAAACAATGCAAAAAAGCCAAGATTTTCATTTTCCTTTCATTGCTGCACCTAAGACATCAGATGATGTTTCTGACTTATTTAGAAAAAAGTAAAAAGGAAACCGAAAAGTACTTTATAGCTTGGGCGTTACTTAAAAATTCACGGGATTTGGCAAGACCATTTACGCTTCGCTTTGACAGCAGAAGATTGGTTCTCTAAGTAGTACTGAATCAAAAAATCCAATAGTTATTTGAGCACATTATAATCTGTATAAATTTCACCCAAAACCGCTTTTATATCAGTACCTTTAATTGGCCAACATAAGGTCTTCCAAAATGCCCATCCCAAGGCTCGAACCCAGGTATGTTTATCCAATTGAATTGCATCCTTAAACACGCTACGTTCTTCAGCGGAAAAAAGATTCCATGCTATCGCCAAATCACAAGCTGGATCGCCTATAGCAAGCTGCCCAAAATCTATAAGTGCGTGGAATCTTCCATTACGAACCAAAATATTTCCAACCGCTATGTCGCCGTGAACCCAAACAGGACTTAACTGCCATTCTGAAGAAATTGCTTGTTGCCATAATGACGCTGCAAGATTTTGTTCAGGAGCATTTTTAATTTTAGGAATTGCAAGTTGCATTTCATGATCATAGGCGTTTAAAAAACCGCCTCGATAAAAATTATGTGCGCCAGCCGCAGGTCCACCTGTACTATCTAAGGATTGTAATTCTTTTAAACTTTTGCCCAATGCTTTTGCGAAAGATTTCATGTCATGAATATTCTGTCTTGAAGCAGACTCCCCTTCAATCCAACGATTAATACTCCAATGCCAAGGATATGTTGAGGATGGTTTCCCAAGGGCAATCGGTTGTGTAATTTGAAATGAAAGTTGTTTGGAGAGCCATGGCAACCATTTATATTCTTTTTCTATCTGTGGTTCATACTCCTTAGCGCTAGGTAAACGAATTACCATTTCTTCGCCTAAGTGAAATGTTCGATTATCCCAACCACTTTGAACAACTGGGTAAATTGGCAATGATTGCCATTGTGGGAATTGTTCAGCAATCAGTTTTTGAACCAAACAGGTATCAATTTTTATGTTATCCATGGAGCCTCTAATTAGACCTCAGTACAACTAGGTCAAAAATTTTATCAACAAAGTGCATTCTAACTAAACCCTGAGATGAATTGCATTATTTCAAATAGGTTCATTTAGTATCACTTGCGCAAAATGCTTGATTTCCTTTTTTGGCCTGATAATCTGGGAAAAACGCAACTGAAGAGTCAGCGCAATTCTGACGAAACCTATAGGTCTTGTGATTACGCCATCTTGTTCCCTAATTTATGGCGGAGCGTTTAACAGGGAAACCCTTCAGGAGATGTCTTTACGGCTTTACGCCCGAGGAGTGCTTGAAGCACATCATCATTAATAACCAAGTCAATTAACCGATGTTTCGGTGATCTTTTTTTTGCATAACCCAATTGGGATTGATAGTCCTTTGGGGCTAATCCTCCCCTATTTCAAGGAGCCTACTATGCAACGACAGGAACCAGCACAACTTGAGATTGAACATTTGCTGTTTGAACTTGATTGTTGTGTCAATGATTTAAGTCGCCAACGACTGCAAATCAATTCCCATGACATTCAGCGAGCAGAATTAAGTTTGCATAAACTGGAAATACTTATTTCCTTTGTCAAACTGTTTGATAACAAACGATTGCTTGTTGATTGAAACAAACCAAGTCTTATCCGCATAACAGAAAATCACCTGCCTATGCGGATGTTTTTCTGTTATGCGGGCTTTTATTTAATAACAGGAGAATATTATGACTGCATCTTTAAACCGCGTTCAATTGATCGGTAATCTTGGTGCCGATCCTAAGAGCATCACCGGAAAAAACGGACAATCTTTTGTAACGGCCACTTTGGCAACCAATGAGTCATTCCAACAGAATGATGAGTGGAAAACCAGAGTGGAATGGCATCAGTTGATACTATTTGGCAAACTGTCCAAAGTAGCTGAGTATTTGAAGAAAGGTTCGCATATCTACCTCGAGGGTAAGCTGCGCTCTAATCAATGGACAGACAGTGAAGGTAAAACGAGTCAAACCTTAAGCATTGTCGTCAATCATATTCAACTACTCAGCCACCCCAAATCAGCTGATGAATCAAGCAACAAAACTGCAGAACACCATATGGCGCAAATGCGTGAAATGTTGCAGCCCGATTCAGAAGAAATTCCGTTTTAATCATACAACCCTACCACGGGAGCAAGCTCCCGTGTGGAATTGCTCCCTTAGCATAAGGAGATAATCCCCTGGAAACCCCTTCGATTTACGTCGCCTGTTTAGCATCCAAATAGCGGATATTGCTATTGAGCTGCTGTTGACTAACTACTGTGAATCGTGGGTGCCTGTAGGCTTGATGGCGCAGCAAGATGTTCAAGAGACTGCGTAAAATCTTTTGTTCTTGTCTCCTCAATGGCTTCTATAGCCGATAAATCCACGAGACCCAACGAGGCCTGCACACCACGCCCCCACCCCCACCCCGACACCAGCGGCGCCCACCCGCGTAATATGGCGAATGAAAAACCCAGCCCAGAATCCTCGCCACAGGACGTAGGAGTAAACCACATATCCCAAGAACCGGTATCCCAGTTATAAAATTTAAGCTGTCGCTCCAGATTAGCTGGATTAACTGCATCCAATAAAGCGGGGTTTTTGACTACATCGTCAAATGAACGTTTTGGATGACAATATTCCTGAGCGATATGAGCAGGTACCTCTCTTTGGAGAAGGCCAACCTTTATCCATAGTGCATCCAGTACTTCCCAATCCTCTTCAGTTTTCTTGACACTTTGGTTGTATGCATCAATATAAGTCTTCAATGCCTGCTTCAATGGAGTTAAATCAAAATGAGCGCTCCGATATTCTGTTCCCTTTTTGGTATAGGCAAGCCCCTAGGTTTTTTGATGAGTTCAGGACCTATAGGCTCTTCGATTTTCTGAACACGTTTATGGATAATGGATTTAGTCTGGTCATCCATATACCGCTCCAGCATCCGACACATATGCGTGTCTTTGGCCCAATAGGCGTATTCATAGGCGGTGCAGTTGAAGGTTCTGCCTGAGTAGTCTGCAAACGGGATTTTTCTTGCAGTGAGAAGCTGTTGAGCAACATCAATATCTTTTTCAAGTAAGCTTTCGGCCTCATTTTGCTCGCCATAAGCCACATGTTGCAAGAATTGCTTGGCGTCTATTTGCGGCTTGAAGTCAGGCCTTTCTTGTTTGAGTTGAACCAAGAGCGCTTCTTTGAGCTTTGGGTCTTTGTAGGTGTTGATTCGTTCGTATAAGGCTTGTAATGCAGTGTTGTCCATGGTCATTGCGTTAATTTCTACTTCCCCTTGAACTAATGGGTTTTTATGGGGGATTTCTACACTTAAGCTACCTACATGACTGCGCGCTTCCTCTAAAGGTTGGTTTAATTCTTGGGGCACATCCAATAAAGGAGAGCTCACAAACTTGGCAAAACTCGTACAGATAGACCCTTGGTGTATGACAAAATCGCCTTTCTTTTGAGTGTCTAATATGAAAAATTCATCAAAATGGGGGGAATCTTTGATTTCTGCATAACGCTTTACAAACGTTTCTGTGATGCTTTTGATGTCTTCTTGGGTTAGTGGATGAGTTAAGTCCAATTCTTTTGCATGGTCATTCATCCACAATAAACAGGCTTCTTCTATGCTGCTGTTACTTTGTTGGGCTTGGGCTAGAGTTTGGGCAAAGTGAATGTTTAAATTGGGGTGAGCATCCAGAATTCGCCCAAAATTCGTGTCTGGACTGATTTTTCCTTGAGAGACACAATAGATATTCGTGATGCCTAGTAAAAATTGGGTTGCTATGGACCAGTGTTCTACCTGGGTTAAACGGTTGAAGGGTGATTCGATTAGGGTGTCAAATAAATCGCCAGCACAGTACCCGAATAAGGCCTCCATATACTCGTTGGGGTTTGTTGTTTGGGGATTAAAACCCATGGCCTTATCAATGTATTGTTGATTGATAGAGCTGCCTTGCTGGGTTTTGGTAAAATCAATTTCTACATTCAGTAAGGCTTTTACCGTTTCCTGCAGGATTTGTCTTAAGCGTTCAAAATCAACAGGCATTTTAGGGGGCACTAATCGCGCTAATGCCTGTTGAATGACTTGGGATTTCAAATCTTTGGCTTCAAAGATGAGCGGGGTATAAGCTTGGGTTAGCTCTTGTTGTAGCGGGGATACCGCATGCTCTATTTGTCTAGCGACACTCTTATGCGCCACACTAAATACTGGCTTGGCTGCTTCTGAGCGAAGAAATCCATCTTCTTCCGCGGGGCGTAAAACCATGCTGTAGAGATTGGATGTTGTCCTGTCTTGCATTAACTCTTCCATGGGTCTGGGATAACTGGGGAAACCTTGGTTTAAACAATCTAATTCCGGGTGATTTTCTAAATGCCTGACCACCTTTAAATAGGCCTTTATCTGGGTGAGTCTTTCTTGTTTTGATTGGGTAAGGAGAGCATCTGCTCCCAATAGGCTGATGTCACTTTCCAAAGCTTCCTTGTATGCTAATAGCTCGCCTTTGATGGTGGACTTTTTGTTTGAATTGTTGCCCTTGCCGAAAAACTCTTGTAGGGAATAGACCGCCTTGCAGGTGTTGTCTAACCCAATGTTCGTGCCACTGACTATCGGCATGAAGACATGGACTATGTTTTCGGGGCTTATGTAGAGGTACTTGGCAGATAGAGGTTCTTTTAGGGGTAGTTTCATGATGCTAATAATTATCCATTTGTTAGAAATAGGATTTATTATGAACAAATTGACTTAATAGCGGCTTAGCAAGCTAAGAAATTTAGAATCAAAAGTAATTCCATTTTGGAATACCATTACGGCGAATTCGCTTACGCAGGATGTAAAAAGAGAGCCGCATGGCACTAAAACAAAAAGCGCTAACCCTTTACTTCAATTTGAGTTAGTGGTTAAACCCTAAAAAGTTGAGAATGGCGTTAATTTTATATCTTTGGGAGAACATAACTAAGAATGAGCCTCAAGCTAAAATTTAAATAATGGTTAAGGCCATGTGGGGAATTTGCGTATTTGAGTACGACGCTGTTATACATCGTACGCCATTTGTAGTGATATATCCTGCGATAAATTTTTATATTAAAATCAAGTGGTTATTATTGAATTAGGTGACTGAAAATCCTCGTGTCGGCAGTTCGATTCTGCCTCTGGCCACCACGAGAAACCAGTAAAATCAATAAGTTACAATCGACCTTTCAATTTCCGAAAATCTCACTTCGGGAGATCTTCGGGACCTAGGGTAAATCAAGCTATAAAGAAATGACTTTAGAACTTTCAATTTTACCCGTACTTGCACGATTATTAGGATTGCGAAGTAAACTGAGCACCACCCCACTTTGCTGCTTTTCGCAAACCCTATTAGCTGCTTCCAACAAGTTCTGCAACTCTGCAGATGAATAATGAGTAGTTATTCGCCCTGAACGATGGCCTAATAAATCTTGGCGATCTTCAAAGCTAACCTACTGCACGTAATCTACGGCCAAAAGTATGTTTTAAGTCATGTACGCGTACATGCTCCAAACCCGCTTTGATCCTTGCATTACGCCATGCGGTACTGTTCATCCTACTTATGGGCTTCCTTTTATAGGTAAACACATATTTATCATGTTTCCCGCGCTCATCTTCAACCGCTTTACGAGCTGCATGATTGCAAACTACAAGGCGCTCATCGCCATTCTTCACTAATTCTGAAGGAATGATAAACACCATTAAATGAGGCATTTCAGGAAGTTTTATTTCCCAAAGGGAAATAACTGACTTCTCTTTCATCAAATGCGTCATCGATCGGTTTTAAAAAAATGCCACTAAAAAATTGGGATAACGGCCCCCCACAAAGCAATCCCACGATCAGGTTTTGATAACCTCTGGGTGTTTCAATAGGATTGATGATGATTCGCTTTAGCATGGATAGTACTTTCGGATCATGATAATAATGCCGGACATCTTGTATGATCAGGCTCAATCTGACTCATTTGATTAAATAAATGATTAAAAGATTCAAATTCTATTAATTCGATAATATAATGCGCACAATCAATGAAAATGAGGGATAATATGCACCAACGTCAATATCAACACCAGAGGGCTTCGGTAGCCAATCTCAAGATTAGTAGCCTTAACGACATTCCAAAAGCTGAAAAAATATTATTGTCAGGCATTTCTGGCGGTTTTCTATTGATGTGCCTAGCCTCTCCAGGATTAGGTTTCACATGCATTGCAGGAACATTAGCTAGCTATTTAATAAAATTTAAACCTGAACAAGATGCTAAAGTAAAGGACTATTTTTCAATTTTAAACCGTAATCCAAATGCTTTCTTTTTTGAGGGTCCAGCTAAAGAGCAAATTCAAAAGCTAGCTGAAGAAATGGGAGCAGGACCAAATGGTACTAGCCAAAACTATGTTCTGCATAATGCTTGTTGTTTAAGCTTAGTATAATATTAAAAAGGATTATTGCTCTAGCAGCATCAAACCTTATGCCAATGCTTACGCTGAAGCAAGAGCAAAACACATTGGGAACATAGTTGATTGTTTTTCCAATGTACTCAATATGTTTATATTTGCTAGAGAGAACTATAAAGCGCAATATTTAGAAAAAACAACAACCATTGCTGTTGAAAAAGATAAATCCATGCAATTGGTAGTGTTTTAAATAACCTGTGTCAGCTCTCCTAAGTGCTCATTATAACAACTTCTGAGAGCTGACACAGGTTATTTAAAACACTACCTTTTCCTGCTACATTAATTTTTTTCCCATCAGACGGATTTTCTTTATGTTCATCAAAATTTTTAACATAAATGTTTATAATTTTCCTCTACACGTTATCCATTAGCTATCATTAGATCGAGTTTAAAAGATCAACTGCATGCTAATTGCAAAAGTTCGCCGCGTATTTGTATATATCTTTTTATCTATGTAACACTTAACTGAAACATCATCTAAGACCGAATGTGTTTCTGGGTTTTTATTTTCAAAGAGGGCGTAGGGAAGAACAATGAAAGATAAATCAATATTGCTTGTAGAAGATAACGTCAAGTTAGCAAATTACCTCAAAGAAAGCTTACAAGAAGCAAATTATGATGTATCTATTGAAAAACGTGGTGACAGGGGCTGTCTATCGCATCATCCGTGAGCAACCTAGCCTAGTCATATTAGATATAATGCTTCCTGGCATGAATGGAGATCAAATATGTCACACAATTAGAGAGGACTATTTGGGGAAAATACTCATGCTAACAGCAGTTAATGATATTGCAAGTGAAGTATCCTCTTTAAATTTAGGAGCAGATAACTACCTAACAAAACCTGTTGCAGACGAGGTTTTAAAAGCAAGAATCGAAGCATTGTTACGTCGACCAAATTTAGTTAATAATCAAAATCAATTTCAATTTGGGAATTTTTCTATCAATTTTAGTACGAAGAGTGTTCGTCTCTTTGACGAAGAAATTTCAATAAGTACCAGCGACTTTGAAATGCTAGCTTTGTTGGTTAAGAATCATGATAGGTTGCTCAGTCGAGATAGTATTATGTATGCTCTTTTTGGGCATGAATATGATGGGGTTGATAGAAGTATCGATTTAAAAATATCACGTTTAAGAAAAGCATTGAATGATAATAGTAAAAAGCCTTATCGGATAAAAACAATCCATAAAAAAGGATACATCTTTGTATCTGCGGCTTGGGAATAAACACAGACCACCGCCAAAGTAGAACACACAAAAAAGCCCCAAATTCTTTTGTTAAACTCGACTTTGGGATTTTTCGTAAGTCCTATTATAAAGCGCTTCACGAAATATATCGCAAATCTATAAGCATGTCCTTCGACAAAAGTATCATTTTAAGATGATAAGATATGTACAATTTATATACATTTATACCAAGTGTTTTTGTTACTCTATTAGCATGAAGTAACAATTGTCGAGTTGAGCCATGAAAGATGCTGCAATAGAAATCTTAATATATAAACCAGATCCAGAACATCCAATGCCTGAAGAGCAAAGAGGCGTGGTGGTAAACCCTCACCTAAAACAACGGTTTACGCAATTTGTTCCAATTGGCGTTTATTTAGAAGGTTCCGGTTTGAGGTATTATTTTTTCGATAAGTGTGATAAAGCCCCCAAAATCTATAGTAGTTGGGATGAACTCAAAGCAGACTTACCCGAGGGACTAAGCAAAATATTCGAGAAAAAACCAAAATTATTTATTATGGGGCATGGTAATGGCGGCTATTATGGTTTGGGTAATTGCCATGGCCCAAGTGAGCATTTATATGATAATGATTTTGATAAATTATTATCTGATTTTAAACAAGCATTGCCCAAACATCATGGTGAAGTCTTTGTGACTTTAGAGGGCTGTAATACAGACAGTCAGCTTGATGCTACAGCGAACCAACAGGAAAAAACATTTTTAGAAAGAGTATCAGTGAAACATCCGGAAATCACGTTTGCTGGGACTGGACCATGGGATGCTCAAGATGCACAGACAGGATTCCGATCACTTACGCCGGAAGCTCCTATCACATCGATGGCAGGAAATATTTGGAAGGCTGGAAACAGTGTTATTTTTTATCATGGCCAATATCAAGTTGCCGTTCGAAAATCTTTATTTGCCTCAACAAAAACGGCTAAAGAATTAAAAGTTAACACCATAGAATATGCACGGGCAATGCTAGATAAAGCCGACAGCGATGAACTGGTAGCGAAAATAGCTTTAAGTCGAGATATTCTAACTATTCAAGATTTAAAAAAAATTGATGGTTTTCCCGAATTGCAACTTGAAGAAGAGAATGCCGCAAGGTTTGTAGAACAGGAAAGTCTAATTTTAGGCAAGGAGCAAGAAAATTACTTAACACGTGTCCGTGGTATCTTAGATCGAGTAGACCCTATAGCACAACTGACAGATAGAGATGTACTAGAACTTCTCCTAGGTTTAAAAGAACCCTCTGTATTTAAAGGCCATGAAGAGTTGCTAGAGTTAATTCTGGCTAATAAAGCCTTGTTACAGCTAGCAATGGTAGGTTGTGGAAAAGTCCTTATTGGCGGCCCAAATAACGATAGTGTCATTGATTTATTATTAAAATATGGTGCTGATATTAACTGTACTGATAAAAAAGGCATGACTGCCTTACACTATGCGGTACAGAATTTTTATAATTATAGAAAAGAACCGCTACATCTCATTAAAAAGTTATTAGAGAGTGGTGCGAGTCTTGAAGTCCAAAATAAGAAAGGACAGACCCCTATCGAGACAGCGCAAGAACATAGTAAAGATGGAAGGGTGACTGCTAGTGATAAACTTCTAGCATCTTTGAAATACGGCAATTCGCCACCAACTCCGTTAGAAATAAAACAATCTATTAGACAAATATTTCAGATGAGCCAACACAAGGCTGATGAACTACTTTCCTTACCTATTGCGAAACGTGAATATAGCAAATGTAGTGAAGGCACTCTTTATATCCCTGAAGATGTAGTTGAAAAATTGCATGGAGTCCTGCAATTTGCAAGAGGTAATCATGGACTATTAGCGACGTTTGAATCAGAGTTTAGTGAGGTTACCAGCTATCTTGAAAGAGGTCTTGGAACTGGAGAGGTGATTGATGGCAATGAAGATGAATTTATCCCTAAACGTTTTGGTGATGCAAAACTCAAGTTAGCAGCGGTTATGGACGCACTGGTTGAGATGAAACAAGAGGTGGCTACTTCAAAAGATGCTAAGGTTAGAGAAAAAAATAGTCCTTCGGACGACTCCAACCTATTCTGGAAGCCATAAGAGGGTGTCCCAAAAGGAAAATGTAATTTTTATAGTTGCCATTCACTAGAATATCGTGGAAGTATCATTGTGAATCGAGCGCCTTTTAATATCGGTGATTGTGTAGCAATGACCCTTCCTGCGTGGAGATTAACAACTTTCTTAACAATAGCTAATCCTAAGCCTATATGTTTATCTCCAATTCCAGCGTCTTCAGCAATCGTATATTCAGAAAAAATGTCATCCCCACCGTCATCTGGCAAACCTGGGCCATCATCGTCTACATGAATTAAAATATGACTATTATCCAGCGAAATGGTTATAGAGATATGATGCACTGCAAATTTCATGGCATTTGTAATCAAATTAGCAACAGCATGTTTTAAAATATCTTCATCTATGTATGCTTCTAAAGAATTTAACTCATGAGCATGAAGTGTAATTTCAAATATGGATGAAGAATAAGGCTCCAATAATTTTCTTAACCATACTATTATATCTATCTTGGATTGTTTTAATTTTAATTTGCTTGAATGCATTTTTGAGTAAATCAAAAAGGTGCTGACGATGCGGTTAATGTCTGCAATATCTTCTTGTATGCTGCTCACCTGTTTATTGAGTAATACATCTTCTGCGTTTTTCCTTTTGATGCTATCTGTCGCCATTTGTATGGTTGACAAAGGAGTTCTAATTTCATGCGCGACAAATCGGCACATTTGTTTATGTGATTCAATCAGCTCTTTTAATCGCTCACCCATCTGGATGATATTGATATAAAGCCCATATAAAACAGAGGTAGCGCCTATTTTCCGATTAAAGTCAAAGTTCCCTTGACTAAAATTTTTTGTTATCTGATATACCTTCTTCATATTTCTAACAAAAAGTAGTGAAAAAAATGCAATAAGACAAAGGGATAACGAAAAGAAAGCCACTATAAAATAATACATAACATCACTAATTCTTGCCATAAATGATGGATAGCTTAGTGGGCCAATTTTGAGTATTCCATCACTAAATTTATAATAAAGAATAGCAATTTGTGACGAGTTCTTATTTGTTTCAAATACTAGGCGTTTTGTTGATAAAGAATTAATTATATTGCTTGGTAAGTGTGTACTATTGGCTTTATAAAAACAAAGAGGGAAACCATATATTTTTTCTAACTTTAGTAATTCATTACCCCATATATTTTTTGATTTTGATAATAAATGTTGAACGATTTGTTTTAAAACAGGATTCATATAATTAAAAGTAATTTGGCTTGGATCTGAAAAATTGTAAGCTAATGCATATGAGGTATTACCAATTTTTTTATACGCAGTATGCTCTACAATTACCTCGTTTAGAAATTGATAGGTTGTACCTGATAAGAAAATGATTCCACCATTGTTTAATTGGTTATTCTGCTTCGAGGAAAGTTTTAAACTGTCGATTGCTATAAGATGAATAACATTATCTGTTTTTTTCTTTATTATTGCATCCCATTTTGATTTCGGGTTATTAATTAATTCTTTTTCTAAACCAATTAAAACTCCTTGTGACATCGTTTGCCCTGCATTAGTAACTATCTTTGTCTCAACCGACTTTAAATATTTAAAAAATGCCAAAACAAGAATTAAAAAAATCACAAGGAACGCAATCAAAATTTTAATATATATATTAAATTTCATTTATTATATACTCTAATACTCCAGCATTCTTCCCTAGACTTCGTCATTAAAAATACAATACGTACTTTATCTTTAAAGACTGTTCCAAGCATCAAAGAACAATTTAGCAAATACACCACAGAGCCCATAATTAATCCTTGGAGTAGCTTCATGGAATCCTAGTAATTCGTTCCTCTCGATTTTAAAATCCATAATCTGCTGCTTTTGTAAGGTTTTTTAGAATAAAATCAACCCTTTCTTTAATTGAGGCTTTTGGCATTTTTACGAAATTATAACCACAATGAGAGTAAGCCTCTTCTAATACCCTCTATTTTAAGTTTAACAGTCAATTCATCTAACTCCTCGACTTTAAAAGGAATATTTCCATCGCAATAGCTCTTGGTTTCAAACCTTCCGCTTTCTAACATTTTTAATGGCCTCTCCTAAATTCTTTTAAAGTCCATCGGCATCAAATCGAACAAAAACAAAATTATCAGCAGTTTTTCTTGATACACAAAAACCTTCTTTCTTTAAAAAACTCTCGAAACTCAAACGTTATGTACGTGTTATCAAGTTTCAAGGGGTAATGACACTCCTTATGTGGAGTAAATCAATGGAGTATGCCCTAATGGCTCCCTTATATCATGCACTTCACAGTGCGCCATGGCAAAATGGTTGATTTATTTTTTAGCGAGCGTAGCTTGATGAAGCATAGTTTAATCAAGGAATTATAAAAACCACATTACAGAAAAAACTGCGTAGACCCTGAATTTTTGTAAGACATTTCTTACAACACTTACCAAACATGTCTTAATGACGAACAGCCTGAATTAAGTCACACTAATACGCATGGAAGTTGCAAATTTCGGGACATGATGCCCTTAAATGGAGAGGATACATGGGTGTATTGACCACAGGGAGTGGAATTTGCAACTTGCCCCTACCCCACACTGCCAATCAATCTTCTGCTTTGATTTCACCATAACGAGTACTCACGATAAATTGCGCTGCTCATCGTTTTGCAACCTAGTTTTTGCAAGATGGATTGGCCCATTTTGACATTTTATTGGTACTTAATAAAGCGCTAATAATTTTTTAGTATAATGCTCGTTATTTGCGCAAAACGAATTTCTAATGAGTTTATATCAATGTATTGATCTGCTTGATGAGCAACTAAGCCGATTAACGACTCCAAAACCAAATTCAACAACAAAAAATGGTGAATACAGTACCCTCTCGCGGGCAGATAAGCGATTTCTTACCGAACTAAGAAATGATCTTAACCACCGTGTCTCGACCGATAATTACTCCGACTTATCCAGAGAAATTCAACGAATTGAAACTTACATCAATATACATAAGCATTTGCGGCATGATTATTATCTAAACGAAATACTTCTCGATTTAAAAACGATAAAAAATGGGTTTGAACAATTTGATCCAAATCATAAGGAATTTCACAACAAAAAGGACTATCAAAAATTCCAAACTCCTGAGTACTGTATTGCTGAATTAAACCAGTCTAAATCCTATCGATTAGGCATGTCTCAAGGAGAGTGTTATGGATTTACCATGATGATGGTTGATCCAAATTATTCTCCTTACAAAAATAAGGGAATGAAAATCGATCTCAATCAGCAGGTTCATCATTACCAGAAGCATCAAGGGGATCGAAAATTGGATCAGGCGATTATAAAAAAAATACGTCTTACTCATGAGATTTTTTGTCCTGAGCCAAAGCAACAAGCGAAAGAAATTTTTGATTTGGCTAATGCGAATCAAGGGAAAGAACTAATGTTAACCCTTAGAGATGGCACGAAATTTCATGCTTGCTATCTTAGTGTGCAGCATGATAAGGAAATCAGATACATGGATCCTGAGCATGGTGTATATTTATTTCGCAACAAAAAAGATTTTATTGATTTCTATGTGGCCGCAGCTAAAAAAGACAAAGAAGACGGAGTTGACTTCCATTTTTATCGACTAACGGAATTAATCTATGACAAAGACAATCAACTAGTCGAATCCCAAACAAGCATGGGGAAAATCCGTACTCTTCTAACCGGAGCAAAATATGATGACGGTATGGAATCTGCGGAGTTCATTAATAAATGCATTCATTTTGCTGGAGGGGCTCTATTTGGAGGTCTAGTTGCCGCAATGACTCCCATGTTAGGAACAGGAATAGGAGTTTCTGCTGCAGGGGGATTATTCGGTGGATTTGTGCTAACAAGGCTTTCGAAGTTAGCACGCAATAGTGGTCATTATGGTTTATTAGGAATACCCCATTTTATTCAAGACAGTTGGTATAGTTCTAAAGAAGAAAATGAGCAATCTTGTTCCGATCAGAACGAAATTGAGCATTCAGAGAAGGAGGAGCCGGTCATGCTCTCAACAGCCACTGCCTTATTGCAAATGCAAAAATCGTTTCCTATCCAAGCCCATGACGATGTAAGCAATTTAACTCCAGTGCAAGATAATGCAGAAGAGCGCACCCAGCTTGAAGTATCAGCTTTAAGCCAAGAGAATATAGAGGGTTTTGAGGTACACCCAGTTATTTATTCGTTACGGTAATGTCTTCTTTAAATTCCGCTACTTCCGCTTCTATCGCTGCCGCCCATTTCTTAGCTTGACGGCTAGAATGATGCACCAAGATAATTATCATGCATTTACCGCTTTAATTTAGCCTTAAGGCTCATTACAGGAGGCATCAATAGCATCATAAGGAAAACCATCGTTGCAACTGTTACTGCTTTTTCCCAAAACCAACTATTTATGGCCAATGAATTAAAAAGTTGGTGATAAATCCATGGAAAAAGGATACTCATTGGAAAAATTAGCAGGAATATAATGATACCGTCGGTCATTTTTTCTTTATTCATTGTAATTTCATCTCTAACCAGTTAATAGTGAGTTGGCTGTGGATTTTCCAGTTTTGGCTGGCAACATGTCGATCGTTGGCAAAGACTAGCGTATCTCCTTCAACTCCTTGCGTATTCAAAAAATCCATTTCAGCAATGGTTACTAAATTATCCTTAGCGCCATTAATTATGAGCAATGGAGCATTCGATTCAGCTGGCAAGAGCCCCTGCTTAGCTAGTGATAAGTTGGCAAAATACATGAGATCTGAGTTTTGAAAACGATTAAACCCACATGAGTAAGTTAAAGTATTGTAAGTTGAATCAGGCAACTGTTTAATCCAATCTGGATTAAAGGTGTGATGAACTGGCCCTCCAACATTAACCGCCCCAGCTAACCAAGGTAATTGGATAGCTAATTTTGTAGCCCAGTACCCGCCAAAAGATAACCCATAACATGCGATTTTATCGAAATTAATATCCTTTCTTTCCTTTATTGCATCGAGAACAGCCAAAAACCAATTATCAGATGACGTAGAAATAGGTACGGGACATTCTCCAGTTCCTGGGCCGTCGATAGCGAGGACTGCTATCCCCTTTTCTAACAAAGCATTACCAATCTGGTGGATCTGCATGTCGCTTTTCCAGATATCAATTCCTCCCCAAATAATAACCAAAGGTAGAGACGTTCTTTTAGTTGCCGGTTTGCGCAAGTAAGTTACTACACCTTGATTCTGAAAAGGAATTACCATCTTTTCTATGGGGTACTTAGAAAAAGAGCTCGCTTTCAGATAAGCATTCTTATGCTTTATGTAAGCTTTTTTCATTGTATTATTAAAATAATGAGGAAATCTTGCTAAAAAATACCAAAACGATGCATGCAACCAATCTGTTTCACACTCTTTTGCTTTTTCTGCAAAATTGTCAGCAGCTGATAGGATAACTTGAGACCATTCCTCTGTACCCGGTTTTGTCTTGGCAGCAGTCCGAGTGATTACATCCATTAATTGTTCTCTTGGAATTCCCAAATTGATAAACCCTTCTAGACGAACAGCTAATTCAAATGGAATTTTATTTATCCCATCATCCTTAAAGTACAATTCTTCTTTGCTCATTTTCTCTCTCCAGCTATAATGTTAACCAAAGATGACAATATAACTAAAGGCTCCGATTTATGTCAACCAATGATGACAAAAATATTCTATTGACTAACTTAAAAGGTTTACTACAGGAAAAACTGTGGAAGTTAGAAGAACGACTTGCAAATGAACGCGAAAAATCCTCATATCAACACTTAACTGGTGCTCAGTCACGTATCTTGGCTACATTACGCGGAGAAAATCTCACCATTTCAGAAGTGGGACGTCGTTTAGGTATTAGCCGGCAAGCCGTGCATAAGATTGTTAGCCAATTGGTCAACGAAGGTATCTTGTCCTTAGAACCTATGCCCGAAAATAATCGAGATAAAATAATTGTTTTTACAGAAAAAGGAGTGGTTCTTAAAGAAACAGCTAAAAAAGCATTAAAGAAATTAGACGATGAAGTAAAAGAAAAATTGGGGGATAAGGATTTTGAACTTTTAAAGGAAATTCTTAGCAAACCCTGGTGGTAAAAACAGTCTCATGAAACACAAAATATAAGATTAAATATCAGAAAATTAAAAAATCATCTTAAAATTAAAATCATTAAACTTCATTATTTAGAGACAAATCTTTTTAAGGAAAAATTAAAAGCAAAATTTCTAGCAGCTTACGAGAGACATTTTACTACTGATCAAAACGGAGGCTGCGGTTTTTATTCATTTTTTGCTATGAGCGGTATAACCAAGGATGGTACATCAAAAGAACAAGCCAATCATGCCCAAGAGCATTCTGCAAAATGCACACAGTAACTCCTTAGAGTAGTCAAAATCATCCCAGGCAGCTTTGTAAATAGTTAGCAAGCTTAGTACTCAGGGTGGTTTTTCCTTCACCCATGTTTCCGCTAATGCCAATAATATGTGGGGTTATTTGTCCATTCCTCTCTATAACAACCTTATTTAGAATTCTTTACAATTGAGCTAAAGTAGAAATTGCACGTTGTAGTTGCGGATCATTTTGAGTAAACGCTGTCACACCTCATTAAAAGCTAGCTCAAATTGTTTTTATCATAATTTGCTTTATCCGTGGTTCAGTTTGCTGGCTTGAGAAATTGGAAAGATCTAAATAAAATTCAGGTATAACCACATCTATATCTCCCTGGCCATTTTCTTAAGTTATCCCTTAAAACAACACATGTTTTTAATAAGTTTGTTATGAAAGCATTCCATTGTTTTATTGACTTATGTTAAATTTTTACCTAGATTCATCTTGGATGACCGAACTATGTTATCTTGAGAAACTCAAATCAATGGCTGGACAAAAGTTCAACCGTTGCTAAGCAAAGGATGCTAATGTTTCAATCAGTTTTAATAATTTTCTTAATGACTTTCAGCATAATCACTAATGCAGCCCTTCCTGCTGATTCGATCCAACGCTGTTTAGATATTAGAAGGCTCGCGGATTTTACCACAAGGCAGAAAATGGCCGCCAAAGAGCCCGGTGTATTGCGTTTTAAATTTCATAAAGTTTCAGCATCTGATCTACCGTTAGACAACCCAGTAGGGAATATGGAGGAAATAATTAAGGCATTAAATAATCAGATTAAAAACTGCACTAATCACAAAGGTGAAATTCAGAGTGTGACTATTGCCGGCCATACATTCGAACGCCAAGAATGGTGCCTTAAGACCAACAAAAAAATGCTTGCTCTTGCAAAAGCAGCTCATGGGGATTTTCAAAAATATTTATCAAATATCAAAACCGAATTTGACTGGTATAAAAGTGATGGTTGGCCTGAAAATCATGCCGGATTTAAAAAGGGTGAATTTCAATTTACTGCCTATTACGCCCCAGCCGCTATTGAAGCTCGGACCAAGCGCGACGGAGCCTTTTTGTATCCAATTTATAGTAACCCAGGAGTTGTAAATGTCGCTTCGGAATGCAAAAAATTTCATTTGAAAGCCCCTCTTTGCGGAGTTGATCCGCTTACCAAAATAGTGCGTGGATTTTGTTTGAAAAATGACAATGGCAAATACTCTGTAGCGCCAGACCGAGGCGAAATTGAGCACGGGGTTTTAAATCCAAAATACATAATTGGCTACGTTAGAGATCCAAATGATCCCCCTTTTTTAATGATTCAAGGCTCTGGTTCGTTAATACTTGATGGCAAATTATTTCATCTCAATTACGATAGCACCAACGGCAGGCCACGCACCATGCTTGGGCGGATAATCCAATGCGCACAAGACCCAACTTGCGGGGGTAACCTTGATACAATGGAACAGTGTGCAAAAGATCCGAAATGCCATGATGAAGCAAAGTTACGCTGTAACGTGTCAAAAGAAATTAGACAAAGCTCTGCATCAGAAAAACAAATTCGCCAATACCTAAATCATCCTCTTAACCGTCACAAAGCCGCCGACTTGCGAAATCGCGATCAAAGCTATGTCTTTTTTGCTAAAGAAGAGAACGGTCCTTATGGTTCAGAAAATATTTCTCTAACCCCACATGCTTCATGTGCAACAGATCACAAGGTCATTCCTATCGGAATGAGTTTTATCTACAATTGCAAAAAAACTACTTCATGGTGTGTGGCTCAAGACTCAGGTGGCGCCATTGTGGGAGCTCATGTTGACGTCTATAAAGGTGAGGGGAACCAAGCTGGTGTAGAAGCAAACGAGCTAAATCACCCAGGCTCATTATTTTTGGCATTGCCAAAACGTGAATAAAACTCAAGCAATCGCATTTTAATTACCTTGCTGATAAGTTTAAAAAAATTTCTAAATCGAGGTATCAGAAATTATTTATATAATCAGGGAGTAGATTAATTGGTTAAGCTGGCCAGAAAAGAGTTTAAAATTACGTAGCGAAAGACATCGGACGCGCTTTGAAGATATTATTAGCATACAGGAATGATAGTGCTAAATTATCAATTCGTCTCAACATTAAACTCTATATAGCTTTCACTTCCGTAGTAAATTTTATTTCTGCAAAAATAAAATGGTGTTTGGAATTGAGGTGCTATTATCCCTTCCTTAGGCGTTGGACTCACATAATCCGTTCGACTACCGATAGAAATAATAATTTTATCTCCCTTTTTTAAAAGGGCGGCAGTAGGCATCAAGCTAAAAGAAAGTAATACAGGCACATCCCTTTGCAAGGGCTGATGAATGGACGTATCTAACGCAACCTCACATTTCGACGAATAATGTTCATAAAGACTTCTAGTCGCTGCCCGTATGTGCCCCATTGTTAAAAAAAATGAATTGCCTGCGCTGTCTATTCTATCGACTCTGACAACAATGAAAGAGTCAATTTCATTACAACTAAATTTTAAGTGCACTGTAACCGGACCAGCCACTTTAAATGAATCGCCAACCGTAAATTCGTACCGTAAGGTTTGTGCTGTCATATTATTTAGGTTTTTAATAATATCGGCATTAGGCGGTATGTTTAACCAAGTCTCCTCACTTGTTTCAGGGACAGTTTTTGAGAGTGAATTGGGACAGAAATACCATTTTTCTTTTACTGTATTTTCAGGAGGAAAGGTTGTTGCACCCTCAAACTTTTCTTCCCCATCAACCCAAAAACGTACAGGTAATAGTTTTTCGTATCCGTTATCCAATCCTTTGATTACATAATCAAAGAATGCCGCTGCTTCCAACTGCCATTCCAGGACAGGTAGCTCATATTCAGGATGATTAATAATCAACCATTTTCTATTGTTGGGTGTTGCACTATACTCGAATAAATCGTAAGCACCAAATTGATGTAAAGCAATATCAGTCCGATTCTGAACCACAACAAAAGGGATATTTATATTTCTTAACTGTTGGTAAGGCCCTTGAGCGACATTTTCCTCTCTTGTATTTAAGTCAAATAAAATGTGCTCATAAAACGGAAGCGCTTCTTTTGCTGCATAATGGTCTTTCAAATGATAATAAATGTAATTGATAAAAGTATGCCCAAGCTTTGAAGTCCAGGAATGATTGATGAAATGGCTTAATAAAGCCCGTTTCCAAGGAGCAATATATCGTTTGATATTTTTTTCAGTAAAATTAGAGCCAGCCCATAAACTCATAAAGCTATTGGCACTTAAACCCGCATAATGAAAGACATGCCGAAAATAATCTGTACAGACTTCATTAGCAAAGAAAGCTTTCAGTGCAGGAGGATTTTTTGCTGCAACATTCACCTGAGACATTCCATAATATGAAGAGCCAAATAATACAATTTGTCCATCACACCAGCTTTGTTCACTCACCCACTGTATGGCATGAAAATGATCATCGACTTCTTCATCACACTGCCAGTACCTTAGCTCACCTTCAGAACGTCCAACACCGCGAGCCGTTAAAACGATGACATTATAGCCACGATTAGTAAAACTAGGCGGGGAGCCAATCTCATTGGTTCCCGTTGGCATACCCACTGTATGCAGGTCGCGGTTATAAGCAGCAAATTGGACGATACTAGGATATTTTCCTTTTTTCTTTGGTGTATAAATGTCGGCTGAAAGTCGGACACCATCCGGCATGGGGACATAGACATCTGAATAAAGAATACAGCCCAGATTCTCATCAGCAAATTTTGTAGGTTTCCAACCAGCATATTGAATACCTAGGTAGCGAGTGTGTAAGGGAATAAGGTTATCAAGCCATTTTGCTTTCATAATCAATTTGTTAGATGAATCAACTTGATAAATTATAGTATAAAGCTTAGCGATCAGGAACTTGTGCTTTAATGAAAAAATTTTCATAAATCTTCATTAAAAATTACAATTTCCAGTTCCAAATTTTGGTTTTTGCTCCTCTAAACCAAATAGCACATTAGTTATAGGATACCGTTCTACAAGCTAATGTCCTGGCTCTATATCCAGTAGATTCATTGGATTTATTCTCCTTAAGAAAGAGTTATTCTATAAAGCCAATTTTTTGCTACCCTTTCCTCTACCCTTAAATTTGCCTATATCTCAAAATAGTAGTATGATGGACTCAGCTAGAAAATGTCTTTTTTTATACTCTCCAAATCGTCGTTTTATATCTATTTAATCCTTCGTACTGTAGTCTTTAATTCTTGACCTCTTCACGCTAATTTCGCCTATTAAGGTATCTTAAATAAAAACTTAAGGATGTATTCATGTCTAAAACAGTAAATGGGGTTGTTAAATGGTTTAACGAAGCTAAAGGATTTGGATTTATCGAGCAAGAATCCGGTCCGGATGTATTTGCCCACTTTAAAGAAATTTTGAGTTCTGGCTTCAAAACCCTTACAGAGGGTCAGCGGGTACAATTCGTCGTAGCGCAAGGCTCAAAAGGTCTTCTAGCACAAAATATAACGGTCGTTTAAATCTAAACTATTTTTGCATTTGCCACTATATCTTCCTATAGATGTAGTGGTTTATCACTTAATTTAAGATCAACAGAAATTAAAGGAAATATAAAAGCTTTTTCTACTAAATTTGGAAAATAATCGAATATTTATTCAAATTCATCGTTTCTATATTCTGCAACCACTTTAATCTTCATCATCCAGATAGCCAAAATCAAGAATTTTATATTAATAATAATTTCTGATGTTGGTGGCCAAAGAACTATCTTTAAAAGAACATTTTGAATAAAGTCGAGACGTTGTCTTTAAGATATATGAATGATCGAATTGCGCTTCATTAACTTAAACCCATAAAAGAGAATCCTCGCCTGCCCAATTGAGATGGTAAAATAAACACGAAAAAAGATAACAAATAAATTCATTTCTTCACCTTAATCAGCCATTGTTTTTTAAAGTCAGCATGCTTACAATCTGCGCACTCCATGGTGTTGACCAATTTACCCTTTACGAATGAGTTTGCAATTTTAGTTACGAGTAAATAAGGACCAATTTGAAAAATCAATCAGCCACAATAAATAATCAACTCAGTCAAAGAGCAAGGAGTATTCTCTTCTCTGTTCTAACAGTTATTTTATTGATGACTACCTCAAGTGCCAATGCGGGAGTTTATCCTTGGGTTTGGCTAGGCAAGGACGACATCCGGGTTACTGATCACGCAAGGCTTGAAGCTAAATTTCGACTCCATCTAATTGCAAACGCTAAAGAATCCCTTGATATTGCGACCTTTGATCAACGAATGGATCAGCCTATAGGATTACCTCTACTTCAAGCCTTAGAAAGCGCAGCCCAAAGAGGGGTTCAAATCCGTTTTGCGGCTGCTTGGGTTTCAGCGTTGTTAAACGATCCAAGCAGAAAGGCAGAGCAATACTTGAAGGGGATTGCTTCGCGTCACCCAAATTTTAAATTTATTTCAGTAGGCGGCCCGACGATGTGGAAGCAAGGCTGGGGAATTTTAGACGGAATTCATCAAAAAATATTTTTAATCGACAACAAGATAGCTTTAGTGACAGGACGCGGACACGCAGGAGAATACTTAAACTGGCTAGATACTGCTTTCTTTTATAAAGGGGATATTGTTGATCAAACTCGCGATGCCTTTGAGCAAATGTGGCAGACCATCGAAAGAGAAAATGGATTACAAGACCAAGAGGAAGTCTTAGGATTGGCTAATGCTGTAATACCAGAGGAGTCACCCAAGCAGCTTTTTTTATCAGATTGTCCTTCTCTCCAGCTAACCTCCGAAGAAATGCAAGAATTCAATGCGCTAAAACTCTGGGCAGAAGCCCCACCCTCTAACAATCATGATTATCAAGCACGATCCATTTATTACAATTTCCTTGAGCAAATGAGAACAGAGGCCGATCTCCAGGGGCGAACTCCGGGAAGTTTCAGCTACGACGAGAGGGCTAAATTTCTTCAAGATCCTTTTATCGATGCAGTGCTTCTGCTTCTTCCTCAAACAAATCGCTTTCAAATGAGCATTCTTGCTACAATTTTAGAAGATCGAGTTGTCGAGACAATTATTAGAGAGCGGCAACGAGGTATGGAAATGGAGCTTATTACTAACGGAAAAAAAGCCCACTCAGTTTTTCCAACAGCTCCAGGCTGGTTTGCGGGAATTCATACACTGGATGATTTATTACAGGTGGGTGTAACCGCTCACGAGGTGAAACAAAAGGGAGCTGAAACTGGAATTTACTTACATCGAAAACTCCTTATTTTGGACGATCATGTGTTCTTTGGATCACATAATTTCACCAAAGCCAGTACGCTAACCACGGACGAGTACAGCATTGAAGTCGCAAGTCAGGATTTTGCTGATAGAATGGAGCAACTTTCACACCACAGCATCGAGGTCAATACTGTACCTTTTGATGCAGATGAGGTACATCGGGAGCGCCTCGCTACACCAGTGCGCCAATGGTTTGCGAGTCTATTTGAAATTCTTTACTTGAAGCCGCCCCAGAAGCGTTAAGTCGAACCATCAAAGCCCTCAAATTCGCAAAAAGCCATATTGATGAAATAAAAAATATCCCTAATTTTTTGTTTTCAATATTATTTTTAAAATTTATCCGTTGAAGTTCAACCGGTTTTTCGCTTCCAAGTTAGTTATTGCTTCCTCTAATTGAAGTAAATATTCTTTGTGCTCCTGTTTTAGTGAGTCGGGGCTCAGGACTATCTCACCTTGAGACTTCACAATAGGTAATCTGGAAAGAGGACTAGATGACAGTGAAGGATTCAGGTAAATGAATTCCCTAATTGAGATTCCATCATAGGTCTCATATTTTTCACCCTCATTAGTACTAACGCAGATTACAACCGGATCGACCATTAGTTGGTGTGAAATAGGACATTGAAATTTTAGAAAGAAAGTTCCAACAGCATCCTTATCAACAAGTCCATCAGCGTACAAGGCTGACTTCTCCTCAAATGATAAATTGCTAAAGCGCAATTCTAAATCATATACTTTATTTTTTATACTAACCAAATTTTCTTTGTAGTTTTCAAGTTGGATTCGCCGACGGCGTTCACCCCAGATTGTAAAGGCTGTGGAACCAGAATTGTATATAGTTTTTCCACTTAGATAGAGAGTCAGAATAAAGCTTAGATAAAAACCTATAATGCCCATCCCATCAGCTCTACTTAATTCTTGACGATCTTTTTCAAGATTAAAGGAAAGCAAATAAGTAGAGAAACTCATAAGTAATGTTAAGCAAAGACTTTCTTTTAAATTTCGAGTATTAGTCTGCATATTTTTATCTTTTCGTGTAATAGTAAAGGACAAAGCAGGGTTTTTCTTATTAAACCCATTTCCTAAAAGGATGAAGTATGTATTGCGGCATGTCTTTTTTCAATAAGCTCTTGCGCAGCCAAAATAATAGGATTTTCTTGTAAATTTTCACCTGGAAAATTGAGCTCACGGAATTCCTTATAGTGATTTAATTCTTGTTCTCGCATGTATAGTTCAAATTCCTTATAGAAGACTTTTCCCTCCTCTGCCCCAAGAATCTCAATAAATTGTTCATATAAACCCGTTTTAGGGTTGCTGTAAAAACAGATATCCATGAATTTTTTCTGATAAATAGTAGAAAATTGATATGGTTGCCCCACAAAATCCGGTATTTGATTAAATAAAATATCTACTCCCTTTGCCATAGATTCATTTCTCGCCTGATATAAAAGCTCGATTACCCTCTGACATTTTTCCTCTGGAATAATAATTGACCGCACCGAGGCAAATTTCTTCTTTTCATCATTCAAAAAAGGTGCCCCCCCAACTCGTGCACCTCGTTCGGCAAGTGAGAGTTTGATACTGCCATCTGGATTTTTTTTTAAAGTAGCGAGAACGCCATGGCCTGAAAATCCCGTTGCTTGAAAAGCCATTTTCCCATTTTCTAAATGCCTTAATATGTCTGAAACGGTAGAATCATATTGGAGCTTATCTAAAGATCCTAATAGTTGCTTAAAGTGTTTAGAATACTCAGGATGTTTTTCCTTAATGAAAGCACTTAAATAACTATTAAGAACACTAACTCCCTCATCGAATAAGCCTGAACCAAATTTCACCTCGGTATTCGGAAATTTAAGAACCTCGTTTAACTTCTCTCCACCAAAGATAAAGTAAAGCCTTCGGCGATTTATATAGTCTCTATAATCAATCTGGTAATTATCAAATAATTGTTTAAGAATTTCGTTAGGAAATGAATGCAAGTATGTGATAGTAATGACGGACTGATTTTTATCGTTTTTGGCCAAAACATCTGCTCCTGCTGCCAAAAACAAAATTGTTGCCTCGATATTATGACATTCAACAGCTAATAATAGAGCAGTATTGCCCTTATCATCCCTTGATTCAATTAAATCTGTTTTTACCTCATGATCGGAAGCAACTAAATGTAATATTTCAGCTATTTCATAATTTCGTTTATGCACAATAGCGGTATGCAAGGGAGTTTCCATTTTATTATTTTTTTGCAGCAACAATGTGGGGCCATGAGCATGTATATAATTCAGGGCGCAGCCCATATATCCCTTCGCAAATAACAAGTGCAAAGCGTTATTTCCCTCATTATCTTGAACCTCCAATTTCCCTCCATTTTGGTGAAGGAACTCGACGATCTCATCGGAATTAACTTCTGCGGCCGCTAGCAAAGGAGTTTTTCCTTGTAAATTTTTATCCTCTAATGAAAAAAGACCGCTTTCAACGAGATGCTTAACAAGAGCGGTTTGGCGTTTTTTTATTGCAAAAAACAGTAAGTTATCCCCTTCGCTATCCTTATTATCGATAGGTGCGGAGTCTAGACTAAGAAAATAATCGACTAATTTTATGTCGCCTATACTTACAGCTAACAGCATTGGGGTCATTTCGAATTTATCCGTGGCTGATAGCGAAGCACCCTGCTCGACTAACCATTGCACCACCTCTAAATCTTTTCGGATTACTGCATCAAACAAAGCTTGGTTTTTTTCCTGTACGGTACAATGGGTAATAAACAATTCAGCAATCTTAAGTTGGGAGGATTCCAGAGCAAGTTGAAATGCTGTTTTACTTTGATTGTTTAATAGATCCGTCCGTATACCCCGCGCTAATAAGTAATTGACGGTGTCAATGTGCCCATTTCGAGCCGCTAGCATTAAGGCATTTTCGCCCTTATCATTGACTGCCATCAGATCGGCATTTTTTTTATCCAAAAACTCAATTACTTCCAATTGTCCATTTTCAGCAGCTAACACAATCGCGTTTTCCCTATGAATGTTCTTTGCATGCAGGTCACCCCCTTTTTCAAGCAAGTATTGAATAATCGTTAAATTTCCTCTTCGTGCGGCAACCATTAGCGGGGTATTGCCTTGATTATCTGTTACCTCTTGTATTATTTTTTCAGGGAATAATCGAATGAGATCCAGTCTATCGTTGTAAGCAGCAAAATGAATTCCAGACCAACCATCTTTTGTTTTTACGCGCAATAACCCTTCTTTATCCTTCGCAATAGCCATAAGGATTCGTAATGCGTTAATATCACCTAACGCACTTGCTATGATGGCAATTTTACTAAACCCCTCCCTACGAAGACCGGTTGGGGATATACGCGTCATTTTTTCGTATTGCTGGGTAATAACCATATCACATGAAGGACTTATTGTTGATTTTGACTGCAGTAACGACATCGCCTTCGATGAGGAATATAAATAACAACACTCAAGAGGAGTAAATCCATTGTCATTGGTTATTTCACAAATAGGACTATCATAACCTTCCGCTTTTTCCATAAGGATTTTAAGAATTTCAGGCTGATCATAAATGGCAGCAAGATGCATGAGGGTATTACCATTCTCATCGGTAATCAGAAAATTGTCTTCATATATGCCTTGCAGTAATCTTGTGAATTGTTCCAGATTCCCTTGTTTAATTGCAGCTATTAATTCTCTTTCGGACATTGGTCTCTTGCCATCAATCTTTATATAAAGAAAGTATAGTTGGTTTGAAAACTGTACGAAAAATGCCTATAGGACTCCCATTTGACTTACACTATATTGGCGGTTCCTTAATGTTTATGGGCCGCCGCCAACAAAGTTCACAAGGTTCATCGATAACAATTCACCAAGACTTCCAATGAATTTCCTTCAAATAATCAGATTTCGCAGAAAACGGTAAATTATTTGTCGTGGGTATATTTTGTGTTGATCACAGGCAGGGAAAGTATTTTTTTGCTAAATATTAAGATAAGGCAATTACAGTAAAGGCTATAAAAATTAACAAAGAACATCTATCTACCCATCCTTTCGCGATAATAATAAATAAGGATGCTAAAAATGCTCACGATGTTAATCAGTACTTGGATGAGTTTGCTCAGGCAAATTTATCCTACCAACTTCATCAGGTTAACTCCAAGGACATAGAGCAAACGATCAAGGAAACTGCTCCTAAATATCCTTTTTTAATCGTTGGTGGTGGTGATGGCACGATCCGGACAGCAGCGCATTACTGTGCAGGTAGTAAAATTGTTTTGGGTATCCTTCCCCTAGGTACTCTAAATCATTTTTCAAAAGAATTAAACCTTCCGCAGAATCCCCAGGATATGATTAGCTGTATCTATGAATTTAAAACTATGACCATTGATTTAGCCTCAGTGAATGGAAAGATTTTTATTAATAATTCTTCAGTTGGTATTTATCCGAAATTTGCCAAAATGAGAGATGCATATTCAAAAAAGTATAATAAGTGGATTAGTTATTTCCCTAGTTTGATAGAAGCATTAAAAAAGCATGATGTTTTTGAAGCAAAAATTAAAAGTACTTCTTTAAATTCCTATATTTTAAGCCCATTTTTAATGATTAGTAACAACATTTACTGCTTTGAATTTCCCTTAACCTTCAAAAGAGAAGAGTTAACTAGAGGTTTGCTGGGGCTGTACTACATACAACACGGTAAAATTGGACTACAAAGATTAATTAATATCCTCTTTGGAAAAGAAACTAATTTCATCTTTAAAGAGATTAACGATTCATTAGAAATTGATTTCCCTAAGCGGAGTAGAATTAGGGTTTCTTTAGATGGTGATTGGGAGGAGATGAAGCCGCCCCTTTACTATCAAAATTTGCCTCAATCCCTCAGGATACTGGTGAAGCCATGATGCGTATTGTTCATATATCAGATCTTCATTTTGGTCTACATGTGGATGCCATTATTGAGCCTTTCCTTGAGCATTTAAAGAGAATAAGACCGGATTTAATTATCATTTCTGGCGATCTCACCCACCGGGCTCGAACAAAACAGTATTTTTTATTCCAAAATTTTTTGCAGCAATTACCTACGCCTGTTTTGATGGTTCCTGGCAATCACGACATTCCATTATACAATTTTATAGCAAGATTTTTATCGCCTTTTAAAAAATACAAGAAATATGTCTCAAAAGAGCTATTTTCCCATTTTGAAAATGAAGAAATAAACATATTAGGTGTAAACAGTGCGACACCTTATCGAATAAAAAATGGGGAATTTAGTCATGAAGTGATTCATCGGATTCAGACTCATTTCTCAACCAAGCATCAACGATTAAACATTCTTTTTTTTCACCATAATTTGTATCAATTTTCAGGCATGCATCATCCGTTAAATAATGCGGAGCATTTTATTCAGTACTTGCAGCAAAGCCCCATTCATTTAGTTTGCACCGGACACCTACATTATGCCAATGTTAAAAACATTACCCAAGAAAATAAGATCAACTGCGTTATTTTACACGCAGGAAGCCTATTAAGCCCACGCAGAAAAGATAACCACAACAGTTTTTATGTCATTCAGACAGACCAGCTTCATTGTCGGATTGAATTACAGGTATATCATGAAAATGCATTTTTAACAGAAAGCGCCTATAGTTATTTGTTTGAATAGACACCTTTATCTTTAGTTGAAATCACTAAAGTTTTAATAAGTCTTAGTTACCGATAATCTTTTGAATAATCTCAATTTATTGATTTATCACTCGCCTTAGCTTATTGTCTAATTCCTGTTATGAATTGCGAGATTCGATTTGATTCGAGCCTCACTGAAACCTAGTTGAAATTTAGTACGTTAGGAGATTGTTGAATGAATGGATTAAGAAAAATCATTTTATGCACCCTACCTTTATCAGCACTATATTCCCACCTCAGTTGGGCCGTTGACGTATCCTGTCAAAATTTGGCACTCGGGAATGTAACTTGTGATTTTTCGGGTAGCGGTGATGACTTAACCGATCAACTCAATAAAGTTATAAACAAATACAATGGCAATCTCACCATGAATATTAAACAAGGCCAATATCTATTAAAACCGCTTACTATCAAGAAAATGTCCCAAATTAATCTTCATTTAGATGCAAATGTGACCCTAATTGCTCCTGAAAGAGGGGATACTAGCTGGAGCGATAATGAAGGTTTAATTAATTTAGTGAATGTTTCCAATTTTCTGTTAAGTGGCACAGACCCAAATACAAGTATTATCGATGGCCAAGGTGGAAGTTGGTGGAATAAGGCTTCCTCTAATAGCCGTCCATTTCTTGTGCACATCAATCACATTAATGGCTTGGAAATGAGTAATATTCAGCTCCATAATTCGCCACGGTTTCATGTCATGATAAGGGGCGGGCAAAATATAAACATTCATGATATGACTATTAATTCACCAGAAAATTCACCTAACACCGATGGTATTAATGTAGGCTCAATCAATCAAATGAAAATAAACAATGTAAATATCCATAACGGAGATGACGGCATAGCAATAAATGCAGTTAATGAACCGTCTACCAACATTCAAATCAGTAATGTTGATTTATGGTATGGCCATGGAATTTCCATTGGCAGCGGTGTAAAACAAGTGGTCTCCAATATAGAGGTAACTAATGTTCACTTTCACTCCTCCGAAAATGGGTTACGGATTAAGACAGCTTGCGATAAAAAAGACTGCTCTGACACTAAAAAAGGAATAGTTAGTTACGTGCATTATTCTGACATCCATATGGACAATGTTCATCGCCCAATCTTCTATGATTTAAGCTATAGCGATAATGGGAGAACTTCCTATGTAGCAATACAAAATATAAGCTACCAAAACATTACTGCTGAAAACTCAAGAGGCCCCGCGCAACTATTTTGCGGCGAGTACAATAAATGCAATCCGATTACATTTGATTCAGTATATGTTGATACCGGACTACAATGCCAAGGGGTAAATGGAGGTAAAGTAGGAAAAACCGTCAATTGTCTACAATAAATTTTTATTGAATCATTGAAATCCGGGTTGGGTCTACAAACCCAAACCCGGCCACTCCCAATTGCCTTATTAGATAATACTTATTTAGCAAAAAGCTTATGCTTAAATAATAGAGTGTATTATGTTAGATGATCTGTGCTAACACCCCGTTAGTAAAGGATGCTAGCCTGGCTATTCTTCTTTAGAACCCACTTTAAATACTCCTTCAGCAGGAAATATGATGCATTCTGTACTTTTCTATTTGGACAGAAAGTAAAAATTTTGCTATTTTTGTCAATTTTTTTTAATAAATAGCCATAGGAAACAAGAGATACATTGGCAGTTTCGCTTGTAACTTATTCATTTTAAAGCCAGACGTAGCAACAAAACGCAGGCATAAGCATTTTTCGGTAAAAAGTAAAGATATGAAAAACAAATACGAAAATCCAAATACAGAAAATACAGCTCAAGAAAAGGCCACCATTACTATACAAAAGCATTGCCGTGGATTCCTAGTAAGAAAAAGATACGCCATCCACCCTTTAGAAGCGCGATATCAAACGAAACATCCTACTTTTGTTGTGGGTAATGATCCTGGTATGCCATTGAGCTTAAATAAATTTCAAGAATCGGAGGGAAAAATTGCTCTTATTGCCACATCAGGGTTAAGAGCGGTTTCATTGGCATGTATGTTAGGCAACGCAAAACATACACCCAAAATCATTTTAATTGACAATAGCTCCCTAGTTTACAATTTTTGGTATGCCTTGAGGGCATTTATGGAGGATGACAAGAAAGCTGGGACACGTAAGGTATTTTTTCAACATTTACCCGCCTTCCTTGAACGGTATAAACACTTATACGTAAGAGTCGTTGATGACGAATTATCCAGAAACAATTCGCGTGGTGTTCATTATCTCAATCAAAATATCATTGTGCATTTTAATTCGTTATTTGAATTATTTGGTTATGATTATGTACGAGCCGTGATTCAACATACTTCGCTAATCAAGCAATCTTGGGCCGATGCAACAACCTTTGTCAAAGTAAAGAATATTCTCGATTATCTTGAGGTAAAAAACGTGTACATGTACCCATCCAATATCGTGGCAACGGTTATTGATACAACTGTACAAAATAGAATTTTAGAAAATATCAAAACTGTTATGCCGGCGTTGTCAATACATACTGATTATTGCCAGATACATGGCCAGCCAGAAAAAATCTATATTTTTAGAAACCAAACACCAGAACATGTTAAAAAAAACATTTTTGCTTACAAATATGCTGAGCAGTGTTATAAAGATAAGCTCCAAGAAAATGACTCTGAGAAACAAAGGGCACAAGGCTTTCCTGAAGAGACGAGTAAGAATAGTCAGGAGCATTCACCCCTGAATACGTTCTAATGAACACCTGAAAAGAAAACGTAAAAAAACTACCTTTGACATAAGAGTTGCAACCAAAGTACAAAAAGTGCGATACGAAAGGCATTCATTCAAAACCGTAAACTCCTAGCCAAATGCCTTCGCAGGTTCTTATTGAAAAAGGGCATTTTTCCATTTAGAATGGCCAAAATGTGTAATTTTTGGCGAATTGGTCGATTTTTTGGTTTGATACCTAGCCAATAGCCGAATGGGGGTTTTTGTTTTGGTACTTTCTCTCATCAATCTTAGTCAATATAAAACACGCCTTAAAGAAGCAAGTTCTTATTTCCAAGATGCCGCTCTCATGGAAATACCCAGTGATGCTGTATTCGTTACCTATGCTAATCAGGTTAAGCCACATGGGATTCGTCTCTTATCTAAAAGTTCATTAGAAGCATCATTACGACAAAATGCCGAGGCCCGTACCATAGTTCGAGAGGGGAATCACGATAACTCTGGTATAATGGTGGCCATGCGGCTTGCAGAAGATTTACCTCCGAGAGAGAAGCTTATTAAAGAGGCCTTGGAAAAATTGATTCGCCGTGGCTTAAATATCCAGCAAATTATTTCCATGGAGAGAATCGCATTTTTTACTATCCTACTCCAGCCTGATAATTTTCCTCTCCTAAACCAAATGTTTGAAATTGATTCACCTGTTGCTGACATAGCTAATCTCATTTTTTGCCTAATGCTCCAGGGTGGATATCCTCCATTTTCGCTAGCTAATTTTGCGATGATAATGTTCCAAAAACAGACAGCCATCGTTGAAGAAAATAGGCAAAAATTACTGCAAAAGGATGGTTCACCCTTGAGTGAGAATCAAATTATTTGCCCGTATACCAGGGAAACGATTAATGTTGATTTTTCGCAAAAAAACCAAAAATATGCACCTGATTTTATTGCTGTGTTTATTGCCCTATCTAAATTGGCAAAGGCAGATGAACCATCCATAGACAATTTTTTAGATTCCCAACCGCGAAACTATTTGGCCAATGCGAATCAAAAATTATTGGACTATTTAAGAAAACCAGCGAAATTTGGTTTCAGCAAAGAGCAACATCAATTCCTGCAAGAAATAGGTACCGCAGAGGCCGCAAAACAATTACGCTTTCACGAAAAGCTCGAGCCGGCCTACAAAGACCTATGGGTTGAAGATGACACAGTCGAAGGTAACGTGTTAAGGCTCTTGATCGATTACAGCAAGAAAAATTGGTGCTTACCTTCTCTCGGTTTATTTTTCACCGGTCATTGGAATCGTCATCACCACAGCATAGTGAATGAGGCAATTGAATCACTCCAACAGGGTGATAGGACTTTGAAGCAGATTTTAGATAACTTGGAAAAGAAAGCTAAAACGCATCCAAATTTTAATGCTGAAGGCTCTCTGATGTGCCGTTTAGATTATATTAGGGCCAAAACTGACAACCTAAAAGAAATCCCCAAATTTGTAAACCCAGGCTCTCGACTAGGAACCAATCCTATTTATCTCCCTGATTTTGTGTAAAGTAAAGCTTTTTCCGCAGAAAGCAGTGTTTGTTAGACCTAAATTGTAAACAAGCGCTTGTCTGAAGATTAAGAATTTGGCGTTTGTCCCTGGTTAATCCATTCTACAAAACGCTTTGCTTGATTCGCCCATAATTCTGGGTAAAGGAGAGTGAAATGACCATGCGAGTCAGCTGTACCTTTTTGCAGGATCCATTGACCCTGTTTTACTTTTTTAATTAATCCAGGCATGCGATAAAATTCAGGTGAATCCAAAGCATCATCCGTGAAATCCAGAGCAAATACTTTGGTTTTTATGGTCGATAAATGGGGCTCTGGATTATAGTCTCTTGATGCTTCCATAACATAAATAATGTCATTTGCATCTTGTTTTGTACTCCCGATCATCGCTGAGCGGGCGTAATTGACAGCCTGTTCCGCATTCGAAATGATATGTTGCATATGCGGTACTCCATCCACCATCATCGCTACAAAAGGCCACACTGCTTTGACTCCATAGGGAGCGGTTTTATAATTTCCGTTTTGCCAAGAAGGATCCTTTTTTATACTTTCCACCACGATTTTTCGCCACAGTAAATTTCGTCCGTCAACTGCTTTAGGAAGACAGACAATCGCCATGACTCCATCCATTAATTGCGGATATAATTCACTCCACATCCAACTGTGCATACCCCCCATTGAGGTTCCCACAATCATTTTTAGATGCGATATTTTTAAATGTTGCGTAATTAACCGATGTTGTAATTGCACCATGTCCTGATAACTATAATTTGGAAATTTCATCCGCAAGCCGTCACTCGGTTTGCTTGATTTCCCTTGGCCAATATTATCAGGAAAAATTAGAAAATAGTGCTGTGCGTCAAAAGGCTGGCCTGGAGCCAAGAGTGTTTTCTCGAAGCGTTTAAACATTTCACTGCCGCTTCCACCCGTCCAATGCAAGAATAACACTGCATTTTCAATTTCCCCTTGCTTGTTTCTTTTTGCACTCCCCGCAGTAATATAATGAATTCTCAGATTATTTAAACTTTGACCGTTTTTAAATGAGTACTGAGGTATAATATAATTATCTTCCTTAATATTTTGTATTTCTTGCGTAACATTTGCAGCTCCGTGGATAGTTGTTCCATAAGCTTGCTGTAATTGAAATACAAGTACAGAGCAAAAAATAAGATTAATCATTTTCATTAAAATTCATCCTTGTGCAATGGTTAGCATTAGTGTCTACAGGCAGAAGCCTATTACACTGAGTGGCAAATCTATTTTGGCGTAGTGTTGTCTTTCCCTCTTCTCAATGCAGTAGATAGATTACTCCCTACCCTACTTACAGATCTTTCAAACGGGGCAATAGTTCCCCTCATTGTACCTCTGGGTTATTACTTGGATAGGTAAGTATGCCTTGTGGAAATCCAGTGGTAATACCCGGTATATTAATTTTGTTGTAATCCCAATTTTTTGCAGCAAGCTCACCAGCCATCCAAAAACCAACTGTATTGGACAACATTTCAGTCGGTTCGGCTAATGAATACTTTAAGCGCATTAAGAAATCCTCAATCTTAGGCTCTTTCGAATAAAGATAATCGCCAGGAATGGCCGGACGCTCAGGAATAAAGATACTAGTAATATTGGTAAAAACAGCATTTGCAATGATTGTACTATTATTTCTCGAGTCCCAAACAGAATAGTTGTAATAATCATAATCAGCTTGGGTCATTTCTTTTTCACCCAACGATGGTTTAACATCTGCATAGGGAGCGATATAAATTCGCTCTGAAGGTAAGGCATTATTCGAAAGTGCTACAACAAATGGAGCTAACCAATTGCTTCCTTTAGTAAGACCTGCCGAAACATTACTCCCTGCAACAAAACGAATAATGACTTTTGCTTTTGGCCAATTAATATTTAATTGAGTCATTTTTCTATGGATCGCATCCATGCTTTGTAAGGCGGTTAACATAAATGTGCCAACCATCACATTATTATAAGGAATTGGGTAAGCTTTATTGCCATTAAGGAAGTCATCCTGTAAGGCAAACAAATCAAATGCTTGTTTTCCATTGAGGACATCGCGCATATAGTTCCCTGCCATAGAACAGGCATAATCAACCATATTATGAATTGTTGTGATATAGGGGCTCCAAGCGGGTGCAAGTACTTGTTCCAGCCAATTATTTTGACTCTGCTTATTTACTGATTTTACTGCCTTAACATCTTTTAATAACGTCTCCATTTGCGATTTCCAACTGATATCGCCATTTTCCTTTATTCGTGCGAGATACATCAGGGCAGGACCAATATGAGATACTGCTGTCATTTCAGTGAACCCAGAATTCGGTGCCGTGCGCATTATTTGTTTGAGTTCTAATTGACGATCATTGTTATAAACATAGAGTGTAGAATTGATGAATAGAATTAATGGTCCATCATTTTGATGGGCTAATTCACTGTTTTTTTTCGCTTCTGATTGAAATAACGCTTTAGAAATATTGATCTTACCTTTCGGATATCCTGGGTCTTCATGCCCAGTAAAATCATAATATAGATTCCAGAACGGTTGGGGTGTCACATACGCATCACTTTCTGTATTTTGTTCTGATTTAACACTACTTGTTATAGTTTTATTGACAGTGTCTGCAAAAACAAAGACTGAATAACAACCAAAAGCAAATGATATAATCCTTATTAATAATAGTTTCATAACTACATTTGTCCTTTGCAAATAATCCCGATGTTTTAATCATCGAAATTAATCATCCATGGCTGCTTTTTTATCAAAAATTTCTGCGAGTTTATTTTCATAGATCCTAAGATCATTAGGACTAAAAAGCACGTATCGAATATGCGTTATATTCCTAAGCGTCGCTATTATTTGGTAAGTGGTTTTTAGGGCAGTTTCAGTAGCTCGCTCAATAGGATAACCAAATATACCCGTTGAAATAGCGGGAAAAGCAATTGAAGTGATTTGGTTACTATCCGCTAGGTGAAGGGCATTACGATAACAATTGGCTAATAAAACATCTTCGGGCTTGTCCACACCATAAACAGGTCCGAGACAATGAATGACATACTGATTAGGTAAGCTATAAGCTTTGGTAATGACAGCCTCCCCTGGCTTTATTGGTGCTAAGTCCTGACATTCTTTTTCAAGTTCAGGTCCTGCGGCGTTATGGATAGCACCAGCCACACCGCCTCCTCTGCGCAGTCCTGCATTTGCTGCATTGACAATAGCAACCATATCCAATTGCTCGGTAATATCACCTAAAATAGATTCAATTTTACATCGTCCTACCTGTAATAGCATATCCCTTCAACCCTATGATTATTTATTCACTATATACAGTAAACAACTATAATCCGATTGAAACAAGAACCTACAGTGCAATTGTATTAATTTTCACTCATAAATTTACTTAATGATGGTAAATAGAGAAGTTATTTAATGGGTAAAATGAAGAAAGGCAATGAATGATTAGTTTATCGTAACCAAAACAATCTATGATTTTATCCGTATGGAAGGAGCCCACTTCCATCAGCTTCGCTTACATCATTGCTGGTTTCATCAATTAATTCGCATGTCGCTTGTGTAAGCCCCCTATATTTATTATGGCTGAATAAACCAAAACCTATACCGGCCATCAACGCCCCAACAGCTGCAACACCCATCCCCGGTAGCAATCCCATTCCCGTGCTGCTTAGAATAAATCCAGTTGCAGCTATCGCTATACCTAGAGCAAACATGGCAGCACCAAGCGCTTTCCTCAATGGATTGGCACTTCCTTGCATCTGTAAGGCATTTTGCTTGTATTCTTCCGCAATCGCTTTGCATTCATTCCCTGGTTTCGATTTTAGTAATCTAATAGTCAGTGCAAGATGCTTGGTTACATCTTCTGTATAACCCTCATTCTCGATGAGATTCACCATCCGTTCTCTGACTATAATGGCTTGCTGACGAATAGATGAGATAGTCAGATCATTAATTAGTGTATTGAGCTCCCCAAGTTGCGAATCACATAGTTCACTGGTTTGCTTAAGTATCCGGTGAAGTTTAGGATTATATTCTGCGACGTAACAATGGATGCCTTGTTCTGCAAGTTGTGGATAAAAATATTTGATGGTGCTAATAAAGTGTGCTGCGGTACTTTTTTCTGGATTCATAAAGGCACCACAACCAGGCATTATAAAGACGACAGCAATAGGCTGTTCTATTCCTTTTGCTTTATATTGTTCCGCCAATTCAATCGCTTGTTTGCATTGTAGCGAAATACCTGCTGTAAGCATGCAGCCTAAATTACCCTCTTCCGTCGGAAGCTGTAATCGTTTGTTCGATGACGCTCTGGCATCTAAAGGGGAAGTTTCAATTAAACGTAAATCAGGCGCTGCATAACTGACTACTTTTATTGGAGTAAGCGTATTAGGTGTTTCAAGGAGTTGAAAAATTCCCTCTACAGTCGTGAGGTTTTTTGTATCTACAAACCAATGCTCTGAGACAAAACCACCGTCCACTGGAACTTCGTAGGCATTATTCTGGATGTCAAAATAGACAGGTAATTGGAATGATTCCTCGTCTTGGTTCGGAAATGAATTAAATAAATCATCAAAAAATTCTTGAGACTCTAAATAGGTCTCGCTTTTCTTAAGCAGTTTAGCAAAAATGGTAAGAACCATTTGTAAATAACGTCTTTGATAATCAGCTACGTCAAGGGGTTTTGAATCCTCTGCAAAAGCATAATAACCAGCGTCCTTATTGCGTTGATGAACATCAGTAAAATGAAGCGCCATTTTAAGCGCAGAATCCGTATATCGCGAAAATACTTCTTCGACTGAGCCCGCAGAGTATTTGGCAGCACCATCACGGTGGGAATTAGGTGCATTATCTACCACAACAATGCGCCCTTGAACTGACAATTCTTGAATTAATTCGATGACATCTCCATTAAAAAATTGGATTCCTGAATAGGAAGGAGGAGATTGGCCGTCTCTTTTGGTGATAGCAGTTGTCGCAATGGAACAGCAATCTGCCTGCAAAAGGTCAAGAAATTTCTGCAAATTCCCTTCGTTATTTAGCGCAGTAATTAATTTATCGATTACCTCGGCTAAACCCACTTCGTTATCGATAGAAACTGGCGGATCAATTATTTCTAAAATTTTAATATTGGATCTTATCAGTTGCGCTAAAAAAAGGGTTTGGGCACACCAGTATTGGCGTCTAGCCTCGATCTGGTGAGGTTTGTAGCTTAGAGTACGCATTAACTCTATAAAGGTTTGTGCGCGAGCTTCCTGTGAAGTATGCATCTCCTCGAGCGTCTTAGGTGGCCCTTTTATTAAGGCATCAAGAGTATGATAGCCTGCATTAATAACACTAAAAAAACTGGGCATAAAACGTGCTCGCAAAAGAAGTATATTGCACAAGAAAATGCCCAATTATAAAATTAATTCTCTCCTTAGCGCAAATAAATAGCTCATCCGGCGCTTAATATTTTTCCCATTGTATTCTATTTTAAAGGTAATTTACGGAAACTAACCGCAAGGCGATTCCACCCATTGATTGTTACTATGGCCATAGTAAGATCAACAGCTTCTTTTTCACTAAAATGATTCCGCATTTCTTGGTAAACTTCATCAGGTACACGAGTTTCGGATAACAATGTCACTGCTTCTGCCCAAGCTAATGCAGCACGCTCACGTTCGGTAAAAAATGGAGCTTCATACCATACCGCAACAGCATTTAACCGTCTTTGTGATTCACCCTCTTTAAGCGCTTCCGCGGAATGTAGATCTACACAGAAAGTACAACCATTTATTTGAGAAACACGTAATTTTACAAGCCCAAGTAGTAATTTATCCAAGCCACAATTATTAACGAATTTTTCAAGACCCATCATCGCGTTAACCGCTTCTGGAGAAACTTTGTAAAAGTCAATTCGTGAATTAGTCATCCTGACCCCCTTCTTTTTAAAGTTTCCGATTTTAGCAGTATTGTAGTTTGTGGTTAATTATAGCTTATACCTAAAAGAAGCATGGGAGCATTATCCACTTCCGAAAACTGAATCATTAATAGGCCAACTGAATTTACTTTATAAACTGCAGCTGACTTCCTCGATGAAGAGATTGCTGAAATAGCAGCATAGGCGAGATGATTCATAAAGAAGCATCCTTCTGCAACATATTGCAAATTTATTCAACTTTTTATGTTTTTAAAGCATTATGTTGCAGGTTTCAATTTCAATTTACCCCTTAACTGCCTTCGGAATTAATTTGCCTTTTGTAAAGGAGGAATTGTCGAGCCTGGTTTTTGGGGCTCTACAGGAAGTGAAGGCGAAGTTGGCGGCCTTTTTTTGCGGAGATTGGCTGTTGAACCTCCAGCTTCATGTCCTACTGCCGGTGTGAGCGTAATTTGCGGATTTAGTTTTTCCAATTGCTCGGTGGAAAGCTCATTTAGTTTACGTTTAAATTCAACCACTAAACGATGTATAAATTTCTCATGTTTCATACTCATCTCCAACTACAAGATTACTAACTTAAAATAAGTTTAGTCCACTCAGAGCGTGATTACTTAAAAAAATTGGCTTTGCTTATTCATTTACCTTAGATTAAAAATGGGATTATCTTATAAGGCACAAGCGAGCAGTATTTATCCCAATCCAGACCGTATTTTTTAGCACAGCGCCTATCATCACGAAAAGCGCGATCCATAAGTAGAATTGTCAGGAAGCAAACATAAAAATAAGGTGCAAAATGAGTAAATAGCGCAGGAACTGACCAAAAAAAGGCACCCGCTACCTCCGGAATGTAATGAAAATGCCTTGAAATTCCCCACCAGCCGGAAGCAAGCAGAATACTGGTTTTGATATCTCCTTTCGCAGTTTTATAATGCGTTAACAAAATGGTCGGTTTTTTACCCCAAATTTTACAATTACCCGCTGTCTCTCTTACCCTCATGCGTTGCTTGTCTGCTGAGTAATTAACGAGGATGCTAATCGCTCCAAGAGTAAAAATAAGACATGCCCAACCCAAACTTAGGTGTACAGGGTGTAGTACAAGAAACATACTGGGCGAAGTGTAGATACAAGGTACCCAAACTAGGCAGCCCCAACAAATATAAAATCCTGCTCGATCATGCATGATATCCAGTGAACGCAAATAACCTTTTTCCCAGAGAAAAAATTTCGCTATATAGATGCCTTGTAAAGAGACAGAAATCACCATCGAATTAGCTAATCCAGTCAATTCTGCTTGTTTGGCACAATAAGAAATAAGTAATAACCCCCAACTCATCATACCTAAACGACAAGTGATTAATTGTTTAATGTGCCACCCGAAAGCTTGCGGGTATAATTCTACCCCCCAATAGTAATCAAATAAGAAATTTTTAGTGACACTTGCATCCTTTGTCGAAGGAAAAACCCGCCCTTTGATATATAAAAAAACACAGAAAACAAGGCTAAAAATATTGAGTGCGCCTAGAATGCTACCGAGATTGTCGTAAAGGATTGTTGCAGGGAATAAGTGTAATCCAAAAGAAGCAAAGGAAAATGTGACAATTGTTATCACAAAAGCTAATAATCCATTCTCTTTGTAGGTCGGTATATATCCCTTTGGTGATATTGGTCCTTGGAATTCCTTTCCAGGCAATAAGCGCATTAAAGCAGCTTCAAAAAGGATAAAACCACCAATCATTGCCCAGGCTAAACCAGAACCCCAAAAATAGGGTTGCCACAAGTAATAGAGGGTCTTAACAACGCCTTCTGTAGAGATACTATTCCATAATGTGGAGAAAGAACCTTCTAATTTCGTATTCGTGAACCACATTACCATTACAAAAGGAGGGCATACTAAAATAAGAAAGAGAGGTCCTAGAGTATTCCTAAGATTCACCCACATAATCATATCCTTATACAATTATTCCATCTATCGTTGCTATTAAATCTAAATCAAGTCTTTAATTTTGCTCTATACCATTCTAAAAACGATAACTTAATCGCGCCATTACAGAATAAAGAAAAGGGAAATAGGAGTCAGTCGGACTTAGCTGGGACTCTCCATAGCCTGCTGTATAATTTCCACCAATTTCAAACATGATATGGGGATTCAAAAGATAATTTATTCCTCCGCCAAAAGTGGGGCTAAGACGCCAATCTTTTGTCAGGATATCGGTGCGATGTACCCCGGCAACGCCAGCACTTGAGTATACTCTGAACCGGGTATTTGAAATGGGCAGCATAATTTTACCCATTAAATTTAATGTATCTGTGTTGGTGACTAATGTTACCAAGTCATTATTATTAAAACTGAAAAGACTGTCTGGATCAAAGAAAACGTTTGCCTTAGGAAAGTGCATGTAACTTGCTTCCAAGGCAAATGCTGGAATAATTTCATACCCAGCTAATACTCCCCAAACGCCCCCCCCCTCTCTCACATGAATAGGAGTGGATAAATTTAGGGCTGAATTCTGATTTTCTACTGTAGGCACCAACCCTCTCCAAGTAGTCGAACCATATCCGCCAAGTACCCCCAGATAGAATGCTCGGTTGAAAGGAAAGGATTGAGCCTCATTGCTATGGCAAAATGAGGAACATAGCAATAAAAACAATGAGCTACATCGCGTAAATTTCTTAAAAATCACTAGGCAACCTTTTCTCTTTGATTAAGATCTAAGGACATCTGCTATAATATGGACTGCAAACTCGTTGATGGGAATCTATCCCATAAAGGTAACAATTCCAATTATTCAAACAATCTTCCATAGTGGTATACTTTTGAGCTCGGCAAGCATTTTCTAATGAACCATATACAGCGACCATCCTCGAATAAAGCTGATGCATATCCTCACACATACCGGAAGGCACACCCGAAGAAGTACAATAACATTTGGCAGCAGTTTTGAAGGAAGCGCAAAAATTCGGATCATTTGTAGGTAAAGCATTAGGACATGCAAAAGTAGCAAAAGCGAATAAATAGGAAACAGCACTTAGGCAGATTTTTTTTATCATATTAATCCCTTAATGAATCGAGTTGATAATTCTATCAGAACTTTCATTAAAGGAAACATGAATTTTTGATAATGCACCCTCTTTTACTTGTGGCAAAAAGTAGAACACCAAGCAGCGGGAGGTATTTTTCAAGATGCTACTTCCTCAAATGCAGCCTATATATCTCCTGAATAATTATAATTCGGGTAAAAATTTATCTAACCATCTAGGAATATACCAGTTCCATTTTTCCAAAAGCGCCATCGTAGAAGGCACTAACAGTGTACGAATTAAAAATGCATCCACAAAAATAGCAACTGCAATGCCGAGTCCAAACGCTTTCACCATCAAGACATCCGCGACCAAAAAAGAACCACAAATAACAATTACGATTAAAGCTGCTGAGGTAATAATGCGACTGCTTTTTTCAATGCCCACAACAATACTCTTATTATTATCGTTATATTCTTGGTGTGCTTCTTTTATTCTCGACAATAGAAACACTTCATAATCCATAGAAAATCCGAATAAGGCACAAAAAATTATCACTAATAAGCTGACATCTAAAATGCCTTGGACTTCGAAATTAAGATAGTTGGCCAAGTACCCATCCTGAAAAACCAATACGAGAGCGCCATAGCAAGCTGATAAGCTTAATAAATTCATTAAAATGGCTTTAAATGGTAAAAACAAGGAACGCAATAATAGAAGCAAGATTAGATAGGAAAGGAGAATTATCCAGACTATAGCGTAGGGAAGGATTTTAAAAATTCGTTCTAAAACATCGACATTGATAGCAGGTGTTCCCGTCACTTCCACTTCAAGTTTCGATGGAGGCCTAATGGTTTCTAGTTTCTTAACTAAATCGGTTGTTTGTTCAGAGTTAATGCTGTATTTGCTATTAACATCCAACACTGTGAATGAGTGTCTGGTAGTCGTGGATAGTAATTTTTTAATACTTGCTGGCAAAACATCGTTAGAAGTCGAGTAAAGATTGTAATATTCTTTGCTATTTAATTTTGAATCAGATGAAATAATGCCGATAATGTTTTTTACTAACGAATTGGCTTTGATATTCCTTACAAGATTATGTAATTTTGAAATATTATTTTTTGATAAAATGTAGCCATTTGGAGATTGAACTAATAGGACAACTGGGGTTAACTCTTTGGGATCAAAATACGCTTCATAACTGTTAAAAAATTGCCGGCTATCCGAGTTTTTAGGGGTTATACGATAATCGGATATACCAAATTTAGCTGAAGCAAACGGATAACCAAGCACCAATAAAAAAATAATTATCGGAAAGAAAAAAACAAGAGGTTTATTTACTATTTTTTCAGCTAACCAGTGCCAAAAAGGAGACCGGTTCCCTTTATTTCTTCTGGTTAATCTAATGGTTAAAAAATCGATACGGCTTTTAATAATCCCAAGAAATGCAGGTAATACTAAAACCGCATTCATTACTGCAACTATGACAGCAATAATACCTCCTACAGCCATGGAAAATAAGATATTCACAGGAAATAAAAATAAAGCACTCAAACTGACTAGAACAGCTAATCCACTAAAGAAAACAGATTTTCCCGCGGTTTCTTCAGTAATCGCAAGGGCTTCTTCCGGCTTTTTCCCTTTATGAAATTCTTCACGAAAGCGATTAATAATAAACAGGGCATAATCTAGACTAAGACAAAGACCTAATAATAAAGCAATATTTAAAGTATAAATTGAAAGAGTCCAACTTTGTCCAATAATATAAAGTGATGATAAAATTACCAGGGCACACCCTCCGCCCAATATAATAGGAAGTAAGGCCGAAGCTAACGATCCAAAAATGAAAAGCAAAGTAATAATCGCAACCGGCGCTGCAATCAAATCAGCTCGATAGAGATCAAGCTGCGTCTGTTTGTTAATCTCATCAATAAATGCCGCTTGCCCTCCAAACACAATGGTCATATTAGAAGGTTTTTTTATCAACGATCTGATTTGGACTAACTCTTTGTTTGAGAGTACTTCATGACGTTTAAAAATGATTACCACATAAGCGGAGTGCTTATCCTTGGAAATTTGCTTTTTATTATCGGAAGGTAGAATTATTTCATGCCCAATTGGAAAATTTTTTAATCCTGAAAGCGATTTTTTTATTTTGCTTTTAAAAAGAGCTTGATTAGCTAAAAGGCTAGGGCTGTGATAGATAATTAAAATCTTATTTGCGTCATTGTAACCAAATTGCTTGTTGATGTAATGTTGGGCTTTAGCGCTTGTAGAGTTTTCGTCGCTAAATCCCGTACTTTTAAAAGGGGGGATTGAATGGATAAGAATCGGTATAGAAATTGTAATAACTATTCCCCAAATAAGAACGATACTCCAACGCAGCCCAAAAATAATCCTTCCTAATCTGTAAAATAGTTTTTTTCTCATCTTGTTCTCGATCCCTCAAAATCTAAGCATAGTTGGTGGGTGTTAAATTTTAAAGAAAAAAGGAACAGTCTGATTTATAATTATACCAAATAATGCAAAGCTTAGCCTCTCTTGTAAACTTAAAGACTAACCTCTATACCGCTGTAAACCGCATATCGACTTTTAACCTGGGTGCCATAATATTTTTCTACGACAGGAAAACCTGCGCCTAAAAAGCAAGAAATACTCTCACCCACGTTAACTCGAATCCCTGGATTAACATAGATGCTATTACCACCGGTATTCGGGTCTTTGATGCCATTAATTTTATCGTGATTTAGATATTCTCCGGTTAATTCTAATATTCCCTCGGTTTTATAAGCCATTTTGCCTTGATGCTCGTAGAGAGGATAAGTTGCTGCAAAATCGTAGTAGAAATAACTCCCTAACGTGGTAAATTGGGTTCCTTTTGTCGTTTGGCTGTAAGTAAAATTACTACTTAATGATAGCCGCCCCATCTTTTTTGAAAAAATAACACCAGCAAATGGTACCCAAGCGCCCGTTCCTGGCTGATTTGCAGCTGGAAATAGTTCGCCCTCACGGGTTCTCGCCGTTTTTTTTCCGGTGGGCAGGTTCATGCCAAAAAGAAAAGCCATTGTTATAGCGGAAGCGCCCTTGTTTCCTTGATGGGGTCGCCAAATTCCAAAAATAGTTGAATCACCTACTCCAGATATATTACCCAGGTTTGTGACAGTAGGAGTTTTTTTTTGTTCAGCTTGATTAGCTGCATGTGGATCTGTTTCGTTGTCTTCATGTAAGCCTGCTTCATAATCGGCATGTAGTTCTGCTTTCTTGGCTTCATCGAGGTCTGCCTTATTAATTAGGTGTAGACTCGCTTCATTTGCTGCAGAAAGAGTTGCTTCATTGACTGCACGCAAGCCATGACTATGCTGAATAGGTAAAAAAGTACCTACTGTAAAATTGTCTAATAATCCATAACTTAACATAAAAAAATTCATGAAAAATCCTTTTTGGCTTTCTGAGAGCGGATTTGACAGTAACGTTACATCAGAAAAAGGGTGGGTACGATCGTATTCCATTCGCTCTCCCACTGCCCAAGAGCCTTTATCCAGAGTTTCTGCTGTTGATGTAAGAATCGGGGCTCCGAAAGTAACGGAAAAATTATCTAGGTTGCGTTGAGAAATAATTGGATAGGCCTCTTTGATGTAACCACAACTGAGGCTCATAAATAAAAAGAGAAATTTTTTCATAAGTAACTCACTGATAATGCATCCATTCCACTCTTCATCATTCTAATCTGATAGAACAACTTATTACTATTTTTATAAACTGCGATAAAATATTTATAATGAAAAGAAGTTAGAGAGAAGTATTTTATGAAATCCTCAGAAATAAAATGCCCCACGTGCGGCAAATACAATACTTGGCGCCCAGGGAATCATTATAGGCCGTTTTGCTCTGACCGCTGTAAACTCATTGATCTAGGGGAATGGGCTAATGAAACGCGAAAAATCCCTGGAAAAGGATTAGATATTGCAATCGATACTAATTTAGATAATTTGAAAAACGAATTCAAAATTGAAGAAATGCACTAATAGGCGTATAGACCCTTTGTATCGTCGTTCAGAAATTGCTTTCAAAATTAAGTTGGTATTTTTCATAATAATGATTTGTAAAAAGCGCTTTAAAGCCAATTCGTTTATAGAGTCCTAACCCGTTGTTTGAAGCTTCTAAAAAGCAACGGCTTATGCTTAACTCCTTAGCACACTTTAACGCCTCATAAATCAATGCGGAACCAAATCCTTGCTTTTGAAAAGCAGGCATCGTAGCAACATCATCAATCCGGGCGCAATTTCCGCATAATGATAAAGTCAATGAACACACCACTGTATTTTCAAAATAGCCAGAAAAATGATAGATTAATCCTGCATTTTCTGATGCCAATTGATGTCTGTGGGTATAAACGGAAGTAACTTCTGGTGTGGATTCAAACCCGTAAATCAAGGGAATACTCCAAGTATGTAAATCATCGTCCATTAATTTGCATTGGAGTGACAAAGATTGCGATGGGAACTGGATACTATCAAGTACGGCTACCATAGCTACACCAGTTCCTGTATTTGAAAACCCAAGTAATTGAACATCACGTTCAATAGTTTCATTTAGTAAATAATCGGGGAATACTAATGCCCAAGGCACATGATTTTTCTCGTAATAAACTTGGCAGGCATTCAGGCTCTGAAAGAATCGATCATCAATATGTTTAACGATAGCTGGATTTAAGCCTGATGCTTGAACCCCTGTGGTAAAAGCAACTAAATGATCATAATCCATTTGGTTTACACTCACTAACGAGAAAAAGTTATTCTCTACTATATGAAAATCTATCACATCACTATTCATTTTTATTTCACTCAATTTCCGCTGCACTGTTAAAAATCCTCGTCATTAGATAAAGTGAGGATATAAAGGTTCTTAACCGAAGTCACTTTTATTTAATAGACCAAATTTGCGAGCCAGTCGTTTTTGGTATATGGTTAGTTTTTTAGAATCATGAAGCATATGGCAAATAAATCAACAAGAATAAGAAAATACAACTTAATCACCTTATTCGTTGTTGCGCTATTTGCAGCATTTTATGAACTACAAATTCCGCGTTCTTCACATCTGATTACAGATAACATTTATTCATTCATTATAATTGGTATAGCTTTTGGATTGATTGTTAATTTCTCCCTACCGCTCCTGATTGCTCGCCTAATTAATTTTATCGCGAATTTATTCCGTAAAAGTAAAAGGCCTTTTTCCTATATTGTTGTTTGGGTGTTTTTTTTAATTATCACTTCCGCAACCGTTTTTTATTTTCTCTCTCTATTGTGTTGTTAAGTCATGACGACAGAGCGGTCTCAAAACAAGTAAAACCGCCCCACTCCCGATGCTTGCACAATTAAGATAGTTATTAACAAAACAAAATCAGCATAAAAATGAGTAGTGCGAAATTCACCAGAACCAATCTTTTCTATTTATTAAGAACAGCATTTAAAACTTTAATCGCTTCTTTATCCTCTTTAGTTAATAGGCTATCTTGATAATTAGGATTCGGTTCATACCACCATTGTTGATTAAAATAGTGTTGTAATTCTGGATCGTTAAAAACCCGTCCGTATTGGGCAAATATCGAATTCTTCATTCTTCTTAATTCTGAACGGCTCATGCTGCTTAAGGGCGGAAGAGGATAAGACAAAATACCAATTAGAGGATAGACCAACTGATATCTCACATAATCTCTTCCAGTTTGTAGGCAAAGGGTTAAGTCTTGTTTGGGTTTAAAATGCTCCAGATTCCAGAGGTATTGACGATAAGCTCCCTTCTGAACTATTTTCATGCCAGGCAGAATAGGTGTTCCAATATCTTTGTATTGGGAGATTTCAGAACAAAGACGAGTAGGAGTATTGGGACTGATTTTGATACGGGTGTGGCCTATCTGGTTTCCTCGCCAAAGTGCACCGGTTTTTAATACATAACTGACCCATGTAAATCCCATGACATCATTAGTAGTACCCGTGGAATAACTGTGTTCTATTTTAAGGATTTGATCGGGCTCAAAAGACATGGGCCAGATATAAGCTTCTTGATAGGCTAGACCTTTGTCTTTATTCGTACCTATTTTACTCCGTACAGCTGGAATAGGACCATTTGGAGTCGTTACTTTAAAATCATAGACTAACGGATCTCCCGGATGGCTAATTGAACCTTTAGGCACTGCAACAGCTTCCTCTTCATTATAGATAGGGAAGGGAAAACCCATTTGTAACCTCTGTTTCTTGGGAGTAAAATTTTTAAAGGTAAATTGGCAATGGTATAACCAACGCCCTCTTTTATTTGGATTTAGTAAATCTTCTCCATTGATACTAATGTTTTCAGAAATCATACCAATTGCGTTATTTTCAATAGGAATAGGTAGTGATCCATTTCCACCAAATTCAGTGTCATTGGCACTAGAATTAATTGACTGGGTTAATAATGTAAGAAAAATGAATACCTTTGCAAAACCGTTCATCAATCCCTCCTTTTAGCCCACTTAATACCCCCTGAGCATCAATTTCGGATAAAATCTCCCTGGCATTTTTTGCTTTTGTATTTAAAAGATTTACTGATTTTCGTTACCCAGAGATCCCATTGCTTTTTTTCTGTTTTTGGATAATAAAGCCAGAGATAAAGGTGTATACCGCAAGAAGGGACAAATATTTTTTTTAAGTAAACAATTTGAGTGTAGCTAGTACCTGAAATAACAAAGATATTCTTGCTTAAATAGGCATAATCCAGTTCAAATCCCTCTTGCTTGAGTTGTTTTTTCTCGTAATTAAACTCTGCTTCAATATTGAATTTGTCTTGATTTTTTTGCGAATCAAGGGTTGGAAAAAAAGATCCATAAACTGTTAGCTCCCCTTCGTTTCCAATAAATTTTTGTCCGTCTCCATTTTCAGATTCACCTTGTGGAACCAAAAATAATGGATACTCCAATGCATAATTATAACGGGCATTGGAATAAACCCCGAATAAAGGCCCATTGGCAAAAGTAACGGGGTTAACAAGGAATAGTAACAAGAAAAGAAGGAATCGTTTTCTCATGCTACTATCCCTTTTGATATTGTGTAAGCCCCATACAGTGCAAAAAAGATTGCTTTTTGCTAACCGCCACAGCCTTGAACACAACTATCTCGAGTATCAGAGCAGTTTAATATGCAATCCGTATCACCATTACATCCTTTTGTGCAACTTTTCGATTGAACTTCACAATTTGCTTTGCATACATCATCAGCAAGTGCCAAATTACTAAAGCCCATACAAACTATAGCTCCTAGCAGCAGGGCAAAAATTTTATTCGATGACTTAACCATAAAATGCTCCTTCACTATTTGTTCAAGTCAATTCAAAGTCTAGACAAAATTTTAATTTTTTGCACAAATTACGACCTAATAGTTAAATTTACTAATGCCTTCAAAGAGTTACATGAAACAGTAAAAACCTAGCGACTTAGTCTTAATAGGGGAAAGAGCATAAATAAGCTGCTATTTGGACATATTGATTTTAGCAGATACCCATATACAACCAGTGGCAAGATGGTTATTACAAAAACATAGACTATACTTAGCTTAATATGGATAGATAGCTAGCAAAAAAAGGAGAGGATCAATCTATTTTGTTTGCAGGAGTAGCTGTTATGAATATTTTAAAAGATGAAGAGTTGGTTGACATTGTCGGAGGAGCAACGGTTTATACTCCCGGTAATACTGTCCCTCTTCCAAACGATGCCTTACATGCTTTGGATGGAATTGTCCAAAATCCAAATTTAAATAGTACGGCTGGTAATTCCAATCAACAACCGATCCTTTTTAACCCTTACGCTTAATAAGCTTTCATTGCGCCATATAAAAATCATTTTATATGGCGCAATTTAATTATTACTTTTAAAAAAAATTATCCCCCATTTTTAAAATCTTTCAGTTCTTTAATACTAGAATATAATAATAAAACTTAGGACTTCGAGGAGTGCTCGAGTGGTTAGAGAGGAATCGCAAAAATTATTTCGTAAAGAAGCATTGATTCATCTCACAACCCCAGAGCAATTGAATAAAGCAATTACTATTACTGGAAGCAAGTCCTGGCTTTTACTGCTGACCTTAACAGTCACTATGGTACTCGTTATTGTGTGGAGTATTTTGGGCAAAATAAATACCCGGGTGGAAGGTGACGGTATCATTCTTTCTGATATTGAAGGGATCTATAATGCAGTTGCTCCAAAAGGAGCGGGTGAGGTTGAAAGAATTTTGGTTAAGCCTGGGGATACAGTTAAAGCAGGCCAATTGGTGATGACTTTCAACAACCTCTATCTGCAAAATCAAATCGTGGTAGCCCAGCAAGCACTGGCTGAGTTGCAACAAAAAAACAAAGAAATGTCCGCAGAAGCCAAAATAGGAATAGCTAATAGGCATAAAGACTTAATTACGCAAAACACTATCCTCGAAAATATTATTACTCAGCAAAATGAAAACCTTATCCACGCCCAAGAATTACTCACGATTCGCCAAGATGCTTTCAAACGAGGATTAATTACGCGTCAAGAAGTGGTGAGTAGCTGGCAGCAATATTACGATATTCGCAAGAATATCGAAGATGCACGCAAAGAGATCTCGCAAAATTTAATTAATGAAAAAAATTATGTTGAAAGTTGGGCCGATAAATTACGCTCAATTGATTTAAAAATTAAGGACAAAAAAGAAGAGCTAGATAGTTTAATAAGTCAACTGAAGACAGGTAAAAATGTTTACAGCCCAATAACCGGTCGAGTGACTAATATTCAAGTAAAGCTCGGGGATATGGCTAAAGAAGGCACCCCCGTCCTAAGTCTTTCTCCTTTGGATATAAATCTTGAAGTCATTGCTTATGTTCCTATTAATCAAGGGAAAAAAATTAAAAAAGGGATGATCACTATGGTTACACCAGGGACAATAAAAAAAGAAGAATACGGCAGCATTATTGGATATGTTGATTATGTTGCTCCTTATCCTGCTACATCAGAGAGTATGAATGCAGTCTTAAAAAATGAAGACTTAGTCAAGAAATTGATTGAAAATCCCACAATGGAAATTCGTGTTAATTTACAAAAGGATCCTACCACGTTTAGTGGGTTCAAATGGTCATCTTCAGAAGGGCCCCCTCAAAAAATTACTGCTGGGACAATGGTAGAGGTAAGCACTATTGTCCGTAAACAAGCACCCGTTACATTAATAATTCCTGGACTTAAAAAACTGTTCGGGAGCTATTAAATGACACGCATAAAAACACCAACTATTTTACAAATGGAAGCTACAGAGTGTGGAGCCGCGGCGCTTGCAATCGTCCTTGCTTATTATGGTAGATATATTCCATTGGAAAAATTACGAATCGAATGCGGCGTATCGCGAGACGGATGTAATGCCGTCATTATGCTGCAAGCTGCGAGAAAGCATGGATTGTGGGCCCAAGGTGCAAAATTTGAACGACTTGAGGAGCTGCAACAAGTACGTGCCCCAGCAATTTTATTCTGGGAATTTAATCATTTTGTTGTTTGGGAAGGGATGAAAGGGGAAAAGGTTTATATTAATGATCCAGCATCAGGTCCAAGAGTTCTTGATGAAACGCAATTTAATAAATCTTTCACCGGAGTAGCCCTTGTTCTTGAACCTACTCCTGAGTTTACACGTTGTGGTATTCCACCCTCACTCTTTAGCGGATTAAGACGACGAACTCGCGGAATGGCTACAGAAATTAAATTTATTCTGTTAGCAAGTATTATTTTGATCGTGCCTAATTTATTGGTCATTGCTTTTACTAAAGTATTTATTGACTGTATTCTGCTTGAAAATATTACTAGCTGGCAAATCCCATTTCTTACGTTATTTGTCTTAAACATCGCGGCAGTTGGGTTAATCACTTGGTTGCAAACATACTATCTTTTACTGTCAAAGGTGAAATTATTGATGGTGGGTAGTATCCGCTTGCTTTGGCATGTCATTTGTTTGCCTGTCAATTTTTTCCAACAACGTTTTACTGGGGATATTATTGAACGTATTTCGGCTAATGATCGTATTGCCCATCTTTTGTCATCAGAGCTGATGTCTGCCCTCACAGGTTTGGTTACCTTGGTTATTTATGGTTTTATTTTATTACTCATGAGTTGGCAATTGGCATTAATTGCCTTTGTTGTTACAGCATGTAATTATTTAGTTTATCGGCTAATCGCTCGGCAGTATGCGGATATTAATTTTAATTTTCTGCAGAAAAACAGCAAGTTACTTGGTTTCTCAATGATTGGTTTGTATCTCATTGAAGATCTTAAGGCAAATGGGCGGGAGGATGATTTTTTTCAACGCTGGTCAGGGTTACATGCTGAAATAATTTCATTACAACAAAAGCAAAGTATCCTAACACAAGTTTTAACTGTAGTACCCTTTTGGCTACAAACAATTACGGTCGTTGTTATTCTTTGTTATGGCAGTTTTTTAATTATAAACAGCGTAATAACAATTGGTACTCTTGTTGCATTTCAGTTATTACTAACCCAATTTACCGCACCAATCCAAGCAATATTGGCTTTGGGCAATGATGTGCAAAAAATTAAGGGGGATTTATTTCGCCAAGATGACATATTGAATTATGAAGTGGATCAACGCTTATTGAAACAACAAAGTAATACGGTTCTTTCCCCTTCAATCTGCTTAGACAACGTATCCTTTAGTTATTCTCCATTAAAACCAATGCTCGAAGAGTTAAACATTTCAATCACAGCGGGAGAAACTTTTGCTGTGATGGGAAAATCTGGAGAGGGAAAATCAACCATCGCCAAACTAATCGCCGGCTTATATCAACCACAAACTGGAACAATATTCATTGGTGGAATACCGATGCATGAGATCGATGCAGCGAGTTTAGCAAATCAATTGAGCTATGTGGATCAGGATGTTTTTTTGTATGCAGGAACTGTTCGCGAAAATATTACGCTTTGGAAAAAAAATATACCTGACGAAGCAATTGAAAAAGCCTTGCAAGATGCTTGTCTCTTTGAGGTTATTCAAGCGCGTGGTGGGCTTGATTGTAAAGTGCTTGAAAATGGAATTAATTTCAGTGGCGGTCAGCGGCAGCGTATCGAAATAGCAAGGGCATTAGCACAAAACCCTGCCCTTCTTATTCTTGACGAAGCGACCTCCAATCTTGATGTTGAAACAGAACAAACCATCTTAGAAAACATCAAGAAAAGAAATTGTACAACAATGATTGTCACCCATCGTAAAACTGCCTTACAAGGTTGTGATAGTATTTACATCCTAGAAAAAGGACAATTAAAAAAAATGGAGAACCGTAGTGATTGATGAAGCAGAACTACCACAGGAAGCAATTGGCAAAATTGCTGAAGTTCTTTCTCAATCCGAATATCAACTACCTATTACAAACGATGCGTTTTATGAAGCTTGTGCTTTGGTTGCTGCCCGTGCTGATATTTCATTGATTTTTCCTTCAACAAATGAAAATAGAAACACTTTGTCCCTTCTCCAAGCTTTAGCTGACCAATCGCGATTTCGCTTTCGAGAAGTAGTGTTGGAGGATGATTGGTGGCAGGAAGACAATGGCCCGCTGCTTGGTTTCTTGTGTGAGGACAATTACCCTTGTGCACTTTTGCCACACAAAAAAGGGTATGAAGTTATTATTCCAGGCCAAAACAAAAGCATGATTTTGAACAAAAAAAACGCTGGTTTAATAGCAAAAAATGCTTTTTATTTTTATAAGCCTTTACCGGATGAGCTATTATCCAGCCGGGATGTTTTTCGTTTCGCCTGGAGGCAAATTAAACCCGATTTTTGGCAGGCTGCAATTTTGCAATTGATGCTAAGCTTGATTGCTTTGAGCATACCAATCGCTACAGGGTATCTATTCTCAACCATTATCCCTTTTGCTGATATTAAGGCCTTGCAACAGCTTCTTCTCCTACTTGTGATCAGTGTTTTCATCGCGGCATCATTACGTTATGTGCAAGTTGTTAGTTTGTTCCGAATTAAGCTTAAAGCAAATGCGACGTTACAAGCTGCCCTTTGGGATAGAATTTTGCGCTTTCCAGTCTCATTTTTTCACAAATTCGAAGCAGGCGATTTAGCCAATCGTATCAATGCAATTGATGCAATACAGCAAGAGATGAATATTGCTATTCTTTTATCATTAACCAATTGTGTACAACTTTTGTTATTACTTCTTTTTTTATTTTATGTTGCCCCAGAATTGACTGCGCTGGTTTTAATACCAGTTTGTTTTGCCGGTATTGTTTCAGCTATTTTAACCTCGAAACAACTGCATTATTTGCGTAACTACTTTAATTTACTTGGTGAAACGTATTCTTTATTGCTGCAGTTTTTCTCAAGTATAAACAAAATAAGAAGTAGTCACTGTGAAAAGAATATGTTTATGTTATGGCTGGAGAAATTCTATAGTAAAACACTAGTATTTCTTAAAGGCTCTAATATTGCTGTTATAAGCGGGGTATTCAATTTGGTATTTAGCTTGGTAATTACTCTGATTGTCTATAGTTTCATGATTTTAAGCGTAAAACCTATGGCTTTAGGAACTTTCATTATGTACAGTACTGCATTAACTCAAATGTTTACTCTTTTTATTAACATCTGGAGCAATATTAATCAGTTTGTGCGTATCATTCCAATTTTCGAGCGTACCCGTCCGTTATTAAATACGTCGATTGAGGAGAGTAAAGAGGAAACGTTAAAGCCTGTCATTACCGGTAAAATTGAGTTTAGGGATGTCGTTTTCAAATATCCTGGGAATGAGACACCCATTTGTGATCATTTTAATCTACAGATCGATGCTGGACAATATATCGGCATTTTGGGTCAATCGGGTACTGGTAAATCCTCACTGATTAGGTTGCTTTTAGGCTTTGAAAAACCGCTGGCGGGTTCAATACTTTTTGATGATTGTGATTTAGCTGTGCTGGATAAGCATCACCTCCGCAGTCAATTGAGTGTTATTTTACAAAATAGTTTATTAATGCCAGGTACTGTGCAAGAGAATATTATTGGTATTCATACTGAACTCACACTTAACGATGCTTGGGAAGCGGCGAAACTTGCTAATATTGCCAATGACATTGAAAACATGCCGATGGGTATGCAAACTCTAATTTCTGAGGGAGGCCGCTCGCTTTCCGTGGGGCAAAGACAACGGGTGCTCCTTGCCCGTGCTCTGGCAAAAAAATCCCGTATTTTGATTTTGGATGAGGCAATGAGCGGTATGGATAACCAAACATTGGAAGTGCTACAAACTTGTGTCGAAAACCTACACGCGACTCGAATTATAATTACACAGCGGCCTGAATTTCTTAAAAATGCGGATAACATATATCTCTTGCAACAAGGACGTATCGCAGAACAGGGAAATTATAAGGAATTAAAGGGATCTGTAACAGGCATCCCCTTTTAGGACAAGTTATGCTAATTCTTTGGTTTACCTTTGGATCAAAATTTTTTTAAACTTCGCTTTACCTGTTACTGCTCTAAGCTCATAGTGAGAGTTCTATTTGGCGTAGGTTTCAATAAATTATGGTGAAACTTGTTGGCAAGGCCCTACCCTAACTTCAGCTGATGAGGCAGGTGCCTTGTTCATACCATTTCTTTAGGTCAGACTAATCTCAGTTAGAATATCTTTCGCTTGTGTCACATCGTAGATATCAGCACGTAGTGTTGCCGGCCTAAAAAACTGAAAATTTGTCCCAAAATACAATAACTCTTGAAAAGCTTGTAGTATTTTAGCAATTAAGCCTTCTTCTTCTGAGGGTAAATCCTGAATTGCCTCCTCTGCAAAAAGTTCAGAGAATTCTGATTTAAAATCTGAAAATGAAGTACTAGGTAAGTTAGTATAACTACTAACTATCGTTGTAGCTCTGCTAGCCCAACTTTCCAAATCTTGCATTGATTTTGCCTCGGCGTTTTCTTTTAAAGTTAAAATTGCTTGGACTAGTTTGGGGAATTGCTCTGATTCAGCTTTTGCATATCGCTTTACTCTTTCTAATGCTAATTCCGCAATTTTTATTGGTGTCATTCTTTCCCTGCCTTCAACTTCAAGAGAAGCATATTCTTTAAGCAACTCAAAATCTTTTTTAATTTCTTCCAAATCTGCGTCTATCATGTTCTGGTATTTTAATTTAGCTTCTTCTGATAAAGGCATTTTTGCGATAGCATTTTTTGCCCTCATCAATTGAGGACCAATCTTCTCCTCCATTTCCTCTATGGTTTCTTCGCAAGGTTGATAAATCAATTTTTCATGCTCATGCATGTAAAACGAACATTGACCAATTTCTCCGCTTTCTAGCTCAAGGAAGACACCATATTTTCCAGGAAAACACATATTAAAAAATAATCCATCTGCCCAATCACTGAGTGGTTTCTCTGCTGCATAGTCAACACGAGTTGAAAAATACTTACCTAAATTTGTCTCTTCGAAGTAGACCCTAACCCTTTTTTTAAATTCATCAATATCTTGTTTTTTATCTATTTTATCATGAGTTCCTTGATGGACCATATTCATCAATGCACTTATAAATGGATCATTGAAATTTGATGGAGTACGGCCTAAAGTTCCTAAAGCTTTTTGTAAGGCAGGAGGATGATAAGCATGTTTTAGCCATGCAATAGCGAGTTGATAACCTAATTCTGACTTTGTCTTCATTTTACTTCCTCACCGTTTTGCAATGTCTGAATCAACTAACTTTAAAAGTTATTGATCTATATTTGACCAAGGAAATTGGGCATTGTAAAACGAATAATTAGAAAATTCATTTTCCATTTTGGAATAAAGTACAAACATTTTGGGATAACTCGTTTAGAGAATAGCTAATCGAAACCGGAAGTTAGATGGGTTTGACTCCTGTTTGAAACATTTAATTTACCTTCATGAAATAGGATCTCTTTTTGCAATTTGATTCTATAAACTAAATCGAATAACGCGAACTGTTACTTGGACAGCGCTTTATTTTTTTATGGTATCATTTGGATTTAAAGTTAGGGCAATCGAGGAAATGAAATTAAAACTTTTCTTTTGTAGTTTATTAGTAAGTATCCAAGCTGTCGCTGCTCCTCGTTTTGTTCCTGCAGAGCCGATTTTCCCTACCCAGTCTCTGATTAATGGGCCAGCTTTATGTGCAACAGCTTTAGAAACATTGGCTTATATCAATAGGGGAAATCATTACGATCCCCGAGTTATTCATGAAGGCGAGGTCTTTAGAATACCCCTTACGCGAGTTAAAGCCACTTTGTCATTCATCTGCCGCCATCAAAAGCAATTGAATGACCCTGTCTTTATTAAAAAGCACTTTGATTTTGTTCGCTGGTATCCAGACACTGAATCAGTTAAATCACTCAGATCAAATAAACCTTTAATCGCCAATTTACCTAAAGATAAAATTTTAATGACTAAGTACTATGTCCATCGTGCTAAAGTATCAAGCCATCCCACTCCGACCCATCCCTACGCACTTTACGCCCTGCCTAGCGATGAATCCTCCCTGACACTTGAGCAAGCGGATGCGAAACCTGGGCTTTTACGTTTTCAATACGGAAAGCAAGCCATATTAAAAGGGGTACTGGCCAATAAAAACGTCCCTGTTTTAGCTTATTTAAATCGAGACGATCTTGAAGCAGCATTAATGCAAGGCACCCTTGTGGCAGATTTTGGTTATCCAGACCATCGGCTTAAGATCTTTAATGTTCATCGAAGCAACAATATTCCTTACGATAAGGCAAAAAACCCATATAACCAAGAACGCTACTGGTATTTTAAGCAAGTAAATGGAATCAAAGGCTATGGTAAGGATGCTGACCATAAAATCACAGTCAATAGTGAAGTTACTTTTGCCGCAGACATTGAACAGTTTGGTTTGGGAAAACTACTCATGGTGCAATATCAAGATAAAACAGGAAAAGTAGTGACAAGGGCGGGTATTTTTGCGGATACTGGAGGTGCTTTTCAGAATAATCTTTACCAAGTCGACTTTTTAGCAGGGAGCTATGCAGGTAGCGAGGCTTTTTATCAAGCAACTCAACATCTACCTAATTATGTAGCAGCTTACTTCATGATTTTAAAAGACTAATATGAAATTTTTTATACCCTTTTTGTTATTTATAAATTCCTATGCCCATGCATTTTCTTGCTACGATGCGCAAGTGATTCATCAAGCTCCTATTAAATTCAACGAGGAGCGTATTGCTTTAACCCAACAATATCAATTAACCCACTATGGGATAGACTCCAAGTCGATTGAAATTGAACCGAAGATGATTGTATTGCATTGGACATGCATACCCACTTTCGCAGCGACTTTTCGTGTTTTTAATCCGCCTACTTTCCCCAAAGATTCACCGCGAACAAAAGAGTTACCGGGCACATTGAATGTATCCGCTCACTTTGTCGTCGATCGTGATGGCACCATCTATCAACTCATGCCCGAAACCTGGATGGCTAGGCATGTTATAGGACTGAACCATTTTGCGATTGGCATCGAAAATGTAGGTGGAGTAAACAGTATAGATGATTTAACTGAAGCTCAGGCTAAAGCAAATGCATTTTTAGTTTGTTATTTAAAAAAGAAGTACCCCAAAATAGAATATGTTATTGGCCATTATGAGTACTTGAGATTTAAAAATACCCCCCTTTGGCTTGAAAGGGATCCGAATTATCAGAAGGATAAAAATGATCCAGGCCCCGCTTTTGTCGACAAAGTGATGAAATTAGTTCATTGGAGCTAAATGCTCGATAAAATCGAGTTAAATTAACTATCCTTCAAAATAATGACTAAACCCAAGATGAGCTATGCATGCTCTCCGTTGTCATTATTTTTATATGCTTTTAAATTCAAAGAGTTGTTTCATTCCCTGTTCAATCAAAGTAACATCTTATATAAAATAAAGCTAAAATTTAGACGATAAATGTTTATTGCTTAGTAAAAGGACTTATGATTATGGCGCAGGAAAACAATATCTGGCTCATTTGCAACCAAGAATCGAGTCCCCCTCTTTCTGTTCCCTACAACCTTGTTCATACTATTCATGATTTACCCCAATCTGGTTGTGACGCCATCGTCTTTCAAATGCATTCTGCAAATGATCTAAAACTACTCTACAAAATAAGGCAAATCCCAACATTTAGGTTTACCCCTGTTTTTTATTCTGGCGAACTAAGTACTGAAGAATTGGTTCTATTTGATGGATTAGCGGATGATACTCTACTCGAAAAACTCGGGCTATTTTGGAGCGGCTTGAACTCATTCCGGAAGATCTCAAAAGCTCAGAAGATTTTGAAATGATTATCTTAATCTGCCTTTTTCCAGACAAATGTATTGCCTAAATGGTTTCTTAGATTAATTCATAAAGGCAGAGAAGTATCTATTGAATTTCCAAATGGAGATACAGAAAAGGGTTATATTACTAGTGAACCAGGTTACGCGGAAATGACACCCATGAATGAAATCAACCCACTAGCAACCAGACAAAATAAACTTGTAGTGACAATCAAGACAATAAATAAAATACCCGAACAATATCAAATCCACGGGATACCGGTAAAAATTAGATTTAAATCCTGGTATAACTATTAAAACAGCTATCGATCCCATCATTCATTGTCTTGCATTGCCATTCAGGCTATATTCTTACCATCTTCAAAAGAGAGCGTGTAAGTAAGAAACCGATAACCATACCTGCAAAATTAATCCAATAAAACGGCCAGGAAAAAATTCCGAGTCCTACCAGGTTGGGGCCTGGACAAATTCCAGTTATTCCCCAGCCCACACCAAAAAATGCTGCGCCAAGAATAAGTTGCCAGTCAATTTTTTCTTTAGTAGGCAATTCGTAACATTTATTGAGTATCGGTGTTGCCAACCATTTACGTAATTGAAATAAAAGAAAAGTAACCAATAAAGCGGTACCAAAAGTGACATATAAATTTATCTTGAATGTTTCAGCGCCAATTTTGAGACCGGAAATCACAATATCTGGGCTATACATCCCTGTTAGAATTAAACCGAAACCAAATATCAGGCCACCTATTAATGAAACTATTGATTTCATGGCATATTTCCTTAATGTATTAACCAAGCCGTAATGATTGCAACAGGGAAGAAAATACTGACGGCAATTATCAAGCGCTTACGTAAGAGTGATATTCCACATAACCCATGCCCACTGGTGCAGCCATTGCCAAGATGGGTACCGCCCCCAACCAATATACCCCCAAGAATGAGCAACCAAGGATTCACTTTAAAAATACTTGTTGGATCAGGGACAACCTGAGTGGAATTAAAAATTACGCCGCTTAAGAATAATCCCAGGATAAATAAAACATTATCGATATTAGGTCGATAAGTTGAAAAATCCCATGAACGAAAGAGTATACCGCTGCAACCAAGAATTTTACCGCGAACCAACAACATCATTCCGGTAGCAAGTCCAAGCAGTATCCCTCCTAAAACCACACGGATTTCTATTATCATTATGGCTGTCTCCTTATGTAGTTCATGGCTGCTCATCCTGGTTTAATGAGTTTGTTTTAACCCCATCGGGTCGTTTTGGGTAAGGTTCATTGTATTGATTGCGAAATTGAATAAGTCGCATAATGGCTGTTAGTGTGACTAAACATGTAAACAAGAACGCTAATGCACTGAATGCCTCAGGCCAAAGCATCATCAGGATGAAAAAGAAAAACGCTTCAGCTCGCTCTATAAGGCCAGGGCTGTAATGGAAACTCTTTTGTGAAGCATTTTCACAAAAAATGCCCACCACAAGAAAGCTGGTAATGCACAGTAACATGCTGCCCAACATCAACAGGCACCAACCCCCGCGCTCGGATGGCGCCAAACTCCACAGCGAAAAAACAACAACCCACTCCACCAATCGATCCATGGTGATATCCAATGCAGAACCCCAATCAGATGGGTTGTGGTTAAGACGAGCAAGCGTCCCATCCAACGTGTCGCAATAGCCTGACAACAACAGTAAAAATATAGCAAGTATGACTTGATGAAAAAGCAAAGAAGGCAGAACAAGAACACCAAGCATACCCGACAACAAAGTCATTTGATTTGCACTGATTCGTTCTCTCACGAAACTGGCAATAGGATTGACCAGGCATTTTTGGTAGCGCGGTCTTAAATATTCTTCGATCATAAAGTACTCATCCTAATTTTTGTAGCCAGCGCACCAGCCAGCGGGCTTTATTCGAAAATAATGTCGGTGTGTAAAATTGTCCTGCAACGCGCTTGCTAATTTCACTTAATGTAGGGTAGGGAGCAATCACATCGGTGAAACTTCGTAACGTTTTCTGCTCATTTATTGCTATAACCCAAGGCAAAATCAGTTCGCCAGCATGGGGACCAACGATAGTTACCCCTAAGATTCTCGCTTTTTTATCGGTGACGATTTTGATTTTTCCAATTAAAGTACGCTCAGTTTGGGCACGATCATTGTCCACAAATGGCCATTCAATCATACGGAGGTCAGGCCGTTGTTCTGCATCAGAAGCCAATAACCCCACGTGAGCTAATTCAGGCTCCGTATAAGTCACCCAGGGAACAGCACGATAATCGATTTTAGCAGGCAGTTTGAACGCAATATTACGCAGCACGACCCCAGCCTGGTAGCTTGCCATGTGAGTAAACTGATAAGGCCCTACCACATCGCCTAGTGCATAAATTTTTTTGTTGCTGGTTTGCAAGCGTTGGTTCACCTCAATACCTTTGGATGTATATTTGACATTAGCTTTTTCCAAATCAAGATCCTGCACATTGGCAAGACGACCTGTCGCGATGAGCAAATGGCTACCGGTAGCAGTTGCTAGTTTGTTTTGGTGTTTGAAGGAAACTGTAATGCCGGCATTTTGGTTTGATTCGATCTGCTGTACGTTGACTTGCTCATAAATCGCAATAGGCATCTTTTTCAGTTGATTGCGTATCACAGCTACGCAATCGGCATCGTCTTTGGGAAGGATGTTTAGCCCCTCTAAAATAGTGACTTTTGAACCTAACATAGCAAATGCCTGAGCAAGTTCACATCCGATGGGTCCACCCCCAATCACAATTAAGTGTTCAGGTTGCCCTTGTAAATCAAAAAGGGTTTCGTTAGTCAGATAAGGTACGGAATCTATACCAGGAATTGGGGGTATGAAAGGAGAAGAACCTGTCGCAATTGTAAATCGTCTAGCACGGATGATTTGGTTGCCCGTTTGCATGGCATCAGGTGCTATAAATTTTCCAGGGGTTTGTATGACTTGTACTCCAAGTGATTCAAAGCGCTCTACTGAATCATGCTTGGCAATATTATCAATAACATAACGAACATGCTGCATGACTTGGGGAAAATCAAGCACAAGTCCTTGGATGTGAATACCAAATTTTGAAGAATGCTTCATATGATAAAAAGATTTAGCTGCTGCCAATAACGATTTGGAGGGTACACATCCATAATTTAAACAATCGCCTCCCATTTTGCCTGTTTCCACCAAGACAACCTTCAGTCCTAATTGGGCACTGCCGGCTGCCAAGGTTAAACCACCGGCTCCACCGCCAATAATAGCAAGATCACAGTGTATTATTTCGCTCACGATCACCATCCTTGCATCTCGAGTTAAAGAATTGATACAGCGCTGGCATCAATGATAAAGCAGCTAAAGCCAATAGAGGCCCTAATACCTGTGGTTCAAAAATAATTGCAAGATTAGGCGTTTGATTAGTGGCAAACACTTGACTTAAGCCATTACCTACTAAGACGTAGATAAATGATCCCGGAATGATGCCAATCAAGGTTGCTAAAATGAAGGTTTTGGCACTCACATTCAATAATGCGGGAACAATATTCACAACCCAAAAAGGGAACAAAGGGATAAGTCTTAAGGTTAATAAATAGGAGAAGGCATTGCGCTGAAAACCTAGGCGCATACGCCCGATCGAGCCTGAGGCTTTCTTAGTAAGCCACTCACCTAAAGAAGTGCGTACAGCAAAAAAAAGCAGTGTTGCCCCAAGCGTGGCGCTGATGACGACCAATAAAACACCAGTGAATACTCCAAATAAGAAGCCGCCGGCTATAGTAAAGAATACTGCCCCTGGAATCGAAATCGCAACGGCAAGCGTGTAGCACCCCATAAAAAGCATCACACTCAAAAGAAAATGGGTTTGAGTCCAGGACAAAAGCAGAGCACGATGTTCCCGTAGGGCTGAAAAACTTAAATACCTATTTAACCTCAATCCGAAGAAAAGACCCAGGAGACATAGTAAGATAAATAAAGGAATCCATCGACGAATTGTTAATTGACTCATCTGGTTAACTCCCTTAACCCAATTATCACAGCACAAAAGACAAACACGAGTCATTTGATGTTCTTATCTCATTGACCATGAGTGTCGGTTTGAAATTCACTAAAGTATACCTATTTTAAAATTAAAAGGGATGAAGCCTTTTTAAAACAATTGATAATATTCCTCATGCGCATATTAATGAATCGGGGACATAAACGATTATCCCGAAATTAAGAAATCAGTTGTGAGTCCAGTGGCTGATAGGATAGCTAGTTATTGAACTTGCTTAGTAAATAGGATTTGCCAAAGCTGCATATAATGGGCACGAAAAGCACCTGCGCATGAAAGCAAATAATAGTTCCACATACGGTAAAACCGCTCATCGTAATGCATTTTTAAGGACTCCCAATGTTTGTTAAAATTAGCATGCCAAGCCATTAAGGTTTTATCATAGTCAGAAGGATAATTGCCCAATTCTTCCATACTAAATAACCCTTCAATTGCCTTCCCTATTTGTGTAATCGATGGAAGCATGCCATTAGGGAAAATGTATTTATTGAGCCACTCATCACCAGAAAAACGACTAGTAAGATTTCCTATAGTGCGTAGTAAAAATAAGCCATCGTCTTGTAGACATTGATGAACCAGTTGCATGTAAGCACGATAATTTTTTTGGCCAACATGCTCAAACATCCCAAGTGAAGCGATGCGATCGAACTTTCCCTGCACATCGCGAAAATCCTGAAACCGAATTTCCACTGGTAAATGAGCACAATTTTGCTTTGCATATTGGTATTGCTCTCTAGATAGAGTTATTCCTACAACAGAAACCCCAAAATTTTCAGCAGCATACCTTGACAGTGCCCCAAAGCCACAGCCTATATCAAGAAGATGCATCCCTGGTTTTAACATTAATTTTTGACAGACTAATTCCAATTTATCACGCTGAGCAACATCTAAATTATCTGTATCCCTCCAATAACCGGCGGTGTAATTCATTCGCTTATCGAGCATGGATTGAAATAATTCATTCCCAAGGTCGTAGTGTTTCTCTCCTACTTCCAAAGCACGTTTCTTTGTTTGATAGTTAACAATAATGGGAAGTATCAGCTTGACGAGCCTCCATTTATTGATTTTCATTTTATTTTGGATATTTCCTTTGAGGAGATGTACGAAAAACTGATCGAGTCGCTCACACTCCCACCATTTATCCATATAGGATTCGCCAAGCCCTAATGAGCCCTCCCTTAATACGCGTGCATAAAAGGCTTCATTATAAACTTTGATATCCCAAGGATTGCTTCCATTGAGATGAATTCCACTATCACTTAAAAGCTCTTCGATATAGGATTTAAGTGCCTTACTATTCATTAAAATTTCCTTATTGTTTTTGTGATTTCCCCATCCATAAATTTAATTCCATCATTTTAAAATAGCCAAAAGTATGATGTTAGAAACAATTATAGCAGTAAGAATTTAGTATCCTTATCCCCACTCAACGGATCGATAACGAATTGCTGTATTTTGGAGGAAAAGAATAGTAGTCTGAATAATCATACTTGCAATGAAATAAGAATCGATTTGCATCAATTATCCTAAAAGGACAATTTCAACTGAGGTATAAAAGGAGATTTTTAAATGGCGAAGAGGGATAACAATCAAAAATTCACCACAACTGATTCGGGAATACCTGTGCCAAGCGATGCGCACTCGCTCACTATTGGACCGAACGGTCCGATTCTGTTACACGATCACTACTTAATCGAGCAGATGGCAAACTTTAACCGAGAAAGGATTCCAGAACGCCAACCACACGCAAAAGGGGGTGGCGCATTTGGATATTTCGAAGTAACTGAAAACGTAAGCAAGTACACTAAAGCGGCAGTGTTCCAACCAGGAACAAAGACCGATGTCATGATTCGCTTTTCAACTGTAGCAGGTGAGCGCGGTAGTCCTGACACCTGGCGCGACCCTCGTGGATTTGCCGTGAAGTTTTATACCAGCGAAGGTAATTTCGATATGGTTGGCAATAATACACCCGTTTTCTTTGTGCGAGATCCAATGAAATTTCAGCATTTTATTCGCTCTCAAAAGCGCCGCGCCAATAACAACCTACGTGATCACGACATGCAGTGGGACTTCTGGACCCTATCGCCGGAATCTGCCCACCAAGTGGCCTGGCTCATGGGCGATCGTGGAATCCCCAAATCCTGGCGGCACATGAACGGCTATTCCAGCCATACTTACATGTGGGTGAATGCGCGAGGTGATAAGTTCTGGGTAAAATATCACTTCAAGACTGATCAAGGGATTGAATTCTTAACACAACAAGAAGCTGATCACCTTGCAGGCACAGACAGTGATTATCACACCCGTGATCTCTATGAGGCTATAGAACGCGGCAACTATCCTAGCTGGACACTGTACATGCAAATTATGCCCTTCAGCGAGGCAGAGACGTACCGCTTCAATCCTTTTGATCTCACAAAAGTATGGCCGCACGGGGATTATCCTCTTATCAAAGTGGGAAAAATGACCTTAAATCGTAATCCAACTGATTACCACACCGAAATTGAGCAGGCCGCATTTGAGCCTAACAATATGGTGCCTGGAACAGGGATTAGTCCAGATAAGATGCTTCTCGCAAGAGTGTTCTCCTATGCCGATGCCCATCGTGCACGACTAGGTGTGAACTACAAGCAAATTCCTGTTAACAAACCTCGTTGTCCTGTTTTCAGTTATAGTAAAGACGGGGCAATGCGGGTTGAAAACGTTTCCGATCCTGTTTACGCTCCCAACTCCAAAGGAGGTCCGACCGCGGATAGCTCGAGAAATCCTGAAGTAGCGACATGGGAAGCACATGGTGATTTCGTACGCGAAGCCTATACACTTCGCAAAGATGACGGCGATTTCGGACAGGCAGGAACCCTCGTACGTAAAGTGATGGACGATGAAGCGCGTAGCAGGCTGGTCAGTAACGTGGTAGGTCACCTTCAAAATGGCGTCTCGGATGCCGTATTAAAACGTGCATTCCAATATTGGAAAAACATTGATCAGCAGATTGGTGAACGTATCGAAAAAGGTGTAAAAGGAAGCTAACGCATCAATATCCCCAATCAAGGTCTGGTAGTATAATACCAGGCCGAATTGGAAATAAATCCAACTGAAACCCTTCACCTATTGGATCTCATCCCTGAGCTATGAGAAACACTTTTATCCTGCGCTGGTGCAGGTTGTTTGTTTTCAGCAAAAGATTTAGCTAACGTTTCGAAAGCAAATTTACCGACACCTGGTTGTTTTGACAATTGTGAGCATTGAGCTAACTTATCCAAATCATTTTTAGTTAAAAAGACCGAACCATTCTGTGGCGTTTTCATTTTCCCAGGACCAAAAGTATGGCTATGGATCCCATATTCTTTATATAGTCGATCACAAAAATCCTGGGCTTCTTTTTGCGAACTAAATTTAATTCTCATCGCCTGAGGATCATGGCCTTTTTCATTTGCCCGGGTGTTATGTACCATTTGCACATCAATTTTAGTATCAAGATTAGCCATGGCACTTTTTACAGAGTAAGTTGCCAGCAAAGTAGATACTTGATTACTATTAATTCCCAATCTTAAACAACCATCAAAAACAGTTTCTTTATTTGACACTAGCGGAATTGTCCCTTTTTTTAGTGAATTTTCAATTTCACCGGGTGATAAAATCGGGGCAACAAAGTAATCACTCCCCTTGAAACTAAAAGGACCGGTTCTTGGCGGTACTCGATTTCCTGCATCAAACCTTAAATTTTTGGCCTGGACACTATGTGCTAAAGATGCACTATGATTATGCTGTAATTCCTGAAAGGCTTGTGCAGGATTGGGAATTCGAGGTGTTTCTCCATTTTGACGTAACAACCTGTTCCCTTCCTCTAGAATCAAAATCCCTAGCATATTTAGCCCATCCCCTTTGGGGCCAGTAGCCCAGTTCACGTCTTTTGAGCTTATTTCAACTGGAAGGATGCCTTCTCGTGCGCATTGCATCGCTGTTTCACGCAACTCAGGGTACTGCTGAAGCTTCAGGTTAATCACCGTACGCATAAAATCGACGCCCTTTTTTTTGCCAGTGGGGTTCAGGGTTTTATGAAAATCAGCCTCACACAAGGCATCAAACGATGTTTTATCTGTTACCTTCAGACCATCTTTTTTTAATTGATCGAGGTATTTATTAACCAGGGTATCGTAGTCCCCACGAGGTTTATATTCGTTCCTTGTTCCTGCGTGCGTCCGCTCAATTTCATCTAGCATACGAGTTAAGGTCCTTTGTGCTGGATCCTTGTCGTTCAGTTTACTTTTTAAGTGGAGGATTTTTTGTGCGTGGTAAGCATGCTCTGAAGAGAGCCAATTAAATGTACGAGCTTTACCATCAATAGTCACTGTTTGCTTAATCGGATAGATGCCCGAAGGAGTAGTATTAGCAAAAGCACCGTAAGGCTTAAGGCCAGGATCCTGGAAAGGCGCAATTTTAAATCGACCCAATGAAACAAAAGGGGCTGGCATAAAAATCTCCATCAAATAAATTTAAATATAGTTGATCCCCATGGATCTTGAATGAGAATCCAGATGATGGAGGCGATAATAGACAGATGATGAATACTTCGGGTCTAAAACAAGTACGCAAGGATGTCAGCTTATGCTGCCAACCAAACTACCATATCCAATAACTTACCACTCAAATCCAGCCATAGTTAATGTGCCGCCAGAATGAATGATAAGTATATTACCCTTAAGTTGTTCGCTTTCGATACGCTTTCTTGCTGAATGGAATAATTTGGCAGAGTAAATTGGGTCAGCCAATAAACCCTCCTCACGTGCTAGGCGACCCATTTCTTTTCTTATGGTTTGATTGATGGACCCAAATGATTTTGCGGTGCTCGGATAAAAACAACATACGTGTGCGGGGATCTGCCCTATCCAACCTATCAGTTTGTGCTGAAACGTTTTTTCGTCATCTGCCAATAAAAGCACATGAATGATTGCTGGATGATTTAATTCCATTAATCCTTTAATTAATGCTGCAGCAGAAAAACCAGTACCGGCATCGACAAAGATATGTTGAAAAATTACCCCTGATAATTTCTCATTGTGTAAAATATCCGTTGCAATACTACTCGCTCCAAGCATCGCCTCTGCAACACTAGCCCCCTCACTAAGGACAAATCCAGGCTGGTGAAGTTCTTTAAGATAATGATTAGCGAGTTCTTCAACGTTTGGCCAATCATTACGATCAACCCAAATGATTTCGTCTTCAGCCAAAAAGAGGCGACTTAATTTAAAATTGCCTTGGATTTCAAAATTTCGCGGTTTGATCAAAAAAGCAGTCAGTTGTAACTGAAGTTCTCTTGCAATTTGAAGCGCAGCAAGTAAGTTATTGGATTGAGGTCCGGCAATAATAATAAGATGCTTTATACCATGATCAATGAGATGAGGTATTAAACTCGCATATTTACGCAATTTCGAGCCACTAATTCCGCAACCTAATTCATCATCTCGTTTAACGTAGCAAACAACGCCTTCATTAGGGAAATGATTTAATTTATGAATTCGACTGGTTAAATTCCACATGAATAAAAGTTCTTTTTAGACAAGATTAGTCGCAAATGCTACGCTGTTAGGGGACGAATATATTATCAAAAACGATGCATCATGTAATGAGACGAATTCAATGGCATTAGCATTTCTCATTCTAATTTTAAGTTTGCTCAGTTATCCGCACCCTGCTTATGCAATTCCGCCTCCAGAGACCTTTCTTTTTATTGGGGGGGGAATCATTCCTCCTGCGTTATTTATTTTTGGTATCTTAACCCTGCTCCTCAACTACCTTTGGGTTAAAACTAGACTATTTATTGTCTGGCAAATTTACTTGACTCGCGTCGTAGCTAGTTTGGGTATCGTTGGATTAATTTTACTTTTGACCTTCTTGACTTATAACCTAGCAAAAAACCAAATCCAAAACACTCCCGTTACTCCTGAAGAAGTTTATCAATGGCAAAAATCTGCCAATCCTCCCCTCTTAGTCGATATTCGTGGAAAAAAGGCATATGAGCACATTCACCTAGTTGATTCCATTGCCCTTCCAGAAAAAGATCAATTACCATTCTTTTTTCATGAGAATCAGCAGAAAAAAATAGTCCTGTATTGTAAGCTCGGGGTTCAATCGGCTGGGTATGATTGGTTGCCAGCAAATTCACCCATCTCAAAAAATGACCTCGCGGGTAATCAATTGTACTTTTTCCCTGGAGGGCTGAATGCATTACTTAACCTTAGGGCAAATAACCCTTTTCCTGTGGTTATGAATATTTCGCCCGAATATGCACATTATTTATTAAAACAGCCACATTTTGTTCTATTTGATAAGTCAGGAAATTTGTCTTTCGAAGACCAGATAACTACCTATCAAAGCTTAGTTGCCAAAGGTCAACGCCCCCTCATGTATCACTCACCTAGCCATGACGAACTTCCAAACCGTTTGAGCAAACTTGGTGTTAAAGAATTTATTTTTATCACGCCCCAAAGCAACCTATCTGTACTGAATCCATTAGTAGCTATCATCACAGCCGTATTCATCCTACTGTATATCATCCGGCGCCGAGAGTTTTTCAAAACCCTTCTAAGCCAACGTTTCAATTATTATCCCTATCTCAGTGCACTCCTATGCACCATCGTCACTGCTTCCTGTTTTTACCTCATCATCCAAATTCCGATCCCCTTTGATCTTGAACTTTATGCAGTCAATGCGCCTTTACCTGTGAATTATTTTTATTTAGTGCTTTGCTATGCCGTTTGGAGTATGAGTTTTTTAGCCAATTTACAATTTCCTAGAAAAACACGTTTAGCTTTATTACGCGAACACATTCTCGAAAGAGTCGTGGCAATTAAACCCAATTTCCGTCTACCTTTATTGAATATTACTCGAAACTTGCTACTCACAGCGCTTTCTGTTTTTTTGATTTATAGTTTTGAGATCCCTTTACAAGTGCTGTTTTTCATCAGTCTCTTTTTATGCTTACCATTTCTAGTTGATCTCGTCTTTTATGCATTTAATCGTTTAAAACCGCTCTCTGTATTGGATTTTTTAAAAAACTGTGGGGTAGATTGCGAGCCCAATGGCCAATCCTTTCTTGAGTTTGATACTTATCATGATTCATCCCTAGGCCAAGTGCAGCTTCGAGTTGGTCAAAATTCAACGATTATTGGGCTTTTTAGTGGCAAACCTCTCTCTGGTTTTTCCAACGATTTGCTTAAAGAAATTAATCTGCAAAAACATTGCCAGCTGATCCGCAAGCTGCTCTTTACGTTTCAACAAGATATCAAACTCAGCTATAATCTGGAAAATTACCTTGTTTCAATCGACCTCTATCATAATCTCAACAACCCACGTGTGATCAATCGTCATGCTTTCCTAACCCATGAACCACTTTATGACGATAAAATTGGTTCAAGCCACTTCACTGCCACACGTTTTCAAGAGGGTTTTGATGAGCCTTCACCACTCATGATCGATATTCTAAATCACCGCTGGAATAAAAAAGGCGGCTGCATTAAAGCGCTGCGTAAACTTGGATATTTTATTCAATCAACTCCTGCAGCAACCCAACAACTTCTTGGATTATCTTATCGTATTTACCTCGATGAAGGCTTAGAAAAAAGCGTTTTTGCAGCAGGAAAAATCCAGGGTTATATTAGAAAAAAATTAGTCCATGTTGCATGCAAACTCGCACTCGAACGACTGGTTTTCGATTATTATGGTTCCATCTTACCAAGAACAGAACTAAAGCTTTTAAAGGGAATACAACGTCTTAAACAACCAATTTCAACAAAACATTTGAAACGGCTAATTAATCAAGTCTTATCCAATCTTTACCAAAATAAATGGCAATGTTATAGCGGCATACTCCATCGTCATGTCTATGATGAAATGCAGGAAAAATCTTATCCACTAACAGCAAAACGATTCACCCTTCCAACACCACAATCCTACAGTTTAGCTGCGGATCAATTCATCTTTGATCAAAATCGCGATGCTCAACAAGACTCTTTTTTTGCAGCAGAGGCTTTTCGTGAAAAAATGCGGAACTTGCAGTTAAAAGAATGGCAGTTCCTTGGCTTATTATTAGAAAAACTACGTCGCCAGCTCGAATTACCTTTTGATTTGAGTTATTTGTTAATCGATGATTTTCGTCGGCTCCCCAAAAATAAATCAGCATTAATTGAATTATTAAAGGAACGAATCGCACAATGGGAGCTGCAAAACCAATTGAACTTCCCTTTGAATTTTTCCCATCAAGAGCTTGAGCGAGGTTTTTTTATTCCTGATGCAGAGGATAAAGCATCTTTTACTCCGCTTCGAGTAGCTGGAAGCCAGACAAAAGTCGGAGGAATTGCCGTTTATTTTGAGCCCGACTTAATTCTTCACCAGTTGCCAAACAACAGCTTATTGCTAGCTGAAAATTTATCACCAGAACAGCTTCTCAACTGCCAACATATTCGTGGTGTGGTATTAGCCAAGGGAGGGGTGTTAAGCCACACTTCGATAGTTGCCCGTGAAAAAAATCTCAATTTAATTATCTTTTATCCTATCCATACGTTAAAACCTCGATCTAGGCTTTTGCTTAGTGGTAATCAGGTTGTCCCTATACAGACAAAAAAGATAAATTGGTGCTTTTTAGATGAGATCGATAACAATGAAAAAATTGGCAATAAAGCAAACCGATTGAAAATAATTGAAAAAAATGGAATTAACATCCCTTATTCACTGGTTTTGCAGCACGATTCAGTGCAAGCGATCAGCCAGACAAAAGATCAGAAAAGTATGGAGGACTATGACAACGATTTACAACAATTGCTCAATCTTTTTGATTCACCAAATCAGGGTTTTATCATTCGATCCTCGACTAATTTAGAAGACAGTGAACAGTATAGTTATGCAGGTTTATTCTATTCGCATCGCGTAACCAACAGTAGTGATATTATAAAGCACATTAGAATTGCTTGGCAGAAAATTGAAGAAATCCTACCCTTACTACCCCATTACTCCACAAAACAAGATAAGTTGAGCTACCACATCCTCCTGCAACCTTATCTTCTGGGAGAGTATGGCGGTGTGTTATTTACTAAGAGCGTAAACCCCGAATTCGTGTATGTGGAAATTGCAATTTCTGGTGCGGAAGGAGTAGCGCAGGGTGATGAATTGCATGCTTCATTCTATTTAGATCAACAAGGACAAACTCATCAATATCAGGGGTATAAGACGACGCTAACCCACAACCAATTACTCACACTTTACCACTTGGGGCGCAATATTGAGGCACTCTTTGGCTGCCCCCAAGATATAGAATGGCTTATATCCGGTGGACAATTTTACGTTCTTCAAAGTAGGGATATTACGGCTTAGGAATATTCAATTAGTCCTGCACGCATTAGATCATTCCTAGGTAAGAGAACTTCCACAGAGTATCTATCAGGACCTGCTTTACCCATAACAGGTAGCCTTGCTCATTAAAATTCATGTATCACAGCACCACTAGCATTCTCTACAAATTTCATCCATGACGGATCTTGTAAAGCTTTTTCCGCATCTTTTAAACCCGCTTTCCAGTGCTCCCTTATGGCGTCATGTGAGAAATTATAATCTTTACTCCATAGGTTGCATTGACGATCGCGATAATGGAATCTGGCAATATTTAATGCTGTAGGATGCCCTAATTTTTTGATTTTATTCAGTGCTTTTTCGAGTTCAGGATGATTTATCCTCGTTTTCCCTAATTCATGTAACGAATGTTGGAGGAAATGCAATTCACTAAAATAGTGTAAAACCCTTTGATGGCGGCTTGCGAATTCCAGTTCTTTTTTGTATTTGTAGACTTCCAAAAGAGAAGAAGGCAAATAGTTCGGAAAGGAAAAAAGATTCACTATAATGCACAACAATTTTTGAGGCGCTTTTTCTTCCAATAAAACCGCAAATGGCGTATTAGAACTAAGCCCACCATCCCAATAATACTCATCATCAATTTTAATCGCCGGAAATCCGGGTGGCAAGGCGCTGCTTGCCATGATGTGCTGCGGGCCAATGGTTTCACAATAATTATCAAAATAAACTGTTCGTCCAGCTTTAATCCGCACAGCCCCTAAGGTTAAACGAACTTTCTTTTGATTGATTAAATCAAAATCAATCACTTTTTTTAATGTTTCATATAACTCGCTTGTATCATAAAAACTAATTTTATCGGGGGTAGAAGATAGAAGCATTTGTAGGTTAAAAATTCGTGGTTTAAAAAAATTGGGTAGTCCGAATAGTGCGGCCAATTGTGCATACCAATGATTTTGGAATTCTTGGACTAAAGAATTGTCTTGCGTATCAAAATAACACGGGTATGGAAAAGTAATTGAATTCCAGAACTCATGTAATTTGGGGATTCTGTTTTCTGGTTTATTTCCGGCAATAATTGCCCCGTTAATAGCCCCTATGGATGTTCCTACTATCCAATTCGGATGACAACCGCTTTCGAGCAGTGATTCACACACGCCCACTTGATAAGAACCCAAAGCGCCACCGCCTTGTAACAGGTAAACAATTTGATCATGAGACTTGTTTTGAGCGGCCATACTAAACTTTCCTATGGGAATCTTTATCGCATGAATTGACTATCTGACAGCACACGATTGAACTCTTGCAGCATTTATAAGGCAAAAATAATGCCATGAATTGCGCTATCTGTTGCCAACTGACTTTGAACATGACTTTAATTGGCGGATACTTGATCGATGCTTCTGTTAGTCTGAGGTCCCTTTTTTATTTTTAAGCTTCGACCCTGGTTCTTTAGGCGGATAAATTTCTTCCAAAGAAACTGAAGTGTCATTTGCGGATACGATTCGCACATGATGTCGTCTTAATTCCCTTGGTTCATCCACTCCGCAGGAATGGCAAATCACACCTACTTCGTAAGTCAGGTTCCGAACGTAATTATTTACCCTTTCTGCTTTGCTGATCGGATCGAGGCCCCTGGTAAGCCACTGGCTATGTGTGGCAATGCCAGTAGGGCATGTATTTTTATGACATCGTAATGCCTGGATACACCCTAAAGAAAACATAAAACCACGTGCCGAATTAACAAAATCAGCACCAACGCATAATGCCCAAGCAACCATCTCGGGCGTAATTAACTTTCCTGAAGCAATGATCTTGATGCGATCGCGCAGATCATATTCCACTAGGGTATCAACAAGAGCCGGCAAGCTCTCCGATAAGGGCAAACCCATGTAATCCGCTAAGGTGACTGGGGCTGCACCCGACCCGCCCTCTGCACCATCCAACGTAATGAAATCAGGAGCATATTCCTTTCCTCTTTTAATGATCTCCTGACACAGAATATCCAACCAATCATAATTTCCGAGCACAACTTTAAAACCGGTCGGCTTGCCAGTTACTGTTCGTACATGATGAATAAAATCCAATAATTCATTCGAATTAGAAATTTCAGGAAACCGGTTGGGGCTTATAGAGTCTTTATAAGGTTCGATGTCGCGAATGGCAGCAATTTCCTTTGTTACTTTTTTTGCAGGCAATAATCCTCCTTTACCTGGTTTAGCTCCCTGACTTAATTTGATTTCAAACATTCTGACTTGTGGATAGGCAGCCGCTTTACGCAATTCTTCGTCCGATAAGTTGCCTTTTTTATCCCGGTAACCGTACTTTGCTGTGCCAATTTGGGCAACAATATCACATCCCCCTTCTAAATGATAAGAGGATAAACCACCTTCACCCGTATTCAACCAACAACCAGCCTTATATGCCCCGTAAGAAAGCGCTTTAATAGCATTTTTGGAAATCGAACCATAGCTCATGGCCGAAATATTAATTAACGAATTAGTCGTGTAAGGATAACGGCAATTTTTACCCACCGTTATTGCTTTAGCTTTAACCACTTCCCGCTGAAGTATAGGAAAAGGGGAATCAACAAAATAAATGGCACCAGTTGTTTTGAGGTTGCGAGTTGTTCCGAATCCAATAGTGGTATCGATGTTTTCTGATGCTTCATAGACCCATGTTCGTTGGGCTCGGTTAAAAGGGAGTTGTTCCCGGTCACGCGCATAAAAATAATCCCTTAAATAAGGACCTAACCATTCTGCAATGTATCGAATGTAGCCAATTATTGGGTAATTTCTAAGAACACTGTGTTTTTTTTGAATTATGTTCCAAATGGCTAAAAAAAAGAAAACCGTTAATAGACCCATCCAAATGCAACTAGAGAATGACGGTATAAATTTACCCATGGTTAACCATGACTCCTTTCATTAATAAGCTATCCCTGGCCTACTATTTTCTAAGGATCGTTCTTTGATTTCGAAGAAAAGAAAAGATATTCTTTTTTTGAGAATAGGTGGTTTGGATCTATAAGTCAAAAAGGAATCCCTCGTAAATCAAAACCAAGCTCACTTTGGACAAAAAATATTGCGTCACGAAGAAATTGAAAATCATTATGTTGGTAATTGGTTTTGTAAAGCAAAATTGAACTAGTTTAGCTTAATTTTCAGCTGTAAAATCAATTGTCAACAGACCCTAATACACCATACAAATTAAGGATAATTGATTATGTGTCGGTTTATTGCTTATCTTGGGAAACCTTTTGTTTTACATGATCTCCTATACAAACCAGTTAACTCTTTAATTAAGCAAAGCATTCACGCACAAGAAATGGAACACCCGTTGAATGGAGATGGTTTTGGTATAAGCTGGTACGTGAAACAACTTGATGAATATCCTGGCGTTTTTAAATCGATACAACCCGCATGGAATGACTCGAACCTGGAAACGCTTTCGACAAAAATCTTCTCCGGGTGTATTCTCGCCCATGTTCGGGCAGCCAGTCGAGGTGATGTGAATATTTTTAATACCCATCCGTTCATCTATAAAGAATATTGTTTTATGCATAATGGTATTATCAATGGTTTCGATAAATTAAGGCGCCAAGTCACAAATCAATTGTCAGATGAAATTTATCACTGGATTAAAGGGCAAACTGATTCTGAATTGTTTTTTGCTGTATTTTTAGATTTCTTAATTCGTTCAAAAAAAACATTCGATATCCACGTTTGTGCGGATCTTGTCCGAAAAACACTGGATTATATTGAAACCCTTCAACAAAAATCGCATATTAAGGAAATGAATTTTATAAATGCGGTGATAAGTAACGGCAAAACCCTTTTAGCCATGCGTTATGTTTCAAATAAAAATGAAAAAACAAGAAGTCTGCATTATGCAATTGGTAGTGGATTTAAGTATCAAGACGGCTATTGTCATATGGGAAACTCTGAAAATCAGGCTAAACAATCAGTCCTGATTGCTTCAGAGCAACTAACGAGCCATAAAGTAGAATGGCACAATGTTCCTACAAACCATTTAATACTGGTTGATGAAGCATTCCAGCTTGAAATACAAAGCATTTAGATGTTCCTATCCCTAAACAATATTCTCACTTTTTCCCTGGAAAACCGATTTACCGCAAAATGCACCTGCAAAGCCAAGTTTCCTTCTACCTTGAATAAGCAATTCGCTCCATAATTAGTCGTTTGGCTTAAGTAACCCTGTTAGCGGTTCACTCAAACTCAGTGAAGTTGAATAAGTCATCGGAATTTTTTCTTCATCAAGCGCTTTTTTAATGCTCGTAAGCACCTCATCAAGCGAATGACGAAGTTGGCTAGGCGCAGGTTTTGCCCACCAATATATTTCAAAATCGATACCATTAGATGAGAAGGATACAACATAAACTTGAATGTATTTATCTTTAGAGACACTCTCGCATTGTTCGACCGCTTTTCTAATCGTTGTGCGGGCTTTTTCCACATCAGTACCGAAATCAATACTACAGGTAACCTTTTTTCGCCTAAGTGTTGTGTCGGTCAGTATTTGCACTGTACTCGTAAACATTTTCGAATTGGGTATAAACGCCCTTGTCCCATCTGTTTTACGCAGATGAGTATTTTGAACAGAAATGCGATGCACATAACCTTGTTGTGAATCAACTTCAATAAAATCCCCGATACTGAAAGGTTCTCTAAATAAAAGCAAAATACCTGTAAAGAAATTTTCGAAAATATTCCTGAACGTGACGCCAATAGCAACAGAGGTTAGTCCAAATGTAGTCAAAATATCCGCAGTGGTAATCGAGGGAACAACTATTGCTAAAATGACTAAGGCTCCAATAAACCATACAAATATAATTGTTAATTTACGCGATATGATGACTAAATTTGCACGGATTGACATTTTAGGTAAAAGCGAGCTCACAATACGCCCCATCACCTTGCTGATAAAGTAGGTAACAATCGCGATAATAAATCCAATGATGATATTAGGAATGAGAGCGAGAAAATTTTGTGCAAATTTGTCTAATGCTTTTAAGATAATCCCTAAATAATTCATTTTGATTTCCTTATCTTGCACTGATCCAATTTTTATTCTCTTACTTCGTGCGAAAATCATTGCATAGCGGGATTAGTAGCTGCCTAGCGACGATTCGCTTTTTTAAAATTATTCATATAGGATGAATATATACCCTCGTACTAAATAATCCTATGGCCATCATACGAAAAGATCCAAAATCGAAGGCATCGAGAAAAATTGCTATCGCAAGTTTTATTGGAACAACAGTTGAATGGTATGATTTTTATCTTTTTGGTACAGCATCCGCATTATTTTTCAACGTTCTTTTTTTTCCTAAGTTCAGCCCCTATGCAGGAATAATGGCAGCCTATGCAACCTATGCTGTAGGTTTTTTTGCAAGACCTTTGGGTGGTATTATTTTCGGTCATTATGGGGATCGCATAAGTAGAAAAAAAATGCTCGTTGTTACCCTATGCTTAATGGGTGGATCGACGTTTTTGATCGGGTTACTTCCTACCTATCATACAATCGGCATATTTGCACCCATATTGCTCGTGCTTTTACGATGCCTGCAAGGAATTGCGGTCGGTGGTGAGTGGGGGGGCGCAGTGGTTATGTCCGCTGAAGTCTCCCGCAAAAATGAAAGAGGGTTTTACGCAAGTTGGCCAAACTCTGGAGCGCCATTCGGCTTAGTCATTTCTATTGCAATGTTTCTTATTTTTTCATCGCTTCCACGTGAACAATTTTTACTTTGGGGTTGGCGTATCCCTTTTTTATTGAGTTTTGTTGTCGTGCTTTTAGGGCTTTATCTCAGATTAAAAATTATGGACAGCAAGGTTTTTGAAGCAGCTAGAAAGCATAAGCGGTTCCCTAAAGTTCCTGCCTTGGAAATGTTACGCTCCCATTTTAAAAATTTTATCCTTGTCATCGGTGCTCGTTTTGTTGAAAGCGCCTCTTTCTATGTCATGACGGTTTTTGTGCTTAGTTATGGCACTATAGAGTTGCAATTACCCCAAAAAACCCTTCTGTACGCAGTGATGATGGGGGCGGCTTTGGAGCCGTTCTTCATTCCCTATTTTGGGAAACTTTCTGACCAGATTGGACGTCGCCCGGTGTATATCGCAGGTGCTTTATTGATGGGGCTGTTTGCTTTTCCTTTTTTCTGGTTATTACAAACCAAAATTCCTCTTTTGATCTATTTTGCTTTAATATTTGGCATGTGCATCCCCCATGCAGCAATGCACGGGGTTCAAGGTGCATTTTATACTGAACTCTTTAAAACACGTATTCGTTATAGTGGAACAGCGATTGCTTATCAGTTATCTGCAGCACTCTCCGGTGGATTAACTCCATTAATTGCTACTGGATTAGTGAATTGGACTCACGGGAAAACTTGGCCCGTTTCTGTGTATTTAATCGTATTAGCCCTAGTTACTATTGTTAGTGTTTATTTGGCAGTAGAAAAGGCTCAAGCGGATATTTCGAAATAATAATTGGAGAATGTTTTTTCCCGCGCCATACCCAGTCAGAACGTATTTCCGTATTTGTACTGAAGTCAGTAATTCCCTATAATTGAAAATTTTTAAATCTAGGTGTTTAAAATCGTGACTTCTGTTTTTGATCTTGATGATTTGGAGTTTTTAAGAGTTAATGGCTTAGCATTACGGCATGTCGAACTAGAAAAGGGCCTTGATGAGCAAAAAAACGGCTCCGGTAGAGGAGATGCCGTGAGTTTAGCTAACTATGGCTTAAATGAAGCATTCTCCTCTTTCAGCCATTCTATTTCTGATGAGAACTGCGTCACGTTACAAAAAGAAATTGAACACTTTATTTTCAATTCGCTTCAGCACTACCATTGCCCTTCTAATCACTTTAAGGACGCAGCTTTTCATTTGATGCTTAGAGGGGATGACGCTCGTGTTCCTTATGATTTTAAAAGTTACCCCCTTGGTAAATGCGGTACCCATGCTTTTTCAGCTGCCCAGATTGTCTTCAGTATCTTTACCAATAACTACCAAAATGAAGATACTCACCATGCAACGATGCAAATTTTTCTTGAATTTAAGGACAAGCTCAGGCAATTAAAAATACAAAAAGCACACGAATGGTTATCTTTAGCTAAGCAGAATGAGACAAAAGAATCAGCAAAGCTTGTTGCCCTATTGTCTAAATTAATCGAGGTATATTCTGAAAACATTTATCTCGATAAGCCCCTATTTCGCCTGGTAGACAACCTAGTTAAGCAGCCACAATATGCTTTACATGACATTGAAGGGTTAGAAAGGATCCTCTCTAACCTAAGTAGTGAGAAGAAAGGTGAATCAACTTTGGTTTATTCTTATGAAGAAGATAACTGGGATGAAATGGATGAGCGAGCCCTGAAATCAAGGCTACTTCACTATGTTGCTAACCAAAATTTGCCTAAAGTTGAGATGTGTTTAAGTCGGCTACCCAAACGCGCTTTTACAACCATCGATCGAACCATGGGATGCCCCCTACAAATTGCAGCTTCATTACCCTGTACTGCCATTTTAAAAGCTATTTATGAATTCGATCCCGGCTACTACGATTTACTTATGAGTGATGAAACTCTTAGTACGCCTATTTATTTATCATTTAGAACAGCTCAATACGGGAATACGGACTTCTTATTATCAAAACGACAGGTCCTTTCACGAGACTTATCATGCTTCAATGCGCATATTTTTGGCAATCCACCTCAATTCAGTGAACGCTTTTTTCAGGTACTCGACCGTTTACTGGAACAAGGCGCTACTCTTGGAAATGAAATTAAGGGATTACATAACAATCCTTTTGCCATTTGGATGAGGCAATTAGGCTATTCTAACGTTGATCCAGCAACTCTACTTAAACGCCTTCTACCCCATACGGATTATCACTCCAAATATTTAGGGCTTCTTTCTTGTTCTTTGGAGCTATATTACCTCTGTAATCAGTCAACGACTGAGTTAACATTGGACTCGAATGTAGAAGCATTCCTAAGACTCCGAGCAGCGATATTTGAATCCCTTTCTTTGGAAGAATGCAAACACATTAATGAATTAGTAAGTACAAAGTGTTATGCAGGAAATGCCGAGGAAAGGCTTTATAACGACCTTGCCCAATCAGCAATGTCTTCTGAGCAAGCAAAAAAATTTCAGCTCTGTTTTAATCCTCAAGCTGCCGAAGCTGAAAAACAAAATTTTCAAATCACCAACCCTAATCGATTGTGGTACACACTCTCTCAACCCCAAACCACCAACGTTGAAGCCTATCAGGTGGAAGATGATCAGGATGATATTGTGGATTCAGGCATATCAATTCCGTGTATCCTTATGTAAGGGGGCAACGTAATGGAGTAAAAGAAAACCGGATTGTTTGAATCATTTGCCATGCGATTGGTAGACATTATAGGGCAGAATTAGGTTCTTGATTCACGCAAATACCATGGAATTGTAATGATAATGGTGCGTTGATCGCGTTCTAAAAAAAGCAAAGTCCGAAACCCTGTTGCATGAACATTATGCAGTAAAAATTCGTACCAGTGCGGTTCGATGAGTTCAGGGATAATGATTGCTATTAACTGGCCAGGTTTTTCTTTTTTTACTTTTTTAATGAATCTCATAAAAGGCCCATAAATAAAGCGGTAAGGTGATTTAACGATTTTTAGTTTCGGCACTGCTGCGTGCTTTTTTTTGGCTGGTTTAACTACATTTTTATCCCATAACTCTTTCACTAACTGCTCATTTCCCTCCCTATCAATTAAAACTGCTGTGATGTCATCTGAAAGAAGCATGGCAAATTCAATTGCACGGACAGCCACACGATCCACGTTTTGAATGGGAACAACAACCACAGGCGGTTTTAATTCAGCAACATCCAACTCTAGTGGCGAACCAATTTCACGCGCTATTTTTTTATAGTGCCGGCGAATCTGCAGCATTAGAAAAGCAACCATTGGAATAAGGACTACAACGATCCACGCACCTTCTATAAATTTAGCGGCGATAATGATGATCAGTGCTAAAGCGGTTGATGTAGCGCCCAGCGCATTAAAAAATAATTTAATTTTAGCCATGGGCTTATTCTTGTTCCGTAGCCAATAAACAACCATTCCACTTTGTGAAAAAAGGAATGCAGTAAACGCCCCAACGGCAAATAAGGGGATTAGACTTAATGTAATTCCTTTAAAAAGGATGAGAAGCAACCCAGCAAAGATTGCTAACAAAATGATTCCGTATGAAAAAACTAAACGGCGCCCTCGTTCAGCAAAAAAATGAGGAAGAAAGTGATCTTCCGCCAAAAATCGACATACTCTCGGAAAAGCAATAAAACTGGTTTGTGCTGAATTGACTAAGACAAAGAAAATAATAAAGATAGAAAAATAATAAAATATTCCCTTGCCAGTAGTTACAGCAATCAACTGAGATAATATTGTTTGATAGCCTGGATTTTTTTCATCCATGGCTACAATATGATAAGTTGGGATTAAATACCCAAGAATTAATAAAAATAAAGCTAGCGTAAGCAAAATTACAGTTAAAGTCCATCTGGCATTTCTAACCCTTGGATTACGAAACAGTGGAACAGCATTGCTGACTGCTTCAATCCCTGTCATCGCTGTCAGCCCATTAGCAATCGCACTTAGAATCAACCATCCGCTGATGGTTTCCGTTGCAGGTGGGAATTCTGGAGGCGATACCAATGGCTGCGGATGCCCTCCGGTTCGTAAACTCTCAAATAATCCAATTAACATTGCAATAGAGATACAGACAATAAATAACAACGTTGGCGTAACAAACGCTAATCCAGATTCACGAACACCACGCAAATTAAGGAAGGTAAGGAGAGTCAGAACCAAAAGACAAAGCAACAGTGTATAAGGTTGAAGTATAGGGATCGCTGAAACAACTGCGCCAACTCCAGCTGAAATGCCAACGGCAACATTGAGAAGATAATCGATTAATAAAGCGATTGCAGCCCATATACCTGCTTTTTTGCCAAAATTATCACTCGCAACAATATAAGCTCCTCCGCCCTGAGGGTACGCAGCTGTAGTTTGTTGATAAGAGAGGTAAAGCATAATAAGAACTGCAATGACTGCTAGCATGATGAAGGAAAAATAATGAAGCCCTGCCATGCCTAATGGTAATAAAATCATTAAAGCGGCCTCAGGACCATAAGCAGTGGAGGCAAAAGAGTCCAAGCCTAAGGCAGGAATGCCGGTAAGAATGCTAAGTTCTTGCTTCTTACGTTGGCGTAGGGTTAAAGGCTTCCCTAAGATTTTATCAATGAGTGACATCCTATCACCTTTAAGACCTATCAAAATCTATTTACCCAAGGCCAATTTAGAGCTAGAAACAATCAATGCCGATACCCCTACATTCTAGTACATCTGTTATGGTTTCATCCTCTATACCATGCAACCCAGTTTGTAGAACTTCGCCTACTTCAATATAGTATAGGTCAATTGAAGTGAATGATTGGAAATCCCATTGCTTGGGTAATCAATGTTACTTGAAATGGTTGCCCCTTAAATTATTGTCCGTTACCGCAAATAAATTAACTACGATGAAAAAAAATCTTATTCTTTTACTTGTTTCATTTGCCATGCTTATGGAGGCAATTGACACCACAGTAATCAACACAGCTATTCCGGTTATGGCAAAAAGTTTTAAAGTTAATCCAATTGATTTAAAAATAGCCCTAATCAGCTATCTTTTAAGCTTAGCAATCTTCATTCCGATTAGTGGGTGGATTGCAGACAAATTTGGGGTTAAGAAAGTATTTATGGGAGCATTGGCTTTTTTTACGTTAAGTTCCATTTGGTGTGGCTTTACCCAAAATTTACCAGAATTGATTATTGCCCGCATACTGCAAGGGCTGGGTGGATCGTTAACATTACCAGTAGGACGATTGATCATTATCCGCACTTGTGAACGCCATGAATTAGTAGCCAAAATGTCAATTGTTGTCATGGTTGCTGCCCTGGGTATGATGTCCGGCCCAGTAGTTGGCGGTTTCATTACGTTTCATTTATCTTGGCGTTGGATTTTCTGGATAAATGCGCCTATTGGCTTTTTTACTTTATTACTGGCAACTAAATTACTTCCAGAGATGCCGCCCCGCCCAGTCCACTCACTCGATAAAATAGGCTTTATCTTGTTTGGCAGTAGCCTTGCCATTTTAACATTTGGTTTGGCAACCCTTAGTGAATCCGATGTTGAAAATTCGCAATCAGCCACAATCATTGCTGTATCTTGTTTTCTTTTCTTTTTTTATTGCTGGCATTCTAAGAATAAACAATATCCAATTGTTAAAGTTGAATTATTAGGCATTAGAACTTTTAAAGTGTCTGTTATCGGCAATTTACTTGCCCGCTTAGCGGAATCCCCTTTTTGCTGCCATTACTTTTTCAAGTGAGTTTAGGATATTCCCCTCAATTATCAGGGTTACTTTTAGCGCCTATTGCTTTAGGCGTACTTATAGTAAAGCCTTTGTCACTTCGTATTTTGCGCCTTTTTGGTTACAAGAAATTACTGTTACTCAATACTTTTTTAGTAGGATTATCCCTTTGGTCTTTTTTATGGGTCAATCAAACTACATCGCTTGTCATTATTGTCCTACTGACCTTTTTTTATGGGTTTCTAATTACATTACAGTACACAGGCATGAATTCTTTAGCTTATGCTAATGTTGAGCAAGAAAATATTAGCGCCGCAACGAGTATTATGAGTACAGTTCAACAACTTTCGCAAAGTTTTGGTGTAGCAGTTGCAGCAATTCTGGTCCGCTTTTTTTCAGCAACCTCGCATCCTCTTGAATTAACCCTGAAAACATTTCATGCATCTTTTTTCACGTTAGGCATTATTACTTTATGCTCAGGAGGCATTTTTATCATACTTAAAAAAGAGGATGGACATGAGCTAATTGAGCATGGAAGGTAAATTAGAGTCTGTCTAATTCATGACCGCTATCACAACATTGAGATAAGAAGCAAAAATAAGCCAGAGAACATAAGGTATGATCAATAAAGTGATCCCTTTTTGTTTATTTTTAACTTTCATCATAATAACCCAGTTCAAGACGGTTAGGCTAACAAGCCAAATGGCGCTAAATTTCAACCAATGAAGCTGGAAAAAGAGTGGCGTCCAGAGCCAATTCATAAGCATCTGCGCCGCAAATAAATAATAGATTGATTTATAATGATGTTCGTTTTTGTGGCCTGACAAAGTCCAACCAATTACTGCCAGCAAAACATACAGTACTGTCCAAACAATAGAAAACACTGCTCCTGGAGGGGTTAAAGATGATTTATTTAGGCTCTCATACCATGGATGAATATTGGTTTGTGTGAACAACCCTAATAAAAATCCGATCGCTTGAAAGACAACAATCCAAATAATCAATTTAGCCATGTTTTTTAGGTGCAAAATCGTCTCTCCAAATTTGGGCTAGACCTTCGCGAAAGGTAGGGTACTTCAAGCTTACATGAAGCTCCTCTTTCATTTTTAAATTAGAAACACGCCGGTTATTACCATAAAACTCTTGTTCCATTGGTGATAAAGATGCCTCTGAAAATGGAACTAAGGGTGGCGGCTCCCGATGGAGCAAAGCAGCAGCATAGTGATCTACCGTATGCGCGGGTGCTGGCTCATCGTCCGATACATTGTAAATAGATAGGGGGTTAATGGCATTCATCGACGCTAGAAGAACAGAAGCTATATCACCTACATGGATACGGCAAAAAACCTGCCCTTCTTTAAATACGCTGTACTTTTTCCCCTTTTGCAATCGTTCAATCGCATTCCGCCCTGGTCCATAAATACCCGATAGCCTAAAGACATGAAGAGGCAATTGATTTAGTTTTGCAAACGATAACCAGGCTTGCTCTGCTTTTAACCGTGTAATACCCGTTGGCGTATGAGGTATGCACACGGTTTTTTCATCAACCCATCTCCCCTGATGATCGCCATAGACACCGGTAGATGAAAGATATCCCAACCATTGAAAATGACGAGCTTGCTTTCTGATTAAGCCGCCGTATTTTGTTAAGACTAAGTCACTCATGGTGCTTGTGGGGGGAATAGCAATTAAAATATAACTCGATTGACCTATATAATCTTCCATCTTGGGGGAATTAAAATCAATTAATTTGACGCCTTGAGAGCCGTTGGACTCCTGTTCATCGAGCGAACGCTTTGTCCCGATGACCCTGAAACCTTGTGATATCAGTTTTGATGAAAGTACTTTAGCTGTGTAACCAAAGCCAAAAATTAAAAAATAAGGCTTCATACACTTCTCTTCTTTTTTAACTGATTATAATAAGCCATTGCGATGGCGCGAGCTTCATTATGATTAACTATAGGTCTTGGATATTTGGTTTGTCCGTAAATCTCAGCGGAATTAACCGCTTCCCAAGGGGCATGGATGACCTCATTTTTTAAAGAAGACAGTTCAGGAACCCAACGACGAATATATGACCCATCAGGATCAAATTTTTGACTTTGTAGCACCGGATTAAAAATACGAAAATATGGTGCAGCATCAGCACCACAGCCTGCAACCCACTGCCAACTTGCACTATTATTGGCTAGATCCGCATCAACTAAGGTATCCAAAAACCAATCAGCCCCTAGTCGCCAATCAATAAACAATCCCTTAGTGAGAAAAGATGCAGCAATCATACGTACTCGATTATGCATATAGCCAGTAGCCCATAGCTCTCTCATCCCTGCATCAATAATAGGATAACCTGTCATTCCCTTTTGCCAACATGTTAATAATTGTTCATCGTTATGCCAAGGAAAAGCATCAAATTCTTTTTTAAAATTCTCATAGGACAAGGTCGGCACATGGTAAAGAAGATAATAAGAAAATTCTCTCCAACCCAACTCTGATAAGAAATGTTCTGCAGAAACTAAGTCACAGTTGGGATCCAGCTTTGCTAATTCAACAGCTCTTAAAATAGACCACGGATTTATTTCACCAAAGTGTAGATGGGGAGATAGTCGTGAAGTAGCCTGTTTTATAGGGAAGTTACGATTTGTCTTATAGCCATTAAGATGATGGGCTATGAAATGGCATAATTTTTGTTGCGCCCCCTCCTCACCTGGAGTCCAAAAAACGGGGAATTGAGAAGCCCAACCCAGGCTCGGTAAAAGCCCCCATTCGTTAAGTTTATCACTGACAGTATCTATGCCGGTAGGTCGATTGATTATTTCATTAGCCGGTTGCGGGAAAAGGGTTTGTCTGCAAGCATTCCAATAAGGAGTAAACACTTTAAAATAATCGCCACTTTTATTCTTAATAGTCCACGGTTCATGCAATAGGCTCCCATTAAAACTGAGCACTTCTAATCCAAGCTCTTGCATGGAACTCTTAATTCGCTTATCGCGTTCAATGACTAAAGGTTCGTAACAACGATTCCAATAAATAGCGTTTATAGAGCAGGTGTTAACTAACTCTAAAATAACCTCCAAGGGATTGCCTTTGCGTAAAACAAGTTTTAGCCCCAACTTATCATTTAGCGAATTCTTTAACGAATTAAGGCTATGATGAAGCCACCACGCCTGTGCTTGTCCAAGAACACTGTTTTTTCCATCCAAAATATAGAGAGGAATAATGTTTTTGTGCCGGGTACAGGCCTCAAATAATGCGGGATTATCGGTTAATCGTAAATCTTGTCTAAACCAAACAAGGGCAGTAGTCATATTTTATCCAGCACCAGATTAGTTATGTACCGATTGAGTGTAAGTTATGAATTGCAAAATTTTTCACTTTAATAATCTCCTCTTATCCATCTTCATGGATTCCTAAAAGGGATTTTAGTTCTTGTTTTGTCTTGTCGTAGCTGGAAGTTTGCCAACTGACGAGGGTAGCATGACCTACTTTCCGATTAGGCCGTGGTGTTTTTTCATAATCATGGTAATGAACCCCCGCATACTTCAAGCAGGTTTGGATGGGGAGCATCTCCCCTATAAAATTAAGTAAAAAACAATCGCCTAAAAAGGAGGCACTTCCTAAAGGAAGATCAAAAATTGCCCGCAAATGGTTTTCAAACTGACTCGTTGCCGCACCTTCAATGGTTAAATGCCCAGAATTATGCACTCGTGGAGCAATTTCATTCACCATTACCCTATGTCCATCATAAAAAAACTCTACCGTTATAACCCCGACATAATTTAACTCATCTAAAATGATCGTTGTGATTCTTCTGCACTCTTCTTCAAGAACTTTGTTTTTGAACGGGGCCTCAGACCAGCGCAATATCCCTTCTTTGTGATGATTGTGTATTAATGGATAAAATTGGATATCAGCTTTTTTGTTGCGCACAGCAATCTGCGATATTTCATATTGAAAAGGAACAAATTTTTCCAAAATCAAGGGTTGCTGTTGCAATTCTTGCCACGCTAACGGCAATTCAGAATGATTTCGGATAAGGAATTGTCCTTTTCCATCATATCCCATACGCCTCGTCTTTAATATGGCTGGTAGACCAATCTTATCAATCCCATCCTCAAGCTGTTTCATAGTATTGACTTCGGTAAATTCAGCAGTTGCGATACCAAGCGATTTAAGAAAGGATTTTTCAAGATACCTATCTTGTGAAATTTTTAACGCATTGATAGAAGGATAGACAGGTTTTATGGTATTGATAAACTCCACTGCATCTAGGGGAATATTTTCTGTTTCAAGCGTCACAAAATCTGCGTTCTCTAAAAAATGCTTTAGAACGTTTTTATCGGTGTACTCTCCCTTTATCACTACACTTAAGTTTTCTGCACAAGCCTCTTTATTGGGATCGAGGCATATGGTTTTAATTCCTAAAGTATGGGCGCTCATTGATAGCATTCTTGCTAATTGCCCACCACCCAAAATGCCAATTTTCATCTTAAACGGTTCCTAATTGTGGTGAATCAGCCTCAAGCACTTTACGGGTTTGCTCTTCACGATAAGATTTTAGCTTACTTTTAATGTCTGGATATTTATTTGCGAGCATTGCAGCTGCTAATAACGAGGCATTAATGGCACCAGCTTTTCCAATTGCTAAAGTACCAACCGGTATTCCTGATGGCATTTGAACTATGGACAATAACGAATCTAGTCCATTTAATATTTCTAGCGGAACAGGAACCCCCAATACTGGAAGTATCGTTTTTGAAGCAACCATGCCGGGCAGATGAGCAGCCCCACCAGCACCTGCAATAATAATTTCCAAGCCTAAAGACTCTGCATTATTTGCGTACTCAATTAATCTGTCTGGCGTGCGATGGGCAGAAACAATTTTGGTTTCATAATTTATACTTAGAGTCTCAAGTGTCTCTGCTGCATGGGATAATATTCTCCAATCACTTTTTGACCCCATAATAATACCAACTAAAGCGCGTTTTTTACTCATCGTTGCTCCAAACCCTACCATATATTAGGGATTACAATAATTACAAAACTCAGGATTGGCATACTCCAAACCATCCTGTCTTGGCTTAGATTCCTCATAACAACATTGTACACAACCATATAATTCGAATTTATAAAGAGTAGTGGGTGAATTACAAATTTGACATAATAAATTGTCTTGCGTTTTTTTAAAACCAAATCCGGGTGCCAAGCAATGCGGGCAGTTAGTTTTAATGCGATTCGCAAGTTTAATTGCTAATTCGGATAAAACTTTCATCCTTGTAGGATTCATCATGGCGCGCATATCGGTTGTAAGCAACAAGCGATCTTCTATTTCGTAACCTGTAGTTAAATAAGTTTGAAGTGATTGAATGTCATTAATTCCTTTAGCAATGATTTGTTTCGTGGTTGCAGTTTGAATAATCAGTGCGTGTTCTGGGAAACCCATTTTTTTTAAAAAGTCATCAATATTGGTCGACGAATCAACATAGATTCTGCTGTAGTTGGTTTTTTCCGTAATTAATTGCTCTGCGATAATCCAATCCTTGGATTTATCCCAGAAAACCATAATTTCATGCCCTCCAGGTATGAACGGTATAAATGGATGCGGCCCATAACTTCCCTCGCTGGCAATGCTTAACTCATAACCAAATTTTTCTGCCGCTTCTTTTGCTTTTAAAATACAGGTTTGATACGGACTAAGCGGTCTGGGAATCTCTCCAGTGAATGTCCCATATTTATCCGTATCAAAATGCTCCGTATTAACTTGGCAATGAAGGAAAGATTCAAAAACGGGTTGGATGACTTGCTCCTTGGCGTGCTTTGTCGCCAATAAGACTTGCTTATTTTTATATTTGTCCATTATTTCTCATCCCTTCATTAAATTACTTCCCATGTATTTTTCTCATTGAGGCTGTAAGTTGAACGAGCCGTGGGGTCGATGACAACCAATGAAACCCAATGATTAAAAAATAATTTTTTCAAAATTTCGTGCTTGTCGATGATTTGAGTCACTAAATGCTTCGGAGCATAAACAATAGTTAATAACCTTAAAGGCTCGTGATAATTAGTCCTATCATCGCTTTTCACAGACTGGAGAGGTAAACCGTGCATCAGATCACTTCCGTTACCCTGCATGATACCTATTTTACCCGTAACATTCTGGGTAATTTTGCTGCCGCTTCCGTAAGCAATATTGTCAAGAGTCGAAAACAGATACTGGTTATTAATCCATTGAGCTACGACCATTGGAGCAGTTAAAATGGTTTCAAGGCAACTACCGTGCGTATCCTCTTGCCAATCATAAGAGTGCAAGAAACACCTTCCATCCAAATTGATGTTCTCGGTTAAACTACGAGGCCCCACAATAAATGCAGCATTTCGGGCTAGCCCCCATTCCGGTCTTACCTCGGACCAATCAGAACTTCTTCTGACAATGTCGTCTGCTTTGGAAGCAGATTTTGCTAATTTGGCCTTTCTTTCAATATTCGTCTCTTTTCTTGCATCAGCGAATGCAATCTTAAGCTTTCTCAGAATGGCTTGGTTCATAGGCTTTTTCTGATCGGTATAGAGAGTAATTTCATCGGTGGTTGTATTATGCAGGGCAGCATAAAACACGGTATCGGATGGGATGATTATTCCTTTTTCAGCAAGTCCAGTGCGAATATCCGCCTTATTTAATAAAGTGGCGAGCAATTTTGCATTAGTGCTTCCAGGGTTTCCACCACAAGCACCGCAGTCCAAAGCAGAGGCATAGGGATTATTCTGGGTGGTACTCCCATGGCCACAAAGCAGCACAACTTTAGCAAAATTTTTGGTTAACCCCATCAACCTTAGTATTGCCTCTGCGTAGCTCAATTGTTCCTCTTTTGCAATCCCACGATTAGGTTTAGAAGGATCTGGGTCAAAAACTGGCTTTGTCCTTAATGAAGGTGCTATCAGCTCATTTACCCAATTAGTTAAGTGGGTATACATAATGGGTGAACAAGATTTCATAAACATAGTTAATCCACACCAAGCTCCCAAAAACTCAGCGAGTGCAAAAGGCGTAGAGAAGTTATATTTAAGTTGGTAATACACATTGCTCAAAGTGTTTTTAATTTTTTTGCCCTGTTTATGGCGGGTAACACAGCTTAATTGAGAATCAACCGGCGTCTCATCAATGGTAAATTTTGGTTTCAATAACACAGGACATAACTCTTTATCTTTTCCAGTGTCGACATCACAAGTCTTGATCGGTAAACCGAAGAAACCTGCGAATCCTAATGTTTCATAACAACCTTGTTTCTCGATGGCACGACGGAAAGGTTCAGATCGAACATCAATACAAAATACCAACTGAGCATCTGGCCTGGCCATGTCTTTTTTGCTTGTCTTAAGATCGTATAAAATTTTAATTAAAAGATCGTTTCTGAACCATCGTTCTTTCGCTTTCATTTCCTTGAGGAACTCTGCTGACAGTGAAGATTGATTTTCATGACTTGTTTTTTTTCCAGCTTCAGGCCAAAGAAGACAAGTTATGACCAATCTTATAGCAAGGAAATCAACCAAATTACTGGAAAATCGGGAGCTTCGCGAAGACCATTCACCCATCCATTTGATATACCCTGCCCATCCAGGTAAATAACATAATGTTCTTTCAATAAACTTTTCTTGCTCGCAAGATGGGATACCAAGCTGTTTAAAGCAATAGATTATGGCTTGTTCAGCATTATGAGGTAAACTTACAAGCCAGGATTTATTTGTTTTGTTTTTCTGGTGTAATGTACTATCGTAAAGGGCTAAGCTGATAAAAGCCGCATAAAACCCTTTTTCCTTATTCGGCATAGTAATGGCGCTTTGCCCTGAATCAAGAAAAGCGCTACACCATTTAATCATCTGGCGATTGACTTCTTCAAGTTTGGGCTCCACTTGTGCATTTTTATTAAGCTGACTTTCTAAGACAGCCTCTTCAAAATTTAACGATTCATAGCCATGCAAGGAATTACATGCAATGAATGTTTCAAGCGGCCATACCGGTGTAAGCAATGTGGCAGCATTAGCCACCATGGCAGAGATGCTCTTAGGTTGGTTACTCTCAAAACTAAACTTATTCGCTGGTTGCTGATTGAGTGAATCTGATAGGTGAAGTTTCATGTTAACCCCTTAGTACTGATAAGTTTTACGGTTAGTGGTAATTGTTTTAGGATGCGGTTGGCTCTCATTGAGCATTCTTGTATAAATGAAGGCCCATAGTTTTGTCTTTTCCAGTTGTAGATAGTTTCTTAGGTTGAACGTAAGCCATACGGTTACAAACAGGATTAATGCTATTACTTGCACCCCATTGAGCGAAGTGGATTGGACTGTTGCAATACCTGTGAAAAATTCAATCAGGTGTATACTCTCTCCGTATAACCAACCCGTCAGGAAAGAGACCATGATTACGAGCAATTTCATAAGCTTAAAATTGCTTGCCCTTATTAATGTGTCAGATAATTGCGCCCCTGCCATGAAAGTGAAAACTAAGAGAAAGCTTGTTGCTTGGAGAGGAAAAATTGGCTTCTCAGTGACCATCGCAAAACTAAAAGCACTTGCTAACCCGCCCAACATTGCAAAAAAGAGACTAAACCTTTTTGCAGAGAAGAAGCGAGTTTCAATACGGCGTTGCTGGACAACTGAACCAGAGCTCAAGAATAAGTACGATTTAAATAATCCATGCCAACATAAGTGAGCCACTGCAGCTGGAAGTAGACCTAACCCGCACTGCATCATCATAAAGCCCATCTGGGCCATCGTAGAGCAAGCCAACATTCGTTTAATGCTATTCTGGATTAATTTCCATAGACTCCCTAAGAAAGCAGTTGTTGCCCCTAATATAAACACTAAATTGAGAATAGCTTGATCGCCCATCAAGATGGGAGAGAATTTGACTAACAACAATCCTCCACCATTTACTAGACCAGCGTGCATCAGGGCAGAAACAGGGGTTGGCGAATTGAGTGAGCTTAAAAGCCAACGATGAAATGGCCAAATTGCAGATTGGGTAAACGCCGCAAAAACAACGAGCAAAATCGCCGCAGTCAAGATTGGCGAATCGAATTGTTTTAATTGGATGTTAACTGATTCAATTGAAAAACTTCCAGTCAGAATGTAAAACAACGTAAAGGAAAGGAGAAGTGCCAAACTGCCAGGCATCAAGATTTTCATTGTCAAAATGCCGGAATTTTTTGCCGCTTCCCACTCTGTCTTATGGATCATCAGAATGACTAAGAGAATATTACTAAGGAACCAGGCGAACCAGAAAAGGATCAAATGATTAGCAAAAGCCATCACAGTAGCCGTTAAAGTAATCAGGGATAGCCTCCGGAAATACAGGCAGTAGTGCCTGTCTCCATCCATATAGCGCTTTGAAAATTGATGAACGACAAAACTGACAAATAAAATCAAAGCGGCTGTTAAAAAGCTTAAATTGCTTAAGCTGAATAATTCATTGGCAGTAAAACTTCTGCTTGGGTTAGTGAAAAGTGTAAATAAACCAATAATCAAGGCAATCCCTGTTAAAAAAGAAGAACATTTCGCACCTATTACTGATTTTTTTTCACTGACTAAGTGATTGATAAACGTGCTGATAATAAGAGGCAGCAATATTGCAACAAACAACAGTTCATTGCAGTTCGATAAGTTCATAAGCGACTCCATTAGAATTTATGTTTTTCTTGATTTAATATATAAGCGATACTAATATTAGTAAAATTAAAAATTTTTATTTTTGTTATAAGGAATTCTTATAAATGTCGCTTGATACGGTTACCTTGCAATGTTTTCTCGCTGTAGCAGAAACCAACAGTTTTACTAAAGCCGCTGAACGAGTTGGGCGCACTCAATCAGCGATTAGTCAACAGATTGCCAAACTGGAAAACCTGGTAGAAAAACCTCTGTTTAATAGAGGTAAGACTCTATCTCTGACGACCGATGGGGAGCTCTTCTTAAGTTATGCAAAACGAATTTATGAATTACACCGTGAGTCACTTGATTACTTCAAAGCACCTGAAATTCATGGGGAGATTAGACTCGGCTTACCTGAAGATTTTGCGAGTATGATTTTATCGGATGTTTTAGTGGAATTTGGACGGTTGCATCCAAGAGTGATCCTCAATGTTGAATGTGATCTTTCACTAAACCTAATAGATAAATTTAATCAGGATAAATTCGATTTAATTCTGATTAAAACTAATTCACAAGAAGATACGCCTGTGGTTAATATTTGGTCTGAACCTGTTGAATGGATAGGCAAAAAAGAACTACTACCAACTTTTTCTGAAAATGGGGTAGTTCCCTTAGTGTTATCACCTTCACCTTGTATTTATCGAGACAATGTCATTAATTCACTGAATAGAAATAAAATTAAATGGAGATTGGTTTATAGTAGCCCAAGTTATGCAGGTAAAATGGCAGCTGTGCGCGCTGGATTAGGTATAACCGCTATCCAACGAACTTTAATTCCTCCCTATCTTGAGCGCTTAGATTTCGAATTTTTACCGTCTTTGAAAGATATTCGTGTCTGCCTGTTGAAAAAAAATAATCAAAGTAAAGCGATAGAATCCCTTGAATTTTTTTTATTGAAAAAACTTAAGCATTAGTGATTTAATGATTTTTAGTATTGCACTGGGAAGCTATCCAAAAGATAAGGACAGAAAGAATGACGAAGGAAGTTTCTCTCACAGCAGAAGCATTAGATAGGTCAACCATTCTGTCAATTGTCATTATTAGTGTGTTGGTCAGTATTTTGTCTCTGATTGTTCCCATTGCTGCCCAGACATTGGTTAATTTAATTGCCTTTGGCAAATTATTGCAGCCCGTGTTTACTCTAAGCTTTATGGTTTTCATCTTAATGGCTAGTTTGGGAGCCCTGAGTGTTTGGCAGCTGATTATCATAGAAACAATTCAACAGAAGTTGATGGTAAAAATAAGCTTAAATCTAACCGAACAACTCGCCCACTTATCAATAAATAGTTTTTCAACCCACTATGGGCCTGAATTAGTCAATCGCTTTTTTGAAATTGTAACTGTAAAAAAATCGCTTGCTAGCTTGTTAATTTATGGAATCAATTTGGGGCTACAAGTGTTTTTTGGCTTAATTTTGCTTTTGGCCTATCATCCTCTTTTTATTATTTTTGATGGCTTTATTATCATTAGCGTTCTACTCATCGTTTTCCTTCCTCACCGCAAAGCCATGGATTCTGCAAAACAGGAATGTGATAAGAAACACAAGATTGGCACATGGCTAGAGGAAATTCTGATCAACCGCTTTTTATTCAAATTCAATTTTTATGATCAATTTGTCCTTCGAGAAACAGATCGCAGACTTGTCGAATTCCTCAAGGTGAGAAATCAACATTTTAAAGAACTAATCAAGCAGCAAACTGGTTTTTATGTTTTATCGGCTCTGGCAACTAGCCTTCTACTGGGTTTAGGTGGGTATCTTGTTATCAATAACCAATTAAGTCTTGGCCAGTTGGTCGCATCGGAGATAGTTCTCGGATCATTCATCTATGCATTCAAGCGATTCGGAACATTATTGGAAAACTACTATGACTTGAGGGCATCATCAGACAAAATAGGTGCACTCCTCAATCTTCCTACTGAGAAAGTACAAAAATCACTCGGTTTTCTCTCTCCATTAGATCATATTCGATTACAATTTAATGCTAATTATGAAGCAGTAGTCACACTTAGCCGACCTCTCATCATAAAAACAGACAGCTCCGACTTGTGCCAGAATCTTGTTGAGGAATTATTCGGCTTCACAAAACATAATCTCTTGGAAATCGATATCAATGGAGTCCCCTGTGATAATAAGCATCTTGTCCCCCTTCGCCATCACAGCCTTCTTATTACGGGTGTCCAATGGTTTGCAGGCAGTATTTACGACAACCTATTTTTAAGTCACAAGAGTATTGCAAACAAAGAAGTCTATGCTTTACTTGAGCGATTACGTTTAATTGAAAAAATTAGAAAGCTACCCGAAGACCTTCAGACCGTAATCTATGATTGGCAAAGTGTATTTACTGAAGTTGAGCTAACAAAACTGATGATAGCGCGCGCTTTTTTCTTAAAACCGCAGCTTTTGGTTATCGATAGGAGCCTCGACTTGTTCGACTCACAGACACTTCAAGAAATATTAATTTTATTACAAAGCTTAGACAGAACCCTTTTAATCATCTTAAGTAAACGATCAGACTTGCCATTATCCCCTCACTTTTTAAGTGTGAATTTATGAAACTCTATTCCTATGCCATTTTAAAAAAATTACCTAAACCCCGAACAGTTATATTCATAACCTTACCCATTTTTTTAGGCGTGGTGCTGATCCTTTTGTTAACTCCATGGCAACAATTTGCATTAGGCAATGGCCGTGTTATTGCCTATTCCCCGACAGAGCGATTACATACTGTCAATTCACCCATTAGTGGACGAATAAAAAAATGGTATGTTGATGAGGGGATGACCGTCAAACCAGGTGATCCGATAGTCGATGTATCCGATAACGATCCTGAGCTTTTGTCCCGCCTTGAGCTTGAAAAACAAGCAACCTTACTTAGAGTCGAAGCAGCAAAGCAAGCAATAGCGGCAGGAAAAGCTAATGTGGATAGGCAGAAGAGGTTGTATAACGAAGGCATCAACTCAAAACGTCAATATGAACTTGCTCAGATTGAATATGCAAAATATCAAAATGATCTCGCACAAGCTAACATCGATAAACTTAATATCGATATACGCATTGCCCGACAAAAAACTCAAGTGATTAAAGCGCATGTAGCAGGTACTATTTTTAAGCGGTTGACGGGTGAAAAAAGTGTCGTTGTGAGTGCGGGACAAATTTTAGCGCAAATTATTCCTGAAACTAAGTCACGAGCCGTAGAACTTTGGATAGATGGGAACGATATTCCCTTTGTTCGCTTGAATCAGAAGGCCCAGCTGCAATTTGAGGGCTGGCCGGCGATTCAATTTCGCGGATGGCCTGAAATTGCTGTAGGAACTTTTGGCGGCACTGTTGCTTTCATTGATCCAACAGATAATGGTCAGGGCCTATTCCGTGCGGTTATTGTGCCAAACGAGCCTTGGCCTAACATACGATTTTTAAGACAAGGAGTCCTAGTTCATGGCTGGATCCAGTTAGGTAAAGTGCCGTTATGGTATGAGCTTTGGCGTCAATTCAATGGGTTCCCTCCTGAAAGCGATAATGAGTACAGGAAGTTATGATTAATTATTTAATTAGAAAATATACTAGTCTTTTCCATGCAATTTTTCTAATCATGTTTCTTTTGTGCTCCCCAAACAGCTTTTCCAGGGCCAACCAAGAATTAAAGCTGGCAGATATCCTTGAAAAAGTTGATCAATTTTATCCACAAGTGATCATTGCTTATTTAGAAATAAGCAAAGCTCAAGGGGATTATATCAGTGCACTTGGCAAGTTCGACCCCTCTTTGAACATTAACAGCCGCTCTCAACCTTTTGGTGGGTACGTTAATACGCATATAGATAACGAAGTAGTAGTGCCCACACTAAAAAATGGCTTGAAATTGTTTGGCGGATACCGGATTGGACGAGGTGATTGGCCCATCTATTACCAAAATTACCTCACCAATTCTGGAGGGGAATATCGAGTGGGCTTATCTTTTCCTTTGCTCAGGAACAGAGCAATTGATAAAGAAAGAACGGCTCTTTTTACCCAAGCAGAAACAATTCATCTAAACAATCAAAATGCAGCTTCAACAAAAATAAAAATATATCAAGAAGCCATTCAAGCTTATTGGCGATGGGTTGAAGCTGGATTTCAACTAAAAGCTTTTAGGCATTTGCTCTCCCTAGCACAAAAGAGGCAAAATGCTATTACAAAGCAAGCAACCCAGGGGGAATTAGCTAAATTGGCAATAGCAGAAAATTTACAAATGATGATCCAGCGCGAGCAATTTGTAAATCAGGGCGAGATGATGCTAGAGCAGGCCGCGATAAACCTTTCAATTTATTATCGGGATGGACGTGGTAGAAGATTAAAACCAAAAACTTCACAACTACCTCATCAGATAATGGATAAACGCATTAAAACATCAACCAGTTTTGAAAAATTAAAAAGTCATCCAGCCCTTCGCAAAATGGAAAGTTATTACCGAATCATTAAAATGAAACAAAATTTAGCCCGTAATGATTTATTACCTAACTTGGATGCCATGGCCTATACCTCCAAACAATATGGAAGCGGAGGATACCCAAGGTTAATTCCACAAGCGGCGCTGGTTGGTATTTCTTTTAAATTTCCTTTTTGCCAGCGTGAAGCAAAAGGAAGACTCTTAAGTAGCACCAGCGAGCTTCAACAAATTAAAACTAAAAAAAAATTTATCTATGAAAAATTAAGTAATGAATTAGCCAATCTTTTTATCGCCATCAGAATGTACACCCAGCAGATTAACCTACTCACCCATTCTTTGCGCTTAGCAAAGAAAGTAGAGCGCGGTGAAATAAAGAAGTTCTATGAAGGCGATAGCACCCTTTTTTTGGTAAACCAAAGGGAACAAACTTCAACGCAGGTTCGATTAGACTTAATCAATGCCCAAATAAGTTTGCAGCAGGTCAAAGATATGGTTCAATTCTTCTCATCTACCGAGCGGCAACGAATATTCCATACTCCTAAGTCTCACCCTGCGCTCCTTTCCTCGGTTACGATAAAGTAAATTTACATAAGTAAAATCTCTCTTTTATCGGTAACGGTTCATCATCTTATACTATCATGAACTTGTTGTGGCTTAACTCTTCAATGAAGACGATGGCAAAAGTGATTTCTTAAAAGTCACAATTAAATTTGAATCTTTCATTTTTGTGTCCATTGAATTTGGATCATAGCCGTGTGGCAACTGGAATGATTGACTGTAGTTGCTCTGGGAATAGCTGACACTTTTATTGTTATTATTTTCTCGAGTTATTTTTTGCGTTATGTTAGTACCTACCACCAATAGCCCTTGTTTGACAGACACATCGACCTTACTATCAGCACCTTTTGGTAGCTTTATTTTATAGATAATTTCGTTGTTGTTCTCTTGAATTTGTATATTACTTGCACTACCGAATAAATTTTGATTCGGTTGGTTCATGAGGCTATTTTGCATTTGTGAAAATTGGTTTTTGATCAATTGATCCATTGTTTGTTGCATTTTATACATTTGCTGGAATACATCGTTATTTGATTGAAAGAATGGATCGCTATCAAATGGATCTAAGACGAGTGGGTTATTATTACTATTTTGCATTTGTTTATTTTGTTTAGCCTCGAGTGCCAAAGTTCTGGTAGATATCATCGTAACAAGTACACCAGAGATTAGAATCGAAAGTAATTGTTTCTTATTCATTGAAATCTCCTCTCATTAATTTTTCGGTAGCCCAATTAAGTTATGGGCTCTTAAAAATTATTCAATGTATTTTGAGGTATACTCCTGTTATTTTCTGCATAACTCCTCGGCGGGTATCTTTGAAATTTTTAGGAAAGTAATCCATCAGCCGACTAAATTTAGGAGGCATTTTAGACAAAAATCAAATCTATTTCATGTGGATATATCCTAACAACTTATGAATTTTTTTATCAATCGGTATTTCAATTACGCTCACACCCATTTTTTTTAGTGCGCCTTGATAGGCATTCTCAATCGCCTCAATCGTATCGGCACGACAAGCTTCTGCGCCATACCCCTTAGCCAATGCGACTAGATCCAATCCTGGCAAATCTAATCCAGGCACATTAGGCGTTTTTTCCAAAAGAGCAAACGATTTTAATATTGCATACTCTTCATTTCTTAATGCGATTATTATGAGATGAACTTGATGCTGTACCGCGGTCCAAATTGATTGGACGGAATATTGGAATGAACCATCTCCAATAATTAAAATCACTGGCCTTTTGCGCCCACTCTTTTTTTCAGCTAAGGCCAAACCAACAGATGCCGGCATTCCCCAACCTAATCCTCCTGAACTCATCGCGTAAAAAGAGTCAGGTTTAGTAATAGTTCCTATTCCTGATTCTTGGAACTCATGGGAATTAGAAGGTGATTCCTCTACCAAAACATAGTCATCGGGTGTATTTAAAGAGAGGACATCAAAGACTTGTTTTGCGGTGAGAGGATAAGTTGGCGAAATTTGAGCCTGATTTCGTTTTTTCTTCACATCCGTTAAGAAATTCATTGACGAATGACGCTCTTTGACTTCTTCAAGAAGGCATTTAAGGGCAAGACGGCTATCGGAAATCAAACTATCCCCTACTGGTGATTTGGCTGCTTCATACGGATCATCAATAATTTGGATTAAAGAAGCACCTTTAGGGAGATACGCCCCTGGAATCCATGGATAATAGCGAAACACTGGAGCGCCGATCACAATCACCAGATCATGGTTATTAAGCATCTGGCTTAACAATCCTTTCCCAGAAGGTAACTCGCCTTTGAATAAACCGTGGTCTTCCGGAAATGAAACCAGTTCGGAAAACGGTCCTTTCCATACTGGCGCACCAAGCCTTTCAGCCAATAAGATAGCCTCATTCCAAGCACCGCTTCTTGCAACATCCCCTCCATAAATAAGAATCGGGTTGATGCTTTCGTTAATTCGTTTTGCGAAGGAGGATATAATTTCGGGATCAGGAGCTGTTTTCACGGAAGAAGTCCGAAAAACATCCACCGCCTCAATGTGGCAATCCCATAAATCTAACGGAATAGATACAAAAACAGGTCCTGCTGGAGCCTGGGTAGCTATTGCGTAAGCACGCATGAAGGTTCCGGGTACATCTTCAGGACGCATCACCTCATAACTCCATTTGACCCAAGGCTTTGGAAACTCGGTTGCCTCACGGTTTGTCAAAAAAGGTTCCATCAACAACATTTCCCTCGTTTGTTGGCCTGCAGTGATGATTAAAGGGGTTTTATTCAGCCGGGCAGTCAAAATGCATCCCATCGCGTTCCCCATTCCAGCTCCGGTGTGCACATTCACAATCACTGGCTTTTTTAATCCTTGAGATAAACCATCAGCGATTCCCACTACACTTGCTTCTTGCAATGCCATGACGAAATTAAAATCTTTAGGGAAATTAGCTAGAAATGTTTCTTCAGTTGACCCTGGGTTTGCAACAAAATGCTTTACATCCAATTTTCTTAATAGATTGAAAGTGACTTCTCTGACAGTCGGCATTTTATCTTCCCTAAAAAATACTTAACAATCAGTATAGTATATTTTGTGCTACCGAAATGTAATTCAGTGGCCATTTCCAATAATTTAAAGGGGCGATCTGTTCTCACCAAAAATAGGATCGATTGCAATAATCAGCAAAATCCGTTTGAATAGCTAGTCGGATTCCTCTTAATGTCCAAATAAAATACTTTGAAATGTTAATTATGCTACAATAATCAATTTTCTGGATATTCAAATTTTATCAATAACGGATGGTGTAGATGATGTTAGAACTCGAATTGGAAGAAAAACTTATCGATGCTCAAGCAAGTCAAAAATATCTGGAAAAAAATTTAATTAAAAAAACTGAGCTTCATAAGCAATTGTACTTCCAAGTTATGGTTAGCATTATCATGGGAATACTGCTCGGTCACTTTTACCCTGAGCTTGCTATGAAAATGAAGCCGTTGGGGGATGGTTTTATCAAGCTGATAAAGATGATGATAGCCCCTATTATCTTTACCACCGTTGTTACCGGCATATCCGGTATGAAAGATATCAAAGAAGTAGGACGTATTGGCATCAAAGCCCTTATTTATTTTGAAGTGTTGACCACGTTTGCTTTAATCATAGGGCTTGTTGTAGCCAATTTATATCAGCCTGGTGCTGGGTTAAACATTGATGTCCATTCGTTAAATAGCAAGAGCATTGCTAATTACACTTCTCAGACAGCCGCATTTGATACTGTTGATTTCCTCTTGAATATTATTCCCGATACCTTAGTAAGTGCTTTTACAAAAGGTGAGATCTTACCCGTTTTATTTGTTTCGATTTTATTTGGTTTTGGGATTTTAAAGGGTGGGGAAAAACTTCAGCCATTTACAAAACTAATTGATCAATTTTCTACTGTGCTCTTTTCCATTATTGGTTTTATCATGAAAGTCGCACCCATAGGTGCCTTTGGCGCAATGGCCTATGCAATAGGCGCATATGGCATACACACCTTAGTTGCACTGAGCAAATTATTGGCGGATGTGTATCTTACAAGCCTATTTTTTATCTTCATTGTATTGGGTTTCATTGCGAAAACATTTAAATTCAGTTTGTGGCGTTTTCTAAAATACATTAAAGAAGAACTGTTCATAGTACTCGGCACTTCATCTTCTGAAGTCGCCTTGCCGAGGATGATTAGTAAATTAGAAAAATTAGGTTGTGGAAAAACAGTTGTAGGATTGGTTTTGCCAGCTGGATATACTTTTAACCTCGACGGAACATCGATTTATCTCACTATCGCCACATTATTCATTGCCCAAGCGCTTAACATTGACCTCTCACTAAGCCAGCAATTGACGCTTATCGCCGTTTTATTATTAACCTCTAAAGGAGCTGCTGCCGTTACAGGTGGCGGATTTATTGTGTTAGCTGCAACCTTATCCAGCATGCATACCATTCCCGTTGAAGGGGTCGTGCTGCTGCTTGGTATCGACCGATTCATGTCTGCAGCCCGTTCATTTACTAATTTAATTGGAAACGGTGTAGCAACCATAGTGATTGCTAAATGGGAGGGTGATTTTGATTCTAACGCAGCCAAGAAAGCGCTAGAGGGGTAATAAAACTAAAGCTTTTCACTATACTGACTAAACGCTTCATACAAGCTTTGCCTCTGGTAATTACACATTCCAGACACAGGCGCCTGCGTAAATTTTTCCAAAGTGAGAGATACATACACTATCGCTTCGAGACTACTGCTCCCCGGGGAAGCAGTATTTGTAAGGTTATAGGAATTACTCCGATACATTAAACCGAAGGTGGGTTCATAGTGCTTGAAACGTCGCCCAGGTGCGGTTCCTTGGCCGCATAGTCTTCTGGTTGACTATCAAAAAATGGCCGAATGCATCGCTTTTTATAAGAGGTTGGCAAATCTTTAGCAGTAGCATCGTTGTCTTCATGTTTGCGCTTTATCCCGCCCTTCTTTCCTTCGCCATCTGCTGAGTCTATCGTTTCACCATTTTCCGCATTGTTTACCTCGAGCTGGTGGCTTGTTGTCTCCATTATTGTGTTACCGTCTTTAAAATCAGCTTCGAGTGAAGTAACAGCCCTAATATCTCTTAGGTATTGAATCCATTCAAACTCTCCTGGTTTCTTATTATATCCTCGGATCTCATCATAATGGTTGGTTTTTACAGCGCGAAACATCTCTTGATAATCTCTCTCACTGTCATCAAGTATATAAACACAGTTGACTGTTTCGCGATTTTGCCGCTTGAGTTGGGAATTAACGTCCCTAAATTTATTCCCAGAATCTAAAATAGTTAGTTTTCTTATTTCTTCGTTAGAAAATCCGTGATATTTGAAGACCGCATTTATGTACTCGGATCGATTCTTTGTCACAATATTCACTGTAACGTCATCATTTAATAATATTTCATGAAAAAATAGGATGGCATCTGGGCTCATAAGGAGATCAACATCTACCTGGCTGCAATCAAAACTTTTGTCATATTGTCCAAATTTAGCTTCGAATAAAGACTGAATTTCACATGGGGTTTTCATTGAAGTTCTTTTATAGTCTTGTTTTACATTTTCTTTATAACCTTGCAATAATGATTGATAAAAGTTTGTAAATACAAGATCCCCCCCAGGCCTTCTAGTTACCGTACCATCAAAATCAGTGTAAATAATAACTTTATTCATACTTCTCACTCTTTTTACTATAAATTTATTTTTCAAATAACGGATTGATTGAATTGAATAATTATCAAAAAATTATTAAATAATCTGTTGATATCGCTTGAAAATTGAGTTGTTATTACTTGTGTTTTTTGAACAAATTTATTTAAAATTTATTCAAAAATTAAATCTTTAAATTTTACATGGTTAAGATTAAGGAAATATTAACGATACAGAAAAATATAGAGAGTATTTCAGTAATAGAATTGTTTTTGAAAAATAGATTAATTAAGTAGAAATTTAGTTGTGATTGATTGAACCAAGTGAAATATCGTTCAGAACTTGAATTGTGCTCTCATCAAACACTTCATTAGTTAGTATTAGCGTTTGTTTTTTACTACATAAATTTTTATTCCAAGATAACCTAAATGCCAGAACAAAAGATTGGTCAGATTAAATAAAGAGGATGTGTTTATTCGTTGAAGGTATCCTTAAGTCGAGCATAGATTAAGGCCATCGCACAGGAAGCTTTACGTGACACTTCATTACTGCCACGACTGGTCAAAATAATAGGAACTCGCGCCCCCAGAACAATCCCCGCTGCTTCAACACCCGATAAAAATGTAATTTGCTTGTACAGCATATTACCTGACACGAGATCGGGAACAACGAGAATATCAGCATCACCCGCTACTTGGGAAAATATTCCCTTTTCACGAGCAGATTCAATAGAAATGGCATTATCAAAAGCAAGTGGACCATCAACAATTCCACCTGTAATTTGACCACGTTCAGCCATTTTGCACAGAGCTGTTGCATCCAAGGTTGATGGAATCTTTTCATTGACTGTCTCAACTGCAGATAAAATAGCTACCTTTGGCTGTCGCAAACCTAACCTTAGAAACAAATCGATCGCATTTTGTACAATATCCTTTTTAGTTTGTAAGTCAGGTTGTATGTTGATTGCAGCATCAGTCAAGAACAATGGCTTAAAATAGTTCGGTACTTCCATAGAAAAAACATGGCTCATTCGTCGTCCTGTGCGTAAACCATTCTCTTTATCCACTATAGGACTCATCAATTCATCAGTATGAATTTTTCCTTTCATTATCGCTTCAGCCTTTCCTTCCTTAATTATTTTAACGGCCATTTCTGCCGCTTCATGGCTGTGTTTTGTTGCTACTATTTCGTACGCAGAAAGATTAATGTTGGCCTCTTTAGCTGCATTTTGAATTTTTTCGGAGGGTCCCACGAGAATTGGACTGATCAAATTTTCTTCCGCAGCATCGATCGCACCTTGTAGTGAGAGCACATCAACTGGATGGACAACCACTGTTTTAAGAGGGGTATAACCATTTTTCTTTTTAATCAGTTGGTTATACCATGAGTCCTTAGACTCTTGAAGAACTACTTTAGGTAATTCAACACGCCTTCTCCTCACTTTTTCAGTTGGAGCAATCACCGTTGCAATCCCTGAAATTACTGTTTTTCCCTGTTGATTCCTACAGTTGCAGTCCAGGTTAATGATATTTTTTTCCTTTTTTTTCTCTAAGACAGTAACTGTCACTGTTAGCGTATCTCCCGGGATTACAGGTGCAGAAAATTTGAGGGTTTGATCTAAATAAATCGTTCCAGGTCCTGGAAGCTCAGTGCCTAGAACTGTAGAGATGAGTGATGCCCCCCACATCCCCTGAGCAATAATTTTGTGAAACCTATCATCTTTTGCATACTCGGCATCTACATGAGCAGGATTGACATCACCTGACATGATTGAAAATAATTCAATGTCCTTTTGAGTCAGCGTCCTTTTTAAACTAGCAAAATCACCAATTTTGAGTTCATCAAACGTACGATTTTCGATGAATACCATATGAAAACCCTCCTAGTCCATGATTGAATAGCCTGTATCGATATAATGAACTTGTCCTGTGATATCTTGGGCTGCATCGCTAGCAAGAAATGTCGCAAGATTACCCACATTTTCGATATTAACTAGTCGATGTAATGGGGATTTCTCTATTCCTTTTTCAACGTATTCATAAAAATTAAGAATCCCTGATGCTGCACGAGTCTTAATGGGACCGGGAGAGATCGCATTAACCCTAATATTATTTTTGCCTAATTCATAAGCAAGGTAGCGAACAGTAGCTTCTAATGCGGCCTTAACAATACCCATGAGATTATAATTTTTGCTCACTTTTTGACTGCCGTAATAACTCATAGTTAAGATGCTTCCCCCTTGTTTCATCAATGGTTCAGCAAGTTTTGACATTTGAATCAGGGAATGACAAGAAATAGCCATTGCTTCTAAAAATCCTTCCTGAGAACAATCAACCACACGATCTTGCAAATCGCTTTTTGGACAATAAGCAATCGAATGCAGCATAAAATCGAGCTTCCCCCATTTTTGCTGAATGCTATCAAACAACATGGCGAGCTCTTCTTTCTTTTGTACATCACACGGTAAAAACAAAGGTGATTGTAATGCTTCTGCTAAGGGTTCAACGTAAGTTTTTGCCTTTTCATTCAGATAAGTAACCACTAACTCTGCTTTGGCCAGATGAAACTTCTCAGCACAGCCATAGGCAATACTATGCTCATTCGCAATACCAACTACTACCCCTAATTTTCCATCTAAATCAATCAGCATGGCCACCTCCCATCCACTGCTTGTGATCACGGGGAATCAACTTCTTATAAAGCAAAATTTTCACTCCACTCTCAACAAACATCCACAAAAGTGCGTAAGCCCAAATAATTAAGGCATAGATCCAGCCAATTGGGGTAATAAACCACCCATAAACTGCAGCCAGAGTACCCATGATTTGAGTGGATTCAATACTGAGGAAGAACCAAAGATTTGGCCAAGGCCGTTGCCAAATGGTCCCCGTATTTCGAGTGATGTAAATAGTAAGATGTCCCGATACCAACAATTTTAAAAAAATAAAGGTTTGGATCATCGGTAAAGACAACTCAAAATAATCTTTAGCAAGATAAAATAGGATAAATGTTTCGATAACACCAATGATCCCAAGAGTGGTACTGATGATTAAAACCCGCTGCATATCCCAGCGGACTGGAAATGGAGCTACAGGAACATGATCATAGGCAATCATCATAATCGGAAAATCATTTAATATCGCCAGCAGCACTATCATAATGGCTGTAACAGGATAGAAATTAAACAGGACGATACTGGATGAAATAAAAAGTAGTACCCTTATAGTTTCCGCTATTCTGAACGTGGCATAACTGGTCATACGTTCGAAAATTTTTCTGGCCACCGCAATAGCTTGCGTAATTACCGATAATCCACTTTCAGTCAAAATCAAAGCAGCCGCAGCACGGGCAGCATCAGTTGCACCACCCACAGCAATACCAACATCCGCTTGCTTTAAGGCAGGAGCATCATTAACTCCATCACCTGTCATCCCTACAATATGACCTATGGATTGAAGCAGTTTAACAATTTTAAATTTATGTTCGGGAAAGACTTCCGAAAAGCCATCAATAGTTTCAAGTTTGTGAGCATCATCTGGTTCTTCTTTAAATACTGTGGAAACAGGAACAATGTTTTCTCCTAATCCAATTTTCCCCGCAATTTCTTTGGCGATAGAACCGTGGTCGCCTGTCAACATTTTTATTTCGAGTCCCATCTTTTGCGCGCTTCTAACCGTGTCAACAGTGTCGTCTCTTGGAGGATCAAATAAAGCAATGAGTCCAATATACCTCCATGCTCCATCCCCATCTTTCCTTGCCACACCTAATGCACGATATCCTGTGCTTGCAAATCTATCCACTTCACGTTCGACTTGTTGTGTGAGCTCTGGTTTATTAACTAATTCCAATATAATTTGTGGAGCCCCTTTAGATACCCTGAAAGACTTATGATCATGTTCAATGAGTGCTTCCGAGCGCTTATGTTTTGGATCAAAAGGAATAAATTGAGTTGTTTTGTATGGTTCCATTTGAATGCCCGGGGGAAGTGCTTGAATGATAGCCTGATCGATGACATCGACAGAGTTTTCCTCTGAAGCTAATGCAGCTGCAAGAAGAAGTTCTTCTTTACCAGTCGCCTCGATAATAACTGGTTCCCCCATAGTCAGTTGGTTCTTAGTCAGTGTTCCTGTTTTATCCGAACATAAAACATCGATGCCGGCCATTTCTTCGATAGAAGATAATCGTGAAACTATGGCTTTCATTTTAGCAAGTTGCAAAGCACCAACTGCCATGGTTACAGTTAATACTGCCGGTAAAGCCACAGGGATTGCGGCAATCGTCAGAATTAGGGCAAAAAGTAATGAATGGAGAAAAGCTACTTGGCGCAAATGAGCAACAACTAAAATAATAAGAACTAAAACCAGGGTCATGCGGATAAGAAAATTGCCAATTTTTAACACCGCTTTTTCAAAATGGGAGGCCGCTTTAGCTGTTTCAACCAATTTTGCTGTACGACCAAAATAGGTATTCATTCCAGTTCCGATGACAATCCCTGTCATTTCACCCAATCTAACAATAGAACCTGAATAGACCTCTTCCCCTACTTTTTTATCAACTGGAAGAGATTCACCCGTTAAGGTCGACTGATCCACTGTTAAATATTCACCAGCTAATAGCTTTATATCCGCTGGAATAATGTTCCCTAATTTAATTAAAACAATATCCCCTGGTACCAGTTCACGTGCGGGAATGGTTATCCATTTGCCATCACGTAGCACGCGCGCAGTCAATGCCAACTTATTCTTTAAGGCTTCAATGGCATTATCTGCTTGATATTGTTGCCAAAACCCGACACTCGCATTAAGCGCTAACATCAGAAAAATAATCCAAAAATCTGTCCAATGTTGTAAAATTGCTGATAAACAGAGCGCTGTTTCAATCATCCAGGGAATAGGCCCCCAAAGAAAAGAAAAAAATTTAATTAGGCTACTTGTTCTCTTTTCTTCAATGGCATTTACACCATAAGCTGCCAGTTTTTTTTTGACCTCTTGAGAATTCAAGCCTTTGCTAGGATCTGTCTCTAAATCCGGTTGATTCATATTCATGTCCCTTTGATATTAAATCACTCGTCATTATTTTTGAGAACATAGGTGCTAGGGGGCTTCATCAAGCACATGCAAACCTTTTGCGGCTTTACTGAGCTTTGGCAGGTTTTTTTTTTGCTAGATTTTTAGCTAGCCATTGCTTCTATCCTGGCCGCCATTGCTCAGTGTTTTGGACAGTCGATCAACTTTTATTACTCACAGATTAGTTAAACTTATCCTTTAACAGACCGACAAATACTACTAAATCATTATGGGCCAATTGCCGCTATGATGCAAAAACAAAAGTATCTGGAATCTGCAGCAACAGAATGTAGCAAGAAAAAGACAAAAACGTCGATCAAAGAACGATGGATGGACAGTTGGGGGTCGGCATTTCCTAACTAATCCAAGAGTTCTTCCGTGGGCAGCCCGGGCATTTCCGAAAAATTTCTCCAAATATAGAGAAATTAGATTAGTTCAAGTTGTGAATTTATTAGAATTTGTATGCTCATCATTTATACCTGCCATTTTTATTCAAGCCCTAGCTTTACATAATCTTCAAGTTTGGCAATATTATCTTTATCTTTTTTTGTATGATCTATTCTTTATGCTTGATGATTTGATTATCTTTATGCTGTCAACAGAATAAGTATTCAGTATGCAAAATGGTGTAAGTTCTTCGGTGGTATCACCTTGTTTTTTGTAGGGATTGCTTTGTTGGGTTTTTCCTATTCTTAAATGGATGAAGCTTAAAAAATCAAGACTAGAAGGAAGCGAGTCAAAAGGAATTTTTATCCTGTGGGTGACGAGAATATACCCACATTATGCGACTTAATTGTCGAATTGGATAATCATCTTATCTCGAAAAATCCGAATCAAAATCGATTGTTCTACAACGAATACCCTGTTTAAAAGGAATAACCTTGAGTGTAGGAAGTTCCTTTCTTTTGAAGTCTCTCTGTGTCCCAAGGCTAAAGTCAATATAAGGATCGTAGATGCAAGCATGATTTGTTATTTGGATTACACTTTAATTATTAAGTTTTGTTATTTGATTTAAGTGTTCAAGTAAATTATGGAGAAAATCATGCATACATCTAATGGAATACTGGCACTTTTTTTGAGCCTATGGATTCCCTCACTTCATGCAGCGATAGATATGGTAGTCTGGCAATGCAGTTCCCATGATCGTACTGAGCAATACTTCAATGGTTTTAGCAACAATGAATGGTCGTCTTTGCGTAATGCGATGAAGTTATGCAAAAAACAAAGTAAAAATCCAAAAACATGTCGGGTCTCACAAGAAGATTGCGATGCCTTGGTCAACGGGCAATCAATACGCCCATGGTGGCAATGCAAAGCAATGGATAGTCTTGGATATGTTTGGATAGGCGGCTACTTTCGAGTAGCAGATAACGCGATTCTAGAGGCGAAGTCTCGATGCCACTCATTTAGCGCTGTGCCCGCGACCTGCTTTACAAGTTTCTTCACTTGCAAAAAATTAAATCCACTTTAATGCACTGCAGAGTATTTTGGACTGGATCCATTAACTGGTCATCATTGCCATAAAGCCCTTACTAGTATTTAAAGCGAAATAATTTCCATCACCAACATGATCATTTGATCTCCTATAGTTCAAACAATCATAAATTTAACTAATCTGTTCTAAATTAATATTTCCTTAATGTTAAGTGGTTAGAATTTGTTCGTTATTAGTCGTAAACAAGCAGAGGTAACCATGAAAGCCAGAGAAGAGAAAAAATCCCCAGGAATATTTAAAGCAACTTTTGATGTTATAAAAGCGGCGTTTTCAAATGTGGATGAAAGTTATGAATACAAATTTCCACAACGAAAGATGCTACACGAAAAAGCACCGCCTCATGTGCAAGCAGTTAACCAGCATCTTGATAAAGAAGGGGTTGATTTGGCTCAAGAGCATGTTACCCACTTTGAACGAGGATTTGAGATAGATGGGCACGAAGGCGAAGGCTATCAACATAATATGAAAAAATGGGCAAAAACCGTAAAAAATGAAAGGAAAATTGCTGATTCATTTCAAAAAGAAGCGGATGAAGAGGCCAAGAAAGGCGTTGACGCCGATCAAACTAAAATCACTTATGCAAAGGCAGGATATTTAGCCCATACCCTATTTGGTTCCGGAAAAGCAGCTATGAATCCTTATGTCTCCCATGAGGAAGGATTAGGCATTGGCGCCATCCATGATTATATTGATTTTCAGCAGGATCTTAAGCACGGGATGCAATAATCATTTTTTATCAGAATCCTAGCAATGAACAAGTCAGGATTCTGATATTTGTTAAGACTTATTGCTTTTATATAACCAGTTTGTGTTATAATTTCCCTTGGCTTTTATAGGGAGAACAACCATGCGTACTTTTTTCTGTTCACTTTTACCAACAAAAAAAGAGGAAACGACTCCATTCACCACGCAAGGGGAGGTTTTAGAAAAATATGGTCAAGGCATTAACGATCAAGGCGAATTAGTAGGAATGTGTCGGCCAATGGCCAATGCTTACGCTAGCCTTATTTTAAAAGGCAAAAACCCTGAAGAATACCTTGCAGATGACAAGAAATTTTTAAAACTGGCAATTGAAGAAGAAAATAAGGAATTAGAATCAGGTGATTCTGATGTTGACCACTTAGCTTTTAAAGAAAATGGAGCTGAGCACACTGACATTTCTGTTGCTAAGCGCGATTTAACTGAAGAAACCGTGACTGATTTATTAGATGAAAATGATCATCTCTTAATTACTTACCCACAAAAAAAAGCTGCCCACGAGATTTATTTGGGTCGAATAAAAGAAGGCCGTTGCCGATTTTTTGATGCAAATATTAAAGGTGGAGAAAGAAAGGGAGAATGTGAAGTATTAATTCACCAAGCAGTTAAATCAATGAAAGATCAATATACAACAGAAGACAGACCTTTCTCTGTGGGTATGAGTAAGGGAATATAAAAGGAACGTAATTCTTTTTGATAGAGGGGTTGGTACTGTGCTCGCTGCAAAGCGATGCCAGTATTTGCTAGCGAATAGTAAATCTATATTGTTAACAAAAAACATAATTTGAGTGTAATTTACAAAATGCCCCCTATTTTTAATACTTTCCCAAACCCAAGTTTATTCAATTTTAGACATTTTCGTATTTCATATTCGCTCTTACCACCAATTAGAAATCTTATCTCGAGGTCAGTCGGCCATGATGCGGTAAATGTCGTTAGCATTGCTTGTGGTACAGCATTGGAATTATCTACCTTCGAGCTATTGGCTCGTTCCAGAGAAATCAAAGTGAATTATTTAGGCTGCGATATCAACAAACGTGATTTGCGGTTCAATGCTCGAGTCCTACAGCCCAAGTCCCCGAGTGTGAAGCAAGCCTATGTTCATGCTGATATTGCCAGTTCCCCTCCGGTGGCAGCCATAGCAAAGGCTCATTGCATAATTTGGCGTCATCCAGAGTTTTTAAGCGACCATGCCGAAACACCTAAAGAGTTAATTTTAGATATGTGTCAAATTTTATGGCATGTTTTAGACAATAAAGATGAAAAGGCTCCTCTACTGATTACCTGCTACGACCCTCATGAAATGATGTTGGTTATTGAGCTTATTCAGCAATTCTGCGAAGCTGATTTAAAATATGACTTAAGTATTGATACGCAACATGGCCGGGCATCTTGGCAAAACCCCATTGTTGCACCCGAAGACTTAGATCCATTATTTAATTTGAACCACCACGACCAATGTCAATTGCTCATTACACAATGCCGCCTTAAAAGCGTAATCGCTGATCGCGAGCTATTTTTGACCACATTATCTAGGGCTTTTCATACTGTTTTATCAAGAGTACAAGCAGAGACGCTTAACCCTTTATTGAACCTTTTAGAGAATTTAAATAAACCTAATCTTGATGTGCTTAGAGAAGCCGTCTCTTATTTAAATAATCAAATTCGAGAAAATAGTGCTCCTTTTATGAAAAGGGAAGAATTACTTACTGTGTTAACTATGCATTATGAGCAATCAGAAATTCTCAATCAATCAACTTGTTGCATTTAAATAACTCAATTGATTTGATAAATAATCAAAATGGCCTTAGAATGCAGGGCTATTTTTACTAGAGCGTTATTCGGTTCTTCATCATGTGGTATTACAAACTTCTTTTTGCCTTAATCTCTAAAGTCAAGCAGGCAGACCAAGAACAAGCAGACTCTTTTTTAATCTCTTTTATTTCGGAAATTAATAGACAATTTCCTGAATCGGTGCCCCCTCAAGTGTGTTTGGGCCTTATCGATAAGATGTATCGAAAATATGGGCAAGTCGCAGACGATTCTATTGCAGTTAGCAAATTTACTTCTGATTTATTTGCTTTAGGCATTATTTTATCTAAAGCCACAGAAGATGAGGCAGTTTATGTGGAGGATTTTAAAAAAATTTACCAAGATCCTGAAAAGCTACGCATTCTTGGCTTTTCAGCAGACATCCCAACCATTAGCCAAGTTAAAGATTTAGAAATAAAACAGCTGATAGAAATAGGCTACAATGTGAGCCCGGATTTAAACCACATCCTGCAGATTTTGAATCATCAAAACGAACAAAATATCAATATCGAATTGATCATTTATTTCAGTAACTTAATGGTCGAAAGCAAGTTATTTGATGACTTTCTTAGCCAAGTTTATGCGCAATATCGGTCAAATTTAAACCACTTATCAAGCCAAATAGGTTCTGCTCCCAAGGTAATTAAAAAAAGAAAATATGATGACACACGAGATAAAGAGGACACCCAACCCGATAAAAGAGTTGGCTTCTTAAACCCCTATAACCAATGTCTTTTTTTAGATTCCCAACGATGCCATTACCCTTCTGTTCAACCCAAACGTTACATTTCAAGAAAAGAATTTATACAAATTTCACCGATCGCTTTTTTTGAAGGGCAACAGTATAGCAAAAATTGTTCTCAGCCCTCTGAAGAAGTCCAAGAGCAACCGCCATGTAGTTCGCAATTTGAAATTTAATTGACACTAGGTTGTCACAAAATAAGGAATTTCTTGGGAGTTACCCTCGAAGTACGCGTTTGATAAAAATGACATCCATTAAATCTTTAAGCGTAATTATTCCGTAAAGCTTACCCTCTTGGGTAACGATCAAACGTTTGGTCATGTGAGATCGCATGATTTCTAGGACTTTTGCAACATCGGTTTCAACATCGACCATATTTTTTTCTGAGCATTCGGACATAACTTGCATGACACGAATTTCTGGCCACTTTTCTCTTTCTGTTTCGCTTACTGTATCAAAAGAAATACTTCCTACTAATTCACCATTTTGCATGACTGGATAGAGTTTGTGGTAGTAACGATAGAAATAATCTTCTACTAACTCTTGAAGCGTTAAATCAGATGCGACATAAATTGGGTCTTTTTTGACGTATTTTTTTATAGAGTCTCCGCGGAATATTTCTTTGATAAAGAGTTCTTGATAAGACATCTTAGAAATAGACTGCAGAAAAAACCCAATTAATATCATCCATAAACCACCGATTAGACCCCCTTGAATAAGTTGGATAATCCCTAAAAAAATCATACTAAAACCAAGCCAAGTTCCACCCTGGGAAGCAATTCGTGTCGCCCATTTTAAATTGTTAGACCACCACCACAAAATTGAACGAAGTATTCGTCCGCCATCTAACGGAAAACCAGGCAACAAATTAAAAACTGCTACAACAAAATTGATTATGCCTAGGTAGTGTATTACACCGGTGAGTAAGATAGGCCAATTCATTGCAATACCAATTCGAGAAAGGGCATAGAAAACTACCCCTAAACCGATACTAAGCAATGGACCAGCCCCAGCCATTAAGAATTCTGCCTTAGGGCTTGGTGGCTCAGCCCCCATCTTCGCTACCCCACCGAAAATAAAAAGCTTAATTCCTGTAAAAGGGATCCCATATAACCGCCCGACTAAAGAGTGACACAATTCATGCAATATAATCGACAAAAAAAGCCCTATTGAACCAATAAAGCCCATAATCCAATAGTACCCTACACTATAGCCTGGGTATTTTATGGGAAAATACCCATCAGCTAATGTCCAAGTGATAAGAATGGCCAAAAAAAACCATGTCCAATCCAACCTTATTTCAAAACCAAATAGCTTGAACAGGTAAAGTCCTTCATCCTTTTTATTCAAGTCCATCTTATTGTTCGCTCATAAGATAATTGAGAGATAACTAGCAAAATTTGTTCCATAAAGTAAGGAAAGCAGAGTGAGCATGACGATTGCGGTTGCTGATCGACATACTCTAACCAAAAACATTGAGGTGATGGTTCTCCCTGATTATTAAATTATGCACACGATGGAGATACTGTTATCATTTACGAGTCAGGGTCTTTTGATCCTAATCTATTTGGGTTTGTGAACTTAGCGAACGAGACTATATGAATAACAAATTAAACTATTCTATCAGAGCGGCAACCATACAAGACGCTCATGCAATTGCCGAAACGCATATACGTTCTTGGCAAGGCATGTATAAAGAATTTATTCCCGAGTCGATATTAAACAATTTATCCATAGAAGAAAGAACTCAACAGTGGCAAGAACTGATCTTGCAAGGAGTAAAAGTATTAGTCCTTGAAGTTGAGGACAAAGTGGTTGGTTTTGCGAGCGTTTGCCGCTTCCGAAATGCACATGCAGAAGATTCATCAGGGGAAATAAGTGCTATTTACTTAGATCCCCATTATTGGCGCATGGGATTAGGAACTAAACTCTGCACAGCTGCTATTTCAGAACTTGAATCACAAGGATATAAAAAAATATTCCTTTGGGTTTTAGAAGGCAATACGCAAGCCCGTAAATTCTACGAATCACTGAACTTTAAGGCCACAAACACCACGAAATTGGAGGAGTTTTATGAAGGAGGAGCTCTACTAACAGAGATCCTTTATTGGAAATGATATATCTCTTTAAGACGATAAAAAATAAACCATTTCTTGGCTTGTATGGTTAGCCGGGTTTTGGAAGAGAAAAGTCCGAAATTTGCTTAATATCTCTATCCACTTCTTGGCCTTTTACTTTCCAGACAAAAAAAATGGGGATGATGAATAAGGATGCAAACAATTTTGCAATTATCATTCCTGTAGTGTCTCTGCGTTTTTCGAATAGATGCTTTCCGGTCTCATGATTGATGTCTTTGAAGTAGGCCGCTTTAAATGTGCTTAATTTTTCCCCGAAGTTTTTTTCTTCATCATTAAAAATTTTAAGGTAACCTTCTACTGATTTAATCTTGTCTATAGCGAGTGCAATTTCTGGGTATTCCTGCAGTTGTGAACTATCGCGCAATTCAGTAAGTATGGTTTTTTTGTATGGAAAATAGATTTCAGCATGGGCTTCAAGAACCTGGTTTAAATGTTCTCTGTATTTTTCTAAAACTGCTTTTAAATTAAAAAATTTATAGCTTGATTCAAATAGTGCTACTTGTGAAGGTTTACTTAACGCTTCAAGTATTGTGCCTGCAGTTTCTTGCGGGTTAGGGTAAATAACGCGATTCTCTAATTTTGCATCTATCGCTATAATTTTTTTAAGTAAATCGATAATAGTCTTTTGAGCCTGTCTTGTATTTGTCTTGCTAAGCGAGTGGCAGGTTTTGTCAATAAGCGCTAACAAAGCTGTATGCTTGGCGTTGGCTTCTTTTAAATTGTGTAACCACTTAAGAAATTCGGGGTATTCCACATCATTCTCCTAGTCAACGCAAGTCTAACAACTAAACATTAAGGAAATATTATCTTCTGAGATTTAGGGCACAAATTTAACCTTGAAACAAACGTATACAAAAATAAGGTGCAGGTTGGGTCAAGGCCCAACCTTTTGAAAGTGCTAAAGTAAAGGTGTTGTTTCGGATCTATTTTCGCCTACTTCCAAACTGATTTTTTCAGCTTTTTTACTCACAGGATTGTTATTATATAATCCGTTTTCTACTAAATATTGGATAGTTGCAACCTGGTTTTGTCCCCTGGATAATTCGCTAGATACCTGATGCTTACCTTCTTTTGGTTTTAAACCGACAACCTCTTTAATTTTGCCGAAAAATCCTGACGAGGCAACGGGTTGCGACACTCTAATCAACTGCTGTGGGACTTCCAATCCTGGAACAATTTCGCCTTTCTGTCCCAGTCTTATTAACTCATTATGTACCCATAATGAAGCGGGAAAATGCCTAATCAAAAATTCATGGGTAATTATAGGAGAAAATGAGATAACACGGATTGGCGAATTATCCGGCATTGGGTATCGACCCTTAATATCATTCACTGTGAAAAATTCATAGGTAGCAAGGATTGGTTTTGAAGGAAGGTGTTCAGCGTCGAGTGTTTTTTGCTCATCATTTGACTCTTGTTTACGTTTTCCTTTGGATTTTTTGATCTCATGGTGATACTGCTTTAATTCCCTTTCGAATTGACAATAAGTAGCCTCACTTAGTACCAAATGAATGTTGGTTTCTTTGGAATAGTTAGATTTACAAAAATCATGCAGGCTTGAATACATCTTAGCAAACTCTTCAGCCTGCTCTTGGGATCGAAACAAAGCACCATGTGTTGCCTCAAACTCACCAACCTTATCCTCATCAGTTACAAGCCAGTAGTCTTCCCCCTCCTCTTCTGATAACGAAAGAGGAACACCAAATTTACAACCTTCTTTACGGCCAATCAAAGCAGTTGCCTTTGTAACCGTCCCTACTTTATAGCAGTTTGTTCCCTCAATTTTTTTGACACTAATCGGCAGCTCAATTTCTTCTCCTACCAATAAATCTGGGCAGCTTTTAACAGGACTATTTTTTAATTTTTTGTACAATTTAGCTGATACATTGCGTTGTAACCATTCTTCATCAAGTTTAATTTTTCTAATATGCATTTTTGCTTTTCCATGAATTAAGCGGCGCACCATAATACCATTACAAAATTTATTTTCCATGCACTTATTTGCATTCCCTTTTTCGCCTCAAACAAGATCCGTAAAACTAGTGTAAGAAATCAGTAAAAATCAATTGTTCTTTCTTAATAAATACCTATTTTATTTTATAATTTTTAACATTCATCATGACGTTATCAATACGAATTAGGAAATTTCGCTATGAAGAAAGACGAACATCAAACTACCTCCGAAACCCAGATGGTAGCAGAGCTAAAAAGTTCTACTGCTCTAACCTTACAAGAATTGAACAAAGAAACAGAAAAAAAAGAAGCAGCTGCTGAAGCGATGAGAACACGATGTAAGATTTGTTTCAGAGAAACATCACCAAAGCGTATTTGTGGAGGACATGGTGGTGGCGGTGGTGGCAGTGGCGGCGGTTCTGAGAGTGCTTCGGAGGAAAAAGCCAGCCAAGGTATGAGCGAATCACCGGGCAGTAAATCAGAAAAATCCATGGACGACAGTGTCAATGTTGCTGGTGAACTCGATTCAGTGGTTGAGGGAAGAAATCTCGATTCCCAACTTCAGGCAGACGCAGAAAATTTCGATCCGAGGATCATCGCAGAGTTAATTGATAGAGAATTATTGGTAATTACTAATGACCGCGAGTCAATGACGCTTAGCATCAATTTACAATGTGATCTTGATTCCTTAACTCCCGTACAAAAAAATGAACTGAAGAAATTCATGGAAGCAATTTTAAAGGAATTTAATACATTCAAAGAACGCAATCACCTGTCCGATGATTGTGTCAACATTGTTAAAGACGAAAAAAGAAATATATTAGCAATTCGCATTACCTTACCAACAGTAGCTTTATATGATGCATTTATGCAGCAGTTAGCTAACAATTTATTGCCAACACCAATGCAAGAATTACGCGCACAAAGTCAAAACCAGCACGCTTCAAATTTGGTTCCCACGCCTCTACCCATGGAGCCCAAAACATCCCCTAAAGAAAAGTCAGTTACCTCTTCTGAGGATAAACCCTCTGAACAAAGCCAAGCGACGCAAAATGAGGGCACAGTCTCTAAGAACCCTGAAGACAAAGAAGAATTGAAACCCTTTAACCCATCGCCTTTTTCAACTGAAATGAAACCGCGATAACCTCACATAGATTTGCAAAATACACTAATGTGTCGGTCGCGCCTCTAACTCAGCTAGGGCTCGACCATTAAAGCTGGGGCCTCCATAGTTGGACGAATCAACGATTTTCTATCAAAGAAGGTAGTAATCAATCGATCAAACGCTGTACTTTCCCGTTTTCTGATTGCAGGGATATCACCCTCCTCTCCTACCAGGCCGGCTTCATACTCCAATAATTCACCAACATCATCAAATCGACGTGTCTGATAATGTGTTTTTTTGGCTTCCAATTGCATTAATTGCTCAGCCGTAGTGTCTGCAGCTTTAAACTCCTCTTCCATCGTGCGAATAAGCGCTTCAGTATTTTCCTGTATGTAATTGGTTAGGCTGATTTTGGCTTGCTCTTTACGCATGGCAACGTAGTTCATCCTTTTTTCATTAAGCCCCAAAATAACACTTTGTAATTGCTTTCGAAGACTTCTTTCCTCCTGGGATATTTTCTCTACATTTTCTTTATAATTAACCAAACCGGATCGGAGAGAAGAAAGCCCAATTTTTAGAGCCAATTTGTCTTTCCCAATAGAGATTTTTTCTAAAACACCACAATCGGATTCGCCTTGTCGTTTATCAAGCTCTTTTTCCTTACTCTCTTTTCCAGAGATTTCTTTTTCATTTTTCTCCGCAAGTAGCTGAGCTTCATGTTTTCTTTCCAGTACAATCTGAAGTTCATGACATAACCTGGCATGGTGCTCAAGCAAACTCCTAGGATTATCACTCCAATCCGTAACAGCGATTTCCCGAAGCTGTTCGGGCCCAATCATTGAGCTGGGACACTCCCATTGCCTGACTCGTTCAGCATGTTTATAGAGGGCCTGGATTGACTTAGGAAGGTCGTTAACAGTTTCCTCATCAAAACCCTTGTGCCAATCTTGCGCCAAGAGGTCTTTTAAGTGAAGTAACCTTTGAAATTCTGCTTTCTTAACTGGGGGAAGATTCTCTATGAATTCCCTATTCGATAAATTTAATAAAGTTTCACGGTTTCTCTCGAAAGTTTCTTTTTGTAAAGCAATATGTTCTTTTTCAGCTCTGAGACTTGCCATAGATGAAGAGGAGTAACCTGTGAATCCTTTAATTAATGGTGCGTTTTCGACCTGAATTTCGATATAAGTCCGCATGCCATTACAACCTTTTTGAATGCGGATTTGATCCTCATTCAAGTGAAGTAATGAAGCCAATTGGGAGGTCTTTTGCATAAATAAACCATCCAAATTATCTTCCTTTAGTCCATCATCGGCATCGGCTAAAGCTTTTACAGAGCCAGCTAATAGCTCTTTCATTTTCCTAAGGTGGTTCCTATAGGGTAAATAAGCATTGTAATTACTAAAGCGTTCTACAGCTTCATATAATTCTGTAATCACATGGCTTTGGTTTTCGTTGGTTGTGATTATCGCATGCAGTTTTTCTTCAAGATGATTCCAAACGGGATCTTCGCTTTTTCTAAAAGAAATCGATATCTGCCTCAAAAGATTATCAAATTGCCTTAAGTGGTGTGTAAATAGGACTTTATCATGGCATTGTTCTTGGGCTTCACGACTACAATGGGGAGCGACATTTAAGGCCTCTAAAGCAGAAAGCGCAGTATTGATCACATCACGAGGATTACGGTGCCTTATCGAGAACAGGTACTTATCTTTTAAAATGAAGTGCTGCTCTTTAAGGCAAACAAATAGTTCATGAATTTTGGCTTCATCATTAGGAGATTGGTGTACTTTTTCAGCAACATTATAAATGATCTCAGCGGCATCTTTAGCTACTTTGCGTTCAAAGAAAGCAGAAAGAGGTTGGGGATCTTCTTTAATCCATGCCAATTCCTGAAGAAGATGCTCAGCAAGCAATTTCATAATTTCATTGCTGTAGCTCGTCTTGAGCCCGGTTAATTCTTCATCGCCAGGCAGACCTGACTGTTCATAAAGCTTGCTAAACGTCAAAATTAAACCCTGCATTTTGAATTTATCAACCAGTGAAACCTTCGATGTTTGATCCTGTTCAAGAATTAATGGCTTGATCTTGTTAAGTAGCTCACGGATTGCCTCAATATCAGCTTGTTTTAAATCTTCTTGATAGAACTGTGTGATTGATTGGATGATCTTTTCCTTACTTTTAGAGCCGAACAAGATCTTATTTTTTCCAATGACCTTATTAACAAGTGAAGCAAATGCTTCGAGTATCGCAGGCGGAAGTTTCGCTCCATTTGCCGAAGAAAATTCGTTAATCGCATGCGGGTAAAAACTGCATAATTCCCCAATTAAAGTAGGAAGCAGCTGCTTAATCTGAGCCAACTCTAATTGTTGCTTTTCTTCTCCCGTCGGATTAGTAAACTGAAGAACTGCACCCGCCTTATCGTCAATCATCGCATCCAAATTATAATGCATTAGCGTTTCGGTTCCGGCGATGACAGGCTGGCTTTTTTGTGCTAGCGCCCGTTGAATTTTTAATTCTTGGCTTAGATCTAATTGTTTTAGATAGTTAAGCCTTAGGTTTTGTTCAGCAGTAATATCAGTGGCTTTTTGTGCTTTGGCTACCCACTTCTCCTCTTTGGCCATCTCCCAGATTTTACATATCGCATTTTGAAATTGGGCGATGCTTGATTCGAGCGTATCTTGAGATACACTGGTTTCCTGAGCTTGTGTAAGTTCACTTAAAAGAGTTTCGCGCCATTGATAAAGCTCAGAGCGTACTTGCAGATCAGTTGGGTAGAGTTCCAATAAAAAACTCTCCCATGCATAGACTTGTTGCATCAACGCTTGCTGCGCTTGATCAATTGCTTGCGTATAAAGTCTGTCTACATTCGCTTGTAATCTAATTTCTGCTTGCAAATCGGTAACAGCTTCCTGGCATTTACGCTGGCGGTACCAAGGAAATACAAAATACATGACTTTTTCCAGCCAGGTTTTTGGGGGTTCAACTTGGTAAATAGGAAGCCATTGACCAGGCTTACCGTTTCGAGCCGCACGACCAGCGATTTGAGTGGTGATACGTTCACTGTCTATACAAGGCTGGATAACGAATAAACCTTCTGGATGATCGCCGGGATTTATATCAATCCCGCGTGCAAGCATAGCAGTGCCAATAGTGATTGTATTAGCTTGGCCGGCTTGTTTTATGATCCGATTAAGTTCCTCAGGGCTCTCTTTTCCGGTAACCACTTGAATTTTAAAGCCCGCAGCTTTGTAGGCATCAAAACTCTGGCCGATTTTTTGGGCTTCCTCGAAGTCTTCACAGACAATGAGCACAGGCTGTGTTTGTGTTTGACTCCATTGACGTAATGCTTGCTCTTTGCGAAGAATAAATGCATCCCGTTCTTCGAGTGTTTGAGTAGGCGTATCTGCATCAAACTCTAAATTAGGTTTAGTGACCGGCCGTTTAATCCTATCGATAGCCTGATGAATAGCCTGGATTGTTTCATCCCGAGAAAAAGTAAAGATGGGAGGGTGCTTTATCCGCTTATCACCCGCGTGCGGGGCGACTCCTAGCGCTTGTGTTCCCAGGAGCGTGGCTAAATATTGAAGCTCCGTTTGGTCGCCCGGCGTACCTGAGATTCCGAGGATACGCCCGTTTGTTTCTTGATAAAAGCGAATTAAATTTTGGATTGATTGGCTCGAGAGCACAGGCGGATAGGGATCAATTACAAAGTAACGTGCCTGCTCTGGGCGCTCAGCAATCAAGCGTGCTTGTAGGGCTTGTTGCACACCATCAGTAAAAATACTCCCGCCTTTCGGCACACTTTTAATTAAAGGAATACAAACAATTTTTTTGGTGACTTCGCTACCTGTTTCATCTTTTTCCTTTATAGGGCGTACTATAAAATGCTTGTTTTCAACGAGCAATGCAGCTTTACAGCTGGCACGAATCCATTCTCTTAGTTGAGTATTCGTTGCCGCTGCAATGAAATTCAGTTTATCTGCATCCCCATTATACTTTTCATTAATTTCTTTAATGATAAATAGACGAAATTGATCTAAATCTTCTTCTTCATCCCAAATTTTTCCTAACGCTGGATCAACATTACGGAACAGGGGCAAATTGATAAATTGGTATGCGAGAGGATAAACCCACTGAGAAGGGTTATCTTCTTCTTTCTCTTCAATTTCGGCTACCAATTTATTTAGCGTGTTTTGATCAAGGAGCGCATCGTCACTCTCATCGATAACTAGGTGAATCGGGCCACCGTTTTGTACACGTGCTTCTTTCCCCGCTTCTTTCGCTGCTTGACGGAAAAGTGACATGTCCTCACCCGTAGAACAGTTAATTCCATTTAATTGATACTCTTCAGGCTGACTATTCGCTCTGATGAGAGCCGATTTAATTCCTAAAAACTTAAAGAAAGGTTCACAGCTATTTTCATAATCCCTACTCAATAACGTCCCATTTGCAGTACACACATCCACTGTACCACCCTGTGCCCATTGTAGAACAGCAAACATAGGCGTAATCAAACTTTTCCCTTCACCAGTTTCTATACGCATAAGCAAGTTGGTATATGGTGAGTGGAGAGAGAGCAAAAGCACAAGTATTTGAGTGCTGTTAGGAAATAAGCCTGTGCTGCGGAAATAAATTTCGCGCAAGTAAGCCACAAGTTCCATTCGCGTTAACTCAAGTTGTTCGGCAGGAATTTGATCATTGCGCAATTGCTCCAAAAGCAACGTTGCCCTCTCTTTCAGTTCGCGACGAGGGCACGCAGTGAGTTTTTTAAGCCTCGAAAAGTCGTAAGGGTTTAAAGGATCGGTATAACCTAAGGTTTCTATATAGGAAAGCTGTCTTGCTAATTGGAGTTGAAGAGAATGGGGCAAAGTGATTCCACGCATTAAATCTTTTAAATTGAGGAGTGCTTCTTTTACCCGATGAGTGGCAAATTGTTGGTCTAGAGCTCTGGGTTCTCCAGTCTTTGCAAAGGGATTAGTATCGAAACTTTGACAATAAGCTTGAATTTTTTCTGAGCCATGTTCACCCAAAACTGAGTTTAGCCTTTTTGCACTAGGATAGGGAGGCGTTGCAAATAATTGCAGAACCTGGTCAACAATCTCAGGAGGTCGGCGCCCCAATCCCTTAGTAATATCCAGCAAGGTTGGCAAGTTGACAGTATCGTCTTTTTGATTTTCAGCAAGGTAAGTTAAGATAGTAACGAGTCTTGTTTTACTTTCTCTAAATTCTCGAGTGGGTGAAGCAAGCTGACGAAGAATTTCGGAATAATCATCTACATCTCGATTGAATCCATGGGAAGAAACTTGCTTTAATAATGCAATACACAAAGTTGCTTGTTGTGGATTTTCGGTAAGGAATGATTGTGTTTGCTGAATCAGTTTTCGGATTGTATCGGGTGATTCCGAATCAGGCATATACCTTAAAATCTGAATAATTTGTTTAATAATTAGAGATTTCGCTTCCTCGTCGAGATTGGTTTGCTTTAATTCATTTAGAATCGTAAGCGGGAAAGGACTTGGATTTCTCAAGTTATGGTTCACGCTCATTTTAAAGAACATGATCTGCGTTTCGAGCTCTAAATCTTCTAATTCAAAAAGTGTTTCTAAGTTATTTACCGCACGATCAATTGCAGTTTCATCGGCTTCTGGATTTTCATCTAAGGCAAAACTAGTAAGTTGCAAATAGCGATCAAGGGATTCAGGGTTAGCATGCAATAAGGTACTTACAAGCGTTTTCTTTTGCGAATAGTTTAACCGAGCCAATGCACCCGTATTGAGTTGTCTATATATCCCAGGGAATTGGATTGGGAATTTTGCTTTAATATCAATCAGTAAATTGAGGTAGCTCGCTATAGATTCTATTTTAATTTTGTAGTCTTGAAGCGAACGATCCGAGGGTTTATCTTGCTCTAGTTCTGCAGCCGCTTGAAGAATACTCGTTTCAAAGGCGATGTCTTGGGTATCAAGTTGTGTTAAAGTCTTTTTAAGCGCCGGCAAAACTTTTTTCTGAACCAGCTCATCTCGGAATAAAAAGTGCAGGGTGTGGGTGTCATTAAACTCCGCTAACCACTTTAGCGTGGTTGCTGCGTCTAAATCTTTGGCTTTATTTTTGTTCCGCTCGTCGCTAAAAAAAGTATTAATTTCATCGGCAATGAGAGTATGTACCTTACCTAATGCCAAAGCAAAGGCCGACCCAGTTTGCTTATCGGCCTCTTTTCTTTCCCCAGTGAGAAGAAAACTTAAAATATATTCCCCTTTAGATGACCCTAGCAATTTTATAGCGTAATTTGCCTCGAGCAGCGTGGTTTTCTTTTCTTCAAAAATTCTGAATTTCTCCAGAATTTCCTCAAACTGAGGGTCAGGTCCTTGAAGCAGGACAACGAGATCATTAAGGGCATCAAATAAGGGCCATAATTCCCGATGTAATTGATCTCTTAATTGCGTTGGTACAACTTTATATCCAAGATACTTGTCTAAAGTGTCTCTCAGGCTATCTATTTTCAACACCCCGCTGCGCTTTTTAATCGCGTCAGCAAGTGCATCAACAATCAGATCGTCTAATTTTGAGATATCCCCACTCCCTAGGACACATCCTGGAAGTGGAGTTCGGCTAATGATTAAATCTTTTAACCAAGATTCTTGTCGCTCTTCGGTCCTGCAGTCTACTGGTATGGTTTCAGGTGAATTAGCAAGCTCTCTAATCAAAGCGAGAATTTGTACGATTTTGGGTAATGTTTGCGATTTCTCGATATTAATTTTCGCTAATAGGCTCAATAGAACCGTACTGAATTGTTGGCCTTTCTTAGCCCGCAAATCTTCAATAGCTAATTTGACTTCGCCAATCTGTACTTCATTTAAATCAGGTTCATTAAGCGCAGCAAGCATCCTGATAATATTCGGGAATAAATTTTCACGCTGGTTTTGTAACATCGTTGTGAAAGTAACAATCGTCCTTAACTGATCATCCCGTTCTTGCCCTATTTTTTGCCCACGTGCTTGCAACGTATTAATTAATTCAAACCCCTCGTTTTCCAAAGAAGAGATCAAAGGCGCCAAAAGTTCATTTCTGAAATTCAGCTCAGGAGAATTGGTTTTTAATTCAAGGCATAGCTCAATAATCTGCTGGATCTGGATGAGGGATGGACTTGGCTTAAAGTTAAAGCAACGGACAAGTGCATTTATAAGTTCGGAACGCTCATTTGCTTCGAGCGACTGGATCAAACTTATACAATTTTTAATTGCCTTTTTCCAACTTTCGGTCGTGAGAGTAGATTCATCCGCAAAACTACAAGCTAAAATGAATGCTAATTGATTTTTTTCGGTTTTAGTCCATGAAGGAATAGTTTGAATTTCAGTAAACTGTGCTTGAATATCGCTTAATCGAATTTCTGCTTTCCAATGTTGGCCTATATACCGGTATAACCAAGGATCAAGATCAAAATGTTCGTCTTCAATAATCTGCTGACAAACGGTTTCGGGATTAACCCTGGTATCTTCTGGATTTCTCAGTTGCATGCAGGCAGCGACTTGGCAGAAACGAGCTTCTTTAGGCGCCTGAGCCATCGCATAATGTACACCGGTTGGTCCCCAATCGAGATTCGCTAAATTCGAGCATTGTTCCTGCGGATTTTGCGCTTTCTCCAGAACCTCCATGACACGGTTTAGAGTAATTAAAAAATGCCCCTCATGTTGAATGGGGCAAGGATGTGGAAGAGTAAGGTTCTTCTCGCTAACCTGAGTTAAGAAAATTTGTGTGTAAGCTTCAAAAAAAGCGTTGAAGTCAAAATGATGGTGTTCGTTACGTAGATGTGCAGCAGCAAGCGTATTCCACCACTCTCTTTGCTCAATGGGCAGCTGTAGAAGCTTTTGCAGGTTTTTGAGTCCATGGGGGCTCAAAAGTGCGTTTTGAGCAGCTGCATCCTTAAGGAATTCAATATTAATGTTCTTATTTATACAGACTGTAAGAAGCTGCACAAATAAGCGCATATGGGCTTCACCACCTAAAATAAAGAGTTTTGCAAGCAGAGGTACAACAAATTCTGCATCAGTTGCTTTTAACACGCTTAAAAGCGCCCTGATCTCTCTAACATGCGCAGGTAAGGCGGTCAATAATGCGTCTTTTTGGGCAGGGAAGCCATTATTACCTAACAGATGCTCAATTATTGTTTTTTGGAGAGTGGGCAATAAGGATTCCAGTTGCTCAACTGAAGGCATATTGACCGGTTTTGGCGTTTCAAGTATGGGTGCTAATGCAGAGGGAAGTCTATGCGGGGTACTTGTGTAGCATAGGGCTTGTTTTTCGTAATCAATATAAAATCCCTTAGGCAAATTGCCCGGGATAATTCCATCAGTGAAAGCATGTGCCTGCTCTTTGATTTTTTGTGACGCGGTATCTTGTATATTGTGAATGTTTAAAACCTGAAGTTGCCTGGCCAGATTTGGAAATTCGGCAAGCTCATCAAGCGATGTAAGGATAACATCGAGTGCAGCAGCTACTTGGTGAATTTTTTCTTTTTGTTTGGTTTTAATAACGCGGGCCTGTTTAGGCAGAGCAAAGCTTCTTTGAATTTGAATAGCTGCCCGTACTATTGACGGAGGATTATTCAACTCTTTTTTTAGCGGATTAATCTTGGGTTCATGAGAAGTTCTTTGTAGATTGATTTCTGCTATTTGATTAAGAAAAGCACGTCGGGCTCTGAAAAAGAGATTCTCTGTAACAGCAGGATTATTTTCCAACTTAAAAATAAAAAGCCGCTTACGTGGTTCTGAAACAAACGACAGTATGGTGTCGATATCTTCTGCGGATATATGTTCAGGCTTAAGTTCAACTTCGATGGGGAGATAATCGATTTCAGTTTCGTGGGTAGCAATTAAATCTTCTAGTAACCGTTTCAAATATTGATTATTTGTAGAAATTGTCATGAAAAATCCCAGAGAGATTAAAAAAATCGCTATATATTAATCGAAATAAGGAATAATATAAATTCTTTTTGATAATTATTTTTGCAGATTATCTAAAAGTTAGAACGAAACCCTAATTTTATACGGCCTCGTGTGCGCAGCTAAACGAAGAAATAGCCTCGATTTTTCTTCATGAAATTTCACCCTCAGCATTTCGAAAATCAAGATTATATATTGTTTTTCGATAAATTTTTATTATAATTCGATTTTGTTAATTTGTTCGAGGAGTTTTCATTCATGCAAAAAATTAAATCCGTAAGCCACGTCCTTTCCCAATTTTTTCGAGGACTCTGCTGGCTACTGCCGCTTATCATGTCCTATTTCACTTTGTTTCATCTCGAAGGCGCATTGAATATAGGCGTTTTCTCCCAAGTGATTTCATCTGAAAAAGTTCAAAATGCAGGTTATTTCTCACTCACCCACCGCCTTTTTATTTTATTAATCGAATTTTTACCTTTATCCATAACGGTATTGATTTGCCATAAGTTAGCCAATTTATTTCGCTTGTATGAACGAGGCTATTTATTTGAAGAGGAAAATATAAGTCTAATTAAGCATGTGGCAATTTTTATGCTTATCGGCCAACTGATTCAATTGGTCTATCAGCCGCTAATCACCGCGGCATTGACCCTCAATAATCCCGCTGGTGAGCGATTTGCAAGCATAACCTTAGGCACTACCAATGCATCTACCATCATCACTGCGATTATCATGTTAGTAGCTTCCTGGATTATCAAGGAAGCTCAGCAATTAAACGTGGATTCCAAATTAACCATTTGAGGGAAAACAGCAATGGCTATAGTTATTAATTTGGACGTGATGATGGCAAAACGCAAATGCCGGCTTAAAGAATTAGCAGAAGCGATAGGAATTACCGAAGCTAATTTATCTATTTTAAAAAATGGAAAAGCTAAAGCCATCCGATTTTCTACGCTTGATGCTATTTGCACTTATTTAGATTGCCAACCCGGGGATATTGTTGAATACCGTAAGGAGTGAATGCAAGTGCATTCCGACGTTGAATGCACTGAGCCGGGATAGATAATTTGTTGGGCCTTGGCCCAACAATTCAAGAATGAAGAAGAGCACAGTGCGATCCTTAAATTTGGGAAATTCTTGGCTTCACAGAATTCTTCAATTATGATGCTTTTAATGCAAAATTGTGATCAACCCCAATGCTTTTTGAAAGAAAATTATTTCTATCCCTACTCTATTTAATAATATCACTAGCTAGTTTAAAGTTATTTGCTTCCATCCACCCTGAGTTCGAAACTACAATGATAAATAAATTTTATAAAATTGCAGCTGATTATGAAAAAAGCTTATTTGATTATTCACCCGAACTCGGGCTTTTTTGGGGGAAATCAGATGTAGCTCAGGATAGATTTACCGATTACTCCATTGAGGCCACTGAGAAATGGCAACAGCAAGAAGATCATTTCCTTAATGCCTTATCCCAATTGGACGAGGCAGCACTTAAAAAAACCCCAGTGTATAGCACTTATTTGCTTTTAAAAGAAACATTAGAAAATAAAAAAGCGAGCCGAATTTGTAAAGAAGAGCTTTGGGATGTTAATCCAGCGTGGGGATGGCATGTGAAAATGGCTATCGTTGCTGAAAAACAGCCAATAGGCACCATTGAAAACAGACGTTTGGCACTAAAACGCTGGCAAACATTTGACCGGGTGGTGGATGATCAAATCACCAATTTAAAAAAGGGTCTTGCGCTTGGGTATAGTGCGCCTAAACCTGCTATTGAAAGAGTACTAGCTCAACTTAAAATAATGTTGAATAGCGGGGTCGAAGAATCGCCTTTTTTTAATTTCGCCAAACAAGATAATAACCCTGTTTTTAAACAAGAAATCGCCAGCATCATTGGCACCGTGATCAACCCCTCACTCATTAAATACATCAATTACCTAGAGAACGAATACCTACCTTTAGCAAGGAAAGTGCTCGGTGTTTCAGCTTTACCCGCAGGAGCCCAGTGTTATCAAGCGAAAATAAAACAAGAAACCACTCTCTCTAAATCCCCTGAAGAAATTCATCAACTTGGCCTGCAATACATACAAAAATTGTCTCAGGAAATCGGCGACATTGGGTTAAAACAATACGGTACTTCTGACATTACCCATGTTTTTCAGCAAGCGCAACTTGATCCCGAAAATTATTTTTCCTCGGAAAAAGAACTTCTAGATTATAATTTTGCCGCACTTGAGAGGGCAAAATCGAAGTTAGCGAATTGGTTTGATACCGTTCCCAAAACAGAAGGAACAATCAAACCCTATCCAGAGTATCGAGCCAAAACAGGCGCTTCAGGAGAATACCACCCACCCAGTGAAGACGGCACAGAACCGGGTATCTTTTATATTAATACCTTTGAACCCCAGAAACGCAATCGTATCGACCAAGAAGCCACTTTATTTCATGAATTAATCCCAGGCCATCATTTTCAGATAGCCTTAACTTACGAGAATAAATCCCTTCCGAGCCTAAACAAATACTTGTGGAATTCAGGTTATGGCGAGGGCTGGGCATTGTACGTGGAGCGGCTCGCTGACGAGATGGGGTTGTATCAGGACGACATTTCCAGACTAGGCATGTTATCAAATGAAATTTTAAGAGCTGCACGCTTAGTTGTTGATACCGGCCTACACACGATGGGATGGTCGCGGGAAAAAGCGATACAATTTTTAGTTGATCACACGTCGCTTAGTAAAAATATTATTGAAGCGGAAGTCGATCGTTATATCATGCTGCCCGGGCAAGCCACAGCTTATATGCTTGGTAAAGCTGAAATCGAGGATTTACGTGCTTTAGCAAAAAAACAGCTCAAAGATCGGTTTGATATACGCGAATTTCATAATCAAGTCTTACAAAACGGCTCACTGAGTTTGCCAGTGCTGAGAGTAGTGATTGAGAACTGGTTGCGGGAATACGATCGACAGCATCCGGGAAATTAGATTTTTTGATAGATTTGTAAATTCATTTACGTTATGGTTTTGTCTTAATCATTAACTGGATTGCCGCGAAACTAGTCGCGGCTCGCAGACGGTAAGGACGCTTGTCAGCGCTAATACTATGAGTAAAATTAGAAGGATTTTTATTCTTGCCAACGGCTCAATTTCTATCACTCAAAAAAAAACCAGTAAAAATGGTTATTTTGGTTTTTTTTGCCTGAATAATATCGCCTCTTGGCTCATGTTCGATCCCCAGAATTTTATTAATCAATTGGCTGAATATTGCGAAGAAGAGCATGTTCTTGCTTTAGATGGCCCAGGTTCTGATATTACTGAAGAAAATGGTTCGATTGTTAAATCAATCGGTGCATTAATTGATGGGCATATCGGCAATAATGGTATTTCCGCCAATCTTACGAAAATAAAACAATTTTTAAAAAAACAGGCTGAGGAAGCCGAGCTAGCCGATGAGCTTTTGCTCATTTGTGGCGTCGGCTGGAGCCGCGGTGGATTTGTATTATGCCAAATGAAAGAATGGCTTGAGCAAAAATCAGTGCAAGGAAAATTTAAAATACAAGCCATTCATCTCTATTTCATTGATACTGTCGTTGGCGGCCCAACTGATCGGTTACGATACCTCCTTAAAGAACGAAGGGGCCATTACTCAACGCCAATCAATTTGAGCGTTCATAATTATTACTCAAACAGCGGTAATCTCAATATTTGGGACGCGGTATTAGAGTATCTTCCTGAAAAATATCAGATCAATACCCCTTTTTTTAGCGGGGTATTCGATACTACAAAAACTAGAACTTATTCCCTAGGCGAAAAAGAGTATACTCACAAAACATTTCACTGGTTGTTTCCTGCCACCCACGAGGCTTTAGTAGGCAGGCCCCGCAATCGAATCGGGCAATGGGCTGGCGATCTCGTTCTTGCTGATATTGTTCGCCATCTGAGCGCGCTTTCCATTAAACTCGATGAAAATTGGGTAGAAGAGACTATAGAAAAAGGCCAAACTGCGTTAGAGCAATTACGCAAATTAAATATTAACTGGGGAAACAACCGAAAATATTTAGATTTTGAACTGCCTGATACCACCCTTTTTGGACGTGAACTGACTGAAGAGGATAATATTAATACATTTAATCGCATACCTGATTTTACGTATTCGTGAAAAGTAATCGTCAGCTCCCTGCAAAGATGACAAGCATTAAATTAATGCCGCATCGTAATTCCTGTGTTGCTCTTCTAAAGCATCAATGTCATTACTGCAAAGATATCTTTTTAAACGATTAAATTTTGTTTCATCCCAAGAATAAATATCTAACTTCTGAATCCGCTCAATCACGTTGTCTTCAAACCGTTTTTTGACTAATTTAGCTGGGCTGCCTGCAACAATACTATAAGGTTCAACATCCTTAGTCACTACACTATTCGCAGCCACAATAGCGCCTTCGCCAATGTTACACCGGGCATGATGATTGAGCGCATTCCAAGCCATACTCCATCCTTAATCACTGTATCGCCTCTTCCCTCATAAGATTGAGCATAATAATCTGCAAAAGGGTATAAACAGAACCAGTCCATGCGATGATTATGATTCCCCCCTAACATAATGATGGCTTCGGCTGCTATACACACATAATCACCGATATATAGTTGATCAATTTGCCATTGTGGCTCCCAATGGTTTAAACTGTATTGGTCGCCATAAAGGTATCTGACAACTGAGTCCTCAAAGCTTCCTGTCCAAGCATTACTGTAGTAGCTATGCTTACCTTTAATATGAATATTGGGGTTTCTTACACTCTCATGTAGAAATTCAACTAAAGACCAATGTTTCTCTGCTGTTTTTGTCATGCTTATTACCAGAATTCAAACGTCGCAATTTTATATTTGAATGCCTATCAAATAAAGCATTATTAGCAGCTCATAAAATCATTAAAAAATTGTCAGTACTCGTCGTTAGGATTAGGGTCTGTTGACCCAAATATTCTCAAACCAATTTTTAAGGTGTAAACCATGCATAAAGAAAATTCACTGTCGGCCATGTTTCCACTTTTCCTTGTTCTATTCATTGATGGTATGGGACTGGGGCTGTTATTCCCAATTCTCAATACCATTCTCATAGAACCGCAAGCAGGGTTTTTGCCGGTTGATACAAGCTTAAGCTTACGGGATTTTTATTATGGTTTAACCATTGGTATTTTTATGATTTGTTGGTTTTTCGGCGCAGCTATTTTAGGTGATTTATCAGATAATGTAGGTCGAAAAAAATCATTGATGATCTGTCTTATCGGTGCTTTCTTTGGTTATTTCTTATCAGCCCTTGCGATTGTGTGCCATAATTTTTGGCTGCTGATTTTAGGACGCATCATTGCAGGATTTACTTCAGGCAGCCAACCCATAGCGCAAGCTGCAATTGTGGATGTCAGTTCGGAGGACCACAAAGCGCGTAATATTGGGCTTATCCTTCTATCGGTATCCTTAGGTTTTGTGTTTGGCCCTGTCTTTGGCGGATTACTGTCAGATAATCGCTGGGTATCCTGGTTTAACTTTGAGACGCCAATGTATTTTGCAGCTGCTTTGTCCTTGGTCAATGCTTTTTTATTGCAATGGTCATTCCGGGAAACATTTGTCAAAGCCAACAACCATAAGCTCGCCATTCGATGGCATCATGCCGTGCACATTTTTATTTCGGCATTTCAGCACGATTCGATAAAAAAATACTCTTTTGTTTTGCTTGTCATGATTTTTGGTTGGTCAAATTATTTCTCATTCATCTCAATGTACCTATCACAAGTTTACCATTACTCAACTATGGAAAATTCATTTTTCCTGGCTCTAATGGGACTTGGATTTAGTTTAGGTTGCGGATCCATTGTGAATTATTGCACCAAGCGTTATTCTTTCGATCGAATAGTCATTGTTGGGTTAACCATCACAGCCACTTTAGTCTTGTTAACATTACTCGTTAACCAAGAATGGGTAGCCTGGCTTGCCGCGTTATTGATCGGCGTTAGCTTATCTGTCGCCTATTCGGTCTTACTTACTATTTTTTCTAACCAAGTTAATGAAAACGAACAAGGTTGGGTCATGGGTGTAACTGGCTCAGTTATGGCACTCTGCTTTGGTTTGACTTCAATTTTTACAGGCTTCATTGCGCAAGTTGGTGCTGTCTTACCGATGATGCTGGCTACAATTGGTTTAGCAGGAAGCGCTGGGATCTTATTGCTTATCAAATTAAGCAGCTCAAATAAGATAAGCGAGAAGATGGCTAATCCCAATTTAGATGAAGCCCCTCCTTCCATTTAAATTTTAAGTTAAGAATATATTGCAGGAAGCTCTATTCAATAAAACAGTTCAATTTCTGTGGGCACTAACTGACTTGAAACCAACTTCCTTACGTGCTGCTCTAAAGTCTGCATCCCCATGTTTTGACCAGTTTGGATGACAGAATAGATTTGTGCAATTTTATTTTCACGAATTAAGTTGCGAATTGCAGGTGTACACAGCATTATCTCAAAGGCAGCAATACGTCCACCGCCTGTTTTTTTCAACAACGCCTGAGTAATCACTGCTTGTAATGATTCAGATAACATGGTTCTTATTACTGTTTTCTCATCACCAGGAAAGACGTCGATAATTCTATTAAGGGCTTTCGCCGACGAATTCGTATGCAGTGTCGCAAAAACAAGATGTCCTGTTTCAGCAGCAGTAATCGCAAGACGAATTGTTTCAGGATCGCGCAACTCTCCAAGCAAAATAATATCAGGGTCTTCCCGCAAAGCCGAACGCAGCGCTGCAGAAAAATGAAGGGCATCGCGGTGAATTTCACGTTGATGAATCAGGCATTTGTTACTTTCATAGATAAATTCGATCGGATCCTCCAAGGTAATAATGTGTTGATAAAAATGTGAATTCATATAGTGAATAAAGGCGGCAAGAGTGGTGCTTTTACCAGAGCCCGAAGCGCCAGTAATTAAAACTAATCCGTTAGGACAAGACACAATTTTCTTGGAAACAGCAGGAAAACCCAATTCTTCAAGCGTCTTAATGCTTGTTGGAATAATACGAAAAACCGCACTGATGCCTCGGGCTTGAACAAAAATATTGCTTCTTAATCGGTAGTGATCATTAAATTGGATTGCGAAATCGATTTGGAGCTGCCTCTTGAAAATAGCCCGTTGTGCCTCGTTCATCATACCTTGAACAAAATTGCTCATGTATTCTTGATCTAAGACAGGCCAATTGAGTTTTTTTAGATCACCATCGACACGAATCACAGGGGGTAAACCCGCAGACAAATGCAAATCCGAGGCATTATTATTTATTGCACACTCAAGCAATCCATTGAAGTCCATTGCTACACTCGAAGCTCCTTTTATGCTCTAGGTTAGCATTAATGAGATTATTTAGGAACTAACAGATAATTGACAGTAAAGTCTCCTCCAATACACATCCCTATGTTATTCCCCCATTTTTCTGCTTCTTTTTTGGTAATTTTATCAGGAATCTGAGAATAATATTTTGCCTGGCATTTATCAAAACTAGTGGGGATTAAGGTTAAGCATTTATCATAACTAATATTTGCCTCTTTAAGCCTTTTGCTTAAATCGTTGTCTTGGACAAAGCTTTTACATACCGCAGCAGGGGCTAAATCTTTGAGGCTATTAATCCAATCATCTTTTGAGAGGCCATCTGCAAAGGCAGGTGCTGGTAAAAATACAATAACACCAGCACAGATCGCCTTGCAAAAAAGATCATTAAGCATGATTATATTTCCCTTTTTATAGTCCTATCAAAAGGATAGATGTGATTGCTCTATTCTGCCATTAGCAAAATGGCTTTCGGACTATTCCATAATTTTATAAACATGCTTAATGACACTCATGAAAGATAAACGACTAGCCGGTACATCTTATGTTGAAAATTCTTTTTTATGGGATGAGAATATTCGTATTTTTTTCTCTTACTATTTTTTTAAAATCCAAATTAACGAGCAGTATTACTTTATGCTTGAAACCACAACCGCCGAATCGATCCAACGGTTATTGAATAATAAAACTCATGAATTAGGGGTATCTTTCCATTGGGCTTACTTTCAACATCTTTCTCCAAAAGACGCTGAGAAATATGGATTAGGCAACAAAAATATTATCTATATTACAGAGAAAGAAGGCCGATTCCTCAATGATTTTGAAACTACGGATATTTCAGTAAAGTACTCCCCTCAGCAAATAATTTTAGCCACAAGAAAACTTTGTCAATTGATTGGGTTAGACGAGTATGCTGAACTCTTAATTTTTTCTCATATTAACCAGATTGTTTCAGGATATAGGACTCTTCGCAATCCAGATACTGTCTTAGGCTTAGCCTTGGCGAATGCGGCAAAGCAAGAGAATTTACTTTTAATATCACCGCTGATTAGAGCATTCTTAAAAAACCCGCGTTGCACTAAAATCTTCGAAGCTTACACCCAACAATTTTCACAATCACAAGCTAGGCCACTTTCTTCGTGCTTTTTTGACCCGGGAAGCCAACCGCGCACTTACACTGCTTCGCCAAAACAGAGGCATGTTAGTCCAGCTTCTATAACCGGGGTGGTTCCTCCCTGTCCCTCCTTAGGCATGAAACCTCAAGGGCTAATACCACCGTCTCAGCCAGCAAAGACCTGTGAAAACCACTCTACTTTTTTCAATCGTGACGAGGCGATTAGAAGGAGGGCTTTTTGTGTTAGCAATACGCTCGATTTAACTCCACGCCCCGACACAACCCCGACCCGTTTGCCTTCTGTACCTGCTTATTCCATAGCTCAACCTTCATCAACCGCGTATTTGGCAACACCGCCCGCTCCACTTCGCGATTTTTCTTCCTTCCCAAATGACGATTTTACTTTGGACGCTTCTGAGCTTGATTCTTTATTTGAGGAAATCGATTCCTTTCTCGAAGTGCAGTCGTTCCCCAAACTCATTTAAATTTTTAATTAGTTAGCTAATTGGGAAAATTTTAATTGATTTAAGGCATTAATGTAGGCGATACAATTGGTTAATTCATTAGTAGGTGATTTTGCATATTGGATACCGAGATCAAATTTTCCTAAATTTTCCTCGAGTCGTTGGTGAAGTTGTATCTTTTCTTCTTCGGTATCTGCATGATAAAGTCCAACAACAGCATCCTCTAACTCTTTTAAATTAACACCATAGCTGGCAGCAGTTGCATGCGCTCCATTCCTATCAATGGCATCATTGATATGGCCTATTATGGCTTGTATCAAAACCATCTGCTCAAAATTTTTTCTTGCATGAATTATTCGTTGTTGTTTTTTCCCCTTAAAATGGCTTTCTGGGAACGCTTCTAGTAAACCACGACATAACCAAAAAAGTCCTGTTAAGTCGTACAATCGTGCTTTACTTGGTTCAAATTGCAATAACTGGCTCATGTTATAGATGAGAAAGCGATAGAGTTTATGCAGATGCCTTACTAGTATAGAGAAGTAGTCCGTTCGCCAAAGCACATTACCTACTAAGAAGCTCGACACAATGCCAATAACTATCCCTGCTAATCTCTCCATAGCGGGTTCAAGTTCCGTGGGAGGACCGCCTGCCTGGGCCATAAAAATGATGATGACAATATTGGCTTGTAAGCCAATATAGCCATAGGGTATGTATTTAAATGAAAAATAGGAAAACCCCCAAATAGAAAGAAACAGAATAAGCATAAAACTGTAAAGCTCTAAGGAAAAGAAAGCCAAAGGAAACAAAACGACACTTGCCCCTATCATCCAACCAAGTAAACGATGCACGCTAATGTTACTCATTTCAAACAAGTTTTTTTTCAAAGAAATCACAATGCTTGAAACTATCCCAGGTAACCCATTGGGCCAATTAGTGAATAACCAAAAGCCAAGCGCCAGTATGGCAGCTAACCCCGTTTTAATACTGCTAAAGATGATATCGGAATCATTCCGTAATTGTTGCTGGCTGGTGATCCACTTAACCTCCTGCCTTATTGGTTTTTGACGATGAATTAAAACATTACCTAAATTGATAATCACTGAGTTAATTCTCTGCAATAATGACAGCACATTAAGAAAATCGCTGATGGGTGTAACTAAAAGCACTTCTTCATTAAGCTTCATCGACTGATTGGTAATTTCTTGCTGCAAATTGGCTAACTTAGCTTCCATTTCTAAATTGTTTTGTCCTCCCTCTGCCGAAAAGAACGCTCGTTTTAGAACTTGTAAATCATGCTTGGCGGCAGAAAAAACCTCAGCCATAGGTTTGGCAAGCAATCTAATAGTATTTTCTGCATTTTGTTGTTGGTATGAAGAAATGAAATACGTGATTGTACGGCTAAGGCTATGAAATTGATCGAGAAACACCCTAAACTGATCAATCCTCTCCCTCTTAATTCCTAACTCCCGCCGCATGAAACCTATAATTTCAGTTGATTTTTTTATAGTCTTTCTCAGTTGAAAACTCCCTGCTGAAATTTCCTGAAAATTAGCTTCGCCATCAAGTAGTGATTTACTCAAGTTATCAAACAAATTATTTATTTGATCGAATATTGAATTCACATCTTTAATTAAATTATCTTGGATATTATTAGGAAAAATGAATAAAGCTGCTGCTGCGGAAACAAGAACACCTAATCCGATTTCGATCGACCGCCAAATGGCAACATAAAAAGCATCTTCTGATGAGATAGCCAGCTGCGAAATGACAAAAAATGCTGCTAATGCACCTAACAAATAGGCATAGGCATGCGGACTAAAATTATAGTAATAAACTGCAAGACTAATTAGTAAAAAATTGGCAAGAAAATAAAGAAGAAGGCTATTGACAACTAAGCCTGCTAAAAAATAACCAATCCAAGCGCCAATAACTGTTCCAATAATGCGTAATATGGCCTTGTCGATGATACTACCGGTATACACATTAGCAAGAATTACCACAGTCATTCCTGACCAGTAAGGTCTATCCAAATGCAGAAAAAAAGCGATGAGGACAGCGATTAACGTAGCAATCGCTGTTCGTAGTGCAGCTCTATTTTCCAGGGTCTTGGGAATTATCTTAATAATTCTAACCTCAGCGATAAGTTAACGTCTTAGCACTAGCACCTATTCTCAATGGGTATTCGGCACTCAAATCATCGATGTAAATACGCACAGGGAATCGCTGCGCGATTTTAATCCAGTCCTCAGTTGCTTCTAAATAGGGTAAAGTCGAAGGGGCAACATCCCCTGCTTGAACTCGATTAATTCCCCAACCAATACTTTGAACATGGCCATGAAAGACTTTTCCTGGGTACATATCTATAGTAATCCTTGCCTTATCGCCAGGCTTAATGAGCCTTATTGCCGTTTCCCTATAACGGGTCACTACCCACCAACGGCTTGTTTCTATGAGAGTAAAAAGGCCTTCACCAATTTTTATGTATTGCCCTCGACGGAGATTAAAATTAGTAATATAACCATCAGCCGGAGCGAGTACAGTAGTATGTTCATACATGTATCGCGCCTTCTTGTAAATGGCTTCAGCTGCCAAAACTTTATTAATATCCAAATTTTGTTGGGCAATTTTAAGTTCTTGCAGGGCAGCGACCACACCTGCCTCCTGTTCTTTGAGCCGCGATTCAAGATCAATCAATCTAATAAAGGCAATATCACCTTTTGCCTGAAGTTTTTGAAATCGTACGAAATGATCCTTGCTTAAATTTAAAAGATCTTGGCTTTGTTTCAGTTTTTCCGCTGCAACCGTGATTGCATATTTTTCATTTTGATAATTGATCTTAGCAATGTTTAGATCCGCTGCAGCCTTGTCCATTGCATACTTATAGGGTCGAGGATCGATTTCAATTAGCTTTTGCCCTTTTGCTACTTTTTGATTTTCACAAACGTAAATTTCGGTGATAGGCCCTGAAACAATGGAAGCCATATTAACGATATTAGCTGACACATAAGCATCGTTTGAGTAGGTAAAATAATACGCAAAATAGCGGTAGCCAGCAAAAGCTAGAGCGATGATTACAAGCGTAATGACGTGGGGCCAATATTGAAACGTCGCTAAACGTTCTCGACTCATAGAAAAACAATCCTTTGCTTGCAGAAGCATTAGGCTTTAAATATATACCCAAGCTGCTTCAAAATGCTAGGTCTTGCTCCCAACCTGAGCTCAGCTGCGCCTATCCTTACTTGACTAGAGACTATTTTTTGTGCAATATTTCGTCCCTTTGTGCTATTGCATTCGAAAATTTTGGATTTATTTCGCGTAAATTCTTTTAGTCGAATTGCGATTTAATTATTAATTCGAGATAGAATAAATTGAACTCCTTACTTTCAAGTTTAGATCGTTTTGACGCCTATTTCAGGGGCGGAAAATCTAGCGATCTAAAGCATTATATGGAATGTTATGATAAAGATTTAGACGCGTTGAAGTGTGATTTCCACGAAACAACTATTCTTGCAAATCCTGAAATAAAAAAACGTATCAAAGCAATATTAAAAAACTTAAATATCTCGAAAGCTGAATGGAATAGCGATTTCAAAAAAAAAAGGCTCACAATCTACCAATTCCTTTTGATATTAGCTCGAAAAGGTTACTCGCAGGTTGATTATGTTATTGACCTAATCGATGAAAAAACTACGATAAGTAAATTATCCTTACTCTTAACAGGAGGGGGGATTCTTTTAACTTTTATAAGTATTTTATTAGCAACTTCGACTTTTCATTTTGTCTTGGAGCTAATCAGAAGCTGCTTTTCTTCAATTTTTGCTGTACCTATTTTAGGCTTATTTTATGGCTTGGGTATTGGTATTTACCATTTTTACTCAATCTGTAATGATAATAAAATAACTATAGTCAATCGCTTCCGTAATATTTGCTTTCTATTTCTAGGCACCTCAGCTAAAGTTGTTGCCTCTTTCCTGCTCATACTTGCAGGCGCCACCATGAATCCCATCATTGCCGGTGTTTTCGTAGCAGGAGCAGGCGTGGATGTCATTAAAGAGATTTTTTGCTTAATTCAAGAATACATTCAATATAAATTAAACCCTCCGCTAAATGACAATAATTTAATAAGCGTACATAGAGCTCACGCCCGCCGCGTTTTTGGCTATGAAAAACGAATGGAAGCTCTAAGAATTAATTTGACTTCAGCGTTCATGATAGTGGCCATCATGTCGCTTTGGTGTTTCATTCCTGGTGGAGGAATCGCTGTTGCATTAGCGGCTATTTCAGCCATTGGGCTAGTTTATGCAGCCAAACATTTCTGGCTTAAATACAATGAAACCTCACTAAGAGAACACCTTCAAGAGGAATTAAATTATATCGAAGGAGTTTACGCGTCGGAAATGGAAGAATCTTATTCGAGAGTAAATCAATTTGATGTCCTTGAGGATGATGAATTATTCGAAGATGATGTTGATTCGTTGGGAATTGAACCTGTCCCTAAGGGCTCTATGCCAGACAAACCAAAGACAAAAATTAACTATTCACCTTCAACAAGCTCACTAGCGGGCTCACTTCCCTTTTTTCGCCCTTCTATAGAAAGAGAATCAGTTGGTATCACTTCTGTTTTTTATCCTCCTACAGATTATTCGACAGATAACGCCAACTTAACAATCTAGACCTTATCAAGATAGGTTCATTGCATTCGCAATTTGCTAATTGTGCTAACCTTGCTATACGTAATTGCAAAATACCTGCCTGTTGATTCGCAGACAACATGCTAATTCGTAAATGGGAAGTACTGTAGATAATATTATCCACAACTGTTTGTATGCATGGAAATTGCCCCAAATCCTCGACTAAGTAATAAAATTGCTGTTTTTCGTGCGTTGAAATACACGCTTGCTTAGTTTTTAAAACTCGAATTACCGCATTCGCATCCATTGCGGGAATAACGCAAGCATGTTGGGTTGATGAGGTAATTATTTCAGCTAATTTTTTAGCATCTTTCTCAAATTGAAAAAACGCTTGATGTTGTTCGTTGCGTTGGTTGATGGACTTGTAATCCAAAAAAACCAGTTGCATTTGTGTCAGCACTAACAACGATAACACCGTGATGAATAACAGAACGGTAACAAGCACTATTCCAGTCTGCTTATCTGAAGCAGTCATCCTAACCTAACCCTAGTACTAATCTGCAAAGTTTCCGATTGATCCATTCCCCACGCCACATTAACTAGCGTTTTGCTTTGATGGGTAGTTAATTCAATCGATATTTTATCAATTCGCTCTGTTAACTCTTCAGCATGCTTTTGACGATAATACAAGGCACGTTTCCCTTGTCGATTTGTTTGTACAAAAAATGATTCTTCTATCCATTCACCAAGATAAATTGGTTCACTATAATTAAATGCTAGATGATGATTAAGTTTTAGAATCGTTCCATTGTTTGTTTTTCTTGCATAATCAATTTGTTGAATTTCACCATGATAACAATCGGCAATTAAAATGACTTGTTGCGGCTCAAAATGAAGATCCGATTTAGCCAATAACAAGTTTTGACTTAATGGCTTAATCACCTCAGTAAAATCCTCGTTCATTCGTCTAATTTGCAAACGATCATGCTTCTTATTGGTTTCGATTGCGTCGATTCCTATTCTCCCATTGCGTTGATCGAGTATATTTAATGAATTCACGTTTAAACACGGTGTAAATCCCGCTCTCCTCACACTGTCACGCAGCAAGTCATTGACCAATTGCAATTCGAAATCCTGCTCTAACAGCGCGTGTACATGGAAGGATTGTCGTTTGCATATCAGGTATTGTTGAGTGGCCAAAATCACAAGAAAACTACTTAGCAATACACTGATCATTAACTCAACTAAACTTATTCCTAGTTGCTTAGTCATCCTCTCCATCCCTTTTGAGGGCAGTCCTGGCGTTTTCACTTGATGAATCTAGTCAGATGACTTTTCATAGTCATTGTCAATCTGCACCAAGGCCGCTGATTTTACTAATAATTGGTTGAGTAACTGACTGAGTTGCCATTGTTGACGTAAAAGCAGAACTGAAGTGCTGGTGATGAGAAGCAGGGAAATTACCACTTCAACCAGGGAGAACCCTTTTTGATTATTCATATTCCATTCCTGAGGTTGTTGCAGTGAACAAGAATAGGTCGAAAGGATAATGAATGCAAGTTTAACAATGCGATACAGTAATGCCCCTTGCAGAACATTCACTTTTAGCTCGCTGTTGGGTTAAGATGGATGTTGTAACGCCTACAAAGATTAAGGAGAATCTCTTGCCCTGCGATTATCATCAGCTTCCTCATCCTGGCATTCAATCCCTGCATCCCTATATTCCTGGTAAGTCTGTTGAGGAAGTTGCTCGTGAACAAGGTTTGACTGACATTATAAAACTGGCTAGCAACGAAAATCCGTTTGGCTGTAGCCCTCAAGTGCAAAAAGCCTTGGCAAAACTTTCAGCAATCCAAATTGCCAGTTATCCTTCCCCTGCCAACCATCCCTTATCACAAAAACTGAGTGAGAGATTAGCTATCACCCAGGATATGTTAATGCTTGGGAATGGTACTGATTCTCTCTTTCTCTTTTTATTGGTCACTTTTGCGCTGCATACGGGGAAACAGATCTTAACTCACGAATATGCCTTTATTTCTTATCAAATCCAAGCACAAACACTAGGTATACCGGTGTCAAAAATTGCACTCAAAGCGAATTGGCAAGTTGATATTGATGCGATGATTAGTGCTTGTAATGAGCAAACCGCGCTTATTTTTCTTGCTAACCCCAACAATCCCACAGGTCAGCTCACCCCCCTGGAGGAAATTGAACGGCTAATTGCTAGTATTCCCACCTCAACCATTCTGGTTCTCGATGAGGCTTATTATGAATATGTCTATGGCCAAGTCAGCGGCAAGAGTATAAATTTACTCGCTCAATATCCGAACCTAGTTATTACTCGGACCTTCTCTAAAGTCTATGGACTAGCGGGCTTGCGTTTAGGTTATTTTATTGCAAACCCTCAAATTACCGAGTTAGTTCAACGAGTCCAACCTCCGTTTATGGTAAATCAAGCTGCCCTTGCTGCAGCACATGCAGCACTAGACGATGACGATTTTATTCATCGAAGCCTAGAAGCGAATATCAGGGGCAAGCAACAGCTTATTCAAGGGTTTGAGGCATTAAAAATAAATTATCTACCCTCCCGCTGCAATTTCGTCACCATTGATTGCCAAACTGAGGCTAAATTAATCTACCAAGATCTGCTCAAGTATGGGATTATAGTTCGCCCTTTAAATCAATATGGTCTGCCTAATCATTTACGCATCAGCATAGGCACAAACCAACAAAATGAATTATTACTGGATAAGCTGTCAATTTGCTTATCCAGAATTAAAAAATAACTGACCCTGTAAAAATTCACAGGGCCTGGATAACTAAGGAGTTTACATCGTGAAAAGCGATTTACATCAAAAACATTGCGAATCATGTGAAGGAATTGGCCAAGCACTGACAGCAGAACAAATCTACAACCTTATGCCCCAACTCAATAAAAATTGGGAGGTACAAGCGAATAATAAAGAAATCAAGTGTTCTTTTTCTTTTACCAATTTTTATGAAACAATGGCTTTTGTCAACGCCTTGGCATGGATAGCCAATACTGAAAATCATCATCCTGACCTTGAAGTAGGCTACAACTATTGCCACGTTCGCTTTATGACTCATGCATTGAATGGCTTAACTCTTAATGACTTCATTTGCGCAGCTAAGGTAGATGCGTTGCTAGAGTAAGTGGACGTATGGTTTAGGCCATTAAGCAATGTAGAAGGGTAACAAAGGGATGGCCAGCTAATGGCCATGTTTTGTTCCCATTCAACAATGCTGAATTTTGTAGCTAGGTTTCCAGGATTACGACTTTGCCTTACACCGCAATTAAACTATGCATGAGGCTCTCTCAGACCCTGGCAAAAAATGATATTGGAAGGGATTACGGCCTTTCATCTATTTCCTTCCGTTGAGAAGGAAGAAAATCTTTTCTATCTAAACCCATCCACACAGCAAGGGCGCCTGCTACGTAAATTGAAGAATAAGTTCCAATAACGATCCCGATAATCAGTGCTAACGAAAATCCTCGTATTGTTTCGCCGCCATAAACGAGCAATGCAACTACAACAAACAACGTCAAGACTGAAGTCATAATTGTTCTTGACAAAGTTTGGTTAATGGAGATATTCATGATTTCTAAAGGGGTAGCTCGTCGAATCTTGATGAAATTCTCACGAACACGATCAAAAACTACAATGGTATCGTTTAGTGAATAGCCAATCACTGCGAGTAAGCCTGCAAGGGCTTTCAAATCAAATTCGATACCAAACATGGCAAAAATACCAAGAATAAGCACGGGATCGTGGACTAGTGCAACTGCGGAGCTCACCGCTAAGCGATATTCAAAACGCATCGCGATGTAAATCATAGTCGCCAATAAAGACACAATAACAGCTAAAGCTCCTTTTGTAGCTAATTCTTGTCCAACTTGTGGCCCGACGAAATCAACGCGCTGCTTTACCGCTCCAGGTAATTGCTCCATGACTTTATTGACTAATAAGGTTTGATCCTGATTGGTTCGCGGTGCAATACTGATTAAGACGTCTTTGGACGTTCCGTAGCTAACGACTTGGGCTTCTTTAAAGCCGACATTGTATAAACTATCCCTAATCGCATTTAAATCCGCGGCCTGAGGAAAACTGATCTCAATCTGGGTTCCTCCTGTGAAATCGAGCCCCCATTTCAAGCCATTTGCAACTAACGCAGCAATAGAAATCACAAAAATAAGCGCAGAAAACAGGGCAGTCCACTTGCGCGCCCCCATGAAATCGATGTTTGAATTTGGATTAAAAAATTCCATCTAAGCCTCGTTTTTAAATACCAATCGATAATTTTTTTACATTACGGCTACCGTAATACCAATTTACGATGGCTCGGGTATAAGTGATACTGGTTAACATCGAAGTGATTAGTCCTAAACAGAGGATCACAGCGAAGCCACGCACAGGCCCAGTACCCACTGCAAATAGGATAATACCTACAATAAGCGTTGTGACGTTCGCATCAATAATTGTTGAGAATGCCCGGTCATAACCCGCGTGAATAGCAGCCTGGGGCGATAAGCCATGGCGCAACTCTTCGCGAATCCTCTCATAAATGAGCACGTTTGCATCAACTGCCATACCCACGGTCAACACGAAACCTGCGATACCGGGTAAAGTGAGTGTTGCTCCAATAATGGACATTAGTGCACTTAGCAATATCAGATTGATAAATAACGCGATGTTGGCAACTAAACCAAAGAAGCGGTAATAAGCCAACATAAGTATCAGTATTAATCCCATTCCCACTTGAAGCGAAACTAAACCACGATGAATATTTTCCTTACCCAAAGAGGGGCCAACAGTGCGTTCCTCGACCGGATAAATGACGGCAGGCAATGCTCCAGCTCTCAGTAATAAAGCTAGATTACTCGCTTCCTTACTGTCAACCAAGCCAGTAATCTGGAAACTATTACCCAAAGCAGTCTGAATAACGGGCGCAGAAATCACTCGCTCTTCGCGATGCGTTACACGCTGCTCCACCCCATTAACCATTTGCGTAGCCGTCTTGGTTTCTACGAAAACAATTGCCATTCGTTTACCGATGTTATCGCGGGTAATCTTAGTAAATAAGCTCTCACCGCCCCCACCTAATTGTACTTGGACTGCGGGAGTAGCCGATTGCTGATCAAAACTTGAAACAGCACTTGTGATTGAATCACCACTTAAGACAACTTGCCGCTTTAATAAGATAGGGTGGCCATCCATCAGGTACAACTTATCATTTACAGGCACAGCACCAGTTTGCTTGGCAATTTGAGCATCATTATCCTGATCAACTAGATGGAATTCCAGTGTGGCTGTACCTCCAAGGATTTGTTTAGCCCGGGCGGCGTCTTGAATACCAGGTAAATCCACACCAACGCGAGTTGCGCCTTGCTGCTGCACAACCGCTTCACCAACACCCAGTTCATTTACTCGATTACGCAAAATACTCATGGTTTGTTCGATTGTATTTTGACGGATTGAATTTAATTCAGTCGGTGATAATGAAACGGTGATGGTGCTGGTAATGTCCGATTTAGTTAAAATTGCATCGGGGAATTTTTCCTTAATTTCATCCACAGCATTATTCATAATGTCTGGTGAACGAAAACCAATCTCTATCCCTTTATCAGCAACATAACGAATGCCGGCATAACGAATACCTGCTTCACGTAAATTTTGACCTATTCCCTTCATCAACCCTTCAAAGCGACGATTAATAACACTGTCAACATCAACTTCTAAAAGGAAGTGAACACCGCCACGTAAGTCCAAACCTTGTTTCATTGGTTCCGCACCTATGTTGCTAAACCACTTGGGTGTTGAAGGTGCAAGATTCAGGGCAACAGTGTACTGAGAGCCTAACCCATTTTTGATAATGTCTCGTGCCACTAACTGAATATCCGGCGTGTTAAAGCGCACCTCAAGATGATCACCAGAAGTTGTAATTGGAAAATGAGGGATCTTGGCGTTATCCAACAGTGTCTCAACTTGCTGCTTTAACTGCTCCATATCAACAGAAGACTGTGAAGAAATCTGAACTGCAGGATCTTCACTATATAAATTAGGTACCGCATAAATTAGGCCGATTACTACAATAGCAATCAGCATTAGATTTTTCCAAAGAGGATATTTATTCTGCATGTGCTTTTCCCAGTACCAAACTTAAAGGGATTTGATGGTGCCTTTAGGTAAAACAGCGGTCACCGCTCCTCGCTGTAAACTCACTTCAACGCCTTCAGTAAGGGCAATCTTTATATATTGTTCATCAATATTCACAACCTTGCCAAGTATCCCGCCAGAGGTCACGACTTCATCGCCCTTTTTTAAGTTACTCACCATTTCGCGATGTTGTTTTGCGCGTTTGTTTTGCGGTCTTATTAACATAAAGTAAAAGACTACAAAAATAGCTGCTATCATTATCAGCGAAAAAGTTCCGTCAGGTTGTGCAGCTGCTGGAGTCGCAGAACCTGCAGCCATTGCATTACTTATAAAAAAACTCATACCAATCTCCTCAATTCGCTGTTGATGCCACCCAGAGGCATTGTCATTTTACTCCCTTTACCGATAAAAATAAGGGCTAGCTAAGTAGCGTGACATCATAGCGAGATTTCAACCTCACGTAAATGAAGTCCTAGTCTAAATTTTTCATGCCTGGTCTTCAGACCGTATGTGCTGCAAATAAAAATACTCATTATGTTGAATTAAAAAACGCTGACAGAGTAAAGGGGTCTGCAATAATAAATGATGTAAATAAGCACGCGTAAACTTCTGTTCACAAGTTGGGCAGGCACATTCGGCATCAATCACTTCATGCAACTGGGCCATCTGGGTTTCCAATAAGGCAATATCACCCTGATGAGTATAGATTCGCCCATTTATTGCGTCATTTGCTGGTTTATCTGATTCGATGAAACGAATGCCATGTGCGACTAATTCTTCTAATTGTAGTAAATCAAATTCACCGGCAAGATAAACCGATTTTTCATCGTATTTTTTAAGAGATCTTAAGAAATCGGAAAAGGCTGTTTTCTGATCATAGATCAAATAACTGCCGAAATTTGTTGTATGAAACTTAACAGAGCTTTCGTTTCCAGCAATAAAAATTTTTAACTCATTCGGTGCAAGTTGGTTAAATTCACTTAAATAAGTCAGAAAACAAGAAGGGAAAACAACGATATCAGGTTTAAGTTTTAGGACGATCGAAAAAAGCTCATCATCAGTGATGCGTATGGTGCTGCCATCAAAATGCGAACGAAAAGAATAAATGCCGTCGCCCCCTTTGCTGAGTAAGCTGGCATTCAGTACGATTCTGCCTTGCCAACCGCAATAGGCTCGCAAATCTGGCAAATACTCAAACAATTGCATGCCGGGTTTCATAAGCAGCTCATGCAAATAATAAGACAAAGCTTCGACCCCTACTTCCTGCCAATTCCTCAACGTTAAACACGCCCCAGCCTTTGAAGTAAATACGGGTACAAAATGAGTTTTCTTTTTTTGTTGCATGATGAATTCCTTTAAAGCAAGAGGCTTGCATCACCATAACTAAAGAAACGATAACCTTGTGCTATTGCCTCTTTATAGAGCATCATTGTTTGTGCATGACCAATAAAGGCGGCAACAAGCATCAGCAATGTTGATTCCGGTAGATGAAAATTCGTGATAAGCCCGTCGCAAATCTGAAACTGATAGCCCGGATAAATAAAGATGTCCGTATCCCGGCTACAAGGCTTAAGAATCCCATTCTCTGCTGCACTTTCTAAGCTGCGCATTGAAGTGGTTCCAACCGCAATAACTCGCTTACCCCTTGCCCGCGTTTCATTGACTGTCTGGCACAGCTCTTCACTCACCGTGAAATATTCGCTATGCATTTTATGATCTTTGATTGCATCGCACCGCACCGGTCTAAACGTTCCTGCACCCACATGCAAAGTTGAATAGGCGATATTCACTCCTCTGCTGCTCAGGCTTTGAATTAGCTCTGCATCAAAGTGCAATCCTGCAGTGGGCGCTGCGACTGAACCTTTATGCCTAGCATAAACTGTTTGATACCGCTCCGCATCCGCGGATTCATCGGGTCGGGTAATGTAAAGTGGTAAGGGAATATGGCCAATTTCTTCCAGCATAATCTCAACATTACCTAACACTTTACAATGATACAAATCATCCAATTTGCTAATGACTTTAAGTTGCCAATTATTATCCAAGTGAATCGGTGTACCCGCTTTGGGCGCCTTACTGGCTTTAATGTGCGCTAAAAAAGCATCCTCGCTTAACAAGCGCTCAACCAGTAATTCAACTTTGCCCCCACTTGCCTTGTGGCCATATAATCGGGCCGGAATGACTTTTGAATTATTCATCACTAATAAATCGCCTGGCTGCAAAAACTCACCAATATCCTTAAATTGACGATGTGTGCATTGACCAGTCTCGCGATCAAAAGCTAACAGGCGTGAATCAGTTCGGTTAGGTAGAGGGTATTGCGCAATCAATTCCTCCGGTAAGTCGAAATAAAAATCTTGTTTATTCATTCTTCAACCTGGCGACTAAATGGATTACATTATAGGTATTTTGACGGTGCGAAACAAAACTATTTTGCTTTAATCCAATTTTACCCTAACCTTAGAAATAATTGGGTGTTAAAAATAAGGAATAATTATGTTGGTCACTTTCTCCTGCGATGCCTATGAAAATATTACAATGTTCGGAGATATAGCAAAACGACTCTTATCACTCATGGGACATAGTGGCACTGTACCAGGCGCAATCGTTGCTGAAGAAGTTCCAGAAGCTTTAGCGCGATTAGAGCAAGCGATTTCCCAAACAAAACAAAAAGAACCTCAAAAAATTAAAACCGAAGAAGATGATAATTTTCAAGATGATCAGGTGAGTTTGGCTCATAGGGCTTTTCCATTAATCAATATGCTCAAAGCGGCTAGCAAAAATAAATGCAATGTTATGTGGAAATAAAAAAAAGGAAACCTCATCCTGTGCTATACCTAAGATACTTCAAAAAGCTAGGTTTTGCCTAAAAATAGCATTTTGGAGTTTCTTGGGTATAAAATAGCGACAATGAAATTTTTGTACTTAATACCATGTTATCTTTAAATCAAGTTACCCTTTCTCGCGGTAATAAAGTGTTGCTCGATAAAGCCAGTGTAACTGTCTATGAAAAACAAAAAGTTGGCTTAGTGGGGGATAATGGCTGCGGAAAGTCTAGCTTATTTAGTTTGATTTTAGGTGAACTCACCGCTGATACTGGAGAATGTTTAATCAATCCGCAATTGCGCATCAGCCACCTCTCTCAGCAATTACCTGACAGCCATGATTCAGCAATCCATTTTGTTCTCTCAGGGGATGAAGATCATATTGCTTTGCTGGAGCGTTTGGCTCAAGCAGAGAAGGAAGGCAATGATAGTGAAGTCTTAGCTTGTCATGAGCGCCTCAATCAAACATCCGGTTATAGTAAATCTGCAAAAGCGGCAACAATTATGGCAGGGTTAGGCTTTAAAGCCGAAGAACAAGGCCTTGCTGTCAATAGTTTTTCAGGCGGCTGGCGCATGCGGCTAAACCTTGCACGCTGCTTAATGAAACCTGCGGATCTCTTATTACTTGACGAACCGACAAACCATTTGGATATGGAAGCCATCTTTTGGCTGGAAAAATGGTTAAAACAAAGCCCGAGCAGCATCATTCTGATTTCCCATGACCGAGAATTCCTGGATGCCTTTGTTAGTCATATTCTTCATATTGACCACCAAACCCTCAACTTATACAGCGGTAACTACAGCCGTTTTGAACAAACACGAGCACAACAATTAGCATTGCAACAATTGATGTATGAAAAGCAGCAGCAAAAAATTAATCATCTGATGTCGTATGTAAATCGCTTTCGTGCTAAAGCATCAAAAGCCAAACAAGCCCAAAGCCGGCTGAATGCTATTGCCAAGATGGATATTGTCGCTCAAGCGCAGCTAGACTCCCCTTTTTCCTTTACTTTTTACTCTTGCCCACGAGCTGGAAACCCCCTCATTCGTTGTGATCAGGTATCAGCAGGTTATGAGGGTAATAAGGCTGTACTCAATAAAATAAATTTGGTACTCAATCCAGGTGATCGTATCGCTTTGCTCGGACCAAATGGAGAGGGGAAATCAACGTTAATCAAAACCCTAACAGGCGCACTCCCTCCTCTTTCTGGAACTATTTATCGCTCTCCTAATTTACAAATTGGTTACTACGCCCAGCATCAATTAGACGAATTAGATGATCAATTAAGCCCTGTTGAAACAATACAAGCCTTATCACCTGAAACCAAAGAGCAAGCTATTCGTGATTATTTGGGGGGGTTTAATTTTATGGGGGACATGGCACTTAAGCCTATTCACCATTTCTCAGGCGGAGAAAAAGCTAGGCTCGCCTTGGCCAAATTGGTCTGGCAAAAACCAAATCTTTTACTTCTTGACGAACCCACCAACCATCTTGATCTTAACATGCGTGCGGCCATTGAAATTGCACTGCAAAGCTATGAGGGGGCTCTCATATTGATTTCTCATGATCGGCATCTTTTACGCACAACAGTTGACGACTTTTACCTAGTTTATCACCAACAAGTTCAGGCTTTTAAAGGCGATTTGGAAGATTATCACCTGTGGCTACAGAACAGAGAAGCTAACAAAGAGGCTCAACAAACCCCATACACAAATTCCTATCGTGAGAAAAAAACGTTACAGAACCGCATAAAAAAATTGGAACAAACGGTTGACCTGCTTCATCAACGCCTACTTAAACTGGATGAGACTTTAGCGGATATATCGCTTTATGAAGACGGACAGCAACAAAAACTGCAAACATTACTGCAACAACAGAAAATATTACAACGCGAAGCAACACAAGCAGAGCAAGAATGGCTCGAAGCGGTAAATGCTCTAGAGGAATTTCATTGAGCGGCTTTATAGGGGGCTGTTCTATTACGTGGCTTTCACGATTTTTTTAACTGTTGGAGCAATAATTCTGCCGCATGCTGCTCTGCTTTACGTCGATTAGACCCATAACCAACGGTTGGGGTTTTAACACCACTGACTTTACAAGTCACATGAAACACCTGATCGTGTTCCTCGCCTTCAATTTTGGACAGGCTGTATTCAGGAAGAGGTCGTTTTTTAGCTTGTAGGTATTCCTGCAGCTGTGTTTTTGCATCTTTCAGGTTGTTATGCAAATTTTCATCTTCCAGACGAGAGCGATATAGTTTAAGGATTAGTTTTTGGCTTTCAGCAAAACCACCATCAAGAAAAACCGCGGCAATAACGGCTTCCAGTGCATCTGCAAGAATAGAAGCACGGCGAAAACCACCGCTCTTTAATTCACCTTGTCCAAGGAATAAATAATCTCCTAGTTCTATTTCAGCTGCAATTTGAGCCAACATTTCACCTTTCACGAGAAACGCGCGTAACCGACTTAATTGCCCTTCACTTTGATCCGGAAAGGAGGTGAATAGCGCATTAGCAATGACAAAGCTGAGAATAGAGTCGCCCAAAAATTCGAAGCGCTCATTATTCACACTTCCAGCACTACAATGCGTTAAAGCCTGTTTCAATAGAGAGCGGCATTTAAATTCATAACCTAATCGTCTACTAAGACGCTGCAAATCGACTGGAACCAATACTTACCTCTTAATAAAAAATTGATCTCTAAATAGGGCTGCTCCATGTGGCCCAACTTTGGATCTTATCTAAATCTATATTGGGTAAAACGACCCAACTTACAAACAGCAAAATATTTTAATTAAATTATATACTAATTAATCAGCCGCCCTATCCTTGACCACCTAATACTATCTGTTTTGCCATTCCAACTCATCCATACGACAAATGCCCTTCCACGCAAATAACTATCATCCACGAATCCCCAAAAACGGCTGTCAGCGCTATCATCACGGTTGTCGCCCATCATGAAGTATTGCCCAGGAGGAACCTCAATTTCAAAATCTTCTGCTGGAACTTCAGGTCTCACATAAATATCATGAACAACACCGTTTAAATCTTCTTGGTATTTTGCAACAGCCTTACCTGAACTTTCATCGGTGGTGTATTCAACAAAAGTTTGCTTCATCTCCTTGCCATTAATCGTGAGAACTTTATTATGGTAAGCAATTTTATCCCCAGGAACGCCAATTACCCGCTTAATGTAATCGTAACTGGGATCAGGCGGCCAGCGGAAAACAACAATATCCCCCGTTTTAGGATTAGAAACAGGAATTATTTTCTTCTCCCAAACAGGCACCCTGAATCCATAGGCAAACTTATTTACAGCAAGGAAATCACCTACTAATAAGGTAGGTTCTAATGAACCCGAAGGGATGCGGAAGGGTTCAATAAGGAAGGATCGCAATAGTAAAACCAAAAAAAACACGGGGAAAAAAGAGCGCGAATATTCAATGATTTTTCCAGGTTTTTGCTCAGGTGCACGCTTTTTGGCCCAAAAAAGAACATCAAATAAATAAATAATCCCGGTGATGAAAGAAAGTAAAACTAACAACAGAGCGAAATTCATGCTTAATTGTTCCCTATCCGATTAAAGAAAGTTATTTTTTCCGATCAGTCTGAAAAACAGCCATGAACGCTTCTTGCGGAATTTCCACGTGCCCAAGTTGTTTCATGCGTTTTTTACCTGCTTTTTGCTTTTCTAATAGCTTACGCTTTCGGGTTACATCCCCGCCATAACACTTAGCCGTTACGTTTTTACGCAAAGCTTTTACTGTTTGGCGTGCGATGATGTGATTGCCGATTGCAGCCTGAATAGCTACATCAAACATTTGTCGCGGGATGAGTTCGCGCATTTTTTCAACTAAGGCTTTGCCTCGATTGTAGGCAGCATCTTTATGGACAATCACCGCTAAAGCATCGACGCGGTCACCATTAATCAAAACATCCATTTTTACCAAATCTGCTTCCTCGAAGCGGATAAAGTTATAATCCAATGACGCATATCCGCGGCTCACTGATTTTAATTTGTCGAAAAAGTCTGACACCACTTCGCTCATAGGCATATCATAAGTAACCGATACTTGTCGGCCACTGTACATCATATTGACCTGAACCCCGCGGCGTTCAACACAGAGGGTAATAATTTGCCCTAAATAATCTTGGGGCACTAATATGTTTGCCCGCACAATCGGTTCAAACATCTGTTTGATTTGCTGAGGCGGCGGCAGTTGGGAAGGATTATCGATCATCAATGTTTCACCTTTGGTCGTTACCACCTGATAAACCACCGTAGGTGCTGTGGAAATCAAATCTAAATTGTACTCCCGCTCCAATCTTTCTTGGACAATTTCCATGTGCAGCATGCCAAGAAAACCACAGCGAAAACCAAAACCAAGTGCCTCTGAGGATTCTGGTTCATAAAAAAGCGAAGCGTCGTTAAGGCTCAATTTTGCCAATGCTTCACGGAAGGCTTCAAAATCATCCGCGCTAATAGGGAAAAGCCCAGCATAGACCTGAGGTTTGACTCGTTTAAATCCAGGTAGAGGATTCGGTGCCGGATTTTTTTCCAAGGTTAGCGTATCCCCCACTGGAGCACCCTGAATTTCTTTGATACCCGCAACCACGTAACCGACTTCACCTGCTTGTAAAACTTCAAGTTTAGTACGTTTAGGTGTAAAAATACCGACCTGATCAATTTCATAAGTCCGCCCCGTCGACATCACTCTCAGTTTATCGCCCTTGCGCATGCTTCCATTGGCAATACGAACAAGCGAAACAACGCCTAAGTAGCTATCAAACCAAGAATCAATGATTAGTGCTTGTAGGGGGGTGTCCACATCACCCTTTGGAGGAGGGATTTTAGCAACAATCGCTTCCAGAACGTCTTCAACACCAAATCCACTTTTTGCACTAACCCGAATTGCATCATGCGCTTCAAGACCAATAATGTCTTCAATTTCACCGATAACTCGTTCGGGTTCAGCCTGTGGTAAATCGATTTTGTTAAGCACAGGCAAGATTTCTAAAGACTGATCAATTGCGGTATAGCAAACAGCCACAGTCTGCGCCTCAACCCCTTGCGCTGCATCAACAACAAGAATTGCTCCCTCACAAGCCGCCAACGAGCGTGAAACTTCATAGCTGAAATCGACATGCCCGGGAGTATCAATGAAATTAAGCAAATAGGTTTTGCCATCGCGCGCCCTATAGTTCAAGGAAACGCTTTGTGCTTTGATCGTAATGCCCCGTTCACGCTCGATATCCATCGAATCAAGGACTTGTTCAGACATTTCCCTCTCTGTCAACCCGCCACAAAGCTGAATGAATCGATCAGCCAAGGTGGATTTACCGTGATCAATATGGGCAATAATAGAAAAATTACGGATTCGGCTTAAATCACTCACTGAAAAACCTGATAATAAATTTCGCTATTCTAGCTTAATTATTAACGCACAGAAAGTAGGCATTTGATAAACCTGGGCAAAGATCTATACTTTATAAGGCTGTATGTCCACTTAACACGAACGCTTGCGTGCCCGCCGCGTTATCGATTGTATAAAAACACCATCAACGGATTGAATTGGATAAATCAGACGCGGTCGCAAACATTCACAGAAAATACACAGAACACCTCTGATTAATAAACCACATTGCAAATAAAAAACAGAGATGATTTACTTAATTAGCGGCTCCGTACAAATTTGTAAAAAAATTGCCGTTGTTTTATTTTCTTACTACAATCGGCCTTTTTTGAATTCAGATAAGGATGACCAATGCAACGATTAATCACACTCTGTTTCAGCTTCATATTACTACTCGGCAGTAGTTTTTTAGCACAAGCAGATACGGCCTTTACTCAACGAAAAGACGTACAACAATTCATTAATCACATGGTCAAAGAATACAAATTTGATAGGAAGGAACTCGTAACAGTGATGGATAGTGTCCAACTGCAGCCCCAAATTATTGAATCGATGGAAAAGCCTTTTGAGAAAAAAACTTGGGACGTTTATAAACAACTGTTTCTGACCCCTGAGCGAGTTCGAGCAGGCATGGAATTTTGGCGCGCTAATAGTGACGCCTTGGCAAAGGCTGAAAAAAAATACGGTGTACCCGCTAATATCATTGTAGCAATCATTGGCGTTGAAACGCTTTATGGTAAACATCAAGGAAACTATCGCGTTCTAGATGCCTTATCAACGCTGGCCTTCAATTATCCGAAGCGTTCCCCATTTTTTAAAAAAGAGCTCAGCGAATTTCTGCTGCTTTGCCGAGAACATCATGTTCCGCCGACCCAATACCTTGGTTCATATGCTGGAGCCATGGGTAAACCGCAATTCATGCCCTCCAGTTACCGGTATTATGCAGTCAATTTTAATGAGAGTGAGAAAATTGATCTGATGAATGATGATAATGCGGTTATTGCAAGTGTTGCCAATTATTTCCACAAACATGGTTGGAAAATGAACCAAGGAATTGCTCAGCCAGCCCAAGTCGAAGGTTTGAGTTACAAAAAAATCAACACAAGCTATAAAAAGGCGGTCTATCGTGTCCAACAATTAGAGGCAGTGGGCGTTAAACCTCTAACTGCGGCAGCAAATACACCTTCAAAAGTGGGCTTGATTGAACTAACGACACAAACAGGACAAGAATTTTGGTTAGCTTATCCGAATTTTTATGTCATTACCCGTTATAATTCTAGTCCCTTATACGCAATGGCTGTCTATCTTTTGTCACAGCAATTGAAGAACCAATGGGCCATGAGCATGATTGAGAAGAAGTACGCCTATGTTTAAGCCTTATGATCGGATTGTTATGGTCATACAGAGCACACTTAGTCCAAGGAATCCTCTTTTCACGTTCAGGGCTATACCCTTAAGGCTCTTAGTGTGAGTACTTGCTTCCTTTTTATTCGACACCTAGGTGAAGAAGGTTGTTTGAGTTTAAGATTGGATCAGAATGGTCAGCTTGATGCCCCTCTGGCTCAGCGTAGCTTTGCTGAAATCAAAGCCCTACAAACCAATGCGCAAACTTATATTATTGCACCTGTAGAACGGTTCAGCCTTCATCAAATCGAATTGCCGAGGCTCCCGGAACAGAAAGCGCGGGCAGCAATTCCTTTTGCTTTGGAAGACCGGTTAGCACAGAACGTGGATACCCTCCACTTTGCTTTCGATAATTATCACTATCAAGACAGGAAATATCTGGTTGTAGTCAGCGATAAAAACGACCTTAAAGAACTTATTACTCGTTTTGATGATAACGAAATCAGTTTCGATGTATTAACGCTTGACTGGTTTGCACTAAAGCCGCATGAAACTGCCATCACAGACTCGTTGTTGCTGGTTAATAATGAGGGATTCCAAGGTGCATTAAGTCATGATCTCAGCCCGTTTTACTTGAACGAACGAACAAACGAACAAATCTTTTACTGTTTCTCTAACAGTGATAAATCCTTGCTTAACTCAATTGACGTGCAAACTATTGAGAATCCGGAACCCTCTTATGTGTGGATAGCCCAACGCCTGTTAACCAATAGATTTATCAACGTTTGCCAAGGCGAATTACAGCACGGAAGCAACCAAACCAAAACAAAACGACTCTATCAGGCTGCTCTTGGGATGAGTTTATTGTGGCTGTTGAGTATCATCACCATCAATATGGGTAAGATTTACACCCTTAATCAAGATCTTGCCGCTGTCGATGAAAAAACAGCCGTGATTTACCGTGAATTTTTCCCCCAAGCACGACAAGTCATTAGCCCCAAGTTTCGTATAACCCAACTGCTTAAATCGAATCAAAGCTCCGATTTAACCTTTTGGACTTTGCTGGATAAATTAACAAAAACAGTTAAAGAGAGTTCAGTCACCATAGAACAGCTTCGGTATCAGAATCAGATGCTCCTAGTTACCTTAGCAACAAAAAATTTTGCAAGTTTAGAGCACTTTCAGACAGCTTTGCAGAATAATAAAGTCAAAGTTAAACAAACACAGGCCTCAACGTTGAATCAACAAGTTGTGAGCACTCTGGAGTTAAATCTGTGATAGCAAATTACTGGCATAATTTAAATGAGCGCGAGCGCTGGATGGCAATGGCTGGTTCTGTCTGCTTGCTGATCTTTTTATTTTATGAACTCATCTATTCTCCTCTAGCAGCGACGGTTGAGTCCAAGTCAAAAGAACTCAATGAGAAACAACAAACCTTAGTCTGGATGCAACAAGTCCGTCAACTTCCCAAAAAACAAAAAACTGAGCAATTGATTAGCAATACCAAACTTCTAGCACTAATGGGCAACCAATTGAGCAGCAATTCATTGCAAAAATTCCCCTATCAACTGCAACAAACTGGAGCTGGCGACATTCAATTATCTTATGATCGTGTCCCCTACAATCAATTTTTACCTTGGCTATGGTCTTTAAGTAACGACTACGCAATCGCCCTTAAGCAGTTTTCTGCTGAACGTACAGAAACATCTGGGATTGTCAAATTGACCATGGTCATTACCGCAAAATCGTAAATTTATTCATTGTCAGCAGAATGCACCTTTGAGGGAACGGCCGTATTTGCTTTCTTACCGTCAAATCCGACCGCAATGGCCAATGAGCATGTGGGAACCTATGTAATACTCTTTATTGGGTATTCTCTTGAACGCTGCTCCAGCTTTTAATTCCCGCACCTTGTCTAAGTTCAGGAGGTAACTTACTTAAGGCTTTCTGGGCTTCTTCATAGTTATTGTAGCTTCCATAAACCCCCTTATAATAATTTTTGCCGTCACGATAGTACTTAACTTCCGCCATACGATTATTTTTGGGGGCCTTATAGAGTTTTCCAGCCACCTGAGATGCTTTTTCACTTTCGCCAAGTTCAATGGTATAGCTGTTCGGGTTTTGGCTATTTACCCAATTGCGATCCATATCTTTGTGCGAAGCAGGGGAACGATATGATCCCGCGTAATAAGAATCAGGCACAGAAACTTCGCGATAGGCTGGGACAAATTCACCATAATTTGCCGTCCCATCATAAGACTGCGGATAAAATTGTGTAGTTTGATACATATAAGGCTGATTTGTGCTGTATCTCGAATAATAGTTTTGACGATCACTAAGGCATGCTGTTAACCCACTCGCACAGAGGCAGACTACTAGAATTCTTGCTTTCTTCATCATCGCACTCCCTTTATTTTTATTCTTTTGGGGATATAAAATGGATAAGCATAAATGATTCCAGTTTCACTCTTTGATTCCTCACTACCTGTTGTCTCAAATCAAGTTATCGCATACAGTATGGGTTTTTGCTTTGTTGATTGACTATGTGGACACATCGACGTTCGGGACAAACTCACCAGCGCGGGAACCAAGATCATCGTGATCCTTATGAAAGGGATCGAACCCGCGTTATCCATTGTCCCGCTTTTCGCCGCCTTCAACGTAAAACGCAAATTCTCGGTACGGACGAGGGTGATTTTCATCGCACTCGCTTGACGCACTCCCTGGAAGTAGCTTCCATAGGTTGTAGTATCGTACGTAATCTTGCAATCAACCATTCACAATTTGTGCTTGAAGGATTATTACCCAGCGAAGATTTAATCAATACCATTTGCTTACTGCACGACATTGGCCACCCTCCTTTTGGTCATGGAGGTGAAGTCGCGCTAAATTACATGATGCGTAATCATGGTGGCTTTGAAGGAAATGGGCAAACAATGCGCCTGTTAACCAAAGTTGAAAACAGTTATGGTAATTACGGGCTTGATTTAACCCGTCGAGCTTTGTTAGGCATTCTTAAATACCCTGTGAGTCGCGCTAAGGTAGTCGCTCCTGAATTACCCAAAACGGTTGAGTCGTTGCAAAAATCTATCCGCATTAACGATTGGTTACCACCGAAAGCTTATTTTGATTGCGAACAACCCGAGGTTGATTGGCTGTTGTCCCCCTTCACTGAAAACGACAGAACTCTATTTCAAACCCTCTCCAAGCCACCACAACACAATGAACACGGCAAAGCAGCTTACCGTAGTTTTGATTGCTCAATCATGAATACAGCAGACGATATCGCTTACGGGGTTCATGATTTAGAAGATGCGATTCACTTACGTTTAATTAATCGCACTCACTTAGAAACCCAAGAATTTTGCAAGCTTCTGCACGCGACACCTTTAGTACAAAATCAACGTCAATTACTTGATGCTTTATTTAGCCTAGAACTACATCAGCGAAAACAAGCAATCGGTGAAATGGTAAATTATTTTATTACATCAACTCATATTTCAATGACTAACGAAGCATTTGAAAATCCTCTGCTAAAACACAATATCACCCTATTACCTGAAGCGGCTGCCCTGCTCAATTACTTGATGCAATGCATTTACGAGCATGTGATTGACTCTCAAGAGGCTAGAACTTTTGAATACGGAGGCCAAACTGTTGTTTTGCGTCTTTTTGAAGCAATTAGTTCTAATCCAAACAGCTTACTCGATAATAAAAATCGCATTTTATTTAGGGAAGCTCAAGACGAAGAAGCCGGGTTCCGTGTGATCTGCGATTATATTGCCAATATGACAGATGAATATGCGTACCGCATGCATGAACGATTATTTGGATTTAACACAAGAACTATTTTTGAGAGGCTGTAAGGCGTAAGCGCAATATAGTATGGGGTTTGATCAGAAGGTGCTAACTCTTTGATTTATTCATTAATGTGGCGTCCCCAAGGGGATTCGAACCCCTGTTACCGCCGTGAAAGGGCGATGTCCTAGGCCTCTAGACGATGGGGACCTAGATTTGAACTACTTTGGGGGAGGATCAGTGTCAAAGCTGATACTCCCTTTATTCCTCCATCCCGCGACTACTCTGCAGGTCAAGGAATCGCTTATTATCATTGAATCTCACCAATAACTTTCTTGGTATTGATGAGAAGTGAGTTGCTAACGCAACCCTAATATCTTGCGATATGGCGTCCCCAAGGGGATTCGAACCCCTGTTACCGCCGTGAAAGGGCGATGTCCTAGGCCTCTAGACGATGGGGACCTAAAATGTTTCCCATCAACAACCGAAATTGATGATGGTGGAGCTAGGCGGGATCGAACCGCCGACCTCTTGCATGCCATGCAAGCGCTCTCCCAGCTGAGCTATAGCCCCGAAAAGAGAATCGCAGTTTAATGAGGCACCTCGTGGCTGTCAAGCAATTTTTAATAAATTTATAAGGTGAGAAAAGTACAAACACTCACAAAACTCTGCTATGGGAGATTCCATAAACTTGCGCGGTAACCACAAATAGGTTCTTCCAATCACCTACGCCAAATCTCGAATAACACCTTGATATAGAACAAAAAATAACCAGTTAAGTGTAAATTTATTGCTTTTATCGCTTCTTGCAGAAACCCCTGCTACACTAAATTTATGTACCCTAACCGATAAAGGATTATCGATGCGTAAATTATATCTCTTATGGTTATTATTACTGGCTTGCAATGGTTTTGCTCAAACACGCGAAATAGCAATAACGATCGATGACTTGCCACTCGTTGCTTCTAAAATGGATACACCAGGGAATCAACAAAGGGCAACAGAGCGATTTAATAAAATAATTGAAGCACTCACACAAAACCACGTTCCTGCTACTGGCTTTGTCATAGCGGGTGCTATTGCCAAAGGACAATGGGCTTTTCTTGAACAATTTCGTAATGCTGGATTTGACTTAGGCAACCACACCTACTCACATTATAATTTGAACCAAATGAGTGCTGATAAATACATAGCGGACGTGGCTCGAGCTGATAAAATTCTAGCTCCTTTGCTTACTGAACCTAAATATTTCCGTTACCCTTATCTTGCTGAGGGGAATAAAACCTCTAAACCTAAGGTTCTCAATTATTTAACAGAAAACCATTATGTCATTGCTCCAGTTACAATAGATAGCAAAGATTTTCGCTTCAATGAACAGCTCTATAAAGTACCGTATCGCTCGAGGGAAGCCTATATCAATAAGCTAAAACCGCGTTACCTCGACTATATCTGGAATCAAACGTTAAAAGCCGAACAGCGTGCAAAAGGCCAACCAGTCAAGCAAATTTTACTTATCCATGCAAATTTGCTGAATAGTTATGTTTTGGGTGATATTATCCAAATGTATAAACAAAATGGTTATACTTTTATCACTTTGACTGAGGCGCTTAAAAACCCTGCACCCGCACTCACTTTCCCTGCATCAGAAGGTTCTAACGAAAAATCGACTGATGAAAAAGCTGGTGGTGGCGGGGAAGACAACGTATTAGGAATTGGAGGTCAACTTTTGTTTCATTAATTGCTTTAATTAGCAGCACCGAAATCCCAAGAGAATTCGGTGCCCATGCTAATTTAGTTTCTGATTATTTGTAAGTTACTGCTGCTGGACCTAGAATTTGTTGGCATTGAGCCCTTGTTAAATACACGAAACCCTGTCCTTTACAAGCATTGAGCCCTTTGCAAGCATTATTAGCTGTTTTACAACTGCTGTAGCCTTTGCAGCCATTTACAGTTAAACACTTAACCATGCCGTGGTGGTGGCAATGTGCTGAAGCAACGGCAGGAACAGCCGAAAATAAAGCTGCTGCACCAATGGCTAAAGCTGCACCTGTTATTTTCATTTTATCCATCATAAATTCCTTTTTCAAAGTTAACGAGAGATTGAACAACACAGCTATATCTGATTGCAAAAAAAGCAAGAATAAATCTTAATTGCACAAATGAGTTTAGGTGGATAAATTATAAAATGTCAAGTTTTGATCAATATGCTTATTTTATTGTCGGAAAAGGTTTGCGGGGCTCCTTTTGCGATAATTCATTCTTTTTATTGGAGTCAATCGAGGCAAAAACCCTAGCTAAGTCTTCGGTGAAATGATTCAAATTCGCGTTCATACTAGCAACTAAAGTTTCAATATTTACCTGTTTCGTTTTTTGATGATAATAAAGCACTCCCCTTTTATACAGCTGATTACCGGAATAAATGAGGTATTCAGCTCGAAGAATACTATTTCCTTCAATATCTACTTCAAATTGTGAAATATCAATTTGTAACTGGTAGTCAGGTTTCGATTTATAGTCCCAAGGCGCGCTAACTACAGTGGCACCAGGCAATAAAGTTAAAAGATTCGCTTCGATCACCCTCTTTGTATTTTTATCTAAATTTTCAACCCACCGGTGATACTCTTCCAATTTAACTTCGTGGGAAGTGTAATGAATAATAAACTCAGGTTTTAACATGTACGCAGGGGTATTAATTTCATTTATTCCAATGCGTAAATAGGAGTATTTTTTCACCGGCTTTTGCATAGGCGAAATTGGATTGAGCACATAAAATTGCGAATCGGGGCTGCGACCACAAGATATGAGCATAACACTCACTAATATAATCACTCCTATTATGCTCCCTCTCACTTTCTCCCTCGCAATAATGATTCTGGATATCGTAATAAATAATCTGTCAAATTCTGAGTCGAATTTGCAGCAGCAGATACGTCTTTCATGCTTTGATTAAACGTGTTAAACGTTGGTGGAATAATTTCGTCCAAATTAGTAGCCAAGCTCGAGACTTGCTTTAAGCTCTCGCCGAAAGCAACAAATACAGGCGGCATTAAGTGATTTAAGTTTAGCGCTAAAGCAGAAACATCTCCTAAGCTATGGTTAAAATTAGTTAAAGTTGGCGGTATCAGTTCATGCAAATGAGTAACCAATCGATCCATACTTATAGCCATATTTTTTGTTGCATCGAATGCGCCATTTACTTTTTCAGAGTGAACAAAATCACTAATATCTTCAAACGCTTTTTTAGCCGCTGTAAAAGCTTCATCTAAACTTGTGTATTCCCGAGGTGTATTACTCGTAGGAAAAATAGGGTAGCCACGGAACTCAGCCTTTATAGGAGGTTGCGGGGGAATAGCTTTTTCTATATCAATCGAGGCAATTCCCGTTAAATAATTAGGTTTTTTTATCGTAGCGACATACCCTTTACTGATTAACAATTGGATAGGGCTTTGCTCTCCAACAAATGTTCTTTCGACAAAAAATTGGACATAGACAGGAATTTTTATTTTGTTTTTAGTTTCATTTTCTGTGATCTCGATGCGCTTAACTTCGCCTATTTTTACTCCTCGATATGTCACATCTGAGCTTACATTCACCCCTGCCAAAGAGCCTCTAAAAAACATAACATAAGTTTCGACTTTTTCACGGATGTATTCATCGTATGCATAAAGTCCGATAATGATTGTCAAACTGATTGCTCCACCCACAAACAGCCCAACTAATGTATATAATCGTTCCTGACGCATAACTGTCCCTTAATAGGCAATTAATTTGAAATAAATGCTACTTATTACTAACCACACAAAACTTCGAGTAATAATTCGCGACATTGCCTTTCTTAATAGAGAATGTCTTGTTGCTACTTGATAATAGTAATAGCCTACGATCAGACTCACTATAGTGCAATATAATGTCATCTTAATTACTGAATAAATAAGACCAGAGCTTGTAACAGTGTTTGTTAAATGAAACATGTATTCATAAATATCGGTATATAAAAGAAATCGAAAACAGAAATAGATGCTGATAAAGACAATGCTCACTGAGTACAAGTATAAAACCAGCGCACTGAAGGTAATTCCCAACATGATTGGAATAATATAGAGCACAATGACTTCGTCAGGTGATAAATTCAACTTTTTGATGCGTGCAGTAATCAAATTTAAAGCAGTTTGCAACGACAACATAAGTCCAATGAGAAAAGGCAGAAAATCATAAAATAATATTTTCTGAGAAATCAATAATACTTGGTGCTGTAAGTTATATGGACTCAGAATATTATAAATATTGAGTACAATCGATATACCTAGCAGAGAGCTAATCAACATCAACGGAATTAAAAGCCTAACACCGGAACGGTAGACTGTGTATAGCAGTCCATGCCATGAAAGAGACAACCTACCTGTTAGAAGATCCACAAAATTCAAACATAAATGACCAAAAAAATAGAAAAAAATGATAATTGAACCTAATACTGGCGCTCCATAGTAACGTAATCGTTCTGGTAAGTGCATCCTCTTATCCTTATTCAGGGGGTAACAACTCACACCGACAAAGGAAGGCCAGATTGGTTTAATGGGTTATTCCCAAATGAGTTATCACACTATTCTTTAATAATACGGGAATTGCAAGGATTTAAAAACATCAATATGAGATCTGTTCAACATTAAGAAATAGTTAAAGGGAGAAAGTGTTAAGGAAAGTAAAGATGGATGAAGGCATCTATCGTTGGGATACCTTCATTCGAAACTAATTAGCGTCTACTGCTTCTGAGCGCTTTCTTGTTGCTTTTTTGTGTTGTTTCCAATCACGGTCTTTTGCAAAAATGAAGCTTGCTGCTTCTTCGATGAAGAAACCGATATCATCGATATTTGCCCAAGCACAATACTCAGAAATTTTATCGAAAGTTTCACTACTTATTTCAGCTTTGATTTTTTCCTTCTTATGTACACGAGTTCCATTGATAATTGGCATATTGACCTCAACTGTTATTTTAAGCGTCATCAATCTTAGCAAATAAAATTCCTATTGCAAAGTGAACAACAAAACCTTATCCGTCATCGATAGCTAGCGTCATATATTCACTTCAAATTAGGAAACAATAGCAAAAGGTTTTGGAAATTCGGGATAAAAACTACTCCACATTCTATCGCAGAAGCGAAGCACATTCTCATGCTTGTTTAGATGGGTTTTCAAAGCATCCACATAAGGCACCCACACAATATTCGCCAAAAATGGAAAAGCAATCGCATCGATGGTACTTGGTTCATTTCCATGGAAATATTTCTTCTCACCCAGCAAGTCCGCAATGGCATCAAGCGTTCTATAGCCCATCTCTAAAATTTCTTCATATTTATGACGCCCAATGCCTTGAGAGTATAAAGTTTTCAGTATGTTCTTACGTACTACAGTTGGAATAACTAATTTGGATAATGCTGGCATTTTGTCAAAGAAAGCCTTCTTAACAACCGGCCAATTTGGTTCATATTGCCAACGCATATAAACCATAATCCAATATAACCGCTCAGCAAAAGTATTATCGAGTATTACAGTCAATGCTTTCTGTTCTTTATTTAAATTTCTATCAAGAAAATCGCCGAATTTTCTTTTTAAATAATCAATAATCATCTCACTATCAGCAAGCGTCTTACCGTCGATTTTAATGAAAGGAAGCTTACCTTTAGGTGCTTTGCGCGGATCCCTCACAAATCGAATTTCGAAAGGAATTTCTGCCATGCGCAAATAAGTCTCGACCTTTAGGCAGAATGGACTAGCATTTGGCAATCCCCAAATACCAGGAAATTGGTACAATGTAATCATGTTGGCTATTCCTTAGCTATAGCACTGTGTTTGTAAAATTTTGGAGAATTCAAGGTCTGTTGACCCTCAAATCTCGCGAGATGATAATCTGTCAAATAGGTAGTAAACAAGTTTAGGAAAGAGAAAAATGATTCAATGTCCTTGCGGTTCAGAAACGCATTATCTGGCTTGCTGCGGCAGATATATAGAAAATCAGGAAACACCCAATACCCCAGATAGCTTAATGCGCTCACGCTATACGGCCTATTCTCAAGCTAACATCGGCTACATCAAAAAAACCATGAGTGGTAAATCGTTAGAAGGGTTTGATGCAGCTGAGGCCGAGCGCTGGGCAAAACAGGCTACTTGGATTGGATTACGAATTATAAAAAGCTACTTGGATCCTAAACGACAGGATGTTGGCTATGTCGAATTTATTGCAAGTTATCAAATGCAAGGAGAAAATCAAACAATCCATGAACTAAGTCAATTTCAGCGGCATGAAGGCAAATGGTTCTATACGGATGGTACTCATCTTAAGACTCCTTTGCCGCCTAAAAAACCGAAAATTTCCCGTAATGCACCTTGTCCTTGTGGTAGTCAAAAGAAATACAAAAATTGTCATGGGAAAGTATAGCAAGTGGTTGGGTCATTGATCTGGGAGGGATTTTTACCTTCCAACTCAGGAAGCCCCGGTGTAAGCATAACCATAACCAGGAAATTGAAAAAGGGTACTCAGGACAATGCCTGAGGCCGGCTGCTGACTACGCATCAAAAATGCCCAAGAGCTTCTTCGTGCGCACCCAAGCCACCACACAGACACACGCCTGAATGAGCGTGCTATCACGTTTTCAGTCAAGGGAATCTCAAGCTACCTTCAGGAACTGAATCATTAAAGAACAATGTCGAAAAATCCTATTGCTAATTATTTTTAAATTTGCTTTAATCCACCCGTCTTATGGATTCCGCATGGAAGATTGCAAGTAAGCTCAAATACATGGAAATGGATGATGTCTAACGATTTAGCGATTTTTTTATCGAAACAGCTGCTTTGGCACGCTTTGTTGATCCCCTCGCCCGTTATTCTGACGGCTCTCTTTTGCGGGCTAATCATTTCAATTTTACAAGCCATCACTCAAATTCAGGATTCATCCCTAAGCTTTATTCCTAAAATTCTAGCGGTTGTCTTAATGCTCATGCTCTGTGGCGAATGGATGCTGCATTCCCTTGTTGATTTCACCAAAAATCTGATCGCAAGCATTCCGGAGACAATAGGATGATCACTGTCAGCTATTCTCCATTTGCTGTTTTTGCTCTAGTCGCCATTCGCCTCGGTGTGATCTTAATTTTCACTCCTATTCAAGCAATCCGACAATTGCCTATTCATGTACGGCTATTCATTGTGTTTGCGTTGAGCATTTTTCTTGTCAGCAACTTATCCTTGTCCGTGCGACCACCGGATGAGATCGGTTTAGCTATCGACGCACTGGTAGAATTAAGTAATGGCTTAATTTTATCCATTAGCCTTTTTGCCGCTTTTGCCGTTTTCCAGATTGCCGGTCAATTAATCGATACACAAATTGGCTTGAATTCTCTTGCCATTTTGAATCCCGTTGATCATTCTTATGATCCACTAACTGGCCGTTTATTATCCCTTTTTGCGGTTTTAACCTTTTTTGCTTTGAACGGGCATCATCGATTAATACAAGGGTTAGCTTTTTCATTAACAATTATCCCTCCAGGCAAACTTATTTTTTTCAACCATCTTAGCCTTTTGCTTAATCAATTTGGTTTGGTTCTTAACCTCGCTTGGATGCTGGCTAGCCCAGTGCTCATCGCCATACTGCTCATTGAATTCTTGAGTGCCATCATCACCCGAAATATGCCGCAAATGAGTACTTATTTTTTAGCAATGCCGATTAAAATTTTGCTTGGCTTTTTTCTTCTTATTTTTATATTTAATTATGTTACTCCGCTGGCGGATCACCTTTTCAACCTCTGTTTTCAAACGTGGCATGAGGTGATGGTATGAGCGATAAAACAGAGAAAGCAACGCCTTATAAACTGCAAAAGGCGAAAGAAAAGGGCTACGTCAATAAAAGCATTGAGTTGAATTCCACATTAATTTTAATCGGTTTGCTCAATGTAACTAGCGCTCTATGGCCTTCAGTGCTACAGCACATTAAGGCGTTAATGATGCATCTATTCTTTTTTGCGACACATCTACCCATGAGCATTGATAACCTGGATAAATTACAGCAATTTTTCTTATCCACCTTAATTCGCTTATGGTTACCTTTTGCCCTAACAAGCATACTTTTACTTGTTCTATCAACGATTGCTCAAACTGGTTTTGTTTGGTCCACAAGTGCGCTTACACCTAATTTTAATCGGTTAAATTTAGCTCAAGGGCTGAAACGATTATTTTCATTTAACTCTTTATTTTTGGGAATAAAGTCAAGTCTCAAATTACTCTTAATTTTCATATTAATCCTTTTAAATCTTCCTCGTGAAATTAATACCTTATTACAACTACACGCTCTCAACCCTAGCGCCCATCCTCATTTAATAATGCAGCTAATTTTAAAATTGGGTTTGCAACTTTTATTATTGTTATTTGCACTAGCCATATTAGATAAGCTCTATATGAGCTGGAAATATAAAAAAGACAATCGCATGAGTAAACAGGAAGTTAAAGACGAGTATCGCCAACGTGAAGGCGATCCTAAAATTAAATCTAAAATCAAACAATTGCAGCAACAAATAAGGCAAAAAACAGCAGCATTAGAACAAGTAAAAACAGCCGATGTAATGATTACTAATCCCACCCACTTAGCAATTGCCCTGAAATACGAACGCAGCATCATGCCTGCACCGAAAGTGGTGTTTAAAGCGCGTGGAGAATTTGCCCATCAAGCAAGGGTACTGGCCAAGCGCCATGCTATTCCGATTATCCAAAATAAATCATTTGCGCAATCATTGTTTGCCACTGTGGAGTTAAATCAATGGATTCACACCGAACATTTCCCAGTTGCTGCCCTAATTTTTCGTGAGATTTATCGCAACCAAGGTATCTCATGATGGAAAACAATAGAAATAAATATCAGGGTAACAGTGAATTGATCATGATAAGTTTTGCAATCAGCATATTACTTATCTTATTTATTCCCATTCCAGCTGGATTACTCGATTTTTTACTCATCATCAACTTTAGTTGGGCTTTAATTATACTTCTCCTAACGTTTTATACTGATAAGCCTTTGAGTTTTTCTACTTTCCCAGCGCTATTACTGCTTTCAACCCTTTTTCGCTTATCGCTTAATATTTCTGCTACTCGCCTTATTTTGACCAACGGCAATGCCGGAAATGTCATTCAAGCAATAGGGCAGTATGTCATCCGCGGCAATTACATAATGGGATTAGTGGTTTTTTTAATTCTAATTCTCATTCAGTATCTCGTGATCACCAATGGTGCCCAACGAGTGGCCGAAGTAGCCGCTAGGTTTACCTTAGACAGCATGCCGGGTAAGCAAATGAGTATTGACGCCGATCTCAATATGGGCATTATCTCCCAAGCGGAAGCAAAATTTAGGCGCGCCCAAATTGAAAAGGAAGCCAATTTCTATGGCTCCATGGATGGTGCATCTAAATTTGTTAAGGGAGATGCGATTGCCGGTATTTTAATTATTTTAGTCGATATTCTTGGTGGGTTTGCCATCGGCATGGCACAAAAAGGATTAAGTCTTACTGAATCGATTCAGCGATATACGCTGCTTACCGTAGGCGATGGTTTAGTAACTCAAGTTCCTGCACTCATCATTTCAACAGCGACCGGAATTATTGTAACGAGAGCAGCCACTGACACCCAGCTTGGTGGTGAAATTTCTAAACAAATTGCAGCTTATCCTAAAAGTTTAATTATGGTTTGTTTTGGCCTCTTAAGCTTGCTACTGCTAAAAGGCATTCCTGCCATGCCTGTAATCACTATTTCAGGCTTAGTTGCCATTGCCGCCTGGTTTGCATTTCGATCAAAGGCGGAAGAAACCATTGAAGAAATTGAAGAATCCCTTTACGAAAAAATTAAAATTTATCCGATAGAAATCCAGTTGCATCAGGAGTTATATGCTTGCCTAGCCCAACAAGAGCAAACCTTTCTTCAGTACTTGCAACAAGTCAGGGAACGCTTAGCTTTTGAAATCGGTTTTGTCATGCCTGAAGTCAAATTAATAAGCGATAAAAAACTCAGTTATCCATTTTATTGCATCAGTATCCAGGGTAATAATCAAGGCTACCACCAACTGCATTTTGATAAAGTTCTCGCGATTGTTTCAAGTCGAACGCATCAAGAAACCACCATCCTGAATCAAGGTATTGAAGTACGAGATCCCAGCTATGGATTGCCTGCAGTTTGGATTGATGCAAATCAAGAAACCAAAGCGATTGAAATGGGATATACCCTCTGTGATCCCATTAATGTGCTGATCACTCACGTAAAAGAAGTTGTTTATAATCATACTGCTGATTTGCTTACCAGAACGGAAACAGGAGCTCTACTCGAGCAAGCGGATATACGTCATCTTCGCGATGAACTTATCCCTACCCTATTATCGCTTAGCCACGTCCAATGTATTCTTAAAAATTTATTACAAGAAAAAGTTTCAATCCGTAACTTATCCACTATTCTCGAAGTTTTGCTTGAACATGCAAAAAATATCACTGATCCAGGCCAACTTACTGAACTAGTCCGCATGCGTCTTGGTGCAGCGATTTGCCAAAAATTAATGATTAATCAAAAGAGTTTACAGGTACTCACACTTGCACCTGTCTTAGAGCAAGAGCTCAATCAAAATTTGGGCAAAGATTTTTGGGCATTAGAACCCAGTTTAACTGAAACCTTTATTACTTCTCTTGCCAATCAAGTTGAAAAAATGCTTGGTGAAAGAAAAAGACCGGTTTTGCTCTGTTCTTCAGCCCTGCGAAAACACATAAAACAATTAACACAGCGAGTGATTCCACATCTTACTGTACTGGCCATGAATGAAGTACCGGTCAGTATTTCAGTTGAATCATTCGCAGTTGTACAATAAGGATGAAAAGGAATGCTGATTGATGCCCTCGGAGCAGCACAAATTGCCATGTTACAAGACCAAATGCGTTTGCAGTCGATCAACCAAAACATCACTAATATGCAAACCCCGGGTTATAAACGCCAGCTCCTTGAAAGCACCGAATTCGCTAGTCTACTTGATGCAGAAATCGCGTCAGCTAACCAACAAATGGAAAGAGCACAATTCTTTACTCAAGGTACCGTGATGCAATCACAAAATGCAAAAGACATTGCAATTTCTGGCGACGGTTTTTTTGAAGTGCAAGCAGAAGAAGGTATTTTTTATACCCGTCGAGGCGATTTGCATGTCAATGAACGGGGTGAATTGTCTCTGGCGACCGGTGCTTTACTTTTAGGAAAATCAGGCCCCATAAGGGTGGATGATAATATTTTCACCATTGACACCCAAGGTATGGTGTATATCGATAATCGCAAGGTTGATCAAATAAACCTTGTCGAGTTTGCAGAAATACAAAAATTGAACTACCGAGGTAATGGACTCTATGAAGCCATTGAGTTACCTAAGCCCGCTAATAGCACAACCAGTGTACTGCAAGGTTTTATTGAGCAATCCAATGTGAAGTCTGTTGATGAAATGCTAGAAATGCTCAAAACTTCGCGCCATTTTGAAGCATCACAAAAAGTTATGCACACCGCTGATAATCTATTGTCTGCAGCAATCAATCAATTAGGAGAAGGAAATGTCTGACGCATTTGCAATTGCCGCAAGCGGCTTAAAATCTGAGGAATATTATATCGATAAGATTGCTAATGATCTTGCGAATTTGAACACACCAAATTACAAGGCCTCAAAAATTATTTTTACCGATGTACTGTACCAAAATATTACCGGTAGTTCTCCAAACTATCAAACTCAAGCGCAGTCGAAATTAGGCTTAGGCACTGCAATTTATAAAATAACAAAAGATTTTAGCACGGGATCGCTAAAGCCAAGCGATGATTGGCATAACATTGCCATCGATGGTAATGGTTTCCTGCAAGTTATAAACAGTGAAGGCAATATTTCCTATACACGCAATTCTACATTGATTACTGATGAAGATCGTTACCTTGCTACTCAAGATGGCCTAAGGTTAGTGGACAACATTCAAATCCCGGAAGATTACATTGAGGTTAGGATTCAAAAAAATGGCGATGTTGAAGCCATTTTGCCCGATGAGCCTGAACCTCAATTATTAGGTACGATTAAACTCGCTAAGTTCATAAATCCTGAAGCCTTAGATCCTATCGGCACTGGCCTATACAACACAACGGATCAGGCTGGTGAACCGATCATAGATATCCCGGGCAACAGTGGCATGGGATCTTTGCTACAAAAGCAAATTGAGCAATCAAACGTTGATATGGTAAGTGCACTAATGCAGTTAACGCTCGCCCAGCGAGTCTATCAGTTAAATGCCAAAGCCGTGCAAATCACTGACGAATTGGAAAGAATAACCAATGAAATTCGGAGTTAAGGCAAGTTTAATATTTTGGCGATCAGTGATGCAACAAGCCTGGATTAAATTATGAAATTAATCATTAGCTTCTTTATTCTTCTGTTAGTCCTTCCTTTAGCAAGGGCGGTGAGTTTATTTGACGAAAACAATTATCGCTCGCTTATTGCCGATAGAAAAGCTTATTTGCCTGGCGATCTTTTGACCGTCATCGTTATGGAAACATCAGATGCCCACAGTAGTGCCGATCTTGCTTCGGGCAAGGAAATCAAGGCTGCATTAGAAGCAAATTATAACAAAGAACACCACAAGGTCGGTTTTGGTTTAAGTGGTAAAGGTCGCTCTGCCGCTAAAACTGGCCGTAATGGCAAAATTAAAGCTGCTCTAACTGTGCGCATTAAGAATGTTCAATCTGGCGGTTATCTCGTAGAAGGGCATCAGCTTATCCGCATCAATGGCGAACAACAAACAATTTTACTCAGAGGCATTGTCAGATCCGAAGATATCAGTTCGCAAAATACCGTGCTTTCCACTCGCCTTGCTAACGCACAAATTACTTATACCGGGGATGGCTCTGTGGCAGATTCACAGCGACGTAATTACGTGTATAAAATGTTGTCATTGGTGGGGTTAGTGTGATGGAGAAATTGAGGCTACGACCATTTAGGCATTCACTTAATTGGTTATTGATTAGCTTAATTCTGGCTTTGAGCTTCATTTCAAGCCATGCAACGGTACGCCTTAAATCCATCGCCCATGTCTCAGGTTTACAAGAAAACCCCATCACGGGTTATGGTTTAGTTATTGGCCTTGCTGGTTCGGGCGACTCTCGCCGAAACAAAGACACAACCCAAGCTATTGCTAATCTATTACAAACTTTTGGTGTCAATATCAATCCTAATGAAGTGAACAGCCGAAACTCAGCAACTGTCATTGTGACAGCTAGTATCCCATCTCATGCGCATCAGGGGGATAAACTTGATGTCAATGTCGCCTCCTTAGGCGATGCTAAAAGCCTCCTCGGAGGAACACTTCTGGTCACCCCGCTCAAAGGCCCTGACAATCAAGTGTATGCTCTGGCACAAGGCCCTATTTCGATTGGCGGCTTTAAATACGATTTCTACGGTAATGTAATTCAAAAAAATCATCCCACAACAGGACTTATACCCAGTGGCGCAGTGGTTGAAAAAACGATTCACAATGAATTGATCAATAAGGAAGGTGAATTACACATTATTTTAAATCGCCCAGACTTTACTACCGCCGACCATGTGGAGAGTACGTTAAATCAACAATTCGGTGCCAATATAGCCTTTGCTAGAACAGCTCAAGATATCGAAATTCACCCCCCAGCGGCAGCAAAGAAGCATTTTATTCGTTTTATCAGCCAATTAGAGAACATCGTCATTGAACCTGACAATTTGCCTACAGTTGTAGTTAACGAGCGCACAGGGGTGGTGATTGCCGGTGCTGATGTGAAAATTGATCCTGTTACTATTTCTCATGGAAATTTACAAATTGCTATTGCCACTGCTTATAACATCTCCCAACCCACACTACTCAGTGATGTCAGTAGAGAAGTTCATACCGCGATTACCCCGTCCTCGAATATTAACGTGAAAGAAACGACGGCTAATTCGGTGACACTTAGCAATGGCGCAACCATTGCGGATTTAATTGCTTCTTTAACCAAAGCACAAACATCTACGCGGGATATTATTGCAATTTTGCAAAGCTTGCAGCGTGCAGGAGCCCTACACGCCGAACTGGTGATTCAATAACAAGGAGGAAATATGAGCAATGATCCGACTATCGAATTAATTCGCTTGGCATTAGACGCAAGTTTAATGCGACAAACAGCGATTGCCAATAACATTGCCAATGCGAATACTCGTCATTACCAAACCATGGAGGTCAATTTTGAAGAGCAATTAGCCCAAACAAACGATATCAGTACGGATCTCTTGCACAATGTAAGCCCCTTCTATAAAACCAGCAATACCTATTCGCCAATCGATGAGCAGATTGCTTTAAGTGTAAAAAATACGACTCATTATCGCGCACTCATTAAAGGATTAAATCAAAAGTTGGCCATCATGAAATTGGCTTTACACGGGAACAATTAACCATGAACTATGATCAAATTTATGCAATTGCAGGGCAAGGTATGCGCTTAGAGAAATTACGTGTTGACGTAGTTGCTAACAACATTGCCAATCAGCATAGCTTGCAAAATGCAGATGGGACCCTGTTTCAACCCATGCAAGTTCTAGCAACAGCAATACCTTTTTCAGATTATCTTGGCAACTCAGAAGAAATTGACATTGCCACAATTGAGTTGGTTCCTCAGACTACTTCACCTAATAAAGTTTATCAACCGGGGCACCCTGCAGCCGATAAACAAGGTTATGTCAGCTATCCAGGGATTAGCATGGTGGATGAAATGACCACCCTGTTGCGTGCTTCGCGAAGTTATGAAGCCAACATCAAAATCATCAATGCAGCTCATAGCCTCTATCTTCAGGCCTTAAGTATTGGAGAAGAGCGATGAAACTTCATGCGCCAAATGCAATTGGCTTTAACTCGGAAATAAAGACTATAGAACAAGTCAATCAATCCACTCCTTCTTTTGCCGGCTGGCTAACTGAAAAGCTAGGAGAGACGAATAACCAATTACAAGCATCAGACTATGCGCTCCAACAATTAGCGAGTGGTCAAACAATAAACCTGCATCAGGCCATGTTAACCCTAGAGCAAGCAAAATTATCTTTGCAATTTTTGGAGCAAGTGCGCAATCGCTTGATGAGTGCTTATCAGGAAATAATGAGAGAGCAGATTTAACGTGAAGTATTTAGAAACTTGCCTGCATTGGTTGAAAGCACAAAGTAAGCAACGCCAATTAAGTATTTTCATTGGCTTAATATTAATTGCTGGCGTTGGCATTTTACTTACATATTGGACTATTACCCCCCCTTATGGTGTTTTATTTAATCACCTAGACAGTCGTGATGCCAATCAAATTCTTAACCATTTAGAACAGGCCAATATTGCCTACAAGGTACGTAATCAAGGCAGTGAAATTCTCATTGCCCAACCTTTAATCGATAAAACTCGCATTAAACTGATGAATAGCGAGATGCAATTTGCGCAACGAGTTGGTTTCGAATTGTTTGATAAAAGCGATTTTGGCATGACCGATTTCTCACAAAAAATAAATTACCAACGTGCCTTGCAAGGCGAATTAGAACGCACCATCAGTAGCCTTGACGAAGTACAACAAGCACGAGTTCATTTAAGTATTCCGGAACATCATTTATTTCAACAAGAGGAAAATCAACCGAAAGCCGCAGTCAGCTTGTACTTAAACCGGCCGCTTACTTCTCAACAAGTCGCTAGCATTCAACAATTGATTACCGCCAGCGTCGCCCACATGCAGAAAAACAATGTGATTATTGTCGATCAAAATGGCAATAGCCTTACTAATGACGAGGATAATTCTACTGTAGGACATTTTGCCATCAAGAAAAACATAGAACACTACCTGAATCAAAAAGTCACACAGATGTTGAACGCTGTTTTTGCTGACGAAGAAGTGATGGTCAAAATTGATGTGACTTTAAATTATGATGAATTGCGGCGCGAACTCATTAAACCACAGCATGATGGGATAGTGACTCATGAAAAAGAAACCCAACACTCCACTTCATCAAAATCAGATAAAGCCCACACTAATCGCGATTTAACCCGGGAAAAGAGTTACCAATTTGGGAGCGAAAAGGAGCATTTTACACGGGCAAGCGGCAATATAGAGCGGCTTTCCGTATCGGTTGCAATTCCTCAATTTACTAGTCAGCAAACCATTGAACAAATCAAACGCCTGGTGAAATCAATTGTCGGTTTTGATGAAGCACGGGGTGATAAAATCAGTATTGAAGCTTTGATTACTAAACCCACTTCAATTCCATCACTCCCACTCACTTCTTCTGCGACCCAAAACAATGCACCCTTGAATTTAATTTTTAGCGCAATCTTTGGTTGCTTAGTTCTAGCAGTTTTTTTCTATTCTTTGACCGTTAAATCACGCCGTCGCCAAAGACAATTCTTGTTGACCGAATTAACTCAATGGTTAAATAAATATGAGTAATCAATTGAAATCCATTTTACTTAAAATAGCGCGGTTACCCAAAACGGATCAGCGTTGGATAATCGACCAATTATCAAAAGAGAAGAAAACACTTTTTAAGCAGATAAATGGTGTTCAACTTCTTCATCAAGCACAGCATTTTCGCAAGCTAAAAGGAGATATTAGCTTGTTAATAGGTAGTGGACCTCTAAATTCTGATCTATACAAACGCTTAGCCAACCATTCTCCTCTTTATATCGCTATTGTACTCGAACAAGGTCAATATGACTGGCAAAACGACTTTATACGGGCTTTTGATCAAGACGGAAAGATTAAAACCTTGCTAAAAACACAAGTAAAACAATTAAAATTATCACCTAAACAAGCCCTTTTCAAGCAATGGGAAAACACCCAATCCCTTTCTTTTGATAACTACATGGAGAGTATGAATGGCTGAAGTTCTCAAACAAGTCACCTTAAGCGACGATTTTTATCTTTTTCGGAAACCAAAATTAGCTCAAGAAAATGACTTAATTGCTCCCCATCAATCCTACCCATCTCACACAGAAGATTATGACTTAGTCAAAGAGCAAGCACGTGAAGAGGGATATAAAATTGGTTTTGAAAAAGGCATCGCTGACGGTCTTGATCAAGGCAAAATGTTAGCCATAAGCAAGACAAATGAAATTGTGCAACAGCTGAAAAATGTATTGCAAACTATCCCTGATGCACTAAATGAAAGTCGACTGGCGTTAAAAACCGACATTGCGGACATTGTCTTAGTTATTTTGCAGCAATTTTTTATCCATCAACAATCTTCCAAAGAAGCAATCGCTCAACAAATTACTGGAGTTCTCGCCCATCTCAACGATAAGCAAAAAATCATCCTGGCATTAAATCCTCAAGATTTAATTTTACTGCGGCAGGGGACACTAAACATAGATTTTAGCCAGTACAAAGACCTGAATGTTATTGCTGATGAGACCCTTACCTTGGGTGGATGTCGCATCAAAACCGAACACGGCCTATTTGATGCTGGTCTTGAGCGACAAATTGATTGCTTAAAGCATGCGCTTTTACAAATTAAAAAGAGGCAGGCTCATGAATAACTGGCTAAATTGCCTACAACCCATAGAACGTCTAGGCGAAATTGAGCAATGCCTTGGCTTAAAATTAGTTGCCAATGGACCTCCTCAAGCTTTCCTTGGCGAGTTATGTGAAATTATGGATTCACGCTATCAGGCAATCATGCACGCCGAAGTGATTGGATTTGAGCAAGGCAAAGTTTTTTTAATGCCTTTTACCACGACTAAAATCCAGATGGGCCTCAAAGTGCGTGCCACAGGTCATTCCATAACAGTGCCTGCAGGAGAGGCACTGCTTGGGCGAATTGTCGATGCCTTTGCCCAACCCCTGGATGGACAAGGGGATATTTTTTGCTCTGAACAAGCACCCTTACAGAGAAGCAAAATAAATCCCCTCCACCGTCAACCGATCAAAGAGCGCCTGCTCACAGGTATTCATGCCATCGATAGTTTATTACCCCTGGGTGAGGGACAGCGTGTTGGGCTTTTTGCCGGCAGTGGTGTAGGTAAATCCGTCTTGCTTGGGATGATAGTCAAGCAGATCGCAAGCGATATCAATGTAATTGCACTCATCGGCGAACGCGGGCGAGAAGTCAATGATTTTATTCAGCAACACCTAGATAGTGAAGTTTTTAAAAAATCAGTTGTGGTTGTCTCGTGTAGCGATGAACCTGCTTTAATGCGTAAACAAGCAGTATTTACAGCAACCACAATTGCCGAATATTTTTGCAGTAAAGGCAAAAAAGTGGCACTGTTTATGGATTCAATAACCCGTCTTGCGATGGCACAGCGAGAGATTAGCCTAAGTTTGGGCGAACCGCCCACAACCCGAGGTTACACCCCCACGGTTTTCTCACTTTTGCCCAAAATTGTGGAGCGGGCTGGTAATTTTGTTGGCCAAGGGAGTATTACCGCACTTTACACTGTATTGGTTGAGGGAGATGATTTTAATGAGCCCATTGCTGATCATATGCGTGCGCTTTTAGATGGCCATATCATCCTAACCCGGGCATTAGCTCAACAAGGACACTATCCTGCTATTGATATTTTGCAAAGTACCTCACGTCTTGCTGCTCAGTTATTAACCCCAGAGGAACAATTGCTCGTTGATAAGATTATTTCTCTATTCAGCCTATATCAGCAAAACAAAGACATGATTGATGTCGGCGCTTATAAACCGGGCAATAATCCGAAGCTCGATTACGCCATTACCCGGATTGATACGATCAATCAACTGTTGGTGCAAAAACAAGAAACTTTAACCCTCAAAACTTTGTTACAACGTTTTTCTGAGATTTTACAATGAATAAAACATTACTCGCATTAATGAACAAACTTTCCTGGCAATTGAATGAAGTCAAACAATTGTCGCAGGCCGTTGATGAAGAGCAAAGAACCATAGAAAAAACTCTAGATGATTTACATCAACAAATTCATAAAGCCTATGCAACCCCAGCGATCATTAATCCAGAACAAGAAATTGCCCGTCTCAATTTCATCATTCAGCAACAACAAAAATACGACAATTTAAGCATTAAAAACAAAGAACTCAACACAAAACTTTCACAGTTATATGATCGCAAAGTTCGCCTACAGATTGAACTAAAAATGCTAGAAAAATATCAAGAAAAACAAAGGGTTATATCAATAAAAAACGATATTTCCTTGCAACAAAATGCGAACGACGAATGGATTTTACAAAGAAAGGAAACATCATGAAAATTCAAGAGAAACAATTCGGCGATTTACATAGTAGAATTTTGTCTAATATTCAAAAAACAGACGATGAATACTATTGGCAGCACCAAAAGGATTTGGAAAATTCTGCCTTGAATTTCCAATCTTTAATTAATGGTGATACCCGTCACTATTCCAGCCCGGTCGCTGAGAATGAGAGCACCCGCATAACAGATTCCGAAAGTAGCCCCCTAGTAAAACCAAATGCGAAAACTAATACAAAAATGGCAAACCCTAACTTCGTTTTTTCTGAAAAAAATTCGTTGTTAGGACCGGAATCAAACTCGTATTTACCTCAAGGCCAATCAGAAAATTATGCATTCAATATTCAAACCAATAGCTCCCCATTGCAGAATAACTCTACTCTGGATAAATTAAGCCCCAAAGTCAGTCCAAACAAACCAACCTTAATTAATTTAAAAAATCATCAACTTTTCATCCTCAATAATGAAGCTGAATTCAGTCTCAATACAATTGACTTAGATTATCAACAAATAAAAAATCTGGTACAGCTACTACAAAAATGGCTGACAAATAAGGGAATCCGCTTGCAGCAACTTATAATTAATGGAGTAAAACAATGACCAATGCGATCAGTCCAACTCAAGAAATGAGCATTGATCAAGCCGATTACTTAAAACTATTCATGCAAGAACTAACTTATCAAGATCCGTTAAAACCAATTGATAATAAAGAGTTCATGGCACAGATGGCTCAATTTTCAGCACTCCAAGAAGCACAGACTACTAATCAACTATTAGAATCTTTAGCCGAGAGTAATAAAAGTCTAATGCTTCTCGGTAAAAATGTAACCCTTAGGAATAGCGATCTCGATGGAGTGGTCAACAAAATTGAATTTTCACCCAATTCTCCTCCATGGGTTCATGTACTACTCACCAACGGTGATAATCCACGTGTGCAATTAACGGATATCACCATTGTCCGAAATTCGGCTAACCAATAAGGAAATTGAAATGAGTAATACTTATTACACTAGTTTAACAGGAATGCTTGCGGCAAGTTATGGTTTGCAAAATGCATCGCATAATGTTGCGAATATGCAAAGTCCAGGTTTCAAACGCAGTGACGTGTTCTATTCTTCTCTTGGCGATGGAAAAAACCACGGTCAGTTTGGTTCAGGAGTGACTGTCGCAGAAACTGCCACAAATTTTAGTGCAGGCAAGTACCTCGGAACAGGAAACCCTGCTGATTTTGCCATTGTAGGCCAAGGATTTTTTATCGTCCGCCTTAAAAACGGTGAGATTCTATACACTCGCAACGGGGAATTTAATTTTAATAGCGAGGGTGTACTAGTTGACAAGCGCAGCGGTGGTTTCGTGCAAGGGTATAATGCACATGGCGATTTAGTCCCTATACAGCAAACTGCTGCTAAAACATTGGTCGGCAAAGCAACGCGTCATGTGAATTTGGCAGGTGATTTTATTCTTGTTAAAGCAAAACAGAATAACAACCAAGATCCAGATCCCATCAAAAGTGATTATGAAAATATTCAATTTACGGTTGATAATATTTTCGATGCTAAAGGTAAAGCCCATAAAATAGAATTTGAATTTAAACCTAAAGGATACTTAAGAAATCAACCAAACGACAATCAACCCAATACCAATTATCCCAACGATAATCGATTAAACAATAACCGGGATGGTTTGGAATGGGAACTGATCAAGGCAAGCTACGATGGTATAAATCTCGCACTTACTCCACAATTTTTGGAGTTTAGTGATCTTCAGCAGGGTGCTCCCGCTTCAGGACAGAATTTTATCGATCTTCAATTACCGAGTAATCAACTGGTCACCTTCAATTTTGGCAATTATATGTCTGATCAAGACAAATCCGTCCGTCTCAATATAGAAGACGCCATTAAACCCGCTACCAACATCACTGTGTATCAACAAGACGGCAACATTGAAGGAAATTTAATTGGATTTTCCTTTGATGAGAACGGACAAATCTCTTGGCAGTATGATAATAACCAAACGATAGGAGGAATCCACATTGCTTTAGCTAAGTTCGATGATCTAGAACACAATTTAATACCCGCTAACGATAATTTATTCCGCGCTAAAACTGAACAAGGTAGACAAATTGGCCGCGCCAATAAAGATGGTTTCGGTAATTTGCAACCTGGAAAAATCGAAACGTCGAATGTCGATTCGACTACTGAATTTGCAAATATTATTGTTTTGCAACGCATGTTCCAAGCTTGCTCTCAAATCATGGAAATCGATAAACAATTACTCGAAGAGTTACATAAGAAATGAAAAAAAATGCTAAACCATATCGCATAATCAACAGTATTGAGCTGCAACACCTTACGCATCAATTTCAGGAAGTATTACTGCATTGGAATAAGACACATTTTATCGAGCCTATTGAGTTAGAAGTCAGTTGCTGTTCAGAAATTTATAAGTTTAATGAAACGCAGTTGATTAACGATAGAAATGATAGTCCTATCGCCCTAATTGACCAAGACTATTTGCCATTTTTGCAAAAATCTATTTTCGGTGAAGTGTCTTATTGCCTCGATCAAGTCAGTTCTGAGATATTTATCCGTTTATTAAATGATTTTCTATCCATGGATTCACTGCAAACCACCCGCAATTCAACCCACTACAACGAATGGATATACCCCGGATCGGCGTCATTGATTTTAACCTTTAGCCATAACAAAGGATTATTTCATCTTTATCTCCATCCAAACTGGGTATTGGCTCATCTGCAACCCCAAAATTCTCCTACTCCTTTGACAGGCTTAGAGCTCACTTTAGCCTCAAAAAAGCTAACTTTGACCATCGAATTTGCAGCATTTCGCCTCCCTTTAGGGAAACTTCTTAATTTGCAGGTAGGAAATATCATTAAAACCGATCATGCTTTAAACAAACCCCTACTTGTTCAATACAACAATCAAACGGTTTGCGAAGGCGAAATCGGTCGATTATTGCAACATAAATCAATTCAGCTAACGAGGTCATAACATGAGTATTACCGTAAAAAAAATTGCCTTATCCGAATTAGAGACACAAACAGAGGGCGAATCGCTGTTCAGAGACAACTACTTGGATCTTGTTGCTTCTTTAGAAATTGAATGCCAAGTGCGTTTGGGCAGCATCACCATCTCGATAAGCGAATTGCGCCGGCTTCAACAAGGTCAAATATTACGCTTGGATCAAAAAACACACGAACCCATTGATATTTTAGTTAACAATCAAGTGATTGCACGAGGGGAGCTGATGAGCGCTGACGATTGTTTTGCCCTTCTTATAACCGAGGCTCCTCATGAGTAATTGCCAACCTGTCTTACTTTTTGGGCTAATGAGTTTTTCCTCAAGCCAAGTCTTTGCGGAAAATATCCCTTTTAAAGAGAATTTCCAACTCAAACCAGGTTGGATCATTTATCTTTTAGCTATTCTAACCCTTGCTGCGATTTATTTGATTTCAGCTAGAAAAAATCGGGGTTCACAGCTTCAATCTTCGGCATGCTTAGTCGTTGATAAGAAACGTTTAAGCACTAAAACGACGGTATACATCCTCGATTATCAAAATCAACGTTTTCTTCTTGCTGAAAATCAACATGCATTAGTTTTCCAACAATTAAATAAAGAGACTCACGATGTTGCGCGGTAAAAAATTATTAATTACAAGCATGGCCTTATTCTTTGCCTACCTCCCTTTAATAGCCCACGCGCATTCCCCAACATTATCTTTTGGTCCTATTCACTTCGATCAGGATGGCATTTCTCCAGCCCTGCAGGTTTTTGTTTTGTTAACTTTATTAAGTTTAGCCCCTAGTTTACTCATTATGCTTTCCTCTTTTACCCGTATTGTCGTCGTGTTATCTATGCTTCGTAACGCTTTAGGGTTGCAACAAACACCGCCGAATTCAGTCCTCATCAGTTTGTCATTATTCCTTACCCTTTTTTCCATGATGCCTGTGGCTAAAGTGATTTACACAGAAGCTTATCAACCTTATCAAACTCATCAAATTAATACCGAAACGGCTCTCGCAAAAGCAAAAATTCCATTAAAGCAATTCATGCTAAGACAGACGCGCGAAAAAGACATGCAGGTGATTTTAGAATTAGCAAAAGAACCCTTACCAGCAACAGCACAGGATATCAAATTGTATCAACTTATTCCGGCATTCCTACTTAGCGAATTACAAACAGCTTTTCAAATTGGCTTCATGATTTTTTTACCTTTTTTGCTGGTTGATCTCATTATTTCGGGTATTTTAATGACCATGGGAATGATGATGGTTCCACCGATGACGATTGCCCTGCCCGTCAAAATTTTACTCTTTGTATTAATCGATGGATGGGATATAGTGATACAAGCTTTGATTGGGAGTTTTCACTAGGAAATGGACACAATGGATAATATAAAGGAGAGGCTAAACCGTTATTTACAGTTTCTTGAGCAAGATCCTTCAAATGTCAATTTATTACTTTCGATAAGTGAAAGTTACCGCCAATTAAATGATTTTAACGAAGCACAGCGGTATCTCGACAAAGCTAAAACAATCGATGCCAATGCCTGCATTGCTTTAGAAGGTATTCTTGCTTTGAATCAAGGCCATTTTGAACGGGCAAAAAAAGCACTTTTTCAAGCAGTTAGCTCAGAAGATTTACCTATTCTTCGTTATAATTTGGCAGTGTGCCATTATTCATTGAACGAACCCGATGAAGGTATAGCGGCCTTAACACCTTTGTTTAAACAAAATCCTTCCTACGAGATTGAATTTCTCATGGCCCAATTGCTCCAACAACAAGGGCAACTTGAGCAAGCCATTAACCTGTTGAAATTCGTTTTAGAACAGCATGGTTCATCTGAAAAAACTTTGGTCTTATTAGCGCAATTATACCTCGATAATCACGATGAAATCGCAGCTGCAAACACAGCCCAGCAAGTTTTGATTATCAACCAGAAAAATTATGAAGCCCAGGTAATCCTTCTATTATTGCGTTTAGTGAAAGAAGAAGTCACAGTTAATGAAATCGAAATTAAAAAACTACTTGCTGAACACGCTACCGATAGTCGATTATGGTTTGCCTTAGGCACAACTTATTTTCGCGCCATTCGCTTGCAAGATGCCGAAAAAGCCTACTTAAAAGCGGCTAAATTAAATCCTCAGTTTTATGACAATTGGGTCAGCTTAGGGTGGTGTCAGCTATTCCTTGATAAATTAGATGAGGCACAACACTGTTATCAACAAGCTATTGCTCTTAATGAGGGCAATTCGGAAGGTTGGGGAGGATTAGCATTAATCCATGCATTACGCAGCAATCTAGATGATGCAGCTGATTTAATTACTAAAGCAGCAGCCTTAGATTCCGAATGCTTTTTGGCAAAAATAGCGCAAATTATTCATTTAAGTCATGCCAATCCGGGAAAAGCTGAAGTGCAATTTAAGGAAACTTTCCCGCAAATTGTAGAACAAATCAATGCAGCGATGGCTACAGTACTACAAGAGGTGGATAAGAATAAGACAGTGCATTAATGATGGTTCCAATGCATCTTCTATGATGAATTTAGATGTTAACCACTCCGACACATGTGGGTATGTTCAAGAAAGATCTTAGAAGAGTTGGGCATTGCGTTAATATATACTTAAGAGGGTAATTCACTAATAGGGACATCGTCATGGACACCACCGAATGGCTCAAACAGCTTGTTGCCCTTGATACGACTTCACGCAACTCAAATCTCGAGCTAATCCATTTAGTTCAAGACTGGTATAAATCACATCATCTTTCACCAAAACTTATTTATGACGACAAAAGAACTAAAGCCAATCTCTTTGTCACCCTGCCGGCTCATGATGGCAATTGTACAAATGGAGGTCTTGTTCTATCGGGCCATACTGACGTAGTCCCTGTTGATGGACAAGACTGGGATACCAACCCTTTTGAACTAAGCGAACGCCATGGTTGTCTTTATGGACGTGGTACGGCTGACATGAAAGGTTTTATTGCTGTTTTGCTGAAACTCGTCCCCGAATTTTGCCAACTCAAGCTGGCTAAACCCATTCATTTTGTTTTTTCCTATGATGAGGAAATAGGCTGCTTGGGAATCCCTTCTTTACTAGACAATTTAAAAAAATGGGAAATCAAACCCGAAGGTTGTGTGATAGGTGAGCCGACTAACATGCAACCTGTCACAGCAAATAAAGGCAGATTACTCTTTCGCTGCCGCATCCATGGCGCAGCAGCCCATTCTTCCTTGACTACTCTAGGTTGTAACGCCATTGAACATGCAGCACAATTGATTAGTTACTTACGCAATTTAGCAAATCACTATAAAGAGCAAGGGCCATTTGATAAGGATTTTGACGTACCCTTCACCTCGGTTTCAACCAATATGGTTCATGGGGGTAGTGCTTATAATATTATTCCAGAGTGGTGCGAATTCGTTTTCGAATTCCGTTACTTACCTCATCTAAATCCCCAAGAAATCACGGAAACCATTCAACACTATATTCAAAAAACATTGTTACCCGAATTACATAAAGAATATCCGGAAGCAACCGTTGAGCTTACAAAAATCTCAGGAGGGGGACCAGGACTCGATACTTCTGAAAACGAAGTAATCACCCAATTAATTCGTCAGGTCACACAAGTGAAGAAAAAGAACAAAGTTGCTTATACCACCGAAGCAGGATTTTATCATCGCGCTAAAATACCGACCGTAATTTGTGGACCTGGCAGCATTGAACAAGCTCATCGTGCCAACGAATTTGTGACCTTGGAGCAGCTTAGAGAATGTGAAACAATCATTTCTAAATTGGTCAATCATTTCGTGTTGACCAAATAATTTAATGAGCTGAAAACGCAACCTCTTAACAACACGCTCTAATGAGTTGCACTACTCGTTGCTGGTTGATGTGGTTGAGGTGTATAAGCGGGCGCTGTAGGCCAAACAGCACCTGCTCCATATCCTGGTTTGGTTGAAGGCGCGTTAGGATTAACAACATAAGAGTCCGTACCCACTTGCTTAGTTGGCATCGTGTTCATTCCCGAATTGGGAAAACTTGTCGTTGCCTTATCAGTACCCACCATGGCACCGCTACCCTGTACCGCCATCGCCAGTTGCGTTTTTGCTTGAAATTGCCCAACATGGGCAAAACTTCCATTAACTAAGATTGAAACACCAAACAGTGCTATTAATAAGGTAAATTTCTTCATCATCTACCTCCTTCCCTGTTTCATTTGTGAGCTTGCCCAATAAGCAAATACCTCACTCTTTCCTGTAGGATTAAAATGAGTTCATTATCCCCTTTTATTAAGTATAGAACTTTGCAAATGATGGAACAAAATTATCAATCGCTATTTAATTCCGATTGAATGTATTGAATCCCCATAGCCAGTATTATGCTCCAATTCAGGTTGAGCTTCTTCCAATAGATAAGTCCAACCACCTAAATCAACCGTGATTGACAGAAATTGCTCACCAGAAGTGAGAAAATGATGATGATGTATATTTTTTGAGTCGATATTGATCAGGAATTTTTTATAATTAAAATGTCGAATAGCCTCATGTATGTAATACACTTCTTTTTCTGTCCCAGAAACAAGAAGTTTGCCGGTATCAGCATCAATTTGACCTCTCTCTCCACCGACAAAAGCTAATTCACTTAGCATCAAGGGCTCATCTGGTTCTACTTCCAAGTGATTTCTCAGTGTGCGGAAAAAATACTTTAAAACAGTCATGGCAGCCTCGGGAAAAGCCTTTGTTTGAAGAGCAAAGCCTGACCAATGATATAAGCCGCAGAAAGATACAAGCTCATCTTCATACCAGAAATTACCTCTAACAATAAAAGCAATACAAGTTGAAACGCCTTCAGTTCTAATTTTTGTTTTTGCATCAGAAGAAAAGGCCATCTCATCGGTATCAACGTGTTTGATTTTATGTAGAAAATATTCATTTGTCATATACAATACTCAAATAATTAACATTAAATTTTGTAAAATTAAAATTGTTGCTAAGGGCTGTTGTCAAAGGTGGCGTGAATATTATACAGAAACCTTAGTGGGTATTGAGTCCAATAAACTAACGGCCTTCCTAGTTTAAGAGATAAAGTCATGCCGCAGACAAAGGGAAAATGAGTTTGATTCGAGTATAAGCAATTTGAAACCCTATTTTTTGTATATTCAGATCAGATATCGATCCTGGCTCAGTAGTTACAGATGCGATACCCGCACCAGAGTGAATTGCATACTCAATACGTTTATCCAAAAGCGCTTTTTGCAAACCTCTGCCACGGTAAAAGGGCAATGTGCTAGTAACTCCAAGATCACAAACACCTTGGTGTATAGCAATAGTACCCCCTGCAACTAACTTATTATTCATAAAAGCACCGAAAGGAGTCACACCTTCTGTTTTTGCATAAAGATAAAATTGTTCCCTTGCTTCTTCGTATTCAAATCCTAAAGCCACGCAGTTTGCCCATTCGTGTAAGTGATTTTCACTTATTGGTTGAATCCTAAATTCTTCATGCTTTGGTACCGTGTTGCGAACAGGTTGGGTTAAATCAAGGATAGAGATATTATTTAACTCCGAAATCACATAACCTCGGCGGCTTAGTTCAGAAAAGATAAAATTACCAGCAAGAGGACTTAATTCTATGTCAACACGTCGATGCAGAAGTTTATGGTAGAAGTTCTCTATCGTTTCAATTTGAGAAATTAGTTTGTCTTGATCAGTATCAAATCCCCATCCAATAACCTGCGAGAAAAAAGAGTTCTCTCCTGAGAAAAAGGCAGCACCTGTCCCTAGTTCCAAAATAGAACCCTTTGCACATTGTTTTGTAAATCGATAATGGCTTTCCTTTATACAGTTTTCAATTTTAAAAGCTAATTCTTTCGTAATTACCATGGCGCAATTCTAACTCTGATCCCACATCTTGTTGCTCTTTTAACTTATCGCATTATCTATATGGCTTAGTTATTTGAGCAAAATGATAAAAATATTTACTGGACGGGGAAATATAGCATATTCATTCCTCATTAACAGTAGAAAACCATGCACCATGAATTTTTGCCAGTATGCAGGACAAAAAAGTATTTCTTTCTCAGTTTATACCTAATTTATTTTGATTTTTTGTCTTGTATTGAGAATTTTTGCTCATTATTCTTTGGGTATTTTTTAAATTTTTTAACAGTGATTAGACGGCAGATTGACTATAATTTTAGGTGGCAAAATAGAAAAATTTGAAATTATGAGATCGGCAATTTTGTTTTTGAGTTCCTAATTTGTTATATGACTAGTCTCTAATTTCTAAATAGGGATCTATACTTCGCGCAATGGGCTAATTACTCTTTAGAAGAGAGATATAGATTATTATGGTTATCACAATTGCATTTTTACTTGCGCAAATAATTTTATTAATTAGCTATTTAATGACATCGATGCTCTTATTAAGAGCTTTGGTTTGCGTCGCCCAAGTTTGTTTTATGATTGCAACCCTGATGTTTGGTTTGCAACAACCAGGCATGCTTTCGAGTTTTATTTTTTCTATATTGATTCTTCTTATCAATATACTCCATATTTATCGGCTTCTGTATGCAAAAATACCATCTCCGATCCCAGAAGCCTATAAGGTTATTTATGAAAATAAATTTAAACAATTCTTGTCTAGAGAGTTTATGATCCTAATGAGCTATGCTCAGCCGAAGTCTACGACTAATGATTATTTAATCCAGGAAGACATTATTGCTGATGTTTCAGTGCTCATAGAGGGTAAAGCTTGGGTGCTAATGGGTACTAACCAAATTACAGAGTTAGAACAAAACAGTATTATTGGTGAAATTAGCTTTCTCACTCACAGCACAAGTATTGCCAGCGTTAAAGCAATAAATACCGTAAAGTTTTGCACCTGGACGAGGGAAAATTTGCTAAAACTTAAAAAGCAATATCCAAATGTTTATTATAAATTCTATGACCTCCTTATAAAAAGCGCAGGTGAAAAATTAAGGGATCAAAATATACGTGGCTTTTATCTTAAGAAAACACTAAAAATACCCTCATAATCGGTTTCTAATCGGTCGGCGACATGGGAGCTCCTCAGCTATTAATCCTTTTTATACCGGCTTAAGTAAAATGGCAACTTAATTCGTTTCTACGTCTTGGTTTTAAAAAATGCCATCCGGTTAGAAAGCATGTGATTTCAATCAGTTAAAATAACCATTTTTTAAATCGACTACGAAATCATGGGGCCAGTTTGTGCGGTATAGTCCATATCGCTTCTTTTTTGAATTTCTTTCTATGGTTATCCATACTTGGGCAGCAACTATCTGATTTAGGTCGTAACTTGAACCATTTTCGATGGTTATTTTAAATTCGTCGCTAGAGAATCCATCGCGGTACAAAATGTTTTTAATGTCTTCTTTTATTATATCTTTTTCGCCATACATAATTTTGTTTCCTGAAGATCGCACCTAAAGATAAGTATAGTCCGATTACATTCCGTTTCGACATCAAAGTTGATCTGATTTAGCTCTGGAGAATACTGACCCACACTACTTAGACTTAAGCTTAACACTTTGCCTACTCTTGAATGCGGATAATTCGCTAAAAATCAATCCATTCAAATAAAAGGATAATAGTTGTTTGATTGGTTCTAGAGAGAAATCCTATTCGTATGATATAAATCCAATAACTTCAGGCTGATTATAGACAGGGAGTAACCTGTTGGCGCATTAGCGATAACTGTATTTTACCTCACCAAAACTCATTTTTTGCGACAGAATCTATCTTTTCTTTACGCCCCAATAATGTCTATTAATAATCCACAGTGGCGTAATTATGCTCAAAATGTTACCATGTAAAATTCTTTTTTTGAGTATAAATATGGCAAATTCAAAAGAGCTCCCATCTCTCCCCCAAGCAGAGAGTTATGAAAAGATCCTTAAGCTCATCACAACTAGCCAGAGTTATGTATCTCTAAAGCCTCTAATGTATGATTTGTTTGTTGGAAATCATGACAAAGTGGAAGAATGCCGTATTAATAATCTGGTCTCGGTGCATGAAATAGCGCAAGGCTATGCTTTAGCAGGGAACCACGACAAAGTGGAAGAATACCGTATTAAGCATCAGGCTTCGGTGCAAGGAATTGCCAAAGGCTATGCTCATGCCGGTAACCACGATAAAGTGGAGGAATATCGAGCTAAGCATCATATTTCAGTACACTCAATCATTAAAGACTACGCTCAAGCTAACAACCATGCCAAAGTAGAAGAATACCGAATCAAGCATCAGATTTCGGTGAACCAAATTGCTTTAATCTATGCGCACGAAGGAAACCACGACAAAGTAGAAGAGTATCGAATTAAGCATAATGCTTCAGTGAAAGGAATTGTCAAAGGCTATGCATTAGCTGGAAACCACGACAAGGTGGAAGAATATCAGATTCAAGATCCTACTTCAGTGCATACAATCGCGCTAGGGTATGCACATGCTGGAAACCATGACAAAGTGGATGAGTATCGCATTAAGCATCACGCTTCAGTGGATGAAATCGTCAAAGGCTATGCTCATGCCGGAAACTACGACAAAGTGGAAGAGTATCGCATTAAGCATCACGCTTCAGTGGATGAAATCGCCAAAGGCTATGCCTATGCTGGAAACCATACCAAAGTGGAAGAATACCGAATTAAGCACCAGGCTTCGGTACATGAAATCGCCAAAAGCTACGCTCACACCGGAAACCACGACAAAGTGGAAGAGTATCGAATTAAGCATCATGCTTCAGTGCATGAAATAGCTAAAGGGTATGCTCATGCCGGAAGCCACGACAAAGTGGAAGAATACCGAATTAAGCACCAGGCTTCAGTGGATGAAATCGTCAAAGGCTATGCCTATGCCGGAAACCATTACAAAGTGGAAGAATACCGAATTAAGCACCAGGCTTCAGTGGATGAAATCGCTAGAGGCTACGCTCGTCTCGGATATCATGACGAAGTGGAAGAGTACCAAATCATCCATTTCGCTTCAGTATATGAAATCATCAAAGGCTATGCTGAAGCCGACAACCATGCCAAAGTGGAAGAATACCGAGTCCAGCATCAGATTTCAGTGAACCAAATTGCTTCGATCTATGCTCTATTTGGAAAACAATATAAAGTGGATGAATATCGGAATAAATATCAGGCTTCAGTGCAAGATATCGCCCCCGGCTATGCTCAAGCCGACAACGATGCCAAGGAGCAAAAATACCGAACTAATTATCCCCCCTCTATTACAGGTGATACAAAAGCAAATAACCAAGAAAATATTGTTGAATCAACCAAGCCATCCAATGCTCCCACGCAAAAAAGCATTGAAAATATCCGGGGTGGTATCCATACGAAATATATTACTGGCACTCCTCATCCACGGTTGCCTGAAGAACAAAGACCAGTTAATAGCAATACCTCTACACAGCGCAAATTGCCGTTTACACCCGTTTGTAATATGAGCTCAGCTTCCACCTCCTTTTACACTCATTCTATTGCAACCCCTGCTTTCAGTGCGAGGCTTCTTACTGAAAAGAAAGATTTAGAACTTGCTTCATTGAACACTTTTATTTGTGCTGGCCGTACAAAGAATGCTCTTGTGCCAGTTACGGAAGGAAGCCGTTGTACTTTAATTTGTACTGAGGAAGAAGTAATTGAGTTACTGCCCCACCTCTCCAGCCATCTTGATTTACTGGTAATAAGTAAAATTGAAAGTAAATATAATGGGGAGTATACCGATTTAGGGAGTATTACAGCACGGCGGCTTGCTGCCTTTTTGTTTGCATACCACGCGAACTGTCCTAAATTCTCTCTTCTAGATGATAATATTGAGAGGCTATCTTTCTCACCTGAAATAATTTCCTCTGATTCTTGGGATGCAGTAATAGATTTTCTAGGACATCAGATGGCACAGAAAGCCAGTTTTAGTGTTGGCACCGCAAATGGCCATAAAAAGAAGCATGGAGAGCTAGGTTCTAAATTTTTTATGATAAATATGCAACTTATCCGCCAAAAACTTCAAGAGGAAGAAGATTTATTCTGTCTCTTTCCTGAAGCAACTCAAGCAAAAAAATGGGGTGAAGACTTTTATTTTCAGATAGTTCTACACTATTTATTTGCAGAACAAAATATTGCCGGGTATGGCATTATCCCTTTACAAAAAATTGGACTATTTCGCTCAAAACATCATCAAAATTTCTTTGCTGCATCAGGGAAAAAAGCAGAATTTTTTGAAATTCCTACTCCAAGTAAGGATATTTCCTCACCATTTTCCCAGGTTATTGAACGCGCTGTTAGGAAATTAAACCAGATTATTCAAGAAAACTACTTAAATCATGAGCGAATGGAAAATTCCATCCAAAACGTTGATTTATTAAGTCTCCATGCAAAAGCCAATAATCAGAATCCTGATATGGAGTCTTCAACGCCTGCATTAGTTCAAAACCCCAGCGACTTTAAAACAGATTTTGCCAAAGCCATTCTTAATTATGATTTTGCAACCACCATGCTGCGAGACTACCAAATTCAAGCTATTAAAGCAGCAGCTACTTATTCAGGCCCTTCTCGTATTGTCATGGCTACAGGAAGTGGTAAAAGTCTAATCCAATGTACGCTAGCATTGATGGCCTATCATACCTCTGCTCCAAATCAACCCATTTTTATTGTCACTCCGCATATCGAACTGGTAATCCAATTCTATGAGGATTTGCTGCGCTATAATGATACCTTGAAAAAAAGTAATAACCTGCTTTCCATTCCATCGCAGAATATCATCACAGTGTCCAGTCATATGCAAAGTATCAGTGTAAGGGCACTGCTGCAAAATCAACCCATTCGTCAACAGAAATCCATTATTATTTGCTGTGAAGATAGTTTTAATAAGCTATTAGATGAGAACCGGGCGATGATCCACCAAGCCGCTTTAATTCTTTTAGACGAATACCATGAGTATACAAAAACAGTGAAGGAATTAGTTGAAGGACTTCCTTCTGCACCCCCAATGGTTATCGCCAGTAGTGCAACCCCTCCTACTCAGGATGTCATCAATAATAATTTGTATTCTTTTAGTCTTAGACAAGCGCTTAATGGTATTTTCCATGCGCCTTTAATTGTAGATACTCTTAATATCCCCTACTCACCGGAAAATGTAGATCTTATAATTAAATGGCTTCCGCAAATTCTAAGAAATCAATATCATCCAGGATTTCAAGAAGGGGCTACTTTGGCAGAAACTAAAGGCATTATCTATTTAAAATCCATTAAATTGTGTGAGCAGGCACAAAAAATATTGCGTGAAGCAGGATTAAATGCATATGCCATTCATAGTGATAATTCACTGGCTTCTGAAGAAGCCAAGCAATTTGTAAAAAATGACCAACCAGGCATCCTACTTGCAGTGAGAAAACTTCGCTTTGGATTCGATTGCCCTGACTTGGCATGGGAATTTATCCTACGTCCGCCCTCTCAAAAATCAGCACGGCAAGACATAGAACAAATGCTAGGACGAGTGATTCGCCGTTACCAAGACAAGCTTGGCTATGTAGTCACCTTTGAAGATATTTTTAATCGATATATCCTTCCTATTACCCAAGAACAGGAGAAAATACCTGCCCTATCGACTGATTATCTTGCCAATGCTGATGCCAAGGAATACTATCTTGATGAAAATGGTTGTATAGTGGTGGATTCGGATTTCCTTGAAATAACAGATGCAATGGATGACTCTACTGAAGATAATAGCCCTATGATGATAGATTCAGTCCCTGCTGAGACACAAGGATTTTCCGTCCGATTTTTCCAATCCTGTCAATCCCAGCGAACACGGAAACATGCTCTATCCGAAGACGCAGAATGTAACAAAAGGCCTCGTTGAAAGATTTGATTGGTTCACCGATGACGCAATACAATAAAAGCGGTATCCCGTGTTTCGCAGCAGGATAAGACAAAAAGCTTTCTTTAAACTATTTAACGCCAGGAAGTGCACTTATTCATTAAGGAGATATCTGTGCATGCATTTGAAATCATTATGCTATTTTGTTTTGGTGCAGCTTGGCCTTTCTCTATTATAAAATCATATAAGTCGACTATAAATGGAAGTAAGAGTATATGGTTTCTATTTATCATCTTCCTAGGATACATAAATGGCATTTTATATAAATTTTATTACGCCTATGATTTTGTTATCTATCTTTATGGATTAAATTCTGGATTAGTTTTGATTGATATTCTTTTGTATTACCGTAATGAATTTTTTATCTATCAGTTATCAAGGCCGGAAGAACTATTATACAAACAACATTTTTCGACCCTACCTCGATCAGTTTTTTGTGGATTGCTAAAATTAGCTAGATATCAACATTACTCACCAGACGAGTATTTAATCAAACAAGATACTTCAATAGAGGAGTTGTTCTATTTAGTAGAGGGCGACGTAAAGGTCAGTAAAGAGGGTATAGTGATTAATCATCTCTCTAACAATACTTTCATTGGTGAAATGAGCTTCTTAACTGGCGATAGAACAACAGCGGATGTGATCGCAGTAACGCCAGTTAAATGCTTAACTTGGAAAAAATCTGAATTAAAATCCCAGAAAGAGATACTTAATTATTGTAATATGCATATTGCATTAGACTTAATTAAAAAAGTCGATCCAGCCAAAAGAATTACTGTTTTCTAAGAAACAAAGGCCTTCTTCGGCCGTTTGGTTAGTAAAAGCAGCGCTGAAACCAGCAATAGTATCCCTCCAACAGCAATCAACCCAGCACTGGATATAAGGGATAGCAAATTGGAACCAAAACCCGTGACCATCCAGGCAAATGCCATCACTGCACCAGAAATTCCCATCACCCATCCTTGCGATTGTGCATCCACGGCATTAGAGAATAAGGTTAATAAGCAAGCAAAGGCCATAATATCAAAAATTGCGATCGCCACTGCTAATGGCCATTGCAATATAGGATTAGGAATAACATAAACCAATAATTGCCCTAGTCCGGTTAAAATGAGGGTAGCGAAAGCGATGTGGTGCACTTTATAGCGATTCACACAGAAAGGCATGCCAAGAAGAATACCAATGGCAAACCCCAAACCAATCATGCCTTGCACTGCGCCTAACTGCCAATTGGTGTAATTGTAAGCAATCTTCATATGTACAATGATGAATTGGAAATAAAGACTGAAGCCCATTTGCATCAATAAAAACACCAGTGCCAGAATACGTACAGATCGATGCTCAAAGGCTTCAATGAAAATTTGAACGGGACGGAAAATAGATATTTTCTTATGGGACAAAGCTAAAACGGTATCTTGATAGCCAAGTTCTATCCAAAACCAAGCGATAAACGCCAGTAACGCCGCCATTAAAAATGGAGTTGTAAAAGTAAACCAAGGCAGTAATTGTTGATCCGACATGACCCCACCAAGTAAGGGGCCAAGAACAGATCCCAAACTGAAGCTCATGGAGATTAAACTCATATTTAAAGCCTTGCTTTCAGGGGTGCTCAAATCTGCAATTGAGGCTTGAGCAATAGGTTGACTACCCGCCATTAAACCGGAAAACGCCCGGCCGATTAGTAATAAGCTCAAGTAAGAAAAAGCGACACCTATCCCCATTAATAGAAAACTGATGGTTATTCCCAGCATGCACAACAATAATACTTTTTTTCGCCCCCAAACGTCAGATAAATCCCCCATAAATGAAGTGCCAAAAAACATACACAAAGGGTAGAGAATATAACTTAATCCTAAATAAAAGTGTTTCACTGCCAAACTCGCATCCGTACTTAATACCGGGCTATGATCTGCCGTAAAGATTGCGGTCATCACTGGATAAACGAGTCCAAAACCTAAAGCATCAATGACCACTGCAAAAAAACAAGGCGCGGTTTTTCTGAACATGATGATATCTTTGGAGTGAGAAATGTAGATTCAATATATTGTTATCTGAGGTGTTTTGTCTACTCTCCCGACAAAGCCAGATAGGTTTGTTGGATTGATATTTTTTCGATCGCATCACATTATGAGCAGATGAGGTCATAAAGTCCGAAATCTTTTTCTTAGCAAAATTTCATTCCCTTAAAATCTGACTATACTTTGATGTAATGTCGCGTATGTTGGATCCAAAAATGAAAAAGGAACTTACCCAAGCCTTCAAGACTGTGCGTCAGCAGACTGAGTGCTTATGTCAACCATTGGCAGTTGAAGACTACGTCATCCAAAGCATTGAAGACGTAAGCCCGCCAAAATGGCATTTAGCCCATAGCAGTTGGTTTTTCGAAACGTTTATCCTCAAGCAATATTTAGCCAACTACAAACCGTTTCATCCTTCCTTTCACTATTTATTTAATTCTTATTATCAAGCAATTGGCAATCCCTACCCACGTGCTAAACGAGGTTTATTATCAAGACCGACTGTGGAAACAATTTATGCTTATCGCAAACACATTGATATGCATATGCTGACTTTGCTCGAAGAAATATCAGACATACAGCTGAGGGAAATTCAACCCTTGGTAACGCTAGGACTACAACACGAACAACAACATCAAGAACTCTTGTTAATGGATATTAAACATAATTTTTCTCTTGATCCTAATTTTCCTGCCTATTGTTCAATCCAAATTCAAAAGACTCCCGAGACCCAATCAAAATTTGATTTTATTGATATTGACGGGGGAGTTGTTGAAATTGGTTATCGCGGCGGGCAATTTTGTTTTGATAATGAATTACCGATCCATAAAAAATATTTAATTCCCTACTCCATAGCCTCTCGATTAGTCACCAATGAAGAATACCTGGAATTCATTGAAGCCGGCGGTTATAAAGAACCTTGCTGGTGGCTCTCAGACGGATGGGATTGTCTTTTAAAGAATCACTGGAAGTCCCCATTATATTGGCATCATCAAGATAACGAATGGCATATTTTTGGCTTACATGGATTAGTACCACTAAATCCTGCAGAGCCAGTCAGCCATATCAGTTTTTATGAAGCGGATGCCTATGCACGATGGCGCGGAGCAAGATTGGCTTCAGAAGATGAATGGGAACATTTTGTTACACTAAAAAACATCAGACCAGGTAATGATAACTTTATGGAAAAGGGCTTATTTCATCCACAGCCAGCAGAACAAAATCAGGCGCAGCCCCAACAATTTTTCGGCGAGTTATGGGAGTGGACAGCAAGTCCTTATCAACCTTATCCAGGTTATGCACCCTTGAAGGGTGCATTGGGTGAATACAATGGCAAATTCATGGCTAATCAAATGGTATTAAGGGGTGGGTGCTGCGTTACGCCTCAATCACATATTAGGGCAAGTTATCGCAATTTTTTTCAACCAGAAAAACGCTGGCAGTTTAGCGGAATTCGCTTAGCAAAGAATAATTAGGGGAAAATCATGTCTGCTAAATTTAAAACTCTTGCTGTCGATGATGCTGATTTTTTTTATGACGAAACGCAGGAATTCTCGCACGATGTCCTTATAGGTTTTTCAAAAGCACATAAAGAAATAAACTCAAAATATTTTTACGATGAATATGGCAGCGAATTGTTTAATCAGATTACCCGTCATCCTGATTATTATCTTACTAATTGTGAATTGGAAATTTTAGATACTTATAAAAATGACTTAGCCTCATCATTAAAAAACGAAAAATTCAATCTTATCGAATTAGGTCCAGGTGAAGGAATAAAAACCCGCTTACTTATCGATTATTTTTTAGCCGATAATCTGTCTTTCAGCTATTACACAATCGATATTTCAAAAAAATACCTCAACCAAATTATCGAACAGTTTAATAACCAACTCCCTCACCTTGAGACAGTTGCTCTTAATGCAGATTACTTAAACGGCATCAAATGGCTCGGTTCGACTTCTAAAAACCGTAATTTTGTTTTATTTTTGGGTTCAAGCATTGGCAATTTTGATATCAATTCAACTAAAGAGTTTTTAGGGATGATGAGAAACTTCCTTCATCCCGGCGACTATGTATTGATTGGCTTTGATCTACTCAAAAATATCGATGTGTTAATGAGAGCCTATAATGATCGTGATGGAATTACCCGCGAATTTAACCTAAATCTTTTAAGGCGTATGAATTATGAGCTTGGAGCCAATTTTAATACCGAATCTTTTTATCACTATGGAACCTATAATGTTTATCTGAAAAGAATGGAAAGCTATCTCGTCAGCAATAAAGCACAGATTGTTTATATTGAAGCGCTAAAAAAATCATTTAAATTTAAGGAGTTTGAAGCAATCCACGTTGAGTCTTCGCATAAATATACCTTTTCCAAGGTTGCTAAACTGGCTCGCGCAACAGGTTTTGAAATCGTCAGGAATTTTACTGATTCGAACCAGTATTTTCTTGATTCATTGTGGCGGGCAATTTAGAAATATCCCCAAGCTCACTCAGGTTCAGGCAGTTGAATTCGGATTTGATCTTCCTCATTGAGGGTCTTTTCATCGAAAAAAGGCTCTCTTTCCGCTACCCTGTAACAAATCTCTATCCGCACAGCGCGAGAAGGGTTCCTGTGTTTTGCAGTAATCTTATTTGGATTAGACTTATCAGAAGATGACATACAACAAATTCTCTGGACGATTAAAAAGTACTACTATACCATATTTAGACAATATTGTTGATATAATAATCAACTAAGCCGTTTATTGAACTATAAGAAGTGACTATCATGATACCTAACTACGGACAATTATCTCTCCGTTCCTACGAAACCTATCATTGCAGTCATAGCCACGATTTCGCCCAACTTGTTTTACCCATTCAGGGTGTTTTGGAACTTAAAAATGGTTGCCAGTCGGGGCTTGTTCGTGACAACACTGCTGCTTTTATCGCCCCAAATTCAATCCATTCTTTTGCCGCTAGTCGAAAAAATCAATTTTTAGTTGTTGATCTCAAAGCACCGAACTCTATTCTCAATGAAAATTTGATGCCTGCATTCCCCAGGCTAACCACCTCGGCCATAAAATTTTTGCATTTTGCCCAAAACTACTTGTTGCAAAAAGATAGTGATGGCTTTTCTGATTATTTAATCCAAAATTTGCTGTTCAAATTGGTCTCACAATCATTAACACCGGTACTCGACCCAAAAGTATTAAAAGTAACACAGTGGATTAACAACAATTTTGCTGCACCAATCAATCTAGAAGGACTAACCCATCTCTGTCATCTTAGCACTAGCCAACTGCAACGACGATTTAAGAAAATGACAGGACAAACGGTTGCAGAATACTGGCGAATGAAAAAACTTTCACAAGCTCAGCTACTTCTCAGCACAGAAACCCTTTCAATTTCATCCATTGCCTACCAACTCGGTTATGAAAATGTGTCTGCTTTCAGCCGGTGTTTTGCCCATACCTTCGGCCAAAGTCCTTCTCAATGGCGTGAAATGATGCTTAATGCAAACAATATGCGTGTAGAAGACAAAACTCTTTTTCATGATAGCTGATATGCTTGTGCAGTCTGTAACCTCACCATTAAAAAAATTGGACGCACAAAAACTTATTGGGGTTATATAAACTTTTTTATTGAGACTTATTATGGCCAAAAACAGAAGCTATCTATTTCTACAAGGAATTTGCTTTCTTATCCTAGCGCAAACCATGGTCGGACTAAATATTGTTTTTTCTAAATGTCTTGTCTCTTCTTTGCCTCTTTTGTTTATACTTACCCTGCGCTTTGTTTTAGCAGCCGTTATTCTCTTCCCTCTCCACTGGCTGACTCCTGCAAGGCAGTTTGATTTGCACCATCACTTTTCCAAACTTCATAGACGAGATTGGTATTTTATTTTTGCCCAGGCTTTGACTGCAGGGATCCTATTTAATTGCCTGATGCTTTTAGGACTTCACTACACGGATGCAAATGTTGCCGGCATTATCACAAGTGCTTTACCCGCTACCATTGCCTTGATGTGCTGGATTATTCTCAAGGAGCACATTTCAAAGAAAAAAGGGCTTTGCATCCTTTTTGCCACGCTTGGGCTTTTGGTCATTGCTTGGGACAAATGGCATGAGATTGGCTTAAACCATTCTTTTTTTGGCGATACGATTATCTTACTATCCCTTCTTCCCGAGGCCACTTACTATGTTTTGTGTAAGCTTCATACCAATCGTCTTCCCGTTTTCTTAATTTCGTCCATTATTAATGGGATTAATGCCGTAATTTTACTTTTATTCTTTCCATTTTTTTCCTTAAATCCCTTAACTTTACCTATCTCGACATGGTTAATCCTCATCATTTTGGGTTTAAGCTCAGGTCTATTTTATGTGTTCTGGTATTTTGGAGCGCAACATGTCGATGGCACTATGGCCTCACTGTCAACGGCCATAATGCCGGTCGCTACAGTGATACTTGCGTGGCTAATTCTTGGAGAGCATTTGAGTCACTTAGAAAGCCTCGGGATGGGATTAGTCATTTTATCGATTGCAATTTATGCAAGGCCAACTTAATTATCAAATGCAAACGCACCTTTATTAGCCATATCAAAAAAAACCCGCCAAAAGGCGGGTTTTTAAGTGTTGAGCAAATGAACAGCTTACATCATGCCGCCCATGCCGCCCATTCCACCCATGCCGCCCATTTCGCCGGCACCCATAGGTTCTTCTTTCTTAGGTAGATCAGCAACCATGCACTCGGTGGTCAGCATTAAGCTTGCAACAGAAGCTGCGTTTTGTAATGCAGTACGAGTCACTTTAGTTGGATCAAGAATACCCATCTCAACCATGTCACCGTATTCGCCAGTAGCTGCGTTGAAACCAAAGTTATCTTTGCTTTCAGCTACTTTGTTAACGATAACAGAAGGCTCATAACCTGCATTGGCTACGATTTGGCGGAGAGGAGATTCGATGGCGCGACGTAGGATGTTAATACCCATGTCTTGGTCAGCATTTTCGCCTTTCAAGCCATCTAATGCTTTTTGCGCACGAATCAGGGCAACACCACCACCAGCAACAATGCCTTCTTCTACTGCAGCACGAGTTGCATGAAGAGCGTCTTCTACACGAGCTTTTTTCTCTTTCATTTCGATTTCAGTAGCAGCACCAACTTTAATGACGGCAACACCGCCAGCTAATTTAGCTACGCGCTCTTGTAATTTTTCGCGATCGTAATCAGAAGTGGTTTCTTCCATTTGAGCACGAATTTGAGTAATACGCGCATTGATGTCAGCCGCTTTACCTTCACCGTCAATGATTGTGGTGTTTTCTTTGGTAACGACAACGCGTTTTGCAGTGCCTAGGCTGTCTAAAGTAGCACTTTCTAAACTAGTACCCACTTCTTCTGAAATGACTTCGCCCGCAGTAAGGATAGCAATGTCTTGTAACATGGCTTTACGACGATCACCGAAACCAGGTGCTTTAACCGCGCACACTTTAACAATACCGCGCATGTTGTTAACAACCAGAGTTGCTAATGCTTCACCTTCAACATCTTCAGCAATGATCAATAAAGGACGTCCTGATTTGGCAACTGCTTCCAATACAGACAACATGTCACGAATTGTTGAAATTTTCTTGTCAACCAAGAGGATGAAAGGATGCTCAAGCTCAGCACTCATGTTTTGCTGATTGTTGATGAAGTATGGAGAAATGTAACCACGATCAAACTGCATACCTTCAACAACAGCTAATTCGTTTTCAAGGCTGTTACCATCTTCTACAGTAATAACACCTTCTTTACCTACTTTTTCCATTGCTTCAGCAATGATAGAACCGATTGCTTGATCAGAGTTCGCAGAAATAGTACCTACTTGTGCAATTGCTTTACCGTCTTTGCAAGGCTTAGACATTTCTTGTAATTTTTTGGTAACTGCGGCAACTGCTTTATCAATACCTCGTTTCAAATCCATTGGGTTCATGCCTGCTGCAACTGCTTTGTGGCCTTCAACGACAATGGCACGTGCCAATACCGTAGCAGTAGTAGTACCATCACCTGCGGTATCAGAAGTTTTAGCAGCAACTTCTTTAACCATTTGTGCGCCCATATTTTTGAAACGGTTTTCGAATTCAATTTCTTTTGCAACAGAAACACCGTCTTTAGTTACAGTAGGTGCACCAAATGATCTTTCTAAAACAACGTTACGTCCGCTTGGACCCATTGTTGCTTTAACTGCATCAGCCAATGCGTTTACACCAGCAAGCATTTGTTGACGAGCATCGTCGCCAAAACGTAATTCTTTAGCCATTATTACAGTCTCCTTAATCTAAAATTACTTCTCAATCACGCCCATGATATCGTCTTCGCGCATCACTACCAGTTCTTGGCCTGATATCTTGACTTCTGTACCTGAGTACTTACCAAACAGAACCACATCACCTACTTTAACAGCCAAAGCACGAACATCACCGTTCTCCAAAACTTTGCCAGGACCCACTGCGATGATTTCCCCACGCATTGGCTTTTCAGTAGCGCTGTCTGGAATAACAATACCACCGGCTGTGGTACGCTCTTCTTCCATACGACGAACAACAACACGATCGTGTAAAGGACGAATTTTCATACTTGTTCTCTCCTGATTTTAATTATCGCCTATAATTTTCAGAGTAAGCTCTGACTTTTTTAGCCCTGCACACATCTGAATGCATTGCTGATGACATGCCAGATGGGGACAACAATGCAACTTTCAAGGGTAAAAATAAAAAAAATTTTGGTTTTTTTTAGACTAGAACTACAATGGTCTACATTTTTACAGAAAAGATAGGCATGCCATGAAGAAATGGTTCTTATTTGCCCTATACTCAAGAATCGCCAAAATCGCTTTTTGGAGTTTCTTTGGTATATTGTGGCTTGCTCCCTTTGTTAGCCATGCTGTTCCGCTTCCCGCTTCCGAAGTTTTTCAGGTTGAAACAAAACGGGTTGACCCCAATACATTTGTTATCAATTGGCAAGTTAAACCAGGCTATTTTCTTTACAGCGATCGGATTAAGTTAACCGAGCAATCAAACAGCAATTCGCACCTGGGGATGATTCGTTTTCCTCCTGCCACACAAAAAACTGATCAGCAAGGGCGCGTATATACTGTCTATCGCAATGCGCTCTCTTTGCCGGTAGCAATTCTTGGGGAACAACCGGGAGAAAGCTTAATTAATGTACAATTTCAAGGCTGCGCCGATGATGGTTTTTGCTACCCTCCTGAGACCAGGCAGATTAAATTAACCATTGATAAGAGCCTAGCCTTGAGCGATGTAAGCATCGAAACCGATGCTGCAAATGGACAACCCGTGGCTCCCCAAGAGCAACAAAGCGACAAGGTGGAAGCAGTTTTTGTTAGTCATCATTGGGCAATCGTCATTCTCACTTTCTTTGGTTTTGGCTTACTCCTCTCTTTTACTCCCTGTGTTTTACCCATGGTACCGGTACTATCCGGGATTATTGTAGGCCATGGCAAGGATCTTTCCATTCGAAAAGCCTTTTTTCTTTCTTTAAGTTATGTCCTAAGCATGTCGATTACTTATGCGATAGCTGGAGCTCTCGTCGCGAAGATTGGTAGCAACTTACAAATCGTGATGCAAATTCCTTGGGTCATTGGCTTATTTAGCCTCGTCTTTGTTCTATTAGCATTATCCATGTTTGGGTTCTATGACTTGCGCTTACCCGTATCTTGGCAAGCAAAACTAGCTCATGTGAGTCAAAGTCAATCAAGCGGCCATTATATAAGTGCTGCGATTATGGGTTGCTTATCAACACTTATTTTATCCCCTTGTGTAACAGCCCCTCTCATAGGTGCTTTAGGCTATATCGCTCACACTGGGGATACCGCCTTAGGTAGTTCGGCTTTATTTTTTCTAGGCTTAGGTATGGGAACCCCTTTAATCTTAATTGGTACCTCGGCAGGAAAATGGTTACCTAAAGCCGGAAAATGGATGAACACAGTTAAGTCTTTTTTTGGCGTTTTGTTACTTGCTACAGCTCTATTCCTACTAGAGCGTGTCCTAGCGGGGCCATTAGTTATGGCATTGTGGGCAAGTTTACTCATTTTCTCAGGCATTTATTGCGGGGCGCTCACACGCGCGTTTACCAATGCCGACAAGTTCCGCCAAGGGTGTGGCATTATTTTATTAGTCTACGGCTTACTCGTCCTGATAGGCGCTAGCATGGGGACCACTAATCCTCTGCAACCCTTGGCCGGTTTACAAATGGCCAACGCTGTAGCCTCTACCATACCCAATAAAACTGTAAAAACAGTCTATGGATTGCAAAAAGCGATTGCCAATGCCAAAGGAAAGCCCATTTTGCTTGATTTTTACGCTGACTGGTGTACTTCTTGCAAGTTGATGGAATCCACCGTTTTTAAAGATCCGCAAGTCACAGAAGCGTTAAAAGATTTTATCGTGGTAAAAGTTGATATTACTGGAAATAAAGAACAAGAAAAAGCATTACTGAGCCGATTTAATGTCGTTGCTCCCCCTACTTTTTTATTTCTTAATGAGTTAGGAAACGAGCTAACCCATTTGCGGTTGGTTGGTGAAACTTCACCTTATGAATTTTTAAACCAATTGAACCTGGCTTTAAGCTCGATTACTGTTTCGAGGAAATAACCCAAAGGGGCATTCTCATCGTTATTAGACAATCTAGCTTCAGAAGCGTTATAATTTCGCCCACTTTTTTTACAAACAGAAGATTATGAACCATAAAGTGGGCTTTGTCAGCTTAGGCTGCCCTAAGGCGTTAGTTGATTCAGAACGAATCATCACTCAATTGCGTGCCCAGGGCTATGATTTAGTATCGAATTATCAGGATGCAGGGATTGTTATTGTCAATACCTGCGGTTTTATTGATGCAGCTGTCACTGAATCTTTAGATACCATCAAAGAAGCGATGGCAGAAAATGGCCGTGTCATTGTTACGGGTTGCCTTGGCGCTAAGGCTGATCTCATACGCGAAGCTTGCCCGGATGTACTCCACATCAGTGGCGCACATGCTTATGAAGAAGTCGTTAATGCGGTACATCAGCACCTACCCCCTCCAGCTGATCCTTTCACTCAACTTATTCCGCCTCAAGGGATCAAATTAACACCAAGGCATTACGCCTATTTAAAAATTTCGGAGGGATGCAATCAAAAATGTACCTTTTGCATCATTCCAACAATGCGCGGAAAATTACAAAGCTACCCACTTGCCCAAGTGCTTACCGAAGCTAAACGATTAAAGGATGCAGGGGTACAGGAATTACTGGTCATCTCCCAAGATACTAGCGCTTACGGTATAGATACCCGTTATCAACCCGTTACATGGCAGGATAAGACGATCAAAACTCAATTTTATGATTTATGCCAGCAGCTCGGTGAATTAGGTATTTGGGTCCGTTTACACTACGTTTATCCCTACCCTCATGTGGATGAAATCATCCCATTAATGCGCGACGGTCTTCTGCTCCCTTACTTAGACATTCCATTGCAACACGCAAATTCGCGCGTATTGAAAGCAATGAAACGCCCTGCGAACAGCGAAAATACTTTAGCGCGCATTACTCAATGGCGAGAGGTCTGTCCAGATATTACCCTTCGTTCGACCTTTATCGTTGGCTTTCCGGGAGAAACTGAAGAAGAATTTGAAGAGCTTCTTGATTTCTTGGAAGAAGCACGCTTGGACCGAGTAGGTTGTTTTCAATATTCTCCTGTCGAGGGCGCTAAAGCAAACGAACTGGCTAATCCTGTGCCTCAAGAGGTTAAAGAAGAGCGTTATCATCGCTTTATGCAAGTTCAAGCAGAAATCAGTCGCTCTAAGTTAGAAGCCAAAATTGGCTCGAAACAAACTGTTTTAGTGGATGAAATTAACGAAGAGCAAATTATTGCCCGCAGTAAAAGCGACGCACCGGAGATTGATGGCTTGGTCTTTTTGCCTCCTTCTAGAAACATCAAAGTTGGCGATAAAATTGAAGTGGTTATCACTGATAGCGATGATTATGATTTGTATGCTGAGGTTTGCCAATAAAACGGGATATGGAAATGATGGAAAACGATAATGCCAATCCAAAAAAAAGCTGTATTATCGATTTAATTGTCAAAAAACAAGAAAAAGCTTATATCGTCTACGAGGATGAGCAGTTTATTGCCTTTTTAGATCATCGTCCTCTTTTCTACGGCCATACGCTACTTGCACCCAAAACACATTATAGTACGCTCTACGATTTACCTGATCCCCTCGTTAGTCCTTTGTTTATTTTAACTAAAAAAATCGGAACAGCTGTCGAAAAAGCCATGGAAGCAAGCGGCAGCTTTATTGCCATGAATAATGTCATAAGCCAGAGTATTCCGCATCTACATATTCACATTGTACCTAGAAACAAACACGATGGATTAAAGGGATTTTTTTGGCCAAGGACAAAGTATGAAAATGAGAAGCACATCGAAGAAATATTGGGAAAAATTAAAACCCATCTTACTCGATACCCTTAAAATTATTGCTGGGTCTGAAGAGCAAGCCTAATACCCCTCCCTAACTACATCTATTTTCTTCACTGCAACAGCTTTTGGGTTGTTTCAGCCGATGTCTCTTACAATCTCATCTTTGCGGTATTCAGGTCTTCCCCCCTATGGGAAGCTGGGTGAGGCCGCTTTAAAATTCGAACAGAACCAGTCAAAGGTGGTTTAGCAAAGAAATTTGGTTTACTACTTAGAGAGGGTTTATGCTTCTGTTGATACTCAGCAAAAAATTCATACCATTTTCCTTTAAGTACATTATCAGTAATTTTGATGTATGAAACTTGCCGATCTATTCTTCCTAACGACAATCCACCTATATTACCACTAACGCCCAGATACCTTTTAAAATCCCTAACCAAATCATAAACTTCTTGATTCCGACCTTTAATTTTTAACGACTCTATATCTATAATTCGGTTCCGCACCCTCGATAAAGCGAGTCGTAATGCATAAATAAGTCCACTACCATCATTTTGTTGACCGAAGTTCGTGTGCTGGCTGTTGATATCTGTTCCCATGATACTATCCAAAAAACTTTTAATTGAAAAAATTGGGCAGCTCCCTCCCTCCTGGAGATATCCTCGCTGGTTGTGAGCAAAATATTCATAGCGAATGCTTGGATCAATTGGATCTCGAATAAAATACCTAATCGCTTGATCATAGGGGATCCCACTTAGAAGTTCCCTTAATTGAAAAAGACGCACCCAATCTTGGGCTTCCCGACTCTTCACTGTAGAGTACGTACCATTATTGGCTCCAAAACCTGGGTAAGGTGCCCGATAAAATAAAAGTAGCCGCTCAATACTTATCAAGTCTCTTAGCGTCTTTTCCATGATAAGTTGATAAAACCGGGGATGAGCAAATGGATCAATATCCAGACCTACAAACTCCCCCTGAGTATTTTGAAAAAAAGGAACTAATTTTGTTATATAAGTTCCGAAACAAGTTCTAGTCTCTTCATTTTTGCCTCTGGATTTCGATCCTAAATTATTTTCAATTTTAAAATAATCGAAATGGTGAGGAGTATCATCTGGTCCTGCAAGCTGACCGTCGGCAAGAATTCCCACCTTGATTATACGGAATATAGAAAAATGATTTGACTTCGCTCCACCTTCTAAGACTATCTCATCAGTATCCGAGCGATTTTGATCATCTGGGAGAAAGCGCAATGTGGTAAAAAAAGCATCAGGCTGAAGAAAAGCATGAGGATTACCCCAAAACAAATTGTCTATGTTGTCCTGAATAAGCTTTATGATAAACCGCTTATCTTCTTGTGCCAGCTCATCCGTCGAAGGAAATTCTCCATTAGCATGTCTGGTGATTTGCGATAAACATTGAGCACAATACTCTCTAAGGTACTTAAGGAATACAATGTCAGATTTAAGGCTTTGTCTCAAAGTCTGCAGCTTATCGTAAGCCTCCAGTCGAGTTGAAGCAATTTGAAATCGACAGTAGTCTGTTGGTGATAATGTATAGCAATTAATTTCCGCAAAAACTTTTAATGACAATGCATAGGCACTGCAAGCTTGTTCATTTGTAAGTGGCAACCGAGTGTTATCATAATCCAAAAACAACCGATTTGCCGCATCCAAAATATAAGTATTGGAATAAACCTGTTGCAATAGGTGTTTTAGTCGTTCTTCATGGGCTTTTAATGCATAAAGATCAGTAGAGAGATTCATTTCAGAAAAAAGAGTACTTTGGTAGTACTGAATTTTTAAATCTTCCAAAAAAATTGGGGGCATTTCAACAACTTCAGTAGAAGTTAAACAATCAAAACTAGGGCGAGGATTATATTTGCCAAAATGAATAAAAAATTCAGCGACATATTTATTATCTATGATGATAGAGATATTTGCTGGTTGATTGTATTTTATTTCGCGACGGTCATCCAACCCAAGTCTGTAAAGGTAATTATTTTTGTAATTTCTAAACTGATTTTCGTTAACTTTATGAGAATAAATTGATTGATATTCTGCGCGAATTTTATCAATAAAAAGATTGTAATTTTCTTTAGGGAATACTACTCCGTAAACACCATTGAGAGTACAAAAATGTCCTCTATTATCTACTACAAATTTTGCACCCATATCAATCTGAAATAGTAGAGGAATAAACATGCTCTTAATTACTCTAGCTTCTGAAAATAGTGTAATTCCATGAACATGAAAGCACCAATCTTTAAAGTACATTATTTCTCCACAATAATTTTATTCACACTGCACTTGACAACAATATTCTATATATTTAGGGCAATTGAAAGACTCAATTGGGGATAACCAATAATGAGAAAACAGAGGTTCCCCGAGTCAAGCCGGATTGCTATGAGATATTTAAGGATGATAACCTAACGGTACTTCAGTTACTTCAACGCTTGCTTTTTTGTTTTGGTTTGGTGAAGGAGTCCCTTTTCCTGTATCTTTTAAACCAATTGTTTTTATGAGCTCCTCAAGTGTTTTGCCTTTTTTATTTGGCTTTTTGCAAACGCTATCATCCATCATAGAGTAAATTGACAGTATCATATCCCGATTCACCCTATTTTCGATAGCCCAGTGAAGCCAAGTATTACCTTCGCTATCTTGCTTAGATAAAGCATCGATTAATCTGCAGTTTTCACAAAAACCCAATAATAAATTGATTCCCACAGGCCCCACAGCTTCCGTAGCCAATTGATATAAATAGGATTTTTTCTCTTTTAGTTCATCCCATTTTTTATGGGGAGGACAAATAATGGCAGTATCGATTTGTAAAGCAAAATTAACATTCTCCTTCAGAATTGAATATAAAAAGAAGCATCCGTTTACTGAATTAAACAATACTTCTAAAGGAGTACAATTTTTTCCTGGAATTTTTTCTGAGAAAAATTTTCCATTAAAACAATTCCAATCATGCTCCCAAAGCGCTCCTGATTCAAACACTTGTACAACTTGATTGCTTGCAAGTAAACGCGTTACTAGATATTCCTCCTTGGACAATGGAGTAAATAACCTTCTGCAAATCGTGCTGGGATGAGAATTGAATAATTTTTTTAAATTCTGGTGGCCCCACACATGGTTTAATGCCGAATTTAATTGAAGCTCCGATGAAGACATATGAGAAGGGGGTGTTTTCTTCTGCTTTAGTGTATCAACCAACCCTGGCATACATACGTTTAGCAAACCAGCTAAAGAACGATCCTCATTATTTTTTCTTTCAAGAATTTCTATATTCAATGTAGGGCTCGATACCATGAGTGATGTCAGATCGAATCTATCTTGCTCTGCCGCCCATTGAAACCAGGTATTACCTTTCACATCCGGTTTACAGAACTCATTATATAAATCTGTTGCCATCAAAAATTTTAATACATTTATCCCGTTGGGCTGCGCTATCCTATTTTCATTCATTAAATGAAATAAAAGCGTATTTGGGTTATTTAATTCTTCCCATGTTTTATGCGGAGGGCATAGTATATGAGTAACCGATAATGTCAAAATGAGAAATGGGTTGAAATAAAGAATATAATATAAAAAGCTCAAACCTCCTGCTGACTTGGCTAATAATTCAAATGGGGTGAGATTATTAGGATGGCCAGGAATAGGCTTGGAAAAATGCTCGCCTGTGAATTTATAAACACTCTCTTTATGTTTATCTAAAAATTCCAACAAAATCTCATTTTTTTCACTTTCAAGAATGTGGCTTAATAAACATCGACCATCTGGCATTGGGATGGCAAACAAAAATCTAAAAAGCTTTTCTTCATCGCAGGCAAATAGACGTTCGAGATTATTGATTGTCAGACTGTTAAATAGATCGACAACATATTCTTGGGGCGTTCTTTGTGGCTTAGGTTGTGGTAGTAATGCATGGGATATCACCTCACTAAATCGCTTCGAAGGATGCTCGCGTGGCGGGTTAGTAACAAGCGATGTTTTTGTTGAGAGGGTAGCATTCTGCTGTTCCACAGGACCTACATCCTTTTTTCCTTTCCGGTTCTTCTTCTTTTTCTTGCTTTTTTTCGACCGTTTGTCTTCTTGTGCGGGCGATTGTTCAGCCACTTGCGTGTTTTTAAGCCCGGGTTTATCAGTCACAGGATTTACCACCGATGCCAGTTTAATCTCATGCTCTTTTCTAAATGCCTCAAATTCTTCCGGTTTATGCCCCAATTTATGAATATAAATCTCTCTCGCTTGCGGCAAACCTTGCTTCACAAAA